>Ga0183095_10001_pt3 | contig 639243 bp, 601 predicted proteins | sample BioMet4_FD_130346 | JGI IMG/M metagenome (GOLD analysis project Ga0183095, IMG submission 130346) | Microbial communities from bioreactor (seeded with sewage sludge) at LBNL, California, USA - Biofuel metagenome 4 (v2) (version 3) | ecosystem: Engineered > Bioreactor > Anaerobic > Unclassified ... | reverse complement strand
GTCAGGGCCACATAGGCTCCGAACCCGGTCAGGACTGCGATATCGAACAAAACAAGCAAATACTTGCGCATGAAAGGCTCCTCCGGGGCAGGAATTTCCCCCTGGAAGAAACTTAGCAACCTTTGTTCCGGCCGGGTCATGGACCTCGGGCCGGGCCTCTGCTATGCCGCCCCCATGCCGCAAACCCGCTCCGATCGTTTTTTCCTCCAGACGCTTGGCTGCAAGGTGAACCAGTACGAAAGCCGGGCCTTGACCGAGGCCTGGGGCCGGGCCGGCCTGGTCCCGGCCGAGACCCCGGAAGCGGCCGGACTCGTCGTGCTTTGCACCTGCACGGTCACGGCCCGGGCCGCGGCCGAAAGCCGCCGTCTGGCCCGCAAATTCGTCCGCGAAGCCTCCCCAGGAGCCACGGTCGTGGTCACGGGCTGCGCTGCGGCCGTGGCCCCTGAAAGTTTTGCCGCCCTGGGTGCCGTACCGGTGCCGGACAAGGCCGCCTTGGCCCGCTTTCCGTTGGCCCCGCCCCGTACGCCGGCCGGCCCGGCCTATCCCGACCTGGCCCTGTCCGGCTACGATCGGGCCAGGGCCCTGCTTAAGATCCAGGACGGCTGTTCCCACCGCTGCAGCTATTGCATCGTGCCCCTGGCCCGGGGCGCGTCCCGGTCACGGCCGGTGGCGGACATCCTGGCCGAGGCCGAGCGCCTCATCGCCGCCGGACACCGCGAACTGGGTCTCACCGGCATCAATCTCGGCCATTTCGGCCGGGATATGACCCCGCCCCTGTCGTTCTGGGAACTGGTGGCCCTCCTCGACCGGGAACTGGCCGCGCGCCACGGCGACACGGTGCGCTTGCGCCTTGGCTCCTTGGACCCGTCCATCCTCACCGAGGCGGGGCTCACGGTCCTGGCCCAGGCCCGGCTGGTCTGCCCGCATCTGCACATCTCGCTGCAAAGCGCGGCTCCGGCCGTGCTGACGGCCATGGGCCGGCGTCCGGGGGATGCCTGGGCCGTGTCCTCTTTTGTGGACGGCATCGGTCGGATTTGGCCCCGGTTGGGACTCGGCTGCGACATCATGGCCGGCTTTCCCGGCGAAACCGAGGCCGACCATGCGATCACGGCCGCCTTTCTGGCCGCCCTGCCGCTGAGTTATGCCCATGTTTTTCCGTATTCCCGACGGCCGGGCACCCGGGCCGCTGCCCTGGCCGGCCAGCTTCCCCGGGAGGTCAAGACCGCCCGGGCCGCCGCCCTGCGGGAAATCGCCCAGGGACAGGCCGAACGCTTCCTGAACACCCTGGCCGCTTCGGGCGAAACGGTCACCGTGGCCCTGGAACGGCTGGCCCCGGCCGCCGGCACCATCGGCCAATATGTGGACTGCCGCTTCACGGCCGAACCCGAGGGCAGCCTGGGGGAACTTGTCCGGGCGACCGGCTGCGGCCGCGACGGCGACCTGCTCCTGGTCCGTCCCCAAAACGAGGCCTGCGCGCCATGAGCATTCCCCACATCCCGACCCCGGCCAAGCGCGTCTGCTCGGTCCTGTCGGCCGCCCTCGACACCCTGTGGCCCGAGACCCTGTCCGGCCTGACCGCCCTGTTCGGTCCGGCCGACCTCGTGTCCGAGCCCTTGCCCTTCGACTTCACGAGCTACTACGACCGGGAACTCGGTTCGCCCATCTTCCGCCGGTTCGTGTCCTTTGCCCGGCTCGCGCCCCAGGACGACCTCGTCCGGGCCAAGCTCGCGACCAACGCCCTGGAAGCGCGTCTGGCCGACGTCGACGGCCGGCGCCGGGTCAACTGCGATCCCGGCATCCTGACCCAGGAACGGCTCGTTTTGGCCACGGGCAAGAACTTCACCCACCGCGTCTATCTCGGCCAGGGGATTTACGCGGATTTGACCCTTGTCTTCCAGGCCGGGTCCTGGCAAACCCTGCCCTGGACATTTCCCGACTATGCCTCTCCCCCCATGCGGGAGTTGCTCACCGCTATCCGTGACCGGTATCGTCAGGACCTGCGGGAGCTCCCATCCCCAAACGCCGAAGCAAAGTGAGGATCACACCATGCTGAAAAGCATGACCGGATACGGTAAAAGCCGGTTGGAAAACGACGCCTTTACCCAGGTCTGGGAAGTACGCGGCGTCAATGGCCGTTTTCTCGATCTCAAATGGCGCCTGCCCCTGTTTCTGCGTCCGCGCGAAGCCGCCCTGGAACGGGTGGTGCGCGCATCCGTGGCCCGGGGCCGACTCGAAGTGCATCTCGATTTCGCGCCCAAGCGCGTGGATCTATGGCGGGCCACCCTCAATCGCGGCCTGGCCGGGGCCATGCTCGACGAAATGGAAGGCTTTGCCCGGGAACGGGGCGTCACCTTCACTCCGGACCTCAACCGCCTGCTGCCCCTGACCCAGCTGTGGCAGGAAGACACCCCGGAGGCGGATCGGGATCTGCTGGCCACCCTGGAAAACGGTCTGCGCCTGGCCCTGGTCGATTTCAACCAGTCCCGGGAAAAGGAAGGCCAGGATCTGGCCCGGGACATCCTCGACCGCCTCGCGCGTCTGGATACCTGGCGCCAGACCCTCGAAGGCGCCGCGCCGGCCGTCAAACAGGAAAAAATGGACCAGCTCACGACCCGGGTCATGGCCATCCTGGAAAAGGTCGGCGTGGAACCGACCCAGGAACGCCTGCTCCAGGAAACCGCCATCCTGGCCGACAAGCTCGACGTCTCCGAGGAGCTGACCCGGCTGGCCGGCCACCTGGGCCGCCTGACCTCCCTGACGCAAAATGGCGGCGAAGTCGGTAAAAAGCTCGACTTCCTCATCCAGGAGGCGTTTCGCGAGATCAACACCTGCGGCAACAAGGCCCAGAACCTGGACATCAGCCGGGTGGTGGTCGATTTCAAGGCCGAGTTGGAGAAGTGCCGGGAGCAGGTGCAAAACATCGAGTAATACTTTACGTGGAAGTGCCCCTGGCGGTTGCCTACATTCGGATCACCCCAGACCGGACATCCAAGCGACATTCCACCACGTCGCGGTCCGCTCGGGGAGTCCAGAGGGCGTAAGCCCTTTGGCCGCCGGAGGCGCTCTTCCTGCCCTTTCCAGCAACATCCTCACCGCAACCTCCCGGAGGCGGCCATGGCGAAAACGGGACTGCTCAATATCGGCTTCGGCAACTTCGTGGCGGCCTGGCGGGTGACGGCCATCGTCAACCCGACATCTTCGCCCATGCGCCGGCTGCGCGAGGATGCCCGGGCGGAAAAACGCCTCATCGACGCGACCCAGGGCCGCAAGACCCGGGCCATCATCATCACCGACTCCAACCACGTCATCCTGTCGGGCATCCAGGCCGATACCTTAAGCGCCCGACTGCGCACCGGAGAAGACGACCATGCCGCCTCGTAAGCGTCTCGGACTGTTCCTGGTGATTTGCGCCCCGTCCGGCACGGGCAAATCCACCCTGATCAAACGGCTGTGCGCCGCATTCCCCAATCTGTCCTTTTCGGTGTCCGCCACCACCCGGGCGCCCCGCGCGGGCGAGGTGGACGGCCGGGACTACCATTTCCTGTCCCGGGAGGATTTCCTCGCCTGGCGCGAGGCCGGCCGCCTGGCCGAATGGGCCGAGGTCCACGGCAATTTCTACGGCACGCCCCTCGAACCGGTGCGCCAGGCCCTGGCCGCAGGCAAGGACGTGCTGTTCGACATCGACATCCAGGGCGCGGCCCAGCTGCGCCAGAGCCTCGGGGACGGAGGGTATGTGTTCATCCTGCCGCCATCCCGGGCCGAACTGGAGCGGCGTCTGGCCGCGCGCGGCACGGACGCCCCGGACGTGGTGGCGCGCCGGTTGGCCGCCGCGCCAGGGGAACTGGCGGCCGCGTCCCTGTTCGACTACTGGGTGGAAAACACCGACCTGGACGTGGCTTACGACGCCTTGCGGGCCGTGTATCTGGCCGAGGCCAGCCGGCCGCGCTACCATCCCGAGTGGCTCGACACCCTGCTTGCCCAATGGGAGACACCTGGCAAAGCCCCCCAGTCCGGCGGCGGACGTTGACCGTATTCCCCCTTTTCTGCTAGCTTCCGGATACTTGAAATCAGGATACGCGTGCGACTGTCATGAGCCAGAAAAACGACGACCCGGAAAAGACCCCGGCCAAGCAGCCCCAAGTCCCGGAAGGCGACGGTTCGGGCAAGCAACGTGATCGCATCAAGGGGATCTTCTCCACCCAGGCCATCCAGAAGGTGGGCACCGGCACCACCACCCGGCGTACCATCCAGAAGATGTACTGGTTCGTGGAGGAAGCCGATGCCGGCGTGCTGGAGATCCAGCCGCTGAACAAAAACTATGTCCCTTCGGGCCCCAAGCGGCGCATCGGCCTGGAAGAGCTGCTCGAAAAATTTTCCCCGGAACCGGAATTTTACATCTCCACGGTCTACCCGCGCCTGCGCGAACTCAATCTCGTCATCCAAAAAGGCGAACGCCACCGGGACAAAGGCGAGATTTTCAGTGCCGAACTCGAATTCGGCCAGGCCCTGGCCGTGGACGAGGAAAACATCCGGGCCAATTTCGGCCTGGGCCTCACCTACCTCGACCGGGGCGAGACCAACAAGGCCGACGACATTTTTCAACGGCTGGTGCGGCTGGACGGCGCCTTCGAGCGCTCCCACAAGCATCTGTTCAACGAGTTCGGCATCAACCTGCGCAAGAACAAGATGCTCGATCAGGCCCTGGACTACTACCAGCGGGCCGAGCAGCTGGCCGAACGCGACGATAACCTCATGTTCAATATCGCCCGGGCCTTCTTCGACAAGAAGCAATATGCCAAAGCCATGGAATATCTACAAAAGGCCTTGCAGCTCAACCCGGACCACGAGGAATCGCGCCGGTTCGCCGCCTTTTTAACCGAAAAGGGCTTGGCCAAGGCCGGCCAGCTGCCGGAGCCCCCGGCCGAGGCCGCCCCACCGGCCACGGAACCGTCCTCATGAACCAGACCCGGGGCCAGCGTTTCCTCCTGGAGCTGCCCGCCGTTCAAAACGACCTCCCCTTTCCCCCGGATCTGCTTCCGCGGCTGTTCCGCCTGACCGACGAAGGCGGGGATTCGCCCCTGGCCGCCATTGCCTCGGCCATCAGCGCCGACCAGGGCCTGTCCACCCGGGTGCTGGCCCTGGCCAACAGCGCTTTTTATGGTTTGCAGGCCCAGGTGACGAACGTTGCCCGGGCCGTGGCCGTGCTCGGCCTGCGCGAAATCCGGGCCTTGATCCTGGCCCTGGGCATGTCCGGCCTGGCCGCGCGCCGGCCCCTGCCCCGGGATTTCGCCCTCGCCCCCTATCTCGAACATCAGGTGGCCGTGGCCCAGGTCGCCCAGGAATTGGCCCGCCTTTCCGGCACCATGGACCCCGACGACGCCTTCACCGCCGGCGTGCTCCACGACCTTGGCAAGCTCGTCACGGCGCTCTACCACCCCGAGGATTGGCAGGCGCAAGCCGATCTGGCCGCGACCGAGCATCTCCCCTGGCACGAGGCCGAGACCCGGCATTTCGGCCTGGACCACGGCCTGATCGGCGCCATGGTGCTGCGCTCCTGGAATCTGCCCGACAGCCTGACCGAACCCGTCAACTGGCACCACGCGCCCCAATCCGCCCCGGAGCCGCGCGCGCCCGGCGCGATTCTCAACTGCGCCGATGCCTGCGTGCGCCTGCTGACCCATGACCCGGCACCGGGCATCGATCTGGAGGCGCCGTCCCTGGCCATCCTGGGCCTGACCGACCAAACCGCCCTGAAAGCCGCGCGCACGGCCCTGGACGCGCGCGATCCGGCCCTGTTCACGGCGGCCCTGACCTGACGAACGCTCAAGCATCCGCCGCGCCGGCATGTCCGGTCGCGGCCTGGAGTTCCCGTGTCCAAGCAATGGATTTTGCCCGAAAACGGTCTTCCCCGGGAAACGACCCGGGAACTGGCCGCCAGCCTTTGCATTTCCGAGACCATTGCCGGCCTGCTGTGGCGGCGCGGCCTGGACTCGGCCCAGGCCATGGATGTCTTTCTGTCCCCGGGGCTGCGCCATCTCATGCGGCCCGACGCCATCGCCGGAATGGCCGAGGCCGCCCCCCTGCTGGCCCAGGCCCTGACCGACGGCCGGTCCGTGGCCGTGTGGGGCGATTATGACGTGGACGGAATCACCGGCACGGCCCTGCTCGTGGATTTTCTGCGCGGACGCGGATTTACCCCGCGCTGGCACCTGCCCGAGCGCACCAGCGAAGGCTATGGCCTCAATTTCACCGGCATCGAAACGCTGGCCCGGGACGGCGTGGACGTACTCGTCACCGTGGACTGCGGCATAAGCGACCTGGAAGCGGTGGGCCGGGCCCGGGAACTCGGCCTCACCGTCATCGTCACCGACCACCACCTGCCCGGTCCGGAGCTGCCGCCGGCCCAGGTCGTGGTCAATCCCAAGCTTGCCTCCGGCGGTCCGGGCACGGATCTGGCCGGGGTGGGCGTGGCCTTTTTCCTGGCCGCGGCCCTCAACCGCCTGCTTCCCGGCGAGCCCACCGACATCCGGCGCCTGCTCGACCTGGTGGCCCTCGGCACCCTGGCCGATGTGGTGCCGCTACGCGGCCAGAACCGCATCCTGGCCAAAAACGGCCTGCTGCTTTTGGCCGAAGCCTCCCGGCCCGGCGTGTACGCCCTCAAGGAAGTCTGCGGCCACAATCCCACGGCCAGCCTGACCGCCTCCCAGGTGACCTTCGGCCTGGCCCCGCGCATCAATGCCGCCGGCCGCATGGGCCGGCCCGACGCGGCCCTGGCCTTGCTGCTGGCCCCGGACCTGGACACGGCCCGGCCCCTGGCCGCCATTTTGGATGCCGAAAATACCCGCCGCCGGACCGAGGAGGACACCATCCTGGCCGAGGCTATGGACCAGGCCAAGACCCAGCCGGACCGGTTCGGCCTGACTCTGTACGGTCCGCACTGGCATCAGGGCGTGATCGGCATCGTGGCTTCGCGAGTGGCCGAGGCCCGCTACCGGCCGACCCTGATCCTGACCGAGGACACGTCCCGGGGTCTGCTCAAAGGGTCGGGGCGCTCCATCCCGGAGTGCGACCTCCATGCCCTGCTCACGGAAATCCAGGACGTGCTGGCAGGCTTCGGCGGCCATCGCCAAGCGGCTGGGTTATCCATCCTGCCGGAAAACCTGCCGCTTTTGATCGAGCGCTTCGAGGCGGCCGCCCGGTCGGCCTTGGGACCGGTGGCGCCGCAACCCTCGCTCAAAGTGGACGGTGAGCTGTCTTTCGGGGAGGTCGGGGCCACGTTGGTGCGGGAGCTGTCCCTGCTCGAACCGTTCGGGTGCGGCAATCCGGAACCGGTTTTCGCCTCACCGCCGGTCACGGTTGTGTCGCGCCGGGAGTTCGGCGACAATCACGTCGTACTTTCCGTGCGCGATGTCGAGGCGGGTGTCACCTTGCGCGCCAAGGCCTGGCGCATGGCCGACACCATCGGTCCGGAATGGACCGGAACGCTGGCGCGAATCGCTTATTCTCCTAAAATAACGTACTTTTCCGGTGTACCCGAGATTGAGCTTCGGCTGCGCGATTGCTGTCAAGGGGAGACGGGAAGATAACAAAAATTTAATATAAAAAACAGTCGAATGTGCGAAATCGGCAAAAATGGACCTTGCCTCGCCTTGCCGACTTCGCGTAACGTAACTGCGTCACCCTCGGCGTAGTTTCGCCAATTACGCCTGGGTCGACAGCCGTCGGATGAGTAGGCTTCACCGCAAAGGAGGAAGGATGATGAAACGTTTTACCATGTTGGCCGTTGCGGCCCTCCTGGTCGTGGGCACCGCCATCGGCGCCCGGGCGGCCACGGAAGTGAAAATGACCGGCGATGCCATGATCTACGGCAGCTTCTGGAGCCACCGGAACTTCACCGGTTGGGACCCCACCGAAACCGCCCGTGAAGAGAAATTCCAGATCTGGGAGCGGTTCCGCCTGCGCACCGACTTCGTGGCCAACGAGGCTGTCAAGTTCCGTTTGGGCTTGCGTGTCCAGGATACCTGGGGTCACGGTGCCTATGTGGCCGCCAACCCCAGCAACCGCAGCGTCCAGGTCTACCAGGCCTACCTGCAGTTCAAGTGGCCCAACAGCGATGTGGAAATCTCTGCCGGTCTCCAGGACTTCTCCCTGCCGCAGACCCCCATCTTCTGTGACTCCGTGGTCTTCGGCGGCACCCGCGCCGCGGCTTTCGTCATCAATACCCCGATCATTCCCGAGACCTTCTCGGTCGTGACCGGCTTCAGCCGCATGGTCCAGAACAGCAACGACTTCACGTCGAATGGGGCTGGCGCTGTTGGCGAAACCTACGCGCAGAACCTTGACCTGTACTTCATGACCCTGCCGGTCACCATGGACGGTTTCAAGGCCACCCCGTGGGCGGCCCTGGCCGTGGCCGGTCGCGATGTGGGCTACGGCAACGTCGGCACCTACGGCATGTACAACTACCTGGGTGAGAACCTGGCTTCCGCCGGCTCGTACGTGGCCGCCAACAACGGTCGTCACCTGTGGAACAATGCCCAGAACCCGTACTACTGGTTCGGCGGCGCCTTTGAGCTGACCGTCCTCGATCCGGTGAAGTTCTACGCCGACGTGATCTACGGTGCCGGTGCCATGGCCGACCGTAAGTCCAGCAAGCGCAGCGGTTGGTTCGTCGACTTGGCCGCCGAGTACACCGGTTGGGACATCGTGACCCCGCAGATCTTCGGCTGGTGGTCCACCGGTGAAGACAAGTCCACGGGCAATGGTTCCGAGCGTATGCCCACCGTCGTCCCCAACTGGGGCCCGGGCAACAACTTCCTGTTCGACAGCTCGCAGGAATTCACCCTGGACGGCAACATGGGCGTCAACCCGGTTGGCGCCTGGGGTCTCGGTGCCTCTCTCAACAACATGTCCTTCGTTGAAAAGCTGACGCATCGCCTGAGCTTCATCTACATGCGCGGCACCAACTCTCCCACTGCCATCCGGAACATCAACAACCTGCTTGGTACGTCCTACAACACCAACGGTTACTTCCTGATGGGCCGCGACCTCACCTGGAACGAATCCCTGGTGAGCATCAACCTCGACAGCAGCTACCAGATCTATGAGAACCTGACGGCCATGATCGAGACCGGCTGGGCTCATGGAGACTTCCAGAAGAGCGTTTGGGGACACTCCCTGTACAACAGGGCCAACAATGGCGATGTCTGGAAGGTGACTTTCGGTCTGACTTACAAGTTCTAGGGTGATGTGATCTGTCCGACGGCAACGGGCCGGGGTAAGCCACCCCGGCCCGTTTTTTTTGCCCTCCACCACCCAGGCGGCGACTGCCCCCCGCGACAACCACACCCGGACGCCGGCCAACCCGGCTGCTTACTTGTGTTCGGTCGCGCCCGGCGCAGGAGCCGGCTGGCTGGTGGCCTTGCGCGCCGGCACGGACCGGCACAGGCCGTAACGTTGGGAAATCTGCGGCTCGGGACCGCCGCCATGGCGAGAGGAAACCATGAGGAAGTTGTCGGAAATGCCCGAATATTGGGCATAGACCGTCACCAGGGTCACGGCGCCGGAGCCGTCCCGGGCCATGACCGAAAGACCCAGGGGCGAAAAAAGAAATGCGCCGGCCGTTTCCCTGTCATCCTCCTCCAAAACGGCCCGTCCCTTGGCCCGGTCCGCAATGTCGATGGTCAACCCCGGGGTGTTGGGATCAAGCGGCGGCTTCATGTTCACGCCGCCCTGGGGCGTGAACCCGGCCGTGATTCCTTTTAAAAAGGCACAGGCCAGACGGTCGGCCTGTTGCAAGTCCTTTTCCGGTTCGCCGGCAAAGGCGGCAACGCCCAGACCCAGAATCAGAAAAAGCGCCCCCCAGACCGTCCACCCGCACCGGTTGCCCATGTGACCGCCTCCGCGTCCGTTTCCCGCCAGCCTAGTGGCCCGGCTCCCGGGCCGTCAAGCCCGGGAGCCCCGCCGAGGGTCCCGGAAAGACTTGCCGGAGACGCGGCCTTGACGTAGTGTGCTGCGGCTACACGGGCTGAGGCACCAAACAGTCTGGCCCAGGGAAAAACCTTTATGTGTGGCTGCTTGTGGAGTTGATGCAAGATGCAAAAGTTTCGTGTTTATTTCGCGACCAAAATCCAGGTCACCTCTTCCTGGTTTCATCGTAAAAAAGATGTAAGCGAGACGGAATACGTCGTCGTCATGGCCCACAACGAGGCCCATGCCGTCAAGGAAGCCAAAAAGCATGTGCGCCTGGACGCCTTGGGCATGCCCTTCGAGGTAACCCAGATTCGGCATGCGCCCGAGGACGAGGCCGAGGGCTATCACGGCACCAAGTTTGGACAGGAACCTTCGGAACCCGAAGCGCCAAGCGAGGTTTGACCCCTCTGCCGGGTGTGCCGACCGCCAAAGGCCGGCGCATCCGCCCACCGGAGGCCCCATGTTCAGCGACTTTTTTTTGGGCCTGGCCGCCCATGCCCGTGGCATCCGTTTTGCCCTGGCCCGCAAGGGCTACCTGGGCCTGACCGCCATCCCTTTTCTGGTAACGCTCCTCCTGTACGCCCTGGGCTTTACCCTGTTCGCCGACCACAGCGACCAGCTCCTCGGCCTGCTGTGGACCCCGGACCAGACCGCGTCGACGGGCTTTTTCCTGGCCGCCCTGGCCTGGCTCTATCTCCACGTGGTCAAATACCTGCTCTACGTGCTCGCCTTCACCCTTATGTATTTTCTGTTCATGGTCACGGCCAACATCCTGGCCGCGCCGCTCTATGACCATATTGCCAACCGTCTGTCCCGGGAAGCCAAGGGCGCTTCCGCGACCGAAGCCCCCTCGCTTTCTCTGTGGCGCACCATGGTCGAGGAGCTGAAAAAAGCCGTTTTCGTAGCCGCAGTACCCCTGCTGCTGGTCTTCGTGCCCCTGATCGGCCAGATCCTGGCCCCGCTGGCCGCGGCCATGCTGCTGGCTTACGATTTTGTCGACTATTCCCTGTGCCTGGACGCGCCACGGTTTACCGACCGCTTGCGCGCCATGGCCAGGCGTCCGCTGCTCCTGCTGGGTTTTGGCCTGCCGCTGCTCGTGCCGCTGCTCAACCTGCTCCTCTACCCGTTTGCGATTCTGGGCTCCTGCCTGCTCTACCACGAAGCCGCCGGGCGCGCCTTGCCCATCCAGCCTCGAAAATGACAATTTTGAGACATACTCCCCAGTGCCCCGGCTCCACCGCCCACTTCCGGCCCGCCGGGGCAAGCCCCGCCCACATTGTGCCTTGCGATCCGCTACCATGGACGCTATGGAAGGACCGCGTTTGCGCACAACCAGACCGCAAGGCATTTCGCCGCGCGCCCAAGGGTTAGTCCCACCCATGCAAGAGAAAAATCGCCTCTTCCCCGCCCGGCATGGGTCGGATCTGGCCGGCCAGCGCCGTGCCCGCCGGAGCTGCCTGGCATGAGCACGAACGTCCAGGCCCCTGCGGAACGTTCGCTTTCCCGCACCATGACGCTATCACTCGGCGCCTTGGGCGTGGTCTACGGCGATATCGGCACAAGCCCGCTGTATGCCATCAAGGAATGCTTCCACGGCATGCACGCCATTGCCGTGACGCCCGCCAACGTGCTTGGCGTGCTTTCCCTCATTTTCTGGTCCCTGACCATGGTCATCACGGTCAAATACGTGCTGTTCATCACCCGGGCCGACAACCGGGGAGAAGGCGGCATTTTCGCCCTGCTCGAGCTTCTGCCCAAGGACCTTTCACCGAATCATCGAAAGATTCTGGCTTTTCTGGCTCTGTTCGGTGCGGCCCTGCTCTACGGCGACGGCGTTATCACCCCGGCCATTTCCGTGCTCTCGGCCGTGGAAGGCCTCAACGTGGCCACGGACGCGGCCGAACCCCTGGTGGTCCCCATCACCTGCCTCATCCTGTTCGGCCTTTTCATGGTCCAGCGCCGGGGCACGACCGGCATCGGCCGGGTTTTCGGGCCGGTCATGCTCCTGTGGTTCACGGTCCTGGCCGTCTTCGGCATCCGGGCCATTGCCAGCGCCCCCGAGGTCCTGGCCGCCATCAATCCGGTCCACGCCGTGACCTTTTTCATGCGCAACCACCTGCACGGCATGGTGGTGCTCGGCGCGGTGGTCCTGTGCATCACCGGCGGCGAGGCGCTCTATGCCGACATGGGCCATTTCGGCCGCCGGCCCATCCAGTACTCCTGGCTCGCCATCGTCTTCCCCTGCCTGCTGCTCAACTATTTCGGCCAGGGAGCCGGCTTGCTGCGCGACCCGACCATCGCGCCCAATCCCTTCTACAGCCTGGTGCCGTCCTCCCTCATCTATCCCATGGCCGCCCTGTCCACCATGGCCACGGTCATCGCTTCCCAGGCGCTCATTTCCGGGGTGTTCTCCCTGACCCGGCAGGCCATCCAGCTCGGCTGCTGCCCGAGGTTGCGCATCGTGCACACCTCAAGCGACATGGAAGGGCAGATCTATATTCCCGAGGTCAACTACGCCCTCATGTGGGCCTGCATCGGCCTAACCATCGCCTTCAAGGAATCGAGCCGGCTAGCCGCGGCCTACGGCATCGCGGTCACGGCCACCATGGGCATCACCTCCATCCTCTATTTCTGCGTGGCCCGGTATACCTGGCGCCAATCCCTGGCCCGGGTCCTGGCTCCGGTGACCCTGTTTCTGCTTTTCGACCTGGCCTTTTTCGCCGCCAACCTACTCAAGGTGGCGGACGGCGGCTGGTTCACCATCCTGATCGCCGTGCTCGTGGTCACGGCCATGGGGACCTGGCAGGACGGCCGCGCCGCCCTGCGCGAGATGTCCCAGGCCGCAACCGTGCCGTTGAGCAAGTTCCTGGCCGAGGTGGCCAAGAAAAATCCCCTGCGCGTCCCGGGCACGGCCGTGTTCATGTCCCTGTCGCCCCAGGGCGCGCCCGTCACCTTGCTCCACCACTACAAGCACAACAAGATCTTCCACCACAACGTCGTCATTTTGAGCGTCGCCTCGGCCGATGTGCCCTATGTGGCCGAAGCCGACCGCCTGGACATCCAGGACATGGGCATGGGCTTTTTCCGGCTCATCGCCCACTACGGGTTCATGGAAACCCCCAATGTCCCGCAGATCATGCAGCGGGCCCGAGCCGAGGGCGTCCCCATCGATCCGCCGTCGGATACCACCTTTTTCCTGGGCCGCGAGAGCCTGCTCACCTCGGGCAGGGCCAAGATGGCCGCCTTCCGCAAATCCCTGTTCGCCATGATGTCCCGCAATGCCCGTCCGGCCACGGCCTACTTCAGCCTGCCGCCGGGACGGGTGGTGGAGCTTGGCGTGCAGGTGGAACTCTGACCCCGGCCAAGCGGCCCATTTGCCGCCATCCCCTTGACCCGGAAGGCTTCCTGCCGTAACCGCGAAGGCGCGGCGCGGCCGGTTGCCCCGGTTGGCTCGCACTGCCTGTCGCCACAACGAGGAGCGCATGACCGATACGCCTGAAAAACACGACCCTGAGGAAACCGCTGCCGCCCCCGTGCCGGCCGGCACCAACGAGACGACGCCCCCGGCCGACGCTGCGGACGGCGGCACGTCCGATACGCCTGCCGCGGCTCCGGCCGTGGCCGACGGGACGCCCGCCGCGCCTCCGGCCCCGTCCCAGTCCGCCCCAGCCGGCGGTGCGGGCGAAATGAAGGAAGCGCCCCTGCTCGAACACCTGTCCGAACTGCGCGTCCGGCTCGTGCGCTGCCTCATCGCCGTGGGCATCGGCTTTGCCGGCTGCTACGCCTTTGCCGAAAAGCTCCTGGTCATCCTGCTCAAGCCGCTCACCGACGTGCTCCCCAAGGGCAGCACCCTGATCGCCACCACCCTGCCGGAAAAATTCTTCACCATCATGAAGTTGGCCCTGGTGGCCGGGGCCTTCGCGGTCAGCCCCTACATTTTCTACCAATTGTGGAAATTCGTGGCCCCGGGCCTCTACAAGGAGGAACGCCGGCTCATCGTGCCCATTGCCATAGCCACGGCGGTCTGTTTCGTGGGCGGCGCCCTGTTCGGCTACTTCGTGGTCTTCCCCTTCGGCTTCCAGTTCTTTGTCGACTACGCGTCCGAGTACATCACCATCATGCCCACCATCAGCGCCTATTTCTCGCTGGCGGTGACCTTGCTGTTCGCCTTCGGCATCATTTTCGAACTGCCGGTCTTTATCTTCTTCCTGACCAGCCTCGGCCTGGTCACGACCAAGGCCCTGCGCAAGTTCCGCCGCTGGGCCATCCTTTTAAGCTTCATCGTGGCGGCCATTCTCACCCCCACTCCGGACGCCGTGAACCAGCTCCTCATGGCCGGTCCCATGTGCATTCTCTACGAAGTGGGCATCTGGGTGTCCTGGTTCGTGGACCGTTCCCGCAAGCAGGAAAAAGCCGACAAAGAGGCGGCCGCCCAGGCCGAAGCCGCCGGGACGACCGAAAACCCCGAGCACGCCGAGGCCCAAGCGACCGAGCCCACGGAAACGCCCAAAGCCGACGATACCGCCAACCGGGCCGGCTGATCTCCCGCCCTTCCCTGTCCCGTCCTCCCCCTCGGGAGGACGGGACAGTCCCCTTGTCTCTCCGGCAACCGCCTTGACAAAACATCCGACTCGGTGAATGGTATAACGGCGTTCTGGCCTCGCCTTCAAATGGCGTTTTTTGAGGCCAACGCACTGTATGGTCCGGGATAGCCGGACGCCATGCCCCGCCCCTCGGCTGGCGAGCGCGCGGGCTGGCACCTCTCGCCCACGCGAGCCACTCCACACCGCGGAATGACCGAGTCGACCTCCCCCGGGTCGATTGGCCTCCCCGCCTCCAGCGTCATTTGTGCGCAGGATCTCGGTCACCGCATGGAGCGACCCATGCGTAATGCTCGTATTGTGCTGACCGCTTTGGCGTTCTTTGTTACATCGTTGTCCGCGACCGGCTGTGCCGGGACGCACTCTCCCAAGACCGCCCTCAATCAGGCCGCGAACAATGCCCAGGAAGATACCGCCCTGGGCCGGTTCGATGATCCGAATTTCCTGTTTCGCAAACGCGGCAAAACCAAAACCATGGTGGTCAAAGCCATGGCCTACAACGGATGTTCGGGCAAATCCAAACGCCCGACACGTGGAGCCTGGGGGGATACCCTCACCGAGGACATCAAGGCCGTGGCCGTCTCACCGGACCTGCTCGACCAGGGACTGGAATACGGCGATGCCATCCAGATCGAAGGCCTGCCCGGCCAGTACAAGGTCCTTGACCTCATGCACAAGCGCCATGCCAAGGCCATCGACATCTACTACGGTGCCGATCGTTGCGGCGCCAGGCAGTGGGGGACCCGAACCCTCACCATCACCTGGCAATAGCCGGCAGGGGCGACAGCGCGTCGCCTACGGCATGACCTCGACCAGCGCGTAACGGGCCGCGAAGCCCAAGGCGTAGACGACAAGAAGGCCCAGGAACAGGGCCCGAAAGCGTCGACGTCCCTGGTGTTCTTCGGTCACGCGCCCGAGCACGAAGGCCAGCACCACCGCCAACACGATCCCAAAGCCCAACGCCCCCGCCACTTTCCAAAGCGCGACCTCGGCCATCCTGTCATCTCCCTGCTGTCATTGCCGCCCGGCACCTGGCCGGCGTTTTCGCTTGGGTCAGGACGCCGGCCCGCAGTCAACGCGAGCCGGGGGAACGCTGGCGCTCTCCCGGCACGCGGGCGGATTCCCGTCTAACGGTCTTCCAGCGGCACGTAGGGGCGCCGGGGCGGACCGACATAGAGCTGACGCGGCCGGTGGACCCGGGTGGCCGGATCAAGGCTTTCCTCGCGCCAGTGGGCGATCCAGCCGGGCATGCGGCCGATGGCGAACATGACCGGGAACATGTTGACCGGAATGCCCAGGGCCCGCAGGATGATGCCCGAATAGAAATCCACGTTGGGATACAGGCGGCGGCTCTTGAAATAGTCGTCGGAGAGGGCCGCTTCCTCCAGTTCCCGGGCCAGCTCCATGAGCGGGTCCTTGATTCCGGTTTCGAGCAGCAGGGTGTGGGCGGCCTTTTTGAGCACCCGGGCGCGCGGATCGAAGTTCTTGTAGACCCGGTGGCCGAAGCCCATGAGCCGCACTTCCTTGCGCTTGACCTGCTCCAGGAAGGTCTTGATCTTGAGATTGTTGTCGCGGATGCGCACGAGCATCTCGATGACGGCCGCGTTGGCGCCGCCGTGCAGACGCCCCCACAGGGCGCAGATGCCCGACGAGACGCTGGCGAAGAGATTGGCCTGGGTGGACCCGACCATGCGCACGGTGGAGCAGGAGCAGTTCTGTTCGTGGTCGGCGTGGACCACTAAAAAAAGCGACAGGGCGGACACGGCCGCCTGCACGGGCTCGTAGTCCCGGTTGGGCAGCGAGAACATCATGTGCAGAAAATTGCGGCAATACGACAGGTTGGGGTCCGGGTACATGAACGGCAGGCCCAGGGATTTGCGGTAGCTGAAGGCGGCGATGGTGCGCACCTTGCTGATGAGCTTGGCCACGGCCAGGGTAAATTCGTCCATGCTCTGGATCTGCAACAATTCCGGGTGGTAGTTGCCCAGGGAATTGATGACGGCCGACAGGATGGCCATGGGCTGGCCGCCCGGCGGGAACCCGTCGAAATGGTGGAGCAGGCCTTCGTGGAGCAGCTCGTGCTCCGAGAGCTGGGTGCGAAACGCCGTACGTTCTTCGGCACTCGGCAACTTGCCGAAGATGAGCAGCATGGCGGTTTCGATAAACGAACTGCGTTCGGCCAGCTGCTCGATGGGGATGCCGCGATAACGCAGGATGCCCTTTTCGCCGTCGACAAAGGTGATGGAGGACTGGCAGGAGCCGGTGTTGGCGTAGCCCGGGTCAAAGGTGAGCAGTCCGGTGTCCTTTTGCAGGCTGGTGATGTCGATGCCGACCTCGCCTTCGGAGCCGACGAGGACGGGAAGTTCGAAGGTCTTGTCACCGTAGGTCAGGATGGCGGTTTTGCGTTCGCGCATGGGACTCCTCGGGCTGGACGGGAAGACGGGGAGAACGGCCGGAAACGGCGCGGGGCCTGGGACGAACAAATGCTACGAAGAAAGTATACGAAAAAAATGCGGTCTTGTCTTCCCCCCGGCTGACCGGCCGGTCGGGACGGAAAGACCGGCCGGCCCGGCGCGCGCCGACCCGCTCCAAGCCCCAAAAGGCGCAGTGGTCGGGACGCTAGGTCCAGGAGGTCTGGCGCCAGTCCATGCCGGCCGGGGTGTGGCCCTGCTGGCGGGCGAGCAGTTCAAGGGGCACCAGGGCCAGGGCCGCGACCTCCGGCGACATGCCGGGCCACGGATCGCCTTCGATCTCGGCCAGAGAGTGGTTGCAGCGCTGGCACACCACCACCCGCTCCGTCGGAAAGCCCGGGATGGCGTAAACCTGGCCCCGGAAGCCGACGGCGTCGCAAAACGGGCACTGCGGCGCGGTGAAGCGCCAAGTCGTGGCGCAAAACGAACAGGTCATTTCCCGCACCCCGTCCTTGACCCGGGACCGACTCGGCCAGGAGCCGCACACCGGACAATAGCCCCGATTCCAGGTCGCGCCTTCCACAAAGGGTTTGAGCACCCGTCCCCGGGCCATGGCGATGGGCGCGAGCATCTGCATGCACCAAAAGCTCAAGGATTTTGCTTCCACCCCCAGGGCATGGGCCGTGCGCAATACGAATTTTCCCCGGTCGGCCACCGTATCCCGGACCATTTCAAGCAGAAAGCCTTCCTTGTGCATGGCTACCAGGCCGATATTGAGCAGATCCGTGCGCACGGCCGGAAACCCCTGGGTGAGCACCTGGTGCAGGGCATCGAACACGCGCCGCACCGTGGCCTCGTTCAGGGGCAAGGCCTCCCGGGTTTCCAGGCTGGCGCCCAGGGCCAGCCGGGAGGTGTCCGGCGGCGTATCCGGCGTCCGCCTGGCCGTCTCCACCAGCTTGTCCACGAGTCCGGGCCGGGCCAGTAACAGCCCCACGAACGGATCGATAAAGGCTCGCGCATGGGGCCGTTCCCGGCGCAGCCGGGCCACGTCCTCGGAGACGGACTGCAGTTCCAGGGGTTCGCTTGACATGACGCCTCCTTGCGCTCCGTCGGCAGCTTTTTGCCAACCGCTGTTGGCGATGCCCACAATACCCGGGCGCGTCAACTCCGGCACGTTCTTCTGACCTGTTTCACTTCTATTATGATTAACAGAATTGGTATTTTTTTCAGCTTTCCATCTTTTAATCATCCACCATTACGGATTGATAGATGACAATCGGTGCCAAAACTTGAGCAACACGATTTTGTTTGCCCGCCGGTCTCCCCGTTTTTTATAAAATGGTGTGTCTCACCCGGAAAGGAAACGGTTCACACCGTGGTCTGCAACAAACGGAACGGTGCAAAAAAGGAGGTCTCATGGGCATTTCCCGGAGAGGATTCCTAAAACTGACCGGGGCCGGGCTGGCCTGCCTGGGCCTGGGGGATCTGGGCCTGTCCCCGCGAAAGGCCATGGCCTATGCCACCACCCTGCGCATCGCGGGCGCCAAGGAGGTGCAGTCCACCTGCCCGTTCTGCTCCTGCGGGTGCAGCATCCTGATGTTCGTCAAGGAGGGTAAATTCATAAGCTCCGAAGGCGATCCGGACTATCCGGTGAGCGAAGGCGCGCTTTGCGCCAAGGGCGCGGCCTTCCATGCCATGCACGTCAGCAATCACCGGGTGCTGAAGCCCCGCTACCGGGCGCCGGGCAGCGACAAATGGGAAGAAAAGGACTGGGATTTCGTCCTCGACCGCATCGCCCACCGGGTCAAGGAAACCCGCGATCGCGACTTCATGGAGAAAAACGCCAAGGGCGAGACCGTCAACCGCGTCGAAACCCTGTTCCAGCTGGGCACCTCCCAGATGGACAACGAAGAATGCGCCGTCAGCCATCAGATGCTCCGAAGCCTGGGGGTCGTCCATCTCGACCATCAGGCCCGTATCTGACACTCGCCCACTGTAGCGGCTCTGGCAGAGTCGTTCGGACGCGGCGCGATGACCCAGCACTGGATTGACATCAAGAACGCAAACGCCGTTCTCATCATGGGCAGCAATGCTGCCGAGCATCACCCGATTTCCTTCAAGTGGGTGCTCGCGGCCAAGGATGCCGGGGCCCCGGTCTTTCACGTAGACCCCAAGTTCTCCCGCACTTCCGCCCGTTGCGACCTCCATGTGCCCCTGCGCTCGGGCACGGACATCGCGTTTCTGGGCGGCATGCTCAACTACATTTTGCAGACCGAAAGCCACCACAAGGATTACGTGGTGGAGTACACCAATGCCGCTTTCATCGTGGGCAAGGACTACGCCTTCAAGGACGGCATGTTCTCGGGCTTTGACAAAGCCACCAAGCGCTACGACAAGAAGAAGTGGGCCTTTGCCAAGGACGACAAGGGCGTGCCGCGCCGCGACCCGACCCTCAAGGATCCCCGGTGCGTGTTCCAGCTGCTCAAAACGCACTATTCCCGCTACACCATCGACAAGGTGTCCTCCATCACCGGCGTGTCCAAGGACAACCTGATGACGGTCTGGAAGGCCGTGGCCGCCACGGGCAAGCCGGACAAGGCCGCCACCATCATGTACGCCCTGGGTTGGACCCAGCATTCGGTGGGCGTGCAAAACATCCGGCTCGCCGCCATGATCCAGCTCTTACTCGGCAACATCGGCGTGGCCGGCGGCGGCATCAACGCCCTTCGCGGCGAGCCCAACGTCCAGGGCTCCACGGACCATGCCATCCTGTGGCACATCCTGCCCGGCTATCTGCCGGTGCCGAGCACGACCTGGCCGACGCTGGCCGAGTACAACAAGGCCAACACCCCGGTCACAAGCGATCCCAAGAGCGCCAACTGGTGGGGCAACCGGCCCAAGTACATGGCCAGTCTGCTCAAGTCCTGGTTCGGCGACGCGGCCACGGCCGAAAACGAGTTCGGCTACGGCTGGCTGCCCAAGGTCGATCCCCATGTGGACTACGCCAGCCTGTACATCGTCGACCGGATGTACAAGGGGCACATCAAGGGCGGCTTCGTCTTCGGCCACAACCCGGCCCAGTCCATGCCCAACACCAACAAGGTCCGAAAGGCCTTGCAAAACCTGGACTGGCTGGCCGTGGGCGAAGTCCACGACACCGAGACCGCCTCGTTCTGGCGCCAGCCCGGCCTCGATTCCAAAGCCATCAAGACCGAGGTGTTCCTCCTGCCCGCCTGCCAGCGCGGCGAAAAGGACGGCACCACCTCCAATTCCGGCCGCTGGCTCATGTGGCACTACAAGGGCTGCGAGCCCCGGGGCGACAGCCATTCCATGGGCTGGATGGTCGTGGAGATCATGAAGCGGGTCGTGGACCTGTACAAAAAGGAAGGCGGCACCTTCCCGGAACCCATCCTCAACCTGGACTGGTACCCGGAATACGACGCCGACCGCGTGGCCAAGGATATCAACGGCCACTTCACCCGGGACACCAAGGTGGGTGACAAGGAGTACAAGAAGGGCGACCAGGTTCCGTCGTTTGTCGCCCTGACCGACGACGGCGCCACCACCTCCATGAACTGGCTCTATACCGGTTGCTACGGTCCGGCCGGCAACCTGTCCCAGCGCCGGGACCACAAGCAGACCCCCATGCAGGCGAAAATCGGGCTGTTCCCCAACTACTCCTGGGCTTGGCCCGTCAACCGCCGCATCATCTATAACCGCGCGTCCGTGGATGTGAACGGCAAGCCCTTCAACCCGGACAAGGCGGTCATCGCCTGGGAAGACGGCAAGTGGGTGGGCGACGTGCCCGACGGCGGCTGGCCGCCCATGGCCGATCCCAAGGGCAAGTACCCGTTCATCATGCAGGCCGAAGGACATGGCCAACTCTACGGCCCCGGCCGCATGGACGGGCCCTTCCCGGAACACTACGAGCCGGCCGAGACACCGGTGACCTCGCACCCGTTCTCCAAGCAGCTCAACAACCCCTGCATGAAGGTCATCGAAAGCGACATGGACAAGCTGGCCAAGCCGGCCGATCCGCGCTTCCCCATCGTGCTCACCACCTACAGCCTGACCGAGCACTGGTGCGGTGGCGGCGACACCCGCAACACCCCGCCCCTGCTCGAGGCCGAACCCCAGCTCTATGTGGAAATGAGCCATGCGCTGGCCAAGGAAAAGGGCATCAAAAACGGCGATCCCATCCTCGTGGAGAGCCTGCGCGGCAAGGTCGAGGCCATCGCCATGGTCACCGTGCGCATGACGCCCCTGACCATCAAGGGCAAAACCGTGCACCTCATCGGCATGCCGTTCTGCTTCGGCTGGACCACACCGGGGGTTGGTGACGCCACCAACCGACTCACCGTGTCGGTGGGCGATCCCAACACCACCATCCCGGAGTACAAGGCCTGTCTGGTCAACGTGCGCAAGGCCGACAAGGTGACGGAGCTTGCCATCTGAACCGCGAACCGGCCGGGGAGTCCCCCTCCCCGGCCGGACCATGAAGGGAGCGCGCCATGCCCAAGGCGTTTTTTATCGATACCTCCCGTTGCACGGCCTGCCGGGGTTGCCAGGTGGCCTGCAAGGAATGGCACGAGCATGTGGCCGTGCCCACCCGTCAGCGCGGCACGCATCAAAACCCGCCTGACCTCACCCCGTTCAACTTCAAACTCGTGCGGTTTTCCGAGCACAAGATCGATGGCAAGGTCAAATGGCTCTTTTTCCCGGACCAGTGCCGGCATTGCGTGAACCCGCCCTGCAAGGACGTGGCCGACTCCTTTATCCCCGGGGCCATCCTCCAGGACGAGGCCACCGGTGCCGTCATCTATACCGACGTCACCCAAAAGCTCAGCATCGACCAGGCCCAGGCGGTGCGCGAGGCGTGCCCCTACAACATCCCACGCCGCAACGAGGACACGGGCCTTTTGACCAAATGCGACTGGTGCATCGACCGCCAGCAGGCCGGGCTCATCCCCGCCTGCGTCAAGACCTGCTGCACCGGAACCATGAACTTCGGCGAACGTGACGCCATGCTCCAACTGGCCAAAACCAGATTGGAAAAGGTCAAGGCGTCCCATCCCAAGGCCCAGGTCTTGGACGCGGACGAGGTCAGCGTCATCTATTTGGTGACCGAACCGCGCAAGTTGTATTACGAGTTCGCCGAACGCCGGGTGAATCCCGCGCCCCTGACCCGGCAGGCGTTCCTGGCCATGCTGGCCCGGCCCGTCAACCGGATGCGGGGCTGACGGCGTGCGGCGAAACCACGCCCCTGACAGCCGGGAAGCGTTGCCTCCCGGTAGCCGCCCCAGGAAGATGGCGGCGTGACGTGAAACGATGTGCCCGACAGCCTCTGGTCGGATTCCCTGATTCCAGGCTGTCCCTCCCCGCTGGGAGGGACAGCCTCTTTCCCCGGAAGGACTCCCGATGAAAATGCCCCACATGACGTTCACGCGACCTGATGTGCCGGATGCGCCCCTGCCGCCGGACATCGCCGAGCTCGTGGCCGGGTTCTCCGCCCTGATCGAACTGCGTCGCGACGCCGCCTCCAGGCTCCCGGACTGGCCCATCAGCCTGGACTATGACCCCGAAGCCCTGGCTGCCGGTCGGCCGCTGCTGGCGAATCTGGACCCGGCCGTGCTCGTCCGGGGTGTATGCGCCGCTTCGGGGACCATGTTGCCGGCCATGGCCGGACTGTTCCCCCCTTTGGCTCCGGCCTGCGAACGGCTGGCCATCGGTCTCTCCCGCGATCCCGGACTGGCCGAGCGGATTCTCGCCGCCCTGCTCGATGCCAGCGACGACCGGCTCGCCCCCCTGGCCGCTTCTCTGGGCCTGCCCTTGGAGGCCCTGGTCTTCCTGACCCGGGAACTGGTCGCGGCCGTGCTGCGCCAAGCCGCGTCCACGCTTTCGCCCCTGGTGGACGATGCCCTGTGGCAACGGCCGTCCTGCCCGGTCTGCGGCGGCGCGCCGGACTGCGGCATGCTCAAGGAAAAAACCGAACAGTCGGAATTTCTCATCGCCAAGGCCGGGAGACTCGGCCTGCATTGTTCCCTGTGCGGCCATGTCTGGCGGTTTCCCCGTCTCGTCTGCCCGGTCTGCGGCGAAACGGACCACAACAAACGCGAGATTTTCATGGCCGCCGGCCGGGAACGCGAGCGCATCCATACCTGCTCGACGTGCGGGCGTTACCTGCTCGTTCTCGACATGGTGGACAGTGGCATGGCCTGCGACGTGGATTTGATTCCCATCCGCCTCGTCCACCTGGACGCCGTGGCCCAGGCCAAAGGCTTTGCCCCCCTGGTCGTGTCGGCCTGGAACCGGCTGAGCGGCTAGCCCGGGCGATCGTGGCCGCGGCCTTCCCCGCTCCGCCGGGGAGGGGAGTCATTCCCTGGCATAAAGCTTTTCCTTCTCACAGCCCCTGCGGGCGCATCAAAATCGTCGCGGCCCCCTTCGGGGTGGTCCAGGAGGGGAGTGACTCCCCTCCTGGCCGCCGGAGGCGTCTCTTCCTTCCCCGCCCCTACGCGCCCCTCTCCCCTCCCGCATAGCAGGTCGGATCGGGCAGGCCGGCCTCGGCAAAGCCCTTGGCACGCAGCAAACAGCTGTCGCAATGGCCGCAGGCCAGGCCTTCGGGGCTCGGATCATAGCAGGAATGGGTCAGGGAATAATCCACGCCGAGCCGGGTGCCGAGGCGCACGATGCCGGCCTTGCTCAGGCGCAGAAGCGGCGTGCGCACCCGGATGCGCAGCCGGCCTTCAACCGCTTCCTTGACGGCCAGATTGGCCATGGTCTCGAAGGCGCGCACGAATTCGGGCCGGCAGTCCGGATAGCCGGAATAGTCCAGGGCGTTGACGCCGATAAAGATGTCCGAGGCGCCGAGCACTTCGGCCCAGCCCAGGGCCAGGGACAGAAAGATCGTGTTGCGAGCCGGCACATACGTGATGGGGATGCCCTCGCCCATGGCGTCGAGGGAACGGTCCTTGGGGACCGGGATGTCGGCGGTCAGGGCCGAACCGCCGATCTGGCCCAGGGGCAGGGGCAGCACCAGATGCGCGGCCGCGCCCATGGCCGCGGCCACACGCCTGGCCGCCTCGATCTCCACGATGTGGCGCTGGCCGTAGGCAAAACTCACGGCATAGGGCGCAAACCCCTGCCGCTTGGCCACGGCCAGACAGGTCGTGGAATCGAGCCCGCCGGAAAAAAGCACCACCGCCTTACGCGCCGTCGTCATGATGAGCAAACTCCTGAAATACTGTAAATGCGAGGGGGTTACAGCCTCCGGCGGCCAAAGGGCTCTGCCCTTTGGAATCCCGACACTGTGGCCGAGACCTCCCCGTCGAAAGGGCCGGGACGCCTTCCCTGTCCGCTACACGCCCCGGGTGTCAGGGCCCCAAATGATTTTGTGCAGTTGCAGCCCGAGCCGGGCCCGCAGTCTGTCCGCCACCATCCAGGCCGCCAATTCGGCCGGATCAAGGCTGCCGGTCACCGGGGAAAAAAGCACGGTCCGGCATTCCCGGACCCGGGCGGTCACCTCCCGGGCGAACAGGTAGTCCTCGCGGTCGGCTAGCACGCACTTGACCTCGTCCCGGGGGCGCAGCCGGTCCAGATTGGCGTAGTCGTTGCGATCCGCCATGCCGCTGCTCGGACATTTGATGTCCATGATGGCCACCACCCGGGGATCGAGCACCGAGATGTCCAGGCTGCCGTTGGTCTCGACGAGCACGGTCCGGCCTGCATCGGCCAGACGCGCGGCCAGGGCCGGCAGTTCCGGGGCCAAAAGCGGTTCGCCGCCGGTCAGTTCCACCAGGGGCAAGCCAAAGGCGGTCAGGGCGTCAAAGGCCGCTTCCAGGCTGTAGGGCGTGGAACGCTCGGCGGCGTGGACGGTGTCGCACCACGAGCAGGCCAGATTGCAGCCTGACAGGCGCAAAAAGGCGCACGGCCAGCCGGCAAAGCTCGATTCTCCCTGGATGCTGGCGAAAATCTCGTGAACGGCCAGGCTCACGGCCGCTCCGTGTAGCTGGCCACGAGCCCGGGACTTTCCTCCACCGTGACCCGCGTCACCCGCACCCGGTCATCGGCCACGGCCTCGGTCAGCCGGGTGAAGATCCAGGCGGCCAGGACCTCGGCCGTGGGCGGGTCGAGTTCGGGATTGTCGTTGAGACAGGCATGGTCGAGCCTCGCCAGGATCGTATCCATGGCCCCCTTGACCACGAGGAAATCGATCACCATGCCGGCCACAAGCCGCTCGGCCGCAAGTTCGGCCACCACCTCGAAGTTGTGCCCATGCATGGCCGCGCACGGCCCGGGATGCCCGGGCAGGCGGTGAGCGGCGCTCACGGAACCGGAAACACGAATGCTGTACTGGCCGGACATGACTGCTCCCCTGGCATTGCGCATCAAGGAAGGTTACCGTAGGAAGGCCGCCGACCGATGTCAATCCGGAGGAACCAGCCATGTCCAAGCCGCCCGTGGACGACGTCCGCGATCTCAAGACCCTGGGTCAGGGGGCCACGTGCTACCCCAAGACCGTCAGCCCCGAGCTGCTCGAAACCTTCCCGAATGCGTTCCCGGGCCGGCGCTACACCGTGACCTTTCGCAGCGAGGAATTCACGAGCCTGTGCCCCAAAACCGGCCAGCCCGACTTCGGCACCATCACCATCCGCTATGTGCCGGACACCCGTTGTATCGAATCCAAGTCCCTCAAGCTCTATCTGTTCAGCTACCGGGACGAGGGCACGTTCATGGAGACCCTCACCAACCGCATCCTGGACGATCTGGTCGCCGCCTGCCAGCCCCTGGAAATGGAAGTGACCGGCGACTTCGCGGCCCGCGGCGGCATTACCATCAGCGTCACCGCCGTCTTGCAACGTCCCTAAGCGCGCCGTTAGGTTTTTCCCCGGCCAGCAGTGGAACCGCCTTCCGACATGGAACATCCTGTTGCGGCAGGACCGGCCGCATCGCGTCAGGCCTGCCCAACAGCCGCGTTACCGCAACAGCCGGACCTTTTCCCTTCGTGCCCCTTCCCTGAAAGATTGCAAACGTGCCATTGATTAACTTGTTTTTCCGAGAAAAACCGGCTACAGTCATTCCGTGTTTCTCCTCGGCGGCTTGATCTCCCCTTGTCCGTAGAGAACGATCCCTAGCGCCCTTATGAAGAACAAGTCAGCCGATAGTCTTCCAACCTCACCAGCCGCCTCATCGCCATTACCTTCGAGTGACTCTGCGAAACCTCCGCCGGGGCGACTGCCCACGACCTCCAACGGTCACGCCCTCTACCGGGCCCTTTTGACCGCCATTCCCGATGCCGTGTTCGTGGCCGACGTGGAGACCGGTCTTTTGCTGGATGTCAACCAGGCGGGGTGCCGGTTGCTCGATCTGCCGGCGGGAAAAATCATTGGCCAGCACCACACCATGCTCCACCCGCCGCTGGAGCGCGAACGGTACGCGGCCATGTTTAGGGCCAGTTTCCGGAGTTCCGGTCAGTCGGGCCTCGCCGACGTCAAGCGTATCGAGCTTGTCCGGGCTGACGGCACAACGATTCCCTGCGAAATCTCCGGGTTGGCCATGGAAGAAAACGGCCGCCACATCATGTTCGGCATCTTCCGCGACATCCGCGGCCTGCTGCGGTCCGAGAACCAGCGCCGCCTCAGCGAAGAGCGCTATGCCCTGGCCCTGCGCAGCATCACCGAAGGCATCTGGGACTGGGAACCGGCCACCAACACGGTGGCCTTTTCAGACCGTTGCCTGGAAATTCTCGGCTATGCCCCGGATGAAGTGCCCCACACCGTGGAAATCTGGCGTTCCCACCTCCATCCCGAGGACGCAGACTGGGTCAGATCCACCCTCTGCCAATGCGCCGACGGGTTGCTCCCCTCGTTTTCCATCGAATATCGGATGCGCCACAAGGATGGCCGGTACCGCTGGATACGCAGCCAAGGCACGATGCTGCGGGACACTTCCGGCGCCATTGTGCGGCTGGCCGGAGGCAATTCCGACATCACGGCCCGCAAGGAAGCCGAACAGGCCCTGCGCGAAAGCGAACAGCGCTTTCGACTGCTCGTGGAAAACAGTCCGGACGCCTTTTTCCTCCACGACATGGAAGGCGCCATCCTCGACGTCAACCGCCGCGCCTGCGCCATGCTGGGGTATGAAGCCGCCGAGCTGCTCGCCCTGCATATTTACGACATCGAGGTCATCTGCCCGCCGGAAACCTTGCGTGGCTTTTGGCGCGACGTCCGCCCCGGACCGTTTGCCTTTGACGGCCTGGGACGGCGCAAGAACGGCACCACCTTTCCCACCGAGGTCCAGGGCGTGGCCTTTCCCGAGCGCGGCCGTCTGCTCGGGCTGGTGGCGACCCGGGATGTGACCCCGCGCAGGAAGCTCGAACGCAAACTCAAGCAGGCCCGCGACCAGGCCATGGCCGCCAACCAGGCCAAAAGCGAATTTTTGGCCAGCATAAGCCATGAGATCCGTACGCCGCTCAACATCCTGCTCGGCATGACCGAACTGCTGCGCGAGACCCTGCACACCGACCGCCAGCGTCAGTATGCCGACACGATCGAAAGCTCCGGCAACATGCTGCTGCGGCTCATCGACGACCTCCTCGACCTGTCCCGCATCGAAGCCGACCGGGTCGCGCTGCAACCGGAAACCATCCGGCCACGGGAATGGCTGCGCAACCTCGGCGAATCCATGCGCATCCCGATCGAACGAAAGGACCTGACCCTGACCCTGGCCCTGGCCGATAACCTGCCGGACCACTGGTGGACCGATCCGGCCCGGCTCCAGCAGATTCTGCTCAATCTGCTGTGGAACGCCATCAAGTTCACACCCCAAGGCGGCATCGAACTGGGGGCCGTGATGGCCGACACGGGCGCGGGCGTGGCCGGCCTGCACATTTTCGTGTCCGATACCGGCATCGGCATCGCCGCGGACCAGGCCGAACGCATTTTCGATCCCTTTACCCAGGTCGATGCCTCCACCCGGCGCCGGCACGGTGGCACGGGCCTGGGCCTTGCTATCTGCAAACGTCTGGCCGGGCTGCTCGGCGGCCGCATCCAGCTCGACAGTACCCTGGGCCAGGGCTCGCGCTTCACGGTCATCCTGCCCCTCAAAACAGCCTCCCTGGCCGGGTCCGTACCCACCCCAAGCGCCGTGGCCGTCGCCACCTCGCCCCCCCAGGGCTACCGGTTGCTCCTCGTGGAGGACTCGCTGTCGAACCGAGAGCTGATGAAACTTTTTCTGGAAGACGAGCACTGCACCCTGACCGAAGCCGAAACCGGTACCGAAGCCCTGTCCCTGTTTGCCGGCCGGACCTTCGATCTGGTTCTCATGGACATGGAAATGCCCGGCATGGATGGCTGCGAGACGACCAGGGCCCTGCGCCGTCTGGAACGGGAGACCGGGCTGCGGCCCACGCCCATCATCATGCTCACGGCCCACGCCTTCTCGGAATACGAGGAAAAGTGCCGCCAGGCCGGATGCGACGGTTTTTTGTCAAAGCCCATCCGCAAAGCCCAGCTGATTACGGAATTGCACCGCCACCTCCTGGAGGCTGCGCGGCAAGCGTCTGACACAGCGCGGGATAGGCCCTGAAATATCTCCCCCGAGCCACGCCTTTTTCTTCCGACACCGCGGTTGCCACCCGGTTTCATTTCCGCAAAAAAAATTAAATTGCATTGCCAAGCCGATCGCAGTCTGCCAGGGTGACGTGCTTATCCAATGCATTGCCTGACGGAGCGTCCTCATGAAGCATATCTTGCTGATCTACCCGGTCTTGCCGCGATCCTTTTGGAGTTTTCAGGACATCCTGCGCGTCACCAAACGCAAGTCCCTGTTGCCGCCCCTGGGGCTCCTGACCATGGCCGCCCTGCTTCCCCGGTCCTGGACACCGCGCTTCGTGGATTGCAACGTCCGTCCCCTGACCGAGGAGGACTGGGCCTTCGCCGACGTGGTCATGGTCTCGGCCATGCTCGTGCAGCGCGAGGGCCTGCTGGCTTGCGTGGCCGAGGCCAAGCGCCGGGGCAAGATCGTGGTGGCGGGAGGACCGTATGTGACCTCGGCGCCCCAGGCCGCCCTGGACGCCGGGTGCGACCTCATCGTCGCCGGCGAGGGGGAAAACGCCATGGCCGCGATCGTGGACGCCATCGCGGCCGGGCGTCACGGCGAAATCATCCGCAGCGAAGGGGTCGTGGACATGGCCGACCCGCCCCTGCCCCGCCTCGACCTGATCAATCACGCCGACTACGACGCCATGCCCGTCCAGACCTGCCGCGGCTGCCCGTTCGCCTGCGAATTTTGCGATGTCATCAACCTGTTCGGCCGGGTGCCCCGGTACAAACCGGTGGAGCGGGTCCTGGCTGAGCTGGAGGCCATTTATGCCCTGGGCTACCGGGGCTCGATCTTTTTTACCGACGACAATTTCATCGGCAATCCCGGCCAGGCCCTGAGCCTGCTCCAGGCGCTCATCCCCTGGAACCGCGAACGCGGGGAACCGTTCTGGTTCATCACCCAGGCCTCCATCAACCTGGGGCAGCGCCTCGACCTCATCGACCGGATGACCGAGGCCAATTTCGGCTTCGTGTTCATCGGCATCGAATCGCCGGACGTCGATGTCCTGGCCAATGCCCACAAACTGCAAAACACCCGGCATCCCCTGCTCGATTCCCTCCGCACCATCACGGACAACGGCCTGTCGGTCATCGGCAGTTTCATCCTGGGTTTCGACACCGAAAAGGAAGGGGCCGGCAAACGCATCGAAGCCTTTGTCGAAGCGGCCAACCTGCCCATTGTCATGATCAACACCTTGCAGGCCATGCCCGGCACGAAACTCTGGGAACGCCTGCGGGACGAAGGCCGTCTGCGCGACACCACGGACGGCGACATGGCCACCGGAGTAATGAATTTCGTTCCGGACCGCCCCCTGGAGGCCATCATGCGCGAACAACTCGGCGCCTGGGACCGGTTGTACGCCCGGGGGCCGTTTTTGCGGCGGACGCTACGCTGCATGCTGGGCATGCGCCCCACCCGCTCCGCCCAGGGCCAAACCCGGCCGGCGCTCGGACAGGCTTCCGGTTCCTCCAACGGCGCCTTGGCGGACGGGCTCGTGCAGTTGCGCCTTGTTGTCCGGCTGCTGTGGCGCTTCGGCATCCGCTCGCGGGACCGGCTGGACTTTTGGAAGGCGCTGTACGCCATGTGGCGACGCAAGCCGTCGCGGCTCGTGCGGTTCCTGACCCTGCTCGTCATGGGCGACGACATCCTGTCGTTCACCCGGGTCATCCACGACCGGGCCGCACCGACCCTGGCCCACGGCCGGACCGCACGGGCCGACGCGCCCCCACGTCCGTAAAAGAAAACCCCGCGCACGAGGGGTTATTAGGGAGAAAAGCCTCCAGCGGCCAAAGGGTTCGCGCCCTTTGGAATCCCTTCATGATGGAGTGAATGGCGCTGGGGGCGTTGCAGCGCGACCTGCGCCGGGCACGCGCGCAGCCGTCTCAAACAACAAAAGGCCGGGGCGGCAACACCGTCCCGGCCTTTTTATTTTGGCGACGCGTAGCCGGCTACCGGCCTAATGCCTGCGCTCGACCCGGAATTCGTCCCTGAGCAAGGTGTCGGACAAGGGCACCTCGTTGACGTCCATGCGGCAAAAGACCTTTTCCGGCTCCTGGCAGACCAGGGCCTTGCCAAGCACCTCGTCCATGGTCTCGACCTTGATGATCTCCATGTCCTTGAGGATGGCTTCCGGCACTTCCTTGAGATCCTTTTCGTTCTCGGACGGAATGATGGCCGTGCGGATCAGGCCCCGGTGGGCGGCGAGCAGCTTCTCGCGCAGGCCGCCGATGGGCAGCACCCGGCCGCGCAGGGTGATCTCGCCGGTCATGGCCAAGTCGTTTCGCACCGGGATATTGAGCAGGGCCGAGATGATGGCCGTGGCCAGCGTAATGCCGGCCGACGGGCCGTCCTTCGGCGTCGCGCCCTCGGGCACGTGGATATGGATGTCGATCTCCTTGTGGAAATCGGACTTGAGCCCGTAGAGCTGCGAGCGCGAACGCAGGTAGGACAAGGCGGCCTTGGCCGATTCCTGCATCACGTCCCCAAGCTTGCCCGTGATCTCCACCTTGCCCGAGCCCGGCATGATGGCCGCCTCGACCATGAGGATCTCACCGCCCATCTCGGTGTAGGCCATGCCCGTGCACAACCCGACCCGGGGCGCGGCCTCCATCTCGCCGTGGCGGTGCTTGGGCACGCCGAGGTAGGTGGACAGGCTCTGCACGGTGACGGCAAAGGACTTGTCCGGCTCCTTGCCCTCCACGAGCTTGCGCGCCACCTTGCGGCACACGGACGCGATCTCGCGTTCGAGATTGCGCACGCCGGCCTCCCGGGTGTAGCGCCGGATGATCTCCAGCATGGCGTTGTCGGACAAGGTCAGGTTGTCCTCGTTGAGCCCATGCTGGGTGATGTTTTTCGGCAGCAGAAAACGCCGGCCGATCTGCATCTTCTCGGTTTCCAGGTAGCCGGGGATACGGATGATCTCCATGCGGTCCTGGAGCGGCAACGGAATGGTGTGCAAGGCGTTGGCCGTGGTGATGAAGAAGATCTTGGACAGGTCGTAATCCATGTCCAGGTAGTGATCGCTGTAGGCGTAGTTCTGCTCGGGATCGAGAACTTCGAGCAGGGCGGACGAGGGATCGCCCCGGAAATCCGTGCTCATCTTGTCCACTTCGTCCAGGCAGAAGACCGGGTTGTTGAACTTCACGCGCTTGAGCGACTGGATGATCTTGCCGGGCAACGCCCCGACATAGGTCCGGCGATGGCCGCGGATCTCGGCCTCGTCGCGCACGCCGCCAAGGGACAAGCGCACGAATTCCCGGCCCATGGCCCGGGCAATGGACTTGGCGAGCGAGGTCTTGCCGACACCGGGGGGGCCGACCAGGCACAGGATCGGGCCCTTGATGCGCTCGACGAGCTGCTGCACGGCCAGGTATTCGAGGATGCGCTCCTTGGGCTTTTCAAGGCCGTAGTGGTCCTCGTTCAGGATGGTCTCGGCCTCGCCGATGTTGAGCTGGCTCTCCTGGTAGACGTTCCAGGGCAGATCGAGAATCCATTCCACATAGTTGCGCACCACGGTGTACTCGGCCGAGGACGGGGGAATCTGGCGCAGCTTCTTGATCTCGCGCAAGGTCTTTTCCCGGGCCTCGTCCGGCATGTTCTTGGCTTCCAGGCGCTTTTCGAACTCGGCCGCGTCGGCGCCGGGATCGTCCTCCCGGCCCATCTCCTTGTTGATGGCCTTGATCTGCTCGTTTAAGTAATATTCTTTCTGGTTCTTCTCCATCTGCTGCTTGACGCGGTTCTTGATGCGCTTTTCGATGGAGGAGATTTCGATCTCGCTTTGCAGGTAGGCGTAGGTTTCTTCCAGACGCCGGGTGGGGTCGAGCTCCTCGAGCACCCCCTGCTTCTTGATATAGTCCACCTTGAGGTGGGGCATGACCGCATCGGCCAGCCGACCGGGCGCGGTGATGGAATTGATGGCCAGGATGGTTTCCGGGGCCAGCTTTTTATTGATGCGGCCGTACTGCTCCAGGGCTTCCTGGGTGGCGCGGATCAGGGCGTCGGATTCGGGACCATGGGTTTCTTCCTCGGGCACGCGACGCACGGTGACCATGGAGTATTCGGCGTCCTCGCCGGCGGCGAGGCTGTCGGCGTCCCACTCGGCCCGGTACAGGCCCTCAAAAAGCACCTTGATGGTGCCGTCGGGCAGCCGCAGCATCTGCAGGATCTTGCTGACCGTGCCCATGTCGAAGAGGTCTTCGGCCTCGGGTTTTTCGGTCTCGGGCGAACGCTGGGCCACCAGAAAGATCTTCTTGTCGTGGGCGGCCACGGCCTGCTCGATGGCCTTGATGGAGGCCTCGCGGCCCACGAACAGGGGGGCGATGGAGCGCGGAAACATAACCACTTCCCGCAGGCTCATCATGGGCAGACGGACCGAGTCGGCGGTAGCGCGGTTATTATCGAAGGAAAAACCAGTCATTGATCCTCCCGCTTCCGGGCATGGTTACGGCTTTGGTCAAAGCCGGGCCGGAAGGCATCCGGCCCGGCGGGCTTTCGCTTGTAGGTAAGGCCAAAAAGACCGTTGTCAAACGGGAGGGCGGGACGGTCAGGCCGATTTGACTTCCTGGTGGTAGAAAAGCAGCGGTTCGAGCCCCTTTTCCACCACGGCCTTGTTGATCACGCACTCCTTGACATCGGACAGGGAGGGCAGCTTGTACATGATCTCAAGCATGATGCTTTCCATGACGTTGCGCAGCCCCCGCGCCCCGGTCTTGCGTTCGATGGCCTTTTCGGCAATAGCCTCCATGGCGTTTTTCGTGAAACGCAGCCGCACCTTGTCCAGTTCGAACAGCTTCTGGTACTGCTTGACCAGGGCGTTTTTCGGCTCGGTCAGGATGCGCACCAGATCGTCCTTGGTCAGCTCCTCCAGGCTCGTGAGGATGGGGATACGGCCGACGAACTCGGGGATGAGCCCGAACTTGATGAGGTCGGCCGGATGGGCCTGGGAGAGCATCCGGGACATGTCGTCGTCGTGACGGGCTTCCACCTTGGCGCCGAAGCCCATGGCCGTGCCGCGCAGGCGCTGGCCCACGATCTTTTCCAGGCCGATGAAGGCACCGCCGACAATGAAAAGGATGTTGGCGGTGTTGAGGCGGATGAATTCCTGCTGCGGGTGCTTGCGGCCCCCCTTGGGCGGAATGTTGGCCTCGGTCCCTTCGATGATCTTGAGCAGGGCCTGCTGCACGCCTTCGCCGGACACGTCGCGGGTGATGGACGGGCTGTCGCCCTTGCGCGCGATCTTGTCGATCTCGTCGATGTAGATGATGCCGCGGCTGGCCGACTCGATGTCGTAATCGGCGTTTTGCAGGAGCTGGACCAGGATATTCTCCACGTCCTCGCCCACATAGCCGGCCTCGGTCAGGGTGGTGGCGTCGGCGATGGCGAAGGGGACATTGAGAATCCTGGCCAAGGTCTGGGCGAGCAAGGTCTTGCCCGACCCGGTGGGGCCGATCAAGAGGATGTTGCTCTTGTCGATCTCCACGTCGTCGGCTCCGGCGGAACCGGCGTAGTAGACCCGCTTGTAATGGTTGTGCACGGCCACGGCCAGGATCTTTTTCGCCTGTTCCTGGCCAATGACGTATTCGTCGAGCAGGCGCTTGATCTCGGCCGGAGGCAGGAGCTTGCCGCCTTCGGTCTCCTCGCTCACCGACTCCTGGGCAATGATCTCATTGCACAGCGCCACGCACTCGTCGCAGATATAGACGTCCGGTCCGGCAATAAGCCGCTGGACCTCGTCCTGGTTCTTGCCGCAAAACGAGCAACACAGCTCGCCCGACACGGAATTTTTCTTCCTGGTCATACCGGAAAACCCACCCTGCCCGGCGTACCGGGCGTTTTGGCCGGAGCCGTAGGACTCAAGCCTCTTCGGGCTCCTTTTTCGCAAGAGGTTCCCTGGAGGTCAACACCTTGTCGATGAGGCCGTAGGTCACGGCCTCGGCGGCGCTCATGAAATTGTCACGTTCCGTGTCCAGCCGGATCTTGTCGATGGGCTGGCCGGTATGGCGGGACATGATCTCGTTTAAGGACTCGCGGATGCGCTTGGTCTCCTGGGCGTGGATCTCGATGTCCGTGGCCTGGCCCTGGAACCCGCCCGAAGGCTGATGGATCATGATGCGGCTGTGGGGCAGAGCGTAGCGCATGCCCGTGGCTCCGGCGGACAAAAGCAAGGCGCCCATGCTGGCAGCCTGGCCCAGGCACAGGGTGGACACCGGCGGCAGCACGTATTGCATGGTGTCGTAGATGGCCAGCCCAGCCGTGACCGAACCGCCCGGGGAATTGATGTACATGAAAATTTCCTTCTCCGGGTCCTCGGACTCGAGAAAGAGCAGCTGGGCGCAGATCAGGTTGGCCACATAATCGTCCACCGCGCTGCCAAGCAAAATGATGCGGTCTTTGAGGAGCCGGGAATAGATGTCGTAAGCCCGCTCGGAGCGTCCGGTGGTCTCGATGACAATAGGAATGGTGGACATGTCGTACCTTTTTTGTACCGGGAGGGGCCACAGCGCGACGGAATTGTCGCTGGGCCGCCTCCACCCCGACCACCCGGTGTCGGATTTCGGGCGGGACGGCCGGCGGCTCGGCCGTCCCCTGCCCGGTTGGTGTCAATTACTGTCTTGCAAGAATGGGGCCGCGTTCACCCCGGGCCGGATGCCCGGACGTTCCCGCATACATAAGCATGTTTTCCCGGCTGGCCAGACTAGTCCCGCACGCCGTACGTCGGCGTTTCGGTCTGCGGCACCTTGGTGACCTCGGCGTTGGCGTAGATGAAATCCGCTGCCTTGTCCGCCAAAAGCTTGTCACGCACCATGACCATGAGGTTGTTGTCCTCATAGTAGCGCTTAAGCAAAATGACGTCCTGACCGGTCTGGGTGGACAGCCGGTAGAAGAAGGCATCCATCTCCTGGGGGCCGACCGAGAGCTCTTCCTTGGCGGCCACGGCGGACAGGAAGATCTGGGTGCGGACCAGTTCCTCGGCCCGGGGGGTCATCTCGACCTTGATGTCGGCCAGGGTCTTGCCCGTGGAATCCACGCTCTTGCCCCGACGTTCCAGCTGGTTCACATAGTCTTCGAGCATCTGGGCCAGATGCTGGTCCACCATGGACGGCGGCAGGGGGAAGTCGAGTTCGGCCAACAGGCCGTCCAGGAGCTTTTTCTGGGCCGCGGAGCGGTGCAGGTCTTCCCGGGACTTGGTGTAGGACTGGGTAATGGCCTGGCGCATCGTTTCCAGGTTCTCGAAATTGCCGGCCTTTTTGGCCAGTTCGTCATCGACCGGCGGCAGGATGCGCTCTTTGATCACGTGCACGGCCACTTTCATGTTCACGGTCTTGCCGGCGAGCTCGGTATTGATGAAGTCGGCCGGGAAGGTCATCTCGCCCTGGCCCTCGGAGCCGGCCGGGATGGTCTTGACCAGGGCTTCGAACTCCGGCAGCGCCTGGCCTTCGCCCAGGGTCAGCTCGAAATTCTCGGCCCGCACGCCGGGCAGAGGCTCGCCGTTCTCAAAGGCCTCGAAGCTCACGGACACCACGTCACCGTCGACGGCTTGACGGTCGTCGGGGATGGGTTTGACCTCGGCCAGGTTGCGGCGCACCCGCTCGACCACGGTATCGATATCGGCCGGGGACACCACGACCTCTTCCTGCTCGATGGCCTTGCCCTTGTAGTCGGGCAGATCGAAATCCGGCGCATGCTCGAAGGAAAAGGAATAGGTCAGAGGCTCGTCCTTGGCCAGGGTGACATCGCCCACGTCAATACGGGACATGGGGGACTTGCCGAGCTCACCCATGACCTGATTGATATGAACATTGATGAGGTCGGTGGTGGCCTCGGTCGCAATCTCTTTCTTGAAACGCGACTCGATGAGGCTTGCGGGCACCTTGCCCTTGCGGAACCCCTTGATGTCGGCCTTGGAACGGTACAGGGCCACGGCCGTGGCCAGGGCGGCGTTGGCCTCTTCGGCCGGAACATTTACATTGACCTGCGTTTTCACAGGGGTAATCTGGGTGACGGTATATTCCAAGGCTGCCTCCAGGCTTCTCGCCCCGGCCCACGCGACGGGGGGGACGGATTGCGAATGGTTTTGGGAAAGACGTCGCGGACACGAAATTCGTTATCCTAAGGGAAGTCGCAACAAAAGGAAAGCCTCATCTCCCGGGTGTCGCCGCATCCGGAGCACCGTAGCCGCCACCGCCCGGCGTGGCCACGCGTAACCTGTCCCCGATGCCAAGCAGCACATGGGCCTTGCCCGGCAGGACGGCTTCCACCCCTCCCCGAAGCATCGTGTTGACACCCGGGGCCCCGGCTTCGCCGCCGGCCAGGCCCCAGGCCCCGCGCGTCCGGCGTTCGGACAGGACCGTGACCTCGGCCGGCGCGAGCAACTCGATCTCCCGCACCAGCCCGTCCCCGCCCCGGTTGCGACCGGCCCCGCCCGAACCCGGGCGCAGGCCGTAGCGCGTCACGCGCAGGGGATAGGCGTATTCCAGAGCCTCGACCGGGGTATTCTGGGTGTTGGTCATGTGGCTGTGCACGGCCGACTGGCCCGCACCGTCCCGGCTTGCCCCGGCGCCGCCGGCCAGGGTCTCGTAATAGGCAAAGGGTGCCCCCGACCGGGGATCGAGGCCGCCCAGGGCGATGTTGTTCATGGTGCCCTGGGAAGCGGCCGGCACCCGCTCGGGCAGAGCCCCGGCCAGGGCGAGCAAAATCACGTCCACCAGCCGCTGGGAGGTCTCGACATTGCCCCCGGCCACGGCGGCCGGAAACACGGCCTCGGCCAGGGTGGCGGGCCGGGTCACGATCTCGACGGGCCGCAGACAGCCGGCATTGGTCGGCGTGCGGCCGCCGGCCAGGCAGCGGAAGACGTACAGGGCCGCGGACACGGCGATGGCCCGCACGGCATTGACGCAGCCAGTGGTCTGGGGCGCGGTGTCCGAAAAATCGAGCCGGGCCCGGTTGCCAGCCACGGTCAGGGTCAGGCGCACGGCCAGGTCGCTGTTGCCGCAGCCGTCGTCGTCCAGAAAGTCCGTGGCCGCATAGGTGCCGTCGGGCACGTCCTCCAGGACCGTTTCCACCAGCCGTTCGGCGTAGTCCATAAGCGCCGCCGCGCACCGTGCGACCATGGCCGGACCATGGTCGGCAACGAGGGCTTCCAGCCGGGCGGCGCCCACGGTGTTGGCCATGATCTGGGCCGCGAAATCCCCCTCGCGCTCGACCGGCGTGCGCACGTTAGCCAAAAAAAGCCGCATGACATCGGGCACGACCCGGCCGCCCACGACGATCTTCACGGGCGGAATGATGAGCCCTTCCTGGAAGATCGAGGTGGAAAGCGGCATGGACCCGGCGGCCATGCCACCGACATCGGCATGGTGGGCCCGGTTGGCCACGAAAAAAAGCGGCGTGTCGCCGCCGGCGAACACCGGCGCCACCAGGGTGATGTCGGGCAGATGGGTGCCGCCGCGAAACGGGTCATTGAGCATGACCATGTCGCCCGGGGCAAAGGTCGTCTCGGCCATGGCCGCCTTGACCGACAGGGGCATGGAACCCAGGTGCACCGGGATATGGGCGGCCTGGGCCACCATGTCGCCGGCGGCGTCGAACACGGCGCAGGAGTAGTCGCGCCGTTCCTTGATGTTGGGGGAATAGGCCGTGCGACACAGGGTCATGCCCATTTCCTCGGCCACCGAGGCGAACTTGTTGTTGAAGACTTCAAGCGTGATCGGGGTGACGTGCATGGTCGTGGTTCTCGCGGCCGGAAAGCTACGCTGTGGAGTCGGAAGGGATGCGGTGCTCCATCGACGCACCGTGTGCAGGCGTACCGTTTCCGCCAAGCGAAGGCAAGCGCCCCCCGGCAACCGGCCTTTACGGATCGGCCCTGCCCAGGGTAAAGGAATACCGTCCGAGAAAGCCCTCCTTCCACAATGCCAAAGGAGCCCGCCATGACGCCCCCAGCCCTGTTTCGAGGCCCTTTGCCTCCGTCCATGGCCGCCTTGCTGGTCGCCCTGCTCGTCCTTGCCGCCCCGGTCCTGGCCGGCACCCTGGTCAATGCCCGATGCCCCTGCGGCTACCACACGCAGCGCATGCCCCTGTTCGGCGGCCGGGCCAATTTCCGCACCGTGTGCCTGTTCCCGGCCCTGTGCCCGACCAGCCACGCGCTGGTGCTCGTCAACCTCCTCGATCCCGAGGCTCCCAGCTCGCAGTGTCCGGGCGGCAAAGCCGTTCCCTATACCGATCCGTCCCTGGCGCCCCAGGTCGGGGGCCCGGTCGTGACTTCCTGGAACGTGCGCGACAGGGGACTTTCCGTGCAGCTCTTCAGCCACGGCTACCGCTGCCCGCGTTGCGGTCGCCCGACCCTGAGCTTCAGTTTCGCCGGCAATTGGGACTGAGGCCACGCCCGGCCAGGCTTGCCCGGGGCGACCTTTTCGCGGGACAGCCGGTCCGGCTTCTGCTATACGGCCAGAAAAGGATCGTATGTGAACACGTTGCGCCGATGGTTCGTCAATCTTGCCGTGGCGGCCCTTTTTCTGATCGTCGTGGCCTGCCACTCCACGGTCAAGGCCCCGCCCATGCCCCAGGTGCCCAATCCGCCCCCGGCGGCCGGGGCCAGCGCCCTGGAAGTGGAGCGCTACCAGCTCGTGGAAGAAAAGCAGGCCCTGGAAAGCAATTACGGCGACAATCTCGGCCGCATCAAACAAATCAACGCCCGGCTCATCGAAATCAATATTGAGCTCAACCAACACGGCCGTCACCCCTAGCCGGAAGGGGACGCGCCCTGGGCGTCGAACCGACACTGCAGCCCCCAGGCCCCGCCCAGACCCAAGGAAAACGCCATGTTCGGACGTTCCGGGAAGAAAAAAAACCGCCACGACGCCATCACCGCCTTTCTCGGCGCCGGGGCCGAATACCGTGGCCAGTTCCATTTCCAGGGTGTTGCCCGCATCGACGGCGGCGTGATCGGCGACATCCTGTCCGACGGCACCCTGGTCCTCGGCGAGGGCAGCCTGGTGGAAGGCCGCATCCGGGTGGCCGAGCTCATCGCCAACGGCCGGATCGTGGGCGACGTGGAAGCCTCCCAGCGGGTGGTACTGTCCAAGCGGGCCCATTTGGAAGGCAACCTGCTGGCCCCCGTGGTGGTCATCGAGGACGGCGCCATGCTGAACGGCACGGTGCGGATGCCGCTGCCGGACGATCCGAAACGGCTTGGCCGCACCCCGCCCGAGGCCCTTGCCGCCGACGAACAGGCCTCTTCCGGCGGCGAGGCCGGGAATTAGGGATTGCCAAAAATCCCGGGGCCGATTACACGGCGAAAACACCCCTACGCGCCCAGCCCCAAGGAGTCCCGTTTCATGGGCCAATTTTTCCCTGACAGCGACCAATTCCCCCTGGAAGATCAGATCAAGAATCTCGGCGATGACGAACTGCTCGATTTCTGGGAAGAAACCCAGTATCTGGAGCGCACGCTTGTGGAAGACGAAAATCCCCAAGCCGAGCATTCCGTGGAATATGAGCGGGTCATCCTCCAGGAACTGCGTCTGCGTTCCTGCCGCCGCACCCTCGAACGCAACGGCTGATTTCCTCCCCCGCCCCCGGCTTTGCGGCGTCAGACCAGTGATGCCATGAAAAAAGGCGCCCGTGCGGACGCCTTTCGTTTTTCCGTTTGCCGGCGCGGGGCCGTCACATGGCCTTGATAACGTCGACCAGGACGTTGGTCACCCGCTCGGCGTTTTCGTTAAAGATGGTGACGATCTCCTGCCAGTTCACCGGCGGCTCGTCGGTCTTCCAGCAGTCGTAATCCGTGCTCATGGCCACGGCCGCGTAAGGCAGCCCGGCCTCGGCCGCCAGGGCGCATTCCGTGGCGATACTCATGTTGATCACGTCCGCGCCGAAGGCCCGGAACATGTTCGATTCGGCCCGGGTCGAAAAGCGCGGGCCCTCGATGGTCACCACCGTGCCCCGCTCGTGGAAGCGGTAGCCGTGTCCCCGGCAGGCGGCGATCAAAAGCTCGCGCAACGGCTCGGAAAACGGATCGGCCATGGGCGTATGGGCCGGATTGTGGGGCTCGAAGCGCTCGTAAAAGGTTGGCACCCGGCGCCGGGTGAAATCGATGAACTGGTCGAGGATCACGAGATCGCCCCGCTGGATTTCCTGGCGCAACGAGCCCACGGCCGTGGTGGCCAGGACGGCCGCGCAGCCCACGGCCTTCAGCGCATGGATATTGGCCCGGTAATTGACGTTGGTCGGGGTGGCCGTATGGTTGCGGCCATGGCGGGCCAAAAGCACCACGTCCTTGCCGCCGATTTTTCCCTGGCGCAGGGTCGAATTGGGCGGGCCGTAGGGCGTGTCCAGCTCCAGATCGCGCGTGGTTTCGAAGATATTGGGATCGTCCAGGCCGCTGCCGCCGATGATGCCGATACGCATGGGCCGTGCTCTCCTGTGTGGCTTGGGCAAACCACGTGGGGGATGTTGCGGAAAAGCCGGTTTTTTCCGAAGGATGGTGCCTAGGCGATCTGCAGGATGCTCTCGCAGCCGTTGGGGCGCAGCAATTCCTTGCCGTGCAGGAAGGACAGCTCCACCACCACGCCGATGCCGGCGATCTGGGCCCCGAACTCCTCCACCAGCTGGACCACCCCGGCCAGGGTGCCACCCGTGGCGAGAAGGTCGTCGATGACCAGCACCTTTTCCCCCCGAAGCAGCGCATCCTCGTGCATGCAAAGGGTATCGGACCCGTATTCGAGATCGTAGGTCACGGATCTGGTCTTGTAGGGCAGCTTGCCGGGCTTGCGCACGGGCACGAAGCCGAGTCCCATCTTGTAGGCCAGGGCGGCCCCGAAAATGAATCCCCGGGCCTCGGCCGCCACGATCTTGGTGGCACCGGAGCCGGCGAACCGCTCGGCCAGGGCATCCACGGCCTGGCGAAACCCGTCCGGGTCGCCGAGCAGCGGCGTGATGTCGAAAAAGAGGATACCGGGTTTGGGATGATCCGGGATGTCGCGAATGAGTTTGCGCAGATCCATGGCCGTCTCCTTGCAATGTGATACGGTTACCGGATTCGGATAGAGCCTTGTGCCCACCGGGTCAAGCCGCTCTTGGCCCGGAAAGCGGTTCGGGCTACAAGACGCTCCATGGCCAACCAACTTATCCCCTGCGACACCCTGCTTACGGCCTCGGTCCTCGTCAGCCAGAACGACACCCGCGACATCCTGCGCGAAGCCGCCCTGGCCATCACCGACGGCCGCATCACGGACCTCGGCCCGTCGGCCGACCTGACCGCGCGCTACCAGCCGGCCACCCGCCTGGACCTCGGCGACGCCCTGGTCCTGCCGGGGCTTATCAACACCCACACCCACGCGGCCATGACGCTGTTCCGCGGCCTGTGCGACGACGCGCCCTTGGCGTCCTGGCTGACCGACCACATCTGGCCGGCCGAGGCCAAGCTCACACCAGAGGCCGTGCGCCTGGGCACCCTTCTCGCCTGCGCCGAGATGCTCGCTTCGGGCACGACCTGCTTTTGCGACGCCTATTTCTTTTCCGGCACCGTGGCCGAGGCGGCCGACGCATCGGGCATGCGGGCCGTTATCGGCCAGGGAGTTTTCGACAGCGCCGACCTGAAATTCAAGACGTCCGACCAGGCCCTCGACGCCGCACGGGAACTGGCCGACAAGGTGTCCGACCAGCCGCGCCTGCGCCCGGCCCTGTTCGCCCACGCCGTCTACACCTGCACGACCCGGACCCTTGAACGGTGCGTGGAGCTGTCCCGGGAGCGCGACCTGCTCCTGGCCACCCACGCCGTGGAAACGGCCCGGGAAAACGACGATTGCCACAAGGCCCACGGCCTGCGCGTCATCCCCTACCTGGAGCGCCTCGGGTTTCTCGGCCCCCGGACCCTGCTTGCCCATGGCGTGGCCCTGGACGCGGCCGACATCGCGACCCTGGCCGCCCACGGCACGGCCGTCTCCCATTGCCCCAAAAGCAACATGAAGCTCGGCAGCGGCATCGCGCCCGTTCCGGCCCTGCGCGCGGCCGGCGTGACCGTGAGCCTGGGAACCGACGGCGCGGCTAGCAACAATGCCCTCAATCTTTTTTCGGAAATGAATGTGGCCGCCCTGCTCCAGAAGGTCGCCACGGGCGATCCCACGGTGCTCGGCGCCCAGGCCACCCTGGACATGGCCACCCGGGACGGCGCCGACGCCCTCGGCTGGCCCGAACTCGGCAGCCTGACCGTCGGCGGACCGGCCGACCTGTGCGCCCTGGACCTGACCCGGCCGGCCCTGACCTCGGGCTACAGCCCGGTATCCGACGCGGTCTACGCGGCAAGCGGCGGCGAGGTGGTCCTGACCATGATCGCCGGCCAAGTCCTCTACCGGAACGGCCAGTATACCACCCTGGATTATCCGAAATTACGCCAGGAATTCCGGGAAGCTGCCCGGCGGCTTACCGGCCGGTGAGCCGTGGCCGCGCCGCCCCGGTCTATCCCTTGACAAGGCGGCCGGCATCCATAATAAAGGCTGGCTTTGCGCTGTAATCATTCCCGCGCCCCATGCCGCGCGGCCCGGAGGTTATTCCCATGTCCCAGGTCATCATCGTCAACGGCGTCGAATGCCATCCCATCGTGGACAAGTGCGAGGGCTGCGAACGCACCATGGAGCAGGATGGGGTCAAATACTGCAAGAGCTATCCCATGCCCGAACGCAAGTGGGCCCAGAAGGTCTGCAACTTCGCCACCCACATGAAGCTCGAAATCGACAAGGGCGGCAAGGTCAACATCAACCCGTTGAAGGCCTCCAAGCGCGCCGCCCGCGGTCGCTAGGCCACCTTCGCTCTTCCAAGACGCATTTTTGCCGGGAGGCCCACCGCCTCCCGGCTTTTTGCGTTGTCGCGCGTCCCTTGTTTGCCAAGCCGGACGCGAACGGCTATGATTGCCTGGTTCTGCCAATCCGTAACCGTCCGGAGCCCTTATGCTCGACCGTGTGCAAAGCTTCCTCGACACCCAACGCGACACCGTCATCAATCTGCAACGCCACCTGACCTCCGTGCCGGCCCTGGGTCCGGACAACGGCGGCCCCGGGGAACGCGAAAAAGCCGACTTGGTGCGCCATCTGCTCGCCAGCCTGGGACTGCCCGCCCCCCGGGAAATAAACGCCCCGGATACGCGCGTCCCCTGCGGCCACCGGCCCAACCTGGCCGTCATCCTGCCCGGCGTCGATACCTCCCGCACCTTCTGGGTCATCTCCCATCTCGATATCGTCCCGCCCGGGGACCTCGGCCTGTGGCGCAGCGATCCCTATCAGATCGTCGTGGACGGCGACCTGATCTACGGCCGGGGCGTGGAGGACAACCAGCAGGCCTCGGTCAGTTCTCTGCTCGTGGCCAAGGCCCTGGCCGAAACCGGGAGCACGCCCCCGGTCAACTACGGCCTGCTGTTCGTCTCCGACGAGGAAACCGGCAGCAAATTCGGCCTGGACTACGTGGCCGGCCATGCCGACGGACTTTTTACCCCCGACGACCTGTTCCTCGTGCCCGACTTCGGCCTGCCCACCAGCGAAATGGTGGAAATCGCCGAAAAAAGCATGCTCTGGCTCAAAATTATCGTCAACGGTCGCCAGTGCCATGCCTCGACGCCCGAACAGGGCATCAACACCCTGGCCGCCGCCGCCCTGTTCATCCTCAAGATCCCGAGCCTCCACGACCGCTTCAACGCCAAAAATCCCCTGTTCCTGCCGGCCAATTCGACCTTCGAGCCGACGAAAAAAGAAGCCAACGTGGACAACATCAACACCATTCCCGGCCGGGACGTGTTTTATGTCGACTGCCGGGTGCTGCCCGAATATCCCCTGGACGACGTGCTGGCCGCCATCCGCGAACTCGGCGCCGAGGTCGAGGCCACCTGCGGCGTGACCATCGACTACGAGGTGGTCCAGCAGGAACAGGCCGCCCCGGCCACAAGCGAAGACGCGCCCATCGTCAAGCGCCTCATGCCGGCCATCCGCGCGGTCTACCCCGGAAGCACGCCCCGGCCCATGGGCATCGGCGGCGGCACCGTGGCCGCCTACCTGCGCCGACGCGGCTATCCGGCCGTGGTCTGGGCCACCCTGGAACACAACGCCCACCAACCCAACGAGCGTTCGAGCATCACCAAGACCATCGGCGACGCCAAGGTCATCGCCCGGACGCTGCTGGGATAGTTGCAAGGGGAGGTGAAGAGGCCTCCGGCGGCCAGGAGAGGCGCCGCCTCTCCTGGACCTCTCCGCCGGGGGGAATCATTCCCCCCGGACCCCCCGGATGGGTAGGGACAAAGCATTGATGCCTTCACAAAACAATGACCGCGAGAAGCTTGCCGGGACCGACGAGCGGTTCATGCGTCTGGCCATCGCGGCCATGCGCCAGGCCGGGGTCACGGACAAGACCGGCGGTCCCTTCGGCGCGGTCATCGTGCGCGACGGCCAGGTCCTGGCCGCCTGCGGCAACAGCGTCCGGCGCGACAACGATCCCACGGCCCACGCCGAAATAAACGCCATCCGCCAGGCTTGCGCGGCTCTCGGCACCTACGACCTGTCCGGCGCGATCCTCTATACGAGCTGCGAATGCTGCCCCATGTGCTACGCGGCCGCCTCCTGGGCGCGCATCGAGAAGATTTATTACGCCGCCTCGTGGCGGGACTACGACGACCTGTTCGACGACGCCGCCATCCACGCGGACATGGGCCTGCCTCCGGCCGAACGGCTGCTTGCGCCGCAGCAGATCCTGCGCGACGAAGCCCTGGCCGTGCTCAAGGAATTCCGCCTCCTGCCCGACGGCGCCCGCTATTGACAACGAGGGCCTTCCTCGCCCATCGACAAAACAACCGCACACACCCCCTTTCCAGGGGTCCGGGGGGATGATCCCCCCGGCGGAGAGGTCCCGGAGAGGCGGCGCCTCTCCGGGCCGCCGGAGGCACATTCTCCCCATGACACCAGACACTTTCGACTGCATCGTGGTCGGCGCCGGGCATGCCGGTTGCGAGGCGGCCATGGCCGCCGCCCGGCTCGGCCTGTCCACCCTGCTCGTGACCCAAAACGTGGACCGCATCGGGCATTTGTCCTGCAACCCGGCCATCGGCGGCCTGGCCAAGGGCCATATGGTGCGCGAGATCGACGCGCTCGGCGGCATGATGGGCCTGTGGGCCGATGCTTCGGGCATCCAGTTCCGCACCCTCAACACCCGCAAGGGGCCGGCCGTACGCGCCACCCGGGCGCAGATCGACCGCGAGGCCTACATGCGCGTGGTCAAGCGCGACGTCTTTGCCCAGGAGAACCTGTCCGTGCGCCAGGACACGGTGGAAGAGGTCCTGGCCGAGAGCGGCCGGGCCACCGGCATCCGCACCGGCTCGGGCGAAGTGTTCGCGGCCCGGGCGGTGCTGCTCACCACCGGCACGTTTCTGGGCGGCCTCATCCACATCGGCCTGACCCGGATGCGCGGTGGCCGGCTCGGCGATCCGCCGTCCGACGGCCTCTCCGCCAGCCTGCGCGCCCACGGCCTGGTCCTCGGCCGGCTCAAGACCGGCACCACGCCGCGCCTTTTGGCCAAGAGCATCGATTTTTCCGCCACCACGCCCCAGCCCGGGGATACGCCGCCGCCGCATTTCAGCTTCCACGGCCCGGGCCCGGTGTTGCCCCAAGTGCCCTGCCACCTGACCTACACCAACGAGCGCACCCATGCCGCCATCCGGGCCGGATTCGACCGCTCGCCGCTTTTTACCGGCGTGATCAAGGGCACGGGCGCCCGCTACTGCCCGTCGGTGGAGGACAAGGTGGCCCGTTTTCCCGAGCGCGACCGACACCACGTCTTTCTCGAACCAGAAGGCCTGGACAACCCGGAAATCTACGCCAACGGCATTTCCACGAGCCTGCCCATTGAGGTGCAAAAAGAGATGCTCAAGACGATTCCGGGCCTGGAACACGCGACGATCGTCCGGCCCGGCTATGGCATCGAATACGACTACGCGGACCCGATCCAGCTCCAGGCGACCCTGGAGACCAAGGTGCTGCCGGGCCTGTACCTGGCCGGCCAGATCAACGGCACCTCGGGCTACGAGGAAGCGGCGGCCCAGGGGCTGTGGGCGGCGCTCAACATTGTGGCCGCGGCCACGGGCCGGGAACCTTTTCTCCTGCGCCGGGACCAGGCCTACATGGCCGTGCTGGTGGACGACCTCGTGACCAAGGGGGCCACCGAGCCCTACCGGATGTTCACCTCCCGGGCCGAGCATCGGCTGCTGTTGCGCGAGGGCAACGCCGACGCTCGGCTCACGGTCCTGGGCCGGGACCTGGGCCTGGTCGGCGACGACCAATGGCGACTTTTCGGGGACAAGGAACGGGACTTGGCCCGGGTGCTCGAAGGCCTGGCCGGACGCCGGGCCCGGCCCGACGATCTGGACGCGGCTGGTTGGGAGGCCTTTGGCGGTCGCCCGGAAGGACGGTCCGTGCGGCTCGACGAACTGTTGCGCCGGCCCGAAGTGACCCTGGCCGACCTTGACCGGCTGTGGCCCGCGCTGGCCGAGCTGCCCGAGGACGTGGCCGTCGAAGCCGAAACGCGGGTCAAGTATGAAGGGTACTTGCGCCGCCAGGAAGAGCTGGCCGGACGCATGGGGCGCCTCGAAGCCGTGTCCCTGCCTGGGGATCTGGACTACGAGGCCGTGGCCGGGCTGTCCCGTGAGGTGGTGGAAAAGCTCACCAAGGTGGCGCCGACCACCCTGGGCCAGGCCGGGCGCATTTCGGGCGTTACGCCAGCCGCCCTGACGTGTCTGGAAATTCATCTGAAAAAACGGTCACAACGCATCGAGCCTCTTGTGCCAACCCGAACTCTCGCATAAAGTCGGACCATGGAATTTACCTGGGGCACGGGCGGGTTACCGTCCTTCACAGGGCTTTTCGATCCGGGCTGGTGGGACAGGATGCGCGATTCCACCACCTCGGGTCATTTTTCGCCCGAAGCCACCATCCTGACCGTGAGCATTTTTGTCCTGGCCGGGGTGTGCATTGCCGTGGGCCTGCTCGTCACCATCCGGTTTCGCCGCGGTGACCACCAGCCCGCCACCTGGATCGTCCGGCCCGACGCCGTGCGCGCTCTGCTGGACTCGGCCCTGGCCCAGCGCAGCAAGATGCGGGTCGGCTTCGTGCGCGACGACCCCGGTACCCGCTCCACCGACGCCACCATCCTGTCCATCGATCCGATACGCGGCATCGAACTGGAAATGACCTCCCTGATCCGGGCCAACCCCTCCTGGGTGGGCAAGTACGTGGTGTGCGACTTCAGCCAGCGCCCCGATCCCCGCAAGGACTACCACAACTTCTATTCCTTCGTGGTCCCCATCCTCGCCATCCGCAAGGCCGGCGACGACTTCATCCATATGACCGTGGCCTGGCCGACCCGGCTCGAACTCGAACAAAAACGGGCATTTTTGCGTGTGGACCCACCCAAGGACATGGTGCTTGGCCTGGACATCTGGCCCGAGGCCATGGTGCGCGGCATCCAGGGCAATTTCGGCGATCCGACCAGCTGGGGCGATCCCCTGTTGACCCTGAACCCGAGGGGAGGATTGCCCGGCCCCGAAGTACGCAACATTTCGGCCGGTGGCCTGCGCCTCGAAATCCGGGCCGATGCCGCCCACAGCCGCCGATCCATGTTCGAGGTCGGGGCTCGTTTCCTGGTGCGTCTGGAACTGGCCATCCCCGACGAAGAACAGACCTTGGTCTGCTTCCTGGCCGCCCGAATGCAAAACATCTACGGCGATCCCACGAAAGCCGGCCTCAAGGCGTATGGCTTGCGCTTTTTGAGCCTCGGCGTTCCTTCGGACACGCCGCTTAAGACCTTGACCTGGAAAACAGTCCCAAGCGGCGTGCCGGCCATTGACGACTGGGCTTTCCGCCGTCATCTGGAAATCTACCGGGCGCGCGGCGAAGCCTAGGCTGGACGGGCCAGGGCTTTTTGCTATCCGAGCCGCGTTTTTTTTCGTAATGTCACTGAAACGGCACGGTTTTCGGCCCATATTGCCCGCCAGCCCCCAGGATACGGGCCGGGCAAGGAGGAACAAGGTTGGACGACGATTCGGACGGTCGATTTTGGGGCGCCCTGAGCAAATTTTTCCGCCAAAAAAGCATCTCCATCGAGGAGCTCATCCTGGAGGCCAAAAAAGACGGCACCCTCATCCAGGAAGACGCTTCCATGCTGCTCAACATCCTGCGCTTGGAAAAAAAGCAAGTGGCCGACATCATGGTGCCCCGGCCCGACATCATCTGCGCCGAGGTCGATGACGGCATCGAGGCCATCCGTGACCTGGTGGGCGCTCATGGCCATTCCCGCATCCCGGTCTACGACGGCAACCGGGACAACATCCTCGGCGTGGTCTACGCCAAGGACGTCCTGGTGCATCTGGTCGGCGCGCCCGGCGCCTATCCGGATATCCGCGCCATCATGCGCGAACCCCTGTTCATCCCCGAGACCCTCAATCTCAAGAAAATGCTCCTGGAATTTCGCAGCCAGAAAAAGCACATGGCCGTGGCCCTGGACGAGTACGGCGGTACCTCGGGGCTGGTCACCCTGGAAGACGTGCTGGAGGAAATCGTGGGCGAGATCGAGGACGAACACGACCCGAGCAAGCCCGAGGAAATCCAGGAACTGCGCCCCGGCGTGCACCTCGTTTCGGGCCGGTTTCCCTTGGACGACCTGCGTACGGCCTTGGGACTTGACCTGGAGTCGGATCAGGTCGAAACCATCGGCGGCTTTTTGACCGAACTGGCCGGCCGCGTTCCCCGTCAGGGCGATTCCTTCACCCTGGAAGGCCACCGTCTGACCGTGCGTGAGGCCGACCGCCGCCAGATCCGCTGGATCGTCATCGAACCGGCCGCGTAAGTGCCCACCCAACTCCCTCCAAGAAACCTCCAGGCTCTCCAGCGGGCCCCCAAAAGGACTTCCGTTTTATGACCCTTGCAAGCATTTTGGCCGTGCTCGGCGCCTGGCTCGGCTTTGCCAATCCGGTCTACCGGCTGCCTGTCCTGGTCTTGCTGTATCCGGCCGGGCTCACCCTGGTCGCCGTGCGCGCCGCGTCACCGGCCCGGGCCGCGCGGTCCGGGTTCTGGATCGGCAGCCTGGCCGCCCTGGGGACGCTCTACTGGACCGTCCTGCCCGTCCACGACTACGGCGGCTTGGCCTGGCCGCTCGCCTTGCCGATCCCGGCCCTGCTCGCCATGGTCCTCGGGCTCTACACCGCCGGCTATGCGGCCGTGGTCCGGTTCGCCCAGCCCCGGCTCTCGCCCTGGCTGTTCGGCCCCCTGGCCGGACTCGCCTTCGCCGCCCTGGAGATGGCCCGGGGCACCTGGTTCACGGGCTTCCCCTGGCTCACCCTGTCCGCGGCCCTGGCGCCCTGGCCGGCCACCATCCAGGGCGCGGCCTTCATCGGCGCCTACGGCCTGTCCGGCCTGTGCGCCTGCCTGGCCACCTGGCTGGTCCTGCCCGGCCCCATAAGCAAGCAAGGGCTGGTGGCGGTGCTGGCCGGCATCGGCCTGCTCGTGGCCGGCAACCAGCGCCTGGCCACGCCCCCCGAACGCGACGGCAGCGTCCATGTCACCATTGTCCAGGGCAATGTGGACCAGAGCCGCAAATGGGACCCGGCCGCCCAGAGCGAGACCGTGGACAACTACCTGGACCTGACCCGGCAAGCCATGAAGGACACGCCGACGGACCTGGTCGTCTGGCCCGAAACGGCCATGCCGTTCTATTACCAGGACCATGGGCTCCTGTCCGAACGGCTGGAAACCTTCGTGGCCACGGCCAAGGTCCCGCTCCTCTTCGGCGCTCCGGCCTACGGCCGGGAAAAGAATGGCGATCTGGTCCTGCACAACCGGGCCTATCTCCTGCCGCCGGACGGCGTGACCGCTTACTACGACAAGGAACATCTCGTCCCCTTCGGCGAGTACGTGCCTCTGGGCAATATCCTGACCTTTGTCCACAAGATGGTGTCCGGCGTCGGCGACTTCCGGCCGGGCCGGCAGGAAAAACCCTTGCAGGACGGCAAACTTGCCCTGGGAGTGCTCATCTGCTATGAGGCAATCTTTCCGGAACTCGCGCAGCAGCGCGTCCAGGCCGGGGCCAACCTCCTGATCAACATTTCCAACGACGCCTGGTTCGGCGATTCGGCGGCCCCACGGCAACACCTGGATTTGGCCCTGCTGCGGGCCGTGGAACAGGGTCGGGCCATCATCCGGGGCACCAATACGGGCATTTCCGCCGCCATCGACCCGCGGGGGCGCATCATGGCCCAGGGCGGGCTGTTTACGACCCTGACCCTGCCCTGCCCGGAGACGCCCCTGGTGTCGGAAACCACCTGGTTCCACCGCCACTACACCCTGGTCACCTGGGGCATTCCGGTCTGCTTCGCCTTGCTGCTCCTCTGGAGTCTTTTCGCCCCGGGCCGGCCCGACACCTCCCGTCCCGCAGGCAAAACCCTGTAACCGAGTGACCCCATCATGCTTCAATATTCGGAACTGCGTAGCCAAGGCACGGAACTGCTCGACAAGTTTGATGAATTTTGGAGGCGTCTTTGACTTGGCGCGCTGTCGGGAACGTCTGGACACCATCGAGGCCGAACTGGCCAAGCCCGGCGTCTGGGAAAGCCCGGAACGGATGACCCCGCTTTTGCGGGAAAAAAGCGCCTTATCCGCCAAGGTGACCGGCGGGGAAAAACTCGCCGCCGCCAAGGACGACCTGGAGGAATGGCTCGGCCTGGCCAAGGATGAAGGCAGCCAGGAAGTCCTCGACGCCCTGTCCGAGCAGATCACGACCCTGTCCACGGAACTGGCCGATGCCGAACTGGCCGCCTTTTTCGGTCCCGAGGACAATGCCGACGCCATCCTGGAAATCCATCCCGGCGCCGGCGGCACCGAAGCCCAGGACTGGGCCGAAATGCTGTTGCGCATGTACCGCCGCTGGGCCGAGCGCAAGCAGTTCGGGCTCAAGTTCCTCGATATGCTGCCCGGTGACGAGGCCGGCGTCAAAAGCGTCACCCTGCAAATCTCCGGTCCCTATGCCTACGGCCTCTTAAACGCCGAAAAAGGCATCCACCGCCTGATCCGCATCTCGCCGTTCGACGCCTCGGGCCGCCGCCACACCTCGTTCGCTTCGGTGGACGTCTATCCCGACGCGGGCATGGATATCGACATCGAGATCAAGGAAGACGACCTGCGCATCGACGTGTTCCGGGCCTCGGGTCCGGGTGGCCAGCACGTCAACAAGACCTCCTCGGCCATCCGCATCACCCACTTGCCCACCAATATCGTGGTCCAGTGCCAAAACGAGAAATCCCAGCACCGCAACCGCGAATCGGCCATGAAGGTCTTGAAGGCCCGGCTCTACGACCTGGAACTGCGCAAGTTGCAGGCCGAAAAACAGGAAAGCTACGAGGCCAAAAACGCCATCGGTTTCGGCTCCCAGATCCGAACCTACACCCTGCAACCGTACCGCCTGGTCAAGGACCACCGCACCGGTGTCGAGGCCGGTGACGTGGAGGCCGTGCTCGACGGCGACCTGGACCGGTTCATTCGCGGCTACCTGCTGCGCAGCGGCCATGAAAAATAACCCACACCCCCAGGCCGAGGTGGCCCAGGCCGTCCCCCTGCCCGCAGAGGAGCAGGAAGCCCTCCTGGCCGAACTGGAAATGTTGCGGCGACTGCTCGTCGCCACCGACCCTCCGACCTGCGCCACCCTGGGCGAGGGTCTTGTCATCATGCGTCTGTGCTCGGGCCTGGACCTGCCCCAATGGGAGGCCATGGCCCGACGCCTGGACCTGCGCGACTGGCTGGCCATGCCCCTGTCGGCCAATCCCCTACCCTTCCTCGCCCACATCCAAAAGACGCTCCGGGAACTCATGTTTCTCTCCGAGCACGACCCGCTGACCAAGCTCATCAACCGGGGGACCTTCGAACGACTCCTGGACGCGGAACTCGTGCGCGCAGCCCGAGCCGGACAGACCCTGACCCTGGTCCTGTTCGACTGCGATGATTTCAAGCAAGTCAACGACAGCTACGGTCACCCCTGCGGCGACCGGGTCCTACAGACCATCGGCGGCCTGTTGGCCCGGGAAAAACGTGTCTACGATCATGCCGCCCGGGTGGGCGGCGAGGAATTCGCGCTCATCTTGCCGGGCTTGGGCCTGGTGCGGGCCGAGATCGTGGTGGAGCGCATTCTGGCCGCCGCCCGGACCCTGTCCGTCCTGTGCGATGGCGTGGACACCCCGCTGCATCTCACCCTTTCGGCCGGCGTGGTCTGCACCAAGGGCAAAAAACCCGTCAGCCGGGAAATCATTTACGCCCAGGCCGATGCGGCCCTGTACCAGGCCAAACGGGGGGGGAAAGACCGCCTCATCGCCGCCCCCATCATGGATCTGACCGGTCCGCCCGAGGCAAGCCTGGTCCGGGCCGACGAAAAACGTTTTCTTTTTACCGGCACAAGCAAAGGATGACACGGCGTATGTCCCAAGCCCCCAATCCCAACGCCACCCTGTCGGTCGCCATCCTGAGCGGCAAGGGCGGCGTCGGGAAAACCAATCTGGCCCTCAATCTGAGTTATGCCTTGTTCCGGGCCGGGCACCGGGTTCTGGTCATGGATTTCGACGTGGGCCTGGCCAACCTGGACGTGCTGCTCGGCCTGTCGCCGGAAAAAAATCTCCAGGATCTTTTCCGTCCCGAAGTCACGGCCGACGAGGTCATGCTGCCCATCGAACCCGGCGGATTCGACTTTCTCCCAGCGGCCAGCGGTGTGCCCGAGCTGCTCGAAATGGACGACGACATGCGCGAGATCCTGTTCGACAAGCTCAACACCGTGTTCGGCAGTTACGATTATGTCATGTTCGACCTCGGAGCCGGCATCGCCCAGACCGTCCTGTCCGTGGCGGCCATGAGCCACGTGCGCACGCTCGTGGTGACCCCGGAGCCCACTTCGCTCACCGATTCCTATGCCGTCATCAAGGTCCTGCACACCCAATACGGCATCGACGACTTCCAGATCCTGGTCAACCAGGCCGAAAGTCCGACTGACGCAAAAAACACGTTTCAGCGGCTGGCCGCGGCCTGCGAACGGTTTCTCGGCATCGAGATCCGTTATCTGGGCGGCGTGCGCACCGACCCGGCCCTGCCCGACGCCGTGCGCCGCCAGGTACCGCTTCTGCGCCACGCCCCGGGCTGCCCGGCCGCCAAGGACATCCTCAATGCCGCGGTCAAGCTCCACCGGTTGCGCCAACAGCGGGACGCGGACCTGCGAGAAATCCCGGTCCTGGGAAAAATTCCCCAGATCCGCAAGTAACCCTTGACGAAAACCGGTGTTTTTCGGCAATGGTATGAAATAGATGGACGATTGCTGCGACCCCCTTCCCGGGGGTTCTGGTCAACCGTCAACAGCGCGAGGTCTCCGCGATGAACAAAAGCGAACTCATCAAGACCCTGGCCGAAACCAAGGATCTCCACATCGACGAGGCGGCCGACATCGTCAACGCCTTCGTCGACTCCGTCAAACAGGCCCTGATCAACGAGGACCGTGTGGAAATCCGGGGCTTTGGCAGCTTCAAGATCAAGGGCTACAAGGGCTACACCGGCCGGAATCCCAAGTCCGGCGACGTCGTCACCGTGGCTCCGAAAAAACTGCCCTTTTTCCGTCCCGGCAAAGAACTCAAGGAATACCTGAACAAGTAGCTGTCCCATGCGATTTGCCTCTTTCTGTCTCGGGCTCGCGGCCCTTGTGTGTTTGACCGTGGTACCGGTCTGGGCCGCCGACCCGACCTTGACCATTGTTTTCGCCGGCAATACCTACGGCTACTTCGATCCCTGTCCCACCTGCGGCCCGGAGAAGCTCGGAGGCTTGGCCCGCCGGGCCAGCTATATCCGCCAGGCCCGCCAGGATGCGGCTACCGCCGGCAAAGTCCTGGCCGTGGCCGGGGCCTGGGAATTCGCCCCCGAAGTCTCGGCCGCGCCGCCCCAGCCGGCCAAGCTCCCGGCCGTGGCCACGGCCCAGTCCCGCATGGGCTACGATGTTGCCGTCATCACCCCGGACGAGCTCAAGGTTCTGGCCGCCAACAAGGCCACGCCGCCGGCCGGCTTCACCGTGCTCGGCGAGGAACCGCAAACCAAAATCCTGTCCGTGGCCGGCAAATCCGTGGGCCTTGTCTCTTTTCCCATGCCCAGGGACATAAGTGCGCCGGTGCCGGAAAAACTCATGGACGCGACGGCCAGGGCCGCGAGCGCCTTGCGGGGCAAGGTCGCCCTGGTGGTGGGCGTGAGTCCCTGGGGCGCCCTGGACGAGGAAGCCTTCATCAACAGCCGCCCTGGCGCCGTGGACGTGCTGCTCGGCAGCGGCGGCGGCTCGGGTTTTCCCGCCCGGACCTCCAAGGACGGCAAAACCCTGTGGACCCGGGCCTATATCAAGGGCAAGACCGTCAACCGCCTCGATCTGTTCGCCCTGCCCGGCGCGCGTGACTTCACCTGGAAGACCGAAGGCGCCTACACGGCCAAGGTCACGCCCCTGGATACGGCCTATCCCCAGGACCAGGCCCTCGAGGCGCTCTTCTGATCATCCCGCCCTTGCCCGGGACGCACGGCCCCGGGCAGCCAAACCACGGACGAAACGGTTACCCCATGTTGCAGAGACTGTTCCTTGCGACCCTGATCGGCCTGTGTCTGCTCCTGGCCGGCCAGACCGCCCCGGCCCACGCCCAGGACCCGGTCCTCACCCTGGTTTTTTCCGGCAACACCGACGGCAATTTCACGCCGTGCCCCTCCTGAGGGGGCAAGCTCGTCGGCGGGCTGGCCCGGAGGGCCGCCTTCATCCATTCCCTGCGCGAAACATCCCCCACCAAGGACAGGCTGGTTCTGCTCGCCTGCCCCTATGAGATCGTGTCCGACGGCCCGGCAACCGTCGACCCCCGGAAGCTGCTCGCCATGGCCAAAGCCTATGACCTGCTCGGCTACGATGCCGGCCTTGTCACCCCGACCGAGGCCGAAGCGCTCAAAAAGGCCGGTACGGCCCTGCCCCCGGTCTTTGGCGTGAGCGCCGCCGCCCCGAGCGTCACCACCATCCGGGCCGGCGGCCACAGTATCGGGATCGTGCGTTTTCCCATCGAGCCCAAAGCCGGGGAGGCCATCCCCGAGGCGCTGGCCAAGGCCACGGCCCAGGCCGCCGAGACCCTGCACGGCCGGGTCGAGCTGGTGGTGGGGTTGTCCGGCTGGGGCATGGCCGACGAGGAGGCATTCCTCGGCGCCCATCCCGGGGCCGTGGACGTGCTGCTCGGCAGCGGCCCGGGCGCCGGACTGGCCGGGATCACGGCCGGGGCTGGCAAGACGCTGTGGGCCAGGTCCTACACCAAGGGCAAGACCCTCAACCGCCTGGATCTTTTCACCCTGCCCGGCGCGCCCGATTTCGTCTGGAAGCCCAAGACCGACTACAAGCCCGACGTCGTCTTGCTCGATGACCGGATCCCCAGTGATCCCCAGGTGCAGCAACTGTTCTGAAGGCAGGCGCCAGGCGGTTTCACGGCCCCCTGGAGAAAAATACTTTCTAATGGAACAAATTCATTCTAGAAGTTGTCTCGGATTCGTCCCGTGACCACCGATGCCGGCCTTTCCGAGCGGTGATGCGACAGCCTCGTGGCAAGATGGCGAGGCTTGCCGGACGACCAAAAACACACTAGGAAATGGCGGGGTCCATTCTTCCAAGGAGGTCCTTATGGAGTTTCGCGGCGCAATCACGGCCTTGGTGACGCCCTTTCGCAACGGCGAAGTCGATGAGGAAGCCTATCGCGCGCTCGTCGAGTGGCAGATCGAACAGGGCATCCACGGCCTTGTCCCTTGCGGGACCACGGGCGAATCCGCCACCCTGTCCCATGCCGAACATAAACGGGTCATCCACATCTGCGTAGACCAGGTCAAAGGCCGGATACCGGTTTTGGCCGGGGCCGGCTCCAACAATACCCGGGAAGCCATCGAGCTGACCCGGGAAGCCAAAAATGCCGGCGCCAACGGCGCGCTGCTCATTACTCCGTATTACAACAAACCCACCCAGGCCGGGTTGGTGGCCCATTTCAAGGCCATCGGCGCCGCCGTGGATATGCCTTTTATCGTTTACAACGTGCCCGGGCGCACGGCCCTCAATCTGCTGCCCGAGACGCTGGCCACCATGAAAAAGGAAATCCCCCAGGTGGTGGGCGTCAAGGAAGCCACGGGCGACCTCAACCAGGTGTCCCGGGTGCTGGAATACTGCGGCCAGGATTTCCAGGTTCTGTCCGGCGACGACTTCACGGCCCTGCCCACCATGGCCATCGGCGGCCGCGGCGTCATCTCCGTGGTCTCCAACTTCGTGCCCGCGAAAATGAGCGCCATGTGCAACGCCTTTTTCGCCGGCAACCTCGAAGAGGCGAAAAAGCTGCACTTCGAGATGGCGCCCTTGTTTCGGGCCGCGTTCCTCGAAACCAACCCCGTGCCCGCCAAGCAGCTTTTGGCCTGGATGGGCCGGATGCCCTTCGAGACCCGGCTGCCCCTGGTACCCATGGAGCCCAAAAACGAGGCCAAGCTCAAAACCATCGCCACCGAAGCCGGTCTTCTGTAACCGAACCAAGCAATTGCGATTCCGGGCGGGCCTTCCAGTGGGAGGCCCGCTTGTCGTTGAAAGGCTGTATTTGTATGTCCGCTTCCGCCGCCCCCCTGGTCGTGTGCGACCATGTCAGCGTCACCCTGTCCGGCCGTCCGGCCCTGATCGACTGCACCTTCCGCCTTGATCGCGGCCAGACGTGCCTCGTGCTCGGCCCCAACGGCTCGGGCAAATCCACCCTGCTGCGCCTGCTGCGGGGCGATATCTGGCCCGACGCCGACGGCGTGGGACAACGGCTCTTTTTCCCGACCGAAAACGCGGGCCGGCCCTCGCCCCTGGGGGTGCGCAACCGCCTGGGACTGGTCTCGCCGGAGCGGGCCCGGGCCCTCAAACGCCTGGGCGGACACCTCGAAGCCGCCGACTGCATCCTGGCCGGCGCCCGGGACAGCCTCTATCTCCAGGGACGGGCCTCGGCCGCCGAAAACCGGCGCGTGGTCGATCTGCTGACCCGCCTGGAACTGACCCATCTGGCCGAAACCCCGGTGGCCGCCCTGTCCAACGGGCAATTGCGGGCCGTGCTGCTGGCCCGGGCCCTCATGCGCGAGCCCCTGGCGCTGTTTCTCGACGAATTTCTGGACGGCCTGGACACCGAGGCCTCGGCCATTGCCGGCCGGGCCACCCGGGCGGCGGCCGCCACCGGCACGGCCCTGGTCATCACGAGCCACCGTCCCCAGGGCCTGCCCGTGGACGCGGCCCGGGCCATTGTCCTGACCGCCGGCCGTCTGGTGGATTCGGGACCGGCCGAGGCCGTCCTGGCCCGCTACCTGGCCGCCCATGACAGCGCCGTCACCCCCCAGCCCGTACCGACTTCCCCGCCAGCCCGGGCGACCCTCCCGGAAGTGGCCTGCCCGAGCGCAAACCTGCCCCTGGTGGTCCTTGATAACGCCAGCGTGATCCTGGATGAAAGGGTGGCCTTGGACGGCGTGTCCCTGACCGTGCGTCCGGGCGAGCACCTCGCTCTGGTCGGCGCCAACGGCTCGGGCAAGACCACCTTGCTACGGCTCATCGCCGGGCTCTACCATCCGGCCGTGGGCGGCACCGTCGAGCGTCCGGGCCTGGCCGCGCCGGAAGGGCTCACCGACCTGCGCGAGATCCGCAAGCGCATCGGCATGGTTTCATTTGAGTTGGAAGCGGAATACGAAAAGGAATTGACCGGTTTGGAGCTTGTGTTGTCGGGCTTTGCCGCCTCCATCGGGCTCTACGACACGCCGACCGAAGCGGCTCTGGCCACGGCCCGGCACTGGCTCGACGTCCTGGGCGTGGCCGACCTGGCCGACCGGCGCCTGGGCGCACTGTCCGCCGGCCAGACGAGGCGGCTGTTTTTGGCCCGGGCCATGGTGGCCAAACCGCGCCTGCTGCTTTTGGACGAGCCCTTTGCCGGACTCGATACGGACTCCCGCCGCGAGGCCCTGACCACGGTCTCGACCCTGGCCCGAACCGGCGTGACGGTGCTGGCCGCGGTCCACGACACCGGAGACATCATCCCGGAAATCCGCATCATCCGGCGCCTAGACCACGGCCGTCTGCTGCCGGCCACACCGGCCTGAGCGGCGTTATTCGCCTTCGTTCTCGGGCGGCAGCACGATCAAAACGTCCCGGGTGATCAGCGTATTGGGCACGCGCAACCGTTCGTCCTCCACGGTACGCACGGTCACGGACAGTCCGCCCAGCCGCTCCACCCGGCCGGTGCAGCCGGCCACCCGGAGCACGTCCCCGATCCGTACCAATCCCATGAGGCGGATGCCCCAGCCGGCGGTCAGGTTATCCACCACCCCGCGCAAGGCCCATAACACCCCGAGCAGCACCACGATCACCAGGGCCAAACCCGCCGCTTCCGACCCGCGTAGCTCAGGCCCGGCAGGAGACGCCGTCGCGGCGCCGCTGCCGGAGGTCGTCGCGGTCGGTGCGGCGGTTTCCGCTGTGGCCTTGGCCGCAGGCACGGTTTGCGACTGGGCAGATTCGGTGGCCTGCGGCGCCGGCGCAGGCGTCGACTGGGGCTCCTGAGCCGAAGGCGTGACCGACGCCAGTTTGGGGGGTGCCGGCTTGGCCGGCGCATCGACCAGATCGCGTTCCCGCAGCTTGGAGGTCAGGGGCACGGTGGCCTGGGGCGCCTTTTCGGGGCGCAGTTCAATGGTCTTGTCGGACGACGCGGCCGGCACGGGAACAGGGGCCGCAACGGCTGGCGCGGCCTGACTCCCGGCCGGAATAAGAATTTCCTTGCCCAGTTGCAGGCGGGAGGGATTGAGGCCGGGATTGGCCTTGAGAATGGCCGCCGCCGGCACGCCGTACCGTTGGGCCAGTTGATTCACGGTCTCGCCGGACTTGATGACGTGCTTGGTGGGGCCGGCCGCCAGCACCATGGCCGCCGCCGGCGCCTCGGTCAGGGAAAAGCCCGGCCCGGCCTGCCCCAACACCAGACAAACCACCAACAATCCCATGGCCACGAAACATTGCCCCCGGTCCCTCGACATGCACACCTCCCAGGCCGTGTTTTCGGAGACGTCCGGCCTGCCCCACAGGCCACAAGCCGGCGCGTCCGCAGTCACGGTCCTGTTCCGCGCCCCGGTCGTCAAACGACCGGAACCCGGTCTATTGAAAGACGAACTCCGTGAAATACAAATCCTGAACCTTGCCCTCGCCGGCGTATTTGCCGAAAAGCGCGATCAAGTCCTTGCGCAGGACCATCTTGCCGGCATTGGTCAACAAATCCTCGGCAACCTTGGACGACAGGGTCAAGATGAGCTCCTCCCGGGCATCGGGCCGCAGCAGCCGCTCGGCCGAGGCATTGTCCGCGCAACGCACCTGCATGCCCAGGCGCAAGAACTTGTAGCCCTTGTTGCTGAGGATGTTCACCACCAACGGGCCGATATCGATGACACCGTCCACGGCCTTGCCGGCTTCCTTTTTCTCGCCCTTGCCGGACTCGCTGCCGTGCCCGCCCTCGGACGAGGCGTACAACCCAGCCGGGCCTGACGCCACGAGCAAAACCGCCAACAGCAGCACGCCGATCCGTCTACCATACGCCATGCGCGCATTCCTCCCGCAAAGGGTACCGAGGCTCCGAAAGCCTTGGGCGACCGGCTTCCGGTACCGCCCGGACGCATCCGCCATGGTAGCGAGAGAGCCCCCGGCTTGTCCATGCCGCCAGGAAGAAGCTTGTACGCCGGTGCGCAGGAAGGAGCCCTGGCGCGGCTGTTTCCGTCTGACCGCTGACGCCGGATTCAGTCCCCGGACGCGCTCGTGAGCGCCTTGGCCTGGCGGCGCCGGGCGTGGAGAATGGGCTCGGTATAGCCGTTTGGCTGTTGGCAGCCGGTGAAAACGAGGTCGCAGGCGGCCTGGAAAGCCTGGCTCGTCTCGGGCGCCTCGGCCATGGGCCGATAGGCCGGATCGGCGGCGTTCTGGCGATCCACCACCGCCGCCATGCGCAGCAAGGTGGCGCGCACCTGCTCCTCGGTGCACAGCCCATGGCGCAGCCAGTTGGCGATATGCTGGCTCGCGATGCGCAAGGTGGCCAGGTCCTCCATGAGCCCCACCTCGTCGAGGTCCGGCACCTTGGAACAGCCGATGCCCTGGTCCACCCAGCGCGACACATAGCCGAGAATGCTTTGGGCATTGGCGTCCAGTTCCCGGGCCAGGGCCCGGGGCGTCGGTCCCAGACCGTCGAGCAAGGGGAGCCGCAGCAAGTCGTAGCGGTCGGCTTTTTCCGGCGCGGCGGCCAATTCCCGCTGCCGGGCGAACACGTCCACGGCATGGTAGTGCATGGCGTGCAGGATGGCGGCGGTGGGCGACGGCACCCAGGCACAGTTGGCCCCGGCACGCGGATGGGCGATCTTGGTCGCGACCATCTCGGCCATGCGGTCGGGCTTGGCCCACATGCCCTTGCCGATCTGCCCCCGGCCGGAAAACCCGCAGGCCAGCCCCACTTCCACGTTGCGGTCCTCGTAGGCGAGCATCCAGGGCTGGGTGCGCATGGCCGCCTTGCCGACCACGGGGCCGGCCTCCATAACGGTGTGGATCTCGTCGCCCGTGCGATCGAGAAAGCCGGTGTTGATGAAAATGATGCGCTCCTTGGCCGCACGCACGCATTCCTTGAGGTTGAGCGACGTGCGCCGCTCCTCGTCCATGACCCCGATCTTGAGCGTGTGGCGGGCCAGGCCCAGGGCATCCTCCACCCGGTCGAACAGCCGGCAGGTAAACGCCACTTCGTCCGGGCCGTGCAGCTTGGGTTTGACGATATAAAGGGAGCCGGCCCGGCTGTTGCGGCCGGCCGCCGGCCCGCGCAGGTCATAGAGCCCGACAAGTCCCGTGACCAGGGCGTCCAGGATGCCCTCGGGAATTTCCTGACCTGCGGCATCCAGGACCGCATCGGTGGTCATGAGCAGGCCCACGTTGCGCACCAGAAGCAGGCTGCGGCCGGGCAGGGTCAATGCGCCGCCGTCCGGGGCGGTGTAGCGCCGGTCCGCGGCCAGGCCCCGGGTCACGGTCCGGCCGGCCTTGGCAAAGGTGGCGGTCAGATCGCCCCGGAAAAGTCCCGCCAGATTGCGATACGCCCCGGCCTTGTCCGGGCCGTCCACCACGGCCACCGAATCCTCGCCATCGAGGATGGTGGTGATCGCCGCTTCCAGCACCACATCGCGCAGCCCTGCCGGATGGGTCGCGCCCACCGGGTGGTGGCGGTCGATGTGCAGTTCGACATGGAGGCCGTGATTGCGCAGAAGCACGGTTTCGAGTTCCGGCGCCCCCCGGTACCCCACGAACTGTTCCGGCCGGGCCAGCCCCGTGACCGTGCCGTCGGTCAAGGTCGCGGTCAGGACGCCGTCGGCCAGGTCATACCCCATCACCGCGCCATGGCTGCCGTGAGCCAGCGGCGCGGCCGTGTCCAGAAAGGATGCGCCGTACGCCATGACCCGGGCCCCGCGCACCGGGTTGTAGGCGAGGGTGCGGGCGGCGCCGTTGGTTTCGGGGATGGCATCGGAACCGTAGAGCGCGTCGAAGAGACTCCCCCAACGGGCATTGGCGGCGTTTATGGCATAGCGGGCATTGGTCACCGGCACCACGAGCTGGGGGCCGGCCATGGTGGCGATTTCCGGGTCCACGCCCGACGTTTCGATGGTAAAATCCGGGCCCTCGGGCAGCAGGTAGCCGATGCCGGACAAAAAGCACTGGTAGGCGGCCGCGTCATGGGGTTTGCCGGCGCATTGCCGGTGCCAGACGTTGATGGCGGCCTGCATGGCGTCGCGTTTGGCGAGGAGGGAGCGGTTTTCCGGTCCCAGTGCGGCCACTATCGAGGCCAGAGCCCTGAAAAAGGCCTCGCCCTCCAGGCCGGTTCCCGGGATGATCTCGCGCACAAGGACGTCATGCAGGGTTTTCTCCACGGACAAGCCGGCGACGGCGATGCGCTGCGACATGGCGAACTCCTTCCCTGGGCCAGGGAGCACTGTTTCCGGACTTTTGGACGAACCTACGGGTTTTGGCCCCAAGCGCAACGAAAAAAAGTCTGCTTGCGCTGCCTCTCGCCTAAAAACTTTCCACCTGGCCGCGCACCCCGGCCAGGGCGGCGGGCGTGAGGGCGCACACCAGCACCCGGTCCGCGCCAATGTCCGCATCGTGGTGCCGGATGCCGCAGTCGGCGGCGGGAACGAAGCCGAACCGCCGGTAATAGCCGGGATCGCCCACAAGCAGCACCAGGGCATGGCCCAGGTCCCGGGCCCGGGCAAAGGCTTCCCGCACCAACCGCGTTCCCAGGCCCTGGTTGCGGTACGGGAGCGCCACGGCCAAGGGTGCCAGCAGCAGGGCCGCATACCGCGCCTGGCCGTCCGCGATGGCCGTACGGGTCAGCATGACAAACCCGGTGATCGCGCCGGCCTCCTCGGCGACCAGGGCCAATTCCGGGAGAAAGTCGGCGCTGGCGCGCATCCGGTCAACGAACGCCGGCTCGTCGCCGTTTCGCATCGCGGCCGTTGCGAAAGCCTGGGCCACGAACCCCCGGATGTCCGCGAAATCCTCTTCCCGCGCCTGACGGATGGTCATGCAGGCCTCCTCCACCGTGCGCCGCACCACGCGACAAGGGATACGGACCGCCGCGCGACCCGTATCCCTGCCTTCTTTCCACCATCCAGACCAAGAGACACCACCCGGCCTGTCCCCGAAAAGGGTTTCCAAAGGGCAACGCCCTTTGGCCGCCGGAGGCTCTCCCTGACCTGCACCTCTCCCCTTACACCCTTATGGCAAAACGATCTCCGCCAGGGTCTTGCGCTTGCGCGGGTAGACGGTGGGTTCATCGGGATGGCCCACGGCCAGCAGGTTGACCACCCGTAACCCGTCCGCCAGGCCCAAGCGCGCCTTGACATTGGCCTCGTCGAACATGCCGACCCAGCAGGTGCCAAGGCCCATTTCCACGGCCCGCAGCATGAGAAACGACAGGGCGATACCCAGGTTCATGGCGCAGGCGCCGAACTTGGCCTGCTCGGCCGCCGCCGCTTCCCGGGCCACGTAGGCCTCGATGCCATCCATGGGCTCGCCGTCGATGAGCTTGTTTTGCCGGTAGAAAAAGGCCGCCGATTGTGAGTCCTTCACGTAGTTGGCCAGATCGACGCAGCCCACGATGATGGCGGCGGCATCGGACAGCCAGGACTGTTTGCGCGAAGCGGCGCTGGTGCCGAACCAGGCGAGATCGGCGGGCGCGGTCACGACCTTGAAGCGCCAGGGCTGGGAATTGAGGCTCGACGGCGCGTTTCGGGCCGCGTCGAGCAGTTCGGTGATCTCCGCCTCGGTGAGTTGTTGCTTGGTAAAGGCGCGCACGCTGTGGCGCGCGGCAATGGCGTCCTTGACGCCAAGAACCTGCGTTTGGGAAGTCGTCATAGCGCCTCCTTGCGGCGTTGTTGTCCACGGCGGCGCGAGACGCCGCCCGGATTCCGTCATACCCGAAAACCCCGGCCGCGCCATGCCCGTTTCTGTGAACCTCTTGCCTGTTTCTGTCGCGGATGGTGGTTTTGGGTGTGGGAAGACACGTTTTGACGTATATTCCCCCAGGAAAGCGGATGCACCTTCAGGAGACGCGCCCATGACGGAACTTCCCGGCTCCGGCCGGCAACGCCTGCTCGCCCTGCTCGCCGATCAAGCGACCCGGGAGGGCTTTTCCCCGGCTCCCCTGGCCGGCGTGCGCTACGTCCGGGCCACCCACGACTATCCCCGGGCGCCCGCCTTGTACGACCCGTGCATCATGCTGCTTGGCAGCGGGCGCAAGCGGGCCCACCTCGGCGGGGCGGTCCACGTGCTCGACCCGGGGCATTACTGGGTGGTCTCGGTGCCCATGCCCTTTGCCTGCGAAACCGAGGCCAGCCCGGAAGCGCCCCTGCTCGGGCTCTCGGTGGATGTGGACGGGGCGGTGCTCGGCGAGCTGCTGCTCGGCATGGACGAGGGCGGACAGGCGCCCGGTCCCATACCGGCCGGGATGTGCGCCACGCCGCTGTCCGATGCCCTGGTCGACGCGGCGGTGCGGCTGCTGGACTGCCTGGCCTCGCCGCTCGACGCGCGCATCCTGGGGCCGGGCATCGTGCGGGAAATCGTCTACCGGGTGCTGCGCGGCGGCCAAGGCGCGGCCTTGCGGGCGTTAGCCGCCCAGAACGGCCACCTGCGCCCCATCGCCCGGGCGCTCAAGCGTATCCAGACGGCCTTCGACACGAATCTGGATGTCGAGGTCCTGGCCCGGGAAGCCCATATGGGGCTCTCGACCTTCCACCACGCCTTTCGGGCGGTCACGGCCACTTCGCCCCTGCAATATCTCAAGACCGTGCGCCTGCACCAAGCCCGGCGACTCCTGGCCGAGGCCGGGGCCACGGCCGGCGAGGCGGCCGTCCGGGTCGGCTATGCCAGCACGTCGCAGTTCAGCCGGGAATACAAGCGCCTGTTCGGCCTGCCCCCGTCCGAAGACGCGTTGCGCCTGCGCACGGCGGAGGGATAGCCGGCTACGGCGTCGTCGGCGAAGCGACAAACACTGCCAGATACTCCTGGTTGCCCTTGGGGCCCTTGACCTTGGACGGCACCACCCCGACGGACGTCAGGGACAGCTCGTCCCGGGCAAAGTCCAGGACTTTGTCCACGGCTTCCTGCTGGAAAGCGGCCTCGCGCACCACGCCGCCCTTGCCCACCTTGTCGGGCGAAAGCTCGAACTGGGGCTTGACCAGGGCCACCACCCGGCCGCCGGGTTTGAGAAACCGCAGGCAGGCCGGCAGCACCTTGGTCAGGGAGATAAACGACACGTCGGCCACCACCACGTCCACGGCCTCGGGCAGCAGATCGGCCGAGGCATGGCGCAAGTTGACCTGCTCCATGGACACGACCCGGGGATCGGCGCGCAGTTTTTCGTGGAGCTGGGCCGTGCCCACGTCCACGGCATAGACCCGGACCACGCCGTGCTGGAGCAGACAATCGGTGAAACCACCCGTGGAAGCGCCGGCATCCAGGGCGGTGAGCCCGGCCAGATCGAGCCCGAAAGCCTCGATGGCGGTTTCGAGCTTGCCGCCGCCCCGGCTCACGTAGCGCTCGCCCTGGTCCACGGCAAAGACCGCTTCTGGTCCGAACAGCCGGCCGGGCTTGTCGACCAGCGTCTCCTTCCCCTCCACCGTCACCCGGACCTGGCCGGCCATGATAAGCCGCTTGGCCCGCTCCCGGGTGTCGGCCAGTCCCTGTTCGTGCACGAGCTGATCGGCGCGGCTTTTTTGTTTGGCCATATCTTTTCGCTTGTGAAAAAAATCACTCAAGACGCAATTCGCGTCTGTTGCTCAAAACGCGGACGCATTATGCGTCCGTATCCCGCCGCCCCAGAATGCGCCGCAACGTGTCCTTGGAAATGGCCAGCTCCCGGCAGGCGGCGTTGCGGTTGCCGCCGTGGCGCGATACGGCCTGGGCCGCGGCCTGGCGCCGGATGTCGGCCATGGTCAGGCCCACGGGCGCCGCCCCTTCGGTGGCCTGGCGCAAGGCCTCGGGCAGATGCGCCACCTCGATCGCCTGGCCGGGACACAAAATGGCCGCATATTCGAGAATGTTCTCAAGCTCCCGGATATTGCCCGGAAACGCATAGGCGCACAGCCGGTCCAGGGCCGCGGGCGACACCGCGCCGATATTCTTGCGGCAGGCCAGGCGGCACCGCCCGAGGATGCGCTCGATGAGCAGCGGGATGTCGCCCGGCCGCTCGCGCAAGGGCGGAATCCGGATGACCACCACGCTCAGGCGGTAATAGAGGTCCTGGCGAAACGTGCCCTCGGCCGCCATGCGCTCCAAATCCCGGTTGGTGGCCGCCACCAGCCGCACATCCGCCGGCACCGTGGCCACGCCGCCCAGCGGCTCGTAGGACCGCTCCTGGAGCACGCGCAGGATCTTGGCCTGCATGGGATAGGGCAGATCGCCGATCTCGTCGAGCAAAAGCGTGCCGCCCTCGGCCAGGGCGAACCGGCCGGGTTTGTCCTGGCGCGCATCGGTAAACGCCCCGGACTTGTAGCCGAAAAGCTCCGATTCCATGAGCTGTTCGGGCAGGGCGCCGCAGTTGATGGCCACGAACGGCCCGCCCCCGCGCTGGGACAGCCGGTGGATGGCCCGGGCAAACACCTCCTTGCCCGTGCCCGACTCGCCAAGCAGCAGCACCGTGGAATCGCTCTGGGCGATCTGGGGCAGCATGCGCACTACCTCGGACAACCGCTCGTCCCGGGTACCGAAGTCGTCCAGGGGCTGGAGCCCTTCGAGCCGGCTCACAAAACCGCCGCCGGACAGGTCCCGCATGACCTGCACTCCGCCGATGACCGCGCCCTGGGCATCGCGCACCGGGGCCGCGCTCACGCACACGGACACATCCGCGCAGCCATCGCGCTTGACCGTGACAATGCGGTTGGACACAGGGTGGCCCCCTTCCATGGCCTGGCGCAGAACGCAGATGGAGCGGCAGTTCGTCACGCCGAGCACTTCGAAACAGGGGCGGCCGATGGCCGCTTCGGGCGTGGTGCGGGCGATCTCGGCCGCGGACAGGTTGAAGCTGCGTACCACGAAATCGCGGTCCACGGCGAACACGGCGTCCGCCACGCTGCGCAGCACAAAGGCGTTAGCCTCGGGATCGGGCAGGATGTCCACAACAGGCTTCATGGCGGCAGTGTGCGCCGCTTCCGTGCTGCCGGTCAAGTCAAACGGACGCAAAACACGTCCGTTTGCGCTCCAGCCGATGCCCCCCAAATGCTAACCATTTTGAAATATACTGAAATTCCGTTGGCACGAAGCCTGCTAACCAGGAACGCGTCAGGCAACGCCACGACGGCGTCGGGAAAGGAGGATGCACCATGGATCTGCGACTGACCATCTCCGGCTATTGCTGCGATTTCGCTTTGCACCCGGTGGACGAAGCCACGGCCGCCCGGGTCAACACCCTCGGCAGCGGCATCTACAAAACCAACTCCATCGAATGGTGGCGGGCCGATACCCAAAACAGCTGCGGCATGCGCTTCAACGCCGTGTCCCATGTGGAAGTCGTGTGGGACGGCCAGGTCCTGCCCTTCGATACCGCCCACATCACCGAATCCGCCACCACCTTGCGGCGCAATCCCATCCAGGGGCCGGAACATTTCCTGTGCCTGCTCGGCTACGAGGACGAACCCTGCTCCCGGACCTGGGTCTGGCGCGGGGTGACCGTGTTCGATCCGACCAAGTTCGGCTTTTTCGTCCAGCGCTGGGACGGCATTCTCGGCGTGCGGGACTATCTGGTGGTCGAGGACGCCTTCTACGAAGGCCGGCCGGCCGACCGGACCGAATGGGGCGAGAGCCGGGGCTACAGCTTCCGCGATCCGCTGGTCATCGACATCGACAGCCTGTCCGAACCGGCCCAAACCGCTGCCGAAAGCGCGGCGTAGTTTTGGTGAAATGAGGGACCCGGAAGGCGAAATACTGCCTCCGGCGGCCCAGGAGGGGCGTTGCCCCTCCCGGGACCCACCCCACCGGGGGGATCATCCCCCCGGACCCCTGGAAAGGGGTTGGGCAAAACACACTTCACGCCCGCAAACGGCGTGTCTTCCATAAAAAAAGGATACGGACAAGCCCCCCTGTCCGTCTCCTTTTTTTGGGGTGGTCCAGGAGGGACTGCGTCCCTCCTGGCCGCCGGAGGCGTTTACCTGCCTCCTCCTCTCCCTCTTCTTACCGCTTCGACAAGCCCAATTCCGCGACAATGGCGGCGGCGGCCTTGGCCGTGTAGTCCTCGGGTGAAAGCGCCGCCTTGTCGGCCTCGGTCAGGATACCCCGGGGCCGGTTGACGTACTTCGGATCGGGCGTGATGCCGTATTCGGGCGGGAAGGTGTTTTCGAAGTACATTTCCTGGAAGCCGATGAACTTGAGATGGTGGGCGGTGGCATCCAGGATGGAGACTTCCGAGGGCTCGACCAGGCCGAGCTTGCGGGCGGTCATGAGACCGGCCAGGCATTCGCCGCCCTGGGTGCAGCTGATGTGCCCGTGGCGGTTGGCCGTCAACATGCCTTCGATGATGGCCTGCTCGGTGACCTGGATGACCTGGAAGCTGCCCGGACCGCCGATCTTTTCGTATTCGCCCACGAAATGGGCCACGCGCGGGAACGAGACCGGATTGCCGATCATGGCCGCCTGGGCCACGCTCGGAGTCACGGACACGGGATGGTAGACGCGCTTTTCGGGATCGGGCTCGCTGTAGTAGTTGTAGACCGGGTCGGCGTGGTGGGACTGGACGCCGAAAATGCGCGGCAGGGAGCGGATGATGCCGAGCTTTTTGAGCTTCAAAAAGCCGCTCATGATGGCCGTGACGTTGCCGGCGTTACCGATGGGCACGAACACGCACTTGCGGTAGGTGTCCCAGCCGAACCACTGGGCGATCTCGAAGGCGTAGGACTCCTGGCCGAGGATGCGCCAGGCATTTTTCGAGTTGAGCAGGGCCACCCGGTAGTTGTCGGCCAGATGCTCGACCACCTTCATGCAGTCGTCGAACACGCCCGGCACCTCGATGACGGTCGCCCCGCTGCCAAGGGGCTGGGCCAGCTGCTGGGGCGTGACCTTGCCCTTGGGCAGGATGACCACCGACTTGATGGGCCCGCCCACGTAGGCGGCATAAAGCGCGGCCGAGGCCGAGGTATCGCCCGTGGAGGCGCACACGGTCAGCACGCTGTCCCAGTCGTTGACCCGGACCAGGTGCTTCAAATAGCTGAACGCGCAGGCCATGCCCCGGTCCTTGAAGGAGGCGCTCGGGTTCTGGCCGTCGTTTTTGTAGAAAAATGGCGCGCCGACGAGCTCGGTCAGGGCATCGTTGGCCGCGACCAGGGGCGTGTGGCCCTCGCCGAGGTACACGATATCCTGTTCCTCGACCACCGGGGCCATGAGCTCGTAAAACCGCAACACGCCGCGCAGGGCCGTGACCCTGGTGGCACTGCGCTTGTCGAAAAGCCCCTGCCAGTAGCTCGGCGGGAACTCCAGCAGGCTGTCGAAGGTGGTGTCCTCCAGGACAAACACGCCGCCGCAGTGGGGGCAGGTGTAATACAGCTCGTGGATGTCGAACCGGGCCTGGCAGCCCAGGCAGACATATTCCATCTTGCCCCGGTACTTGGGGAAATCGCTCACCGTGATCATGCCGTTTCCTTTGTTACGCGGGCCAGATCACCCGGGCGGCGGTCACCCACATGACCATGCCGCAGGCCACCTTGGCCGAAAAGCCCAAAATCTTGCCGAAAAATGCCCCCAATGCCGCCCGCCGGGCCGCCGGACCGTCGCGACCGCCTTGCCGCTCGAACACATAGCAGCCAAGGTACGCGCCGGCAACGGCTCCCAAAAGTGCCCCCAGGCCGAACAAAAACGGCGCGCCGAGAATCGCCCCGGCAAAGGCGCCGAGAAAACCGCCCACATTGCCCCGGCCGGTGGCGCCGTAGCGCTTGGCGCCCACGAGCTGGGCAACCAGTTCCACGAGTTCGCCGAGCAGGGCCAGGCCGGCAAGCACGGCATACACTCCCACGCCGAGCCGCAATTCCGGGTGCAGGAAGTCCCACACCCCGACCAGACCGAGCAGCAGCCAGTTGCCCGGCAAACCGAACACGTGCAGTCCCAGGCAAGCGAGCAGCACGGCCAGGAAACCGACGGCCAGGACAAAGGTCACGCGTTGTTTTCCCGCCTATCGATGACCCGCGTGGCCTTGCCCTCGGACTTGGGCAGACTGCCCCGCTCCACCAGCTCCACCTTGGGCGTGACCAGGATCTCGTCGCGCAGCCGCGCGGCAATCCGCTTTTGCAAGGCGGCAAGAGCCCGCATGTCCTCGACGAAAAACTCGTCGCGGATTTCGACCTTGACCCGGATGGAGTCGAGGAAGCCCTCGCGGTCCAAAATGATCTGGTAATCCTGGCCCACCTCGGGCATGGCCATGAGGATGGCCTCGATCTGCATGGGGAAGATGTTGACGCCCTTGACGATCATCATGTCGTCGGAACGGCCGTGGAGCCGGTCGATGCGGCGATGGGCCCGGCCGCAGGGACAGTCGCCGGGCAAAAACCGGGTCAGGTCCCGGGTGCGGTAGCGGATGATCGGCATGCCCTCGCGCCCCAGGCTCGTCATGACGAGTTCACCCAGTTGGCCGTCCGGCACGGGCTCGCCCGTGGCCGGGTCCACGATCTCGGCCAGGTAGGCGTCCTCCCAGATGTGCATGCCGTTTTGTTCCGGGCACTCGAAGGCCACGCCCGGACCGTTCATCTCGGACAGGCCGTAGGAGTTGTAGACCTTCATATCGAAGGTCTCTTCCAGGCGCCGGCGGGTGGCCTCGGTATAGGGCTCGGCCCCGACCAGGGCGATGCGCACGGGAAGCGCGCGCGGGTCCAGGCCCATCTCCCGGATGATGTTGGCCAGATGCATGGCGTAGGACGGGATGATGTGGATGCCCGTGACCTTGAAGTCGGTCAGCAGCTTGATCTGGCGCTGGCTGTTACCAGCGCCGGCCGGGATGGTCAGGCAACCGAGCTTCTCGGCCCCGCAGTGGATGCCGAGGCCCCCGGTGAAAAGGCCGTAGCCCGACATGTTCTGGAACACATCGTCCTTGCGCAGGCCCACCATGTACATGCACCGGGCCATGAGCGACGACCACCATTCGAGGTCGTTTTTGGTATGGTAGATGACGGTCGGAGAGCCGGTGGTGCCGGAGGAGACGTGCATGCGCACCATGTCCGACAGCGGCATGGCGAGCAGCTTGTCCGGGTAGCACGCGCGCAGGTCCTGCTTGGTGGTAAACGGCAGACGGCGCACATCGTCCATGGTGCGCACGGCATCGGGGCGGACGTCGTGCTCGCGAAACAGGGCACTGTAAAAAGGCGACTTGGCCGCCTGGGCCAGGCTCTTGCGCAACCGTTCCAGTTGCAGTCGTTCTATTTCAGGCCGGGACAGCTTTTCCGCTTCGTCGTAATACACGGTCGCTCCTTTGCCGGGACACGGCGTTGGTCCCGGTGCCTATACCCCCAGGGCTGGGGATGCATCAAGCCGCAACCTCCGGCCAACGCGGGGCGCCCTCCGGGATCGTCCCGGCGGCAGCGCAAAAGGAAAAAGGCCGCGGACAGCCGGCAGGCTCCAGTGGCGCCTACCCGCCGGCCCCGTATTCCGAGGGGGGCGGAATGTCGGAGAGATTTTCGAAGGCGGTCGATTCCTTGAGAAAGGTCAGCTTCACCATGCCCGTGGGACCGTTACGCTGCTTGCCGATGATGACCTCGGCCACGTTGTCCTCGGGGGTGAGTTCCTCTTTTTTCTTATAGGCGGCCGCGCGGTAGAGAAAAATGATGACGTCGGCGTCCTGCTCGATGGCGCCGGATTCGCGCAGGTCCGACATCATGGGCCGCTTGTCCGCCCGCTCCTCGACCTTGCGGTTGAGCTGGGACAGGGCGATCACCGGCACGTGGAGTTCCTTGGCCAGGGCCTTTAAGCTGCGCGAAATATCGGAAATCTCCTGCTCCCGGGAATCGATGTGGCGCGAGGCCCGCATGAGCTGGAGATAGTCGACCACGATGAGCCCGAGCCCATGCTCGGCCTTGAGCCGGCGGCAACGGGCCCGCATCTCCATGGTGGTGATGGCGGCGGTGTCGTCGACGAAGATCGGGGAGTCGGTCAGATGGTTGGCGGCGTCGTACAGGCGCGACCAGTCCTCGTCGTCGAGCCGCCCCCGGCGCAGGTGGGACAGGTCCACCTTGCCCCAGCAGCACAGCATCCGCTGCATGATCTGCTCCATGGACATTTCCAGGGAGAAGATGGCCGTGGGCACGCCGTGCAGGGCCGCGGCCCGCATGGCCACGTTCATGGCAAAGGCGGTCTTGCCCATGGACGGCCGGCCGGCCACGATGATCAGGTCCGAGGGCTGAAGCCCGGCCGTGTACTCGTCGAACTGGTAGTAGCCCGTGGGCACGCCGGTGACGAGTTCCTTGTTCTCCATCCGCTTTTCGATCTGCTCGAAAACCGTGGTGATGAGGTCCTTGGCCGAGTGCACGCCCTTGGTGGTGCGGGAGTCGGCGATGGAGAAGATGGCCTGTTCGGACTCGTCGAGGAGGCGGTCGGTTTCGACCCCGCCCTCGTAGCAGCGCGAGATGATGTCCACGGCCGTGCCGATGAGCTTTCGCTGCACGGCCTTTTCGCGCACGATGACGGCGTGGTGCAGGGCATTGGCGGCCGAGACCGTGGACGAGGCCAGTTCGGCCAAGTAGGCCGGACCGCCCACTTCGTCCAGGCGTCCGGCCGAGCGCAGGGCTTCGGCCAGGGACACAAGGTCGATAGGCGCGTTTTTGCGCGAGAGCTCCAGGATGGACTGGAAGATGGCGCGGTGGGCCGGGGAATAGAAATCGTCCTCGCCGACCAGATCGACGAGATTATAAAGGATGGAGTTCTTGAGGAGAACCCCCCCCAGGACCGCCTGTTCGGCTTCGTGGTTCTGGGGGGGGACTTTTTTCAGGACGTCGGAAGAGACCCGCTCCAGGGCCTGCCCGGTCAGCGGCTCGCCGCTTCCGGCCAGACCGGAAGCCTTACTGCGCGGCTTCTTCCTCGGGCTGTCCACTTTCCTGAGCCTGTTCCTCGGTCGCCTCGACCGGGGTCACATCCTCGAAACCGCCCTGGCGCATGATGGTCACGACGACCTTGCCGCGCAGCTCGGGCAGCAGTTTCACCTCGACCTCGTAATGGCCCAGGGCCCGGATGGGCTCGGCCAGCACGATCTTCTTGCGGTCGATCTCGACGCCGGCCTCGGCCAGCTTGTCGGCGATGATGCCGGAGGTGACGGAGCCGTAGAGCTTGTCGCCCTCGCCCACACGCACCTCGATGGTGACGGGCGTGGCGGCCAGCTTGTCGGCCAGGCTCTGGGCAGCGGAAGCCAGGGCGTCACGCTTGGCCTGGAGCTTTTTGCGCTCGTTTTCGAACCGGCGCAGGTTGGCCTCGGAGGCCAGCATGGCCAGCCCCTGGGGAATCAAATAATTGCGGCCGTAGCCGGGTTTGACCGAGACGGTGTCTCCCAGGTGGCCGAGATTTTCGACGTCAGCGCGCAAAATGAGTTGCATGGCGTCCCTTCCTTACATTTTCTTCAGAAGTTCGGCGCTGTGGGTGGCCGTGTAGTACAGAAGCGCCATCTGGCGGGCGCGCTTGATCTCCTGGGTCAGACGGCGCTGGCACTTGGCACAGGTGCCGGTGATGCGCCGGGCGATGATCTTGCCCCGGTCGGTCACGAAATCCTTGAGGATGTCGGGACGCTTGTAGTCGATGGGCAGATTCTTGTTGGCGCAGAAACGGCAGAACTTCTTTTTCGGGGTGAACTTCTTCTTGAATGCCATGGCTTAGGCCCCCTCGGGAACATACTTGTCGGCGAGCTTGACGGTCACGAACTTCATGATGCCGTCGGTGATGCGCACGATGCGCTCGAATTCGGCGATGGCCGTGGCCGGCGCCGCGAATTCGAAGCGGGTGTAGTGCCCGCGGGTCTTCTTCTGGACGGGGTAGGCCAGGTCGCGCATGCCCCATTCGTCGGTGGCCAGGATCGAGGCTTCCTGACGTTCGAGAACGCCTTTGAGATTCTCGATGATTTCCTGACGGTTGTCAGTTGCCAGCTCCGGAGAGAGCAAAAGCAGGGCTTCGTACTTCCGCATGGTTCCTCCTTGTGGTCCATGGCCCTTTCTCCCGGGAGAAATCCCTTTGGAAAGAGCAAGGTGAGGGGGTGTCGTTACCCAGGAAGGGCCCTGCTGTCAAGGCCGGAGTCCGCGACTTGCCAAGCTCCGGTCGAGCCTCTAGGAAGAGGAGCGGACCGGTCCCTCTCTCCCATTATCCCCTGCCGGACCGGCCGGAGTCCTCCCATGCGCATCCGTACCAAACTGCTCCTCATTCTGTTGTGCCTGGTGGTGCCGCCCCTGGTCGCCACCAGCTACTACGCCCTGCGCCAGGCCAAACTCCTCGGCGACGAGCTGGCCGGACACACGGCTGCATCCTTCAAACGCGCGGCCGAGCGGGAACTGGCCCTCATGGTGGAGCTCATCGGCGAGGACATCAACGACAACGCCCAGATGCAGGTGCTGGCCCTGTCCACCCTGGCCCGGGAGGCCGAGCACGCCTTGACCGGACCAGTGCCGACCGAGCGCCCGGTCTATTTCGACACGGAGTTCGACGCGGCCAAGGGACTGCCGCCAGGACTTTCCCGCCTGGCCGATCCCGATGCCCCGGCCGCGACCGTCACCGGCGACGCGCCGTCCTTGACCCTGCCCCCGGGACTGACCCGCCAGGCTGCCCGGGACGACACCCAGCGTCTGGCCTCGCTGCTGCCAACGTTCAACCTGCTGTACCAAAATCTCGGCGCCAATCTGATGTGGGCCTACGTGGCCCTCGATAACGGCCTCATGGCCACCTATCCCGGCCACGGCGGCATGCCGGCAGGCTATGATCCCCGGACCCGGGAATGGTACAAGGCCGCCGCGGCCGCCGGCAAGCTGAGTTGGCGGCTCCTGGTCGACGCCTCGACCAAGCGCTTGACCGCCACCGTGGCCATGCCCGTGACCGGACCGAACGGCCAGGTGCTCGGCGTGGCCGGCATCGACGCGCCCCTCGAAGCCATGCTGCCGGAAAGCGATCTTTCCAAACGCTGGGGACAGGGCGTGTCCATCCTGATCGTCACGGCCGATCCCGCGCCCCAGGGGGGCTTGCGGATCATGGTCCACGGCGACCGGGAATTTCTGGGTCACGATCACGGCTGGGACACCACCCTCGATCCCCATCCTCTGGACAGCCACGATACGGCCGGGCTGGCCACCCTCACCCAGGCCATGCAGGCCATGCGCTTCGAGCTGGTCAACCTCACCGTGGCCGGCGTGCCGTCCTTGGCCGCCTACAAACCCTTTCCCTCGGGCGATTCGGGCATACTCGTGGTGGTGCCGCGCCAGTCGGTCCTGAGCCAGGCCGATACGGCCGAAGCCGCCATCCTGGACCGGACCTGGTCCATGATGTTCGTGGTGGCGTCCTTTACCGCGGTGGCCATTGCCGCCGCCGTGGTGATGGCGTCCCTGGGCGCCCGGGGCGTGACCCGACCGGTGATGGAACTGTGCTGCGCGGCCAGCCGCCTGGCCAAGGGCGATCTGTCGGCCAGGGCCCGGGTCGCGGGCCGCGACGAACTGGCCGATCTGGCCCGGGCGTTCAACGACATGGCCCCGGAGCTGGCCGAACGGCTGCGCCTCAAACAGGACATGCAGCTCGCCATGGAGGTGCAGCAACTCCTGCTCCCCAAGGGACCGCCCCATCTGCCGGGCCTGGACATCGCCGGTGCCACGTTCTACTGCGACGAAACCGGCGGGGATTACTTCGATTATTTGCAGTTCGCGCCCCGGGACGGGGACGGCTGCGACATTGTGCTCGGCGATGTCACCGGCCACGGCGTGGCCGCGGCCCTGTTCATGGCCACGGGCCGGGCCCTGCTGCGTGGCCGGGCAGAGGCCGGCACCGGGCCGGCCGCCCTGCTCACCCTGGTCAACTGCTTGCTGTGCCAGGATACCGGCGAAAGCGGCCGGTTCATCACCCTGTTTTTCCTGCGCGTGGAAAACGGCGGCCTGGCCGGGACCGGCCGGCTCGTCTGGTCCCGGGCCGGCCATGATCCGGCCCTGGTCCTCGACCCCGCCACCGGCGCCTTCACGGAACTCATGGGCCCGGGGATCCCCCTCGGCATCGCTCCGGACTTCACCTACGCCGAACAGAGCCATCCCGGCCTGGCCCCGGGGCAAGTCCTGGCCATCGGCACGGACGGTATCTGGGAAGCGCGCAACCCGGACGGCGAAATGTTCGGCAAGGAACGCTTCCAGGCCGTGTTGCGGGAACAGGCCCACACCCCGGCCGCGACCATCGTCTCGGCCGTGCGCGAGGCCGTGGCCCGCTTCCAGGCCGGCGCCCCCCAGGACGACGACATCACCCTGGTGGTGATCAAGGCCCAGTCGGCCTAAGCCGGCTTACAGCCAGCTGACCCGGGCCGGATTACGCGGCGGCACCTTGGGATAGCGCACCTTGGGATAGCCGAGCATGAGCCCGCCCCGCACGGCCTGCCCCTCGGGCACACCAAGGGCCTGACGCACGGTTTCGCTGTGGGTGGCGGCCGCCGTGAGCAGGCCGGCCCAGCAGGCGCCAAGTCCCCGGGAAACCGCGGCGATTTCCATAAACGTCAGGGCGATGGCGCAGTCCGCAGGCCCCCAGCTCGAATCCGCCGCCGCGTAGGCCACGGCCAGGGCCGGGGCCGAGCGCAAAAACGTGTCCTGGCCCTTTTCCCACAGCGCGGCGTATTTCGGATGGCCGTTGGACGTGATGAAAAAGTCGGCGATGACTCCGGCCAGTTCATGGACCTTTTCGGGAGAGACCGTCACGATCCAGCCCACTTGCTGGGTATTGACGGCGGTCGGGGCATAGCGGGCCACGTTGAGCAGTTCCTCGGCCACCTCCCGGGTCACGAGCCGGTCGGACCAGACGCGGGTGGAACGCCGGCCAAGCAGCATCCCATCCACGGCCTCGGGCGCCGGGATGTCGCGCCAGGTCGGGCGCAGCCCCGCGGCATCGACCCGACTGTGCGTCAGGGCATCCTGGGGACAGATGGCCACGCAATGGCCGCAGCCGTTGCACACGCTCGGATCGGCCGCCACGGGCCGGCCGTCGGCATCGGCTTCCAGGCAGCCGGACGGGCATTCGGCCACGCACATGCCGTCCTGTTTGCACCGGGTCACATCCACCGTGAGAAGCTGTTCCATGTCGTACCTCCCGCCCGAAGTCTCGGCCGCGCCAACAGGACGCGATCGGTCGGGCGCCCTACCCTACCGCGCGGGGCGAGACTTGCAAGCAGGCACAAGGAAGTGGCCTGCGCACCAAAGGGGTACCGGAAGGAGGGGGGAATCGGGCGTCCGCGCCGACCCCGGGAAGAGTCCGGAGTCGGCTGCAACGCTCGGTGGAGGTCGGTCATCCCGGGGCGTACCGGTGCGGACACGGCGGGATGCGGGGGAAAACCGTATCCGGTCCCGTGCGAGGGACCGGAGTGGGTACGGCTACAACCAGACGATTCTGGTCCGACCGGTGCTTTCCGGATCGCGGACCTGGAAGGACGAATAGCCGAGCAGCAGGGCACCATAGGCCGTATGCGACCCGGGGATGGCCAAGGCGGCGGACACGGCCGTATCCGAGGTCGCGGCCCGCAGGACCTCCCCGGCGAAACAGGCGGCGATGCCCGCGCCGGTTGCGGCCCATTCCAGACGGGCCAGGGCCATGGCGCAGGCCTCGGCCGCACCGGACACGCCGGTCGGGCCATGGACCACGGCCAGATGCGGCGCACCGCCGAACACGCCCTTACCCGGCTCGGTTTCAGACTCTTTCGCCATGGCGAGCACGCCGTTGCGCGTCCGCCAGTCCTCCATCTGCTCCCGAATCCTGTCCATGGACTGGGCGCCCTCCACCACGACGAACTGCACAAGGCGGCTGTTTATCCCCAGATCGGCGCTGGCCTGGATGACGAGGTCACGCAGCGTGTGCATGGGCACAGCCTGCCCGGTGAAGACCCGGATGGAACGCCGGCCGCGCATGAATCCGGCCTGCAATTTGGCCGTGGGCCCTTCGGGCAGGGAACGGTCGTCACCCGACAAACAACGGGCCAGGACCCGACTGGGACAGTCAGGCGTTTCCGGAGCCAGACCGTCTACGGCCGTGTCTTGCATTGCGCAATCCGCTTCACCACCATTGCTTGTCGGGCACTTGAATGGAATACCCCTGATGTACATGATGGGCTGCCGCGGTGACTTTCCTACCTCATGCGGTACCGACATAGTGCTCTCCCTTAGGCATATGGGCCATGACACATCCCTTACGCTTGAGCGCACCACGTTACAACCTGTCGTTTCCTGAAAGAAGCGTGATTAGCTTCCGCTGGTTTGCCGGTCCAATGACAGGTTTTTCCTTGAGAACTTCAGTCGGATACTTTATGCTACGCTCGATTTATTTTTGGAAGGGAGAGCGCCATGCGGGTCCTCGTTGTCGATGACGACCCGGCGAGCCGGCATATTCTGGCCGCCCAACTTGCCGGTGTGGCCGACTGTGTGCCCTGCGGTTCCGGAGTCGAAGCCGTGGAGGCCGTGGAAGCGGCCATTGCCGCCGGCACGCCGTTTGACGTGGTGTTTCTCGACATCATTATGCCTCACATGGATGGCCACGAAACCCTCAACCACATCCGTCTGGCCGAACAGCAAGGGGGACTGCCACCCGAAAGGCAGGTCCGCGCCGTCATGGTCACCTCCATGGACGACGAGGCCAATACCATGACCGCCCTGTTCGACGGCCAAGTGTCCGCCTACCTCACCAAGCCGCCCAACAAGGCGGAACTCCTGCACAAGCTCGAAACTCTCGGTCTTTTATAGAATAACAATTCGTTATTTGTTTTTGCTTGCCCATTCTATTCAGTTAATCTATTTTATCGCGAAACAGTTACGCTGTTTTCCCGCGCCTGGGGAGAGCCGGCCGTGTTCCCGCCGCGGCCCAGCCGGACGGCCGGTGTTTGTTGGTCGCCCCGCAACGATGCGCATCCGGCACCCGTGCCCCGACGCAGGAAGCAGCGCGAGAGAATGCCATGCGCCCCTGGCCTACGGTCCTGCTCTGCCTGCTGCTGCTCCCCGGTTCCGTCCTGGCCGCATCCCGCCAGTACGGACAGGTGCGGGCCGTGGTGGTGCGCGTGTGCGATGGCGACACGGTGGTGGTGGACATCCCGGAATATCCGGACGTGGTGGGCAAGGACATCCGGGTGCGCCTCGCCGGTGTCGATGCTCCGGAACTGCGCGATCCCGATCCCGGGCTCCGCCAGGCTGCCTGGGCAGCCCGGGAGGCCATGGCCGCGCTCCTGCCGCCGGGCAGTGTCGTCACCCTCAGCAACATCCGGCGCGACAAGTATTTTCGGTTGGATGCAGACATCACGTTCGACGGCCGCGACGTGGCCGCCAGCCTGGGGCTGCCCCGACAGACGCAACCAACAGGCCATACCGGACAGCCGCCGCGCGCTGTCCGGCCCGTGTCGTCCTGGGGCGGTGCTGTCGTGGTGACGCCCTAGCCGGCGTCAAAGGCCCCCAGATCGGAAGCCAAGGCCTGACGGCGGTCGGACAAGGTGGCCAGGGCGGTACGCCGGGCCTCGATATCGTCAAAAAAGGGCTTGAAGCGGTCGTCGAGTTCCCGAAACACCCGGTCGAGTCGGGCGAGCAGCCGCTCGCCGAGTTCCAGGCGCAACCGTTCGCCACCGGCCTGCAAGCGCCGGCGCAGTTCCCGCAACACGCGCGGCCGCTGCCAGAACATGGCGCTGCCGGCCAAAAGCGCTCCGGCCGCCGCCACCACGCCCCCTGTCACATCCAGAGCCGCGCCCTTGACCGCCACGGCAAAGACCGTGCCGAGGACAACCAGGGTGCCGCCCACGGCCGCCTTGGGGTCGAGGCCGGCCACGTTTTTGGGGTCCATCCCGGCCGCCGGTCCGCCCGCGGCCAAAAGCGCCTCCACCCGGGCCGTGACCTCGGCCAGAACCCGCTCGCGCTGTCCGGCCAAGCCGTCCAGGCCCCCATCGAGCAGGCCCGGGCGATCCGGGCGCAATTCGGCCAGCACGGTCCGCACCTGAGCGGCGATATCCTCGAACACCTGGCCCGCGCCTTCCCGGGCGATGCTCTCCACTTCCCGCTCCAGGTCCCGGCCAAAGGCCTCGCCCAATTCCGTGAGCCGGGCGATCGGTCCCGTGGCGGTTCCCTTGCGCCGCAGCAAGCCGGTAAAGGACCGGCCGAGCATGCCGGCAAAGGTGAGCTCGGCCGCGAACGCCGTCTCGAACGTCCCGGCCAGGCGCAGATAGGCCGCCTCGACCCGGGCGCGCAACACCTCCACTTCCCGTTCGGCCAGGCTGCGGGCCGCGGCCAAACGCGACCGAACCCGGTCGGCCTCGGCCGTGTCCGCAGCCAGTTCCTGCCCGGCGCCCGCCAGGGATTGCCCGAGCATGTCGAGCAGGCGCAGGGCCGCATGGCGGGTGGCGTCGAGCTTGTCCGTCTGATGCCCGCCCCGGGCGGTCATGTCCCGGATATGGCGGCGCAACGCCTCGATGCCCCCGGCCTCGGGATCGACCCGCCCCACCGTGGCGGAAACGAGAAAAAGCGGCGGATCGACAAGCCCCCGATCGGCGGCCAATTCCCGCAGCCGGGCGGTGTTAACCGAGAGCTGCTCCGGGCTGGCCAGATCGGCCTGGGTCAGGACGAAGACGACCTTGCGCCGCCAGGTCGCGGCCACCAGATCGAAAAAGTCCCAGGCTGCCTTGGAATAGGGATTGAGCACCGAAAAGGCGAACAGCACCAGATCGGCCCGGGGCAGAAAATGTTCGGTGATCTCCTGGTGGCGATCTATGATGCTGTCCACGCCCGGGGTGTCCACCAGGGCAATCCCTTCGAGCATGGGATGGTCCAGGCGCACCCGCTCGCACTGGGTACAGGCGACGGTGCCCGCCGGAGCCGGGTCCCGGGCGATGATGCGGATGGTATCAGTGCAGGGGTCCGGGGCCACGGCCGAGACCTCGGCCCCGAGCAGGGCGTTGAGCAGGCTGCTCTTGCCGGTCTTGACCTCGCCCACCACCACCAGCAGAAACGGTTCGGCCACATGGGCCAGCAGTTCGGCGGCGGTCTCGGCCAAGTCGGTCCGGCCGGACAGCGTCAGCAGTTCCGTCACGCGCCCGAGCTGCCCGGCCAGGGCATCCCGACGGGCCAGGTACCGGGTTTGGGCCAGGGATGGTGTCACGTTGCGTTCCGCCTCACCGGATCAGCGCGGTAAAAACCAGTTCAAATCCTTGGGCGCCGGCGGTTGGGGCGCTTCGAGACTGGTCGTGCCCTTGTCCGCCGCGTCCTTGGCTTCCTGGCAACGCTGTTCCTGGCGGACGAAATCGGGCTCTGCGATGCGGATGGAGTTGCCTTGGGTGAAGGTGCCGTCGTCGCCGGCGTAGTGCATGAGGATCAGGCTCACCCGGGTGCCGTCGGCGCCCGTGACGCTCCACTTCCAGGTGCGCAGGGTGCCGAAGGCATTGCCGCGCCACTGGCTCGGTTCGCCGTAGCGCTTCTTGAGTGCCGCCAGGACCTTGTTGAAAAATTCTAGCGAATCGTCGGCGTAATGCATCTTGATGCGGACAATGCGCCCGGGACTGGTGCACTGGCCGTAGTCCACGTAGCCGCTGCGATAGCCGGCCACCGGCGCGACCGGCGCTATGGCCAAGCCCGCCCGGCGGCATTCCTGGCCGGGTTCGACCGTGCGCAGCTTGTCGCCGGACGCGGCCACGGTATCACCCAACCGGATGCCGGCCAATTCCATGGGCGCCTCGGCCGCCAGGGCCCGACCGCCGGTAATCCCCAGCAGCAGGGCCAGACACAAGAAAGCCACCTTCCTCATGGGTTCCTCGCTTGGTCCACCAGAGGTGACCGGATCAGGCGAAATGGGTCAGGGCCTCCTCCTGACTCGGATAGATCGGAAAGATCTCGGTATAGCCGGAAATTTCGAAGACCTCTTTCATGTAGTCCTTGATGCTGCACAGCACGAGCTGGCCCGAGACCTTTTTGAGCTGTTGGAGCGCGAGCAGCAGGACGCGAAGACCGGTGGAATTGATGTAGTCCACCCCCTGGAAGTCCATGAGCATTTTTTTCTTGCCCTGGCCCAGGATGTCCATGACCTTGTCCTCCAGCACTTTTGAGGTGTTGCTGTCCAGCCGTCCGCCCAGTTCCAGGACGGTCACCTCGCCGTTGTCCTTTTCCACGAGTTGCATGACTCCCCCCTTTCGCGATTATCCGAGGTCCTTTTCCAAAATCAAGCTATTGCCGTTCCCCACGCGTTCGTAGGCCACCCGGTCCATGAGGCTGCGGACAAGATGAATGCCCAGGCCTCCGATGCGCCGCTCGCCCGCCGGTGAACACAAGTCCGGCGGCCGGGCCGACAACGGATCGAACGGCGCGGCCGTGTCGGCGATCTCGAAACGCAGGAGCCCCCCCTCGCGTTTCATGACCACCGTGATGTCCTGTCCCCCTTCTTCGGGATAGCCGTAGGCAATGGTATTGGTCAGCAGTTCGTCCAGGACCAGACCGATCTGGTAGGTGAGCTTGGGTGACAACCGCTCGGCCTCGCCAAAGGCTTCCACAGCCGCGGCGAGGCGATCGAGTTCCACGAGCCGATTTTCGAGTCGCAAGGAAAAGCCCGACTGCATCGCATCCCCGGCGTGCCAGGCGGCCATGGCGGCGGCACCCGACCCGCGTTGCTCAGACAAATGACGGCCCATGCGGCCCCGTTTCAGGCCATACGCCCGCACCCGGCACCTTGCGAGACCCAGACGCCGGAGGAGCGGGATTTGGCCGCATGGGGGAAGGTTCCTGTTTTTCCTGACCCTGTCAAGGCAGCCGGCCCCGGAGAGCCGATGGTTGCCAAGGCCGGCCTGGGGTCGTAGAAGCCCGGCAAGGAGACCTTTGACCATGCATGATCTCAACGAGGCCGTGGCCGCCGACCAGGCCGACGCCACGGAAGCCTTTCTCAAGTCCCTGCCGGAGCTTGCTCCCGGCCAGACCTTCCGGTTCGCCTGCCACCCCGAGGTTCCCTGCTTCAACGCCTGTTGCAGCGACCTGAACCTCATGCTCACGCCCTACGACGCCTTGCGGCTGCGCCGGGCGCTCGGCATTTCCGCCACGGATTTCCTCAACCACTTCACCGTGCGCCACGTCCTGCCCGATTCGGGCTTCCCCATGCCGCACCTGGCCATGCGCAAGGAGCGGCAAAAACGCTGCCCCTTCGTGTCCGAAGCCGGCTGCAAGGTCTACGGCAACCGTCCCGGAGCCTGCCGCACCTATCCCCTGGGCCGGGCCACCCGCCTGGACGAAAACGAACAGGTCGTGGAACAGTTCTTCATCGTGCGCGAGCCCCACTGCCAGGGCTTCGAGGAGGTCAAGACCTGGGACGCTCCGGCTTGGCTGGCCGACCAGGATCTGGCCCGCTACAACGCCTTCAACGACCGCTATTTGCTGCTGATGGCCCTGGCCCGGGGCAAGGGCGCGGCCCTGTCGGACAAGCAGACGCAAATGATCTGGCTGGCTTTGTACCAGCCCGATGCCTTCCAGGAATTCATCGCCAAGATGGATCTGTTCCGGCTGGTGGATATCGACGAAGCGCGCAAGGAGCGCATTCTGGCCGATGAGGAAGAGGCCCTGACGTTCGGCCTCGATTGGCTGGAACTGGCCTTTTTCGGCCGCGAGACCCGGCTGCGGCGCAAACGCCCGCCCCATGCTTGAGCATCCGAAAATCCGTGACCGCAGCGCGGCCCTGGTCCATTTGCACCGTGTCCGCGCCGGTCGCACCGTGGTTTTCACCAACGGCTGTTTCGATCTGCTCCACGCCGGCCATGTGGACCTGCTCGCCCGGGCCCGGGACTGCGGCGATCTGCTCGTGGTCGGACTCAACGACGACGATTCGGTGCGTCGGCTCAAGGGCCCGACCCGGCCGGTCACGCCGCTTAACGAGCGCGCCTATGTCCTGGCCGGGCTCGCCTGCGTGGATCTGGTCGTGCCCTTTGCCGAGGACACGCCGCTCGCACTCATCCTCGCCCTGGAGCCGGACGTGCTGGTCAAGGGCGGGGACTGGCCCGTGGCGGCCATTGTCGGCGCGCCCCAGGTCACGGCCCGGGGCGGACGCGTGGAGAGCCTGCCCCTGATCCCCGGACTTTCCACCACCGCCGTCATCGAGCGGATCGTGGCGCGCTACGGGAAGACACGGCAGGAACAGGAAGAAGCCTCCGGCGGCCGGGGGGCATGATGCCCCCCGGCCCCCCTCACCGGTTGCACGAAAAAATCCGTTCTTAGGGAAGACCCCAGGTCTTTTTGACGGCCTGATAGTCCTTCTGGGGCAGGACGGCCAGCAAGGGACCGGCCGCCGGATCGAGCCAGGCGACAAGGCTTGCGGCCGCCACCTCGGGCAGACCGATGCTGCCGCCCGTGGGCGACCCGCCGGCCTGGCGGACATTCACGAACAGACAGGAGCCGGCCGCCGGATCGGGATGGTCCCGGTTGTGGCCGATGACCACACCCCAGACATTGGCGCCGTCGCTCCGTTGCATGCGATCCTGGTGTGCGACATGGGCCGCGGCGCGCTCCTCGGCTCCGGCCAGCCGGCCGAAAAGCGGCGTCTCCGGGTCGGTCACGCAGGCCAGACGATCGCTCACGGTCTGATACGGCAACCGGACACCGGCCGCCTGGGCCGCTTGGACCTCGCTTGCACCGAACGCCTCGGGCAGGGTGAAAAGTCCGGCCGGCGTGCGGCCATCCCCGGACCGTTTTGCCGGGCCGTCCAGTGCCGACCAAAGGCCACGCCCCACGCCCAGGCCGCCGCGTCCGAGCTGGCACGCAACCGACGTCCCTTCCTCGCGCCAGGGACTTTCGCCGCCATCCCGGACCAACCGGTGCAACGTGCCCTGCCTAGCCTTGAAATCCGACGCTACCACCAGCACGAGCTGGCGGCATCCGGACACGGGAAAGCCCTTGCCCGCCAGGACAGGCGCCGCGTTGGCCGCAGCCGGCGGCGGCGTCGGCTCCCGGGGAGCGGCCGTTTGGACCGGGGGCGCCGCAACGGTCGGCGGTGTCGCGGCCGGAGGGACCTCGGCCGACTTGGCGGCTGCGACCGGAGCCGACCGGTGCGCTCCGGCGGCAGACTCGGCCGGCGCTTCCGCGTCCGGATGCAGATCGCGCAAATAGTCCGGCGCCAGGACGGCCGAACCGCCCGCGCCGCGCCGATGCACGTCCTCGGGGCGTACCACCGGGGTTTTGCCCGTCACATCCGCTTCTTCCTCCTGGGGTGGGGGCTTATCGGAACACCCGACGAACGAAACGACCATCAGCCCGAGGACTCCCCCCCAAAACAGCCGACGCCCCAATCGCAACAGCGACTTCCCGATCATAAGTCGGTCGTCTCCCCAGTATTCCCGTCCGCGCCCTGGGCAGTGTCCGCCACATCTTCGGGAGCAGCCGGTTCCGAGGTTGCCTCGGCCTTGTCACGACGACGCGGACGCCGGCCCCCTTGCAGAATCTCGGCCAGCTTGGACGCGGCTTTGACCGGTTCCTCGGCCTTGCCCAGGCAGTGCATCTCCCCCTTGGGCGAAATCCAGTGCCAGCCGGCCGGTTTGACAAGCTCGGTCGCGCCGTGCCTGTCCAAATATTCAAGGGCCTTGGCCGCATCCAGCTCCTGGGAACAGGCGGCAAGAAGCGAGTCGGCCTCGAACACCGCCGCCGCATACCGAAAAATCTCCAAAGCCCCGTGGGTCACGTCGAACAGCGAGATATCGGACGCCTTGCGCCGTCCGGACAAAACGGCCTCCAAGGTGGTGAGATCGGCCCGCAGGGCCTTGAGCTCCTTGAGAGCCGCGTCACGGGCCGCATCACGCCGCTCTTCCAGGGTTTTGCCCACGGCGGCGGCGGTCGAGCGTTTGGGGGGCATGGCAATCTCCTCTGTTTTTTCCTTTCTAGGCCGAAACACCCCGGAAGTGGAACCCCCCACAACGCAATCCTCCGCCCGGAAAAGACATTTTTTCATCGGCACGCTGTCCTGACATTTGGATTTTTTTATTGACCATGATTTTCATTATCATTAAGGTCTCCATCAAGGTCAACACGTCGAGCCCCAAGGAGACACCACATGGTTTGCAGCGCATCCATCGGCTCAGCCAAAGCCCATCAAGGCGCACTTCGGGATTTTTTCGGCCATTTCCTGGCGTCCCGCCCCTCGCAATCCGCCCCCAAACCCAACCCGGACCAGCCCCAGGCACAGGACACCACACCCAAGTTCCCCGTCCGCAACGGCTGACAGACCATCGGGACCGAACGCCCACCTCTGCCTGCCCCGTCCTGGCCAGGCCAACCCGTCCGCATGGAAAGGAGACCCCAAAATGCACGAGCTTGCCCACCCCGCCAGCCCACGCCCGCCCCTGACGATCACCACCGCCGTCCTGGCCCTTTACGGCTACACGCCCCAGCGCAACCATCGGGGGCAATGTTTTTTCAGCGGCGAAACCACCTGGCACGGGGAACGTGTCCGCTGCTGCCTCGGCTTGCCGGGACTACGCGCCCTGCCCGAGGCACTCCACGGACCGGTTTGGGTCGGCTACTACGCCCTGGATGCGGAAGGGGCCATGCTCTCTGACGAAATCACGCCGAGCCTTCTCGGATTTCTCCGGCGCCTGGTCCGCCCCGCGGCGCCGGCACCGCAATCCGCACCCCCAAGTGCCCGTCTTTCCCGGAGCACCCCGGTCCAGCGCGGTGCGACGCGCCCGGGGCGTGTCCCCTTAAGGCTGGGCAACCGGCCAAGGTGACGGAAAAATTGTCGCGCTGTTACATCGCCGAAGCCCCCGAGGGCTTGATCCGGGCCGGAATCCGCCGGCCCGGCAGCAAGGCCCACCCCCCGAAAATTTGTCCTGCCCTCGATTCCGGCATCTTCATGAAAAGATGGCGACTTTGAAATTTTCCCTATTGTTTTTCCCCGACAAGACGACTAATAATATTAGCGTGTTCGCATCGCGGGAGTCGAGACCCACGTTCTTATTGCGTCAGCAGGGGGAAAATGCATGTCCAACGAAACCCAGTCCGGCAGCCAGCGTTTCCTCACCATGACGCTCGGCGAAGAGCTCTTTGCCATTGATATTTTCTCCGTCCGCGAAATCCTCGATTTCACCGACATCACCCGGATTCCCCAAACCCCGGATTTTATGCGCGGAGTGGTCAACGTGCGGGGCTCGGCCGTGCCGGTCATCGATCTTAAGATGAAATTCGGCCTCGGCCGGGTGGAACGCACCCTCAACACGCGCATCGTCATCGTTGAAATCAAACGGGACGAGGAAATCGCGGTCATGGGCGCCCTGGCTGACTCGGTCAAGGAAGTCCTGGAACTCGAAACCGACCGTATTGATCCGCCTCCGCGCATGGGCGCGGCAGTCCGAGCCGATTGCATCCGTGGCATTGGCAAGCACGGCAACCGGTTCCTGCTCGTTTTGGACGTGGACAAGGTCTTTTCCAGTGAGGAAATACTCGACTTGGCCCAGGTGTTGGGCGAGTCCCAGCCGCCCTCGGCCGGGATTGAAAAAGCGGAGGATGGTGATCTTTCTCGTTAGAAAACGCGCAGTTCAAGGGGGTTCGATATGTTCGCCAAACGCGGCATCGCCTTCAAGCTCGGTCTGGGATTTGCTCTGCTCATCATCTTCACCGTTGCCGTCGCCAGTGTGGGTTACCTGGGGCTCTCCGATCTGTTGACCAGATCCGCCAAGATGGATGCGGTGGGCGACATCAGCGACGCCATCACGAACGCCCGCATGGACATGCTCTATTTCATGAACAGCAAGGATATCGGGCGCAAAGAATCCTTTGTGAAGAGTTTGGCCAAGGCACGCGAGAACGCGCAAAATCTCAAACACACGTTGGTTGATCCGCGCAACCGCGAACGCATGGATGCCATTGTCGCCGCCGCCTCCGCTTATGAAGCCGGCCTGAACCGGTATCTGGAAACCGAAAAGACCCGCGACGACACCCTCAAGACCGTGGTCGAGGCCGCCGCTGCCCTGCAATCCTCCGGCGAGACGCTGGCCAAGCTGGAATCCGAGGCCATGGCCAAGGCCGTGGGCCAGGGTGCCGAGGCCGTGGGACGGGTCGGGAACATCCAGCATAAGGTGGAAGGCCTGGTCCAGCAGTTTTTGCGCTCACGCATCGAAGTCCTCTATTACCTCTGGAAAAACGACAAGGGCCGCCTGGATCTGGCCAAGAGCAACCTGGATGCGGTGATCGCCGGCGGCCAGGAATTGCAAAAGTTGGCCACGACTCCCGATGAGCGCTCGCTGCTCACGGACATGGTGACCCGGGCCGAAACCTATAAGAACCGCCTGGATAATTTCGTCAAGGCCGCCGAAAACCAGGCCGTGGTGGTCAAGGACATGGCCGCGGCCGCCGACAATGCCGCCAAGGTGGCCGACGAAGCTGTGGCCGCCCAACGTGACAGCATGCAGCTCGAATCCAGGCGCGCCAACATGATCAATCTTTCCGTGGCGGCTGTGGCGGTTGTTCTTGGCGTGCTGTTCGCGGTGCTCATCACCCGGGCCATTATCCAAGGGATTGCCAAGGCCATCACCGTGGCCGAAGCCGTGTCCCACGGCGATCTCGATGTGGAAATCACCCATGTCGGCGCCGACGAGATCGGCAAGCTCCTGGGTGCCATGGAGCGCATGATCGAGGCCGAACGCCGGGCGGCGGACATCGCGGCCCAGATGGCCGAGGGCGATCTGACCGTATCCGTGACCGTGCGCTCGGACAAGGACGTGCTGCTGCGCGGCATGGCCGAGATGATCGCGCGGCTGCGCGACGTTGTGGGCGAGGTCCAGTCCGGAGCCGAAAACGTGGCCTCGGGCTCCGAGGAAATGAGCGCCTCGGCCGAATCCCTCTCCCAAGGCGCCACCGAACAGGCCTCGGCCGTGGAGGAATCCTCCTCGGCCATGGAAGAGATGGCCTCCAGCATCAGCCAGAATGCCGATAATGCCAGCCAGACCGAGGCCATTGCCGTCAAGGCCGCCGGTGACGCCCGGGAATCGGGTCAGGCCGTGGCCCAGGCCGTGACCGGTAACCGCTCACAGGGTCAGCTTTTGGCCTCATGAATCCAGGCGGTTTCGGGACTGGTGCCAGCGAAGAAGGCAGTCATGGCATCGACGAGAACCGGAAATATTCTCTTTCCTCGAAGTCGGCAGGTCTGGCGCAGGGAGAGGATTCGTTCCGCAAAACGTCCGCCGTTCTCGCTGACGGTGCCAAAGCTGGCTTTTCGCCACAGCACAGCAAAGCGCAGGAGGCGTTCGGCGTGATTGTTCGTCGGGGCAACACCGGCTTCCTTGAGAAAGAGCCACAGATGATCCATTTCGTCGATGAGGCGACGGGTCAGTTTGCCGGCGTCGTCAGTCCGGTCGCTGTATGTGGATACCAGGCGAATGAAACGCGCATAGAACATGTTCCATTCGCCGACTGTGGGCGGTGCTTTGGCCATGTGGCACAACCGCTGCAATTCCTTATGGATCCAGGTGCCACATTTGGCGATCTCGGGATCTTTTCGCTCCGCAAGCCCTTTGGCGTGGCGGATCAGATGCGCCAGACAGGTTTGACGCAGCCCCACCCATTTCGTGTAAACGGCGTAGCCGTCGCTGACCAGAATGCCTTGCCAATCCTGGATCAATGCCTGGAAAGCCTTCTTCGACCGATGCCGGTGAATCATGAAATAAGCCGCCAAGCTATTCCCCATGACCCACAGCCATTGCAGCGTTCCCTTGCAATACCAAGCTGTTTCGTCCACGTGATTGACGGGAGAACTTCGGACACTCGCGCCGACGGTTTGGTAATGCGGGGTGATGGCGCGGGAAACCCGGTCGAGGATTTTCTGGATGGCGCCTTGGCTGACATGCAGGCCCAGCACCGAAAAGAGAAAGTCCTGGGTGGTTCGTCGAGAGTCGGCTTGGGTGCCGACCATGACGGCAATAATGGAGGAGAGTCTCGGGCCGTAGCCCGTGCGGTGCTGCGGGGGGATGAGCGCCTTGAGCAATTTGCCGCAGTGGCGGCACCGACCTCGATGCAGGATGAAGTGTGTCACTTCCAGCTTGATCTCAGGCAGTTCAACGACTTGGTGGACGTAGTAAGGCTCCACGTCCGTGAGGCTGTTGCAGCCGCAGCTACACTTGCCGGGATAGAGTTCCGTGATCTGGGTTGGACTGAGAGCTTGCTGTCGGAACCCCTTGCGCTTTTTTCTGTCTTTTCGATTGGAGTTCTGCGCTCCCTTGCCCTTGGCGAACGGATTATCGCTGGAGGGTGGCTTGTTGGAATTCGTGGAGTCGGCGCTGAGTTTGGCTTCGAGCACCTCGATGCGTTCCCTGAGAGCCTGAATTTCACCGTGCAAAACATGCACGTACCCCAGCATCGGCCACGGGGTGTTCATCACCACTTCGGTGGTAAGACAGGTTCGTACGGGCACTGCTATCCCCATGTGCCAACTATGTGCATTAACTGAAAATTGTCCAGACCCTGTGAGCGGTTACCGTGACCGCCATGAAGGAGATCGCCGGCAAGATCTCCATCATCGAGGAAATCGCCCGCCAGACCGACCTGCTCGCCCTGAACGCTGCCGTAGAAGCAGCCCGGGCCGGCGAACACGGCCGGGGCTTCGCCGTGGTCGCATCCGAAGTCAGAAAGCTCGCCGAACGCAGCCAGACCGCCGCGTCGGAAATCACCGAACTCTCGCGCAGTTCCACCAGCGTGGCCGAACGGGCCGGCGACCTGCTCTCCAAGCTCGTGCCCGACATCCAGCGCACGGCCGATCTCGTCCAGGAGATCAACGCCGCAAGCCAGGAACAGTCCACCGGCTCCAAGCAGGTCAACAAGGCCCTGCAACAGCTTGATCAGGTCATCCAGCACAACGCCTCGGCCTCCGAGGAGCTCGCCTCCACATCCGAGCAACTCTCGGCCCAGGCCGAACAACTCCAGGCCAGCGTGAGCTTTTTCCACCTGGACGCGAACGTCCGGCGCGCCGCGCCCCCGGCTCCGGGACGCAAGCCCGCTCCGGCCAAGCGCCCCGGCACCAAGGCCATGGCCGCCGCACCGAAAAAGGCCATTGTCTCCCTGGACATGGATGACGAGGAGACCGCCCCCGAGGACTCCCAGTTCGAACGCTTCTAGCCGTCCGGCAGGCGGACTGTCCGGACGCGACGGGGGAGACGCGACATGCACGAGGTGGATCCGACCATTGCCGTCTATGTGGAGGAGACGCGCGAGCTGCTTGGGGAGCTGGAACGGGGACTGCTCGAACTGGAGGCCAACCCCGAGGATGCCGAACGCGTGGACGCCTGCTTCCGGGCCATGCACACCATCAAGGGCGGCGGCGCCATGTTCGGCTTCGAGGAGATTTCCCGCTTCACCCATGGCGTGGAAACCGTTCTCGACCGGGTGCGCGCCGGCCAGATTCCGGTGACCAAGGAGCTTTTAAGCCTCACCCTGGCGGCCCGGGACCATATCCTGGGTCTGCTCGACATCCCGCAGGAGGAGGTCGGCCCGGAAACCCGGGCGACCTCGGATGATCTGCTCGCGCAGTTCGCCCCGTATTTGCCCCAGGAGACCGCGGCGCCCCGGCCGGCGGCGTCCCCGGTCGCCGCGCCGCGCCGCACCGGAGCATACCACGACGAGGATGACCGCATCCTGGCCTGCGAAGCCCTGCCCGGTCCGCCCGGCATCTATTGGATTCGTTTTGCCCCGGCGCCGGGCATTTTACGCACCGGCAACGATCCCATCCGCCTCCTGGCCGAGTGCGACACCATGGGGCTCGTGCGCGTCCTCTACCATCCCGATGCCATGCCGGACCTCGACGATGCCGATTTCGATCCCGAGGAGGCACGCGGCGTCTTCGACCTGCTCATGCGCACGCCCTGTGGCCAAAACAGCCTGCGTGACGTGTTCATTTTCGTGGAAGGCGACTCCGACCTCACCATCGAGCGCATTCACGACGGCCCCCTGCGCGGCGACGACCTGTCCGAGCTGTTGGCCACCCTGGTCGGCCTGGACCGGGCCGATATTCCGACCGTGCTCGGCACACTGCGTCAGGCCCTGACCAAAAAGCTCGGCGCCATTTCGGCCGCCAAGGCCAAAGTCCAGGCCAAGGCCAGCAAACTGGCGGCCGAAGCGGCCGTTTCCCGAAGCCAGCCCTCCGCGACCTTGCGCGTGGACGCGGCCCGATTGGATTCGGTCGTGAATATGGTCGGGGAGCTGGTCATCCTCCAGTCCCGGTTGCGCCAGGCGGTCAAGGGCCATGACATCGAGGCGGCCGCAGCCGTGGACGAGGACCTGGAACGGCTCACCGACACCATGCGCGACGTAGCCCTGGGACTGCGCATGCTGCCCATCGGCACGGTTTTCAGCCAGTTCACGCGGTTGGTGCGCGATCTCTCCACGACCCTCGGCAAGGAAGTGGAATTCGTGGCCCTGGGCGGGGACACGGAACTGGACAAGACGGTCATCGACCGGCTCAAGGACCCCCTGGTCCACCTTTTGCGCAACTGTCTCGACCACGGCATCGAGGCACCGGCGGCCCGGGAGGCATCCGGCAAGTCGGGCAAGGGCCGCATCACCCTGTCGGCCACCCATTCGGGCGGCAATGTCATCATCAGCATCAGCGACGACGGCCGGGGCATCGATCCGGTCGTCATCCGCCAGAAAGGTATCGAGCGTGGCCTCCTGACGCCGGAGGCGGAACCGACCGACAAGGACCTCTTCGACCTCATCTTCGCCCCGGGTTTTTCCACCGCCGCCGCGGTCACGGATATTTCCGGCCGAGGCGTGGGCATGGACGTGGTCAAGCGCAACATCGAGGCCCTGCGCGGCACGGTCGAGGTGGACAGCCAAGTCGGCCGGGGGACCACCGTGTCCATCCGCCTGCCCCTCACCCTGGCCATCATTGACGGCTTCAACGTCATCGTGGGCGGAGAATCCTTCATCGTGCCCCTGGTCAACCTGCGCGGCTTCCAGGAGCGCTTTGTCACGGCTGAAACCCGGGAAGTGGAGACCATCGAACGCATGGGCGAGCTGATCCCCCTGGTCAACCTGCGCCGGCTGTTCGGCGCCCCGGGCTCCCAGCCCGGCTATGAACGGGTGGTGGTCACCGAGGTGGAGGGCGAACTGGTCGGTTTGTCCGTGGACAGGGTGCTGGGCCGGCAACAAGCCGTCATCAAGAGCCTGGACGACTGCTACCGCAGCCTCAAATGGATCTCCGGCACCACGATCAACGGAGACGGGAGCATTTCTCTTATCCTGGACATCCCGCAACTCGTCCGTTTTGTTCGGGAGCGGGAAGACTCCCGCTTGCAGGCCGGCAAGGCCTCCCGTACACTGCTGCAGTAGATCCGGCCCAGGACGGGACAAGGAGCGCGACGGCATGAAGCTGACCCAAAGCGAGGAAAACGGTCGCATCCTGGTGACCATTTCCGGGAAATGCACGGTGGAGCACGCTGCGGCCTTGCGGGAGGCCCTGCTTGCGGCCACGAGCCCGGGCAAGCCCGTGACCCTGGACCTTGCCGAGGTCGAAGACGCCGATATCACGTTGCTGCAACTGCTGCTGGCCACGGCCCAGACCTTGGAAAAACGTGGCACGGGTCTGTCACGCCAGGGAGTACTTTCCCCGGCGGTGGGGGAGGCTGCCCGGATTTCCGGCTTTGACCAGACGCCTCGCCTGAAAAACTTTTTTGCCGAAGCGGGATAAGCCCGGGCCCAGCCGGTGACCGAGCGCCCCCCCAGACTGCAAACCCTTTTTTCGCCGACGAGGAGTGGGATGGCTAAGCGAATCATGACGGTCGACGATTCGGCCAGCGTTCGTCAGATGGTCGCGTTCACCTTGAAAAAGGAAGGCTATGACGTCATCGAGGCCAGCGACGGCAAGGACGCCCTGTCCAAGCTCGCCGGCACCGTTGACATGGTCATCACCGACCTCAACATGCCCAACCTCGACGGCATCGGCCTCATCAAGGGCATCCGGGCCCAGGCCGCCTACAAGTTCATCCCCATCGTCATGCTGACCACCGAATCCCAGGCCGCCAAAAAGGCCGAGGGCAAAGCCGCCGGTGCCACGGGCTGGATCGTCAAGCCCTTCACGCCGGACCAGCTCGTGGCTGTGGTGAAAAAGGTCCTGCGCTAAAGGCCGCCGCCGGCCACCGCGCCACAAAGGCACCCTGTCCCGATCAAATCAAGGCTTCAGGGCCTGATACTCCTGCAGGCGGGACAGGGCGTCGGTAAAGGCATCGGGCGCCACATGCAGCAGCCCGGAAAACGGTGTGCTGATATCGTAGATGAAGTAGATGCACGACAGCACCGTGAACACGACGACGAATTCCATGACCAGCTGCCAGCCTTCCTGATCGGGATTGGCGCACAGCAACGCCAGCACACTCCCGAAAAAGCCGAACACGATCACCACCCACACCGGCGTGTAGATATTGCCGCTGAGGAGCAAAGCCCGGGCGTTGCGCTGCCGCGCGGCCTCAAGGAGCACGTTGCCCAGGTTGGCATAGAGGATGTTGTCGTGCTTGTCCGTGGGAGCCAACGTCAGGTAGGCCCGCCAAACATCGAGAACCAACTGGTGGGTATGGCCGTTCATGGTCAACTTGGCGTCCATATCCGGCCATTCCTCTTCCACCACGCTGTGGGCATAGGCGGTCAGAATCTGCCGGAAGGGACCGGAATGCCCCAATTGCATGGAAAAGGCATTCGCGGCCAGCACGGCGCTGGCCTCGTTGGCCACGGCCGTGCGAGCGGTCCCGAAGTCGTTCCATAGCGTCACCAGGCAAAAGCCCAGAAAAAAAGCGTAGAGCGAGGCGAAAAGGGAAAAGGTCGTGCTGCTGACATGCCGCACGGTCAACCCACAACGCACGCAACCGCTGCGCAACTTATACAGCAAGGCCGGTATGAGCAGGCTGACCAGGAAAATCGCACCAAACACCAACAAATATGCATTCATGGCCGTGCCCGAATCCTTTGTTGCGGTCTAGGGGGACAACAGGATCTTGATATCGCAGACGTTGGTATTGGTGGGGCCGGTGACGAGCAGCTCGTTGACGGCCTCAAAATAGTGGTAGGCGTCGTTGGCGGCCAGGAAGCCGGCCGGTTCCAGGCCCAGTCCCTGGCCTCGGCGCAGGATGGCCTGAGATGCGAAGGCGCCAGCCGCGTCGGTGGGGCCGTCGCCGCCGTCGGTGGAGGCGGCCAGAAACACCGTACCGGCCGCATCACTCACGCCCTGGGAGAGGGCATCCAAAAAGGCCAGGGCCATTTCCTGGTTGCGACCGCCCTTGCCCGGTCCGCGCAGGGTCACGGTGGTCTCTCCGCCGGCGATGACGCAGGCCGGAGGAGCGAGGGGTTGGCCGTGCAGGGCCATGTCCCGGGCCATGCCCAGGAAAAGATGGGCCATTTCCCGGGCCTCGCCGGTCAGGTGCGAGGTGAGGATGAGGGTGTTGTAGCCCAGGGCCACGGCCTTGTCCCGGGCGGCGAGCAGGGCCTGGTAGTTGGTGCCCACGAGCACGGTGCGGGTGGTGGCGAAGGCCGGATCGTCGGCCTTGGGCGTATCCGGGGCCAACCCCGCGGCCACGTCGCGCAACAGCGCCATGACCGTCGTGGGAATGCGGCCGGCCAGTTCATACCTGTCCAGGGTGGCCAGGGCCTCGGCCGGAGTGCCGCTGTCCGGCACGGTGGGGCCGCTGGCAATGACGTCCAGATCGTCGCCCACCACATCGGACAAGATAAGGCTCAGGCAATGGGCCGGGGCAATGGCCTGGGCCAGACGCCCGCCTTTTATGGCCGAAAGTTTTTTCCGCACCCGGTTGACGTCGTGAATGGTGGCGCCGCAGGCAAGCAGCTCGCGGGTGACCTCCTGCTTGTCGGCCAGGGTCAGGGTATGGCCCGGCACATCGAGCGGCGCGGCCAGGATGGCCGAACCACCACCGGAAATGAGTACGATGACCAGATCGTCGGGACCGGCGTCCCGGGCGATGTCCAACACCTGCCGGGCAGCGGCGGCGCTTCGCGCGTCGGGTACGGGATGGGCCGCCTCGACCAGGCGCACCCGGGTGAGCCGTTCCCGGTAGCCCTCCTTGACCGCCACCAGTCCGCCTGCCAAGCGGTCCCCGAGCACCCGTTCGAGGCCCAGGGCCATGCGGCCCGAGGCCTTGCCCGCGCCGAGCACCAGCACACGCCGATAGTGCCGCAGGTCATAGGCATGGCACTCGGACTCCGTGCTTACCCGCAGGATGTCGCCATCCAGGGTAAGCACCCGTTCCATCATGGATAGAGGATCGACCCGGGCCAGGCCGGCCCGAAAAATCGCCTCGGCCGCGGCATGGGCATCGCGCATACCCCCTCCCTGTCACCGCCGGAACCGACCGGTCCGACCGCAACCATGCTGGAAAAATGCCAGAAAAAATACCAGGATGTCAAGGAGTTCCGCCTATTGCGTCAAAAGGCGCACAGCGATGATCGAATGGAACAACCGTTTTGTACCGGGCAACGGGCCGCGTCACGCCCCCTCGCGACAATCGGGACCCTACCAATTTGTACGACGTCCGACGAAAACGTGGGAAAACCGACGCGCGGCCATACGACAATTTCGGGAAGCCCGTGTGTTTCCGGGGGTTGGCCGCCACCGCACGCTTTGGCACGGACTATGCTATACTCAAGTCGACCCCAGCGTTTCGGGCACATGGCCGGGTGGGTCTCACCTCCACCTGCCCGCGCCAGCCCCAAGTTTCCGTCTCCATGGCTGTTGCGTACCGGGTTTGGCTGCAGAAACGGCGTCCTTGCAAAAGGCGCCGTTTCTGTTTTGTGCAACATGTCTGCAACACTTCTTGAGAACACCTTTTTTTCAGGAAACGGTGTTCGTTCAAATTTGAAGAATTCTCCATACATTACGACGTTTTTGTCAGACGATGCCGACTCAAATCCACACAATCCGGCAAATATAAGGCGAATATCATTCATGTTTTCTGAATATGGCATACTGCCTGCTCAAGGGAAACTGCTTCTTACAGAGGAGCGGTCTGCGGAACCTCGCATACGTACAGTAAGATGTTCCACAACCGCCGGGAATTCGTCCACAGAACCGTTCGGAGGTCCACCACATGCGCAAGATCGCCATCTACGGCAAAGGCGGCATAGGCAAGTCCACCACCACCCAGAATACCGTGGCCGGGCTGGCCGAGATGGGCAAGAGAGTCATGGTGGTGGGTTGCGACCCCAAAGCCGACTCCACTCGGCTGCTGCTTGGCGGCCTGCAACAGAAAACCGTCCTCGACACCCTGCGTGAGGAAGGTGAGGACGTCGATCTCGACGACATCCTCAAGGAAGGCTTCAAAGACACCCGCTGCACCGAATCCGGCGGCCCGGAACCCGGTGTGGGCTGCGCCGGCCGCGGCATCATCACCTCCATCAACCTGCTCGAACAGCTCGGCGCCTATCAGGAGGATAAAAAACTCGACTACGTCTTCTACGACGTCCTCGGCGACGTGGTGTGCGGCGGCTTCGCCATGCCCATCCGCGACGGCAAGGCCGAAGAGATCTACATCGTCTGCTCGGGCGAAATGATGGCCATGTACGCGGCCAACAACATCTGCAAGGGTATCGTCAAATACGCCGACGCCGGCACGGTGCGCCTCGGCGGCCTTATCTGCAACAGCCGCAAGGTCGACAACGAGCGCGAGATGATCGAAGAGCTGGCCAAGCGTCTGGGGACCCAGATGATCCACTTCATGCCCCGCGAAAATCAGGTCCAGCGGGCCGAGATCCACCGCAAGACCGTCATCGATTATTCCCCCGAGCATCCCCAGGCCGACGAATACCGGACCCTGGCCAAAAAAATCCATGACAACGAGATGTTCGTGGTGCCCAAGCCCATGTCCATCAACGAGTTGGAAAAACTCCTCATCGACTTCGGCATCAACAACTGAGCCCCGACGGGGCGGCGCCGGCCGACGTGCGCCGCCCCGCGTTACGCATGGCAAAGAACCGCGCCCTTTGGCCGTCAAAGGCGCCTCCCGTACGCCCCCATGAGGAAGGTCACCAGAGTGGATATGCTGCCCTACTTGGACCTGATCGGCCGGGCCCAGACCATTTTCGACCTGCGCCCCCTGGTGGTCGATGGCGGCCTGACGGTCGCGACGGACGGGCTTGCCCCCCGGGCCGCCCAGGCCCTGCCCGGACTGTCCCGGGCCCGGGACAATCTGCTCGCCTTGTGCGGCCGGGAGCTGGGCCGGTTCGCCACCGCCACGGTGAGCGCTCATATGGCCTTTTATCTGACCATGCTCGCCCGCAAACCCGGCGCGACCGCCACGGCCCACCGGCTGGCCGCCCGGTTCGAAATTCGCTGCGCCGGCCATCTGGCCGCCATCGACGCCGGCTCCCGGGACAGCCTGCCCGCCTGGCGCTTCCTCGGCCTGCTGTACGCCCTGGACCCGGGCCTCGACACCAGCCTCGAACCGGAAGTCCTGGCTCCCTACCGGGTCTGCCGCGACCTGATCGCCCTGGACCTTGAGGCCCGGCCGAAATCCGGGCCGGTCGCCCCGCTGCACCTGCTCGGACTGCTTGCCTTTGCCGAGCTGTTTGCGGTTTTCCGCCTGGATTTCATTGCCCTGACCCGCCTGCTCGACCGCCACGGCCGTCCCCTGGCCCCGGCCGGCCTGGATATGCACGCGCCCCCCTCGACCTGGTTGCCCGCCGCCGCGCCGGTGACGACCGCGCGCCCCCACTGAACGCGCGCATTTTCCTTTACCCCTGCCGCCGGATGCGGTAGCGCCGTGGGACCGGGGTGCTCCCTGTACCCGGCCGTGACCGCCATGACCATACGCATCGCCCTGCGCAATCTCCTGCACGACCGTATCCGCCTGGCGGTAACGCTCATTGGCGTCATCTTCGCCGTGGTTCTCATCACGGTCCAGGGCGGCCTTTTTATCGGTTTTACCCGGGCCACCTCCTGCGTCATCGAAAATACCGAAGCCGAGGTCTGGGTGGCCTCCCGGGGCGTGCGCAATTTCGACGTCACCCATCCCCTAACCGCCTACCAGTTCCACCAGATCCTGTCCGTGCCCGGCATCGCCCGGGCCGAACGGCTCATTGTGCGCTTCGCCAACTGGAAAAAGCCCCTCGGTGGCATCGAATCCGTGGAAGTGGTGGGCTATGACCCGGATTCGGGCCTGGGCCGACCGTGGCGGGTGTCCGCCGGGAGCCTGGACGCACTGCGCATGCCCGATACCGTGGCCGTGGACGAGCTGTACCTGTCCAAACTCGGACTGACGACGGGCCTTGGCCAGACCGTGGAAATCGGCGACCATCGGGCCCGGATCGTGGCCCTGACCCGGGGCATCCGCTCGTTTACGACCTCGCCCTACATCTTCACCTCCTACGCCAACGCCATCGACTACACCCACTTTGACGATGGCCAATGCACCTACATCCTCGCACGGCCGGTTCCGGGCCTGTCCCCGGAGGCGTTGCGCGATGCCATCGCCGCGAGCGTCCCCGATATCGACGTCTACACCCGGGAACAATTCGCGGCCAAGACCCAGCACTACTGGATGTTCACCACCGGCGCCGGAATGGCCTTGCTGATCGCCGCCTGCCTGGGGCTGGTGGTCGGCGGCGTGGTGGTGGCCCAGACCCTGTACGCCACCACCATGGACCATCTGCCCGAATTCGGCACCTTGCGGGCCATGGGCGCCCCAAGCGGCTACATCCACCGCATCATCATCCACCAGGCCGTGGCCGCCGCCCTGGCCGGCTACGGTCCCGGCATCCTGACCAGCTACGCCCTGGTCGGACTGGCCGAACGGGGCGGCGCGTCCATTGTGCTCACCCTGCCCATGGCCGTGGGAGTATTCTTCCTGACCGTGATCATGTGCGTCGCAGCCGGGCTCGTCTCCATCCGCAAGGTCACGACCATCGATCCGGCCATGGTCTTCCGGGGAGCCTGACATGCCCGAACGCCCAATCCTGCTCCGGGCGACCGGCGTGACCAAAATCTTTCGCCTGGGCAAGGTGGCGGTGCCGGCCCTGCGCGGGGTGGACCTGGAACTGGCCGCCGGCGAGGTGGTGTTGCTCATGGGCCCGTCGGGAAGCGGCAAAACCACCCTGCTCTCCATCCTCGGCTGCATCCTGACCCCGACCGACGGCAGCATCCTGCTCATGGGCCGGGAAACAGCCGGCCTGCCCGAAAACCAACTGGCCCCGGTGCGCCTGGCCCATGTCGGGTTCATCTTCCAGGGCTACAACCTGTTTCCGACCTTGTATGCCGTGGAAAACGTCCGGTTGGCCCTGGATCTGCGCGGTGTGACCGGCGCCGAGGCCGAGCACCGTTCCCTTGAGGCCCTGGCTGCCGTCGGGCTGGCCGACAAGGCCCATGTCCTCCCCCGGGACTTGAGCGGCGGCCAGAAGCAACGCGTGGCCATCGCCCGGGCCCTGGTCGCCGAACCCGAAATCCTGCTCGCCGACGAACCCACGGCCGCCCTGGATTCCGAGACCGGCCGCACGGTCATCGGTTTGGTGCGCGATCTGGCCGTGACCCACGGCCGCGGGGTAGTCATCGTCAGCCATGACAGCCGCATCGCCGATTTCGCCGACCGGGTCATCCGCATCGAGGATGGCCGCATTGTCGTCCCCGGAGGGAGCCCTTCGTGAGAACTCGCCTGCTGACCCTGGCCGTGGCGGCGTTGATGTTTATCAGTGGCGCCCTGTGGCTGCATTGGAACGGCGGTCGGAAATCCGGTCCGCCCAAGCAGCCCCCCGCGGCCGGTGCGCCGGCCGATATCGCCCACCGGCCCCCGACGGAAAACCTGCCCATGCCGGCCTGGGTGGCCGCGCCCGGACGGGTAGAGCCTATTTCCGAGGAGATGCGGCTCGGGTTCGACATCGCCGGCAAGATCCGGGAAGTGCTCGTCGAGGAAGGCGATACCGTGCGCCAGGGCCAGGTGCTGGCCAGGCTCTCGGCCGACGATCTGCTCGCCCGGGTCCAGGAAGCCGAACAGGCCCTGGCCGGCAAGGACGCGGCCCTGGAAAAAGTCCTGGCCGGCGCCCGGGATATGGAGCGCAAAGAGGCCAAGGCGAACGTCGAAGAGGCGCGCACGGTCATGGCCGTGGCCCGCATGGAAAACGAGCGTCGCCGCCAGCTCTTGTCCAAGGAGGTCCTGTCCAAGGAGGAAGCCGACCGGGCCGAACGCGAGTATAAGGTGGCCAGCGACCGCCTGGACGCCTCCCGGCAGCATTTCCGGCTGGTGGACGATCCGGCTCGGGAAGAGGACATCAAACAGGCCATGGCCGCCGTGGCCGAGGCCCGGGCCAAGGTGGCCGAAGCCCAGGGCCAAGCCGAAAAAGCCAATATTCGCTCGCCCATCAACGGGGTGGTCTTGCGCAAGCACCGCCGGGCCGGGGAGATGGTGTCCGTGTCTTTCGACACCCCGGTGCTGACCGTGGGCGACATCAGCCGGCTGCGGGTGCGGGCCGAGGTGGACGAACGCGACATCGCCAAGGTGGCCGTGGGGCAAAAGGCCATCCTCATGGCCGAGGCCTACGGCAAACACCGCTTCACCGGCACCGTGGTCCGGGTGGCCAAAATCCTGGGCAAAAAAAACATCCGCCTGGACGACCCGGCCGCCAAGATCGATACCCGTATCCTGGAAACCCTCATCGACCTCGACGGCCACGATCCCTTGCCCGTGGGCCTGCGCATGGACGTGTTCATCCTGACCGGCCCGGACGCCGACAAGACGCTGCCGCCCTACCGGCCTTGACGCAGGAGCATTTCCGCCTATTTTGGAGGGTGCCGTTTTGGATTCCTCTGACAAGCGAGCTGCCATGGCCACCCCCGAGACGCCCTATCTGCCGTTCAACCAGATCGCCATCCGCGACCAGTATCGCCACGGGACCCCCGATGCCGACCGGCCCGAACTTCCCGGCCATTGGCTCATTCTGCGCGGCCCGGACCTGCTGACCCGCCTGCGCGGCGAAGCGCCCGAACTCCCCTTCGGCCCGCTCCCGGTCATGGCCCCCTTCGAGTTGCCGCCCGTTTTTATCGGCACCTGGCAAGGCCAGCCCTTGCGTGCCGCCCGGCTGCCCGCCGATGCCCCCACGCCCGAAGGCCTCACCGCCCTGCCGGCGGGCTTTCGCCAGACCTGCCTCAACGACCAGCTTCTTTCCCTGGCCGGCCTGGCCCGGCAAGTCCTGCACTGGCGCAGCCGCAGCCGGATCTGCCCGGCTTGCGGCGGGGCCCCGGCCGGCATTCCCGGCACGTTCGGCGCGCGCTGCACGTCCTGCGGCCGGGAATACTTCCCCCGCCTGCACCCGGCCATCATCGTCGCGGTGCGCCGGGGCGACGCCTTCCTGTTCGTGCGTAAGCCCAACTGGCCGACCGGCCAGTACGGACTCGTGGCCGGATTCGTGGAATTCGCCGAGTCCCTGGAGGAATGCGTCATCCGCGAGGTCAAGGAAGAAACCGGCATCACCGTGACCAATCCGCGCTACCGCCACAGCCAGAACTGGCCCTTCCCCAGCCAACTCATGGCCGGTTTCGAAGCCGAATACGCCTCGGGCGAAATCGTGGTGGATACCCGGGAGCTGGAAGATGCGGCCTGGTTCACGGCCGCCCAGATGCCCCCGGGCCTGTCCCCACGCAACAGCATCGCCCGCTACCTCATCGATACCTGCGTCCTGGGCCTTCCGGCCTAGGGGATGGGGTGAGGGGGGAAGAGAGCCTCCGGCGGCCAAAGGGCCCTGCCCTTTGGAAACCCGTTTCCAAGAATGTACGGTTGCCTTCTCGCTGCTGCGGGCGTGCTTACGTGGAACCCCAGAAGGAGACTGCTGCGCACTTGCCAGACGGCGTGTTGGGCACCGAAAGCACGCCTTACAACCGGCTAGAATCATGAAGGGATTCCAAAGGGCGTAGCCCTTTGGCCGCCGGAGGCGTTTCCCCTCCCCTTCCCCCCGCCACGCCACGCCACGCCACGCCACGCCATAAAAAAAGGGAGCCTCACGGCTCCCTTTTCGTCGGTATGGTACAAGCCCCTAGGGCCGGCTGACCGGCAAGGCGGCCAGAACGGACTGGGCCAAGGCCTCGTGGACCTTGTCCACATCCTTGTCCTTGAGGGTCTTTTCGGGATGGCGATAGGTGATGCGGAAGGTGAGGCGGCGATCCTCGGCGCATTCCGGCTTGTAGGCGTCAAGCAGCAGCACGTCCTCGAAAATGGGCGCCTTGGCCGCGCGGATGGCGTCAAGCAGCGCGCCCACCGACACACCGGCCGGCACAGCCAGGGTGATGTCGCGGCGCACGGGCGGGTAGCTCGGTAGCGGCGTGAAGCTGGGCTTTTGGGCCTCGACCAGAGCGCGCAGGACGTCGCAGTCGAGTTCGGCCAACCAGAGTGCCGAGCGGGCATGGAAGGCGTCGGCCACATCCGGGCTCACCTGGCCGAGCACGCCAATGCGGGTCGTGCCCAGATGCACGGCCACCTGGGGTGCAAGCCAGGGCAGGTTGTCATCCCGGGTATAGGTCGGGGCCGGCAAGTGCAGGTGGCGCAACAGCAGCTCCACTAAACCTTTGAGGTCGGCGTAGCCCACCTCCTCGTCCTTGGGCCAGGGCCAGCCCTCGGGGTGGCGGGAGCCGTGCAGGACAATGCCGAACCGGGCCGCTTCCCGGGCCGTGGTCGGCGAATCGGGATCGGCGCAGTAGACCCGGGCCGCCTCGAACAGGCGCAGGTTGGCGTTGCCCTGGGCCAGGTTGTGGCGCACGGCCAGCAGCAGGCCCGGCGCGAGCATGGGCCGCATGACATTCTGGTCCTCGGACAGGGGATTGGCCACGGACACCCGGCAGGCCGGGTCGACGCCGAGGAGGTCGAGATCGGCGTGGCCCACGAAACTGTAGATCACCGCCTCACGCAGACCGGAAGCGGCGGCGAAACGCCGCACCTTGGACAAAAAGCCGAATTCGGTACCGCCCAGGTCTTCGGTCAGGGACTTGGACACCCGGGGCAGCCGCGGCGCGATGCGGTCCAGGCCGTACACCCGCCCCACTTCCTCGATAAGATCGGCTTCGCGTTCCAGATCCAGCCGGTAGGACGGCGGCAGCACGGCCATGACGCCGTGAGGATCGGTCTCGGTCAGGGTGCACCCCAGGGCGGTCAGGGTCTGACGGCAAAATTGTTCGGTCAGCTCGACGCCGAGCAGCATGGAGGCTCGCGTGGTCCGGAAACCGATGCCGCGCGGGGTATGGGGCTTGGGTTCGGCCATGGCCTCGCCGGGCAGGACCGTGCCGCCGGCGGTTTCGAGCATGAGCGCCACGGCCCGGTGCATGGCGTAGACCGAGCCGACCTGATCCACGCCGCGCTCGAACCGGTAGGAGGCTTCGCTCGGCAGGGACAACCGGCGGGCGGTCTTGCGGATGGTGCCCGGCCGGAACACCGCGATTTCAAGGAGCACTTCGGTCGAGGCCGCGTCCATTTCGCTGTTGGCGCCGCCCATGACCCCGGCCAGGGCCACGGGTTTGGCGGCATCGCAAATGAGCAGGTCGCGGCTGGTGAGTTGGCGCTCCTGGCCGTCCAGGGTGGTGATCTTCTCACCCTCGGCGGCATTGCGCACGCGCACGACATTGCCGGCGAGCTTATTCCGGTCAAACGCGTGCAGGGGCTGGCCAAGTTCGAACAGCACGTAGTTGGTGGCGTCGACGACATTGGAAATGGGACGCTGGCCCACGGCCAAAAGCCGCCAGCGGATCCGGGCGGGCGACGGTCCGACCGTCACACCGGTGAGCAGCTTGGCCCGGTACACCGGACACTGCTCCGGGTCCTCGATCTCGATGCCGACCTGGGTCGAGGCCTGGGGGCCGGCTTCGGGATAGGTCACCTTGGGCAGGGTCAGGGGCAGATCGAAGGCCATGGCCGTTTCCCGGGCCAGGCCGAGCACGCTCAGGCAGTCGGCCCGGTTGGGCGTAATGGACACGTCGAGCACGCAGGTGTCGAGGTTCAGGGCTTCGGGCAGGCTGACGCCCACGGCACACGTCTCGGGCAGGACCAGGATGCCGCCGCTGCGCTCCTCGGCCAGGCCGAGTTCGGACTCGGAGCAGATCATGCCCTCGGACACCTGGCCGCGGATCTTGCTCTTTTTGATGGTGAGCCCGCCGGGCAGGGTCGTGCCGACCGTGGCCACGGGTACGAGCTGGCCGGCCGCGACGTTGGGCGCGCCGCACACGATGGGCAGGGGCGTTTCGCCGCCCACGTCCACGGTGCAGCAGGACAGGTGGTCCGAATCAGGATGCGGGGCACACGTGAGCACCTGGCCCACGACCACATCCGTAATGGCCTGGAAGGGATTAAAAATTTCCTCGATTTCGAGGCCGAGCATGGTCAACCGATCGGCCAGCGCCTGGGGCGTGCCTTCGTAGGGAGTGAATTCGCGAAGCCAGGCAAGACTGAGTAACATGGTATGTGCCTCCGGCGGCCGGGGCGGGAACCCCTTTTTGCAAAAAGGGGGTTCCGTCCACCCCCCGCCCTCTCGTCAAACATGTTCGGCCGCATCGGCCGTGCGAGAGGAGGAGGACCGAGGGAACCCCAACCATGGATCAAGGGGACGCTGCCCCTGACTAAAACTGGGCTAAAAACCGAATATCGTTTTCAAAAAACATGCGCAGGTCGCCGATGCCATACTTGAGCATGGCCACGCGCTCGACCCCCATGCCAAAGGCGAACCCGGTGTAGCGCTCGGCATCGTAGTCCACGGCCGCGAACACGTTGGGATCGACCATGCCGCAGCCCAGGATCTCGACAAAGCCCGTGCCCTTGCACACCCGGCAGGTGGCGCCGTCGTGCTCGCCCTTGCCGCCGCAGATGACGCAGGAGATGTCGACCTCGGCACTCGGCTCGGTAAAAGGGAAAAAGCTCGGGCGGAAGCGCACGTTGGTGGATGGTCCGAAAATCCGGCGCACAAAGGCCGTCAGCGTGCCGCGCAGATCGGCCATGGACACGCCCTCGTCCACGAGCAACCCTTCGATCTGATGGAACATGGGCGTGTGGGTCAGATCCGAATCCCGGCGGTAGACCTTGCCCGGGGCGACAATGGCCACCGGCGGCTTGCGGGAGAGCATGGTGCGGATCTGCAAGGGCGAGGTATGGGTGCGCAGGACCACGGCGTCGGAAATATAAAGCGTGTCCTGCATGTCCCGGGCCGGATGCTCGGGCGGCATGTTGAGGGCTTCGAAATTGTAGTAGTCGGTCTCGATTTCCGGGCCGGTGACCACGGAGAACCCGAGTTCGGTAAAGGCCTGGCAGATCTCGGCCGTGACCAGGGTCACGGGATGCAACGATCCGGCAAAGGGCACGAGACCAGGCTCGGTCGGGTCGAAATCGGCCAAAGCGGCGGCGCGGGCGGCCTTGTTGAGGCCGGCCAAGCGCTCGTCGTAGAGGCTGGTCAGGTTGTTTTTGACCGTATTGGCGGCTTGTCCGGCTTCCCGGCGGTCCTCGGCGGACAGGCCGGGGAGCTGGGCCATGAGCCCGGCCAGCCGGCCCTTGCGGCCGAGATACTCGACCCGCAGACTCTCCAGGTCCTCAAGCGTCAAGGCCTGGTCGAGGCGCGCAGCGCACTCCCCGACCAGGCCCTCAAGCTCGGCGACGAGCGTGGGTGCTTGTGCCACTTAATTCACCTTGGCTTTGGCCAGCTCCGCCAGCTTCTGGAAGCTGTCCTTTTCGCGCACGGCCATGTCGGCCAGCACCTTGCGGTCAAGGGCCACGCCGGCCAGGGTCAGGCCGCGCATAAAAACGCTGTAGGAAAGACCGTTTTCGCGGGCGGCGGCGTTGATGCGGATGATCCACAGCTTGCGCAGCTCACGCTTTTTCTGCTTACGGTCGCGGTAGGCATAGGCCAGGGAGCGCTCGACAAGCTCGCGTGCGGTTTCGTAGAGCTTGCTGCGGGCACCGACAAAGCCCTTGGCCATCTTCAAATATTTCTTGTGCCGTTTGTGGGCGGCTAATCCGCGTTTGACACGCATGGTTCTCGCTCCTTATGGGTGAATAGGGCCGGACCGAGGTCCTAGATGTAGGGGACGAGCCGGCGCACGGCCTTGGTGCAGGTCGCGTCGACCAGGGTCCCCTGGCCCAGGCGACGGGTGCGCTTGGCATTTTTCTTGGTCAGGATATGGCGCAGGTTCTGCCGACGGCGAGTGAACTTGCCCGAACCGGTCTTTCCAAAGCGCTTGGCCGCACTGCGGTTCGTTTTCATCTTGGGCATGGCGGACTCCTTCTGCCGCGCCTCGGTGGAGGCGCTTAAATAATCGGTTTCTTCACTTGCGGAGCCAGCAGCATGGTCATCATGCGCCCCTCGGTCCGGGGCTCCTGCTCCACCTTGGCCGTTTCACCCAGGTCCACCACAACCCGGGCCAGGATGGTCTGGCCCCGGTCCTTGTGCACGATCTCCCGGCCGCGGAAAAACACCGTGACCTTGCAACGATCGCCGTCTTCGAGGAAGCGGCGGATGTGCTTGAGCTTGGTCTGGTAATCGTGCTCATCGGTTTTGGGCCGGACCTTGATTTCCTTAATCTGGACCGTGGTTTGTTTCTTGCGGGCTTCCTGCAGCTTTTTCTGCTGCTGATACTTGAAGCGCCCGAAATCCATGATCCGGCAAACGGGCGGCTCGGCGTTGGGCGCGACTTCCACAAGGTCCAGACCCTTCTCCTGCGCCATGCGCAGGGCCTCACTGGTGGGAATAATCCCGACCTGGGCGCCGTCGTCGGCGATCACCCGGACCTCACGGGCCCGAATCCGGTGGTTACACCGGGGGTCACTACTGGGAGCAGAAGTTATAGCGCATCCCTCCACGCTTGAACGGTTCCTGGCAATCGGCCAAAATGAGCAACACGATCTCGTCCAGGGATTTAACACCAAGGTTTTCCCCGGACCGCAGGCGCACGTTCAGGCCGCCGAGTTCCTTTTCCTTATCCCCTGCCACGAGCATGTAGGGGATCTTGTCCATTTGGGCTTCGCGAACCTTGAAGCCCAGCTTCTCGTTCCGGTCATCGAGCTCCGCCCGGATGCCCGCAGCCCGAAGCCGCGAGAGCGCCTCTACGGCAAATTCCTTCTGGGCATCGGTCACGATGAGGATCCTGGCCTGGACCGGAGCCAGCCACGCGGGCAAGGCGCCGGCGGTGTGCTCGATGAGCACGCCGAGGAAACGCTCCACCGCGCCGAGAATCACCCGGTGCAGCATGACGGGCCGTTTGCGCTCCCCATCTGCGTCGGTATACACGAGATCGAAGCGTTCCGGCAAGGTGAAGTCGCACTGGACCGTGGCGCACTGCCACCGGCGATCCAGGGCGTCCTTGAGCTTGATATCGATCTTGGGCCCGTAAAAGGCGCCGTCACCTTCGTTGATGTCGTACGGCAGGGCCAGGGATTCCAGGGCATCGGTCAACGCCTTGGTGGCGCGGTCCCAGTCCTCGTCCGAGCCGATGGACTTTTCCGGCCGCGTAGAGAGCTCGACTTCGTAGTCGAAGCCGAAAAGCCCCACCACATCCTGGACGAACTTGATCACGCCGGTGATCTCTTCCAAAAGCTGGTCCGGACGGCACAGGATATGGGCATCGTCCTGGGTGAACTGGCGCACCCGCATGAGCCCGTGCAGCACGCCGGATTTCTCGTGCCGGTGCACCACGCCGAGCTCGAAGTAGCGCTGGGGCAGATCGCGGTAGCTGCGCACCCGAGATTTGTAGATGAGCATGTGGGCGAGGCAGTTCATGGGCTTGATGCCGTAGGCCTGCCCGTCGATCTCGGTGAAATACATGTTCTCGCGGTAGTTGTCGTAGTGCCCGGAACGCTCCCAAAGCTCGCGCTTGAGGATCTGGGGTCCGCGCACTAACTGGTAGCCGCGCCGCAGATGTTCCTTGCGCTCGAAATCCTCGAGAATGGTGCGGATGAGCTCGCCCTTGGGATGCCAGATGGCCATGCCGGCCCCGGCTTCCTCGGAAAAACTGAAGAGGTCGAGCTGGGTGCCAAGCTTGCGGTGATCGCGCTTCTTGGCCTCCTCAAGATGATGGAGATAGGTCTTGAGATCGGCCTCCGCGGCAAAGGCAGTGCCGTAAATGCGCTGGAGCATGGGACGCTTTTCGTCCCCGCGCCAGTAGGCCCCGGCCACGGACAAGAGCTTGAACGCCTTGACCATGCCGGTGGTGGGCACATGGGGGCCGCGACACAGATCAGTAAAGGCGCCGTGCCGGTACAGCGAAACCGTATCGCCCTCGATATTCTCATCCATGATCTCAAGCTTGTAGGCCTCGCCCTGGGAGGCAAACAGCGCCTTGGCATCGGCCTTGGGCACATAGGTGCAGGAGAACGGATGATTGGCGGCAATGCTTTTTTGCATTTCCGCCTCGATGGCTTCGAGATCCTCGGGGGTAAACGGCCGTTCAAAGGCGAAATCGTAATAGAACCCGTTTTCGATGGCCGGGCCAATAGTGACCTGGGCCGTGGGGAACAGCTTTTTGACGGCCTCGGCCATGATATGGGCGGTCGAGTGGCGAATAATGGCAAGCCCCTGGGGCGAATCAGCCAGCACGGGGGCCAGCTCACGGGTCCCGTCGGGCACGGGCGCGGAGAGGTCCCGGGGCTGCCCATCGACAAGGCAGGCCACGGAATTTTTCAAACGTTTGCCGGAAATGGCCCGGGAAAGGACCTGGCCGCAGGATTCGCCGGCCGCCGCTTCCAGGGATTTGTCATCGATTGTGACCAGCACGTTGCCTTCTCCGGGGGCTTCTGCCCCACCGCTCTATAAAGAAAGGGAGGCCGTGGCCTCCCTGTGTGAACGTGGTAGGACCGGGGAGATTTGAACTCCCGACCTCTTGCGTGTCAAGCAAGCGCTCTCCCCCTGAGCTACGGTCCTATAAACAGAATCAGGGAACAGGCTAAATGCCCCAAACTCGTCCCGAAGTCAACCCCAAATCTTTCGTTCCCAAGAAAAAGTTGGGGGCCAAAACCGTTGGCTTCGTTGGCGCGTCGTTGGCTCGGGGTAAGTACGGATTTGGTACGGGGAGGTCAAGGGGTTTGTTGGGATTTTTTCACGGAGGGAGGAGAAACGGGGATTGAGTGGGGATGGGAGAATGGAATAGTTAATTATTTTAATATGTTAATCAAAAAGACAAGGATCAAAATGTTTTAATCCATCGATTTTACTGTAAAAATATTGATAAGTTCAAAAGTTAAAAATTGATATGTAAAATCAACTAATTATGTTCCGCTAGGCAATAATCAAAAGAATAACCATCTCCGCTAGTTGACTTTGCATTCCACTATCGGTAAGTCGTTATGCTTAGAAAATTACTGCGGTTAACTTTGTTGATAATTTTCGATTCATAAGCCTGAAACTTTTTGTTTGTTGTGAGAGTGTTATGATGAAAAGATTTATCATTTTCTTTTGCTGTTTTTATGGTTTGTTTGTTTCGACGACATCGTTTGCTTTGTCTAAAGCTGATATCAAAAAATACTCTACAGAAACAGTTCAAAATCCCAGATAGTGATGGAAATAAAATGTTAACTTTTAAGTTTCCCCCGTATAATTTTGACAACTTTTTGCTAGGGCCTTGTGCAAAGACTGGACTTCCTACGGATGGCTGTACCGGTATTTTGCCATTAGCTGAATTTTATTTTGACAAAAATACAAAACCAACCTTTGTATTCATTCTAGATAGAGTAAATTTTAACGGCGGTAGCGCAACGTATACATATTTATGGGCTACGATAGTCGATGATAGTAATGTTATTTCAATTAATCCTGTCGATTTTGGAGATAGAGTTTTGGTCAAATGAATTCAAGTGAAGCATGATACGATAATCATCAAGGCAATTACTTACAAATCAAGCGATGCTGCGTGTTGTCCTACAAAGAAATCTACTTTAATCTACAAAGTAAAAAACGGTAGTTTGGTTAATATCAACAGATAGGGTCTACGTACCCATAGCATTGGGAGGTTGAGATGGAAGGTCTTGGAGTTTTGGTGATAATTATTCTTGTGGCTTTACTTCTTTACTCATTTTCATTTTTATTCCGCTCAGGTGCACCTAGCTCAGTTGTAAAAGATGGATATGATAATTTTTGTAGACTTATTCCAAAAGATTTTACTTATAAATATTACAATGACTATACTGGTTACGCCATCAACATTGAAAAGAAACAAATTTTTTTGTATGATACTGAGTATAAGACTTATGACTTTTCAAGTGTCCGCAATATTGAGCGTCGGTGGAACACACCTGGTAAACATACTTTGATCGGGAAAAGTTCTGTTGGGGATCAGCTTCAAGTTAGTAGGCTTAATTATGGTGAAGAAAAAAATGCCTACGATAGCAGTGGATTGTTTGTATATGTTGCAGATATAAAGATACCAATGTGGAGAATAAAATTTGTTAGTGAGTCTTCTTTGCTGAAATCTTATGAAATTGTTCTACAGGCTATAGAAGGAGTCCTTCCGAATGAATCTGATGAAACAAGTTCAAATGCTCAACATGTAAATTTAACTAAAGTAATGGAGTATAGGAAAGCGACAGGTGTCTGTATTTCTTGTGGATCAGGTTTATACTCAGCCCAAGAGCAAGAAGAAGGTTATTGTAACGCTTGTAGAGACAAATGATTTAGTTTGCGTGTAAAGAGGACCAATCATGAATATTTTCTGCATCTCAATTGCTTCGTTGCTATGCTTTCTAGCTTTTTTCTTCAGAAATCGCTTATGCTCAAAATATATCAGAGTTAAATGATGATGTGTTAAAAAATATGGAATACCCCCTAGGTAATCCGAATATTAAATTGACTAACGGTAAATACTGTCTCTCGCGCAAACAAATAAATGGCAAAAGAGGAATGTGAGCATGCTAGTCAATACCACACGGCTGACACGTGTATTTATGAAGTCAAATATATTGAATATAAAAGTTCGCCCAAAAGAAAAAACAACATCGCGGTGTCATCATTGATGACCGAGCGGACATGTTTTAACCACACAATTCAATACCTAGAGATTTATCGTTGTTCAGCTTGTTGATGGTATACCCAAGGTTGTTGGATCAATGTTTGAGGATAGATTGGCGCTTCGATCTGTCAAATTAAAAGGAAACTATATTGAGATAGCATATGATGAGGGTAAGTATTTTGTTAAAGATAAATTTCAACAATATCATAAAACGAAAAAAATTGCTTTTGTCAAAAGAAGTCTTTAATACTTACTTTCAAACTCCTTAAATATTAAGGAGGATCGTATGCAAAGCCGCGCGTCTATAATTTCAGTTGCTTTGTTGATTAGTTTGTTTGAGGTCCCGTGTGTTAACGCGCAGACCGTACAAAAAGGTGAATGGGTAATTAAAAATAATTGCTCTTTAGCAGCATCTTCAGAAAAAACTTTACTACATGCCTTAGACCTTTTGTTTAAAACAAAAGACAAAAAAAATTTTTTAATCTGTTGCAAAAAGGGGATGCTGGATTTCTTGTCAAAGGAACGCCTGTTAATATAGACGAAATTTCTTCTTGTGGTGTAGTTAAAATAAAACAAAAAGGCTATGACGGGATTTTATATTCTGCTAAATTTTTAATGGAAAGTGATGAGTAATCGCGTCCCAGAAAACAAATAAAGACCCACTCCAACCAATTTTCCAGGTCGACGTGGGCCTATATGCTCAATACAAAAATATCTGATTATTGCAAAGATCTCTAAATTTGCGGCAAGTGGCACGCTTCATCACGCAAGACTATGGAGGAAGTATGGAATTCTTAATTTTTGCATTCATCACTGTTGTTATATTTGTCGTTGCATATTCTGTGACAACACAAAGCATAAAACCGCCCAAGATGATTGATTCAAGAGGTGCATCTTCATTTCATGACGAATTATCGCAAAATTTTGTATATATATACTACCACGACGGAACTGGTTATGCATTTGATGTTTTAGATAAAATTGTAGCATTTGCCCAAAATGGCAACGTATTCAAATATAGCATTTCTAAAATTAGGGATATTAGCAGAAATTGGGTGAAAGCTGGAAAAACTGTTATATATGGTGAGCAAAGCTTAGGGACTGAACTAAAAGTTAGCAGAGACAATGCAAAATCAGCAAGACATGCATACGAAGAAACAGGCCTCTTTGTATCCATCGCTGATATTGACAATCCGATGATTCATATTAAATTTGTAAACGAAAAAGACCTATTGCGTGCATACGAGATTTTCTCTCAAGCCATTGAAGGTACGTTGCAAATTGAAAATAAAATTTCAATAAACGAACAAGCTACCAATGAACAGTTTTCCGACTTACGTAATAAAAGGATTTCAGCTGGGTTGTGTACGGTATGTGGCGGCGGCTTAAATTCATCCAAAGAAAAAGCCCAAGGATATTGTGAAGCATGCAGGAAAAAATGACTGGCATTATCTATAGCATAAGAACTACTGTTTTCATAGAAGGAATTTCGCAAAGCGGTGTTGTTAAGATGCGACTAACAGAGAGTAATGAAATTTTATATTCAACATATTTCATGATGAAAGAAGATGATAAGTGACTTAACGTCCCCAAGTTTTAATGACGTAACATCTTGATTTTACTAAGCGAAAAGTACAGGAATGTGCCGGCGAGAATTGATACAGAAATTCAGATAACTGTCGCAGACTAGGAAATAATCAACAGAATAACCATCTGTGCTAGTTGACTTTGCGTCATACTATTGGTAAGTCGTTATGCTTAGAAAATTACTGCGATTAGCTTTGTTGGTATTTTTCGGTTTATCAGCCTGAAACTTTTTGTTTATTGTGAGAATGCTATGATCAAAATTTTTATTGTTTTCTTGTGTTGTTTTTATAGCTTATTTGTCTCGACGGGGGCTTTTGCTTTGTCTAAGTCTGAGGTCGAAAGTTTGGTTTATAGTACACAATTTAGAATAGGTGATCATGAAAATAAAAGAATTATTTCTTTCAAATTTCCACCATATAATTCTGACAATCTATTGCTCGGCCCTTGCGCAAAGGGGGGATCTCTCCGGGAAGGATGTACTGTTATTTTGCCATTAGCGTCAATTTTTTTTGAAAAAAACAAAGAGACAAAGTTTATCTTTGTTGTTGATGGTATCAATTATAATGGAGGAAGCCCGACTTATAATTGTTTATGGGGTGTGATCTTAGACAATGGTAAAATTACTACTACAAATCCACTTGATTTGGGTGATAGGATTGGAATTAAATCCGTAATAGTTAAGAATGATATAATTTCAATAAATGCCATTATACATGGGAATAGTGATGCTGCATGTTGTCCCACCAAAAAAGCTGTTCTTAAATATAAAATTCAAGGCCAGCACTTGATCAAGCTCGATAATAATAATGACGGTGGGATAAAAAGAAATGAATTTGTCCCTTAAACACCGGAAGACGTAGTTGTATTCCAAAATAAGAAAACAATTTTTATGGTTGATGTCCACAGAAGCCAAGGGTTTTCGCGATCCCTGTGCTTTAAAAACTTAACTGGTTACGCATCCTCAAGCTGCTACTATGAATAAAGTCATTTGTATAGACCATTTACCGTTAACTCTCTGTAGCAAGGGCGTAATTATGAAAAAAGTTATTTTATCAATTCTGGTCATGTACTTTATAGCGCTTGTTGGTGTAGATTCTTTTGCAGAAAATATTAAAATAAATAAAGTTGTCGAGAATGGATTTAAGTATTTGTATGCAATTGGTGGATCTGAATTGAAGAGTAATTATGTTTTACAATGGGATGGACAACGTTGGGGTATCCTTGGTGGAAGATTTAATGCAGAAATAGGATTAATTGCTGAATCTCCTTCTGGTGAAGTCTATGTTATAAGTTCTGATGGGAGTGATCCAAACAATTCAAGACCAGTGATAAATAAGTGGAATTCTGATCATTGGATTAAGATTAATTCTGACATAAAATTGAAAGATGCACGTATTCTTGCGGCAGGGTTTTCAAAAAATGGAGTACTATATGTTTCTGGGCTGGCCGGTAGAGCGACATTTTATCCTGGAAAAAATAAACCAGGGACTTATGTAGATCATACAAATAAATTTATAGCTGCCTATGACGGTATAACTTGGGTAATATTGCATGACAAACTTCCATTTTTTTCTGATTACATATTGCCAATGACAGACAAAATGGCAATAATTCCAAATGCAATGTTTTACTTAACCCCAAAGTGTACTGGAAATGGCTATGTGGGTGTCATACTAGAAGATGGCAACTTGGATTACATTTCTTCGCGCGGGATTCCTGATGAATTACCTTATACATATCCAATTCCAATAATTTTCAACAATAGCCTAGTTTTTAAAATTCACGAACAAGAAATGGCATGTGCTAGCTGTGATGCAACTGAGTGGAGTGCTCTATTTCAATACAATGGCAAATGGGACGCCATTACAAAGAGAAATTATAATAATTCTGATGTCGGACTGCTTAAGCCGGTTACCGCAAAGGGAGAGTTATATGCATTAAAAATTACTAACGGAATATACTACTTCGATGGTGTTTCAACAACAAAAAGAATTGATGCTCCACGGGAATTTGATTTCAGAAATAATGATTCTAGACGCATTGCAGTGTCAGACGCTGATGGTAATTTGTATTTTATTGGAAGTTGCGCAAAATCAAACTCAATGCCGGATAGTTCAGCTAATAGTGTTGCTAAATGGGATGGGGCTAAATGGGATGTTCACTGTCAACAAAATATCCCGACGCCTTAAATCTTTGCCTAAAGTGATATGTGTATCGCAAGTTTTATTCAACTATTTAACGGTTAATTTGTTGCCTAAGAGATTTATGACTAGCCACAATTTGGTATGCTTTTTTGAGGTATTGCCGTCATGAAGAAACACATCGGATTTTTTTTGTTTATGTTAATTGCAACTATATCGTTTGATACTCAATATATTTATTCGCAAATCATTGTTGGAAATAGCGGCAAAGGAAGGGTCGACAAAAAAATAATTGAAAACATGACATTCACTGTTACTAATATGAATGGAAAGCTGATACGAGGATCTTTTAAAAATGGTATATTCGAAAATGGAAAATTTGGAGACAAGGATTATCTTCGCTCGGTCATACAAAGTATTTCATTTGGCGACCTTAATAATGATGGGAAAAATGATGCATTTGTAATTATTGAAAGTGCAATTTACGATACGATCCCCAAGAGTTATGATTTTTATTTTATAATAAACGCAGATGGAGTTCTGAACCAAATCAGGCTAGACAAAAACATATTTAAAGTTGGCTCATTGGTTTCTTCTTCAGTAGTAAACTGGAAAGCGTATTTGAGATATATTGCATATGACAAAGGCGATGGGCCAAGAACCCCTACAAAGGATGTTGCTTATGTCCTAGCATTTGAGAATGGATTCATAGTTCCTTCGTTATTGTCGTTGAGCAAATATGAGTCGATTTGCGGAAAAGTGTCCTTGCGTTATTTAGAAGAAAAGACTGGAAAACATATTTGGGTGTTGGAAGAAGGTCCTCTGCTTAGCAAAATAATCAAAATCATAGGTGTTGATCGTGTTAGGAGAATCCCCGAACTCACCGAAGGGCCTTCAATTGCTCTTGAGAAGAAAGAAAATGTTTTGTCATTTGCTAGTTGCAAAAAGCCATGCATATCTTATTCGTTATCAATCTTTGTCAACACAAGAGATGATTCTGTTGATATAGGATGGCTTGAAGATAATTGTTTTAATACAGGAGCAAAAAATTTTTTATTTTCATCTAACCATCCGCCCCAGAAGATTGATTCATGTCTTAAGTGTTTCGGTGAACAATTGTCCTGTTTTCAAAACTCATCATCTGCTCACTCAAGTTTGTATGATACCAAGTCTCAAAGGCCAACGCCTAAAGGCTTTGATAAATCATTATTGGGACAAAAAACAACTGAAAATGAAAATATTCAAAATAGCAAAAGCTCTTTGTCTCAGCAAGTCAAGCAAGGAAATAATTCAATTGTTTCATCTAATGCTTACCATGTTGGCGTGATTAACTTGTCCATAATTGCAAAGATTTCGCGCAAACTTTACCCAATCTATGTAAAAGTAACATCAAATATGTCTTCAACAAGCCCAACTGTTCAAGATAATCAAATTTTGAGACATTTTGCCGTAACCGTTATGAAAGCAGCTGAAATACATGCGGAACAAAATAATTTTGACATCATTATTGTTCAAAATAAATTTACAGGTCATATATCCCATGGAACGCCTTTGATTCGAGATGAATTACCGTATTTTGACCCATCAAAAGTTAATGGATTTTTGCAAATTATTAATGGACCTAATGGCATTGATTATGCGAAAAATCTTAATCCAGTCAATTTGGACCGAGAGATTGCATCAGTTATCGATGGTATGAATTAGGTGAACTTAAGTCAAGTTGATATTTCATGCGATTGCTTAAACAACAGCCCAGAATATTACGAAAATTTACATGGAGTAAGCGATGAAAAATTTTTTGGTTATTGGATTGGTGCTTTTTATTTGTGCCTGCTCAGGGAAGCCAGATGAAAATTTTATAAAAAAAACGATTAAATCTTCATTCGCCGATTGTGGAACAGATGTCGTTCTTGAAAATTTTAAGAAAATTAATGGGCGAGATATAGATTCCAATAACTATGAGGTTAAGATAGAATATGATCTCGTCTTGAAAAAGGACCTAGCCATTCCTTATTCTAATTTTTTTGATGCGTTTGATAATAATACAAACTGTATTGTTTCTACATTCCATCCGATATCCACAAATACAGTAGCATTCTATGGCTCAGGGTATCGTTTATATGTTAAAGGTGCTAAAATACATGTTGCAAAAACAATTAAATATCAAAAGACAGATAATGGTTGGGAAATTAGTAATGGAAATATATTTTGAACATCATTGCGACTAGCTAATTAGCTTTCAATCCTTTTGAAGTTAACACTATGGATATCTGATTATTTTCGAGCGGAGGGTGAGCAATTTTTTTAATAATTTTCATTACTTGTTCAAATTCTTTTTGAACAGTTGGAGGAATAGTGATATTTCCATAAGGATAGCTAGTCAATTTGTAATTTGAAACAGACCCGTCATTATTAAAATAAAATGTTATTAAAAGAAAGGCGTCCGCAACATCTGATTTGTATGTTAAATAGCTCTTAATAACATGTGCTATAACTTGAGAATAAGCACAGACATCATTATTCGGATAGGAGATTATCTTGAAACGATTTTTGTTGTATTTGCAGTACGATTCTTCGGCTTTTCTAAGAGCATCTAAGGCTATAAGATCATCTTTGCTAAACGATATATCTTTCCCTTGCGGGGCAGAATAGTAACCAGTTCCGCGTAAAGCCATCCGTCGTGTATCGTCCAAGGCTTTGGCGATATTATCATGATTTTGCGTGCCAGGTGCCTTTTTTTTTGCTTCTTCCAATGCTTTTTCAAGTTTTTGCGTGAAATTATGTATATTTTCGTCGTTATTTTGCGAATATGCGCGTACAGGAAAATAAAAACAACAAGACACAACAATGAGAATAATGCAAATTTTTTTCATTTTTGAGCCATTTCTGGTGTAAAAATTGAATTGTTGTTTAAATTAACGTATTGCATGTGATTATATTATTTTTCTGAAAATATGTCCAACGCTAACCAATATTCTTTGGCTACAGAGGTGATTTCCCGCAGTTATTAAAAAATTAGATAATTATTCTTTCTCCCAAGATTATTTGTTCCTCTTTCATTTATAAGACTTTAAAGTCATCTCCTCGGTTGAACCAGCAGTTGAGCAGAAAAAACTCCGATAATATCTCTCGATTTAATAAAGTAAATTGCTACTGCGAAATTTTCGAAGTATGGATGTTAAAGCTGCACGGCATTAACGAACTTTCTTTTTTAACAAACGATGTTTAGACAAGTATTTTGTGGTAGTTGGTCCAATAAAGTTATAAAGTTCCATAAAATATTGGCCAAATAAATTATTTTTTAACACATCAGCACGAAAGCGCCTTAACTCTTTGGTATAAGGGTGGTGCAGATCATTAAAAACAACTGATGCACTAAACAAGCACTCGTTTCGGTTTTAATATTTCTATAAGTTCAATTGTCGTCAAACTGGATGGCTGGACTTAAGTTTTTATAAAATTTTGTTCCATCTTCAAATTCTCAGTAAATTGATAAATAAAAAACCTCTAAATGCTTCCTTCAATCCTTTAAGTGTCTTTCCAGCCCCAAACGATTGCCAGTTATCATTGTATTTTTTTATTGTATTGGCGGGTATTTTTTTTGAAAAAGTAATTGTATTTTATATCCAGATATGACTGTCGTAAAAGCCGTTGATTTTCCTCCAGCGGAATTTCCATTTTTTATATATACTGTGTCGAATTTTTGCTTAGATATCTCGCCAGGTAATGTCGCAACTTCTATTGCAATCAAATTGTTAGAAAATGATGATTTGTTGTTGATAACTAGACTGAAATTTTGTTTAACCTGTAAACTGCTTTTCGAAATATCATTTGAAAAGCCTTTTTATTCAGAGTCTACTTCAAGATCTTCGGCAACCAAGGCATTGAGCCACTCATTGTCTATAATATTATCCCCACTAAACAAATTAAAAAATCACTAATTTTTCTGTTTGTTTTCCAAAATTTAGTAATCTGATGCTCTTAGTATTACAAAACTAGTCTCAATGATCCTCTCCTCAAACGTACAATTTATACCCCCTTCCCGCCAAAAAATAAAGACCCACGCCAACCAATTTTCCAGGTCGACGTGGGCCATCTCACAATTATTTCATAAAAATCCAGTTGGTTAGCTACTTCTTTTCCAACACAATCTTCCCCTCTTCCAAGCAGGACACCTTGAACTCATCCCCCTGCTTGAAGCCGTAGTTGGCCAGGAGCGTCGGGGACAGACGGAGTCCCGTACCAGAAAACTTCACGCTCCCCGATGCCACGCGAGCATCCATCCCTTCGATCTTGTAGAACTTCTCATCCAGCGTCATCAACTTCGTGAGATGATTTTTCAGGGTGGTTTTGGGAATATCGAAGGCATCCATAATTTGCTGAGCGGTCTTTCCTTCGGTGATCATGGTGCGAAGTTTCATCGCGTCGAATTTAGATGCGATAGGCATGGGTGAGTCTCCTTGAGTTTGCGTGTTCGTGATTATCTTCAAAGAGACGTTACCTTAAATTTTCAAGCTGTCAACTTATCGGGTATGATCGTAGGTTAAAAGACGTTCATTTTTGATGATTGAAATACCGATTCAACGGTGATTTCTGGTTCTTTTTTTTATCGAGAAAGCTGCCACTCGTGTCGACAAAACTACCTCGAAAGCATCTTTTCTACCGATCCTGTCGTTAAAAATAAAATTTAGCACTTTCCTGCATTTTTAACGTCCTAAAATAACAGTTCTTTCTTTTTGGACTCATCCAAGGCCCTCGGTCCCAGGCCTGGGCTCCCCCATCTCTCCGGACACCCCTCGGATTCTCTCCCTACTCCCTCCTCCTGGACGCTTCCCCCCAGCCTCCCCCATTGGGCTCCCCCAGCCCCTAACTTCCAGGAAAATCCCGCTCCGGCCCAAAGTACGAAAAGCTCAGCCCCAGTTCCAGCTTTTTCCCTGTCGCCGTGACCGCCTCCCCGGCCCAGGGTATCCTTCTTCCCAAAGCTCACTCTTTCAACCAGAGAAGGACATCCCATGCCACCACAACACCTCGATAATCTCACTTTGAAGGATGAGATCATCAACGCATTTCGTCCGGTTGAGCAGCTTTTCAGGATTATGGATACCTCTGGACTCGATGTCGATGGAACGATTATCCGGTGCTACGCCGAAATCGGACTCGAGCTTACAGGAAACTTCCGTGAACGAATCGAAAAGTTGCTTGGTCGAAAGCAGGATGGAGCCGAAAATGCCAAAGGATGACAGCTGGAACGTCGTTTATGCTTATTCCCGGGAGCAAGCGATTGCTGATGGCGTGTTGGTCGAGGTCACCGAACAGGCAAAGGCTATCGGCTTCAAGCTCCATACCGTGGTTACCGATCACCTGTTCCACGGATACGTCGAAGTTCCCGAAGGTCTCGCGGGTGAAGGGCAATCAGTCACTGGCCGACTCCATGATCTGATGGTTCTGGCGCTGTTCGCTGCCAGGAGAGCTGTCAACACCGACAGAGTGACCTTCAAGGTAGACTTTCTTATGGCCCCAGGACGCAAGGAAACCGTCGATGTCGTCGCCCATATCGGCCCTGGTGATCACGGAGAGCCAGTCCTGACCATCCTGCTACCAGAGGATGATTAGGGATTTTAACCAGATAACCAGGAGAAAAGTATGTTTTCGTTCCTGTTGGGTGTTGCTTTGGGGACCATCGTCGTTGTCGTCGGTGCGCAGCTGCTGACCATCCATCCGAAGCCGAGTCGGTTGCGTAGTCCGAAGTAGTCGGGAAGTTACCAACCTTCGAAGGAAAGCCCGAGCATGAGCAGCTTGGGCTTTTATTTTAGTGCAGCGATTTCAGACGGGAATGAGATGAATTAGCTGCGTTCCGATTTTAAGAAAAAGTGGTGAGTGGCAAAGAGAAGTAGCGCTGAATCCCCTGGATGGTGGTAAACTAAAAAGTCAAACCCCGGGATTTTCGGCACTGGGGATTGAAAATATGGGCTGAGGTGGGAAATGCAGAATTTCTCTCTGCCAAAATACAAGAGGTAGTTACTTCGATATATCATTTTGAGTTGAAAAAGAGCGTACCTTTGGGAGACAGAGGAAGCTAACGACCTATAGATAGAAATTATTGTCAAAAATGGTCATAAACAAAATATAGCGTTATCACCATTTAACCTTTGGATCGTTATAGTCTTCCACGAACTTTGTTAGCATACGATCCAATTGTTTTTCATCGTCTCTGTGGGCAACGAACCAAAGGTGATATTTAAATACTTCTAAAATGCTTCTCCTTATTGACCATAGCAAATAAATGTCACTGAATAGCGTTGCTTCTGCAAGTGTATCTAGGTCAGATGCTATTCCAGTCTCATTTTCAAGAGAGTGAGAAATGTTAAAAATAAAATCGTTTGCCACCTCTTTAATTTCTATTTCATTTTTTGCCTTGCTTATGTTCTCAACTAACAAGCTTCTGTCTATCGATTTTGCCATGATTCCATCCATGGACTTGTTACTCAACAAATTAAAAGCTTCAAATATTGCCCATTCTCCTGAAGATTTTTTCGATCCATCAATAGATTTTTCCCCAATATACTTTTTGATATCTTTCTGTAAGTCTCTGAGCCTTTTATCCAAGGAATTGTCAAGAGCAAGACGGGCAGCGGAGATATTTGATTCGTCATAGATTTTTCTCAAATCGTCCAAACTTGTTTCATTAGGGTCTTGTATGTCAGGTGATATATTTATCTCGTCAAAATTTGTCAAATACCGGTAATTGCCCTGTCCCCATGGGATATAAGCAGGTAATGTCGGGTACCTTTTCATCGCTTGAATCCCATATCCAGAATTATCGCATGTAAATACAACATGTAAATCGGAAATGTAGTGCTTAAAAAGTTTTTCAAGCAGCAGAATGGTGAATCTATCTTGGAGTAGATATACGCCTAAAAAGTGAAGACGAAATTGACCGGTTTCGTTGTAATTGGTTGAATTTAGAAAATCAACAAAACATCGATAAGCCATACCAATAAAAGGACTTGGAATATTTCGTTTGCTTACCCTGCTGCCAACAAGGCCACCAATGGCACGATTTTTTATTAGATTGCCAAGCCCAGCGTCGGAATATATCTCTCGCCAAATTTTGTAAAAACCTGGCTTCAGAAACTGCGATATAAAATAATACTTATCGATTAATTTTATATCTTTCTCAATTATAACCACTGTCTCTTTTGTTGTGCTTAAATTTGCTTTTTTTATTTCAGATAAATCTGCATTATAGCTCTTGTCTAATTTATTAAAAGGAAAATCAAGTGAAAAAATATAATCAAATTCGTTTGAATAATTTTGTAAATAATATACATAGCCTTCTGTTAATTCTGGAACATCTTTTGATTTATACCTACCCGTTATAAAAGAATATCCTCCGGAATCAATCCATAACTCAGGATGCAGTCTAGCGTATTTGTGCTTTAATTTAACAATATCACCATGAAACTTGTCAATATCTTTGGGATTTAATGGCTTTTTAAATGCGGCAGCAAGAGAAATCAATAATTTGTTGGTGTGTTTGCATATGCTTGGCATGAGATCAAGAGCTTCAGTGTAGGGCTTTGCACTTTTCAAAACATTTACAAATTCCATTTTGTAAGCTCCTAAATATTTTCGAACCTATTGGTATTGAACAAAAGTATTAACTAACCAGCCTACAACTATACATCAAAATCTCCGGCACCGCTCGGATTATGATACCTGCCTTTGTCAATAGCTAACGGAATTAATTTTTTTGTTAAATTATCAACTGACATTTTATAGTAACGAAGCCTTCCATTGTATGCTTTGTAAAATTCATCCTTCTTTTCTTTAGTTGTTTTCCAATCAGGGAATTCTTTCTCGAGTTCCTTGGCAAATTCATCTTCCATTTCTTCTTTATATTTATCACATAAGTATTTTGCCATTTGCCCATGAGTCCTCTCATCACCCGCACTCCAAAGCCTTTCTGCTTCATCTAATGCTATTTTATAATACTTGCGAACCAGAGGTTTTGCCAATGAACCAATTCTAGCCGAATATTTTTTTGCTATAAGATCAATAATCTCATCGGAGTTATACAAGTCATTTACCAGCAACATCTCCAATGACAGCAAGTAGATAAAACACTGCAGTGCCAATTTAAAGCTATTATTTTGATAGGTTCTAAGCGATAGAATTATGACCATTTGTATGATAGTTATCAACACAAGATTAGTATTATCCTTGAAAAACTCTTGAGACCTATCGTCGTTTGCATATATTTTCCTGGAAACTTCAATCAATTTCAAAATCTTTAGAGCAAAAGCAGAGACATCAATCTCAATATCCGTTGAATCAAATTCTATTTTATTAAGGAAGCTATCAACCCAAAAGTAATTCCCTTCCAGCCCATCAATATCGACTTTTGATTGAAATACTTTTTTTCCTTTCTTGTCAAATACACCAAAAATTAAAGAACACATTTTAACAAAATTTTCTGATTTTGTTCTTTTCATGAGCTTGTTTTCATACTTTTCAATGCATTTATTTAAAATATCTGTACAGTCAAAAGCTGTTTTGGGTTCTTTTGGTTCCGAGATTACCGGCAAAACAACATCAAGCATATTCAAATTATCTTCAAAAAATGTAGATACTCTTGAAAGAATCTCAGATTTTTTCACACCTTTTTCTTTCTTTGATGATACCATAGCATCCTCTCTCTTAATTAATCGTCATTTGTCCGTCCGCGAAGAACCGTCAAAGTGGTCTATTTTTTCGCTTTGGCCACGTCGCCAGCACCTATCTCGAACGAGTAGCAAACGACTCCCCCCAAGGGGCAAGGGCATATATGCCCAAGGGCCATAGGTACCTTGTGGTTTTTTTTCAGGTACCTAGATTCCACCTAACAAAAATTGAAGGAGGCCCATATGGCCCAGATAACCGAATCGCCAAAGACCCTGTCCCTGTCCAATCCGGAATCCACCTCGCAGGAAGCACCCATATATATGGATGCCGACCAAGCGGGTGAAGCAGCTTCCGCCAACAGCACCAGCTGCGCCACTTCCAGCCGGGAAACCCTCGGCACGGCCACGGATGACAACCATTTTAAAAATACCACCATGCCTAACGAGGCACAAGCCCACAAGGAGATGCCCACTGGTGAAACCGAGTCCCAGGCCGCGCCGGTCGATCAGGATTCTGCCCAATCCAATGCGAAGGCCGAGCATGGTGCTACGGCGGCCTCTCCCGCCAAGGTCCGCAAGCCCAAAAAGGCCCGCGCCCTGACCCGCGAACGCATCAACGAAATCGCGGCCGAAATGGCCACGCACGCGGGGGCGGGACACTTCACGGATAACCTGATCCCGGTTTCCCTTGTCGCCGAGCACTTCAATATCACTGTGTCCCTGGTGGAGCGCATCTTCATCCAGGCTTTCAGCGAGCACGGTCTGGCCGGCTACAAGCTCGACTATGGCACCGATGGCACCGGCAAGGGGTCGGACGAGTGCTACATCGACGACCGCGGCATGATTCTGATCGGCAAGAGCATCATCGAAAGCTTCAACAGCAAGTCCGATCTCGGCTGCAAGTTCGAAAAGGGTGACAAGTTCACGGTCACCTGCTCGGAGAACGAGATCGTTCTGACCATCAAGCGGTAGTACAACTAAGCTGGGGCTAGATACCATGGTTAGCCCCAGCATAACCTTCAACTTGCATAGGAGAATTGCAATGGACACCAAAGATCAAAATGTAACTCACAAGACAGGCATGGTCTACTTGGATCATTTTATGATGGCGCTCTTCATGTTTTATAGGGATGCCATATTCAATTTTACGGATTATGTGGCCTACGAGGCCGGCGTAAAGCCAGATCGCGCCGGTGAGAAGTACAGCTATGATGAAAGGTTGCTCTTCCCGGTCGATGAGCTGGCAAGCCGTTTTCAGAAGTTCGTCACAACCCAATATGACAATGGCTCCGGCGTAAGCTTTTCGATTTTAGATACGCTGGAGTAGGACTCTATCGATTCTTTTGCTGGATAAGCTGGGGCTAGCTACCTGGTTAGCCCCACAAAACAACCAATCTTTAGCTTAAAAAGGAGTACGTAATGCCTGACGAATTTGAAAAGGAACAAATCATGCCTGACGAGTTAGACGATATTCCTGTCCATAGCTGGCACAACAAGCCTGTTGTCACGTTTGAAAGCTTTATAGGGACATTCAAAGAGTGTCCTAGGGATGTCTTGGATGAGCTCCAGAAGCGTTGGAATTTGGGGTATTATGAGGAAATGCTTCAGAGCTCTTGCCATAAAATAGATGGCGCGGATTACTACGATATCAATGTCTTGTGGCGCATTCTCCACAATCGCATCTGCTCCAGAGAGGGGAGCACTATTGGGATTAAGAATGGCGGCATCAAGTTGGTAGAGGAAATGTTCGTCCTCTAAATGCTTACAGCAGGTGGGGCTGGCAACTAAAGCTGGCCCCTCCTCAAGAACCAAACAATTCTGCCGCCGGCCGCCACTAAGCGGATAACCACCGAGCTAGATAATAAACTACCAACCACGAGGTAAGCGACATGATTTCTGATACCAAGGAAACGGGCACACAAACGCCCACAGCCGATTTCCCGGCAGTTGACCAAGCTGCTGCCGGCAATTTCCTTCCCAATCCCATGCTGGCCACGGATTCCGAGGCCCCGGCCGCCGGATCGGACACCGCCGCCGCCCCGGCGACCACGCAGGAGGAAAAGAAGGCCCCTTTAAAGGTCATCGAGGAGCAGCTGGAATTGTTCAGAGACCCCAATGACACCCGCTTTGCAACCGTGATGATCGACGGGGTCAATCATAACTTCGAGATTGGTAGCAAGGATTTCAACGAAGCGACCTCTCTGATGTTCTATGAGCTCACAGGAGAACTTCCTTCTCCAACAGAGCGTACTCAGCTCAATGAGATGCTTCGGTTCAAGGCCAGACACCACGGTCCGATGCTTGATACATATAACCGTTTTGCTGATAATAATGGTGATATCTATATTGATCTTTGCCATGATGGCCAAGCTATCCATATCACCAGAGATGGTTGGGGTGTCGTCAAAAATCCCCCTGTCAAGTTTATCCAACATTCACACATGCAGCCGCTGCCGATGCCGGAAAAGGGAGGGGACTTCAAAGAGATACTTAAATTCTTCAATATCAAGCGAGATGAGGACAAGATACTCATTCTTACCTGGATTCTTGTCGCTGTCATGACAGGAATCTCTCGCGCAATCTTGATTCTCCATGGAGCACCTGGAGCTTGTAAGTCTTCCACCTTGTCGCTCATTCGCCGGACACTCGACCCATCATCTCAGATCCTCACCTATGCGCACAAAACGACCAATGAGGCAGCCGTGTACCTTGCCGCCAATGCTGTTGCGACTTTCGACAATTTGTCCAACCTTTCGAAAGATGTCGAAAATATCCTTTGCATGGCAGCTACCGGAGGTGGGATTTCCAAGCGCAAGCTATATTCCGATAAGGACTCGGTAATCCTCCAATTCAAACGGTCGGTTATCCTGACCAGCCTGGATGTCCCGACAAAAGCCTCTGATCTCTTGGACCGGGCCATTGCCATCGAGCTTGACCGCGTGCAGGGGAAGCGTCTCTTGGACGACGAGTTGGAGCGTGAGTACGCAGCAAAGTTGCCCGGCATCCTGGGCGGGATGTGTGATACCTTGTCCCAAATGCTCACCTTGCGCGACAAAGTGACCGTCACCGATCTCCCGCGTATGGCGGATTATGCCTTGTGGGCCTGTGCTGGGGCCATGGCACTGGGGTATAGCGAAGAGGACTTTCGGAAAGCCTACTCGCGGGCCGCGCTACGGGTCCAGAACGATGTGCTCCAGCAGGAAGGATTAGCAAAAATTCTGCTGGATTATCTGGACAAGCGGGGAGACACCTCCGACTTCGTTGCCAACGTGTGGAGTGATCTTATTGCCCATGCCCAGCAATGTGGATTCCCAGTTGACGACATTCCGAAAGGTGCAAGTCCGTTATCCCGGGCTCTCAAGAAGTTCATTCCGCTTCTGGAGGTCATGGGATGGAAGGTGGAATTCTCCGAGAGCAAGCGGAAAGGCCGTGAGGTGAGTTTTCGTAAAATCACCCCTACCTCGATCACCCCGGCTTCTCCCGAAATCACCGAACCTGCGGCCGAAGCTGTGACACCTCCGGTGCAACCGACCAGCATCGAAGAAGCGCCCAAGCAGGATTCGGTTATCGGCAGGCCCGAAGACGCGGCTTCTGTGACGCCTATCCTGCCCCCTGTGAGCATCACCCCGGCTGAATCCGATGGTTGGCCGCAGCCGCAGCAGTCGGTCCAGGGTCTTGCGAATCCGTTCCTGCCCCATGTTCCCGCCGAGTCGGACAACGACGAGCACGAAGCTGACATCACCAACAACGCCGCCCCTGAAGGCGAAGGTGACCCTTACGAACTGGGCGATTAGCCGGAGGAACCAGGCAATGAAAAACGATTTCCGTAGTCCCGTATGGTATTATCACCCGCAGCCCCGCCCACCAGGGCGACCACCTCCAGAAGCCGGAGTTAGCTCGATGGCCTTGGGAAATGGAATATACCTGCAAACAGGGAGACCATGACCAGGGCCATCTGCTTTATCTCCCTCAGGGACAGAGCCCCATGCTCCTGACAACTGAGAATTGCTCCGATAACCAGCCCTCCTGTCCAGGTAATCCACCAGAAAGGGTCATTGCCCAAGCTGCTACGATGATCATGCCCGTGATCCTGGTCGTCCTGCTTGGAGTCCTTTCTTCCTACTGGTAATCTCAAAGGGACCGGTGGCGGCAGGGGCGGCAATGGGGAGGCATCCCACCAAAATGCCTCCACCAAAAAATGCCCAGAAATATTAGATTTTTTCACCTGGGGGCGGCAGGGGCGACATTTTGAGGGATTTTCATTTTTCCCCTCCCCCTTCCCCCTCCCCAAAAAAGAAGGAGCTGATACACCATCAACAAAGATGAAAAAGTAGTATCAATAGTATCTAAAGAAAAGAAGAATAAGTAGTATACCACCAACAGATAAGAAGATAAAATAGATTAAAATTAAATATATAATCTAAATTAATATATAAATATGATTATATAATACGTATATTAATTCAATATTATTACTTCTACTTATTCACATTATTACATCTACTTCTGCTTCTGTTTATCATCAACTTCATCTTTTATAATGGGGTAACTACTTTACTTTTCTTTTTGAAAAGGGGAGGGGGTAGGGGTAAAAAAAGGGGGGGGAAGGAAATTTGCAAAAATGCCTCCCTTGCCGCCCCCACCCCAAAATTTCCACTAAATTCAACGGATTCCTGGGGGCGGTAAAAAGGGGGGATGCCTCCACCGACCCGCCACCGCCGCCACCTTAGAAAGGACGAGCCAAGGCCCTTCTCCTCCATGGCCAGGGTGCATCTCACCAGTCCCAGCCTCACCGGCCATTTCTTCCCCTTCCCCTCCGTGACCGGTCCCCTGGGCCAGGGTATCCTTCAGCGTGGCCCCGAACCCGCCCTATGGCGTCTCAGCCCCTGTGATCAGAACCAGTGCCTGACAGCGCGGCCGGGGCGGCAATTGGGTTATCGGAAAAATGCCTGTGCGACATTGAAGAAGAGCCGCAACCGCTCCTCATCCGCTGTCTCGATCTGCCGGGCCAGGATGCGGCGCAGGTCCTCGGGGGTCAGTTTGAACTCGTCCAGGTTGAAGAGCTCGGCCAGGGGAATGCCGAAAGCTGCCGCCAAGGTTTCGACGCTGGTGAGGGACGGGTTCCGTCGCCCTCGCTCGATTTCTCCAATGTACTGGAGGGATAACCCGGAGAGCTCGGCCAATTTTTCCTGGGTCATGTCGCGATTGCGGCGAATCGTCCTGATCTTCTTGCCAAAAAGTTCCTGAACGTTGTCCATGCCTCACCCCCTAACACAGGGTAAGGCAATGATTTAAGGGTTATAAGCAACGATGGTCTAATTATTGCTTAAGATAAGACAACAATCGTTATTAAATATGCTTTTGAAAAATTACTTTTGTTTCCAACGGGTTGTCCCGAAGCGAACCAGGAAAGGATTTCCCGTCACCTCAGAGGAAGTCGTATGTCCTTGATTATAAATCATAACATGGCCAAGCGGTTGTCATCTTACTTCTGGATCAGCACCCTGGCCACAGTCAGGATCGCACGCACCTGCTCTTCACTAGCACCATCCAAGAGCTCCAGAAGTTCCTTCCGGGCCTGCTCCTTGGTCAACCCCACATCTCCGAGATCAAAAAGGGCGGTCAGCTCGACATCCAGGGCGGCGGCCAATCTTTCGACGTTCACCAAGGTCGGATTCCCCCTACCTCGTTCGATTTCGCCAACACTTTGGAGAGATAGGCCAGCACGTTCGGCAACCTGCTCCTGGGTCATGTCCTTGGCCCGGCGCAATGACCGAAGCCGCTTTCCAAAAATCGTAAGAATCTCGCCCATAAGACCATCCTTTTCGGACAGTCTAGGGCAAGCTGATTTCCTCTATAAGCAAGTTGGGTACGTATTATGCTTATGATTAAAAAATAAACTTTATATTTTGACGTTTTTTCTTCCTGACAAGGAATTTCAGACGGTTATGTCCCAAGGTCCAGGAAAAGAATTCCAGATGGGTCACGGGGCGTTGCGCGAGAAATAGGGAAGGAGCTTCCCCTGATGGCATTGACGATCAACCACAACCTGATGGCCGAGAATGTGGCCCGGAACCTGTCGAACCATTACGGTTCGCTCAGTACTTCGACCCAGCGGCTATCATCAGGGTTGCGGATCAACTCCTCCGCCGATGACGCGGCCGGGTTGGCAGTTCGGGAGCTCATGCGCTCCGACATCGCCACCATGAACCAGGGCATCAGAAACGCTAATGATGCTATTTCGATGATCCAAACTGCTGATGGAGCTTTGTCGATCATCGATGAAAAATTAACAAGAATGAAGGAGTTGGCGGAGCAAGCTTCAACAGGAACATATACTTCTGACCAGCGGATAATTATCGACAGTGAATTTCAAGCAATGATGTCTGAAATTCAACGAATTGCTAAATCTACAGATTTTAATGGCGTCAAACTTCTTGATGGAAGTTTTGAACCAATCGTCGATCTTAGTAAGCAAATAAATCAAAGCGGATTCGGAGTTAGTCCTTCGACAAATAGTGCTTCCTATGGAATTGTCAATGTTGATGGAACTTTATACTGCTCTGACAGTACAAACAGCATATATAAATATGACGGGAATTCATCGTGGACAACTGTATCAACAGGACTGCCAGCAGGCATAAAATTAATATCAAAGTATAATGATAGTTTGGTTTGTGGAATACTAACCGGATCAGGTGTTGGCGTTTATCAATACCAAAACTCAACCTGGACACAGATAAATACGAATGGTTTCGGAAATCCAAATAATTTTGGAATGGATTCGATGATCGAAAAAGATGGTAGCTTGTACGTTTCAACAAACAACCCAACGGACGGTGTTAATATATATAAATATAATTCTGGAACATCGTGGACACAAATTAACACAGACGGATTCGGTGATACAAACAATACAAATGCCAATCTTGGAACTTCAAATGGAAAATTATACGCTTCAACATGGAATAGCAATGGCACCATAGTTTACGAGTATGAAAATGGGACGGAATGGAAACAAATATCTCAACAAGGGTTTGGAAACGGAACGAGTGCATTACAGTTTACGACATTAGATGGTGAATTATATGGTGGAGCGTCTTCAGATGATGGGGCCGTTGTTTATAAATATACAGAAAGTGGTAATTGGGAGCAGATTAATTCAAATGGTTTTGGCGATGGTGTGACTGGAGCTTCTAGAATAGTTAATTTTCAAAATGAATTATACGTTGGAACAGGTGGGCTGTCATCTGGAGATGTTGGTGGTGTTTATAAATATTCAGGGAACAAGCAATGGGAAAAGATAAATAACGACGGAATTAACAACACGAACAATAGATCACTAACATTATACTCTGAAGGGAAAAATTTATACGCTACATCCTATAACCCAACAGATGGTGTTGAAGTTTTTAACTATCTAGAAGCAGATGACAACAAATTAACTGTACAGTTTGGAACACAAGATAGAGAAAATGTAGATAACTATGCTCTACCAGTTGGAAATTCAACAATTAATACGAATGGTCTGAACATACAAGATTTAAGCATCCAAACGCAAAAAGGTGCTCAATATTCATTGGGAAGAATAGATTCCGCCATGATTAAGAAGGATAAAATCAGAGCAAATTTAGGAGCCACTCAAAATCGTCTAGAGAATACTATCTCCAATTTACAAATTCAAGCAGAAAATCTCCAAGCTGCTGAATCTCAGATTTCAGACACCGACGTGGCATCTGAAATGACGAATTATGTCAGAGAGCAGATATTGTCACAGGCAGCTGTAGCGATGCTGTCACAAGCTAATTCAATGCCCAAAATGGCTTTGCAGTTGATTGAAGGCTCATAATTGGCTGCTGTCCTTCCCTGTCCGGTAAAAAAGAGCACAGGGTAGCGTTCCAACTACTCGCCCCGCCCCCTTACTCCCCAAGAAGCCGACAGAACCAGCGCTTTCGCCCATCTGATGCGTCACCGACACACCACCATCTTCACCGCGCCAGAATCCTCAGCTATATTTCTTGAATAAAAGTCAACATGACTTTGGTGATTTATTCAAAACAATCAGAGTAAATATTATCTATACAAAAATGATTATTCGTCATATTTTCAGATAACACCAAGAAAAACAGCTTCATTTAGTCATAGTTCATAAAGATATTGTTTATCAGTAATGAAAAAGACTTTGAAGTTGCTCAAGTAGTGATGACAAGTCTTCATTTAAACTCAAGAGAAGTTTCCAAAACAGCTATCAATGTTATGGGGGCCTTGCAGTTTATCCAGTCTCAGTGCCGTTGTTGTACGGACGATCCTCAACCTGAAAGGATCGAGGTCAATAAATCAACTGTCGCTTTGCTCTTTCAAAAGCAAAGGGCCTGCCAACCCGTCAATGGCAACAACGACGGGGGAAGGGCTGAGACCGAAGAACCAGCCTGCTTTCAGTATCATACTGATTAGACCAAGGTGGCCCATATATCAAATGATGTTCGTGACAAACAGAAATTGCTTATCTCTATAAGCACAGGAAGAGGAATCAGGAATTGCCTCTTCCGGGTATATGGATGCGTTTAGATGTTGGATGGTTCCGAATAGATTGGATAAATGACCAAGGGAAGCCCATGCTTGTAAAGAGATATGGGTGTCAGCGTACTTGTAAGGAGTACCCCGAAATGATGTCCCCTGTGATGCGAGACAAAACTTTGAATGGTTCAGTTTAAATGAAGACTGTCATCGTAAACGAGCAAGAAGAAAACAACGTCTTGGAAATTATAGGGGCTCTTTGTCTAGAGCTCCGGTAACATTTACATAGTTTTCAGTCTATCTTGCGTCTATTCAAAAAAGGGGAACATCATTTCGGGATCGCCGGATACGAGAAAATCGTACGTCCGGTGGTGATACGGAGCTTGGGATTGGTGACAGTCCTATTCGACCGGGTGCTCATCGGCAGCTATGGGAAATCCATGGCGCTCGATGGGCGGCTGTCGTGTTCGGATTGAAACGGCAGCCTCCTGGGTAACACTGGGAGGTTGTTTTTGTCGCCTGATCTGGGGAGGGGTCAGGGTTGGACGCTGATTGGTCCTCTGGTGGTCGGAGGGGGTCAATTTTCGGCGCTGATTTTCTTGGCCCTGGCAATGTCGCACGGCGGCGTCCTGGGTGAGTCGGTAGTTGTCGTTTTCCTGGCCCCGGCCCCTTCCCCAGGACCGGCCTCTCCCCATCCCAGAAAATCGACCTCGTATACTCCCCCCTCCTGCGAGTTTGGGGCTGTCCCTATGGTTTGGCCTTCCCCGCCCCCGAAAACCCCGGAAATCGCGTCCTCCGCCCAATGGCCGATTTCAGCACGCGAAAAATGACGATTTCAGGGTTAAAATTAGCAGAAAACATGCAAAATCAAGCAATTTTAAGCGTAAATGCTGCGATTTTTACTCAGATATACAGATATATTACCCATAATAACCATTATCAACAAAGGAGCGATTATGTCGACCAAGAAGGATACCACGGATACGTCCCTGGAGATGGGCTCCGAACCCAAGAAGCGTCCCGAGTCAAAGTACAATGCTGCGACTCTTCGGGAGAGCATCAAGGAAGGGCTCGACGCCAAGTCGATCATGGAGAGGATGGGCATTGCCCATAAGCCTACGTTGAAGCACTACGTGCTGCGGCTTATCAGTGATGACCGGACATTTTACGACGTGAAGGGGCTTTACCTGAAAAGTTCGAGTCGGCCCTACGTCAACAAGAAGGGTGTCGTCTGTTTCAACATCCACAAGGTGGATCTGGGCGACCTGGAGATCAAGGAGGGAGACGAGTTCGTCATCACTGCCGAGGACGGCCGGATCATTCTGACGGTCATTTAACGTGAACCTGTTGATAATGCCATGCTCTTCGGAGGTGGCATTTTCTTCTTTTTCAATCCCGCTTTTTGTCTTCTGCGCAGCAGATTGTCTGATTCGAAGTCTGCAAATCGGTCTCGCAGCTTTTCTGCCCTAATGAGAAAATCAATACAGATATGATATATACAAGGAAACGTGGATTCAAAATCGGGAAGAACGGTAATAGGTAGAAACGTACATTCGGAAGACACGGAAGCGCTAGTCGTTGTATTACAACGGGATATCCCAGCACCAGCTCGGACGTCCCCAGCTCCCCTGGTTTTCAATATACGTTTTCAGCCTGTTAAATCGAGATTACAACTTCAAAGGAGGTTGCTCATGAAAGTTGAGCCGATCATCAACATGAAGGACATCAAGAGCATCAAAAAGCTCCTGGTGGATCAACCGCGAAATCGGCTCCTGTTCGTCATGGGGATCAACTCAGGTCTCCGTGTCCAGGACATCCTTTCGCTCAAGGTTTCAGACGTCAAAGATTGCAAGATCGGCGACCGCGTCTGCCTCAAGGAAAAGAAAACTGGCAAGGAAAACGTCTTCATCATGAACAAGGAGATCAAGACCGCTCTTGACGAGCACCTTGCCACTTCGGAGCTGGAGGATCACCACTTCCTATTTAAAAGCAGGAAAGGCAAGAATTATCCGCTGACCACCTACGCCGTGACCATGATGGTGCAACGGTGGTGCGACGCGATCAACCTGTCCGGCAACTACGGAGCGCACACCCTTCGGAAAACCTGGTGCTATCACCAGCGCAAGACCTTCGGTGTGTCCTGGGAAATCCTGGCCAAAAGGCTCAACCACAGTACGCCTTCGATAACGAGGCGGTACATCGGAGTCCAAATGGAAGAGGTTGAAGAAATTCTGCTTCATACGATTTAGCTTCTTCACAGAAGGGGCGATCTGCCCTTTCTTTCAGATTCACCAACAACATCTGGCAACACGAATCGAACAGTTCCAGCAACTGGCGTCGATTCTCGTAGTTCGTTTCACATCACACAATTCAAATTGCACGTGGAGGTGCTTATGAGCGTTTACCAACGAAGTGAACGGTGGATGGTCTATTACCATGACGACCTCGGCAAGCGTCATGACAAGTCCTTTGGACGTGGTGAGCTTGGAAAAGCCAAGGCCGAAGCCTTCGAACGGGCGGTCCAGGAGGCCAATGAAAAATTGCTGCCGATTCCTGACCCGGAAACGGTGACAGCAGGAATCCGGGTAGCTGCCAAAGCTGCCGGGGTGGGAACTGAAGCCACGGCTCCACCTGCCAATCAGGTCATCGAAAAGGAGCCGTCCGGCATCACCTTGTCCGAGCTTGGGAAGAAGTACCTGGATCACATGCGGGCATCCGGCCGGACCGAGAAGCACATCCGTAATGTTGAGCGCCTGCTCGACAACCAGTTCGTACCCGTCATCGGTGACAAACCCGTCGACGCCCTGACCTACCAAGGGGACATGGTCCCATTCATTCTGCACTTCAAGGGCGTCAGCGCGAGCACCGGCAAGGAGCGATCCCAGTATACGGTCAACAAGTACTGCGACTACCTGAGCTTCATCTTCAACTTCGGTATGGAGAACGGCTTCACCAGGGGCAACCCGCTGAAGAACTGGAAAAAGCCCAAGGTGCAGCCCTGGGATTTGCGCCTCACCCTGGACGACGCCAGGAAGATCATGGAGCACGCCGAACCCCACCTCAAATGGGCCATGGAGGTTTGCTTCAACCTGGGCACTCGTCCTGGGGAGTCCGAACTTCTGTCCTTGAGGTGGGATGACGTCGACTTCGCTGCTGGTACCGTCAGGATTTATGCGAGCAAAACCAAGACCTACCGGACGGTTCCGATCAACCCTGAGTTTCTCAAGCGTATGGAAGCTGAGAAGGAGGAGTCGGCGTCCGGGTATGTCATTGAGTACATGGGCCGAGGCCTGACGACGATCCGAAAGTCCTTCAAGAATGCCTGTCAGCGGGCCGGGATCACCTATCCGACCAGGATGTACGACCTGCGGCACCTGTTTGCGACCACCTTGCTCAACAAGGGGGCCGATCTGGCCGCCGTGTCGAAGATGATGGGGCATTCGACCGTCAAGCTGACTGCCGATACCTACTACCACTACATGGAGGGAGAGAAGGAAAGAGCTGTCCGGTTACTGCCGGGTTTAGCGGTTGCGTAAGAGGCGAAGGCGGGATTCCTGAGCAGAGGTTTTCCGCCTTCTTTATTTGAAAACATCAACTATACATGAACGAATGGAGAATTATTATGAAAAGGAATATCACCAAGCAATGCTTAATCTGTAAAAAAGACTTTTCAGTACCTCGTGATGAAAAATGGAAATTTCTCTGTCCAGAACATACCAAGGAATTCTATATACCCCTGAGAAAGCATCACACTTTTCCAACTGTTTACAACATCATCGATACCGCAGTCTTTTTTGACGACATCAAAACACTCCGAGAAATAATCAATGAACGAGAGGCAGCTATTATGAAATTTAAAGAAGAAATTAGAAGTCTGATTAATCCTGGTTCATCTATGAAAAAGATGCGATATCAAGCAATAAAGTTATAACCTGAGCTTAAGATCGAACTGGGAAAGGGCGAGATTCCTGTAGCCGAGGTCTCTCGCCTTCATTGTTTGTCAAGACAATAAATCAACAAATGAAGGAGAGAATATGGCCAATCATATATGTAAAATATGCAATGAAAAGCCAACAAAGTATGGATTTCTAATGTGCTACGATTGCTATAACAAGCATTACGTGCCACGAAAAGATGACTTTGCGAGCATACGGGATGCAGTTGCAATCATCGTAGCCCAACTCAAGAAAGAGCGCGATGATTTTTGGGACGAATTATTAAATGGATAAATAAAAATCAAGGACAATAACATGAACGACACAATCAAAAAGAAATGTCTGCTCTGCGACGAGGAGTTTTCAGTACCGCGTGATCAACCTTGGAAATTCCTCTGTCCTACCCATACACAAGAAGTCTATATTCCGCTTCGAAGGAACCATTCGTTCCAAAGCGTGTTACAACTCATCGAACTCGCCATTCTTCTCGATGATATTGAAATGCTTCGTGATAACTTCAAGAAGAAGCTGGCGGAAAAGCCGAAGGTGAGCGCCGGGTTCAGAAGCGTCGTCGGGACTGCCGAGTGGCAGAAGCTGAAGGAGACAGCGGCGGAGTAGCAGGGAAGGTGGACCTCCTGAGAAAGGGGTTCACCTTTTTAAAGATGATGGAGCCATGATTGCCTGCGGCCCGGGCACGTCCGGATCTGTGGGGGGTGGGAAGGAAACTTCCCTCGTCTACCCGACCGAATCTGACCTTGGGGAAGGTCCAACCACACGGGAAACCGCATTTTAACAGGGGATTGAAAGGAAGCCCAGTTACAACACGCTTGCTGGATCAATCACTTAGGCGTATTAAGGAGTATGAAGGCAGAAAACCCTAGCCCAGAGAGTTAATAATTTTCCAAATGATTTTGGCATGTTGCTGTGATACAAGTAAAACTTATAAGTAGCCATAAGAATAATCGCACAAAGAGATCCCTATGAATGATTTAGCGAAGACAAAAGAACAACTTATAGCTGAGTTAGAAGCTGCAAGGTCTCACATTACCGACTTGGAAGAGCAGTTACGGGCCTCTTCGGTGAAAGCGACAAAATCAACTTCCTATCCAACCGTTATTGATTATTTAATTTCTCCAGTTTATGTAAAGGACGTCAACGGAAGATATCTTGATTGTAATAAATTATTTGAGGATTTTTTGCAATTACCCCGAGACAAAATTATCGGGAAAACATCATACGATATAATTCCTAAAGAACGCTCCAAGAAGCATGAGGAGATGGATAATCGCCTGTATCAGGATGGTGGAATCATATCCTATGAATGCGAAATTAACCGGCTTAACGGCGAAGTCATTGTTGTATGGTTCAGGAAGACAATGTTTTCCGATTTATCTGGTGCTCCTGGCGGGATTATAGGAGAAATAATTGACATAACTGAGCGCAAAAGATCTGAACAAGCGTTAACAGTACGCGAACAGGAGCTTCGAACCCTGGTCGAGAACATCCCTGATATTATTATTCGTTACGACAGTGATCTTCGACGAGTTTACGTTAATCCTGCATGGGAAAAAGCTAGTGGCCTCTCTGCTAAAGACGTAATCAATCATCCTTTTTCAAGGACCCCTCAAGTTCCTAATACATGGTATGAAGAATATGTACAGAAACTTCAAAGCATCTTAAGTACAGGCATACCTGAAACAATAGAGTTTGCCTGGATAAATACACGGAATGAGACGCTTTTTCTTGAATATACTTTACTGCCGGAATATGATCGGACTGGAAAAATATCCGGTGTTCTGGTTGTCGGACACGATCTCACTGAACGCAAGCATGCAGAAGAATTGTTGCAAAAGGCAGGTAATGCACTAACAGAAAGTTGCAATAAACTCACTTTGGCCATGGATCTTGCCAAATTAGTTCAATGGGAATGTGACCTTGACACAAAACTGTTTTATTTTGATGATCAATTCTATGCCTTATACGGCACCTCTGCTGAGCGAGAAGGTGGGCACCTAATGTCCGCTGAAACTTATGCGCGAGAATTTGTCCATCCAGATGAGGTAAATATCGTAGCCGAGGAATGCGATCGGGCGCTTCAAAGCAAGGAAGAAAATTATTATGGACAAGTTGAGCACCGCATCATTCGGAGAGATGGTAAAATTCGCCATATTGTAGTCAGATATTTCTTGGTTCGTGACGTCAATGGACGTCCTGTTAAAACGATAGGAGCCAATCAGGACATCACAGAACGCATACAAACTCATGAAGCGTTGAAAAGAGCCAGACAGAAATTGGAACTACGTGTCGAACAACGGACAAAAGAGTTGCGCATTGCGAATGAGCGTCTCCTTGAGTTAGATCAACTCAAAACTGCTTTTCTTACAACTGTGTCTCATGATTTGCGAACACCGCTTACATCGATTCTCGGGTTTGCTAAGCTTATTCATCGTGATTTCGATCGCAGATTTCTACCACTTAGCGCGGGAAACGCAACGCTACTGGCCAGAGGAGTGCAAATCAATAAGAACCTTGCAATTATTGAAAACGAAGGAGAGCGGCTTACGCGACTCATCAATGACTTCTTGGATATCTCCAAGATTGAGGCGGGCAAAATGGATTGGCGAGATCAGGTTGTTTCACCAATCTTAATAATCGAACGTTCGATCCAATCTGTTAGTGGAGAACTTGAATCGAACACCGCCCTATCTATTACGGTTGATGCACCAGCCGACCTACCACTTCTGCGAGTGGACCCGGATCGTTTAGTTCAGGTCTTTGTCAATCTCCTGACGAATTCCATTAAGTTCACTTCGACTGGACAAATTAGCGTGAATGTCTGTCGAACCACTAATAATTACATTCAGTTCCAAGTGAAGGACACTGGAACTGGTATAAAGTCTTCAGATTTACCGAAAATATTTGATAAATTTTATCAAGCGCACCATGATGATCCAGATGCAATCAGCCGTAAAGGAACTGGACTTGGATTGGCAATTTGCAAAGATATTATCCAACATTATGATGGGTCTATTGCTGTTGAATCACAGAGAGGGCATGGAACTACATTTATCATTGAGATACCAATCACTGCTGCATCCTGAGATATCACCCAAAAGAATAAGTCTGTTAACTAAAACTGGTTTTGAAGTGGGATGACATCAAAAAACGCGGAGAATCGCGCATTTGCCCCAGGACAGGTCCAGATCGGACCCCACCCCCGTTTTTAACGGTGGGGGAGGGCGTGGTTGTCAGCGTCCCCGTGATCCAGGAATCGAGATGGTGCCGTTCCTGGACCGTTGGAGCGGAGTTTAGCTTATCGGTGGCGGGTTGGGAAGGTTGCTGGTGTCGCCGTTGGTGAAGGAAGTACAATAAATTCAAAGAGAAAAATTCCATTTTTCCCTAGACGAGCGTGCCATCGTAATAACCAGTGCCAGGGACACAGCTTGCTGCATCGGCGGGAAAAGGGGAAATGACACGATTTTTTGCTGGGTAAATTCACAGGAGTCTGTGATTTTTTGCTCCTCCATGGACTATCCAGGAGCGAAATCACCTAAAATTTCGACGAAAATGCCGTTCTCAGTGAATTTGACCTATCCCGGTCGCAGAGTCCTGCGATTTTTGGCCCAGGTGAGGTCCAAATACGACTTTTTTTTCGTTTTTGACCAGGGACAGCCCAGGTTAATGCCTGTGACAGGCGCATTTCCAGAGAAATGCGTTACAACTCATCGCATTCTCGCCATTCTTCTCGATGATATTGAAATGCTTCGGGATCTTTTCTTCAAGAAGAAGTTGGCGGAGAAGCCGAAGGTGAGCAGGGGATTCAGAAGCGTCATTGGGACCGGAGCTTGGCAGAAGCTGAAGGTGACAGCGGCGGTGTAGACGGTGAGGGTGGACCTCCTAGGAAGGAGTTTACCTTTTAGAATTGTTAAAAGCAACAAACTATAACATACAATATGAAAACAACAAAAAGACAAATAGTTCGATCAAAAATAAAAAAAACAATAAACAGAAGCGGGGCCATTGTTTAATCTTCGATTAGTGAAAACATATCTCGACTCCCACAAGAATCATGAACAGATACTTTACGTTGGTTGCCTGGGTAGTATATGCCGCTCATTTTTTTGTTATCGATGTCGTCCCAGCAAACAATAAGCCGATTGTGTGAAGTGTCAATTAAAAAAGCACAACGAAACGTATGTCTGTCAAGATTTTGAATTCTAAAGACAATAGCGTTATTATTACGCTCAATAAGTCCTCCTTGTTGAAAATATCTACTTTTACCCCACTGCGAATAAAATATTTTGACAATTTTTTTTCCGGCAGAATCAGTAAAAGCCTTTTTGAATTCAGGATCATCAATAATCCACTTGGAATTGTTTGGGTATTTTTGCTTGTTCATTTTATCTTGGAAATTTGTCAACGAATAAGATGTTGCGGAGGAGGGTGTGCTTGAATATGCAATTAACAGTAAAGTTATGAGGAAGATTAATATTTTTGTATTCATAGGTGGTTTGACAAATGGTAATAAATTGGTTGGATGTATCGACTAAAAGCCATCTTTGTCTGGTTGCTTAGAAGAGGCTGGTGGAGAATACTTTGTACAATCGACGTCAATATTTTTGATAAAGTTATTAATCTTTCCGGAATCAAGCAGCTTGGCCCAATCTTTAGTCATAATGTACATAAGGGGGTATTCATAGACTGACGGATCGTTATTTGAAGGTAGTTGGTGGATTACTAATACCGATTTATCGCCATACCATCTCAGTGATATGTGTTTAGAATTTTTGCCATTTTTGTAGGTAATGTTCTCGGTGCATTGTTTTTCAGGTGGGCCAAATTTTTGCATGATTCTATTTAAATATTTATTTCTAACATTTCCGGAAAGAATAACAGATATTGAAGTCAATTTTTCGTCTTTAGTTGTATAGCTGATGCTGTAAATCTTTTGATCAAATATTGTACCAAGTAGGTCTTTAGGCATCTGTTCATAAGTAAGTATATTACCCGAGCCAAGTCTTTTGGCAGTATTTAAAATGTCATTTGGTAGTTTTTCAAAGAGATTAACAGATTTGAAACCTTCGGGTATCTTTTCGAACTTTAGCTTTTCAGGATTTGATGTGTCGCATGACGAAATTAAAAAAACAAATAGAATAATAATAAAATTCTTTTTCATGAATGTTTCTCCCTCAAAATCAAATTCGAATTAATGGCTAAGGTTGTTGCCAGAAGTGTTATATTTTGAATCTATGGGTTTATTCGGCTGCAAATCTGGGTCAATTATTAATTTATTTTGAAGCAGACGGTTTGCTAAAAATATCAAAATTCAGTCTGTTTGTTGTTATGTGGATGCATGTGGTGGAAATTTCAGAAAGTTGAACAAATTAGTTGCCATCAATTATAAATTTCTGTTAAAGAATACCCAGTTGGCACATTCTAGTCAACCACCGCCAACGGCGGACCAACGACTGACCAAAGTACGAATTCCAGGCGAATAAAATGAAGAAGACCCCGTTGGCACTTCGCCAACGAGATCACTTTGTGATAGGGGCTTTTGGAAGGATTTTAGGGGGTTAAATCACGCTTGTGGTGTGTCAAGCAAGCGCTCTCCCCCTGAGCTACGGTCCTATAAACAGAATCAGGGAACAGGCTAAATGCCCCAAACTCGTCCCGAAGTCAACCCCAAATCTTTCGTTCCCAAGAAAAAGTTGGGGGCCAAAACCGTTGGCTTCGTTGGCGCGTCGTTGGCTCGGGGTAAGTACGGTTTTGACCTGGGGAGGTCAAGGGGATTGTTGGGATTTTTTCACGGAGGGAAGAGAAACGGACGTTGGAGAAGATGGGAGAATGTGAATGGTTAATAATTTTAACATGTTAAGTAAGATTTTTAAGGAGTTATGTTTATAGTCTAAGAAGATTTCATCTGAAAATATAGTAAGATTAATATAATCAATTTTTACTTCTTAAAAATTTGCCCCCTGCCCCGTATAAGTGCAACCTTTTCTATCCAGCGAAGCTCAGCTTTAGAAGTTTGACTTCTATATTTATTGGTGTATGCGGAATCAAAGTAAAAAGGGTGCATTAAGAACCAGCCAAGATCAGGCATTACATTATTGTTTAGTATTTTACATCTTGGGTTAAACATATATTTATCAATATTACTACATATGAATCAATACTCGTCAAACTCAACCATAACACAAAATATTTTAACTACTCCAACGGGGACGTTCCTAACCATATGGACAACAACATAATACACTTTCAATACGCTATTTGCGTATTTTTTTACAGATCTTGACCTCGAAGCTATGTTAATAAAATGTTGCAAGGTTATTCGTTTTAATGTCTTTTGGTTTTCCATAATCATACACTGTATACATATTTTGATAAAATTGTAAGATTCGAAAACAATGGCTGTATTTTTTTCTATTTTAATCATTTGGCTAGCCTGTGGGCATAATGTAATTAATCTTCAACGAAATAATCACTATCAATCTTTTTTAACTTGAATGTTTGTACTGTATTGACCCCAATATCATATTCGATCATGAGCTCAGACAGCCTGTCGCCATCAATTAAAATAATCTTGCTTGTTATAGATCTTACAAATTCTTGTGATTCTTTTGTAAAAAACGCTGTGGTTATATATATCCCTTTGTTAGCCTTCTTCCCTTGGAGAGCCCCGGCAAATTTTTGTATTTCTGGTCTACTGATATTCCCATCCCATCTTTTTGCTTGAATATATATAACATCAAGCCCAAGTTTATCTTCGTTGATAATCCCGTCAATGCCTTCGTCACTCCCCTTGTTGGTTAGCTTCCCCGCTTCTTTTCTTGATCCTCCGTATCCCATTGCCAAAAGCAGATCAATGACAAGCTTTTCAAAGAATATCGGAGAGCATGCCTTGACACTCGAAAGAATGTCTTGCTTTAATTTTTGATTTAGAGAATTTATGCCGAGCTCTATATACTCTTCAGGCGTCTTCTCTGTGACGTAATCATCAAGTTGTTTTTCTTCTCGATTGTTTTTCCCGTGCCTAAACTCGACAAATGTTGGAAATTCCATTAAATAAGCTACATCAATTTTCCCAGGATTTGTTCTTAATGTTTTACTACCAATGGGAGTTATTTTATAGAAACCGCGCTTCACAGCATCAACAAGTCCTGCCTGTTTCAAATATGACTTAGCCCAAGCTACTCTATTCACAAAAATTCGTTGCTTGCCACTAGGCAGCAATTCTTGTTTTTCTTCATCAGACATATCAAATTGGTTTTCAAGTGCGCCATAGATATCTGCATTTGAATGCTCTTTTTCGTCTGAAAGGTATTTCAGCAAAGGAAGCATCGTCGTTTGAAAGTCAGGAATAGCCATGAGTTGTTTGCCTTTTTAAATATTTACTTGAACTTAATAACTATCGCGAAGGTAAGTAAAATTCCTAGAAACTGCCGGAATTAAATGCTCCGAGCATCTCATATACATCAAAATTTATTGGACAACATACTATCCCTTTCCCGGCAACAAATAAAGGCCCACATCACCCTCTTCACAAGACGACGTGGGCCATTTCGCAACTATTCCAAAAAAATCTAGTTAGCTAGCTATTTCTTTTCCAAAACGATTTTTCCCGCTTCCATGCAGGAGACCTTGAACTCATCACCCTGCTTGAAGCCGTAGTTGGCCAGGAGTGTCGGGGACAGGCGGAGACCGTTCTTCGAGAACTTGGCATTGCCCGAAACCGCACGCTCTTCCATCCCTTCGATCTTGTAAAATTTTTGGTCCATCTGCATCAATTTCAGGAGATGGGCTTTCAAGTTCGCTTTCTTGATGTCAAAAGCGTCCATGATCTGCTGCGCGGTTTTCCCTTCGGTGATCATGGTGCGAAGTTTCATGGCGTCAAATTTCGATGCGATAGGCATGGGGTGAGTCTCCTTGAGTTTTTGCTTAGTTTTTCTGACAAAGGAGATGGTATATTGAAATTTTTCTATGTCAATGGATGGATGGGGATTGTTTTTGAAAGAATAATGGTATTTTTTGATATCGTGACTTGGTCGCCTGTCAGGCTACGATACGGAAGCACGAGAAGTTGAATAAATTCTGGTCTTAATATTTTTTTGATCCTCAACTTCGGTCATGAATTTCATGCCATTTTTCTCTGCCACTCGCATCGAAGCGGCATTAGTGTATTTCATATACGAGTAAAGCCTGTTGAGTTTTAAAACGTCAAAAGCATAATCACGACAGGCGATTGCCGCTTCCGTGGCGTAACCTCTGTTCGTGTAATTTTTATTGATATGGTAGCCGATTTCTGGCTCCATCTTGCCGTTAATATTCTGCATCGTGATGCCGCAATCACCAATGAGCTTATTTTCTTCTTTTAGGATCACTCCCCAAAGACCAAAACTATATGTCGCATAGTTTTTAATGTTCCATTCGATCCACTTTTTAGATTTTTCTAAGCTAAATGGACCAGGATAATGCTGCATCGATTCTGGATCAGAAAATATTGCGTGCAAATCCTCTAGATCGCCCAGTGTTAGTTCTCGCAGGATCAATCTTTCGGTTTCGATCTTCATGGTAGTTTCTTCTTGAGCCTGATAAATATGGAATGATGGTCACACGGTATCCCCGGAGCCCGACCTTGTCCCCTCCGGCCGGCATCCCCGGACACACCTCGGATTCGCTCGGACAGGGACCCTCCTGGGAGTTTTCCCCTGACCTCCCCAAAATTGGGCTCCCCTCGGGCCGAAATCTCAGGAAAATCCCGCTCCGGCCCAACGTACGAAAAGCTTTGCCCCAGTTCCAGCTTTTTCCCTGTCCCCGTGACCGCCTCCCCAGATCAGGTCTTTTCACCGTCTTCAGCGACAACACACGCCTGAAAATGGCAGGGTGCTGCCATCCGGCACACCCTTTTGAGGTCGTTTTCGCATAAATCAACATATCTGACTGTTTTTGCAAGAAATAATTCAACCGCCGTCAACGACACTCCCCTACTCCAAACCGACCTATTTCCTACCGCATTTGCTGAAAATCAGAAGAAGCAGCGCCAGACATTTCCAGAACGAGCTAAAATATCGATATCTTTTCTCAGAAAGTAGCCCAAGCTCCCCTTGGGGGAAATTGAGGGTTGTGCTTTTCCTCCGAAAACCCCGTTGCGCAACTTTGAGTGGCTTTAATACCTGGCAATCTAGAATGATGCGACAGGTCGCACATACTTGCAAAGGTGCCGAATTTTTATTAGGGATATCCATGATTATCAGAACATTGGGGGAGAGATGATGCACCGATCAAGATCCACTAACGTCGCCATCTATTTGTCGTATCTGCTGATCCTCCTCCTGGGAATCGGTATTTCATCTTCTTGGGCCAAGGACATCCTACCCGTAGGTGAAAAAATAGCGGTTGATGCTCAAGGCCACGACATCTACCAAACAAGCGCCAATGGGATCAGGATTGGGTACAAGTTGATCGGCTCCGGTGAACCACTGCTGTTGCTTACTGGGCTCGGTGGCACCATGGAGAGTTGGGTACCTGAATTTATCGAAGAGGCGTCGAAAAAGTATCAATTGATCATCATGGACAACCGCGGGATGGGGTATAGTACGGATAATGGCCAGCAATTCACATATCGTCTTTTCGCCAAAGACGTTATTGGTCTGTTAGATTCACTTGGAATCCATAAAACAAACGTACTTGGGTATTCGCAATCCAGTGTTACCACGCAAAATTTGCTTATTTACTTTCCTGATCGCATCAACAAGGCCGTTATTCATGCCACATCAACCGATGGGAAAGCCGTTGCCACTGCTTTTAAGCGCATACCTTTGCCTGATAATCCCACGATCAAGAAACAACTTCAGGCGGCAATGGGCTGGAAGACTCCTTTGGAAAAGATGACACTGATCAAGAATCAGGTCATGTTGCTGGTAGGAACGGCAGATACAGTCGTGGGTACGAAGAGCTCAAAGATTCTGGCCAGTTTGATCCCTGGTGCTTGGCTGGTTCAGTTCAAAGGCGGAACGCACCATTTGCAATTCGAAGCACCAGCAGCCTTCACCCGGATCGTCATGACCTTTTTGGATATGGACGAAACGGTTCCTGCCACTCACCCGAAAATTCAATGAAGCTGACTCGCTGATTCTGCTTCGAAAAACGTTATTTCACTGCTCCATCTGCTGAAAATTAGAAGAAGCAGCGCCCTGCATGCCAGAACTAGCTAAAATATCGACTTTTTCTCTCAGCAGGGAGTCCCAGCACCCCTTGGGGGAATTGGGGGGTTGGTCTCCCATCCCGGACATCCCCTGGAATCGCGCCCTCCTGCCCCCTCCTGGGACTTCCCACCCAGGTCTCCCCCATTGGCTCCCCCTTGTCCCAACGCTCAGTGAAACCCCGTCTGGGGGGGGACATTTCTGACGCAAGGTCTACATAAAACCTATCGTCAAGATTGAAACCGTTGTCATTGTGGTATCACACCTGTAATTTTCCAAGCCCTCTCCAAAGCCCATTCGAACGGGCTCACGTCGATATTTACAATCCCTGCAAATGGTGTGTTAAGATCAACAATTGTTGTGATAACAAAAATTAATACTATGAACATGCACACTTCGTATATAGTCTGAGTTTTTTTATTGTCCACACGCGTGAGGTATGTTTTGATAAGCATCACGTAATAGCCAGCAACTATCAAAAAAAATATCAATGGGTGTAAATTTTCATTTGATTTCATCATTCTTGTCAATCTAGCCTTGCTTATTTCAATTAGTTCCTCAATTACTAGGTGGTGAATACTTTCCTCATGCGCAGAATAAAGGACTGTCTTGTAGGCTTGATCCCATAAGTTATCGAAAGCTTCTGCCGCTTCTTTCGACATGCTTCCGGAACGCATGGCTACAAGGTCATAATCAACGATACTCTTGGCATACCGCACAAGAGCTCTTTTCAGCGTAGATGCTTCTTTTAAACCTCCCATTAGTCTTGCCGCTGAAATAATTGATTCAGCTTCCTTGCGTGTGTCATCCTGGACGGTATTAAAGTTGACTAGCAAAGTGACTAAAGCCATGCTCAAAAAAATAGAATACAAGGTGTTAAACAAGCTATAATTCGCAATAGTCTCTGATAAGTGTCTCTTTTGCCTATAATCAAACTTTTTTACTAGGAAAAAATAAAGGATTGTCGGAATGCCGAGCCAAAACAGGGCCATTACCTCACTTACCATAAACACGTTGTCCATATTGGCTCTCTCCAATCCTATTGGAATTTCAACATAGTGTTTATTGTCGTTACAGCCATCAATGCCACCTTGGCAGGTGTATGACTCCTCCCCCGGACAGCCCTGGGATTCACTCGGACGGGGAGCCTCCTGAGCATTCTCCCCTGACTTCCCCCCTTGGGTTCCCCCAGCCCCGATCTCTCAGGAGAATCTCGCTCCGCCCCAAAGTACTTTTTCCTTAGCCCCAGTTCCAGCTTTTTCCCTGTCCCCGTGACCAGGGCCCAGGCCCAGGGTATCTTTTCCCTGAAGCTGTTCTGGCAGCAGGCCCCGTCAATATGTTGCAATTCTAAACAAAGTTATGGAGGACAGCATTATGGTTGCGAATCCTTTTGGTCCTGTTGAAATTCCTGGTGCTCCCGACTTAGGCCCTGATCTGGAACGTCAGGAGATGTACGACTCTTTCGAACGGATGCCGCCGGAAGAGCAAGAGCAGTTCGTCCAGGAGATGGACGACGCTCCTGGCGTCTAATCGCTCCCTTGGTGTCGCAGGGTGTTCGCAAGAGCGTCCTGCGACACCATCGCACCGTCTTTGGATATCTTTCCCGATGAATACTCAGTTTCAGGAATATAGTGGTGCTATATGGATCAGAATTCGTATGATAGATTTGAGCTAAAATCAGATATTATTAATGCATTTCGACCGATCGAACAACTTTTTAAGATTTTGGACAAGTCTTCGGAGGGGATTCAAGGAGAATTGATGTGTCCATGCGCCGAAGTCTGGCTTGAGTTGTGTCAAAATTTTCGAAGGAAACTTGATATTATTTTGAATACACAAGGAGGGGAGGGGAGTGATGACTGCCGATAATGATTGGAACCTGATCTACAGCTACACTCGGGCACAGGCCATTGCCGATGGCGTCCTGGTCGACGTCACCGACGCGGCCAAGGATGTCGGATTCAAGGTCCATACCGCCGTCTCCGAGCACCTCTACCACGGGTACGTCGAACCGCCGGATGGGTTGACCGGTGAAGGGCAATCGGTGACGGGGCGTTTGCACGATCTGCTGTTTCTCGTTCTTTGTTCAGCAAAGAAGAGCCACCCTGGGGCGGACCGCGCCACCGTTAGGGTTGCATTCCTCATGGAACCAGGGCGAACGGAGACGGTGGAGGTCATAGCGCACATCGGTCCTGGTGATCAGGGGGAGCCAGTCTTGACGCTTATGCTGCCCGAAGACGATTAGTTTTGTTGAAAAAATCTGTTTTATTCGATCTTACACGCACTTATTTCATACGAAAAGGCGATGAATTAGCTGCGTTTAGATTTGAGTAAAAGTGGTGAGAACAATTCCTTAATGAACGATATTTTGCTCTTGAGTGGTAAACTGGAGAGTATCACCCCGGTTTTTTGAGCACTCACCCAAGAAAATGATGGCCCGAGTGGGAAATAAAGGGCAATGCTCATTTCCGAACCCTTGGGCAGGCGAAAATGGCAGAGTGCTGCCGTTGGACACTTGACATTTCATTGTGTCAGCAAGAATACTACTAAAAAAATCCCGTAGCAAGGATCGGTACAAATCCACTCAGATCGTAAATATAATTTGCAAGAAAATCACTGCATCAACTTATTAACTTCAAGACTCTTTCCAAGTCAAAATCATGAATTCCATCCAAATTCTGTCCGCTTTGAGCAATCGTCTGAATATTGCTCACCGCCTCTGACAAATCATCAGCAACACTTATAATATCGGAATCATATAGTTGCAAGTTTTGCTGGTTACTGATGCCTATAACGGCAGAATCAACGCCACCACCCTGGCCATTCGACGACAACAGACTACCGGGATTCGACATCCGCTCAAGAACAAATGGATTCTGTAAAGGATTCATTGCTTCTATCTTCATAATTTCCATCCATTCCTTGCTCTATCTACCCTTGTATCAACTGCAACGCCATCTTCGGGAACGAATTCGCTTGCGTCAGCATGGCCGCCGCTGACTGGCTAATGATTTGCTGCCGGACGAACTCGGTCATCTCCGTGGCCACATCCACATCAGATATCTGTGATTCAGCAGCTTGCAGGTTTTCTGCCTGCGTCTCCAGGTTGGATATGGTATTTTCGAGCCGATTCTGGAGCGCACCGAGATTGGCTCGCGCTTTGTCCTTGATGACAATGGCATTGTTGATCGCATCCAGGGCGGACTGGGTATCATCTTGCGTTTGGATGGAATTCCCTGCCCAGGAATACCTTGAATTGTACCAGTGCGTGCTGGAGCTTAACGCGGAAAGGTATTCGTCCTCATGGTTGTTATAAACAGAAGTTGGAACGGTGGCTAACGCTGGACTCGGTGCATAGTTTTCAGCACCAAGCTTTGCAGCAGCAGCATTGGACCACATATAATTCAGTTCTTTCTTTTGGCTGTCCGTGAGCGCACTGTAAGCCGCATACGTGGTGACATCTGAATATTTTGAATTCGGATCGCTATAGTACCCTTTCGTTTCAGCCTGCGTATTCCATGTAGCATAAATTGTGTCGAACGAGGTCGAATCCGTTGGGACAGAATACGTCTTGATCTCGTTTACAAGGTAATCCGGCCAATTGCTGATGAGATTGTCGTAATCCTCTTGCGTTATGGAATCACCAACGTATTGCCCCAGCGAGCTTTCAAGATTTTCCTTGAACTTGTCCTTCAGTCTGTCCAGAGACTCGTTTAGAGTGGAATTATTTCCTAGCCCAAGCGCTTCGGAAGTCATTTCCTCGATCTGTATGTAATAATAGTCTTCAGCAGAACTGTTCCCAGTTCCGAAATGCACCTTCAATTTGCCACTGGAATTCAAACCGCTCCCATTGTGAATCGGACTTCCCAAATTGCCATTGAGCAGGTATATTCCATTGACGTCCGTGGCACTTGCGATCCGCGTTACTTCCGAAGCCATTGCCTGATATTCTGAATCGATAATGATGCGTTGATCCGAAGTATACGTTCCAGTCGCTGCCTGCTCCGCAAGTTCTTTCATTCGGATAAGTTTTTCATCGACGACCTGTAACGCACCATCGGCGGTCTGGATCATGGAGACCGCGTCGTTGGCGTTCCTGATCCCCTGATTGAGCGTCGAGATATCGCAGCGCATCAACTCTCGAATCGCCAATCCGGCCGCGTCATCCGCCGCGCTGTTTATCCGAAGACCCGAGGAAAGCCGTTGTGTGGCGGTGCTGAGCGCACTGTAGCTGTTGTTGAGGCTCCTGGCCGCGTTCATCGCCATCAGGTTGTGATTGATCACCAAGCTCATAGGAACTCCGCTTTGGTTCAGGGACTGGCAGGCCTCCGGCTTCCACCTGTCAGGCAATTTATTGAAACCAATGAGTATTTCCGAAGACCATCCATTTGAGCCAAGGCGACAACCGAAAATCTTTACCTTGGTAAATATTTATATTAAAAATCTATGCCCTGATTGCTTTCAGCATGTTTTTCCTCCCCGTAGAAAGCGCCATTGGGGAGGTAACCGCATGGAAAATTTGAATAAAAATCTTGGTAACCGCATAAAGACACTGCGGAAAGTCAAGGGCTGGACCCAGGAAAACTTGGCTGAGCAGGCCAAAGTTTCCATCCAGCATGTGGGAGAAATCGAGCGGGGCGACGGAAATCCGACCCTTCAAAGCCTGGACCGGCTCTCCACGGGACTGGGGATCACGGTGTCGCAGCTCCTGGCGGTCGAAGGGCCGGAACAGGAAGCGGAGTTGCTTCGGGAGCAGATTGTTGACGCGGTGAAGGTGATGACGGAGACCGAGCTACGGCTTTTGAAGGGCGTGATCGAACTTGCGCAGGATATGGCGTTACGACGGAAATAGGTTTGCTCTGGAAACGCACTTATTTCATCGTAATTCAGTATGAACGATGTGCGGTTCGCTTGGAAAAGAGGTGCGCGCATGAGAGGCACTGTGACCTTTCCCCAAAAAGGTATCCCAGTTAGAAGTTCGTGACTCGGCCAGGAGGTCGGTCATGAGAAAGAGCCGTTTCAGTGAGGAGCAGATTATCGGGATTCTCAAACAGGCCGAAGCTGGCGTAGCGGTGTCCGAGCTTTGCCGCCAGAACGCGATATCCGATGCGACCTTCTACAAGTGGCGCAGCAAGTTCGGAGGGTTGGAAGTTGCGGAAGCTCGCCGGATTCGGAGCCTGGAAGAGGAAAACCAGCGACTGAAGCGTTTGGTTGCCGAACTGGCGCTGGACAACCAGGTGCTCAAGGAAGTCCTCGCAAAAAACTCGTAGAGCCCGCTGAGCGCCGCATGGCCGTGCGACACGCTGTCGAGACACATGGCTATTCCGAGCGGCGGGCCTGCAAGCTGATGGACATAAACCGTCGGACCTATCGGCGGGAGCCGGCACCGGACCGTAACGCCGATTTACGAATCCGGCTGAAGGAGCTTGCCGAGGAGCGCAGACGCTTCGGCAGTCCCCGCCTGCTGACGCTCTTGCGCCGAGAGGGCTGGATTGTGAACCACAAACGCGTTGAGCGCGTCTATCGTCAGGAAGGGCTGTCATTGCGTCAACGGCGACGCAGAAAACGACCGAGCCACCTCCGTCTCGCTAGGCCGGGTCCGACTGGAGCAAACCAGCACTGGGCCATGGATTTTGTGGGCGACAGCTTGGCCGACGGGCGGCGCATGAGAGTTCTCACCGTGCTGGACCTGTGGGACCGACGAAGCCCTTGCCTGGAGACGGATCGTTCCATCACCGGGCAACGTGTCGCCAGGCGGCTGGACGCACTGCGTCTTCAAGGGCAGTGTCCTCAGGTCATCCGTGTGGATAACGGGCCGGAGTTCACGAGCAAGGCGCTGGATCGGTGGGCGCACGAGCATGGCGTACGCCTGGAGTTCATCCGCCCGGGCAAGCCGACGGACAACTGCTTCATCGAAAGTTTCAATGGGCGATTTCGGGACGAGCACCTGGATGCAAACCTGTTCACGAATTTCTCGGAGGCAAAGAAAGTCATCGAGGAGTGGCGGCAGGACTACAATACCTTGCGCCCCCACGGCTCGCTTGGCGGAATGAGCCCGGATGCATACAGAAGAGCCTCGACAGGGGAAAACCTAAACAACCAGAGTCCGAACTTAAGCGTGGTACACCCGGAGGGGTAAGGTCACAGAAGCGTCGTCGGTACCGGCGCTTGACTGAAGCTGAACCGCGTTTTTGACTATGCCAACTTTTCCCCTGGTAACAATTGAGGTGGTTGCTGCGAAAAATGGGATAGTGTAGTGGTCTAGAGTTTCGTGGACAGTTCGTCCTTAAAAGAGGAGATGTTCCAAACTCGGGTCCCACTAAAATCATGTCTGTTGTAGCCCGCGAGCATCGTTGACGTACGGCACAGCCAGCCAGCTGTATCCTGGATTGGCTTTGCCCACGTGCCCGATACCTGGGAAGGAAATGTGCGCTCCGGCCACAAGGTGCCCTTGGCTTGCCGCCTCAAAAAAAGCCTGTTCCCGTTGTTTGATCGCTGCATCGGGATCGAGGTCGTACTCGATGGCCACGTCGGGACGAGGAAACTGGACCTCGGCCGCATGGACAATGTCGCCAAAAAAAACCAGCCGCTCGCCCTGGCTCTCCAGGATGTAAAAGCTGTGCCCCGGCGTGTGACCCGGCGCAGCCTGGGTGGAAATCCCAGGAAAAACCGTTGCCCCGGCCTCGAAAGGCGCGACTTTCCCGGTGGCAGCATACGGGGCCAACGACGCCTTGGCACTCGCGAACATGGGCCTGAAATACGCTCCGACCTTGTCCATGTTGGCAGGGTCCAGCCAGAAATCGGCCTCCGCCCGGTTCACATGCACGGTGGCTAAGGGAAAGACCTTCTTGCCGTCGACGGTCAACCCGCCCGAATGGTCGCCATGGATGTGGGTGAGCAGGATGTCCGTAATCTGCTCGGGCTTAAACCCCGCTGCTCCAAGGCTTCCGGGCAGTTTGTTGAGGGTTGGCCCAAGCAGCGTTCCTGTCCCGGCGTCAACGAGAATGCGGCGCTCCCCTTGGATGATGAGAAAGGCATTCACCGAGGTGACGCGTGGCGACGGGACATGCGACGCCTTAAGCAGCTCCTCCACCTGATCGGGGGTGGCGCTGAGAAGCTTGGCCGTACTGCGAAGGGTGCCATCGGACAGCGCGATGACATCCACGTCGCCGACCTTATGCCAATAATACCCGGCCTGTCTGTGACCGATCCCCAATTGGGGGCCTTGCGTCTGGGCCTTAGCGACTAAGCTGTCTCCATGGGCCAGGGCCGTCGCCATCACGACCGCTTGTCCGATGAAATGGCGCCTGTTCATGGTCCCCCTCCTCGCATTTGCGCTTATTACCTGGGTCGATGGCGTGGTTGTCCATGTCCCCATGATCCAGAAGTGGCTATGGTGCCGTTCCTAGACTGCTTGAGCGGAGTTAACTTATCGGTGGCGGATTGGGAAGGTTGCTGGTGTCGCAGTCGGTGAAGAAACTCTATGAAATTATGGGAGGAAATTCCATTTTCCCTGGATGAGCGTGAAGTGGTAATAACCAGTGCCGGGGACGCAGCTTGCTGCATCGGCGGGAAAAGCGAAATGAGCACGGTTTTTCGCTGCATAATTTCGCAGGACTCTGTGAGTTTTTGCTCCTCCATGGACTATCCAGGAGCGAAATTACCTGAAATTGCACAAAAAATGCCGTTTCCCAGTGAATTTGGCCTGTCTCGGTCGCAGCACTCTGCGATTTTTGGTGCTGGGACGGTCCAAATACGACTTTTTATTCGTTTTTGACCAGGGACAGCCCAGGTTAATGCCAATGACAGGAGTATTTCCAGAGAAATGCGTTGTAACGCATTGCATCCTTGCCATTCTTCTCGATGATATTGAAATGCTTCGGGATAACTTCAAGAAGAAGCTGGCAGAAAAGCCGAAGGTGAGCGGTGGGTTCAGAAGCGTCGTCGGGACCGGTGCGTGGCAGATGAAGGAGACAGTGCCAGCGGTGTAGGTGGGGAAGGTGGACCTCTGGAGACGGAGGTTCACCTTGTTTAGACTTACAAAGGGCCAACTCTCAGCAATCTTGCTAGGATCTGCGACTTGGATTAGGAATTCAACATGCCGTCAATCTTTAAAAAACATGGGGCATAACATGGCGAGAGGGCTGAGTGATCAGTTTTTGGAAAGTTTCAAGGAGGGACTGCTTTCCCCGGTCCTTAAAGAAGTACGCGAGGAAGGGATGATTCTCGACTTCCAAATCCGCAGCGAAGAGGTACACATCTACTACCGTGGGGGCAAGATTCTGGGAATTAAACCAGATCCAAGCCAAAGTGGTTACATTTTTTCCTTTGATGTCAATTACTTTTCGCATAGCAGGGAGGCAGGCATCCCGAACTCCAAGGCGCTGGTTCGCACTGCTAAGGAAGTCAGCGCCTGGCTGGGTAGACTGCCTGACGTCAAACGGGCTATCGACCGCCATCAAGCCCAAGTTTCGGAAAAGGCAGAGCGAGAGTTTCAGCAGATGATCTCCCGTGAAAACACCTATTCAGCTTCGGCCAATCAGAGCGACTACTTCATAGTGGACATAGAATATCAGACCAGCGTCGGGCTTGATAAAGGCAAGGCCACGAAATTCGATTTACTAGGGATTCACTGGCCTGCTGAGGCCGCTAAGAGAAGGAATGCTCATGCCCAGCGGCCCACTCTAGCCCTATTTGAAATGAAATATGGCGACAAAGCGATGAAGGGCAGTTCCGGGATGGTTGGGCACCTCACTAATACCCTGGCATTTGCCCAGCAAAAAGGAGCAATAGAAGAGCTCAGAGAGGAGGCTATTTTACTTTTTCAGCAGAAGCGGGAAATGGGCTTGGTCCGCTTCGGCGCGGACACCCAGCCTGGAAGAATCGTCGCCCTTTCGGACAACAAGCCCCAGTTCGTTTTCCTCATGGTCAACCACCCACCTCGGAGCACGATCCTCAAGTCCGTATTGGATAGTGAAGATTTTCGGCAAAGTCATTCGGCTCTATCTGAATTCATGGACATCCGTTTTGCCGTAGCCAATTTCCTTGGCTATGGCTTGTATGAGTCCTGCATGCTTACCTTGGAGGAATTCATGAATCGGCTGGAGTCCTGGTATGGGACTGTTGGATCGGCATAGGGTTTTCTTGGACACCAACTTGGGCGACTATGGAGGTCGTCGAGGAGGTGTCCGATGGGTATCGATGGAGGTACGCCCAAACGTTTTTGGGCGAAGCACAAGGTCCAAGCGGTTCTGAGGCTTCTTCGCGGAGAGGACATTGACCTGGTGAGCCGGGACATCGGGGTGACAGCAGCTGCGTTGACGCAGTGGCGCGACACCTTCCTGGAAGCAGGAGAAGCCGGGCTGAAGCCGCATCCGGTCAAGGAATCCGTCGAATTCGGCCGTCTGCGCGAGAAAATCGGCGAACAGGCCATGGAAAACGAACTGCTCCGGGAGAAGATTGCCCGGATGGAGCAGAACCACCCTTTGGCACGCCGGAGGTCGAGGAAATGAGCCAAGCCACCTCGATTTCCACCGGAAAAGCCTACGGCTTGGCGCGCGTCTGTCGCATCTGGGGGCTGCCGCGTTCCACCGTGTATTGGCAGCGTCGCCATGAAGCTGCGCCAGGCCGTCGTCGTGGACCGCAAGGATTTTATCCAGATACCGAGCTGACTGCGCAGATGAGGGCCGAGCTTGCCGGCCGGCCGTTTCACGGTGAAGGCTATCGGAAGATCTGGGCAGGTCTTCGGGCCAGGGGGATCAGTACCTCCCCGACGCGAACATTACGCCTGATGCGTGAAAACGCCTTATTGGCTCCCACCCGCACCGGCCATCCCCACGGCCCCAAGGCCCATGACGGGACGATCAAGACCTCCCGAGTGGACGAGATGTGGGGCACGGACATGACCACGACGCTCACGCTTGATGAAGGCAACGCATCGATCTTTTTCGCTATTGACCATTGTTCCCTGGAGGTGGTCGGCATTCATGCCGCCAAACGTGGTACGCGTTTCGAGGCCTTGGAGCCGATCCGCCAGGGCGTACGCCACAGCTTTGGCGCCTTCCGCAAGGATGTGGCACAGGGACTGACCTTGTGGCATGATCACGGCAGTCAGTTCATTGCGGACGATTTTCAAAATGAAATCAAGTTTTTAGGCATCAAGGATTCGGCGTCGTACGTGAGGGAGCCGCAAGGCAACGGCATCGCCGAGCGCTTTGTCCGCATCCTCAAGGAAAATCTTCTCTGGGTTCGCAGCTTCGACACGGTCGAGGAACTCCGGTTGGCGCTCCTGGCCTTCAAGGACACCTACAACCGGCAGTGGCGCATCGGCCGGCATGGCTATCGCTCACCGGCGCAGGTCAGGGAGCAGCACAAGGCCGAGGTCACCAAGGCCGCCTAACTTTCGCGGCCAAACTGTCCAAGAAACCCTAGACCGCTACAACACAAATGACACACAGATAAGGTATTCGAGAGACTGCCCCAGAGGAAATCAACCACCACATAGAACCTTTGACGATCGGGATGTACCATGAGCAAAAATGACGCTTTATTTATCTGTGTCCACAATAGTGCGCGTAGTCAAATGGCGGAGGCGTATGTTCGCCTTCTAAGCAATGGGGAAATACAAGTTGAGAGTGCTGGCTTTGAGCCGACTGCGATAAATCCTTTGGTAATTGATGCCATGAAAGAAGAAGGAATCGATCTAACAAATAAAAAGACACAAAGTGTCTTCGATCTTTTTAAACAAGGGAAAGCATATCGATTTGTCATCACAGTTTGTGATGAATCAGAAGGAGGACAGTGCCCAATCTTCCCTGGAGTGACCCATCGACTGCACTTACCCTTCCCCGACCCGGCAACGCTAACAGGTACCTATGAAGAAAAACTCGCAAAAGTTCGCGACATCCGCGATGGCATTAAAAGGCTTATGCAGGATTTTGTTTCCTGGGTCAAAGACGGAGGCAAAGGATCACTCGCCAAGACATGGCATCGACTTGATATCGAAAAGAACAATCAATGATCGAAATTGTCGATTCATACCGACAAGAACGGTCTCGCTATAAAGTATACCCCGAGCAACGCGATCACGACCCCGGCACCTTTGCGAAACCAGACCCCACCGTGCCGCATGGCTCCGTTTTCCAACCAGCGCTGCACGAACGCCGTGGAACTCCCGGCTGCCACGATGGGAAGACAGTGCCCCACGGCAAACAGCATGATAAGGACCACCCCAGTCAATATTTTTTCTTGGATGGTGATGATCGCTAAAATGGGTGCAATAAAGCCGAATGTACACGAACCTGACAGTACTCCGTAGGCCAACCCGAGAAGCAACGCACCGGCAATCCCCTTTACCTTCAGTCGTCCCATGATACCGTTGGATACGGAACATTTGGCCACCCCCAACATGTCCAAGGCGACCCAGAGAAGAATAATGCCGACAACAATTGTCCAGTACGGTCCGACATCGCCGAGCATGCGTCCCAGCAGGGTGCAAATCATCCCAATGGTAGCGATGGTCACGAACAGACCGGAAGAGAACGCCAAGGCATACTTGGCGGCTTCCCGCCCCTGAATGATTTTGCCCTGCCCCGCGACATAGCCGACGATGAGAGGGATGGACGCCAGATGGCACGGACTGAACAGGACGCTGACGACTCCCCAGAGAAAGCAACCAATTGCAGCAAGAGCAAGGCTATCTATCATCCAGGTATTGATGGCAAGGAATAACTGGTCAAGCATAGTGTGCCACCTTAATTGGCCAACAACTTATCCAGCATTTCGGTAAACGGCTTTTCATCCAAAAAACCTTCGTGGCGATAGACTTCTTTTCCTGTCTTATCAAAAAATATCTGCGTGGGAATCGTTCGAATTCCAAATTTTGTGGCCTGCTCCGGACTTTCCCGGACATCGATGAAAACGATAGCTGCCTTTCCCTGGTATTTTGTTTCCATAGCATCCAGGACAGGAACCATCATTTTGCAGGGGATACATGTCTTGGCACCGAGATCAACGACGGTAACCTTGTCCTTGACAGGGACATCCTGTGTTGATGCGGCATAGACGATTGAAGCACAGGATAACATAAGAACAAACAAGCAAGAAATGATTTTCATGATGCCCTCCATTGTTTTGAGTCAATGCACACTTGCACTAAACATGCCAATCCAATGTTTGGCAAGAAACCAGCCAAAATTCACTTCGCCTGCCTCATATGCGTTTAATATTTAAACAAACACCCTTTACACTATGGAAAGTAATCATACACATCTAGAGATCTTCATGCTTTATATATAGGTTTGGCCACCAATCATATTGACCGATGGCCAAAGTTCAATCAAGAATGTTTCGAGTATTATTTACGCAGGAGACATGCCTAGGCTTTGATCCAAGAGAGCAGCTCGCTTTTTGAAGGGACCTTGCCCACCACCTTGACTTCACCGTCAATGACGACCGCAGGTGTAGAAAATACTCCATAGCTTGCGATTTGTTGAAAATCAGAAACCTTTTCCACTGTGGCTGCAACTCCGGATTCCTTGATAGCTTCTCGCACTACTTTCTCAGCTTCTTTGCATTTGGCGCATCCTGGACCAAGTACTTTGATTTCCATGACTATCCTCCAAAGGTTAGAACTTCTTGCGCTGTCAGCATCTTAAAATAAGGCGTTAAAAAGATAGCCTACCAAGAGGATGCCAAGCCCGACCACACCGGCAAAGACAAGGATCAACCGGGGCTTGAGCACCTTCCGCAAAATGATCATCTCGGGCAGCGACAAAGCGATGACAGCCATCATAAACGCCAGAACCGTACCGAGCGCCGCGCCCTTGCCAAGAAGCGCCTCAACAACCGGTACGATGCCCGCTGCGTTGGAATACATGGGGATGCCGATCACAACAGCTGCCGGTACGGACCACCAGGCGCCTTTCCCCATGATCGACGTCATGAATCCTTCAGGCACGTATCCATGGATTCCGGCTCCTACCGCAATACCTATGACGACATAGATCCAGACCTTGCCGACGATGTCTTTTACGGAATAAGCCCCGGCTTCAATGCGATCCGACCAAGTCTGCTTGTCGGGGGGGAGGGCGGAGGGGTCGGTCCGAATTTTCGTGACCCAATCCTCGACATAAGGCTCCAGATTGAGCTTACCGAGCACCCAACCCGCGAGCATGGCCACAAACAATCCAGTGCCAAGGTATAAGGCAGCGACTTTCCAACCAAGAAGACCGTAGAGCAGGACCAGGGCGATTTCATTGACCATGGGAGCGGAAATAAGGAAGGAGAACGTCACCCCCATGGGGACGCCTGCCGTGACAAAACCGATGAAAAGCGGCACGGCGGAACAGGAGCAGAAGGGCGTGACGATACCGAGCAACGCAGCCATGACGTTGCCGGCGGACTCCCTTTTCCCGGCAAGGATTCTTCTTGTGCGCTCTGGTGTGAAGAATGTTCGGATGATGCCTACGCCAAATACCACGAGGGTGAGCAGCATAAGCACCTTGGGTGTATCATAAAAGAAAAACTCCAAGGAGTCACCGAGATGGCTTCCCTGGGCGATTCCGAAAATATTGTAGGTGAGGAGGCGGGAAAATCCTGGCAGCATTCCATAGACCAGCCACCAAGCAATCAGGACCGGTGCGAGTATCAGAAGATAGCGGACAAGCTTCCCATTGCCCATCTCCGAGCCCTCGGCCACGGCTTCCTTCGCACAGCAGGTCTTGCATCCAAATGGTTCCATTTAAAATCTCCCGGTTCTCGGAGAAGAGATCTGGCCGCCGAAGCGGCCTTTCCACGTCATGCACCTTGTCGCATCCAACTATCCACACTGGTTGGCAAAATGGGGGGCAACAGCCATGGCGACCGACATCACACGGTCATGGGTCACGGGGCTTTCGCCTTTGGCAAATCCCAAGTCAGCGAGCTGGACGTGTGTAAATTCCGTAAAACCAGCCTGTTCCAAGGTCTTGCGCGCACAATTCAAGGGACATCCGTCAATGGCGACCACCTTGGCGGCGGCTTCGGTGGTCTTCATGATCCCGCTGACCCGCCCTCCGATCCCAGCCAGACAAAACATCTTCGCCACACCGTCCGTTGTGAGTTTCCGTGCGGCCTGATCGGCCAGGGCTCCGACATCGGCTCCACCGGAGCAGGCGAAAACGAGTTTGGGGGCAGCGGAGCAGCAACAACTTTTGTTCTCCGACATGACCGTTCTCCAGGTTTGTTGCCGGAATCACCAAACGAGGATCGATCCCGACGATATTTGTATATTTTGCCAATCAGCAAAATATTATGGCAAAAAAATTTATCTCCCTGTGCCATCCTGGGCGCAATGACAACGCTCAGAGACATTTTGCACGCAGGTAAAGAGCTTCAAGACGCATGGGGTCAGCAGTCGATAGTACACCTGCATCCCCCGTTTTTCGGAATCAACAATTCCGGCTTCACGCAACACACTCAAATGCTTTGACATGGTTGAGATATCGATCTCCGCCAGCTCGGTCAATTCGCAAACGCACCGTTCACCGTGCGACAGTTCATCGACAACAAGCATCCGGGTTTCATGTGCTAACGCTTTGAAAACTTTGACTTGCTGTGAGAACCGTCGTGATTTCATTGAAAACTCCAAGCGCTGGCTAGTTGGCAAAATAGCCAATTATCAACGCCTGTCAAGCTTCTTTGTGCAGAAAGATAATATCCAAAATGCGAATGGTAATATCCTGATTTTATTAACAACAAGTTGAATCGCCACCACATGCGCATGAAGGTTTGTCGCCAGTAATCCAGCTGCGAATAATAGCCTGTGCGCAACCCACACCCGGGGTGACAGAGAGAGCTCCTGCGGGACAATTTAGGGCACAAGCACCACATTCCATGCAGGCATCTCGATCTTTGAGAAGGGCTTTCCCTTGGTCATACCCGAAGACACCATGCGGGCAGACCTGTCGGCACATCCCGCATCCCGTGCATTTTTCACCGTTGAGCTCTAGCGAGACAACACCAGCGAAGTATCGAAACGTACTCATTGAAATCTCCTAGCAAATTCCAACTCGCCAAAGGATTAGCGAGGAAATGGCGACGCCTATTTGCCAGGGTATTGCGAGCCGCATTTCCTTTTCCACCCCTGTTGGCGAAGTATAGGTCGAAGCCCCTGTAAATTGCATCCCATACCAGGAGCCGATTGCAATTACCCCCAGCAATACTCCAAGACCGAGAACTGCGCCGGTATTCAAGATCGTCAGAAGGAACAATCCGGTGATTGCGCCAGCCTCGGCCCCCTTCTGGCTAAAAGCCCTTCCAGGTAACCACGGGAGGAGCAACGGGGTAAGGAAGTTCCCTGCGATAAACCCTAGAAGGAGGATGACAAAACCGAACCGGACACCATGCCAAGCCCGTCCCCAGGAAAAGAAATCCGTTCCCACCCCCGCGATAAGGAAGAGTACGACCAGTGTCAGCCCCAGGAGCTTGATGCCTCGAGAGCATTCAACGAGGGCGACAGTCAGACGTTCCCCGGGCGAGAAGCCGACTTGTCGCATTTGCGGAGTAGCCTGCATTCCTGCCTGTACGAAGGCTTTGATATCCTTGGAGCGAACCGGACCAAAGACCACTCGGAAACCGGATGTTTTCTTCACTTCATGGGCAGCGACTCCAGTCGCCCCAAGCTGCGGTACGATGAGCACTCGGTGGTTGACAACCTTCTCCAGACCGACCATTTGGATGCGTCGCACCAGTGCAGCGGTAGAAAAAGTTCCCTTGCCAGCAGCGCACCAAACGTTAACGCCCTTAGTGTCCAACACGAGAATCCAGGCATCAAGACCCCTGATATCCCGTCGCACCACATCGAGGGTCAACTTGTAGTTAGCCGTCACCAACACCGGGCTTTCAGGACCGGGTGTCCCCACGGCATAAAGCCCTGGCGTAACCAGGTACCGATTTCGATCGATACCGAGCCGCACTGCCGCTGCACAGAGATAGTCAGGCCATTCCCAGCCGGTCTTCAACGCTGCGACCTGCCCGGCCCGCGTGAGCAACCATCGATGGACGAAGCGATTCGGCTTGTCAAACTTCTCCAGCATGCGCTCTCCCCGCCATAAGACGGTTATTATTTTTTAAACCTTGTTCTCGCGATCCGGAGTCTTCCTGGTTCCTGCTCCTTCATTGTCCCAGGGAGACTGACAGCATGGGAAGGAAAAGTGCCTTTTTCGGCACGACCTCATGCAAACAATAACGCTACGATAAATAGCATAACGATCGGGCACAAAAGTATCCATTCATTCCAAGGATACAGACACATATTCGCATACCTCCCGAGTTGCTTTCCATTCTTGGCGAGAGCGCATCGGGGAGAGGAGCATCCGCCCGGAGCATGTTTCACCTGCCGGCTATGCCATGGAGAGTTTGGCTGCGACCCGCTCGGCCACGGTCCTGGCAAGGTCCTTGATTTCTGTCTCCGGCATTTGCTCGATACCGAAAAGGCCGGCATCGAAATCGCATAGGGAGTCGGCGATAAAAACTTCGGGAAGTAAAGTCCCCAACACGCCCTGCATCATGCGTGTGGCGCACCCCGTGCCGCATCCCTCGATAGCCACCAGACGCAGGGCATTTCGGACGAGGCTTCGCTGCCCCATATCCTTGGTGAACGCGCCCCCCAGGCAGATGCGCGCCGCCTGACAGCCTGATCCGGCAGGAGGGAATACCTGAGAATATTGGCCGCCTGCCTGGCAATCTCCCCCCGTAGACAGGCCCCCTCGCAGCACATGACCGCCAGAGGTTTGGTCGCCTGACGTTTGGCGTAGTCTTCGCAAAGCGAGCAGGAAAAAGTCGCTTCGGGATACGGACGACTTCGAACGACTCGTTCGAGGTCCGTTCGACTTCAGCTGTGCAAGGATTTTGACAACTCATGGGCTCCTCCGTTTCAAGTTTACCCTTTAGACGGATGAGCATCCCAGGAGATACACTCTCGGGGCTGATTTGGTCTTTCGGGGGCAATTTGAATCCGATCGCAGACCAACACGTTACGACTGTCCCGAGAAAATTGGCACTGGACTCCCATGATCGTTCGCAACCGAGTTCTCGCCCGGTGCAGTCGTATCTTGGCTGCACCGGGGCTTATTTCCAGAATCGATGCGACCTCTTCGGTCGAAAAACCTTCCATATCGGCCAGAACGAGCACCGTTTGGCCTTTCAGAGGCAAGGTTTTGATAAGCGAATGGATGCAATCGTGCATCTGTTTCTGGGCAACCTGCTGCTCAGCCGAAGGTTCCAGGCGTCCCACCTCTGACTCGATGTCCTCCGCAGGCCGCTCCAACGCAGGCAAGGCTTTTTCTCGAGTGACACGCCCACGCAACTTATCCAAGGCTCCATTAGTGGCAATACGGTAAATCCAGGTAGAGGGACTGGAATTTCCCTTGAACGTAGACCACGCGGCCGTCACCTTGAGAAAAACCGTTTGTTTCAGGTCCTCGGCATCGTTATCACCCACCAATCGGGCGAGAAGACGGTGCACTCTGTCACCGTACAGTCTGTGAACGTCTTCAAGGTTTGGCACCTGCGGCATGGCCGCCTCCTGTTTTCTACCAGATCACAGTTCACTAGGGTTTACAGGAGACGTGACAGACCCCAAAGGGAGTTTCGACGGCATACGGGTAGTATTTTTTTTTGAAATAGAGGGCCACATTGACCAGCCCGATAAGAACCGGCACCTCGACGAGCGGTCCAATCACTGCTGCAAAAGCTTCCCCCGAGTCGATACCGAACACGGCAACGGCGACGGCGATAGCCAACTCAAAGTTGTTGGAAGCGGCCGTAAAGGAAAGTGTGGCAGACTGCTCATACGTAGCCCCCGCGCGCAGAGAGAGATAAAATGAGGCCAAAAACATCACCAGAAAATAGATACACAGCGGGATGGCCACCTTAACGACATCAAAAGGTAGCCGGACGATGTATTCCCCCTTGAGTGAAAACATGACAAGTATTGTAAAAAGGAGAAAAATGAGCGTAATTGGACTGATTTTGGGAATAAATTTTTCCTCATACCAGGTGATACCCTTGGTCTTGAGGCCGATGTAACGGGTAATCATACCAGCCAAGAAGGGGATGCCGAGATAGATAAAAACGCTTTTGGCGATCTGGCCGATGGAGATGTTCACGACCATACCTTTGAGGCCAAGCGCTTCCGGCAGTACAGTGATGAAAACATAGGCATAGATGGAAAAAAAGAGTACCTGGAAAATGGAATTGAAGGCAACTAGGCCAGCACAATATTCACGGTCGCCTGAAGCCAAATCATTCCAGACAATGACCATGGCAATGCATCGTGCCAAGCCTATGAGGATGAGCCCGACCATGTACTCATGCTGGCCAGAGAGAAAAGCAATCGCTAAGCAAAACATCAAAATAGGTCCAATGACCCAATTTTGGACCAAAGACAGTATAAGAACTTTTACATTTTTAAATACGGGGCCTAGCTTTTCGTACTTCACTTTTGCCAAAGGGGGATACATCATCAGGATGAGGCCTATGGCGATGGGGATATTTGTCGTATCAACCTGAAAAATATTGAGGATATCACGAGCCCCAGGATAAAGATATCCTCCAAGTACACCAACAAACATAGCACCAAAGATCCACAAGGTCAGAAAACGATCTAAAAAAGAAAGCTTTTTGACAACAGTATCTCCCATGGCAGTTCTCCTGGTGGAGTTATCCGCAACAAGTTTGTGGTTTCGTGTCGAGATGCTGCCCTAGTTTTGTCTTGTCCTTGCTGGCCATTTCATAATTCCCAAGGTCATGAATTAAAATTTCCATGACCTTAATGAGAATTGGCTCAGCAGGGTTGGCAAGTTTGTAGTACATCCATTTCCCGCACCTTCGGCCAGAAACCCATTTCTCCTTTTTCAAGTAGCTGAGATGTCTGGATACTGTCGATTGAGGCATCTCCAACGCTGCCATCAGGTCACAGACGCACAATTCACCGGCCATCAATAAATTTAGTAATCTTAACCGATTGGGATCTGAAAGCGCTTTAAAACCATCTGCGAGCTTGTCCATCCGTTTCCTTTGAATCCGCATAGGCGGATTTGTCAATGGGTTTTTCTCAGGTTGATCCTGTCTGGAGCACATACCCAGGGTGGCACAATAACAATTTTGATTTGGGACGAAAATGGATGTGTGGGATGGCAGACTCCTGCCATTCGCCCATGACCAGTACATCAAAAACGCGACAAACCGCGTATTTGCACAGGAAGGTCCAGATCAAACCCATCAGAAGCAAAATCTTTGCAAAATCAGTAGGAAAGCAGTTCTAGTTGGCAGGTCGACCAACGGCGGACCAACGTCTCGCCAACGTCCGAATTCCAGGCTGAAAAAAAGGGTCCTTCCGGGTTTTCCGTGGGTACCGGCGCTCAGGCATGCTTGGGATAGAGGTCCAAGCCGCCGCAGAAGAAATAGATGGCGGTCTTGAAGTGCTCCCGGTTCCGGTAACCGCAGGCCTGCGCTTGATGGCCATGATCTTGCTGTTGAGTCCCTCGGCCGCGCCGTTGGTGAACCCGGGCATGGAGGAAGGTCTTGAACTGGCAGGTATCGAGATGACACCACACCCGGGGCTCGGTAGGGTCCCGACAAGCCAGCTCGCGGCCACAGGTCGGACAGCGCCAGCGGATGCCGGGAGTATGCTCAACGTCCACACGGCCTCCGGCCGTATCCAGCTCGACGTCGGCAACAAACCACGGGTCGCTCAACCCCAGAATCCGAGAATACAGGTCCGTGTCCTTCATGGTCGCCCTCCGGGGCTGACCATAACCGGTCACCTACCCACGGAAAACCCGGAAGGACCGTTTTATCAGGTTAATGGGCAGGACGGAGGCCCAGGCTTTCTGTCACTACCAGAGAGGTGAGAATGTCACCCCCCATGGTTCATCAAGCAAGCGTTAGTGCATCTCGGGCTTGATCCGCGCGACCCACTGTTCCCGGATGAATGTTTCCAGGTCCATCCGCTTGGCGTCTTCGGGCGAATGGGGCCACAGCGCGTGCAGCCGCCCGGAATTGATGCCCTCGACCACCTCGAGCATCAGCGCGGTAATACTTTCGGAACATCCCGCGTGTACCAACTGCTGCCGAAACGTTTCCAGAGACTCCATCGTGTAGGGCACCAGGGGGCGCCCAAGCGCTTTTCCAAGGATGGCCGCTGTTTCAAGCATACTGCTTGCGTGCGGTCCTTTAATTTCCCGACACGCTTTCCCTGTAAAATCCAAGGACTGCAAGGCATTGGCCGCTGCCTCGCCCACGTCGCGCGTGGCCACGAACGGAAGCTTTATTTCGGGCTGAAACGGGCCTGCCAGCGCGCCTCCTTCGAGATGGAAGGAAAAGAGGTTTTCCATGAAATAACCAGCGCGCAGGGCCAGGAAATTGAGTCCCGCAATTCGCCCAAGGCGCTCTTCCAGTCGGTGCAACCCAGCCACGGGACCGTTTCCTGCGGGCATCTCCGCGCCCCAGCTGCTGAGACCCACCGCATGGGATACGCCGGATCGCTCCAGGGCCATACCGAGGTTGTCCACGAGTGTATTCTGGTATCCTCGAAAATCCGGATGATCAGGGATGTAATTGGGTTGCAACATGACATAGGCAGCATCGGCCCCGACGAAGGCTGCGTTGAGCGCCTCGGCGTCCAAGGGTTCGACGATACAGACTTCAGCTCCTAACTGCGCAAGCGGCTCCAGGCGTTCGGCGCTTCGGCCAAGCACGCGCACCCGGGCTCCCGTCTCCAGCAAGGCCTTCGACACAATACTTCCCGTCCGGCTGGTAGCCCCTGTAACAACATAATCAAGCTTCGCCATGATGATCGCTCCGGGGATGCCCGATATCCGTGAAGTTCATGGCCCTGGCTCGGACTTTCGCCAGCACCTGATTTGGTTCCAGGGAAGGCACTGGGATGTCGCCCGCTTCCCACTCCCCGCCGGGACGGAGAACCACTGTCGTCGACAGGAAGCCGTTTTCGAATCGTGTTTTCATGCCCAATCAGATAATTGCGCCCGGGGTGGCTGACGATACCGGATTACGGCAATCTCGTGCCTATTCCTCTCAGGTTGACAAACTGCTAGAAGATCGCATGGCAGATGCGCCACTCTATGCGCTGACCGGATAATAACACAATATGCCAGAAGAATTGAAAAATATTATGGCGAGCCTGGCAGCCCGGGAAGGTGAGTCCCCGAGCGCTTTGCCTGGGGTTACCTTTTCGCGTCATAGCCGGTCGCAACCCCGCGCCCCGGCCATCTACCAGCCCGGCGTGGTCATTTTGGGACAGGGGCGCAAGCGCGGATATCTCGGTCCTGAAGTCTACGAATACGATGCCAACAACTATTTGGTCTTGGCCGTACCTCTTCCCGCCGAATGCGAGGTTATCGCCAGTCCGCGGGAGCCGATGATTTCCATGCGCTTTGATGTTGACGCCGCTATGGTTGCCGGTCTGCTGTTGGCCATGGGCGAAAACGAACCTAGCGTGTTCCCCTTGCCTACAGGTGGCATCGCGCCGGCACCCCTGACCTCGGATGTTCGTGAAGCTGCAACCCGCTTCGTGCGTGCACTGGCCTCACCCATGGACAGCCGCGTTCTTGCTCCGGCCTTGGCCAAGGAGTTGTTATATCGCGTCCTCCTTGACGCGCAGGGCGGTTTGTTGCGAGCTTTGGCAGCCCCGCATGGCGATTTCGCCCGCATCGCCGATCTTCTCCGCCGTATTCACGCGAATTACACCACGCCTTTGGAAATCGACGATCTGGCCAGTCAGGCTGGCATGAGCCCGGCAACCTTGCATCGCCATTTTAAAGCTGTAACTGCCACATCACCGATGCAGTATATTAAATCAATTCGGTTGCATAAGGCCCGCATGTTGATGGTAGCCGACGGTATTGGTGTAGCCATGGCGGCCTCTCGTGTAGGTTATGAAAGCCCGTCGCAGTTCAGTCGGGAATACAAACGCTTTTTTAAGATGACTCCTGCTGCGGACGCTGCCAGATGGCGCGAAAGCAACTCGACTATCCCTTGAATGAAGATCGGTGGGGGTGCTGCTGCATAAATTGTTGAAGGCGAGAGCCCGGTCCATGGAGTCTTCGCGAGGAATCGGGGAAAAACGCCGAGACCGGAGTATTTTAGAAAGGTATTGGCAAGCAAGTCCGGAGCACAGGGGATTTTATTTTGAGGTTAGCGCTCATACCTCCTGCATAGAGCGAAGCCAGGATGCTTGTCCACAATATAAACTCAAAAAGGTGAACCTCCGCGTTGGCTTTTTATTACAGATTTTGCATATATGATTAGCCATATTTGCTCCTATTATTGTTGATCTATTGTCTTGATAAACAAAGAAGGTGGAAAACCCCTGCTCAGGAATCCCGCCTTCACCTCTTCCGCAGTCGCTAAGCCCGGCAGCAGCCGGACAGCTCTTTCCTTCTCACCAGACATGTAGTGGTAGTCGGTATCTGCCGTCAGCTTGACGGTCGAATGCCCCATCATCTTCGACACGGCGGCCAAGTCGGCACCCTTGTTGCGCAAGGTGGTCGCAAACAGGTGCCGCAGGTCGTACATCCTGGTCGGGCAGGTGATCCCGGCCCGCTGACAGGCATTCTTGAAGGCCTTTCGGATCGTCGTCAGGCCCCGGCCCATGTACTCGATGACGAAGCCGGACACCGATTCCTTCTTCTCGGCGTTCATCCTCTTCAGGAAGCCAGGGTTGATCGGGACGGTCCGATAGGTCTCGGTCTTACTGGCATAAATCCTGACGATGCCGGCAGCGAAGTCGACATCATCCCATCGCAAGGACAAGAGTTCGGACTCCCCTGGACGGATGCCTAGATTGAAGCAGACTTCCATGGCCCGCTTCAGGTGGGGTTCGGCGTGCTCCATGATCTTCCGGGCGTCGTCCAAGGTGAGGCGCAAATCCCAGAGCTGCACCTTCGGTTTCTTTCAGTTCTTCAGCGGGTTGACCCTGGTAAAGCCGTTGTCGATCCCGAAGTTGAAGCTCAGGGAATCGCAGTACTTGTTGACCGTGTAGGCCGGGTTGCCGACGGCATTGGCCACCCGCTTGAGTTTATTGCGAAGCGCTTTTTCGAGGGGTTTCCAGTCGATGAGGCGATCGATCTCGTCCAGGAAGCAGTTCTTGTGTTTGCGGTGCGCGGCAACATAGTCGGCAATGCCTGGCTTCTTGGAAGTGCGTTCGTTCATGGTCGCCTCCATCATTTCGGATGGAGAAAATATGCTTCAACTCCATAAAATTACAACCTATTATCAGATTTAGACCGTGCAGCGGTCTCAAGAAGAAGTTGGCGACAAAGCCGAAGGCGCGCGGCGGATTCAGAAGCGTCGCCGGGACCGGTGCTTGGCAAAAGCTGAAGGAGACGACAGCGGTGTAGGTGGGGAAGGGGGACCGTCTGGAGACGGAGGTTCACCAAATTTTTTGCTTGACATGAAAAATTATAAAAAATAAAATTTATCATTAATTTTGAACAGAGCTTGGGCACGGCCAGAATTTTTCGCAAACGGGGGGGCGACACATGAGGCGAAAAGCAACCGTATCTGCTATGGAGGAAACAAAACTCCACATCATTGAGACTGCCGAAAATTTATTTCGCCAAGTGGGATACGCCAAAACAACAGTTACAGACATTGCCAAAGCTCTTGGAATGAGCCAGGCAAATATATACAGATATTTCACCTCAAAAGCGAGTATAAATGAAGCAATTTGTGATCGCTTGGTACATAACATCGAATCACAATGCTGGGAATCCTTAGTCAAGGATGGTTCCTCAACTGAACGCTTGAAGCGATTTATTCTAGAATATCACAAAACAGTTAAAAAAAATATCATTAATGAAAAACGCTTGTATGACATGGTCGCTGTAGCGATGAATGAACATTGGGTAGTAGTTCAAAATCACAGCAATCGTATCAGAGATTTGCTGCAAATTATAATTGAACAAGGCATATCTTCTGGAGAGTTTAGAACAGTAAATAGTTTGAAGATGGCGGAAGTTGTCCATAAGTCATTGGCTGTATTTATATATCCATTGCTTCTCGAACACGAGATTAATGATGAAGAAGATATCGCTGATAAATGCAGTCTTGACGAAACGGTTGATCAATTACTTGATCTTATTTTGCATGGGCTTTGTTCAGTCGGTAAATGATAGTAGACAAACAACTCAAGAACCAGGATGGTCTTCCATGCCCTTACAGTCCGGATTTTCGTTGGCGAAATACATGGTAATTCATAGCGGTGCACTGCTTTTCATGACGGCACTGAGCCTTTGCCTCGCCGGTTGTCACGAGACCAAGCCCAGAACTCCCTTCCGACCTGTTGTCAATACCATGCGGATCGCCTTGGACAGGGGGATGGAAAGACGAACGTACCCCGGCGTCATTGTGGCGCGCCACGAAGTGCAGGAATCCTTTCGGGTAGGCGGACGCATCGAGAAACGTCTGGTGGATGTTGGCGACCATGTCAGGGAAGGCCAAGTGCTGGCGACCTTGGACGAAAAAGATCTCCGCCTCTCCGTGGAGAGCGCCCAGGCGGAACTGAAGGCTGCCTTCTCCAACAGGGATCAGACCTCGAGTGATGAAAAGCGCTATGCCACATTGCTGTCCAAGCGCGTGGTGAGCAACTCCGAATACGACCTCAAACACCTGTCGGCAGATGAAGCCCGGTCGCGTGTGGAGAGAGCCGACAGCGCCCTCAAGCTGGCCATAAGCCAACTTGGTTATGCCAAACTGCTTTCCAGTACTGACGGTGTGGTCACCCATACGGGTGCCGAGGCTGGGCAAGTCGTGCCCCAAGGACAGAGCGTCGTCACCGTGGCCCAGAAAGGAGCCTTGGAAGTCCTGGTCGACATCCCCGAACGACGCCTCCAGGACATCAAGGAGACGAAGGCGGAAATTTCCCTTTGGTCAAGCCGCGACGCCCGTTATCGGGCCGTGCTGCGTGAAACTGCCCCGTCGGCCGATCCGGCAACCAGAACCTATGCCGTGCGGTATTCGCTGCCAGACGCGGATGCCTCCGTGCACTTGGGAATGACGGCCACCCTCCACCTTTCCGAGCCCTCCGATACGCCGACCGCCCGCATTCCGGCCAGCGCACTGCTCAACCAGGGGAAGGGGCCTGGTGTCTGGCTCGTGAATCCACAAACCTGGCAACTGACATTTAGGGCGGTTACGGTGGACCACTACACGCAGGGAGACGCCTTTGTGCGGGGGAAGCTCGAACCCGGCGACATCATTGTCACTTCCGGCGTCCAAAAGCTCGACCAGGGGCTGACCGTTCGTTTGGCCGGCGGGGACAAGGAGGACGTCCGGTGAAAGGCATCAACCTGTCCGAGTGGGCCGTCACCCACCGTCCGCTCACCTTGTTCCTCATTCTGCTTGTCTCCCTGTCCGGGGCATGGTCGTATATGCATCTCGGGAGAGCCGAAGATCCCGATTTTACCGTGAAGCAGATGATCGTGAGTGCGGCTTGGCCAGGAGCCACGGCCGACGAGATGCAGCGCCTGGTGGCCGATCCTATCGAGAAAAAACTTCAGGAAGTGCCCTACTTCGACAAGGTGCAGACCTATTCCAGGCCCGGCAGCGTGGTCATGAACCTCCAGATCCTGGAATCAACGCCGACATCCCAGGTGCGCGAATGTTGGTATCAGGTCCGAAAACGGGTGGGGGATATCCGGTCCAATCTTCCCTCAGGCGTCCTCGGCCCTTTTTTCAACGACGAGTTCGGTGACGTGGATTCGGTGCTGTATGTTTTGACCGGCCCGGACTTCTCCATGCGCCAACTCAAGGATGAGGCCGAAATCATCCGGCAGGCGCTGCTTCGAGTACCATCCGTGACCAAGGTGCGGTTCTACGGCGATCAAACCGAATGCATCTTCGTGGAGATCAACAACGCCAAGCTGGCCACGTTGGGGATCGCGCCCCAAACCGTCTTCAACTCCATTGCCAAGCAAAACGAGGTGACGCCGGCCGGCGACCTGGAGACTGCCACCGACGCCGTCTATATCCGCGTGGACGGCGCCCTCAAAGGGGTCGATGCCCTGGCCGAAGTGCCTGTCGAAAGCGGTGGCAAGGTGTTTCGTTTGGGGGATATCGCGACCTTTCACCGTGGCCCGCAGGATCCTCCGACGTTTGTCGCCCGCCATGAAGGCAAGCCCGGCATCGCCCTGGGCGTGGTCATGGCCAAGGGCGGCAACATCCTCGAACTGGGGCGCAACCTGGACGACGCCATGGACCGCATCAAGGAGGACCTGCCGCTGGGCTTCGAGATCAGCCGTGTTGCCGACCAGCCGCAAGTCGTGGACGAATCCGTGTTCGAGTTCGTCCGGTCGTTTGTTGAAGCGCTGGTCATTGTGCTGGCGGTGAGTTTCCTGTCGCTTGGCTGGCGCACGGGCATTGTCGTGGCGCTCGCCGTGCCGCTGGTGCTGGCCATGGTCATGACCGTCATGAACGTGCTCGGCATAAGTCTGGAACGCATCTCCCTGGGCGCACTCATTATCGCTCTGGGGCTTTTGGTCGATGATGCCATCATTTCGGTGGAAATGATGGTGGTCAAAATGGAGCAGGGGTTCGACCGGGTCAAAGCGGCCACGTTTGCCTGGACCGCCACGGCCTTTCCCATGCTCACCGGTACACTGGTCACGGCGGCGGGGTTTTTACCCGTTGGATTCGCGAAATCCTCCTCTGGCGAATACGCAGGCGGCATTTTCTGGGTGGTGGCCATCTCCCTGGTGACCTCCTGGCTGGTGGCCGTTCTTTTCACACCGTATCTTGGTCTCAAGTTGCTGCCGGATTTTCACAGCATCGGCCATGAAGATCCGCATGCCATTTATCAGACGCCGATCTATTGCCGGCTGCGTCATCTGATCGCTTGGTGCGTCGCACATCGCAGGACGGTTGTTTGCCTTACCGCACTTCTGTTTATTGCATCCATCGTCGGATTCTCCTTCGTGTCGCGCCAGTTCTTCCCGTCCTCCACCCGCCCGGAGTTGTTGGTCGAACTGAGGCTGCCCGCCGGGTCCGCTTTCAAGACGACGGCCAAGGCTGTGGAGGAAATGGAAAAATTTTGCAAGGCGGATCAGGAAGTCAAGACATACACCAGCTACATCGGCTCGGGTGCGCCCCGCTGGTTTTTGCCCATGGCTCCGGAACTCCCCGACATCAGCTATGGCGTCATCGTCCTCAATACGGCGGACGCAGCCGCCCGTGACCGCGTCAAGGCTCGCATCGAGGCCTTTGCCGCCCAGGGAGGACTTCCCGAGGCCAGGGTGCGCGTGACGACGTTGTTTCTGGGGCCGCCTGTCGGTTACCCCGTACAATTTCGCGTCATCGGCCCCGATCCGAAGCGGGTGCGGGAAATAGCGTATCAGGTCCGTGACATCATGCGCGCCAATCCCAACACTGCGGACGTCAACCTGGATTGGAACGAGCAGGCCAGGGCGATCCGGCTGGTGGTGGACCAAGATCGGGCCAGGGTTCTGGGGCTTACCCCCCAGGACATTGCCGAGTCCCTTCAGGCGCTCCTTACGGGTGTCACCATCACCCAGGTCCGCGACGGCATCGAGCTCGTCAACGTCGTGGCGCGAGCCGTTCCAGAGGAACGGCTGCGTCCGGAAGCCCTGGCGGATTTGACCATCAGTATCCGCAACGGGAAAATCATTCCCCTCTCCCAGGTGGCACGGCTGGAATATGTGTATGAGGAACCTATTCTCTGGCGGCAAAGCCGTGATCTGACCATCACGGTCAGGGCGGAAGTCAACAAGGGCGTGCAGGCACCGGATGTCACCATGCAGATTGCGCCCAAGCTCAAACCCATCGAGAAAGTGCTTCCGCCGGAGTACCGGATCGAAATCGGCGGTGCTTACGAGGAAAGCGGCAAGGCCAACCGTTCCATTGTCGACCTGTTGCCGGTAGCCGGCGGGGTCATGCTCCTTTTGCTGATGTTCCAGCTGCAGAGTTTCCCGAGTCTCTTCCTGGTGCTGACCACGGCGCCCCTGGGGCTGATCGGTGCCGTGGGCGCATTGTTGTTCTTCCGCCAACCGTTTGGATTCGTGGCCATGCTCGGCGTTCTTGCCCTGGCTGGTATGATTATGCGCAACACCGTCATTTTGGTGGATCAGATCGGGAAGGACAGACAGGAAGGTATGGGAGCTTGGGAAGCCGTGATCGACGCGACCATCCGACGGACGCGTCCCGTGGTGCTGACGGCCCTGGCCGCGATCCTGGCCATGATTCCCTTGTCGCGTAACGTCTTCTGGGGGCCTATGGCCGTGGCCATCATGGGCGGATTATTCATTGCAACAATTCTGACACTGCTTTTCACGCCAGCTCTGTATGCAATGGTTTTTCGTATCAATAGAGGAGAAAATCAGTAGTTTGAGATGTGGTGCGGGTATAGAGTTCAGTCAAGACCGCCTGGTTGAATAAGCTCAAAAAAGCGGCTGCAATCGCTGAAAGTACGGGAGTAAGATACTTGGCCATCCAAGCGGGGAACCCGACTCAACATCAATAGGAAAATCATATTACCAAGAATTTTTCCAGAATCGATAAATCCAAGGGCAGCTTGCTGCCCATTGACCTGTATCGATCTAGAGTTTCTTGAACAGTTTAGTCTCCAAAGTTAGACCGTTTTGGCGACCTTCAGCTCCTGCCTTTCCCAGACTTGGTTCTGAGCCCGATAGCTGAAGAGGAAGTCTCAGGGACGCAGCCAAGGAAACGGCGTGTAAGATGCACAGGAGAAGGAACGCTTGGGCATATGGGGTTGGCGTCCCGTGATGGACATGTTCTGAACGTAATGCCCAACCGAGAAAGGTTGCGCAGAGCGTGGTCATGGTTGGCCCCCCAAGACGCTGCACGATATTGAGGGAAGTCGTTGCCATTGGCAGATCCTGCCGCCTGACGGAAGCATAGGCAGCCGCGATTGAAGGAAGACCGATGGCGCTCAGACCCGCGCCCCGGATGAAGAGGGCTGGAACCAGCACTCCGAGATAGAGCGAATGGTTCGCCAAAAAATAAAGCGGCAAAGTTCCGACCAGCGCCAGAAGTGCGCCTGCGGCGGACACCCAACGTATGCCGAAACGTTTCGTCAGAGTGCCCATCGTGGGATATGTGCACATCATTCCAAGGCCAAGAGGAGCCAGCAACCAGCCCATCTCAGCTGGCGTACGGCCGCAGCCGCGGATCAGATAGATCGGGATCAGCATTTGGCCGGAGAACATGACTCCATTCGAGAGAAACTGCGTAACCGCGCAGGCTGAGAAGACCTTGGCCTTGAAGAGACGAAGATCGATGAGCGCTCGATCTCCTTTCCGACGCGCTGTCCAAAAGAACATTGCCAGCAGAACGGCGGCAGAGACAAGCATCCCAAAACCGGTCGGTTCACCAATATGATCCGATGCGTGGAGGAAAAGCACCAATCCAGGTGACAGCAAGATCAATTCAACCACATCCAGCTTGCGCCGCTTCCTTTCATTGTGGTCGTTCGGCAGGAAGACAGCCGCCAGTCCGAGCGCCAATATACCGATCGGCAGGTTAACCAGGAACAACCAGCGCCAGCCAGACCTGGCGGCATGTCGCCGACCAGCTTCGCGGCAAATGGCCAAAACTCGCCAGCTTCATGGACGAAACCGAGCACGACGTGCTGGCCTCCATGACCTTTCCGGCACAGCACCAATCCGCTGGAAAGGTTGAATAAAGAGGTTAAGCGTCGGGCGGACGTGGTCGGCATCTTCCCCAACGAACAGTCCATCATCCGGCTCATCTGGGCCATCTTGCTGGAGCAAAACGACGAATGGCAGCTGCAAAGCCGCTCCATGCAGGTCGAGGCCATGGCCGAACTCAACCCCCAACCCAACGAGGCGCAGCCAGCCCAAATTCCACCCAGGGCAGCCTGACCGATGGCCACCTCAAACACTCCGGAATTTACACCACGTTGGCCATCCCTTCCTCCTCGATGTTGCTCGTGGAGTGGATAGCCCGTCGCGGAAGTCCGGGCGAAGGCTGGAAACGTGGGTGGCTCGATTAACCCGCCCCGAGGCTGGCTCCATTACCCCTCCCATGGGGTGGCCTCATTAACCCGCCCCGGCTTTGGCTCCATATGCGCGCCCGCCGACAACCCTTATTTCAAAGCACGACGGTGGGTCGTTGAGGCCTGCCACTTTTGGTTCAACCGATTCCGCAAGTTGACGATTCGGTATGAAAAGCTCGGGGCAACCCATTTAGCATTGATCCACTTGGCAGCGGCAATCCTTGCATTACGGAAGATAAAAACCAAAATTATTTATGGATAAACCCTTATTTTGCCTCACCAACAATCACAACTTTATAGCCATCTGCAGTAACATTCCTGGCGTTCGATTCAATAATTATGTATTCTACATAGTTTCCTGGCGTGCTGGCAGTAACAGTAATTGGCATCGGTACGTTCTGACCGGGCTTAAGCAGCAGTGGACCCTTGTTGGTGGCGTCAAAGAATATCAGTCCAGATTTTTTCCCGACAATTTTGTTCACCTGCATCGGAGCGTCACCTGTATTTTTGATGAAAATATTCACAGACTTTGATTCGCCTACGTGTATAGTGCCAACAGGGATCTTTCGCGGATCAACACTAAGTACTCCCATAGGAATGGGCGTCACTTCCCCGATCATGGTTATGGTCATCTTGTTATTTTTATCTTCACTCCATTGAATGTATACGTATTTTTCAAATTTTCCTGGGAATTTGTACGTGTTGTAGACGATTTCCAGTTTGGTCGATTCTCCAGGGGCTAAGGTATCTTTCCCCAGCTTCGTTGTTGTGCATGAACAGCTCGTAGACACGTTCGCAATCGTCAGAGGGGAGTCGCCATTGTTGCTCAGGGTGACATCCTTGCGCGCCACAACACCCTCGGTGAGGGTGCCGAAGGTTAAATGGTCCTGGCTCACGGAAAGCTGCCCAGCGGCCAGGGCTTGACTGCCAGTTGCGGCAATAAGGCAGCACAGCGATAGGAATAATATAGCGATACGCATATGAGAATGTCTCCAAGATTATTGCATAGAGCCATGAAGTCCACGGCTTTTGGTTGCATAGTCGAAGTGGGCGTCCTGTCCTTTGGTATGGCATACGCGGCACGCGTCCTCACCGGGCTTGCCCACGATGAGGGATGGCTTTCCACCGCCTTCAACATGAGCACGACCAGGGCCGTGACATGCTTCACATTGCACATCAGCCAACTCTGGAGTCAGGCCTTGGTCCAGGTAGCCACCATCCTGGCCGTAGCCTACGACGTGGCAGCGGAAACAACCCGGGATGGTTTGCTTTTCTGCCCCCTGGGTCTTGAGATCAGCGAAGGCATTGCCGTGGCGCGTCGTCTTCCATCCTTTCACCTGCTTCGGATGACATTGCTCGCACGCCGTATAGCCCACGTAGTCGCCGAAGATTTCAGCCGAAGCCCTGTCAGGCGCTGCCCAGATCAGCAGCAGGGCGACTGCGCAGCATGCAGCAGTAGTCAAACGCATGTTCGGCCACCTAACAATTGCAGTTCGCTGCCGGTTTAACATAGAGTTTGTCCTTGAGCTTTCGGAGCAACGCGGCATCAATGCCTTTCAAGTCCAGCAGTTCGTCCATGTCCACGTACTCGCCGTTTTGGTTGCGATGCTCGATAATCATCTTGGCCAATCCCGCATCCAACCCCACTTCCTTGACAAGTTGTTCCTGTGTTACGGCATTGATATTCAGTTTGCCTGCTTCGTCCTGGGCGAATGCCATATTTGATATGGATAGAACTATAATAATGAACAACAAGAGACATTTTTTCATGGTAAGCCTCCAGATCTACCAACCAAGGTATTTATATGTGTATAACAACCCCCACATTATGACAGACATAATGCCGGATAGAGAACCAAAAAATGCTTTTCGTCCAGGGCTGGTATTGATTCGAGAACAACGAAATACGCCTATATAGAGAGCCATAGTAGTGGAGAAGATCAACACCAAAGCCAACATGATAAAAACGATATCCATGAACATACGATATTCCCTTAATAAAGGCCGAAATATTGGCAGAGAGTGAGCAGAACCATGATGGCCAATGCCAGCAGTATGCCACAGGCGTCACGGTCTTGGGCCTCTTGGCCGGTATTGGCCATGTAGTCAAAGCCAGTGTGGGTAGTGGTGTGTGAATGTACGCTCATAGCTGATTTCCCTATTTGGGCAGCAACCCAGTCTTGACGCATAAAGCCACGACAGCCAGGAGCACCAGCATGCGGAGGGTCCCAGCTATGGCGGTGATGGCCAGCCCCTTCAGGCCGGGGGCCAGAATGTCGCGCCATGAAAGACTCAGACCCAAGGCGGCAGCGGCCAAGGAAAAATCCCATTTGACCATGGTAAAGATTGCATGGTGTGCGGGTTCGCGAAACAGGTGCAGACAGGTAAGCCCCCAACAAAAAATGAACACGCCAAGCCAGATCGGAAAGCGTTCGATGCCTCGGGTAGCCAGCACACGGGGATCGTCTTTGTGACGCAACTTGCGCAGGAACGTGATGCAAAAGACGAAGAGGAAGCCCGCAGGCATAATGACGTGACGCCCTACATCGAACCAACCCGCATAACGCCCTGCTTCGTAGCCGTAGGCAAAGGCTGCGGACATGGCCTGTGCCCCGTTGCCTACGCCGAGGACTGCCGCCAAACCGAAGGCTGTTTGGGGGAGACCGAACCAAGCTGCCATGCTAGGCATGACGACCATGGCCACCAAACCAAAGCCGATGACGCAGGCGGTGGCATTCGCCACTTGGCCGCCTTTGGCCTTGATAAGGGGCATGAGGATGACACACGCGTGGGGATCACCGGTGCACAGTCCTCCGGCAATGATGGCGCCGTGCCGATCATCGAGCTTGAAGAGGCGGACGAGGAACAGTGTCAGGCCGGCCGTGCCCAGGAGTGCCAGCACGCACAGCAGCATGGGCACAAGTCCGAGCTTGAAGGCGTGGCCGATCATAAAATGGGGCGCCAGCATGATGATCCCCAGGGGCATGAGGATATGGATGAGGGAGAGGCCGCGCTTCCAGCTGTCGGGGACCCCAAAACAATTTCCCACAAGCAGGCCGAGCAACAAGGGATTCCACACGAAGTTGGCGTTGAGTATCTGAAAGAGGGGCGTGTGGTTGATGGGACCGACCACGCCACTGAGCCATTCGAACAGGTTCTCCAGGGTGAAGGGATTGGGCACCCCGGGGAGATTGTTCGCGAAGACGCTGATGAACAGCATGGCCAGTAAACCAGGCAGGATTTCTCCATACCCATACATGGCGCTGAAAAAGGATGTTCTGGTTCGCGCATAGGGAATGCTGTCGATTTCAGGCATTGTTTGTCGTTTCCTTCTCGTGGGTGTCCTTGCTTTTACGAAACACGTTAGCGGCGAATGTGCGCGGAACCGCCGGTATTCACCGAGCCGGAGAGCTTCTGGCCGTCATCTTTCGTCCAGGTGCGCCAATGCTCCATGAAGCTCAGTCGGGGTAGCATGGACAAGCGCAGGAAGCCTTCGGTGGTGCCCGTGACGCCAATCAGCACATCAACGTTATTGCGGGGTTGAAAGGCCAGGTTGTCGGATCGGACGACCTGACCTTTTTGCAGGGTTTCTACATGCCAGGCATGGATCATTTCTCCATCAAAGGCATCAATAACGAGGCGGAAAAGTGGTTCCCCAGCCTGGTCCTTCGGGCCTTCATAGGTGGGGTGATTCCTATCCAAAGTGATGGCTTCCGGGTTATCCAAAAGAAGTTCATTAAATTGATAGCAATGACCACAGACATCAGGTCGTACCATGAAGCGTGGATCAAATGGAAAGGGTGTATCGCGTTTAAGGAGTTGTACACCAGTAAAAATATGTAAGTTTGCCTTACCATCATGCAAAGCTTCTTTGGAATCAAGTTCCACCACCACATCGTTGTAGGATAATTGCAAGGACTGAACTGCCTCGTGGTACTGCGGCAACAAGTTGGCTTGGTCAGGGGACAACCCCAGATCCTTGCTGGCCACCACCTTGTCGCTTTTGTCCCGGAGTGAGAGGGTTACGAATTTGGTGTCTTGGTTCGCTCGTTCGCAACGTAAGGTAAGATTTCCCACTTTTGTATCTTGACCCTCAGCCAAGAACCGATCTTGTGGTTTGTCATACGTATAGTTGATGGAATTAATGACTGGTGTTCCAAATTCCTTGATGCGGACAAAATCCATGCCAATATATTCCGGGATGATCCATGTAGCGCCTTCGGCAAAGACATCCGGCATCTGGTAGCGATTCCCTGCCTTGGGGGCTAGCCCCTGGGCCATGAAGAAATGGGAGCCCCAACGATTTCCAGAATACTTCATGAGGGAAAGTTCTGCCTCGGGGCGGTCATCCAGGTAATGATGTCCGGTAAAGCGAAGTGCTTTGTTGCGCACACCCAGCAGTTGATCCTGCCAATACATAAGATTTCCATCGCCCATGGGTTGGTTTTTCCAGAAGTCGAGTTGGAAATTTTTTCGCACAAACGTACTTGAATCAAAGGAAACCAGGTAGGCCTGTTTCCCCAGCAGCAGGAAGGACTCTCCGCTCAGCGTGCGAACATTGCGGGCGTTGCGCGAAGAATAGCAGAGTCCGGCAGGCGGAACGACGATGCGTCCCTTGCGGTAGTCCACGTAACTGCCTCTGATAAATATACTTTCAGCCGACAAGAGGCGTTCCCCCTTGCGGTTACGGTAGATCTTGCGTTTGACCCCTTGGAAATGGGGGACAAAGGGTGCGGTATGGTCGGGTTCGTAGAACGAACTGTCCGATACCACCTTGGGATAGGAGGTAAACTGGGAGCCCTCCACGACGGTGCCGAAACTCAGGTCGGCCAAGCGCGTCAGAAAGGTGCTTTCCAAAATGGGCTCCAGCACCGGGGACGTACCAACGAAGAAATCAATGTTTTTGCGACCTTCCTTGGGCCAAAAAATCATATTATCGGTACGGATTTGATAATAATCGCGCAAATACAAATTACGACAAACCGAATCATTTATATTTTTTGCCGTCAAAGTGAAGGCAGGTTGGTTGAACCACCAGTACGACCACTTCACAGGTCCCTTGATGTCAGGGGTATTCGTATCCAGGGAAAAGGGATTGACGTTCTCCAGCACCAGACGCTGTAACATTCCTGTCATGGGATTGGCTTCGAGGCCTACGATATACCGTGAATCCAAAGGCCATGCCTCTCCCTGATGCACGGTAAGCAGGTTGCGCCAGATCACGAAGCGTAGCGTTCCCTTGTCATAGCCGTGAGGCTTGCTGCTGGTCCACGGCACGAAATCCGAATTTTGGGCGAAGTCGGGCTCGATCTTGATCTCGATGCGCATGTCTTGGCTAGGAATGGTCAGATGGTACTGGTCCTTTTCTCCCATCATGGTTTTGTAGCCTTGGGCCGTGAGCGGACGCACAAGTTTTTCGGCCAGCACAGTGTCTCCGAAAAAATTTGTGACGCGCACCAGGAAACCATTTCCTCTGCGAAACGCATAAATGCGCTTATTAAAGTAATAGCGGTAGTCCTCTTGGCGCACATCCAGGACGACAGGACGAGTCATGGAAAAAGTGGCCGACCGGATCACGGGAAAGCGGATGCTTTCGAACTCGGCTTGTTTGAAGTCCAGATGTTTGGTGAGCACCCGAGTGGCACCATATATATAGTCTTTGTCCAGGAAAAACGACTTTATTTGCGGGACAATACCCTCGTCCACCTGGAGTTCTCTCGTCTTGTTGCGATCTTCGAAAGAGCTGGAGACAGGCATTTCCAAGGGCCATCCTCCGGATGGCGCGATGAGCGCGATTTCGCCGTAAGGTTTTTCATAATGATCCGTGGAGTAGTCGAACCAGAGGCGATAGCCAGTCTTGTCCACGGGGACCTTTTGTCCCAGTTTGACGGAAAGCCCCTTGGTTTCGTGAATAGCGGTCTCAAGATCCACAAGATAGGCCTCTTCGCCCAGAATCAGGAGCGGATCGCCAGCAAAGGGCGCTGCGTCTCCGGACACCTCGGTGAGATAGAACAGCCCGCCGGCAGGCACCGAGGCTTTGCCACCACTGATGGAACTCCCACGGAGGACGACTGCCTCAGATAGATGTTTTTCTTCACCTTTTTCGTTGTGCAGGATCTTGTTTCGCAATCCTGGTAAGTGGGGAATGAAGGTCATATCGTCGGCCGGCGGGAGGCCGTGAGGGTCGGAGGCGGCCAAGCCCAACGAAATGTCGAGCAGCAAGACCAGAGGGAGCATGAGGGCTAAGGGCCTTCCCCAAACGGCGTGACAAATGCGCATGTCTTTTTCCTTTTCCCTAAACTGCACGGAACGTGCGCGTGGAAACAAGCACGCTAAGGATCAAAAAGTGTACCGTATGCATATCATACTGAAAACTATTATTTTTTTGGAAAAAAGCTTTCCTGGCACCGCTTCTCCTGGGAGGAGTGTCATACATGGTGTGCAAAAATCCGCACAGGTAAGGGGAAAATCTTGAATGATTTCATGGTGGCCAACTTTTTGCTTTCGTTTATGGAAAAAGGATTTTTCCTTTTAGGGACGGGATCATGAAATGGAAGTTGTTGTTGGTGATGATGGTGTGGGTGTTGATGGGGTTGAGAGGTACTTCCGCCGCGGCCCAACCGATGCCGATCCGGATCGGACTCAATACCCAAGAGCCTCCCTTCGCCTACCAGGATGCCACGGGAGGCTCCCCGACCGTGCGCGGACTGGATGTGGATGTGGCGCGACTGCTGGGAAAAATTTTGAATCGAAAGGTGGAATTCTACCATAACATCCAACCGTCAAGCCGACAGGACATGCTTGCCAAGGGGCGTGTGGACATGCTCATTACCGCCACCCCGGGCATGATGCCTGAGGGCACGTTTGTCTTGGTGCCCACCGGCATCTCCCAGAATCGCCGTCTTTTCGTGAAATCCGACTGCCGCGATGTGGTCTGTCTCAAGGACCTTGGCACCAAACATGTGGTCATGCTGGCTGGGGACAACCCCTGGCATGAATCCGACTATCCAGTACCTCAGGAGTTGACCGTTGTATCGGACTCATTGAAGGCTTTACAACTGCTGGAAAACGGACAAGCCGATGTGTTCGTGGCTCCTTCTGAAGAAGTGGCTCATGCTTTAATTCTTAAATATGGATTGCGAAACATTCGAAAGGTTGGGGTGATACTGGAGAAGCATCCTCTTTACATCATACTGCGGCAAGAGGACCAGGCTTTTCTTTCGGACGTCGTTACAGCCATGGAAAAGCTTCGTACCTCAGGAGCCCTCACCAAGATCAGGGAAAAATGGTTTGGGGTAGACTTCGCACCTCCCCCTTGGCAAAAATACAAGATACAGATTTTTAGCGTTGCTACCTTTATTTGCCTAGGCATTTTCGGCGTTGTGATTTGGAACCGCCAACTTAAGATAAAAGTCATGGAGGTGACGCGAGGTCTGCAGGCCTCGGAGCGCAACTTTCGGAGTGTCATCGACTCCTCTCCGGACATGATCGTGGTGGTGGACCGCGCTGGGCACATTCATCAATGGAATCCCAGCGCCAAACGCCTGCTTATAGGAGAGGCTGGAATCGTACCCCAGACCCTAACGCAAAACTTCATCATTGAGGAGCGCCGGCAATGGGATACTTTTCTCAATCAAGTGTTTGACACCGGTCGGGGAGCACTGCATTTTCACCTCAAAGTGGATCAAGGTGGCGAGCAGGAAATCGACGTGGTTGCCACACTGGTCTCGGATCAGGAGACCGGTGCCCCCCTGGCCTGCTGTTTCGCCAGAGACATGACTGAGCGCATCCGCATGGAGCAGGAGCTTATTCAGGCCGACAGGTTGGCCACCATTGGTAAAATGGCTGCGGGCGTGGCCCACGAGATCAACAATCCATTGGGCATCATTCAGGCCAATGTGGAACTGCTGCTCACCCATGGGCTGGATCCAGAAACCAGATGCGAATCGCTGGAGGCCATCCGGCGCAACACCATTCGGGCGGGGAACATCACCCGGGATCTCCTGGCGGTGGCGAGGCCGCGGACCCCGCAGATGGCCGAACTCGACTTGTATGGTCTCGTGCGCACCATCCTTTCGATGGTGGCGCCCCAACTGAAGGGCATCACCGTCGTGCACCAGCAGCCACCCTCCCCCCTCACCGTTTGGGGCGACGGATGCTTGCTGCAGCAGGTGTTCCTCAATGTGGTGCTTAATGCCAAGACAGCTTTGGAGGGGCGGCCCACCCCCCGGCTGTGGGTGCGCTATTGCCAACCCCGTGACGGGAGCGTTCGGGTGCTGGTCGTGGATAACGGCCGAGGCATCTCTCGTGAGCATCTTACTGTTGTGTTCGATCCTTTCTTTACCATAGGAAACCCCGAAGGGTTCGGACTGGGGCTGTTTATCTCCCAACGTATCGTGGAGAACCATGGGGGCGTCATGTACGCAGAGTCCGAACTGGGCAAAGGGACCAAGATAATCATTGAATTACCGATGCCACCTGATCAAACCTCCACGATTCCCAAGCCTTGCAAATTTTCGACGTTGTAATGGGGTCTTGCGATGAAGACGAAACTGCTAATTGTGGATGATGAAAAAGACTTTTTACACGTATTGAAAAGTTTTTTTTCTTTTGGTCCGTATGATGTCCAGACTGCAACTTCCAGTGAAAAAGCCCTCCATTTGTTGGATCAGATTCAGTTCGATGTGGTGGTTACGGACATGGCCATGCCAGGGGACAGCGGATTGGCGCTCTTAAGGGAAATACAAAAAATGAATCGATACCTTCCGGTGATCGTTATGACCGGGGTAGGGACCATCGAAAATGCCGTGGAGTCCATCCAGCAGGGCGCCTTTCATTATATCACCAAGCCGTTCAATCCAAAAGATTTGGAGAATTTGATTTGCCGCGCGGCGGAATATGCGGAACTCAACCGTCGTGTGGAACGCGAAGTCTCCGACGTTACTTCGGACAGGTTTGTTTTGGGCCAAAGCCGAAGCATCAAGAGCGTTGTGCAAATGGTCACCAAGGTGGCCGTATCTACTGCTCCTGTGCTTATTATGGGTGAAACTGGCACGGGAAAATCCCTGTTCGCCCGGATGTTACATGAACAGAGTGAGCGTCGGGCGAACCCGTTCTTGACCATAGATTGTGCGGCCTTGGCGGAGACTCTTCTGGAAAGTGAACTCTTCGGTCACGTCAAAGGTGCTTTTACAGGAGCGGTATGTGCCAAACGTGGCCTTTTGGAAGAAGCGCAGGGTGGAACGATTTTCCTCGACGAGATTGGCGAACTTTCACTAGGTACGCAGGTAAAATTGCTCAGTGCCATTCAGGAGCAGGAAATTAAACCAGTTGGTGGCAATAAATCCTGCTCCATCGACGTGCGATTTATCTCTGCCACCAGCCGAGATTTGCAACAGGAGATTGCTGAAGGGCGCTTTCGAAGAGACCTGTACTTCCGTTTGGCGGTAGTCCCCCTCTATCTTCCTCCCCTGCGCGAGCGCCAAGAGGATCTCCCATTATTTATCGAGCACTTTATTCGACGGCTAAATAAGGAATACAAAAAAAATATTGCACATATAGACAGTGAAGTTATGAACACACTTCTTAATGCCCCCTGGCGTGGCAACATTCGCGAATTAGAGAATGTGCTCGAAAGAGCTGTGCTGCTTTCCAATGGCAAGGCTATCACCATGGCTGACATTTGCATGGGAGGCCCTCCGTCGCACACCAAGTCCACGAACTCGGTCTCCGTATCCCTCAAGGCGGTCGTGGAGGAAGCAGAAAAACATGCCATCCTTGAAACCCTCACCGAAACCGGTGGCAACCGCTCCGCTACGGCGAAAATACTGGGTATCGCCAGGCGGACTCTCTACGACAAGTTGGCCCTGTATGGCTTGGAGTAGGCTGTCTTTTCTGGCGGCCCCTCTCGCGATTCCTTAAAAGACATCATCCCTTCTCTCGCGCTGCCGCTGTAAGATTTTCCGCAAAGGGCGTGCAATCTTCTGTACATGCCTTCTCCAACTGGTTGGAGAAGGGGCTGTTGGTTTTGTTGATTTTTCGAAAAAAAACAAAAAAATTTTGTTATTACAGTAAGTTGATTAATATGGTTTGGAACGTCGATTTCGGCATAATCCTTGCCTTATAAAAAGGGACATTGCGTCTACACCTTGGCTGAGGGGAAGCATAAGTGTGCAATGGGTGCGACAGAGCTTAGGCGTCAATCTGGATTCTATAAATGCGTACTTGAAGTGTTTTATGATATCAATTTTGCTACAGTTAACAAACTTCCTCATACAAGTTTGGCCTGTTTGCAGGAAGGATCGTTATGAATTGTCGATTATAGGAGGAGAAGGGTGAAGAGGCGCGATTTTTTGACCTTGGCGACAGTTGGTGCCTTGGACGTGCTCATGAAACCATTGGGCGCGCTGGCTTTTCCGACGGTGTTTCCGCATGGAACGACCATCTATTATCCTGAGAAATGCTGGAATGGCTTCACGGTGTTTGGCACTGAAGTGGAGTCAGAAGGCACAGTCCTTATCGACATGAACGGGAACGTAGTCCACCAATGGAAGGAAATTGGTCAACTGGACCATCCCAACAAAATCCTCAAAGGCGGCTATTTGGCCGGCGCCAAGCGCCCTAGTCCGGAGAAAATGGGGCGTATTTGGGGCATGGAAGATTCCAGCGACCTAGCCGTCGTTGATTTTAAAGGTACTGCCATGCGTACTCTCCCTCGGGCCGGTATGCATCACGACTTTCAGTTCCAGGGGAATCCTGTCGGTTACTATAGTCCTGCTCTGCCGTTAGATAACTATAAGCAAAAAATGTTGGTGCTCTCCAACAAGATTGTCCAGAAGCCGGAACTCACGGATAAAGATCTACTGGACGATGTCATCTACGAACTTGATTCTAATAATAATATCATTTGGTCGTGGTTGGGGAGTGATCATTGGGAAGAGATGGGCTTTACTCCGGAAATGTTGGCTACTCTCCGCAAATACCCTTCCTATTCCATGACACGAAATAAAGGTATTAAAGGTGGGGATTGGATACACGTCAACGCGACTTCCTATCTTGGACCGAACAAGTGGTTTGATGCAGATCCCAAGAAATACGCGGCATTTAATCCTGAAAATATCATTGTTTCCTGCCGTCAGACAAATACCAGTTTCATTATCGATAAAACGACCGGAAAGATCGTATGGCGTATTGGACCGCTGTACTATCCAGAAATTGTTTGGGAATTTGCTGAAGAGCAGTTTCCCCGCGCCTACCGGAAGCTCGGGCAGATTATCGGCCAGCATCACACCCACATGATCCCTCGGGGGCTCCCTGGTGAAGGGAATATTCTGATCTACGATAATGGTGGATACGCAGGTTATGGTCCTCGCAATCCTGGGGCCCACGATGGGTGGTCCGATGCACGGCGCGATTATTCGCGGGTCATTGAACTCAATCCTTGCAACTTGGAGATGGTATGGGAGCATTCGGCCAAAGAAATGGGTATGCGCAATAAATACCAATTTTACTCAGACTATGTGAGTTCAGCACAGCGACTCCCCAACGGAAATACTCTCATCACCAACGGTGCGGTGGGGCAGTTCCAGGAAGTAACTCCAAAACATGAAATTGTGTGGGAATACATTAGCCCATATTATAATCCAAACGGTAAGTATAACTTGGTTTTTCGCGCCTATCGCGTCCCATACGACTATGTGCCGCAGCTTAAGAAACCAAATGAAAAGGCTGTCATCCCACCTGATAATGCCAATTTCAGAGTGCCATCAGCTTCTTAAATCAACGGTTAAGCAAGGAGGATGTACATGTCTAGAAAATTCATCATGTTTTTTTTATGGTCTCTTCTGTTTTGCGGAGTTTGGCAGTCTGTATGTTCTGCAAAAGGGCAGGTTGTAAGCTTTAATACGGCCACTGTTGATCAGCTGGCTAATATTGAAGATGCGAAGATTCCTTCGGAGTTGGCTCAAGCTATCGTCAAATATCGAGAAGAAAATGGAGTATATAAAACACCTGAGGCGCTGTTAAAGGTACCTGGGATGACAAACGATTTTTTTGAAATGCTTAATCCTACTTTAAAAGATGGAGATGTCGTTCATGATCCAGATGCAGAACCGGCGCTTGCTCCATCAAAATGTTAATGCATCTAACATGTTGTAAAAATATATTATTATAATGGCATATTCTATGCTTGGAACCCATTGTAATACTTATAGGGAGGGTTATATGCATTGTATTTCTAACAAATGTGTTGTTGGTACAATTATTTGCTCTGCACTGGTGTCGGCGATGTTGCTCTGCATGGATGTACGCAATGGCCTTGCTAGGCCAACGGTGTACCCGACAGGGACAACTATTTTTAACCCTACAAAAGCGCAGGATGGTGTCTTTATTATGGCTGTGCATCCTGAGTATGTTGCCATAATAGATAGAAATGGAAACGAATATAATAGATGGAATATCGAAAAAAACCACGCAAATGCACGAGCAAGGCTTATAAAAAATGGTAATTTACTGCTCGCATCTACTTATATAGATCTGTCTGGTAGTGGAGCATTCACAGAATCTCATCAAACTATCATCCGCGAATTAACTTGGGATGGGAAAAAGGTGTGGGAATATACTGTTCCCAAAGAATTAGATTGGCATAACGACGTGATCAAGCTCAAAAATGGAAATATCTTGTTTACGGCATATACTCCTGTGCCCAAAGAATATCTTGCAAAAATCAAAGATGTAGACATTCCTTGGTGGGGAGCGATCAAGCGGTCCAAGGCCAACATGCGAGGTGATGTGCTCATGGAGATAGACCCCAAGACAGGGAAGACCGTCTCGGAGTGGAAAACCTGGGAGCATCTTGATCTTAACATGTTTTCTCCCATGTGTCCCGCTAATGATTGGACGCATGTGAACAGCATCCAGGAACTGCCCGAAAACAAGTGGTATGACGGTGGAGATAAACGCTTTACTCCTGGGAATTTGCTTGTCAATCCTCGCAACCTTGATGAATTTTATATCATTGACCGGAAAACGGGTAAGGTCGTTTGGTCTGGAGGGCATAGCTACAAAACAGGATTGCAGCATTGCCATGAACCACAAATGATAGAAAAAGGTTTGCCCGGCGCAGGTAATATTATTTTGTTTGACAATGGCCTGTTTCCAAAAACACGTGATCGGGTGGGCCAGACAGCTTTGATTGAGCTCAATCCAGTCTCTGGAGAAATTGAATGGATGTATGAGACCAAAGGTTATTCGAATATGCATTTTTTCAGCAAGACGATGGGCTCGGAGAGTCGCTTGCCTAATGGTAATACATTCATCTCGGAAGATAATGCCGGTCGTCTGTTTGAAGTCACCCATGACCCGAAAAATCCTGAAGGCGGTGAAATCGTATGGGAATATGTGATGCCGTCATTTAGCCAACGCAGTCGAATTTACCTGGAAGACTATTGTCCGCAGCTGAAAAGCATTAAACGTAGTTGTAAGCCTTACGCCGTAGTCCCACCAGCGAACGCTGATTTCCACGTTCCCAGTGCGGCTAAATAATTTTTAACGCATCCATGGGGGCAGCATCTTCCCCGCTGCCCCCAGCCAAGAAGGAGTTCGACCTATGAATAAAATTTGTTCCTTGAGCAGAATCCTATTGTTGCTCAACTTGTTCTTGTTATTTTCTGTAGTGGCATACGCCAGTGACGATGTCGCATATTTTGTCGCCAGTGACGAAATTTTCAATCAGATTACGGGGATTCGGAATTATTTGACGAACGACGGCGTTAAAATTGTACAGATCAAACCGTCGGAGCTTGATAAACTAAAAGATATTAAGAGATTTGTTGTGTTTGGTAGCCCAGATGCAACTGATGCTATCGGTGATTTAATCCGCACGTCCTTGAATGAAACTCAGCTCAATAATGCCCGCAGAATGGGAAAAGCAACTTTTGTTGCTGCTAGTGTCTCCGGAAAAGACGCCATATTTTTTGCAACATCATTTGGGATGACTTCACTTGTCAAATCCTCTGCAAATTCTTGGAAAGAGTGTTTTGAGTCATGGTATGGTGTTAAGATACCTGTAACTCAAATAATAGGATATTGATTTAACGATTCTGCATTTACTTGCTTGAGACTGCTGCACAATTCCCTGACAGCCGGCCAATGCGCTACCGTTACATTGGACGGGCTCATAGCATGACGGGATTCCAAAGGGCGCGCCCTTTGGCCGCCGGAGGCATTCTCTCCTGAGCAATTGTGCAGTTGTCTTTACTTTGTCCTGTGTCTGATCATTTTGTAAATGTCCCTTTTGGGAGGAGATCTATCTACTGATTATAGCAAACTATAGATCTTTCCCCTGAGTAATTTCAATTCTTCCGGTCTGTAAACAAAAGTGTCGGCAGATGTGTATGTCATCTGTCCGTAGGGGACTGTTGTTTTCTTACAGGAAGGGAGATCTGTTAGGGGCGGTTGCCAATCGACTGTGTCGCGGATGTCGGCATGAGGCATCCCTCTTAACCAGAAGGAGGAACATTCGTGCGACGCGTATGGGCAACATTCATTTTCGCTATCTTGATTTTTGCAGGCATAAACAGAAGTGTTAAGGCAGCAACTGAAGTTAATATGACTGGCGACGCTCGTGTCTATGGCGTATTTTTTACCGGTCACAACTTCACCTGCTGGAACAACGCGGCTTGGACCAGCTTTTCCGGTACATTTAATCACGCCGGTAGGAAAACAGAAGATACTTTTGAAATCTGGGAGCGCTTTCGTCTGCGTTCGGACTTTGTGGCCAGCGAAAGCGTAAAGTTTCGTCTGGGCTTTAAGGTAGAAGATACCTGGGGGCGCGGAACCTTCACTGCTGCGAATCCTTCTGCCGCTATTAAAGTTTATCAAGCTTATCTACAATTCAAGTGGCCCGGCTGTAACATTGAAACCACCGCCGGTCTGCAAGACATCACGCTGCCGCAATCGCAATTGTTCTTTGGAAGCATTGTCTTTGGTGGGGACCGTATTGCCTCCCTCACTTCCCGGGTTCCCCTTATGGGCAACACGGTGGAATTGTTGGCTGGTTTCGGTCGAATGATCGATTCCAACCAGACATTTGATCCCACCACTACCCAGGTGGGGGATGAGCTAGACACCTACTTTCTAACCCTGCCCATTAGCCTTGATAATTTTAAGGCGACCCCGTGGGGGCTCATTGCCATAGCGGGTCGCAAAGCTGACTACTTTACCTTGAATGCCTCTGGTTTTGGCATTGCCAACTACGCCGAGAACCTGATTTCGGCAGGATCGCTGCTCAATACGACCATCTGGAAGAACAACCAGACACCATACTGGTGGGCCGGTGGCGCCTTTGAGGTGACCTCTCTCGAGCCTGTGCGTTTCTACGCTGACGTCATTTACGGCGCTGGTGCTCAGGCTGACCGCGAATCCAGCCAGCGGCACGGTTGGTTTCTCGATGCCGGTGCCGACTACACTGGTTGGAGCCTAATGACACCACAGGTCTTCGGCTGGTGGTCCACTGGTGAAGACAATTCAACCCGTAACGGTTCCGAACGGTTGCCCCAGTTACGTCCCAACTGGGGGCCTGGCAACAGCTTTTTGCTTGATTGCAGCCAGGAGTTAGCCAAAAATTCCAACATGGGCATAAAGCCGAATGGTGCCTGGGGGGTAGGCATTTCACTGAACAACATTATGTTTGTTGAAAAGCTCTCCCATCGTCTGACCTATACCTATATCCATGGTAACAACTCGCCCCGTGCTATCCGTGCCCTCAATGCAACTTTAGGATCAAACCCTTACTTTGTAATGGGCCGTGATTTATCGTCCAACGAGTGCGCTCATGGTCTGAATTTCGACACCACCTATATAATTTACGAGAATTTGTCCGCCGTTCTTGAGAGTGGTTGGGCCCATGGGTACTTTCAGCAAAGCGTTTGGGGACGTCGGTTGGTTCACAGGGCCAACTCCAGTGATGTATGGAAGGTTGCCTTTGGCTTGACCTACAAGTACTAAACGATTCTCTCTGCGAATTGTTGCCAAAAGGTCGAGACTTGAAAATCTCGGCCTTTATTTTGTGCACCTTTCCACCTCCCTCTGAAACTGATGCACGATAAATCTCAATATATATTGAGATGAGGTGGTCCTGGTTGGTTGGACAGCCTCCAGGACAGCATGGCCCGGATAACCGCACCAGGTAGAGGAAGCCGCGCCGCATGCGGACGTAGGTGATGTCAGCGCACCACACCTGATTCGGCCGCGTAATCGGCATTTCTCGTAACAAATACGGATATATCTTGTGATCGGGATGCGGCTGGCTGGTCCTGGGCTTCTGGATGGATCGCCATGAGCCCCATTGGGTCGCGCATCGGCGAGCAACCGAGTGAAGCTCCGCACCAGCCGTTGCACGGTAGTTGCCTCACATCACCGAGACATTAGCGCGAACACACCCCACCCCAGGTATTCACGCGTATAAGCGGCGTAACGCTCTGGTTCCGTGGTCAATTTGGCTCGAACATCTTTCGCGAATTCGTCGTCGGGATTGGCTTCAAGCCATCGGCGCATGGTGAGCCATTTGGCCGCCTCGTATCTGTCCCAACTGTCTTGGTCTGCCAGAACCATTTCCACGACGTCGTAGCCAAGGTGGCAGAAAGACGCGAGAAGTTCTGGAAGCATGAGAAAATCGGAGATTGAGTTGGCGAGACACCCCTTGGCAACATCTTCCGTCGGAGGTAACTGCCGCCAGTAGGGCTCGCCGATGAGGATGATCCCTCCGGTGCGCAGGCTTCGCGCCAGAAGCTCGATAGTGCCGACGACTCCCCCACCGATCCAAGTGGCGCCGACACAGGCTGCCACACCGACCTTTTCGTCGACGACGTAGCCGGCAGCGTCTCCGTGGATGAACTCGACCCGGTCGGTGACGCCTAGTTCGTCAGCGCGGAGTTTCGCTTGTTCGGTGAACAACTGGCTCATGTCGATACCAGCGCCGCTGATTCCGTAATCGCGTGCCCAGGTACACAGCATCTCGCCCGAACCGCTGCCGAGGTCGAGCACACGGGTCCCCGGTTCCAAACGCAACGCCGCCCCGAGAGTGGCGAGCTTTCCTGGTGTGAATGGATTATGGATGCGATGAGCACTTTCAGTAATGGTGAATATCCGTGGAATGTCCACAGCAGAACCTCCTTTATTATTTAGACTTTTCGTCATTATTAGTAGCACTACTGTTTCTGGAGCACTTTGCTGCTACAACCCGTCAGAAAGTGTAGCAGATTGCCCCCAGGGGGGGAAGGAGGAGCTTGTGACAGGTCAAAATCGATGCAGGGGCCTGCACGACGGAGAACTCACCAAAAACTCAAAAAATTCGGCAGGTGAAAACCCAGGTTCCTGCGGATCGGAGACCAGAGGATTCCTCGAAAAGCTGAAAAATCTAGTAAAACAGCACGATATGAACGACTTGAAGCGAAAATGTACCCGCCGGATGGCAGCATCCTGCCATTTTTCGGTGGGGGAGGAGTCAAAAATGCGGGGAAGCGAGTATTTGACAGGGAAATGGGTGGAAGCCTTATCGAACTTGCCATCTTGATGAACAATCTGGACATCCTTCGCCGGACTTCAAGAAGTCCATCGACGAGCTGCTCGGTCTGAGTAAAGGGCTTCAGAAGTTTGTTGGCACTGCTGGATATCAAAAGCTAAAAGCACAAAAATCGTCACTATAAGCAAGCAAAGTGAATTTCCCCAGCCAGGAGGTTCACCTTTTTACCCAGAAGGACGGAGACATGATGTCCATGTAAAATTCCATTAGATTATTTTCATAAAGGATAATCAACGCAATTGGCTGTCTTTATTGCCGCGACGGTTATATGGAGTCACAATAGTCTGATCTTTGTCATGTTCCTGCTGGCAAGAGATACAGAGACGAACCCCAGGCAGGGCTTTTCGCCTCGCGAGAGGTATTTCAGCGCCGCATTCTTCACATTCCAAAAGGCTTTCACCTTTGGGCAATAAGTTACGGACTCGTGTAACCTCATCTTCAATGGAATGTGCAATCTGATCCTGCACAGCTCCATCGCCAGCCCAACCAATTGCCATTTTCAGATCTCCGTGTAAATTGTCGGGTTTTGATGAAAAATCTTTACGTGAGACCGATGCACGGCCTAAATCGGATAATAGGTTGAGTCCGATGCCCCGATGCTGGAATTGCAACCATTTCCAATATATTGGGATTCCAAAGGGCTCGCGCCCTTCGGAATTCCGATATGATTTCAGGAGATTGCAATTTCAGGCTTGGGACAAAAAAAGCCTCTAGGGAATTGCGCAGCGGTCTCGAAGGTGATGTTTTTTTCCTGGACCGTGGTATCGATCGTGACTTCCACCTCCTTGGCGGCTTCCCCGTGCAGCGCCACCGAAACTTCAAAGATCAGGCGCGCTCCATCTTCGCCGATTCTTTTGCGAAAATAGATGAAGTCCGAGGGATTGCAGGGAAACTTCCACTGGAAACGGGTTTCGCCACAAAAGGCCTGAAAATAGGGATTGGCCACCTAGGCTTCGACCACCCGCTCGTCGCTCAGATTCTCAAAAGGAAATTGCCCTGCCGGCTTTCGCGGGATTTTGCCTTCATGACCGCCCCCAGAAGTGCTCAGAAGCAACCGGTTTCCTGCGGAATCACTGCAGTTCCTGGTCGAGGACAATACATTGATTCTGGATTTTTGTTAAGCTTTTTCAGGATGATGGACAGATTTCAGGGTCGACTAGCTTAACCGCGCCGCCAACCTGTCCAACCGACTCGGACCACCTCAACCTGCTGGGGCCGGTCAAAAACGCGAAGGGTCGCGTATTTGTCCCCGGGGCAGGGCCTTTCCAACCCTCCTTTGACTTAAAATCGTTAACAAAATCAGCAAAAAAAGAAGCTGTCAGCAGGTAATGGCTGAAATATTGCCGATCCATCCCTGATTGAGGAGATTCGGTAGGCAAGAATTGCAGATTGTCATGGGCTGTCTCGCCACTCCGGCAAACCAAATTGCTAATACTAGGAAATAGATGCCGTTTGCATTAAATGCAAAACTCCCGATCAGATTTTCCAGCATACTTAAATTATAGGCTTTTTAATGAATTAACGTGTGGGAGCTTTAATTGACGTGCTTCTTGCATAAAAGGTTACAAAAAAATGGCCTCACGCTTGGAGCCGAATTCTCAGGGGCTCTGTGGTCATCTTTTTCATTGCTTGAAGGAGACCTAGCCAAAATCTCATAGTGAACGATGGGCATTCCTAACCAGGAGACAGCGCATGTCAAGCATTAACCCCGTGTCGTACAACATAACTCACCGCGTACAAGCTTCTTCGACAAAAAAAAGTACTACTCATCACGTCAAACACACCTCAAGCATAAGTAATTCGCATAATTTCTGTTCAACTATCTCAAAAATAAACAATAAAAATAATCACAATACCGGAAAAATTTACAACACCGGAAGCACGCACAGCACCGGCCACACTGGTAAAACCGAAAACACCGGCCACACCGGCAACCCCGGCCACACTGGTAAAACCGAAAACACCGGCCACACTGGCAACCCCGGTCACACCGGTAAAACCGAAAACACCGGGCACACTGGCAACCCCGGTCACACCGGTAAAACCGAAAACACCGGGCACACTGGCAACCCCGGCCACCCCGGTCACACCGGCAAAACCGAAAACACCGGCCACACTCACAACACCGGTCACACCGGCAAAACCGAAAAAACCGGCCACACTCACAACACCGGCCACACCGGAAGTGCTCACAACACGAGTAACTATACAAATAAATCAAATCATAGCCAACAAAAATCAACAAATACAAGGGGTAGTATTATAAATAAGACTGTATAGCTACGAATAAGCGGTGTGAAACTGGTCATCCCCGATGCCCATGAGGGCCTCAAGGCCGCAATAGTCAAGACGTTCGGGGCCACGTGGCAGCAATGCCGGGTTCACTGGATGCGTAATGCCCTGGCCCGCGTCCCCAAGACGCAGCACGCCATGGTTTCGGCCGCCTTGCGCCAGGCCTTTTTGCAGCCGGATGCGGCAAACGCCAGGCAGACTTGGCGGCATGTCGCGGATCAGCTTCGCGGAAAGTGGCCAAAGTTCGCCAGCTTCATGGACGAAAGCGAACACGACGTGCTGGCCTGCATGACCTTCCCCGCACAGCACCGGGTCAAGCTGCACAACACCAATCCGCTGGAAAGGCTGAATAAAGAGGTGAAACGACGGGCAGACGTGGTCGGCATCTTCCCCAATAAGCAGTCCATTGGGCAGAAGGATTTAATCATGTTTTCCGGTATGTAATGCAAGTAGGTACCCAACGTCGCAATAACGACAGGCGAGGCCATGTTTCCGATTTTTCCGATCGGGCGAGGCAGCTAGCCTGCCGGGACCGACACGGCCATTGCCATGGAGGCATCCGCACCAACCACCGCACACGAGGTCGCCATGATGGAAAGCCTGCAAAACTCCCTAGCCGTCCAAGCACAATCCTTCGGCGCCATTGCCGGCAGCGGCACGAAATCCCGGAACGTCTCTTCCGGCGCGACTACCGATGCCACCACGACGACAGGCGATACGGTACAGATTTCCGATGAGGCCCGGCAGCAGGCCGCAGCAAGCCAGTCGGCCACGCCGAACACGACCGCCAACGCCACGGAGATGACTGCGTCCGAAACCGCACAGGCCCAGGGGGGCACCACCGTGGTGGGCACGGCCTTGACCGCCTCCGGACGCCAAGTCAGCATCCAGCAATGCACCCGCACGACAACCGCGACCGACGGCAGCGGCAAGAGCCTGACCCAAAGCGGCCTTCTGGTCAGCGTCAGTGGGAACGAGGAGGAGCCGGGGCAAAGCTATCTGCTGACCGGCGACACCATCCTCACCGAGGACAAAAACGGTGTGCTGTCGGTTTCTGCCTATCGCGCAGGTCAGGAAACCTCCGGCGCGGATATCATCATTGGGGTTAGCGGCGCGGCCCTCTCGGGCGGCGCGGGCGACGACACCATCTTCGATTTCAGCCGCACAGGCGCGGAAAGCATCCAGGGCGGCGACGGCAACGATACGATCATCGCCCGAAACGCCATTGGCAACACCATCGACACCGGCCGCGGCGACGACACTGTGGTCGTGACCGGAAGCATCAGCGGGGGCACCGTGAGTCTCGGCGACGGCAACGATACCGTGCGTGCCACGAACATCGGTATCTCTTCCGACACCTCAATCGACACCGGCAACGGCAACGACACCATAAGCGCCACCTCCATCAGCGCCGGCGGGGGCCAGGTGAACATCACGACCGGCGCGGGCGACGACACCATCGACGCCGGCTTCATCGGCTTTGGTGGCACCCAGGTCAACATCGACACCGGCGACGGCAACGACACCATCGACGCCACCTCCATCGGCTTTGGTGGCACCCAGGTCAACATCGATACCGGCAACGGCAACGACACCATCGACGCCAGCTCCATCGGCTTTGGTGGCATCCAGGTGAACATCGACACCGGCGACGGCAACGACACCATCGACGCCAGCTCCATCGGCTTTGGCGGCATCCAGGTGAACATCACGACCGGCGCCGGAAATGACACCATCGACGCCACCTCCATCGGCTTTGGTGGCACCCAGGTCAACATCGATACCGGCGCCGGAAATGACACCATCGACGCCAGCTCCATCGGCACCGGCCCGAGCAGCCAAGTCAATATTTCCACCGGCGCCGGAAATGACAGCGTCAATGCCAGCTGGATCGGCATCGGCTTCAACAGAGGCGGATCAAGCCAAGTCAATATCGACACCGGCGCCGGAAATGACAGCATCACTGCCACCTGGATCGGCCTGGGCATCGGCGGCTCGACCCAGGTCAATATTGCAACGGGCGCAGGCAACGACAGCATAAACGCCAGTTGGATCGGCGGCGGCATCAACAGAATCGGATCAAGCCAAGTCAATATCGACACCGGCACCGGAAATAACATCGTCACTGCCGATATGTTGGAGTTCCGGATCGAGTCCTTCGCCTGGGAGCATCTCGTGCAGGGCATGGTCGAGAATGCCCAAAACTCAGGCAATGGGGACGGAAACGTCATTGCCGGCGCCGGTGTCAATATCGTCCCGGCGGGGGGGGACAGCTGATGCTCTGCTCGTTGGCGGTGGGACCATGACCATGCACAGAGCCAGCAGGGCCAAGGCCACCAACTCCGGCCTGGGCGAGGCGTTCCGGTTCGGCGGCGTGCAGAGCCAGCTCGTCTAGCGGCTGCATACCGAGGGCGAGGTCAAATTCCGGCAGTTGGTCAAGCTCGTTGTCATGGAATAGTTATCCTTGAATCAGTTGGAGCGCCATCTTAGGCAAAGAGTTGGCCTGTGAGAGCATGGCGACAGCAGATTGTGTCAGGATTTGCTCGCGTACGAAACTGGTCATCTCCGTAGCAACGTCGGTATCGGTGGTCACGTCCGTCAACGTGGTGTAAATGCTGCTGGCTTGAGGTGGCCATCGGTCAGTAAATGCAAAAAAACCGATCATATTTCCCAGCATACTTAAATTACATGTTTTCCCATGGATTAAAGTGTGGGAGCTTTAGGTGACGTAAAAGGTTACAAAAAAAATGACCTTACGCTTGGAGCCGATTTTTCAGGGGCTCTGGGGTCATATTTTTCAATGCTTGAAGGAGACCTGGCCAAAATATAATAGTGAACACTTGGCATTCCTAGCCAGGAGACAGAGCGTGTCAAGCATGAACCCCGTGTCGTACAACACAGCTCACCGCGTTCAAGCTTCTTCGACAAAAAAATACTACTAATAGCGTCAAGAAAACTTCAAACACAAGTAATCCGCATAATTCTTATTCAATTGTCTCAACAATAAACAATAAAAGTAATCACAATACCGGAAGCACTCACAACACCGGCCACACAGGAAGTGTTCACAACACGAGCAACTATACAAATAAATCAAATCATACTCACCAAAAATCAACAAATACAAAGGTGAGTATTAGAAATAAGACTGTATAGTTACGATGGGCTCGAGTCCTGTCAATGACCAACCGAGGATGCACCCAAAACGCGCCCAGCCGCGTATTTGCCATAGGACTGGGTTCGGTCAGCCTCATCCGAAGCAAAATTTTTGCAACATCAGCAGGTAGCGTAGGGGGGTATCAGCCCCTGCTGGCAACCGCCGCCACAGTCGCGCCAACGACTGGCCAAAGTCCGATTCTCAGGCTAATAAAAAGTGAGTGAACCGCCCAAGAAAACCCTATGCCGATCCGCGGCAAACCATGCTCTCTCCTGGTGTCTGGGCCGCCTCAGTCCACAACCGGCCATTCCGATTAATGCCCCATTTCTCTACGATGCAACCTTCATTGAGCTCAAATCCACTGTGATGTAATGCTCCTGGCGGTCATCCACGAGAGGAATTACCCCTTGCGGCCGCCCGGTTTCGTCCATACCGGCCCCAGCCGCAGCAACGCCGTCCACGGTCACACGGACCACATGCTCCGGTGCTGCATCACCACGCCTCACCATGATATGGTAGACGGTATCACGGTGCCGATAGTGGATCTTGTAGGCATTCCACTGGGCCGGGATGCACGGCGCGATGCGCAACCGGTCCACTTCCAGGGTCAATCCCAGAAGCGTTTCCACGATCAGCCGGTACATCCAGCCCGCCGCGCCGGTGTACCAGGTCCAGCCGCCCCGGCCCGTGTGGGGCGGCGCGGCGTACAGGTCCGCGCTCATGACGTAAGGCTCGACTTTGTAACGTGCCATCGATTCCGGAGCGTTTCCGTGGCTGACCGGATTGAGCATGTCGAAAAGCTCCCAGGCGAGTTCCCCTTCGCCCAGCCGGGCCAGGGCCATGGCGGCCCAAATCGCGGCATGGGTGTATTGGCCGCCGTTTTCCCGCACGCCCGGCACGTAGCCCTTGATGTAGCCGGGGTCGAGGTCCGACGTGTCAAACGGCGGAGCAAGCAGTTTAATGAGCCGCGCGTCGCGGTCCACGAGACGTTCATCCACCGCCGCCATGGCCTGTCTGGCCCGTTCGGGATCGCCGCCGCCCGAGAGGACCGCCCAGCTCTGGCTGATGGAGTCCATCTGGCAGTCGACGTTTTCCGCCGAACCAAGCGGCGTACCGTCGTCGAAATAGGCTCGGCGGTACCAGGCCCCGTCCCAGGCTTGGGCCTCGATGTTGCCGCGCAGCAGGGAAGCCTGCCCGGAACAGGTTGCCGCCAAGGCTTCGTCGCCCCGGCCATGCGCTAGGCCGGCGAACAGTTGGAGGTTCTCGTAAAGAAACCAAGCCAGCCAGACGCTTTCGCCCCTGCCCCCCCGGCCGACGCGGTTCATGCCGTCGTTCCAGTCGCCGCAGCCCATAAGCGGCAGGCCGTGCGTGCCGAAACGCAGCCCGTGGCGGATGGCCCGGGCGCAATGCTCATAGAGGCTGACCGTTTCCGACGAGCGTTGCGGTTGGTCGTAATAGGCCTCCTCGTTCGGATCAAGCACCCGGCCTTCCAAGAATGGCACAGGCTCGTCGAGCACCCCCGTGTCGCCGGTCGTCGACACGTACCGGCAGGTCGCATAGGGCAGCCACAGATAGTCGTCGGAAAAATGGGTACGCACGCCCTGGCCGTTTGGCGGATGCCACCAATGCTGTACGTCGCCCTGGGGGAACTGGCGCCCGGCGCAACGGAGCAGCTGCTCGCGGGCGAGCCACGGCGCGGCGTGGACAAGCGCCATGGTGTCCTGCAACTGATCGCGGAAGCCGTACGCCCCGCCGGACTGATAATAGCCGCTACGCCCCCAGAGCCGGCTCGAAAGCGTCTGGTAGAGGAGCCAGCCGTTGGTCAGCACGTCAAGCGCCGGATCGGGCGTCTCCACGTTAACCGCGCCCAGGGTACGGTTCCAGTGTTCCCACACCGCTTCCAGGGCCTGGCGCGCGCCGGCCGGACCGCCGAATCGCTCGATGCAATAACGCGCTTCGTCGGCGTCGCGGGCCGCGCCGAGAAGAAACACCACTTCGCGTTCCTGCCCATCGGCCAGTGCAACACTGGTCTGGATGGCGGCGCAGGGATCAAGGCCGGCCCCGGTCTTTCCGGACAGGTGCTTGCGACCAAGCGCCGCGGGGTTCCCCAGAGACCCGTTGCGGCCCATGAATTCGGTACGGTTTCCGGTCACCGTGCGATCCCGCTCGCTGACCTGGGCAAAGACGACCCGGCCGCCGTATTCCCGGCTGTAGGCGTTGCGGGCGAAAAGCGCTTCGGTCAGCGGATCTTTTTCGGTCACGATATGCAGGAGGTTGGCGTGCCGCCACTCCCCGAGCACCAGTTCGAAGTAGCCGGTCAACGACAAGCGGCGCGGGCGATTGGAGTGATTGCGAAGACGCACCACCACGAATTTGACCGGCGCGTCCATGGCGACATAGGTGGTGAGTTCCGAAAAGATTCCGTCTTCGTCATGCTCGAACACGCTGTAGCCGAATCCGTGCCGACAGACGTACCCGGCCTGCCCACGGGCGGGGAGGCCAGTCGGTGACCAGAAGAAGCCTGTTTTCTCGTCGCGCAGGTAGAACGCCTCGCCTCCGACGTCGCAGACCGGGTCGTTGCCCCAGGAGGTTAGCCGAAACTCATGGGCGTTTTCCGCCCACGTGTACGCGCTGCCGCATTCGCTGACGACCGTGCCGATATGGGGACTGGCGATGACGTTGACCCATGGCGCGGGCGTGGCCTGGCCAGGCTCCAGGGTGATGACGTATTCGCGTCCGTCGGGCGTGAACCCCCCCAGGCCGTTTTCGAAAATCCGCTCGCGGGCCGGGAGCGCCCGGACCGGTTCGACGGCCTGCCGTGGCGTGGTTTCCAGCCGCTCCGGCAGGTGTCGGGGCGGCTGGCGGCGTTCCACCCGCTCGGCCAACGTTTCGGCGGAATCGGTCATGATGACCCGGGCGACCGTCTGGAACAGGACCCGGTCCTCCTCGGACAGCTCCTCGGCGCGCCGCACAAAGATCCCGCCCGGCTTGTCGATGCTGTCCGCTTCGGGGCCCGCGTTGATGAGCCCCATGATCCGGTCGTGGAGCACCGCCCGATAGCCCGAGAAATCCTCGTTTATGATCACCAGATCCGAGGTGAGTCCCTTCATGCGCCAATAGGCATGGGCCGCCAGCATCTGCCCGATGAGGTCGATGCGGTCCATGTCGCCGATGCATACCAGGATGATGGGCAGATCGCCCGAAACGGCAAAGCGCCAAAGCCCCGACTGGCCAAGCTGGTTTCTGGCGATGACGCTTGGTGCGGCCCGAAACAAGCCGTTGCCGAAAACAACGGAGGTGGCCAGGCGGCCGTAGATCTGGGCGTCGGCTTCGGTCGCGCCCAGGCGACGCAGCACCTCCTGACTTTGGAACCAGGCCATTTCGAAGGCCCGTTCGACGAAGTGCCGGTCGCAATACTTCTCGATCACCGCCACAGCCGCTTCCCGCGTGTCCGCGACGCCGGTGATGATCTGCACGGCGGCCGAGACGTCGGGGGGCAAGGTGATGACGCGACGGATCGAAACGATGGGATCGAGCACCGAACCAGCGGTATTCGACAGCATCGCCGGGCCGTTGCCCCCGTCCAGGGCCAGGGGGTTGGCCGTGGTTCGGCCTCGCCCGATGAAGGCGGCCCGGTCCGTCTCGTAGGACGGTTCACCGGCGGCAACGCCTGGGGCCGCGAACAGATGAAACATCCACGGCGTCGGCTCGTCCGGCGAACGCCGGCGGCGCGTGCAGAGAATCGCCTGCCGATCGGGCAGAATTTCGGTTTGCACAAAGAGGTTGCTGAAGGCGCGATGGGCCAGATCGGCATTTTGCGGGGCCAGCACGACTTCGGCATAACTTGTCAGCTCGATATGACGGATATGGGGCGACAGGTTGGTCAGCGTGACCCGGCGGATCTCGACGTCGTCCTCGGGCGAAACACTGACCTCGGTGTGGGCTTCGATGCCCTGATCGCGCCGCCGGTATTCGGCGCGCGCCTGCACGAAGGCCGCCTCGTAGTGCTCGGCCACGCGCAGCGTCGGTTGGTACGCGGCGGACCAAGAGCGGCCGGTGTCCTGGTCGCGCAGGTAGATAAACGTGCCCCAGCAATCGGCGGTGGCGTCTTCGCGCCACCGGGTGACGGCCAGATCGTGCCAGCGGCTGTATCCCCCGCCGGCATTGGTGGCCATGACGTGGTAGCGGCCGTTGGAGAGCAGGTGCACTTCCGGCAGGGGTGTGTTCGGGTCGGCGAAAACACGCAGGATCGAGCCGGCTTCCGCCGTCGGGGGATGGGCGGCGGCGGTCACTTCGGCGTCGTGCGGGTAGAGCATGGCCCCGCTTTTCGGCACACGTTCCTGTAAAAGCGACTGCGTCGCCCGGATGAAGGGAAACGACATGAAACGCCGCTGCATGGGCTCCCCAAGCAGGGCCTGCGTGAAAGCCAGCAGACTCATGCCCTGATGATGGGCCATAAACGCGCGCACGATGGCGTAGTTCTTCCCCCGGGGCACGCGGACGGGCGTGTAATCGACCGCCTCGTAGAAGCCATGGGCGCCGAGGAATCCCTCGGAAGCCAGACGCTCGAGATTGCGGCAGGCTGCCGAGGGAGCGACCAGAAGCGCCAGGGCGCTGGCGTAGGGGGCGATGACCAGATCGTCGCCGAGTCCCCGCTTGAAACCCAGGCCGGGGACGCCAAACGCCCTGTATTGGTAGGCTTGGCCCAGGTCTACGGCATTATAACAGGATTCGGAAATGCCCCAGGGCACGGCGCGTTGCCGGCCGTATTCGATCTGGCGCGACACGGCGGCCTGACAAGTCTGTTCGAGCAGGGTGTTTGCATAGCGCGGCATGATGAGTTGCGGCATAAGATACTCGAACATCGAGCCGCTCCAGGAAATGAGGCTCGGATCGCCTCCATGACTCGTCAGCAGCCGCCCCAGGGAAAACCAGTGCTTCTGCGGCGCCTGCCCTTCGGCGATGAGCAGGAAGCTGGTCAAGCGCGCTTCCGAGGCCAAAAGGTCGTAGCAGGACGGGTCGCATCTCCGTTCGCCCACGTCGTAGCCGATGGCCAGCAGATCGCGCGTCGTATCGTAGAGGAATGCGAAATCCATGGCCGCCAGTTCGCGGCAGCGGCACATCAAATCGTCGATGCGACCAAGCCGTTCGGTTGCAGCCTTGGATCGGGGGGCAACCGTTACGGATGGCTGACCGGACTGCGCTGCGTTGGCAGCGACCGCGTCTTCCCTGGCCAAGGCCGTCAGGGTCGGGTTGTCGTCGCGCCGCTCCGGTTCGCCGAGCAGCAGCCGCAGGTCTTCCCGCACGGCCTGGACTTGCCGGTCAAAGGCCGACGCCCAGGCAGAGAGTTCCTCGCTAACGGCGTCGTCCTGGGGCAGCCCGGCCAGCAGCTCCCCCCCTGTGCGGGCGAGCGCCGAAAGCAGGGCCTCGGCGGCGGTCAGTGTCCGCGGCGGTCCGTTTTGCCTGAAGGCGCGCAGTGTATCCCGCAGCAGCGCGACCTGTTTGGCCAGCTCCGGGGCGCGGGCGGCGGGCACGGCTTCGGCCAGCACCCGCAAGGTGTCCCCAAGCCCCGCCAACGCGGCCGGGGACAGCACGGGCTGTTGTTTTATTTCGGCCAGCCCCGCCTGGAGGGTGAGCAGGCAGCCGGCCAGGTTGCCGCTGTCGACCGTGGAGACGTATTGCGGCCGCAGGGGGGCAAGCGTTCGCGTATCGTACCAGTTGTAGAAATGACCCCGGTAGCGCGTCAGTTTTTCCATGGCCGCCAGGGTGTTTTCCGTGCGTTGCAGGAATTCCCCGGCGCAGATGTACCCAAAATCATAGGCGGCCTGGTTGGCCAGCAGGGCCATGCCCATGTTCGTTGGCGAAGTACGCGAGGCGATCCGTTCGACCGGGTATTCCTGAAAGTTATCCGGCGGCAGCCAGTTGTCGTCAGGTCCGACGAAGTCGGTGAAAAAACGCCACGTGCGCCGGGCCGCTCCCCGCAAAAACACCCGTTGGTCGGCAGTCAAATGCTGCGTGCAGACAACAATGGGCCGACTTATCCACCAGGCGACAATCGGCGAAGCCAGCCAGAGCAACAAGACGGGTGCGCACGCGGGCAAGGCCGCTTGCCGGTCAAGCGCCAGGGTCAGGGTCACGGCCACGGCCAGAGCCGGCGCGAACCACATTTCCACGACAAAATCGGTCGGTGTGCGGCGCGCATTGCGGCGCGCATAGGCTGGCCCATGCCAGAGCAGGAGCCCACGTCGCGTAAAAAGCATGCGCACGCCCGAGCTGGCAATCGCATCCAGACAGAGCAGCGCGTCATAGGGCAAAAAGGCCAACGTCAACAACGCGAGCAGGATTGGACGACCGGCGGATCTGCCCGTCTGGCGCAGATGCGCCAGCCAATGCCGTTCCTCGGGCTTCCTCACGAACTCGATGACGAGCCCCGGCAGGGTCGGCAAAAACAGCACGATCGCGACCGCAAGCGTCCAGAACCAGGCCGGTCCGGGGCCAAGGAGCCAGCCTGTGGCCAGCAACGCGCACAGCGACGGCGCAACGAGACTGCGGCGGAGGTTGTCGCAAAGCTTCCATATCGACAGGGCCGTCAGCGGATTCGCTTGCCTTCGCGCCTTCGCGCCATCCGCTTCCGACGGACCGGGCACGCGCGGCAAAAGCCAATCGACCAGCTGCCAGTCGCCGCGAATCCAACGGTGCCGCCGGCTGGCGTCCATGGCATAACTGGCCGGATGTTCCTCAATGAGGTCCACATCGGTGACCAGGGCCGAACGGGCATAGCCGCTTTCGAGCAGGTCGTGGCTGAGGATGCGGTTTTCCGGAAAGCGTCCGTCCACGGCCAAGCGGAAGGCGTCCACATCGTAGAGCCCCTTGCCGATGAACGATCCTTCACCGAAAATATCCTGATAGGCGTCGGACACCTCGCGGGTGTACGGATCGATGCCGGCCTCGCCCGCGAAGAGTTTGGCGAACCGCGACTGGCCGGCGCTGGTCAGGCTGATCGAAACGCGGGGTTGCAAAATGGCGTAACCGGCGACGATGCGTCCTTTGGCGGTGTCGTAGACAGGCCGATTGAGCGGATGGGCCATGTTGCCGACAAGGGTTCGCGCCGCGTCGCGGGGCAGTTGCGTGTCGGTATCCAGGGTGATGACATAGCGGATCGAACCAAGGATGGACGGATCGCCCACCCGCTCCGAGAAGGCGGCCTGCGCCTCTCCCCGCAGCAAGGCATTGAATTGCTCCAGCTTGCCACGCTTGCGCTCGTAGCCCATCCACGTCCGTTCGTACGGATTCCAAACCCGGGGGCGATGAAAAAGGAAAAAGATGCAGGGACGGTCGTCCCTGTACGTTCTGTTGAGTGCTTCGATGGCGGCGCAGGCGTGGGCGAGCAGCGCGGCATCACCCGGTAACGTGCATTCGGGCGCGTCGGGAAAATCCGTCAGCAAGGCAAAGAACAGGTTGGGATCGCGATTGCCAAGATACCGGATTTCCAGGGCTCCAATAAGATCATCGATGTCTTTTTGGGAACCAAGCAAGGTGGGGACAACCACCATGGTGCGGTGTTCGGGGGGGATGCCTGCCGAGAAATCCAACCTGGGCAGCGCACGCGGCGGCAAGACGAAGGTGGCCGCGAGGTTGACCAACGGGACGGCCAGGGCCGAACCGCCGAGGATGCCGGTGACGGCCACAAGCCAGTATCGCCAGTCCCCCGGCGTAAATCCGCCGAAAGCAGTCAGTACGGCCCATGCCCCAAGGATGGTTAGGAGCAGGATGGGGCCGAGATAACAAACCAGACGAAGCGTCTGGCTAGCCCGGTTGGCCCAGGACTTCAAGGAGAGCCGGCAGCCGACCGCGCGTTCCAGGAGAAGCCGTCCGTGATCGAGGAGATAGTAGCCGACATGGGCGGTACGATCCGCAGCGCCTAGACGCTGCGCGGCAGCGCGCGCAAGTGAAATGGCCTCACGGGCCACCGCCGGCTCACTGCGCGAACTCCCTCTGGCCACATCCTCGATGACATGCCGGTACCGGTCGCGGGTGGCGAAATCCTGGGCGGCATGCATTCCCGCCGGGTCCTCGCCCAAGATCTGTTCGACGACACTGAGGGATTCGACGTATTTTTTCCAGTCCATCGCGCCGATGAAGCGCAGACTGCCGATACTGTTGGCGATGGAAAGCTGGTTGGTCGCGGCTGTTTGACCGGCCGCCGCCGACAGCTGCGTCGCCGTCACCCCTTGTTCGAGGAGCTTTTGTTCGACCCAGGTTTGAATGAAGGCCATGGCGGCGCCCTGCGCCTGGAGTCTGGCATGGAATTCCTCAACGAACGGGGCGGTCAGCGGCACATCGGCATTGGCAAATTCGGCGAGCAACTGGATAAGCTGCTTCGGTTCCTTTTGGGCCGTCGCGAGCATACGATCCGCCCATACGATGGCCGCGTCACGCTCCTCGCGACGATGGGCGATACGGAGGCCAACGCGACGCAGGTTTTCCAGAACCGCCAGTTGCAGCATGATCGGGAAGGCCCATAATTCGCCAAGCGTCAACGGTTCGGCGGTCTGATAGGCGGCGACGAACTGGGTGGCGTTGTCGTTGTCGACACGGCCGTCCATGTGCGAGATCAACTCCAACGCCAAATCATAGATGCGCGGGAACCCGGCTGACGGCCCCTCGGCCAGCCGTGGCAACTGTTGGCTGTAGCCGCGTGGCAAATGCCGGTGCGCCAGGCCGATCTGCTGCTCGATGAGATAGAAGTTGTCGAGCAGCCAGGCCTCTGCCGGCACAACCCGCCCGCCCTGCGTAGTCGTCACTGTCACGACGGCATACGCCGCTCGCAACACTCGGGCATTGTCCGCCAGTCGTGGCAGCAACAGGTCCGGGCCGGGGTGCGGATCGATGGCGTGCAGGCCTGCCAATTGCACGGCGTGCAGCGCAAGCTGCTTGAGGCTAAAAAGCTCCGAGCGCAGCAACTCGGTATTCTGGTCGTTGCGTAACGCCTGCCGCGTTCGCGCCGATATCCCGAATTCTTTGATAATGATGACGTTCTCCTTGTCAGGCCAGGGGGAAGGCCGGACGGCACGGTCCAGGACTATGCCCGCCGAAAGGTGTCATGCCGCGTGCCTTCAGACAGACCATCAGCCCATTGCTGGCTTTGCTGTGTGGGATATTGAAGCCAGGATTTGGGTCGATTCACGCGACCAATCCTCTGCGCTCCCAGACGGCTCGGAGTTGCCCTTGCCTGCGGCCTTCCACAACGCCACTGAAGCGGCTGATCCAGGGCCTTATGCAGATAATATCAGGCGAGGGACACCTTGTCATCGGGTATTGTGCTTTTAGCATCCTGTGTGCCGGGATGTTCTCTTGCAGACCATTGGCGTTGCCCCCTCGAAACCGCCACGGCCCCCAGAAGACTCAAGACATGGCGGACAGAACCAGGTCCTGGGATCGTGCACTTGTCCACCCGACCTCCGGGATGCGGCTCTCCAGACGGTACTCCAGCAGGCAGAGGCGTTGTCGGTGCCGTGGACCGCTTGATCAACTTCTCCACATCAACTCAAACTGCCCCATCCTGGCTCGCACCAATTTTTTCCCCCGTGACCAGCCCTTGCCCTACGGTATAGGAATGCCCGCTTCTCGAGCGAACTGGACTTCATCCGGTTCGTGCCATCCAGTTCGGACGTGACCGTCTTATCCTGGGGCCAGCCTTGATGGGCGGCCAAGAGAGGACACCTACCACAGCGCCACCGGCAGCAAATGGACTTTTTGCATGACGCTCTCCCCGTTTGGGGGTGATGCGGTGGCTGCGCGCCGCGCACAAACAAAGCGTAGGATCTCGATAGGATATCGCGGAGTACGGTCGACTCTTTCGTAATGCAAAGTGTAACATGGGGAGATTATTGTTATATCATGCCACATTCTCCTCATTAACTCGTCTGAAGAACTGCAGGAATCCGAATCGTTTTTGCAAGGTATCACCAAAAATCAAACCATATTGGATAGCTATAAACCACTCTCGGCTTTGATTCCCAGAGCTCATTTTGGGAGGACTGGCGTACAACCACGCGGAACCGGACTAAATCTTGGAGAATACGCAACGAATACCATACGTAAATAGATTATTGCGTGCGGTATCGCACCGACGATGTGAATATTCCCTGCGATTGTCTCATGATCGCATTCCCCTAAAAGAGCCTCGTCCCAGGGGATGAAGACGGAGGAATTCATGAACAAGACAGGTTGTTACGAATTATTGGCAAATTATTCCTGGAGGAACACGATGTACAAACAATATCAACGGTTTTTACTGGCGACAGGAATCGTGTTGATCCTCATGGCACTGGGCGGAACGGTCGCCGCAGAAACGGTGCCCCAGGACGTCACCAACGCACGGCAGGAAACCCAGATCTGGACGACCTATGCCCTGAGTCCGTATTTGCGCGCCAACGACCTCAAGGTCTCGGTGGACAAACCATGACCTCACCCGGCGAATCCATGCCTGGGCGTCGCCCCGAACCGGAGGTCCCGGGAACCATGGAAATCCCCTTCGGTAGACGGCGTATTCTCGATATGCTCGAAACAAAATTTGTTGATTCTGCTTAAAAATATATACTATATAATACAATGAATAAATTCAGGATCATATCTATTCTTGTCATTTCATTGATGCTCTATTCAGCTAAAATAGGAGGACTATTTCAAAATAATGTGTGTCTGCACAAAATATACGCTGATTGTCCACTCGGTGGAGAAGTTATGTATGCGGAGCGTTCGTCAAAAAACGTACCTGTTATTAGCGAAATAAGGGATTCTTCACGAAAGATATCAACAAAGAAGAGAGTACAGAAGATTGATGATTCTGAAATTTTTATTATTGAAGAATTCCCTTCTGTATATTTTTTTAAATCTGGAATGCAAATTGATGCTGATGGTGCACCGAAGGCCTATCATAAAGATTCAAGTCTGGGATTAGATCACCTCAAAAATGCTGGGAAAAAAGGGAATTGGTGGGGTATTGTCACGACCAATGGAAAGTCTGGAGGTATTCCAGCGATTCAAGATTCTGATGACCCTGCACCAGGGTATTATGTTGCGGGTACAAGTTTACAAGATGGTACTAAAAAGGATGCCGATCCGGATCGGTATGTAGATTCCGCAGAAGTTCCTTATATCGCTTTGCCGAGTGGTATGAATTTCCCTGTTGGAACAGGTGATTTCGGATTCGTCATAAATACTGACAACAATATGTCATCTGGCTGTGTTTTTGCCGACATTGGTCCCCGTGGGAAGATAGGCGAAGGCTCTATTGCACTTGCAGAGGCAGTTGGGATTTCGAACGATCCGAAGGGAGAAGGTACAGAAAGTGAATTCATATATATATTGTTTTCGGACAGTTCAATGGGATGGCCACTTACAGTTAATTTTATAAACATTCATTCAAAAGAACTTTTTGAGAAGTGGGGTGGGATGCAAAGACTAAAAGAAGTCATGTATTGAATTGTCATAGTAGGGAAGGTGAATCTTCGCAGAGGATACGCCAACGGCTGACCAAAGTTCCGCCAAAGTCCGATTCTCAGGCCAATAAATCGGAACTCTAAGCAAGCAAGATGAACTTCCCAGCCAGGAGGTTCGCCTTTTTTTAACGGTGTGGTATGCTGGCCCTGGGAGTGGACGCTACCGGTGACGGTGCCGCCCTGCTGAAGCAGCGTGTAGCCTTTCGGAAAATTGCCTGACAGCCGGTCAATGTTCTACCGTTGCCTTGCAACAAGCGCATAGCATGACGGGATTCCAAAGGGCTGCGCCCTTTGGCCGCCGGAGGCATCCTCTCCTGGTCAATTGTGCAGTGGTCCCGCTTGGGAAGCGTGCTGCCGTTGTCACCTGAAAAGATTAAGGATTACAGTTTCTGTATGGTCTATAACCATTGGAGGCGGTCATGAATACCAGTACTTCGAACAATAAAGTTGCCATCATCACCGGTTCCTCGCGGGGGATTGGCGCAGCTATCGCCAAGCGGCTAGCTGCGGACGGTATTGCCGTTATCGTGAATTATGCCGGACGTACGGCGGACGCCGAGGCCGTGGTTTCGGAAATTCAAGAAAACGGCGGTCGCGCCGCAGCGTTCCAGGCCGACGTTTCGGTCCCGGCCCAGGTGGCGGCGATGTTCGACCAGGCCATAACGCTTTTCAGCGGGGTCGATATGCTCATAAACACTGCAGGCATCATGCAGCCCGGCCTTGTCTCCCTGGCCGACACGGACGACGCCCTCTTCGACAGACTGGTCGCCATCAATCTCAAGGGGACCTTCAACACTTTGCGGATTGCCGCCAACAAGCTTCACGACGGCGGGCGCATCGTCAATTTTTCCAGTAGCGTCACGCGGCTCGCCTTCCCCGGCTACTCCATTTATGCCGCCACCAAGGCCGCTGTGGAAACCATGACCAATATTTTCGCCAAGGAATTACGCGGCCGCAACATTACGGTCAATGCCGTGGCCCCGGGGCCGACTGCAACCGAACTGTTTCTGAAAGACAAGACGGCGGACCAGATTGAACATCTGGCTAAGATGCCACCACTTGAACGGTTGGGACGGCCTGAAGACATTGCCAACGTGGTGGCCTTTCTCGTCGGCCCGGACGGCGCATGGGTAAACGGTCAGACGCTACGCGTCAATGGCGGCATCATTTGAGTGGACACAGGCCCGGTGGAGTAAGCGTCATGCAGAAAATTATCGTTGTAACAGGCGCATCGAGTGGATTCGGGTTGATGACCGCCAAACTTCGAGACCGCTGCACAATCGATCAGGAGGGGATGCCTCCGGTGGCCAAAGAGCTCCGTCCTTTGGAAATAAGATATGATTTTAGACAGTTTGAGTCCTAGGATTGGGGCATAGGCATGCCGTCATGGAATTGTGCAGCAGTCTCAACTTCAATTCAAATGATCATTTTTTTATAAACATGCAGGTGTTATTTGTCTTATTTTTTTGTCAGGAAAATTAAAGTATATAATGCCGGTGTAAACAGCAAGGTGAGCACGGTCGCCACAAGCTCCCCCCCCATGATGGCTACGGCCATTGGACCCCAGAAGACGTTCCGAGTCAGAGGAATCAGAGCCAGGATAGCAGCAAGGGCCGTAAGCACCACAGGGCGCGTCCTTCGGATGGTCGCACCGATCACCGCCTCCCAAGCCGAAATACCCTCACGCCGATCCTGCGAAATCTGGTCCACCAGGATGACACTGTTGCGCATGGTCATGCCGGCAAGCGAGAGAACGCCGAGCATGGCAACAAAACCGAAAGGTTGGTGAAAAACCAGCAAGGCACCGACCGCCCCGATCAGGCCTAGCGGTGCTGTGGACAGGACCAGGAGCAGGCTCGGGAAGCTTTGCAGTTGGAACATCAAAATGACCAGCATCATTCCGGCGCTGAGCGGCAGGAGGACCATGATGGAATGATTGGCCTTGTCGCTTTCTTCCTGAGCCCCACCGACTTCAATCCGATAATCCGGAGGCAGCGTTTTCTCGACAGGTCGAAGCTTGGGGAGAATTTCCGTTGTCACATCCGGTGCCTGCATCCCTTCGATGACCTCGGCTCGTCACGGCCCACGCGGACAGGTTGAAACCTTTCACCGGGCATCCTCCTGCGGCGCGTCGGCCAGACGAACGAGTATGCCCTCATCGAGTTTTTGGACGCCGGAAGTGATGCTGCTATCGCCGTTGGCGAGTTGGCCATGCACGAAAGCGTCCCGCTCCGTGTAATGGTTCACGGTGCCCGGCCGGAAGGCCAGCTGTCCAGTATCCGGATTCACGATCCAGACGCCCGGGCCTCTGCCCTGGCTGAGCAGGGCGCTTGCCGGAATCCGGGCGGTCTGGATGGTGGAGGCCTCGGACAGATGGATGGTCGCGGTCATACCGAGTTTTACCGCGGCATCGACATGCGGCAATGCATACCGTACGCATAGGTTCTGGAGGCAGGACCCGCTGCCGGCGAGGTCTCCCGCAACACGGCCTCTTCCGACTTTTTCGTGGGGAGGTGACCGGCTATGGTCTTCCCGGGAGGGAGGCCATGAAGGACCCGGGCCTGTATTCTCGGATTCTGGGGCTGAGCGACCCGTGGTTTGTTGCCGACGTCGCGTTGGACACGGCCGGAGGCCGGGTGGATGTCCATGTTGCGCACGCTGCCGGCGTGCGTTGGCACTGTCCAGGAGGCGGGTGGGACGCGTCCGGCCCATTTCCGGTTTTCATGTCCTCGTCGATGCTCTGGCGGATAAAGCCCCAGACCGGGGTGACGGTACCGGCCTGGGGGAAGTCGAAGCGGGCCAGACGACTGGGGAGTCGGCCGACCTTGAGACGGCGGGAGGTTAGTAGATGTTGTTGGTGTTGGCCCAGCCATACATATTGAGGCTCGGCACATGCACCAGTGCCCAGCCCTCGCGGTCGTTAACCAGGATGTCGACTTGGGTGCCAAGCGGCATCTTGGCCAGGACGCCGCAATACAGTCCTTCGCAGTTGCGAAGGGGCAGGTCGGTCATGCCGGCTCGGGCCGTCGCCTGGGGGGTCAAGGTCCAGGCCTCGGCCAGTATGGCCTGCTGCTGCGAATTCAGGGTCCCAATGGAACGCATCGCCGGATCCTGTTGCATGGTTTGCGGCGCCATCTGGGCCTGGGCCACAGCGGCGAAGGCAACGATCAAAGCTGACAAGAGCACAAGGGCAACCATCGGGAAGGCGAGACGGGTATGCATAAAATCTCCTTCGTGTTTAGCCGCGCCGACCTGCGCACGGCAGTGGTGGTGCTGTTCCCCATGGGAAAGAATTTTAGCCTATTTGGCTACATAGAGTGATCCTATATTTCGATAGATTCAACGCTCATTAAATTTATTCTTATCCTTTGAACTCCATGAATTCAATTTTGAAACAGCTTCAACGCAGAATTTAGTAGGTGCGGCACCGCTCAGTGACGATTTTTTATTACGGTCTGCATTCGGCAGAAGATACTGCTGCGAACGCCGCCGGCGTTTTCTGGCTAAAATCAGGTTAAATGAGACCGCTGCGCAATTTCCTAGAGGCTTTTTTTTGTCCCAAGCCTGAAATTGCAATCTCCTGAAATCATATCGGGATTCCAAAGGGCGCGAGCCCTTTGGCCGCCGGAGGCACCTTATTCGACCAATGGTGCAGTGGTCTCTAAATACGCCTGCCCTGAATAAGCCGGACAACGATTGCTATAATCGCCAGGACCAGTAATATGTGAATGAATCAGCCCAGGGTGTATAAGGAAACCAGCCCTAGGATCCACAGAACAATAAGGATAACCGCGATATTTCCGAGCATGGTTGTCTCCGTTTGCGTTTGGAGGCCTTTTTGGCATAATAAGGGTTACCGCTGGGATTTCGACTGGTCTGTGCGATAGAGCACACTTTCCAAATTCGTCCTGAGATATTTCCCCACAATGCAGCGTTCACTCCAAGTCCCCGGAGGAGGACGCTTCTGGGCATTTGGATTAGCCATAGACTCCATGGCCCATGCCGACAAATTTTAAAAAAACAGTTGGGAGGATGGTTGTTTTTGTGGCATGAGGGAAGCGGATAGTTTTCAGGTCAAAAAAGGAGGCTCGGATGTCCGAGATGCCTACACCGCAACAAAACCATCTCCTGGCTGCCTTGTCCGCCGAAGTTCAAAACCGATTGGCCCCGCATCTTGAATTGGTACCGATGCCGCTCGGCAAGGTTTTGTATGAATCCGGGGATGCCCTGCACCACGCCTATTTCCCGACGGATTCCATCGTGTCGCTGCTCTATGTGATGGAAAATGGTGCTTCAGCGGAAATTTCGGTGGTGGGCAACGAGGGGCTCATCGGCATCGCGGTGTTCATGGGGGGCGGGGGAAGAACTCCGAGTAGGGCGATCGTGCAAAGCGCCGGGCATGCCTACCGACTGCTGGCACGGAAGCTCGAGGAGGAGTTTAACCGCCATGGCGATCTGCAGCAATTGATGCTACGCTATACACAGGCCTTGATCACACAAATGGCCCAGACGGCGGTTTGTAACCGCCACCACACGATTGATCAGCAACTATGCCGTTGGCTTTTACTTTCGCTGGACAGACTGCAGAGTAACCAATTGACTATGACGCAGGAATTGATCGCCAACATGCTTGGTGTACGCCGTGAAGGCGTTACCGAGGCGGCCGGCAAATTGCAGAAACTCGGTGTGATCGAGTATAGTCGCGGGCGCATTACGGTGCTGGATCGGCCCAAGCTGGAGCAGTTGAGCTGCGAGTGTTACGCCGTCGTCAAGAAAGAAACGGATCGCCTACTCCCGTATATACCGCCGCGTCAGGTCAAATAATGACGAAAGCCCCTCTTTTTTCGGGGACTGCTTAGCGCATATACATCACTTGTAGTCCAACGGCCATGCCGGGAGAGGGCCCATGCCCTTACGCGTCATTGAAATCGTCACGCCGCGAGCAGACGTGGAGAACGTGCGTTCCTCCCTGGAGGAACACCGCCCAGACGAAGGCTATGCCTTTTGGTCCTCGCCCCTGGAAGACGGGGAGGCGGTTTCTTTTAAGCTGGTTTTAAACATCCAGGAATCCGAAAGCGTCATGGACAAACTCGAGACGCTTTTTCCCTTCGGCGACAACTATCGGGTGGTGGTCTATCCCGCCGAGGCCACCCTGCCTCGCCTGTCCCAGCCGGCGGAAAAGACCGAAAACGCCCCAAAGGAAGACGACCGCGAAAACACGGGCCCCAAGGGCCGCATCAGCAGGGAAGAGCTTTTTTCCCACGTACTGGACGCCTCCGTCCTGTCCAAGGGATACCTCTACATGGCGGCCTTTGCCACAGTGGTGGCGGTCATCGGCATGTTTGAGGACAATGTGGCCGTCATCATCGGGGCCATGGCTTTGGCGCCGTTACTCGGACCAAACGTCGGCCTTTCCCTGGCCGCCACCCTGGGCGACCTGAAGCTGGCCAAGGAATCCCTGAAATCCCTGCTCGCCGGAATCGTCGTCGTGCTGGCCCTATCCGCCGCCGCCGGTCCCATCGTCGGATTCCCGGAATCCTCGAACCAGTTTATGAGCCGAACCCAGGTCAATTACGCGGACGTTATCCTGGCCGTGGTTTCAGGGGCGGCCGCCATCATCTCCTTCACAGGGGTCATCCCTGCCTCCCTGGTGGGCGTCATGGTGGCCCTGGCCCTTTTGCCGCCGCTGACCGTCTGCGGCATGCTCCTCGGACTCGGCAAGACGAACTTGGCGGCCAAGGCGGGTTTCCTTTTCGCCAGCAATGTCATCTGCCTGAATCTTTCCGGCGTAGTGACCTTTCTCGTCCAGGGCATCCGACCTTTATCCTGGTGGGAAGCCAAGCGCGCCAAGAAAATGACCTTTTTGGCTGCCGGGATCTGGGCTCTGCTCCTTGCGGTTCTGCTCTTGCTCATCGCCTACCAACGTTCCCTGCGCTGAGCTGCAAGGACGGAAAAACACCCGTCCACCGGGGACGTTCCGGCGAACGAGCGCATGCAACAAAACGTGGACCTGCATCGCGTGCTTCTGCTCTTAGCCCAGCGAAACACTTTATTTTTGAAGTTGATGTGCGTTGATTCTCGGTGCATCACCCCTGGCCCTTCTTCCGCACTCGGCTCCGATCTGCTCTTTCTGTAAAAAGGCGAACCGCCTGGCTGGGGAAGTTTCCCTCGTCAAGGCGAAGGAAAGGAAAAAAACAGCAGCATCCCTGGTTCGTTCGATTTCGCGGACTTCAAGGACCGGGCGTTGTCCAAGCGTGGGGTCTTAGATCGGACGAAATGGTGGAGGTAGGGCGTACTGATCATCCGACCTGACGGGGACATTACCTGGAGGATTGGTTGGACGGTTGAAAACCGCAAGGGTTGGCAATGACTGGACAGCATCACTCCCTTCGCATTTTCGCCGGGAAACTCAGGCGATCATTCCTCGTACATTTCCGCAAGGAGTATGTGGTTCGGCAACTGCGCGCCCGCCAGGGCGACTGCCGTCAGTGCGGGACATGCTGCCATTTCACGATCGCTTGCCCGATGCTGACAAGAGACCATTTGTGCCGTGTGTACGGCAAATATCGACCCAAAGCCTGCCGGGTCTTCCCGATCGACCAGAGAGACATCAACGACGTGGCCCGGTGCGGCGGAGCTTGCGGCTACCGCTTCGATACCGGGTAGAGTCCGCGGAGGCATCCTCTCCTGACCAATTGGGCAGTGGTCTCAGCGTGATTGTGGCACGAATGCTTTATACTCCACTGGGGAGTTTGGACCGCATCGCCTCTCGCCTGTCGATTTTGTGAGAATCCACCGTGAATGTTCCGTCCCCGATGGCATGCAGCAATCTTTTGTCTTTGTGGGAGGGGTCAAGGGAGGCGGCCACGCCTTCAAGTATAACGATATTATAGCGGCTTACAATGTCAACAACCCGGCACTCGATATTCGCGAGGCATTCTTTGATGCGGGGCGCCTGAACATGGTTGGCCTGGAGAGGCGTCAGGCCAAACTTTTGGAACTTATCGGTATCCTTTCCAGAACAGGTTCCCACACCGACGACTGCATCGATCATCTCTGCCGTTGGGATGGCAAGGACACATTCTTTCGTTGTTTCAAGAGCGGCGTAGGAATAATTCCATGGTCCGGTAGTGATGGCAAAGCTTGCCTCAAAATCCAGAACCATGCTCCATGAGATGGTCATTACGTTGCTTTTCTGTGCATCCTTTGTTGTTACAAAAAGAACGGGGCCTGGTTCAATTAAGGTGAACGCCTTGCCGAGTTGTAAATTTTCCAAGTTCGTATCTCCCATAGGCCAAAACCGGGAGCGGTCCCCCAAACGTATTTTCCTTCATAGTTGCCCGGGCCAGCTCAAGTCAATGCCGATGACAGGACCATTTCCCGCGGAATGCGTTGCACTGCGAGGCCACTGCATAATGCGCCGAAGGGGGTGCCTTGGGCGGTCAAAGGGCTTGCGTCCTTTGGAATCCCGAGAGGATTTGCGGCGGTTGCCATTGCAGGCGTGAGGCAAAGAAAGACCTCCAGGGAATTGGGCAGTGGTCTCGCATCAGGCGTAATGTCCGCGTCGGAGAGGGCCTGATCCCCTTGGGCCCGAAGATCTGCCCGGATCTTCCGGTTCGCCGGAAATCCGGCGAGACGCTCTCGCGGTTTTGATCTGTCCGGCCAGGGCGGCATTCCTGTGAATTTCTTGAGGAGCACGGCGTCGACCAGGAACCCTCGGTTGCTGGCCGTTGTCAGTACCCTTTGTCCGCATGGACGCAACCGCCAGTCATGACCCCGGCGGGAAGGCCGCCGGGGGTGCGGTTTCCGGCAAAAGGCCGCTGTAGCCGGATACGCGAAATTTGTCGGGGCAAAGGGAAACCCCTTTTGCCCAGCCGTCACATGAAGACGGAAAGACGGTTTTCCGGGTCGACGGAGGGCCCCGATACGACGGGATGTTGGGCAACAATCCGCGACGCCGCCTCCTCCTTGCCCAATACTGGGCTTTCTTCCGCGAACGCGCCGGTCTTTATTTTAAAAAACATTGTGATATTAGTCTATTATATGTGGCTGCCGTCTGGTATGAGACTTGCTCGCCTCAATTCGAGAGGCATACAGTTGGTGTGCCCGATGTGGAGGCGTTTCAGGACGAATACGGCGTAGGGGCAGAGGCGACAGTTCAGCGTCTCGTTTTTGGACGGCCCGCCTCAATGGTTTCGTGCAAGCGTGGAGAGAGAGCATGATCATTGGTATTCCACTCCTGCGATTGATCCAACTCGTCGTACCTGCTTTCATGCGTTTCCTTTTCGTCGGGAGCTTTTCCCTTTGCCTTTTTCTCCGAGCGCGCGGCGGAAAGCTGCAGCGCGACATCCGTCTCTCCTTTCGCAGCCATTGCCTCCCTCTTGCCCGGACCAGCCGGCAGTCGCCGCCAGTCTCAAGGCCTGTCCGCCGGGCCGGGGCATCCTTATCCATGCCGACACACGCCACGGGCGTACGACAATTGGTAACTGCGTCTGGGCAGGGATCGCATCCCCGACGCAGGGTCCGCCGCCTCCATGTTCTGTTCCAGGAATGGTGGGAAAACGGAGGAGTCTCTAACCGATCAGCAGAGGAGACTTGCTATGCGTAAAAGTTTCGCACGGTTACTCATGATCTTCGTGGCCGGCTACATGGCGTTTGCCACTGTCGCCTCCGCTGCGTCCTACCCCGACAAACCCATCAGCATGATCATTTCCTTCACGGCGGGCGGCTCAAGCGACGTGCAGGCCAGAATCATGCAAAAATACTGGAACAAACTTGACACCCAACCCTGGGTCTTCGTCTACAAGACGGGTGCGGGCGGTGCCATCGGTTCTGGCGAGATCGCCCATGCCAAGCCCAATGGCTATACGATCGGCGGCATCAACGTGCCCCATATGGTGCTGCAGCCGCTGACCCAGGGGGCCCAGTTCAAAATAGACGACTTCTCCTACATCTGCCAGGTGGTCAACGATCCGCAAGTCGTGGCCGTACGCAAGGACAGTCCCTTCAAAAGCGTGGCCGAGGTCTTCGACTACGCCAAGGCCAATCCCAACAAGCTCAAGCTCGGCCTGGTCGGCCCCATGTCCGGGCATCATCTGATGTATCTCGAGACCAAGGCCAAGTACGGTCTGCAGGCCTGCGAAGTCATGTACAAGGGCGCCGCCGACCAGAACGCCGCGCTGCTCGGAGGGGAAGTCGACGTCATTTTCGGCAATGTCAACGACGTCATGCGCAGTCTGGAGATGCTCAAGATCCTTGGCGTGGCGGCCGAGAAGCCCTCGGCTTTTTTGCCCGGCGTGCCGACGTTGCGCGAACAGGGCTTCGATATCGTCTCGGACATCCGGCGCGGCTTCGTCGCTCCCAAGGGGCTTGATCCGGCCGCTCTGGCTTTCCTGCGCCAGGCGTTCAAAAAAATTGCCCTGGACCCCGAATATCAGGCTGAAATGCGCAAGGCCGGACAGCCGGCGGAATATCTCTCCGGCGAAGAGTTCGAGGCCTATGTCCGCAAACAGTTCGAGATCGACAAGGCGCTTCTCGTCCAGTTCGGTCTGCTCAAAAAGTAACGCTGGCCAGCCGTCTTCCGGGAGGCCCTGCCTCCCGGAGACCCCAGAGGGAGGCGCTTCATGCTCGGATATGTCATCACGGCCTTGGGACACATTATCGAGCCGCTCAACATCCTGCTGATGCTCGGCGGCCTGATCGGGGGCATCGTCATCGGCGCTCTGCCGGGGCTCACCGCCACCATGGGCGTGGCCCTGATGGTGCCCGTGACCTTCGCCATGGACCCCATTTCCGGATTGATCATGCTTGGGGCCATCTATGCCGGAGCCATCTACGGCGGTTCCAATTCCGCCTGCCTCATCCGCACTCCGGGCACGCCGTCCTCGGTGGCCACCACCTTCGACGGCTTCCCCATGTGCCAGGCGGGCAAGGCGGACGAGGCCCTGCAAACGGCGCTGCTGGCCTCGGCCTTCGGCGGCGTGGTGGGAACCTTCTTTTTGCTGTTCATGTCCGAACCCCTGGCCACGTTCGCGCTCAAGTTCGGTGGTCCGGAAGTCTTTTGGTTGTGTATCTTCGGCCTGTCCTCCATCGCGGTCATGTCCCGGGACAACATGCTCAAGGGGCTTCTCTCGGGCGGCCTGGGCCTGCTCATCTCGACCATCGGCATCGATCCCAATTCAGGAGTGCCGCGCTTCATCTTCGGCTACTATCCTCTGGCCCAGGGCATCGAGATCATCCCGGCCATGATCGGCCTGTTCTCCTTCTCCCAGGTCATGGTGCTGCTCGGCAGCAATCGGCAGTTCATTGCCGAGTATTCGCCATCCAAAGGCGCTTTCGGCCGCGTGCTGCGCAAGCTGGTCGCCGACTGCAAGATCAATCTCCTGCGCTCCTCAACCATCGGCACCATCATCGGCATGCTGCCCGGCGCCGGCGGTGAAATCGCCTCGATCATCGCCTACAACGAGGCCAAGCGCTGGGACAAGGAGTCTGCCCGCTTCGGCACCGGCATCATCGAGGGCGTGGCCGCCAGCGAAAGCGCCAACAACGCGGTCATCGGCGGTTCCCTCATTCCGATGCTGACCCTCGGCATCCCCGGCAGCGCCGTGGCCGCCGTCATCCTGGGCGCCCTGCTGGCCCATGGCATCCAGCCGGGGTTTAAGATCTTCGCCGAAACCGGGGATCTGGCCTACACGTTCATCATCTCCCAATTGGCTGTTAACATCCTCATGGTTCCGGTGGGTTACCTGATGGCCAAGGTCATGGCCAAGATCCTCAACATCCGCCTGACCCTGGTGGCCGTGGCCATCGTCACTCTGTCGTTCATCGGTTCCTACGCCATCAGCAACAGCATGCTTGATGTCTGGGTCGTGGTGGGCTTCGGCGTGATCGCGTTTTTCGGCGGACTGGTAGGACTGGATACCGGTGCCATGGCGCTCGGCATCATTCTCGGTCCCATGGTCGAGGAAAACCTGGGGAAATGCGTCAACTTGGCCAAGGCCGAGGGTTCGATCTGGCAGGTGTTTCTGGCCAGTCCGATCTCCATACTGCTTATTCTCTTGACCCTGCTGTCCATCCTCGCGCCGATTCTGCTGGGGTTGCGCAAGAAGTGCCGCAAAACTCCCAGCTGCATGGAGACCCTGTCATGACACGCAAATACACCGACATTCTTTCAGGGCTCGGTTTCCTGGCTGTGGCCTCGGTCTTCTGGAGCGCCGGGCGCGATCTGACCGGTGTTTCGCGCATCTTCCCCAGTCTGCTGGAGGTGTTTCTCGCGCTTGGCGGCCTGGTGCTGTGCGTCAACGGCCTGGTAAAGTCTCGCAAGGAAAAGGCCTGCGACGAGATGCCGGTCTGGGGCCGCGTCTGGCTGATCCTCATCAGTGCCATCCTTTACGCAGCGGCCGTGCCGGTGGTCGGATTTTACGTCTCCTCGGCCGTCTTCCTGTTCCTTATGGCCATGATCTTCGGCAAGGCCTGGACCATGGCCCAGGTGCGGCTTTCCTTGGTCTTTTCGGTTGGGCTGTGCCTTTTGATCTATTTGGTCTTCAGAACCTTGCTTCTGGTTCCGACCCCGGCCGGTTTCCTGTTCTAATCCCTTCCGCTCGGTCAGGGGGGCGCCCCTCCTCCCCCCTGGCCGCAGGAAGGGGAGCACGCCCATGACGGCGCCGGGGACGGTTTCGGTCCCCGGCCGGGGGGGAGGAGCGTTCCCTTGGACACGCTCCGGTCGCCGCCGCGGAAAACGGATGGGGCCTACCGGCAGCGGCGAGAAGGAAAAAGCCGTCTTTTCGCGGCCGTTGCGCACGGACCCGTTCCAGCGATTCCCTCGGACAATTGAATTTGAACAATTTGAGACCGTTGCGCAATTGCGTCATAGGGGATGCCTCCGGCGGCCAAAGGGCTCGCGCCCTTTGGAATCCCGTAATAATGCCTAATTGAGACCGCTGCGCAATTCCATGACGGCATGCCAATTCCCCAATCCTGGAACTGCAAGTCTCTAAAATCATATTGGGTTTCCAAAGGGCGGAGCCCTTTGGCCGCCGGAGGCGTTCCCGACGACGACACCAAAAAGGGGTCGGCCTCGTGGCCGACCCCAGGAGCCCGCGGACCCGGCCGTGTGGCACGCACGGTCGGGTCCTTTGGAGGAGAGGGCGGATTAGGCGCTTTCGTAGAGGCGGGTGAGCACGAACTCGCGGTGCCCCAGCACTTCGGCGGCGGTGTTGCGGCCGTTGGCGGTGCGGAGCATCATATCGAGCAGCAGATCGCCGGCCTGGTCGAGATTGAGCTCCCGACGCAGGACGCCGGACACGTCCACATCGATATGTTCGTGCATGGTGCGCACGGTTCGGGGATTAGAACTCAGCTTGATCACCGGCAGGATGGGATTGCCGATGATGTTGCCCTGGCCGGTGGGGAAAAAATGCACCACGAATCCGGCGGCAGCCACCAGGGTCACCATTTCGGCGGCGGCCGAGGAGGAGTCCATGAACCAGAGCCCCGGCCCGGTGGGCGCGTCGGCCTTGTCCAGGACGCCATCCACAAGACATTTCTTGCCGATCTTCTGGATGTTGCCCAGGGCCTTTTCCTCAATGGTGGTCAGACCGCCCTCGATGTTGCCCTTGGTGGGCTGGGAATCGCACAGGTCGTTGACCTTGTGGGCCTCGACCAGGGCGGCGTAGCGCTTGAACATGGCCATGAACTGGTTGCGGATTTCCGGTGTGCGGCAACGCGCGGCCACCAGGTGCTCGCCCCCGGTGATCTCGGTGGTTTCCCCGAAAACCAGGGTGCAACCCTTCTCATAGAGCTTGTCGAAGGCGTTGCCCACGGTGGGGTTGGTGGCCAGCCCGGAGGTCGTGTCGGACTCGCCGCACTTGGTGGAAACCCACAGTTCCTTGACGTCGCATTCGGTGCGCTGCAGTTCGGTGGCGAAGTGGACGAATTCCTTGGCCTTGCAGGAAGCGGCCCGAATGGTTTCCAGATCGCCGTGTTGTTCGATGGAGAAACCGGCCACGGGCTTGCCGGTCTTGGCGATGCCTGCCACGATCTTGTTGGTCCATTGCGGCTCGATGCCGATAACCACCACGGCCGCCACGTTGGGGTTGCTGCCCGTACCGATGAGGGTCTTGAAATGCAGGTCCAGATCAGCGCCGAACTGCAGACGGCCATAGGGATGGGGCAGAGCCATAGTCCCCTTGACGTTGTTGGCGACGGCCTCGCAAGCGGCATTGGACAAATCGTCCAAGGGCAGGATGATGACGTGATTGCGAACGCCTACCCGGCCGTTTTCGCGCCGATAGCCCATGAATTTGGTCTTCATGCCTACCACCTTTTCGTCTTGACGTTATGCACGTGGAGATGCTCGCCGGCCTTGATGGGTGCCACGACCTTGCCGATGTCTACGCCGTACTTGATCACCGTATCCCCGATGGCCAGATCCTTGAGGGCCAGCTTATGGCCGATGGGGATGTCATTGTTCACCTTGACCTTAAGAGTCTTGTCGTCTTCCATGACCCAGCCGGTGAGCTCTTGGCCGGCTTTCACGCCTTCGACGACCACCACGCCGACCATGTCGCCCGGTTCGTGGACAATGAATTGGATAGCCATAGTTTCCTCCTGCACTCGATGTTCCTATATCGGCTGCAATCATCTGCACCCATTCTCTACATAATTCCGTGCACCCTGACGCTGCATCGCAGTTCATCGCCAAAAGAGAGCCTGTTCTCCTTGCTGACCTAGCATTCCTTCATACCCTACAGGGACGACATTCTCTCCTGACATCGTGGGATGTTCGACATCCCAGCATCTATCCATCTTCGGCACGTCTTTTGTTTTGCACGGGACAAATGCTTGCAGCCCATACATCATGCTCTTTCGTTAGCAAGCGGCATGCCCGGCGTATTGGCATCGTAACATACTGGAATTAAAAATTTTATAAAATATTTCCCGGAGCCGGCCGGCGAGAGTAAGCCGGTTATTGGACATCGTGCCCAATACCGGTCGTTCCCCGGACGGCGCGGGTCCAGGGGCGACGAGCGCCGCAAGACGGCCAGACAGGCCGAGAAGAAGGGCCCCCGCGGCGCATGGCACCGGGAATCCTTCAAGGAGACCACAGAAACTCATCGTGGGTTTCCAAAGGGCCCCGCCCTTTGGCCGCCGGAGGCACCCGTTTTGGCGTACGGGTGCAGCGGTCTCGGCTGCGCTGTTCGGATACCAGGGATCGGGGCGGGCCCTGCCGGTGGATATTGCTGTCCGGCACCCTGCGCCGGCCTGCTGCCCGGGGAGCGTCCGCAGACGGCGCTGCCGCCGCGCTGCCGGTCGGTTGCGCGGATCACTCCCTGCCGGGCGGAATGATGCCGAGCTTGCGCATGCGGTACTGCAGGGTCGTGCGCGGGATGCCGAGCAGGCTGGCGGCGCTGTCCGGCCCGGAGACGCGTCCCTTGACCAGGGCCAGGGCCTTTTCGATATGGCGCTTTTCCATCTGGCGTAAGGTTGGGAAGGCTTCCGGAGCTTCTTGCGGCATGACCGGGGCGCCGCCGATCAGTATCCGGACGTCGCGCAAGGTCAGGGGGCGCTGGGCGTTGGCGATCAGCATGCGGCTGATGATATTGCGCAATTCCCGGATGTTGCCGGGCCAGCTGTATTCCTGGAGCAGATGCATGATGCCCATGGTCAGGGTCATGTCCGGCACGCGCATGGAGGCGGACAGAATGCCGGATATCCGCTTGGCCAGCACCGGAATGTCTTCCCGGCGTTCCCGCAGGGGAGGGATGGTGATGATCATGGTGGCCAGCCGGTAGTAGAGGTCCGAGCGCAGCCGCCCGTCCTTCAGGGATTGGACGGGATCGATGTTGGTGGCCGCAATCAGGCGGATGTCGGCCTTGAGGGAAGCGGACTCGCCGACGCGTTCGAAACTGTTTTCCTCCAGGACTTGCAGCAGCTTGCTTTGCAGATCCAGGTGCAGTTCGCCGATCTCGTCCAGGAAGAGCGTCCCCTTGCTGGCCATCTCGATGCGCCCCTGGCGCTGGCTGGTGGCCCCGGTGAAGGCGCCCTTGGCATGCCCGAACAGTTCGCTCTCGAACAGGGTCGTCACCAGGGCCGGGCAGTTGACCTTGACGAAATTGAACTTGGCCCGGCGACTGTGATCGTGGATGTAACGGGCGATCATGGTCTTGCCCGTCCCGGTTTCCCCCTGCAGCAGAATGGGGACCTCCAGGGGGGCCACCCGGCGGATCTGCTGCATGATCGCCTTCATGGACGCGCTCTCGAAAACCGGCCCTTCGGCCATGTCCGGCGGTGGCGGCGGCCCGCCTCGGGGGCCCGTTTCCAGGACGGACACGCGTTCCCGCATCAAGATGGCGTCCACCCCGGAGGACACGAAGGGCGTCAGGGAGGCGATGAAGTCCACGATGTCCATGAGGTTGGCCGGCTCCTGCCGGAAGGAGCAGTGCAGGGTGCCAAGCACGGTATCCCGCACGATGAGCGGAAAGGCGATGGAGGTATGCAGCCCGGCCTCGGCCAAGGGATTGTCGTCGGCGCTCTTGAACTGGCGGGCCAGGTCCCGGATGACCACAGGCTCGCGCGAGGTGATGGCCAACCCGGCCACGGTTTGCGGGCCGGCTTGGCGGACGCTGGACTGGGTCCCCACCACCACGCCGTCGGCGGTGGTGAAGTAGGTCAGGATTTCGATGTCGGAGTCGTAGAGGTTGATGGCCAGACGGTCATAGGGAAACAGCCGGCGCAATTCGTTGCTGAGGGCCTTGAAGTATCCCTTGCGGGAAATCGAGGCCAGGACCGCATCGTTTATCCGGCGCAGGACCTGGTGAAGGACTTCGAGGCTGCGGAGGTTGATTTTTCCCACAGGTTTTCGTTGCGGCATGAGGCGGGGTCCCCTGGCGAGGTTGGGGTTGGGGCCAAAGACTTTTTCCCGCAACACGACGGGAAACGCGTACAGCCATGCCCCAAACGCCAGTATAAAGGATCTCGCCCTGCCTGCAAAGCCGTTGTTGTCCATCGCCCGCTCCGGACGACCGCCGGAACGCCTCCCCGCCGGGCCCCTTCCGTTGCGGACGGAAGAGGCCTGCAGGGTCCTTAGCGGTCCAGACGATGGTGGTTGATGACATCCTCGTCGAATTCGATGCCCAGGCCCGGGCTGTCGCTGACGGTCAATTGGCCGGCCTGGGGACGAAAGGCCGGAACCATGAAATCGTGCTGCAGCGGCGTGGCGTTGATTTCCATTTCATCGCTTAAGGGGTTGGCCATGACGAAATGGGCCGTGGCCGCGACTCCGGGGCCATAATAGTACGAATGCGGAATCAATTGGAGGTTCCAGGCCTCGGCCAGGGCCAGGATCTTGCGCCCGCACAACAATCCTCCCGTCTTGATGATGTCGGGCTGCAGCAGATCGGCCGCCTGTTTTTCGATCAGGGACTTGAAACCGAAGTGGGTGTATTCGTTTTCGCCGGCCGCAAGGAGCAGGTTGCTCCGTTCGCGTACGAACCGCAGCCCGTCGTAGTCGTCCATCGGGTTTATCGGCTCCTCGATCCAGCGGAGGTTCCATTCCTCCAGGCGGCGAATCATGGTCACGGCTTCCCGGGGTGTCCAGCAGCCGTTGACGTCCAGGGCCAGTTCCGTGCGCTCGCCCACGGCTTGGCGCGCCTCCCGTACGGATTCGAGGTCGCGTTGGTGCAGCTTGACCAGATGGTAGCCCTGTCCGGCCAAATTGACGGCGTCGGCCGCCACATCCTGGGGGCGTTCGTAGGGAGGCAGGCTGGCATAAGCCCGAATCCGCTCGTGGCAAGCGCCGCCCAGGAGCTTGTAGACGGGCAGACCGCAGGATTTCCCCAGGATGTCCCACAAAGCGATTTCGATGCCGCTTATGGCGTTGAGCACCAAGCCCTTACGCCCGTACCGGAAGGTGGCCTGATACATTTTGCGCCACAGGGCCCCGATTTGTGTCGGATCGGCGCCGAGCAGTCGGGGTTTGAGCGCCTCGGTGATAAAGGTGGCCACGGCCCTGGGCGTCAGGCGCCACGCTTCACCCAAGCCGACGAGGCCTTCGTCGGTCAGGACCTTCACCAGGACATGGCCGTCGCTTTCCGTGTTGAATCCCTTTGTCGGGGCTGCGTATTGCAGCTGTTGGGGGATACTGATGGCAATGGCCTGCACGTCTGTTATTTTCATGGACCATACCTCCTTCCATGCGTTTTCCCCTTCGCGGGGCGAGCCCGGCCGTGATCGGTCCCGTCGACGACGGCCCAGGCATGGGTGCCGGCGATTTGCGGATCCCTGCCCGCGTCCTTCCGGCGTTGCCTGCCTTCGGTGGAGAGAACCAGGTCGCGACCACTGCACCATTGGTCAGGAGAGGATGCCTCCGGCGGCCAAAGGACAAAGCCCTTTGGAATCCCGTCCTGATATGGACCCGTTGCAATGCAACGGGAGCGCATTGACCGGCTGTCAGGCAATTGTGCAGCAGTCTCAGGTCTGGCCTTTTTTGTCCTCATCAAAAAGCATGCACGGCAAACCATACCTATAATTTGTTGATATTAAAGATTTTTTAAAAATCTTCGGGAAAAGGGTGTCGCCCATACCGCCGAAATACCGGCAGCAAGCCTGATTGCGGGCAAAGAGACGCGGAGACCACAGCCCAAGGAGTCGAAAAAGACGCCTCGGGATGCCAAAGGGCGCGCGCCCTTTGGCATCCCGAGGGATTTTTGGAGGTTGCCCTTGCAGGCGTGGGGCGGAGAAAGGCCGCAGGGAATTGTGCAGTGGCCTCATGTGGCCCAAGGGGATGCGTCTCCCCTTGGGCCGGGATCCAGCGATGCCTCGTCCATCAGGTCAGATGACGCGTTGGAGGCGCGCATTCTCCGTCTTGAGCGTGGGAGGTTCGCTCACGAGACTCTTCCGAGCGCAAGGACCTTTTTTCCGGAGGGAAGGGCCGCGGCGTCGGCGCCATCACCAGATTCCATCTCACCGATAAGTCTTTTGAGGACTTGCGCCTGATTCGCCAATTCGGTGACTGCCTGGGCGGATTGCCGCATCGCGTCAGTCGTTTCCAGCGAAATACGATTTACGTCTTCGATGTTCCGGTTGATTTCTTCACTGGCAGAGGATTGCTCTTCCGATGCTGTTGCAATAGACCGGACTTGATCCGTGGTTGTTTCGGACAAATTGACGATTTCTCGCATGGATTCGCCGGAATCGTTTGCCAATTTGGTGACTTCCTCGATGTTTTTGCCTACCCGCTCGACATTGTTTATATTCTTCTTCGTTCCCTCCTGAATGTCGCGGATCGCTTTCCCGACTTCTTTGGTAGCGGTCATCGTTTTTTCAGCCAACTTTCTGACTTCGTCAGCGACGACGGCGAAACCACGGCCGGCTTCTCCGGCGCGGGCGGCTTCGATGGCAGCGTTGAGCGCCAGGAGGTTGGTCTGGTCGGCGATATCGGAGATGACATTCAGGATTTGTCCGATTCCTTCGGCCTGCTTGCCCAAACTGCCCATGTCATTTTTCATCTCTTGTGACTGGTTTTGGATTTGTTCGATCCCGTGGACAACTTGGGTAACTACCGAGGATCCCTGTTCAGCTTTGGCTTTTGCTTGATCAGCAGTACTGGCGGCATTCGATGCATTCTTAGCAACTTCAAGCACCGTTGCGTTCATTTCTTCCATCGAAGTTGCCGCTTCGCCAATACGACGGGCTTGTTCTTCTGCCCCACGGCTCGATTGCTCAATCTGGGATGAAAGTTGTTCCGATGCGGATGTCACAATCTCAACAACGCCTTCCAGCTGTTGCGCTGCTTGAAGCATCCCGTCCGCCTTGGCCAATTCAGCGGCCCGACGCGCCTTCTCGGCTTCTTCGGTGGCCTCGGCCGCCTTTGCCGACTCCTCGTTGGCCAACTGCGTCTTCGCGTCCGCCTCGGCGATTTTGCCCTTGAGATTGACGACCATGGTGCGCAGGCTGTCGGCCAATTTGCCGATTTCGTTGGACAGGGTCAGGGTCAAACGGCTGTCAAGCTGACCGTTCGCCACGGTGGTGGCGAAGGCCTGGACCTGCTTGAGCGGCCGGACCGCGATCCGTTCCAAGGCGTAGAGGCTGACGGCGATGAGGGCGAAAATGGCGATGGCGCCAAACAGGGCCATCGTGTTGCGCTGGGCTGCCGCCGGGGCCTTGATCTCATCCATGTCCTTGCTGAAGCCCATGATCCATTGCCAGCCCGGCACGCGCATCCAGACGACCCGTTTTTCCTTGCCACCGATGACGAAAGTCCCCATCCCGTCGGGGGTCGCCACCATATCCCTGGTGCCGGGCTCACCGGAGAGGTCCTTTAAAAGGAGCCCCCGATCGGGATGGGCGACCACCACGCCTTTGGGCGACAGGATGAAGGGATAACCCGTGGTTCCGACATGGGTCCCGTCTATGTAATTGGCAATGAATTGATCTAACGCATAGGACATGCCCACACCGCCCACCACGTTCCCCTTTTCGTCCATAACGGGAGCGGTGACGGATACGATCAGTTTCCCTGTGGCAATACTTTTGGTCGGTGTTGTGCTATAGCCTTCCTTTCCAGCCAAGGCAGCCTGTATGTATTCACGATTTGACAGGTCGCTATTTTTATTCATCTTTCCCTGACTGAAGACGAATACCTGTTTCCCTTGGATGTCAAACAGATAGAATGTATTTACTTCTTCCGCGCTCCGTGACATGGCCGATATGATATTACTGGCCTCTTCAGCTTTCTCTTTAGAAACAAGATACTCCCGCAATGCCGGCATCTTGGACGCCCCAACGACCAGTTCCATCTGTTGGGAGCCGAAATCCGCTGCGGACTTGGCGATTGTTCTGCCTATCAGTTGCAATTCATGACTACTCGAAGCAATACTTGCATCATAAATTTTATTGACAACAACGTATATTAATAACGATTGAATTATCAATATAACTATGCCAATTATTATCCCCATTGTTGCCCGGATGCTTCGTAAGGCCATCTTTTCCTCCTCTTGCTGATGTCTATTTTGGACATTTTAAAATTTACAAGTGTTTTTTTGATGCGTGCTTCCCTGGCGTTTGATCGGAGGCATCAGTGCGCCTGAGGGGGACTTCCTTAACATTTTCCCGCTATTGCATTTCATTCTATCATGTTTGATAGAGAAAACAACAGCTCAATATCGCTCACGGAATTTAAAAAAAATGTGACAAAAGCTTCCCCCTCGCAACCACAGGGAGGAAACCGCCTGGTGCTGCGGCGGTGGGCGCGAAAAATCGGGCACTCGAATAGGGACCGCGGCACACTTCCATGGCGGCATGCCGATGCCCCCATCCTGGCACTGCAACGCTCTAAAATCCTATTGGGTTTCCAAAGGGCGGTGCCCGTTGGCCGCCGGAGGCCTCCTCCATGCCGCCATGGTGCGGCGGTCCCGATTCCGCGAAAGTTCTCGAACGCGGCAGACGGTTTTCGATGCCGAAACGATGGCAGTTTTCTGCGGAGTTCGAGGTCCAGGCGGCGCTTGAGGCACTGCCCGGGAAGTGACGTCGGCGGAGCCGGCCGGCACGCACGACCTGCGTCCGACGGGAATTGCCGGTTGGAAGCGCCAGGCCAAGAATGGCCTGGTGGCGGCTTTTCCGGCAAGGCAGCGAACGGGCACCCCGCTGGCGGCAGCGTTCCGGTACGAAAAAGATCGTCGGGCACGCCAGCCGGCCGGGGCCTTTGCTGGCTATGAGGGCCTCGGGGCGGTTCCCTTGATGGGTTCATAACGTGCGGCGGCGTAGCGCATCAAGCGCGCGATATCGAGGATAAGGGCGATGCCGCCATCGCCGTTGACGGCCGTACCGGATATAAAATCGGCATCCCGAATGACGTCGCTGAGGGGTTTGATGACGGCCTGTTGTTGTCCTATGACCGCATCGACCGCCAGTCCGATGTCCTCTCCTTCGCATCGGGCGATGATGATGCGTTCATAGTGGGGCCGCTTTCCGGAAACGCCGAGGAGGGCTCGCAGAGAAAGGCAGGGCGTCATCTGTTCCTGCCAGGTAATGGCGTCTATCGGCACGGCTTTCCCCTGGCAGGAGCGTTCCTGACACGCCCGAACCGATGCCATGGGGACGATATAGCGCTCGGCGCCCACCCGGACCTGCATGCCGTCGATGATCGCCAACGTCAGCGGCAGGCGCATGGCCACGCGTGTCCCGGCTCCGGGGGTCGATTCCAGTTTGACTTGGCCCCGCAGCTCCTCGATGCTGACCTTGACCACGTCCAGCCCGACGCCGCGGCCCGAGATGTTGCTGATTTTCTGGGCCGTGGAAAAGCCGGGAGCGAACAGACAATCCAGTATCCGCCGTTCGTCGGCCGGTTCCCCTGGTGTCAAAAGGCCCTTTCCCAGGGCCTTGGCCCGCACCCGCTCCAGGTCCACCCCCTGGCCGTCGTCGCAGATCTCGATGTGCACTTCCCCGCTGACGTGGGCGGCGCGAAAGTGCACGGTGCCGCGGGCCGGCTTGCCGGCGGCCAGCCGTACCTCCGGTGCCTCCAGACCGTGGTCCACGCAGTTTCGCAGGATGTGCACCAGCGGATCCTTGAGGCGATCGATGACATTCTTATCGAGCTCCGTTTCTCCGCCTTCGGCCACGAAATCGGCCTGTTTGCCGAGTTCCCGGGCCAGATCGCGCACCAGCCGGCGCAACGTCGCGAACAATCCCCCAATCGGCACCATGCGGATGCGCAAGGTCTCGTCACGGAGCCTGCCCACCGTCCGCTCCAGCTCCTCGGCAATGGTCCGGGTCTGGGCATCGCCTTGGGTGATGGCCGTCTGCTGCAGCCGGGACTGGATGATGACCAGCTCGCCGACGAGGTCCACCAGCCGATCCAGGCGTACCGATTCCACCCGGATGGTCGCGGCGGTGACCGTCTGTTCCGCCGGTGCTCCCTCCCGTTGGGCCGGGGCCGGTTCGGTGCGCTTGGACAGGACCTTGGCAATGCTCCGGACCATGGACCGTTCGAGGGCCGGGGTATCGTCCCAGCCGGAAGGCGCCAGCAGGCGGCCGAAGGCGTCAAGGTCCTGCTGGCGCAGCGGAGAGTCGGCCAGGCAAGCGACATGCACGCCATGGTCTCCCTCCACGAACAGGAAGACATCCCGGATCGCGGGCTCTTCCGCCTGGCTGAGTAGCAGGACATCCCACCAGAGCGCGACGGATTCGGGAGCCATCTCCGCCAGTTCCGGCCCCGAGGCGGCGTGGAGGATGACCCGGTATGTCCCCATGTCGGCCAGCTCGCGCAGGAGCGACAGCGGGTCGGTGCCGGTCAAGAACGTATCGGGATGCGGACGATAGCGAATCCACCAGGTGGCCATCGCTGCCGTGAAGGAAGGGCGGGCGACCGGTTTCCGGGCGGGCGCAGGGCTGGCGGGGGGGCAGGTTTCCCCCCCCGTCTGCCCCGTGAAGGCCCGCAATTTCCGGATGAGCGTCTCCGACGCCTCGATCAGCCGGGGAGGGGCCTCGGTTTCGCCAAGCAGGCACAGAATGTGGTCCCGGGAGAGGAGAACCACGCTGGCGAGCTCCTGGGAGAAGGTCAGTTTGCCCTCCCGGACCTTATCCAGGGCGGTTTCCACCTCATGGGTGAACCGGGCTATTTCCTCGAAGCCGAACATGGCTCCCGATCCTTTGATCGTATGCATGGCCCGGAAGAGTTTCGCTATTTGCTCGGTGTCTTCCGGATGGTCCTCCAGCGTGAGCAGGGTCTCTTCCACCTCGCCCAACAGTTCGAGGGCTTCTTCCCGAAACGTCAGGGCTGCCTGATCCAGGCTCATGAACGCCTCCCGGCCACGTTACGACTGTGCCGCGATCGCGGTTTCCGGGGTCGAAGCCACGACGTCGGCCATGTTGAGCAATTCGTCCGAGGCAAACACCCGATCCGCATCCAGCACGAGGATGAAGTGCCCGTCATGGGTGCCGATCCCCCGCAAAAGCTCGGTCTTGCCCTGGGAGCCCAGTTGCGGCGGCGGGGCAATGCTGTCGGCATCCAGCTCCAGGACTTCCCGGACGGAATCGGCCAGGGCGCCTATGACCGAGGGGACGCCGTCGTGCGTCACCTCCATGATGACGATACGGGTGTTGATGGTGCGCTTCACCTCGCCCAGGCCGAGCTTCTGGGCGAGATCCACCACGGGCACCGCGGCGCCCCTGACGTTGACGACGCCGCGCATGAACGGCAGCGCCTGGGGAATTCGGGTAATATCCGTATAGTCGAGAATTTCCCGAACGACGTCGATGTCGATGGCAAAGGAGGCTTCGCCAAGGGTCAGCGTGAGATACCGTTTGGAATTGTTGGCAACAGATTCCTGCATGATATTCCCTCGATGCGATCTTCGTTAGAACCGTTCAAAATCCTTATCATGTTTGTCCCCGTCAAGATCGATCACGGCAGGGCCGGCGGCGGGCACGATCTTGGGCGTTCCCTTGGAGGCGTTTTTCGACGCGTCGTTTCCCTTGGTCGGCTTTTTCTCCGCAGCGGCTGCAGCGGCAAAGCGCCTGGGCGCCTTGGAAACTCCCTCGACCAGAAAATAGCCGACCGTGGTTTGCAGCTGTTCGGCCTGGGAGGAAAGCTCCTCGGCCGTGGAGGCCAATTCCTCGGATGAGGAGGCGTTTTGCTGCACGACCTGATCGAGCTGCTGGAGGGCCCGATTCACCTGAGCGGCTCCGGAGCTCTGCTCGGCCGAGGAGGCAGAGATTTCCTGGACCAGTTCCGAGGTCTTGAGAATGTCGGGCACGAGCTTGTCGAGGAGTCCGCCGGCCCGCTCGGCCACGTCCAGGCTGGAGGCGGACAGGGTGTTGATTTCGGCGGCGGCGGATTGACTCCGTTCGGCGAGCTTTCGGATTTCGGAGGCCACCACGGTGAATCCCCGGCCCTGTTCGCCGGCCCGGGCGGCCTCGATGGCGGCGTTGAGCGCCAACAGATCGGTTTGGCGAGCGATATCCTCGATAACGGAGATCTTGGAGGCGATTTCACGCATGGCGGACACGGTTTCGTTCATGGCCTTGCCGGATTCCCGGGCGTCCTCCGCCGCCTTGCGGGCCAGGGCTTCGGTCTGCCGGGCGTTATCGGCATTCTGGTTGATGCCCGAACTCATCTCTTCCATGGACGAGGAGCATTCCTCCACGGCCGAGGCCTGCTCCGAGGCGCCTTGGGACAGGGACTCCGACGAGGCGGAGAGTTCTTCCGAACCCGAGGCCATGTTTTCCGCGCCGGCCTGTACTTCCTGCACGACCTCGGTGAGCTTGCCCACCATGTCGCGCAGGGACTGCATGAGCCCGTCGTTTTCCGAGCGCAGGCGCACGTCCAGCCGCAATTCGCCGCCCGCCATCTTGCCGGCCAGGTTGGCCACGTTGCGGTCCGCCTCCAGCAGGGCGACCAGGGCCTGCATCAGGGCATCCTTGCCGGACCGGGGGACGATCTCCACGCGCAGGTCGCCGGCGGCCATCTTGGCCGCGGCCTGGCTCACGGTTTTGTCCGCCTGGAGCAGGCCGTCCAGGGAGCGCAGCAGCACATCCGCCTCGGAACGCGGCCGGATGGCCACATCCAGATCGCCCAGGGCCATTTGCGACACCGTGGCGGCCACATCCGCCTCGGCCCGGGCCACGTCCCGCAACGCCTTGCAGACTTGGCCCACTTCGTCGGCCCGTTCGATGTCCAGCTTCTTGCTCGTGTTGCCGATGGCCAGGGCCTTGGCGAATTCCATGCCGGCAATGAGGGGACGGCCGATGACCCGGGCGATGCAGACCCCCAGGACGATGCCGAGGAGCATGCTGCCCGCGATGATGCTGAGCAGCACGGCGCGGCTGCTGGTATAGATCTGCGTCGTGAGGTCGGAATACTCCTTGGCGTTGGCTTCCTTGCGCCGGCTCAGTTCGGTGAACGCATCGTCGACGATATTGATCTTGGCACGCGCCTGCCCCAAGGACAGCTCCGTAGCGGTACGTGTCGCCGCAGGGTCAGTGCTTTTCGACAGGTCAATGATTTTATCCAGGAGGACTTCATAATCCTCCCAGGCCCGGCTGAGCTTGGCGAAGAGTTCTTTTGCTTCCGCAGAGGAAAAAAGCGGCTTGGCCTTGTCCATGTTTTCTTGGTACAGTTTTCGGTACTTTGGAATATTTTTCAGATGATTATTCCGGTCCTCTTGCGAGGAAACAAGCAGGACATTTTTAATGCCACGCTCGATATAAAGCATATCGATATTTGCTTCCTTGATAAAGGAAACACCAAGGAGCTCATTTTTATACATGCTGTCGGCCATGGAGTTGATCTTGCCCATGTTGGTCATACCCATGTAACCGACAAATCCAGTTATACAGGCCATGAGCAGAAAGGAGAGGACGAGTTTTTTGCCAACACGCATGTCATAAAACCATTTCACAACCAACCTCCTTGTTGCATACCTGTGGTTATACTATTGGTGCCTGGGCACAGGCAGATGCCAACCATCATGTAAAAATAGGCACACAATAATAAATATGTAAATAAATATGGAAATATTTATGTATATTTATATATAAAATTTACTTTTTACACCGCCAATGCCAAAAACATGTTAAAAACACATATAGAAAAAAATATGCTGCACGGCTGTTCCTTGGAGATTGTACAGAGGTAATCAATGTATAATAATTAATCAATAATTAATATGCCGAACAAAGCCAGGCAGGCAAGAGGACGGTCGACTCCGTTCGATCAGCGTTCCTTGCGGCGGCGCACCGTCTTGCCGCCGTGGGCGCGTCCCCATCAGGGGAACGCCTCCGTTGGGCCTGTCCGCGACCGACCGCCGCGGGGCTGCCTGGGGAGGGACGCATCATTGAAAGGGAGGACCGATCATGACCGGCAGCGACTGCGCGATTCGCGGAACGTTTTTCGATTTCCTGGACGATCCCTGGAAGCACGTCGGCCAGGAGAAGGAAGCCGCCCGTTTCGTTCGGGACGGCCTTCTGGTCGTGAAGGGCGGCCGCATCGAGGACTTCGGCGAGTTCGCCGCGCTTTCCGCCCGGCATGCCGGCATCGAGATCACCCGCCTGCCCGGGCGCATCATCATGCCCGGCTTCATCGACGGGCACATCCACTTCCCGCAGGTGCGGGTCCTCGGGGCCTACGGCCACCAGCTGCTGGACTGGCTGCAGAACGCGATCTTCCCCGAAGAGGTGAAATACAATGACCGCGCGTACGCCACCGCGGCGGCCCAGCACTTCTTCACGGCCCTGCTGGCCGGCGGCACCACCACCTGCCAAGCCTTCACCACGTCGCATCCGGTGGCGACCGAGGTGTTCTTCGAGGAGGCGGCCAAGCGCAACATGCGGGTGATCGCGGGACTGACCGGTATCGACCGCTTCGCCCCGGCGGACGCGGGCATCACCCCGGAAGCCTTTTACAAAGAATCCAAGCGGCTCATCGAGGCCTACCATCGCAAGGGCCGCAACCTCTATGCCATCACCCCCCGCTTCGCCGTGGGCTGCACCGCGACGATGCTGGACAAGTGCAGGGAACTCAAAACGGAATATCCCGACTGCTGGATCAACACCCACGTTTCCGAGAACCCAAGCGAGCTGCGCACCGTCAAGGCGCACTTCCCCGATTGCAACGACTATACCCGCGTGTATGAGCGCTACGGCCTGCTCGGGCCGAAGTTCACGGCCGGGCATGGGGTGTGGCTCACGAACGGCGAGATGCGGCGTTTCTCCAAGGCGGGCGCGGCCGTTTCCTTCTGTCCCCTTTCCAATCTGTTTTTGGGCAGCGGCCTGTTCCGTCTCGGTCGGGCCAAGGACCCGGAGTATCCCGTGCGCCTCTCCGTGGGGTGCGACGTGGGGGGCGGCAACGCCTTCTCGCTCATCCGGGTGCTGGAGGAGGCCTACAAGGTGGGCATGTGCAACGCTACCATGCTCGACGGCTCGGTGAACCCGCGCGAACAGGACCTGGCCGAGGCCGAGCGCAATACGCTTTCCCCCTACAGGGCTTTTTACCTGGCCACCCTGGGCGGGGCGCATTCGGTCTATCTGGACGATGTTCTCGGGAGTTTCGACAAGGGCAAGGAGGCCGATTTCGTGGTCCTGGACTGGAACGCAGGTCAGGCGGCCATGGCCTGGCATCAGTCGCTCGCCGTGGGCAGCGGCGGCCCGGAGACCCTGGAGCAGGCGGCGCAGCTCCTGTTCGGCATCATGGCCGCGGGTGATGACCGCAACGTGGACGAGACCTGGATAGCCGGCAGGCGTCTGTACAAGAAGAGAGAGCAGTACCAGTGCGTCATGGAGGATGCCCCCGACGGCCAAAGGACGCCGCCCTTTGGAAATCCAGTATGATTCGAGACTGTAGAAATTTTAGGAGTGGGCCAGCGGCATGCCGCCCTGGCCTTGCAGAGAGGCTTCGCGTACCCTAGCGTGAGGTCGTTTTGGTAGGGCGAACCTTCTGCGTCTTCCTGGCCTGCGCCGGGGACTTTTGACGGCCGCCGCCCATGGACGTATACGAAAAAGACAAGCCGCTCCCGAAGTTGGCATGACCACCAGCCGGACTTGCGCTTCACTTCGCAGCCAAACCGGCCAATCTCCCGGGATCGCATCTTTCAATTGTAAAATAATAGCTTTGTATAACTTTAATCATATGGCTTATGAAAATATAAAAAAATATGGATATGAATGCTGTCCATTTTTATTTCCAATAAAAAACATAGCCTTTTTTTCATTCCACAGCGTTTTAATATTAACGGCGCTCAATGCGCTCTACAATTCATTGGCTGTTGAGCTTTTGAGGAGTTTCCCCTACTCGACATTCCTTTTTAACCCGTATGATCTTTTTGCAGATTTTTTTAAATTTATTTTCTCTTATCCTGGTGCGGACAAGATATATATATCTGGAACCACACAAATAGATAAATTGCTTTTATACTTTCAGCATCATCCAAATTATGCCGGGCTATCCGGGTTAGCCAGCGGGCATATTACGCATTTCCATGTGACCCCACTGACAACGGTTTTTTATTTAACAAATAAATGGTTGATGTTGGAAACAACTCCATTTGCAGATTTTATATTGATGGTTTTGATATTTTTTTACCTTATTGTTTTTAATATAAAGCATGTTGCAAAAGTGAAGATTGATAAGTTTTATTTTATGTCACTCACGTTTTTTAGTTACCCAGTACTCATGGTGATAGCCAGGGGGAATATCGTCTCAGGGATTGCCTCTCTTGGTGTCGTTTATTTTTTAGTTGCAATGTATCAGAATGATCGATGTATTTATGGCATTTTTTCTCTTGCGATTGCCGCAAATATAAGACCAAACGCAATAATCTTTATTCTTGCAATATTATTGTTAAAGAGACAAAGACTGCAATACGTGCTTCTATTTTTTGTAACTGCGAGTACGATTTTTCTAGTCTCATTATTCACTGCGCATCATTTGTATCAAGATTATACATTGAGGAATTTTGTTTTAGGATTAATGAATTATCACAATATCTATGTAGCCGGCAATGACGGCCTGGCTTATGGGTCATCATTATTCGGCTGTTTTAAGATGATGCTTGGCTATAATAAGCATTTTGAATTTTTTGTTAGTCTTTTGGGTGTAGGAATATCATTACTTGCTATCCTTGAATATTGTTTCAAATTTTTATCAAAAAACGTGTTAGTTTACATTTTATGCGTGATATATTGCTTGTTTTCTCCCGTTTTTGCCGACTATCATCTGCTCGTTTTTATTGCCCCAGTTTTTTGTGCTTACCTGGGAACAAAAAACGGCAACAATAGTTTAAAATATACTAATGTAACTAATTTATTGATTTTGATCCCATGTTTGCTGGTCATCAGCCCCAAAAATTATCTCTTCAGTCACGGTATCTCGTGGCAGGTAGTCATAAATCCAGTGATCCTCCTTTTTAGTGCTTTATATCTATTAATAGCTCCGTCGATACAAAAAGACCGCCCTCTGGCGGAGATCAAATAATATGATATCAATAATCGTTCCTTGCTACAATGAGGAAGCTACACTTCCCTTGCTTTATAAAAAACTTAATGCTATTATATCAAGTATCGGTTGTCCTTATGAAGTAATTTGCATCGATGATGGTTCGGCGGATTCTACCTGGAATATTTTGTGCGAATTTCATGCAATAAATCCCAATTGGCTAAGTTTAAAATTTACCAGAAATTTTGGGCATCAAAATGCGATTGCTTCTGGACTGTATTTTTCCCGGGGTGAGTGCGCCATAATTCTCGATGCTGATTTACAAGATCCACCTGAAATAATTATTGATTTTATTAACAAATGGCAGTCCGGGTATGACATCGTCTATGCAATCAGGCAAAAACGAAAAGAATCCCTGCCTATGAAATTTTTATATTTTATTTTTTATAGATTATTAAATTTATTATCTGAAATTACTATCCCAAACGATTCCGGTGACTTTTGTCTTGTTGACAGAAAAGTCATTAATTTTTTGAATCATTCCCCTGAAAGAAATATTTTTTTGAGAGGTTTGAGAGCGTGGAGTGGTTATAAGCAGATTGGAATTGAATATGAACGCAACGCGCGAATTGCCGGACATTCTAAATACTCATTCGTAAAGCTTTTTAAACTAGCGGGGGATGGAATTATTTCGTTCTCTACAATCCCATTACGTTTGGCAACTTTTTTGGGATTATTTGTTTCATGCGTTTCATTTTTATCGCTGATTTGTTTGGTTTTTTTGAAAATATTGGGGCTCGATTTTTCGCCAAAAGGCTGGACATCGCTAGTAACAATACAGTCAACTTTTGGCGGACTGGTCCTTTTGTGTCTTGGAATTATCGGTGAATATGTCGGCCGTATTTATAAAGAAATTCTGCAAAGACCACATTGGATAGTTTTTAGCACGAACGGAATTCCGCTAGAGAATCCCTTTGGGAAGTATCGTCATGATCTTTCCTGAGGAATCTTCCCCTTTTGCCGTGCAGCCTCTTGGAGCGAACCGGGCGGTTTTTTACATCCTCCTTGCCGAGCCTAGTTTTCAACGATCCGGATGGAAGGATCCGCCGGGGCACCCCACACATCCGGGGCCAACAGGGCCCGCTTGGCGACCAACTGGAAGTGCCGGCCGAGAATGGCCAGTTCCACGGCGACGGGAAGGGCCTTGTGCTTGGTCAAGGTCGTTTTGACGATGAGCTTCCAATAGGCGAACCGGGCCCTGGACAGGATGCCGATACGCCACAGGCTCTTGAGAAAGGCCACAACGTCGCACCAGACAAGTTTCCCTCGGGCGGTCGGGTTGTAGTCTCGAAGGAAGGTATTGATGCGATCATAATAGTACTCCGGAGTGTAGAGCATGGACAGGACGCGTTTATAGCCACGGATCAGCGTCTCACGGTTCATGGCCGGAATGAAGTTCAGGCTGGCATCCGTATTCTCGCCAGTGGCGTTACCGAGGAGCCGGTGCTCCTCCTTGAGTCGACGCCAGAGCCGTGTTTTGGGCATGGCGGAGAGAAGGCCGACCATGGCTGTGACCACGCCGATTTCTTGGATAAAACGAAGTTGCTGCTCGAAAATGCCTTCCGTATCGCTGTCGAACCCGACGATGAACCCGCCCATCACTTGCAGGCCATTTTGATGCAGGGTCCGCACCGCCTGGGGAAAATTTATGGCGACGTTCTGTTTCTTGCCGCATTCCGTGAGGCTCGCCGTGGAGGGCGTCTCGATACCGATGAAAACCTTATGGAAATTGGCGTTGCTCATCATGCGCACCAGTTCGCCATCCCGGGCCAGATTGATGCTCGCTTCGGTCATGAACTTGAAAGGATAGCCATGTTCCTTTTGCCAGGCGATGAGCCGAGGCAAAAACTGTTTCACCGAAGCGATGTTGCCGATGAAGTTGTCGTCCACGATAAAGATCGGGCCGCGCCAGCCGGCGTCATAGAGGCTGGTCATCTCACGCAGCATCTGGTCAGGGGATTTGACCCGGGGCAGGCGGCCGTTTAAGACCACGATGTCGCAGAATTCACAGTCAAACGGGCAGCCGCGTGAGTATTGCACGGACATGGTGACATAGTCCCGAAAGCGGATCAGGTCCCATTGCGGGATCGGGGTCTTCGCTATGTCCGGCCTCTCCGAGGAGGTATAGAGGGGTTTGGGCGTTCCCCGGGCCAGATCCTCAAGAAAGGGCTGCAACGTGACCTCGGCCTCGTTGAGGACGAAATGATCCACTCCCGCGAAGCGTTCGGGTTGGGCGGTAAAGGCCGGTCCGCCGGCCACGACGCGTTTCCCCATGGCCCGGGCCCGGGCGATGACGTCCCTGGCTCCGGCTTCCTGCACGACCATGGCGCTGACAAAAACCATGTCCGCCCAGGCCAGATCCGTATCGCGAAGGGGCGTGACGTTGGCGTCGATAAGCCGTTTTTCCCAGGTTGCCGGCAGCATGGCCGCCACGGTGAGAAGGCCCAGCGGCGGAAAGGCGGCCTTTCGGGAGATAAACGACAAAATGTGCTTGAAGCTCCAGAAGGTATCCGGATAAACTGGATAAACCAGGAGGATTTTCATGATGCAATGCCTCCAGTTGTTCGTCGGAGCAGACAGGTTGTCTAACTCCAGTACGTGTCTAGCGCAATAAACTGCAAATTGCTCTCATATTTTTGATTTTTTAATGGGCTCTTCGACAACTTCTTGTTTGGCCTTATATTTTTTTTGATTTTATAGATATGCAAGCCCTGGGCTGGGTGGGCGTTTTCGCGGTGAAGGGATGCGCGCGGATCGCTCACACGGGCCTGTTCCAGCGATTTTTTCGGGAAAGAGAATTTGAGCGATTGGAGATGGCTGCACAATTGCCCGACAGCCGGTCAATGCTCTCCCGTTGTATTGCAACAGGCTAATATCATGATGGAATTTAAAATGGCGCAGCCCTTTGGCCGCCGGAGGCATCCTTTCCTGACCAAGTGTGCGGCGGTCGCGATTCGGTGGACCCGTACCGAAAACGGCGGCAACCGCCGCCACGGGCGAACGTTTCAGGAGGCTTCCGGGACTCGCGCAGCGCCCAGCCGCCGCGGCGCCTGGCAACCCTCCGTCCGGGTGTGCTGTTGCCGCGCAGCGTCCTCCTCTTCTTGGCCCATGCACTGGAGCAGGCCCATACTCCACAAACAGTCGCCGCAGGGCACCGTCTCCCCATAGCAATCATTTTCAAAATCAGCCCGGTCGATGTCCTCGCACGGGTAGACGTTGCAACCGGGACAGTGGGGATACCTTCGTCGCACGACGTCTTCCCTGAATGTCCGGTATGCTGGGCTGTTCCATATTCCCAGTATGGAGTCCCGGGACAGGTCGCCAAAAAAACGGTGCGAAACCTGCTTCTGCCGGCCATACAAGTGGCAGCGGAAGCTTCGCCACAGGAAATGGCAGGGCGCCACCTGTCCATCCCAGGCAACAAACGTCCCTCCCTGATCGACACCGACGCAGGTGCGGTCGCTGAGCGGTCTGAGCGCCGGCAGGATGAGGCGGAGGCCGACGGCCACGGCAATCTCCTGCGCCTTGCGGAACACCGACTGTGCCTGGTCTATGTCTTCGCCGGCCAGGAGATTGCCGATATGGAACGGAATGTCGGCTTGGCGGGCCTGGGCGGTCATGGTGTTGACAAACGCGACGATCCGACGTTCCTCGGCGCTCTTGGTATATTTCCAAAGGACGTTGAAATATTGCGAGACATCGACGTGCTCGTGCCGCGCCCTGGCCAGGCATTCCGTATAAAAGCGTTCGGCGGAGAGGCTGTTGATGGCAAAAATGGGCTGGTCCGCCATGGCCGCGCCAAAGGGCAGGATGTGCGACACGATAAGCCGGGTCACGCCGCGTTGCGCCAGCCAGGCGATGATCGCCGGAAGCTCGCGCATGTTGTCGCGCATGATGACGAATTCCGCCCCGACCTCCAACCGTGCGCCGGGATGCGCCTTTTTCGCTTCGGCCAGGGCGTCCAGGGCCCGCTCGACATGCCCCAAGGTGCCGCCCTCCCGGACGGTCCTGAATTGGTCGGGAGACGTCGAATCCACGGAAAGGAATAGGCGATCCAAGCCGGCTTCGATGAGCGAAATCCCGCGGGTTTTGGTCAGGAGATGGCCGTTGGTTTGGAAGCCGACCCAGCTTCCGGCAGGCATGGACCGCTTGCCGGCGCGGATGGCGTCTTCCAGCCGGGGATGCATGAGCGGTTCCCCGATACCGTTGAGGATCAGGGCGTTGAGATGGGGGAAGGCCGGTTCCAGGGCCGCGAACGTCTCGGGAAGCATATCGCCCTCGCGTGCGTCCTCAAGGCCGGATTGCTTCACGCACATGGGGCAGCGCAGGTTGCAGCGGGACGTCACCTCGACGAAGAGACGGGAAGGGGTGTCCAAAAGGGCGCGCGAAGCGCAGGGGGATGGCATCTCTCGCATACTCTGCCCTTGGGTTGGGAGTCTTGCCTTGGAAAGCACGAATACGCTTTGGGAAGGCGCGTGAAGGAGACAGGCGGTGCGTCGCCGGGCAGGCCGGGGCGCGACCGATCACGGCCTGCAGATCTGCATCCGTTCCATCCGGCACCGTTTTTTGAAACGCGGCGGAGACATTGACAAAAAATGCTCTTTCGTCTGAAATGCGTTTCCGTGTCACCACGGAGGGGACGTCTACAGACTTCCACCAAGGATGGCAACGGCGCCGCGCAGGCAGGCATTACCGCAACATCTCCTTTCCCTGCCGCACGGGAAAGAACCGCCCGTAGGAAACACGCTTTTCGATACGCTCGGTGCATTTTGACCCAAAATCGACGCAAGGTGTGTCCTTTGTGGCCGACCTCCTCAACCCGCTATAATGTTTAATCTAACATAACACTTTTCCAGTCCCCTACGCCTGCATCCCCGCCGCCGTCGGTCACGGGAGGGCATTTTCCTCCCCACACTCCCGGTGGCATATTTTTTTAACAAGTTGAATTTTATTGAAATATATCGAATGGAGCACAACTTGCTAATTTTAACCTAACATGAGGCGCCTTTCAGACCCCAACCGTCACGGCCGCGTGACGCGAATCCAGCGGTGGCCCGTGCACGGGAACGGCCCCGCGTGTGGGAGAGAAAGACTGGAGATCAGGCAAAAACCAAGAGGAATCGTTCCCCGGCGGGAAGCAGCGTCGAGGTAACAAAGTTTTTTTAACAATAACGGAGGATCGTATGCCTAAGTTCATCAGGGTTGATATGGGTTCGAAAACGGTAACGACCGAGGAATGCCCCGAGAAGTACCTCGGCCTGGGTGGCCGTGGCCTGACGTCCACGTTCGTCGCCGATGAAGTCAAACCGACCTGCCATCCGCTGGGGAAGTACAACAAGCTGATCTTCGCTCCCGGCCTGTTGACCGGCACCAGCGCGGCCAACTCCGGCCGGCTTTCCTGCGGCGCCAAGAGCCCGCTCACCGGCGGCATCAAGGAATGCAACACCGGCGGCACCTTCGGGCAGAAGATGGCCAAAATGAACATCAAGGCCATCGTGTTCGAGGGGATTCCGGAAGAAGACAAGTATTACGTCGTCAAGGTCACGCTGGACGGCGTGACCATCGATGAAGCTCCTGCGGAAACGATCGGCATGGGCAACTACGAAGCCATCAAGGTCCTGCAGGCGAAGTACGGCCCCAAAGTCGGCGTGGCCATCCTCGGACCGGCGGGTGAAATGCGCCTCACGGCGGCCAATATCTCCTTCGCCGATCCCCAGAGCAACATCCGCAGCGCCGGCCGCGGCGGCCTGGGCGCCGTCATGGGCTCCAAGAAGATCAAGGCGGTCGTCATCGACGACGCCGGAGCTCCCGGGGTCACCATCGCCGATACGGTGGCGTTCAAGAGCGCCGCGAAGCGTTTCGCCACCGCCCTTTCCACCCATCCGGTCACCAGCCAGGGCCTGACCAAGTACGGCACCAACATCCTGGTCAACATCTTAAACGAAGCCGGCGGCCTCCCCACGAAGAACTTCCGTAGCGGCCGCAACGATTGGGCCAATAACATCGGCGGCGAGTCCATGACCGCCAACATGGAAGCCCGCGGCGGCAAGCCCACCCACGGCTGCCATGCCGGATGCATCATCCGGTGCTCCCAGCACTATGTCGACCCGCAGGGCAACTACATCACCAGCGGCTTCGAATATGAGACCGTTTGGGCCCTGGGCGCCAACGGCATGATCGACGATCTGGACACCATCGCCTACGCCGACCGCGAATGCGACGATGTCGGTGTGGATTCCATCGACGTCACCGTGGCCGTCTGCGTGGCCATGGAAGCCGGCCTCATCAAGTGGGGAGACGGCAAGGCGGCTTTGGATCTCATCAAGGAGATCCGCAAAGGCACGCCCCTCGGCCGGATCGTCGGCTGCGGCGCCGCCGCCGTCGGCCGCATCTACGGCCAGACCCGGGTTCCCGTGGTGAAGGGACAGGCGATCCCGGCCTACGATCCTCGTGCGGTCAAGGGCGTCGGCTTGACCTACGCCACGACCCCGATGGGCGCGGACCATACCTCCGGGTACGCGGTCGCCACCAACATCCTGAAGTGCGGCGGCTTCGTCGATCCGCTCAAGAAGGAAGGCAATGTCGAGCTGTCCCGTAACCTGCAGATCGCCACGGCCGCTATCGACAGCACCGGCATGTGCCTGTTTATCGCCTTCGCCATTCTGGACATCGCCGATGGCTTCAACGCGCTGGTGGACATGATCAACGCCATGTACGGCATCTCCCTGACCGGGGACGATGTGACCGCTCTCGGCAAGTCCATCCTCAAGACCGAGCGGGGATTCAACCATCGGGCGGGCATGACCAATGCCGACGACCGGTTGCCGGAGTTCTTCGAAGAAGTGCTGCCGCCCCACAACACGACCTGGGATTTCACCGATGCAGAGATCGATGAGGTCTTCAACTTCTAGGGTTGGTCCGGATACGCCGCGAACCGATGCCCGGCTGACGTTCGCGGCAGCTTGACAATGAAGGCGGACGGCGGATTGCCGTCCGCCTTCATCTGTTCTAAGGACGGAAGGAGTCTGCGACCGGGCCGGGTGCCCGTCGTGTGGAGGGAACATCCGTGACATCGACGATTGAACTGCGTGCGTTTATGGACTTGGCCGCCACGTTTCGGGAACGGGGCTGGGGCAATCCGAAGGAGGTTGCCGTACAGGGCGAGATGACGGGGAACGAATTGTTGGCCCTGCTCGACATTCCGGAAAACATGGTCGAGGCCATTTTTGTCAACGGCAAGGCGACGCCGCCCGAGGACACGGTCGTGACCGGCGGGGATAGGGTGGCCTTGGCGCCGCCGGGCGTGCCCGGTCCGTATCGCGTCCTGCTGGGATTTAAAAATATGGGCTGACGGGGCGTGGCCACGTGCGGCAACGCGAAAACGAGGCGGTGGCCGGCGGTCTGGCCGCGTCTCGTGGCGTTGGCCGTGCGTTCGACCTGTCTCCTTCCGTGACCGTTGCCCGCCGGGGCGCGGGAAACGCCTCCGGCGACCAATGGGTTCCCTCCTTGTATGTCCAATAATGATTTAAGATTATTGGAATTTTTTTAATGCCAACATCCCTGGCACAGGAAACCGTGCCAGGATCGCCTCGGTGTCGCATTCTTTCTGCTTGAGACCGCCGCGCCATTTCCTGGAGGCCTTTTTTTGCCTCAAGCCTGAAATGGCACCTTCCTCAAACCCTCTCGGGTTTCCAAAGGGCGGCGCCCTTTGGCCGCCGGAGGCCTCCTCTCTGGCGACCGCCGCGCCATTCCCTGAAGGCCTTTCTTTGCCTCAAGCCTGAAATGGTACCCTCCTCAAACCCTCTCGGGTTTCCAAAGGGCGACGCCCTTTGGCCGCCGGAGGCGCCTCCTGGGGCGCATTGTGCGGTAGTCTCCGCTTGGGCGGCGTCCCCTGGCCCTTTGCCTTTCGGCGCCGGCCGCCGGCGTGCGCCGGGCCGGCATTTTTATAATCCATTTGGATTATACAATTGACTTATCCAAATGGATGAATATAAATCCCTCGTCGGCATCCGCAGAAACCCACAGGAAGCGAGGCAGGAGCGTATGGCGCAGGAACGCGACAACAGGGCGGGGGACGCAACCCGCAAGCGTCTCATGGACGAGGGGCTACGGCTTTTCGCCACGGTCGGCTACAACGCCGTGTCCACCCGTGAAATCGCCCAGGCCGCCGGCGTCAACCACGCCGCCATCGGTTTCCACTTCAAGGGCAAGCAGGGCCTTTACGCAGCCGTCATCGAAGACATGGTGGAGAAGCTGCACGGCATCTGCGATCCGCTGGTGAGCGCCATCGACCGCAACATCGAGGCCTGCGCCGGGGACAGGGAACGCCTGCGGCAACTGACCCGGGAGGCGGTGGGAGAGTACCTGGCCGCTTCCATGCGGACGGAGCGCTCGCGTTGGCTGGGCGTCCTTTTGCAGCGGGAGTATGTGGACCCGTCCGACGCCTTTGAAAGCATCTACAAGGAAGTGGTCGAACCGCTGCTGGCGGCCATCGAACGGCTGGTCCAGGTCGCGGCCGGCCCTTCTGCCGATGGGCAGCGGGTTGTGGTGCGCGTGTATTGCATCATCTCGCAACTGACCAACATGGGGCGGGACCGGGCTATCCTGCGCCGCCGTTTCGGTCCTGAAATCTATGAACCCGAGATGTTCGCCACCCTGGTGTCCGTTGTCACCGAAGGCGTCTGCGGCATTCTCGGCATCTGAGCAGATGAGGTTTTTTCCCGTGCGTGCGAAACAATCGATGGTTGTCGGGCTGGTTGTCTTTTTGGTTGTCCTGGCCATGGGCATTGGTGCCGGTTTCGTGTTGCGGAACCCCTCGACGCAGTACGTCCAGGGTGAAATCGAGGCCACGCAAATCGATATTTCCCCCAAAATCACCGGCCGGATCGAATCCCTGCTGGTGAAGGATGGGGCGGCGGTCAAAAAGGGCCAAGCCTTGGTTCTGCTCGACAGCCCCGAGACGACGGCCAAGCTGCGCCAGGCCGAGGCGGCCCGGTTGGCCGCCCTGGCGAGCAAGCGGAAGACCGATGTGGGCAGCCGGGAAGAGGAAATCCGGCAGGCCGGGGATCATTTGGCCGAAGTCAAGGCCCAGGCCGTGCTTCTCGAAAAGACCTATCAGCGCATCCGGACGTTGCGGGAGCAGGATGCCGTCTCGACCCAGCAACTCGATGAGGCCGTGGCCAACTGGCGCACGGCCCGGGAAAAGGAAAAGGCCGCCCAGGCGGTCTACGACATGGCCGTCACCGGCAACCGGATCGAGGATCGGGAAAAATCCGCCGCCCTGGCCGTGCAGGCGGCTCGGACCGTCGACGAGGCGCGCTCCCAGGCCGATGAACTGCAATTGTCCTCCCCCATCGACGGGGAGGTCAAGGAGGCGGTGGCCAAGCGCGGGGAACTCGTCTCGCCGGGCTACCCCGTCATGACCATCATCGACCTGTCCGACGTCTGGGTCACGGTCAACCTCCGGGAAGACCGGCTGGCCGCCGTGCGGCTGGGCGAGGAACGCCTGGGCCGGGTGCCGGCCCTCGGCGGGGTACAGGTGCCGTTCGTGATCGACTACATCTCGCCGCTCGGCGATTTCGCCACCTGGCGGGCCACCAGCGACAGCGGCGACTTCGATCTCAAGACCTTCGAGGTGCGGGCCGTGCCCAAGGCGCCGGTGGCGGGTCTGCGGCCGGGCATGAGCGTCCTGTTCGCCGTGAAGGCGTCTTCATGATGGGCCGGGTGGGGGAGCGTCCAGCGCCCCAGCCGCGGGGGTTCCTTTTTACCGTCCGCCGGGAACTGAAGCGGATACTGGCGAATCGCTTCCACCTGGTCTTCCTGATCCTTTTGCCGAGCGTCGGCTTTGCGACCATGCTGCTCATTTTCCAGCGGGAATTGGTGCGCGGGTTGCCGGCGGCGGTCTGCGACCTGGACGGCAGCGTGGCCTCGCGGCTGGTGATCCGGAAGTTGGCCGCCGCCCCGAGCCTGCGGATCGTACGACAGGTGGACGCCCCCCGGGACGCCGTGGCGCTCATGCGCCGGGGTGAAATCTATGCCTACCTGGTTATCCCCAAGCATTTCGAATTCGACGCCAAGCGGGGACACCCGGCCACGGCCGTGGCCTATTACAATGCCCAATGGGTGTTGCCCGGCAATATGATCAACCGGGATCTCTCCAATGTCTCGGCCTCCGTCGCTGCCGCGTTCGAGGGGAAAAGGCGCCAGCACGAAGGGGAACCCCGGGCGGCGGTCGCGGCCCTGGCCCAGCCCGTGGCCATCGACGGCCATGCGCTGTTCAACCCGCAGCTCGATTACCGCTATTTTCTGACCACGGCCTTGCTGCCGTCCATACTGCAGATCTGCATCCTGCTGGCGACGATCCATACCGTCGGCATGGAATTGAAAAACGGAACCGCCGACATCTTCCTGGCCGGGGCCAAGGACAGCCTGTGGCTGGCTTTGGCGGGCAAGCTGCTGCCGTTGACGCTTTTTTATTCCCTGTTCGGCCTGGGCATGGTCACCTTGCTGTTCAAGTATCTGGGCATGCCCTTGCGCGGCGGCTTCGCCGTGACCTGCGCGGGTACGGTCCTGTTCGTCCTGGCCTATCAGGCCGTGGGGCTGCTGTTTATCGGCTTTCTCGGCAATTTCCGTCTGTCCGTCAGCCTGGCCGCCGTCTATGCGGCGCCGGCCTTCGCCTTTACCGGCATCACCTTTCCGATCCTGGGCATGCCCCTTTTTGCCAAGTTCTGGAGCGCGCTGCTGCCGTTGACCTGGTATCTGGAGTTCCTGGTCCGCTCCGGGTTCCACGGCGCGCCGCTGGCCATGGCCATGCCGGATGTGGCCGCCATGGTGGGATTTATCGTTTTCTGCCCGGCCGTGGCCGCGCCCATGTTGTCCTACCGGCTGCGCACCCCGGCCACCTGGGGGGAATTATGAGTCTTTTTTGGGCGGCCTGGTGGCAAGAGGGGAAGGACATCCTGACCAACCGCGGCGCCCGGCTGATCCTGATCGGCGCGGCGCTCACCTACTCGTTGTTTTATCCGACGCCGTATTTAAACGAAGTGCCGCGGGGCGTTCCCCTGGCCGTGCTGGATCAGGACCGTTCCGATATGAGCCGCAAGCTCGCGCGTCTGACGGATGCCGGCGAGACGGCCGTCGTCAAGCTGCACGTGGCAAACGAGGGAGAGGCCAGGCGGGCGCTGTTGTCCGGCCAGGTGGGCGGCATCCTGACGATTCCCAAGGATTTCGAGCGGAAAGTGCGACGCGGCGAGCAAACCACCCTGGGGATGTATGCCGATGCCAGTTATTTTCTCATCTACCGCCAGACGTTTCTGGGCGTGAAACAGGCCGCGGCCGTCATGGCCTCCTCGGCCAAGATCGCCCGGCTCCGGGCCGCCGGCGTCCCCCGGGAACAGGCGCAGATTCGCCAGGCGCCGGCTTCCCTGGCGCTACGGCCGCTTTTCAATCCCTGGGGCGGCTACGCCCATTACACCGTCCCGCCGGTTCTTTTGCTCGTGCTGGAGCAGACGCTCCTTATTGGGGTGGGCTTCCTCGGCGTCGCGTCCAGGCCGCGGACCCCGGTGGTGGAAACCAGGGGGCGTACCCTGTCGCGCCTGTTGGGCAAGACGATGGCCTACCTCTCGCTGTACATGGTCCATGCCGTCTATTATTTCTTTTTTGTGCCGAGGATCTATTCGCTGTCCCAGCGAGGGAATCCGGTTGCTCTCCTGTGTTTTATCGTGCCGTTTTTTTTGGCGACGATCTTTCTCGGCTTCGCCCTGGTCCCGCTTTACCAGTACCGTGAAATGCCCGTGGAGATGCTCTTGCCGCTCTCGCTTCCCTTTCTTTTCCTGTCGGGCTTTGCCTGGCCGGCGGAGTGCATGCCGACGGCCGTCCGGTGGCTGGCCCAGCTGGTGCCGACGACGCCGGCCATCGCGGGTTTTTTGCGCATCAGCAAGATGGGGGCGTCGCTGGCCGACGTCGCGCGGGAGTGGAGCGTCCTGTGGCTCTTGGCCGGGGGGTACGGACTGTGCGCCTGGTTCTCGTTTTGCCGGGAGGCGCGCGCCCGGAAGTAGGGGAGAGCCCCAGGCGGCCAACGGACTTTTTCCCTTTGGAATCCCGGAGGAGGGGAAGCGTGCCGGCGCTGCGGCGCCCACCGCGGGTGGAGAACGCGTGGCTTGGGCGGCGGCCGCCTGCGTGCCGCAGTCTGCCGGTCTTCGCGCCGCGACAAGGCCGCCGGGACAACCACCGGTGCCATGCGCCCGGTTGGCCGGTCCTCGACAGGGGGCTGGTTCTTTGGCATCACTCCCCTACGACGCTGCCCGGCACTGGATGCCCCCCTTTGGGGCGCGTCCCGGTGCGCGCGGCGTTGTCGGGAAGGCGGCGTATGATCGAGTTGGTGGACTGCCCCTGCACGGGAAAAAATTTGGCGCGCCTGGTGCATCCGGCGATCCTGGCCGTCCTGGCCCGGGAATCCCTGCACGGCTACCTGATCCTGGAACGGCTGGGGACCGAGGCCATGTTTCGGGAGCAGCCGCCGGATGCGGCCGGCGTGTATCGCATTCTCAAGACGATGGAGCAGGAAGGACTGGTGACGTGCAGCTGGGATCTCCAAAGCAGCGGTCCGGCCCGGCGGCAGTACACGATCACGGACAAGGGACGGGCATGTCTGCGAAAGTGGCTGGAAACGATCACCAAGTATCAACACGCCATTGCCGTCCTTGCGGCGACGATCAAGAAGTCTCTGGAAGCGTAGCCGCTACCACGCCCGATCCGGATTGCGCCACCTCGAACTCGCCGTGACAGCACACTTGGTTGCGGCCGTTTTCCTTGGCGTGGTAGAGGGCCAGATCGGCGCGTTGCAGCAAGGCGTCCACCGACGTCACCTCGCCCCCCGTATCCGCCGCCATGCCTATGCTCACCGTGCAGCAAAGCGTTTCGGTGCCGAGCCGGACGCAGGCTTGCCCCAGGGCCTGCCGCAGGCGATCCGCCGCGGTCCGCGCCGTTTCCTTGTCGGTCTGGAGCAGCAGCGCCCCGAATTCCTCTCCGCCCAGGCGGGCGATGACGTCCGTCGTCCGCATCGTCGCCCGGAGGGTGGCGGCCAGGGCCGTAAGCAGCGCGTCGCCGGCTGCATGCCCATGCGTGTCGTTGACGGCCTTGAAATGGTCCACGTCGATCATGAGCATGGCCAGGGGCTGTTTGTAGCGACGGCTGCGGGTCAGCTCCTCCGTGGCCTTGTTGATGAAGAACCGACGATTGGCAAGGCCGGTCAAGGGGTCCGTGGTGGCCAGGATATCCAGTTCGTGGACGCGCTGCTCCAGTGCTTTTTGCGTGATCTTGAGTTCGGTCACATCGGCCGCCAGTACGAAAAATCCGCGGACTTCGCCATCAAGGCGATCCGGAATGTAGCGAACCTGACTGTATCTCAGGCTGCCATCCGGCTTGGACAGCGTGCGCTCGAACAGCTGGGGCTCTCCCTGCAAGGCGGCGCGCATGAAGGGTTCGCTGCGCGCGAAGGCTTTTTCCCCTAAAAGTTCGCGGAGAGCGATTGTGTGCATCGCATCGGCTGTCTTGCCGAATCGGTTCAGATAGGCGTTATTGGCATATTCGCAATGCATGGCCGCATTCCAGTAGGCAATTTGCGTCGGAATATTGTCCGTGATCATGCGGATGAATCGTTCCCGCTCGGCCAGGACTGCGGCGGCCGAGACCGCCTTGCGTTCGTTTTCGCGTTGCCATTTTTGGAACAGGACCAGGACCAGGCTGGAAAACAGCGCCAGCGCCGCCAGCATCCCGCCGAGCAGCAGCGCATCCCTTCGCCAGTGCGCATAGAGGGCGTTCAGGTCGCGGGAGGCGCTGACGATGAGCGGCGCGCCGGGTGTCAGGTCCGGGAAGCGGAGGGTCCGCACGGCCAACAGCCGTATCGGGCCGGAAGCGGAAGGTTTTTCGAGGAAGGTATTTTCTTGTCGCCCGCTTTGCAGGTGCCGCAAAAAGAGTGCGTCCGGCACACCCGAATCTTCTTCCCCGTTTTCGGGTCGCGGCAGGGACAGAAAGGGGGTGCCGTCGGCATAGACCAGTTGCACCCGCATGTCCGCAGCATAGCGCACGGCTTCAAGCAGGGGCAGGAAGAACCGGGCTTCCAGCAAGGCGGAGACGATCCCGGCGAAGGCACCGTCCGCTTGGGTGATCCGGTGGCTCACGGTCATGGCCCGGGTGCCGGAGGGGGACAGGAAGGGCGAACCGAGAAAAAGGAGATGCGGATCGGGATGTTGCCGGATCTCGCCAAACGCGATGCTTTGACGGCAATCCGTTCCGATCAGATCCGGTTGGTTGGAGGCCCGGATGATGCCCTGGGTGTCCAGGATATTGAGGCTGGTGACCCCGGCCAAGGTCTCGCCAAAAAGTTGCAGGAGATGGTTGACGCCTGCGGGGGAGCTTGTCCGGGCGGCTTGTCCCCGGAGTCCGCCCAGGACCAGATTGAGAGCGTCGAATTTTTTCTCGAGGATGTTTTCGATGAGGGCTGCCTGGTGGAAAAGATGCGCTTGCTCTCGCTGCCTGATACGCCCGTGCTCGAAAGAGAGCATGCCGCCGATGAGAAGACCAAGCATCAGGAGCCCGAAGGAATGCAGGAGCCATTGGACTAAAAAAGAATGTATATTTAATTTTCCGTGGTTACCCATCCCCATCTTCCTCGCCTGATTGCTGGAAAACGCAAGGGTTCTGTTTCTCGCCGAGGCGAAAAATCTTTGCGTTTGCACGCACTATCCGGAAATCGGATAGATTCGTCAATCGCGTTTGAGGAAAAAATGAGGGGCCGCGTCGGACAACCGCCTGGGGGCCGGACGCCGCTTCGGGCGGGGGGAGACTGGCCGTGGCTGGGCCGAAAGGAGCCAAGACGGCGCGCGGGGCCGCCGCCGCCGGCCTCGACTTTAGGCAACGGGGATCGGGTGCGGTCGCAACGGCACCCTGGAACCGGCCAGCCGGAGCTTAGGGTTGCAGATCCGCATCGCGCAAGTTTCGTCCGATGAAAACCAGGAACGGTTCGTCGGAAAAAGGATGGCCCAACGGCCGCACTTCCCATCGTTGGCCGACCCCCTGCAACACCAGGGGCTCCGTTTTATCCGCCAGACGCAGGATGCCTTTGAGGCGAAAGACCGCCTCGGGAAGACGTTTGATCCAGCGTCCGAGCGCCGCCAGGGTGAGGTCTGGGGGTTGGGGCAGACACACCGCCCCGAAGGCTTCGTCCACATGATTGCGCCGGCGAAGGAGCGGGGAGGGGTGCTTGTTTGCGCAGGCATCCCCGGCGCCGACATCGAAGAGGAGGCCGGGATGCAATTGTCCATGGTCCGTGGTCAAGATGGGCGCCTTCGCATTGAGTTCCCGCAACCTGGAGCGCAAGGCGTCCAGCGTACGGGAATCGGCCAAATCGCACTTGTTCACCACCAGGACATCCCCCCCCCGAGCCTGATCGCGGGCGATGTCGGAGGTGGAAAGCATGTCCAGGCCGTGCACCGCGTCCACCACCGTGACGACCATTTCCAGCCGGGCCACGTCCGCCCAGGCTTCCTGTTCCCGCAGGAGATTTAAGGGGTTGGCGAGGCCTGAGGTTTCAAGGATGATGCGTTCCGGGCAAAACCGTTCGGTCAGGCGTTTGATGCCGCTGGCCAGGGAACCGGCCAGGCTGCAGCACACGCAGCCCTCGTCCAGGGTCAGGCTGGTTTCCCCGCCGTCGACGATGTAGCCGTCGACTCCCGTCGCCCCGATTTCGTTTTGAATGATGGCCACGAACTGGTCGTGGGCCCGGTGGTGTTCCACCATTTCGAGCAAAAGCGAGGTTTTGCCGGCGCCGAGGAATCCCGTGAGAATGACCAGGGCCGGACGTGGCTCCGTGCCCCCCGGCCTGTCCCTGGGCACGGGCGCCGCATCAAGGTGGTGGGCATGCCAGCAGGGGGCGTTGGCCGTCTCCTCGGGCAGGGCCTCCCCGGGCAGCCAGAGGGTCGTGTCCGTGGCGCCGGGCAGGGCGAGGGCCGCATCCCGGCCGCTGCCGGCTTCTCCCCAGACGAGCCCCTCGCCACGCCGGCACGGTCCGGCCTGTTCCCGGATGGCGCCATCCGCCGCGCGCTGGCGCTGCCGTCCGGGCCGGCTGGAGGTGACCAGGGCGGCGGGCGGGCAGCCGAGTCCGAACGTCAAGGCGCCGGCCACGACATGGAACAGTTCCCGGGCCAGCATCCAGGACGGAAGATCCTGCTCCGCCTCGCCGGGCGCGACGACCCAGCCCTCTTCCGTGCGCAGTCCTTCCGTGAGGATCAGGATGTCCCGCTCCAAGGCGTCAAGCCGGAAGCAAAACCTCTGCGGCTCGCGGCTGACGACAAGGGTGGCTTTTCCCAGGCGAAACAGCCGGGACATTTCCGGGGTGGCGGCAAAATCCCTTACGTGGGCCTGAAAATCGTCTTTAAGGACGGACCATTCGGCTGCCAGGGAAAATCGGTCGAAAAGCGGGTCCTCGGGCGTTGGGAAGTAGTACAGGCCAAAGTCTGCCGCAGCGCGTCCGGCCTTTTCCCAGCCGTCTTCCCGCTGGCAACCAAAAACGCCGGGCCTGGCTTGCAGGCGGCAGGTCCAGGCCTCGGTCTGGCCCGGACACCGGGCCAGACCCTGCCAGCCCGTCATGCGTTTGAAGCGTGGATCGAGGCAGGCCAGAAGCAGGGCCGTCACGGGCAGGCGGGCGATGTCATCCGGCGTCGGCCGTTCCCGACCGGGGGGAAAGATGCGGCTGGTGTCCATATCCCGTTCCTTTGGGGGCCGCCCGAAAGCGGCCCCGGTTTACCGAGACGCTGGCGCAGCCGCGACTAGAATTCGATGGTGTCGCCGTTGCCCAGATAGTCGGGAGAACTGGACCGGAACCGGGCCGTCCCCCGCACCACCGGATAGCCGGCGGCCACGAACTTCTTGGCCGTCAGATGTCCGGTGCAATGGTTGCAGCCGATGCGTTCGAAGCCGTAGTCGCCCAGGGCGATGACCAGATCGTCGTACTTCGGGTCCCAGTCCTCGAAAGGCGAGATGTGGAGTCCTCCGTAGATGCCGTGGAACTGGTCCTTGTCGTACTTCAGGTTGGTGCGCACATAGTCGGTGCATTGCAGGATGCCCTGGTGGCAGCAGCCCGAGACGAGCACCAAGCCCTTGTCCTTCACGTTGAAGGCCAGCGATGTTTCGCCGAAGACGCGGTTGATGATGGGCACGTCGTATTTGACCACCACCATGCCCGGCATGATGCGCTTGAGGGTGGACCGCTGGATGTCCAGATTCCCTTTGTAGCCGCTGTCCTTGATGTACTGCAGGCCTTCCTTGTAGTAGCCGTCATGGACGTAGACGGGCAGCCGGTTGTCGTATTTCATGGTCACCGGGAAACCCCAGAAGTGGTCCCAGTGTTCGTGGGACAGAAACAGGCCCTCGATCTCCCGGGCCGCCAGCATCTGGTCGATTTTTTCCCGTTTGAAGGCCTGGTCCATCCACTCGAACGACCAGCCGGAATCCAACAGATACTTGTGCACCACGCCGTCGAGCCCCTCCACCTCGACCAGGGCGGAGAAGCCGCCCGGGTTGTCGGGATGCAGACCCAGCTTCTTCTGGATTTCCCAGGCTTCGGCGATATTGCCGGGCAGCATGTTCCGGATGCTGGCGATGCCGGATTCGTAGGAGGCCTTGGCGATGCCCTTGCCGTTGCCGAAGGGCGGCCAGCCGATGGTGTACTGGTTGACCAAGAGGCCGCCGGCGGCCTGGATATCGCCCATGAGCACGGCGTTGCTGAACCAGCTCGTCTCGGAGATGTTGGTGACCTTGACCCGGCGGCAGGCGCCGAAATCCTCGAATTTGCGCTGGGCCTTGGGCAGCTGGCGGTAGGCGGAGGAGGTGTAGGAGTACAGACCCATGGCACCGAACAGGCCGGCGCAGACGCCGGTGGCCGCGCCCATGAGGAAATTGCGACGGGAGATTGGTGTGTCGGTTTTCATGATGTCCCTCTAGTCCACGATGGTGACGACCCGGCCGAGCCAGGGAAGGATGTTGATGATGCCGACATACAGGGCCACGCCGGCGGCCAGACCGATGGCCAATCCGCGACCCAGGCTCGGCGACCAGTGCACGTCGTGGGCCACGATTTCCTCACGGGTGGCGGTGAGCTCCTCGGCGGTCTTGGGCACCGCCTTCCAGCCCGGCCAGCCGTCCATGAACCAGACGTTCACCAAAAAGATGTTGATGAGCCAGATCATGGGGATCATCGGGAACTGCTGCGGATGGGAAAAACCCCTCTGGGTGCCGAGGAACAGGTGGGCCGTCTTGTAGTAGACGACGTAGAGGACGACCGTCATGGCCGCCGTCAGGAACGTGCGGATAAAGACATTGACCGGCCGGCTGAACTTGGTCGGCCAGTTGCCGAGGTAGAAGGTGTGAAAAAGCATGGCGGCCAGCCAGAAGATGGCCGTCTCTCCCACGTGCAGCCAGCGCCAGTCCGGCGCCATCAGCCGCCGGGTGCCGCGGATGTTCAAGCCCCAGGCCAGGTCCTGGGCGTAGAAGAGGAAGAAGCACAGGGCCAGGGCGATGACCACGATGCCGAAAAATGCCGTCACGCGCCGCAGCCAGTTGGTCTGGATGAGGTTGAAGGGATAGCGTTCCCAGATGGTTTCATAGAGCCACACCGTGACGGTGCAGCACATGATCCAGGCGATATGGAAGTTGCCGGACACCGTGTTGGCGAATTTTTCCCAATAGGGCGGGGTGATGGCCGTGTACTGCTGCCAGGGGTAAAACAGGATGGCCATGTGGGAGTGCATGGTGACGAAGTAGATGACCATGCTCAAAAAGAAGGTGACGATGGCGATGGTGATGCCGCGGGTGGGCTGGGGCAATTTTTCCCAGGGCGCGTTTTCGCAGGCCACCACCCAGCTCGGCGACAGCCATGAGGCGATGACCGCGAACATCATGATGGCTTCGGAGGCGTATTCCAGGGAGTAGAACTTGGTCAGCCCCATGGCGGTCAGCCGGTCGGCATTGAAGTAGGAGATGCCGTAGTTGCCCAGGATTTCGACAAAAAATCCTTTGATGAGCAGCATCATGGCGGCCACGCTGACCGCGGTGAGCACGATGCCCTTGATGACGGGATGGGTTTTTTCCAGCCAGGTCCGGCGAAACGGCCAGTAATCAAAAATATAGGCTACCCAGATAAACAGGATGAGCAGCCACCGGCAGACCATGTAGCCCACGTACGGGGTGTACATGCGCATGATGCCGCGCGGGTCCTGGAATATCCACCAGGTCGCGTAGAAAACGATGGCGATGAAAAGGCTGTTGGCCAAAACCGGCCAGGGGCCGGTCCATCGTTTGACCAGTTTACGACTTTCAAGATACGAATGACGGGTGTCGTTTGTCTCCATCGGGTCCTCCCCGTTGTTGCGGACGGCGCGGGGCATCGGGGAGACCGGCCAAGTCAGACCCCGATGCCCTTTTGTCATCCGTGGTTGAATGGTTGGAAACCGTTCCCTCCACCACGTGCGCTAAGCGCCGGGGATCAACCGTTGCCGGATCGATGCCCAGGCGCATGGCTGCCAAAAAAATTTCCCGCATGTCCCCGTGCCCGGGCGTCCGGGCGGTGGCGCCGGTCTCTTCCGGGGACGGAGCGCTGTCCCGCAACGGAAAAAGGCGTTGAAAAAAATCCCTGCGCGTCATGAACGATTCTCCGTGAGGGGCTGTTTCCCGGGAGCCTTGGCGGCGCGCATGCTTGCCGCGAAGCCCTCGACGCACCGTGTGGCGATGGGGGCGGCCTCCTGGCCGTCACCCCGGCGCAGGGCCTGGAGCAACGCCACCAGGTCGGAGAAAAAGGCCTCCATCTCTTCCCGGCGGGACAGACGGCCGGCCGGGAGCAGGCGGGCCGCGTCCCTGATCTCCCGCAGCATCCTGGCCAGGTAGGCGTTGCCGGCGAGCTCGGCCAATTCCACGAAAAACGTGACGTAGCATCGATAGGCCGCCGCCGCGTCGCGGTTGAGCAAGGCTTGGCTCAGATTCGAGGTGACGGTCTCCAGCCGGCTGACGCCGACGACGGAGGCCTTCTTGGCCGCCAGACCCGACAGGGCCGGAATGGTGACATGCAGGGCGCCAAGCGCCTGCTCCAGATCGGCAGCGGCCGCGACCGGGGGCGGCAGACGGTAGGCGCCCACGCGTCCCCGGATGCCGATCATGCCTTGGGCGGTCAGCGCGGCCAGGGCCTCGCGGACCGTATTGCGGCTGCACCGGAACCGCTGGGCCAGCTGGCGTTCGCTGGGCAACCGGCCGGAACTGTCCGTGCCCGCGCCCTCGATGAGGGCCTGCAACTGACGGGTCATGTCCCGGACCCGTTCGGAAGCCTGCCTTGGCCCAACCAATCCGCCCATAATATCCATTTCTCCCTTGTTTTGGTCGCAGGATAGCCCCGGCCCCGGCGAAATGCAAGGGCCCGATGCCTTTTTATGGGATATTTGGTTGGGCCAATAAGAAAAAGTGCCTCAATTGGCTCAACCAGAGGTGAAGAGATCTTCCAACCGACCGGTCAGTCGGAGGACGGCCCGCCGGTCCGGGCCGATGGCGAAAGGCCGGCCAAAATACGGTCGAGCGCGGATTCGAACGCAGCGAAGAGGCTCTGGTAGGGCCGGATATTGCAACTCGAAAACCGCTTCGTCTCGGTCGAGCAGAAGATCAACACGTTCTGGAGAATGCCGTCCTTGAAAAACGGCTTGGCATAATAGGAGCGGATGCCGCGCGGGATGAAAAGAACCCAGTCGATGGGCTTGATGCTTCTGGAGGTGTCCTCGACGAGGATATGGTCCAGGTCGAAGCGCACGATGTTTTCCGCGATGGAACCCTCGTACGGGTAGGTATCCCCCTCCGGCGTCTGCAGAAAGACAGCCCCCTGGCCGGTGACCTCGACCCGGTTGGCGGTGATGAAGATCCGCGACAGCATGACGGCATCGGCCAGGCCGGCCCCGGGCTGGTTGGCCAGGAGCACGCGTAAAAGCGACCGCACGTCGGTTGCTGCCGCGAAGGCGGCCACAACTTCGGGGGTCGGCTGCCCGGGTTCTCCCGATCCGCCGTCGCCCTCCTCCCCGGCCGTTTCCTGGGGGGTGAGCACGAGCCAAAGGAGGTTCTCGCCCTCCCGGGCGTAGGCCCTGATCCGACATTCGCAGAAAACGAGTTCGCCCTGACCGTCGAGCACGGTCAGGGGACCGTTCCAGTGTCCCGTGAAAATGAGGTTTTCGATGACCATGGGCAGCTGTTCCAGGGAGCCCGCAGCCAGGAAATCCTCCAGGACCAGTCCCGATTCCCGTGCCAGATCGCAGCCGAACGCGGCCTGGGCGGCGGGGTTGGCCATGACGATGCGCTGGTCGGTAAAGCGCGCCAGGACGACCGGAAGATCGATCAGGGCGATTTTTTCGGCAAGGTTGCTGCCCCACCCCGAAGTCAGGGCGGTGTCCATAAGATCGGTGCAATCCGCCAACAGGCCGATGGTCCCGGACAGACTCTCCGGGTCGGGCATGCTCAGGATGACGATCCACCGAAAGAACCCCTCGTCGTTTTTAATGCGCACCAGGGCCGAGGCCGCCTGTTGCTTGCGGATTTTGTTGAGGCAGCAAAAAAATCGGTCCATATCCTGCTCCAGCACGACCTGCCGGGCGTGGCGGAGATCCTTGAGCACCAGGGGAATGCTCTCCGTGAGACCGACGACGGCGTGATCGTTGAGGAACACGATCTCGTTTTTGACGATGTCAAGACGCCAGAAAAGGGCGGGGATGCCTTCCAGGGCCCCCGTCAACGTCTGTTGCAAGGGAGAAGGGCTGCGGCCGTTTATACCGTGGGAATCCACGCTGTTCGATCCTGTTTCGGGTTCATGGGCATCCGGTCCGGTCCGCACGGGAAGGTCCGTGGAAGCTGCCCTCTTTTCCCGAGACGTTATCGACCAACCACCGGGGGCCTGTAAACAGCTAAAATTTTGTTCCGGTCAAAGCCGCGCTGCCCCGTGCCCCGGGGAAGCCTCCGGCCGATTTTCTCCACTGCCGCCAAAAGGGCCGCCCGTCCGCTCAAGGCTGGTCCCTGGCCGGCCGGACCGTCAGGCCCGCGGCCTGGAGCGTCGCCCGGGCTGCGGCCAGATCGAAGCCGCGCCAGGGACCTGGGCTCGATCCGGTGTCGCGCGGATTGGCGGCCTGTTCGACGATAATGGTGTTGCTGCCGCAACGAAGGGTGCTCGGGGTGGGGGGGTGCACGCAGAGGTGCCTGCCGCCGTCGGGATAGGCCAGCCGCGCCGCTGCGGCCACGCGCCGCAGGTAGGCTTCCGGAACCTGGCCGAAACGGGCCAGGGGCGTGCCCATGACCGGCACCCGGGCCATGACGCCGGTGCCCGAGGCCCCGAGGGACCGTGCCCGGCGGGCCTCGGTCAGGATTTCTTCCGCCGTATGTTCCGGCCCCAGGGGTTCGATCAGATATTGAAGCTCCAGACCGCCCGCGAGGACCGCCTCGATGGTGCGCAGGCGCATGGCCACGGTGTGGCCGGTATCCACGCCTTCGCGCAGGCGGACGACGTGATAGGCCATGGAGAAGCCGGCCCCCTTGAGGGCCTTGACGGTCTCCAGGTCCATTTCCCCGGTGTTGACCACCAAGTGGATGGCGTCGCCGATCCGTTCCCGGACGCGTTTGCCCAGGGTGAGCAGGCGGTCGAGGGGATAAAACTGGGTCGTGCGCAGGACGACGAAGTCCGCCCCGCCAGCGGCCAATCGGCCGGCGGTCCCGACGACCGCCTCGGGGGAAAGCGGCGGCGAGGCCGTGTAGGCATCCCATTTGGCGGCCTGGCTGCAGAAGGAACAGCCCATGCCGCACGGCGTGCTGTCGAGGCCGATGGCCGTCCAGACATAGCCCCGGTTGCCGGCCAGGGTCCGCGTCATCGTATCGGCGCGGTCAAGAAGAGGGGCGATTTTTCGATCACTGACGCCGGTATCCAGCAGCAGTGCGGCTTCCTCGGCCGCGGCGGCGGGGGCGCCGGGAACGCAGACGGGCATGGGGACCTCGCTTTTACGGGGAGCGGGCTCCGGACGCCGCGAAACGTGTCATCCCCGGCGCCGATCCTGGCGTGCCCCCCCGGCTCTTGCGCGTGCCGCCTTCCCCCGAAGGGGAGGGCGGCGTGACGCGGATATGACTAGATCACCTAGCAGATGAGATCAACTCCAAAACGGATTCTTCCCCGGCAGCGGGCCCGTGTCCGCTCCATCGGGGCGCGTCAGGGCGTCGGGCTCAATCCAGGCCGTATTGCTTGATCTTGCGCCAAAGCGTGGTGCGCGGAATATCGAGGATCTGGGCGGCGAGCCCCTTGTTGTAGCCGGTGCGCTCGAGCACGCGGGAGATGTAGCGCCGTTCCATCTCCTCCAGGGCCACCAGCCCCTCGCCTTCGATGGAATCGAAGGAGAGCTGGCGCAGGTCGGAAGGCAGGTCCTTGACCCGCAGGGTGTCCCCCCCGGCCAACGCCACGCCGCGCTCGATGATGTTTTCCAGCTCCCGGACGTTGCCGGGATAGCTGTAGGCCAGGAGGATCTGGATGGCCTCGGGCTCGATGGTCGTGACGGTCTTGCGGAAGGACCGGTTATACTTCTCCAGGAAATACGCGGCCAGGGGAACGATATCCTCGTGGCGTTCGCTCAGGCGCGGCAGGTGGATGGTGACGACATTCAGGCGGAAAAAAAGGTCCTCCCGGAAGGCTCCGATGGTCGCCTCATGCTTGAGGTCCTTGTTGGTGGCGGCCAGGACCCGGATATCCAGATTGATCGGCCGGGTGCCGCCGACGCGCAGGATGCGGCGTTCCTGCAGCACGCGCAGGAGCCGCACCTGCATGGCCAGGGGCATCTCTCCGATCTCGTCGAGGAAAACCGTGCCGCCGGAAGCCGATTCCAGCAGTCCGATCTTGGTGGTGGTGGCCCCGGTGAAGGCCCCTTTTTCGTAGCCGAACAGTTCGCTGCTGATGAGTTCCTCGGGAAAGCCGCCGCAGTTGAAGGAGACGAAGGGGTGACCGCACCGCGGGCTTTGTCGGTGGATGGCGCGGGCGACCAGTTCCTTGCCCGTGCCGCTGGCCCCCTGGATGAGCACGTTGCAGTCCACGGGGGCCACTTTTTCGATCAGGGCCAAAACCTGGCGGAGGGCCGGGGCGTTTCCGATAAGGGGCTTTTCATCCCCAGGCCCGCGCAATTCCTGGCGCAACTGCAGGTTTTCCCGGCGCAGGGCCGCCTGTTCCAGGGCGACGCCGGCCAGATGGCGCACTTCGGGCAATTTGACCGGTTTTTGGATGTAGTGGAAGGCCCCCGCCTTGATGGCCGCAATGACCGTCTCGATGGTGCCGTAGCCGGTGATGACGATGACCTCGGTCTCCGGGGCGGCGGCCTTGATGGCCGGAATGCGCTCGATGCCGCTCCCGTCGGGCAGGTTCACGTCCAACAGGACCAGATCGAACGGCGCCTCGTTGTGCCGGGCGAGAAAGGTCGCCCCTTCGGTGAAGGCCTCCACTGCGGCGCCGTCCTTGGTCAAGGCGCGGCTCAAGCGGTTGCAGACGATGGTCTCATCGTCCACGACGGCGATGCGGGGTTTCATGGGGACGACTCCGCAGCCTGCTGGGGGGCGGCCTCCTCATCGGCGCTGAGGGCCGGCAGGCAGACGGTAAAGACGGCGCCGCCGGACAGGGGATTTTCCACCTCGATGTGGCCGCCGTGCCGCTTGATGAGCGCGTAGGCCACGGACAGGCCGAGGCCCGTGCCCTTGCCCACGCCCTTGGTGGTGAAAAAGGGTTCGAAGATGTGCTGGCGCACTTCGGGCGGGATGCCCGGGCCGGTGTCGGCGACGGTAAAGCAGGTGGCCCCATCCTTTCCGGAGGCGACCCGCAGGCTGACGCGGCCGCCCTGCGGCGTGGCCTGGATGGCGTTGAGCAGGAGATTGACCAGCACCTGTTGCAGGTTGCGCATATCGGCGCGGATGCGGGGCAGACCGGCCGGCGCCTCGATGCTCAATTCCACGCCGCTGGTCTGGATCTGGTTTTTGACCAGGGCGGCGCTGGATCGGGCCACTTCGCTGGCGTCCAAGGGGACCCGGGAGGGCCGTTCCGTCCGGGAGAAATCCAGCAGATTGCGTACGATGCCGGCCGCCCGGTCGGCCTGCCCGGCGATATCCTCCAGCATCTCGCGTCCTTCGTCGTCGAGAACGGCGGCATGGTCCTCGCGCAGGGCGTCCACGGTGAGGGTGATGTTGTTGATGGGGTTGTTGAGCTCATGCGCCACGCCGGCGGTGAAGGTGCCCAGGGCGGCCATCTTGCTGGCCTGGATGAGATGCTCCTGGTTGGCCTCGATCTGGTGGGCCATCCGGTTGAAGGCCCCCATGAGCCCGGATATTTCGTCGGTCGGGCCCGGTTTCAGGAGCACGGGGCGGAAATCCCCGGCGCCCACTCGCCGGGTGGTCTCCCGCAGCAGGGACAGCGGGCGCAGGACCCGGGTGAAGACCAGGGCCACGACGGCGATGGTCAGGGCCAGGAAAATGCCGGCAAAGGCGAAGGGCACGGCCAGGGATTGCTGAATGGTCTTGTGGATGCTGCGGCGTTTGGCCGAGAGCAGGCGGGTGGCGAAATCGGTCAGGGCCTTCCCCTTGCTCCGCACGGCCTCGGTCTGGGCGGCGTCCGGCCGGCCGGCTTCCGGAAGCTGCGAGAAGGTCTGCCGGTAGGCGGCCAGGTCATCCAGAAGCTCGTTATACGCCTGCTCCCCGAGTTCGCGGTCCATGACGCTGGTGAAGCCGCTTGCCAGCCTGTCGATGGCATCGAGATAGTCGAGGCCCTCGCGCAGGTTCGCGGCGTCATGGTAGAGCAGGTAGTTTTTTTCGAAGCGCCGGACTTCCAGAATGTCGTTGAGCAAATCCTCGATCCGTTCGCTGACGAGGAAGCGTTCCCGCAAGGTCGAAAGGCTGCCGACATGGAGGACGGCCAGGGCCAGCACCGTGAACAGACTGGCGGCGAAGACGAAAATCATTTTGGAACGGATGGTGCGCAACATACGTGGAAATCCTCTTCGAGGAAGCCTGGCGTGGCCCTGTTTTTTGGGCTGGGGAAAATCCGCGGGCTGTCCCCGATGGGCGAACGGCCCGGAGGGTGCTTTTTTCCCTTGCAATAACATACTGTCTTTCCAAACTGTTTCCGAAACGACCTGCCGCTTGTTCCACTTTGTAACAAACTCCTTACCATGTTTGCCAGCACATTTCATTCTGAAACATGATGTTTTCGTTGGACGGTTCGTTTTGTCGGGAAAAATGAATTATGCCGTGGAATTATAGGAGTTGTTCGGCTTGGCGCGCCAGTTGCTACTCCTCGGTACGGCATATTTATTATGGAACGCATACTGGTCGGCACATCACCCAGGCAGGGAGCATTCTCGGCACTGACCCGAGCCATCTCTCTGGCCAAACGCATCAGGGCCACGGTACATGTTCTCTTTGTCTCCCCGCCTCCCGCGAGGGAATGCGCGGACGCACCCCAGCTGGCCGCTCCCGACGATTGCCGGCGACTGCGGCTGATGGTCCAGAAGGCTCAGGAGGAGGGTGTGGGCATTGAATGTTTCATGGCCGAAGGCACCTATGAGGAAGAGGTGATCAGGTTCGCCCGTGATCGCAAGATCACCCTGCTGGTCCTGGAAGGGACCGAGGGCGAAGGGCGGACCCTGGAGCAGGACTCCCTGTCCCTGAAGAGAATCCTGCACGGCATCTCCTGCCGGATAGAAGTGGTCTCTCCGCGCAGGAGCGAGGCGGCAACCCAAGGAAAAGGTTCGGCGACATGATTATTCCCACGACCCTGTATCTGCCCATCGCCGGGAATTCGCTCAACATCCTGGCCGTGCTTGGTCTCGGCGGCGGCGTCGGGCTGCTTTCAGGCATTTTCGGTGTCGGCGGTGGTTTCCTCATGACCCCGCTGTTGATGATGTTGGGCGTTCCGGCCACGGTGGCTGCGGCATCCGACTCCAACCAGATTGTCGGGGCTTCGACCTCGGGAACACTGATCCACCTCCGACTCGGCAACGTCGATGTCAAGATGGGCCTTTTGCTTCTCGTCGGCGGCGTCATCGGCGGAACCCTCGGCGTCCAACTCATTAAAATCCTGCGTGCGATGGGCAACGCCGACTTCTGCATCAGCATCACCTACGTGCTGATGCTCGGCAGCGTCGGTTTCTACATGCTTTTCGAGTCGTTGCACTCCATGCGGCAGGCCCGCAAGCCCTCCAAGTCCAAAACCGTTTCGGGACCTTCGGCCTATGCCCGCTGTATGGCGGCCCTTCCCTGGCAGATGGACTTCCCCCGCTCGGGCATCCGCCAGTCCGTCCTGACCCCGCTGTTTTTCGGCGGCCTGGTGGGCGTACTGTCGGCCATCATGGGCGTCGGCGGCGGCTTCATCATGGTGCCGGTCATGGTCTACATGCTGCGTATGCCCATGCACGTGGTCGTCGGCACGAGCCTGTTCCAGGTGCTTTTCACCTGCATCAACGTGACCATCATGCAGGCGGCCACCAACCATACCGTGGATTTCGTGCTGGCCCTGGTGCTGCTGATCGGCTCTGCCCTCGGCGCGCAGATCGGGGCGCGCCTCGGTCGCCGGCTGAAGGGTGACGAACTCAAGGTCTATCTGGCCGGCATCGTTTTGATCGTCATGGTGAAAATGCTTTATTCACTGTTGGCGCGCCCGAGTGTGCTCCTGGCCGCCATAGGAGGACACTAGCATGCGCCGTTGTTGTCTTTGTCTGGTTGTGGCCTGCTGGCTGGCGGCCACGCCGGTTTGGGCCGCGGACCCGGCCGCCGTTTCCGTAGCGGTCAGCCCCGAGTCCATTCGCATCAATGCCCTCTATAACGGCATGGACCTGACCGTGACGGGCCGGGTGCCGGCCGGCAGCGAGGTGGTGCTTCGCCTGCTCGGCGAGGACAAGACCTTTTCCATGCGCCAGAAGGGCAAGGTCTTCGGCCTGTTGTGGATGAACCTGGACAAGGTGAGCTTTACCGGCGCGCCCAACGTCTTTCTGGCGGCCGCTTCCGGCGGCGCTCCCGAGGCGGCCAGGGTCAAGTTCGGCATTCCCGGGTTGGCCGACCGGATCACCGTGGCGGCTTCCGATCCGGACAAGGGGAAGCTCGTTGGCGAGTTTCTGAAATACCAGAAAATGGAGAAACTCTACCAGGAAAACGCGGGCACGGTCAGCCTCGGCCCGGATGCCGACGGCAGCCGGCCCTTCGAGGCCGTGATCCACATGCCGTCGCGTCTTTCGCCGGGGGCCTATCGGGTGGAGGTCGTGGCCGTCAACGATGGGCAGGTCGTCGGCGAGGGGAAATGCAGCCTGGACGCCTCCTTTGTCGGGATACCGGCTTTTTTGTACAAAGCCGCTTTCGAGCATGGGACGCTCTACGGCGTCATGGCGTCCGTTATCGCTATTCTCGGCGGTCTGGTCATCAGTCAGATCTTTAACGCTGCCAAAGGAAAGGCGCGCTGAGCCGGTCGGGAGAATGGGCCATGGGCGTGTTGCAGCGGATCGCTTTAGCGTTACACATCCGGCCCCGGGGGACGAACCCGGTGCCGTTTGTCCTGATGTTCAAGAAGTTCAAGAGCATTCTCGAACGCAACAACCGTATCCTCACGCTCATGGCCGACATGGGGGACAAGGTCGGCGGCGAATACGTGTTTGACCGCCGCTATATCGAATCGGCCTGCGAGGAATTGGCCGATCAGATCTTCAAGCTCATTTCGGATTTGTCCATTTTAAACCACTGCCGCAACGTGTCGCTTTTCGTCGCCTTCGAGCGGGTGCGCCAGGAGATCGCCGAGGAATTGGCCGGCCGGCACCATTTCCCGGACACGCCGCCCACCCTGCCCATGTCCGAACTGCGTGGCGACATGGGCGAGGCGGCCGGCGGCAAGTTCTCCCGATTGGGGGAGCTCAAGAACATGCTGCAGCTCCCGGTCCCGGACGGTTTCGTCATCACGACCGGCGCCTTTGCCGAATTCATGACCTCCAACGGCTTGCCGGAATGCATCCGCCGTGAGACCGAACGGCTGGACGTCGACGAGGAGGGCACGATTCAGGAGGCTTCGGCCGTGGTGCGCGACCGCATCCTGGGGGCGAGCCTGCCCCGTTCCCTGTCCCGCGGCATCGCCGAATCCCTGGCTGATCTGGCCAAGCGGCTGGGCGGACCGATCCAGACCCTGGCCGTGCGCAGCAGCGCCTGGGACGAGGACGGCGAAACCAGTTTCGCCGGCCAGTATGAAAGCGTGATCGGCGTCCTGCCCAAGGATGTTCCCGCGGCCTTCAAACGGGTGGTGGCCGGGGCCTATTCCCCGGAAGCCTGGCTGTACCGACGCCGGCGGGGGTTTAAGGAGCACGAGGCGGTCATGGCCGTGGGGTGCCAGGTCATGATCGATTCCGTGGTGAGCGGGGGCATGTACACCTACGCGCCGCTTACCCGCAAGGAGGAGGGCATCTTCGTCAGCGCGGCCTGGGGACTGTGCGCGCCCATCATGTCCGGAGAGCTGGAGACCGATTCCTACCTGATCGGCCGGACGGCCCCGTTTCCGGTCCTCTCCCAGGAGGTCGTGCGCAAGTCGCAGCTGCTGGCGCTTTCGGCCCGCGGCGGCACGGCCTACGCCGATGTGGTCCCGGAGCACGCCGAGGCCCCGTGCCTGACCGAGGCCGATTTGTCCCTGCTCGGCGAGGCGGCCATCTCCCTGGAAAAATATTTCAAGCGGCCCCAGGATGTGGAGTGGACCATCGACGCCATGGGGCGGCTCTATATCCTGCAAAGCCGCGCGCTCGTCTTTTACGGGGAGCCCCAGCGCCGCACCGGGGCTATCGACGCGGCGACGAGCCGGGCCGAAGTGCTGTTTTCCGGACGCGGCGACGTGGTCCAGCGCGGCGTGGCCATGGGGCAGGTCTACGTGCTCCGCACCGAGGAGGATCTCGACGACATTCCTTTCGGGGCGATATTGGTCACCCACTATACTTCGCCGCGATATTCCCGGGTCATGGCCCGGGCCCAGGGCATCCTGACCGACATCGGCTCGCCGGCCGGCCATATGGCCGCCGTGGCCCGGGAATTCCGTTTGCCGACCATCGTCGGTTGCGGCGTGGCCACCCAGTTGCTGCACACCGGCGATGAGATCACCGTGGATGCCACCCAGAATGTGGTCTATCGGGGGCTGGTCAAGGAACTGCGCTATTTCGAGCTGACCGAGGAGACCGTCTACGAGGACTCCTACGAATACCGGCTGTTGCGGCGGGTGCTCAAAAAGATCACGCCGTTGCAACTGGTGGATTCCCATGCGCCGGAGTTTACGCCGACGTCGTGTCGGACCTATCACGACATCATCCGTTATATCCACGAACAGGCGGTGGCCGAACTGGTCGAACTGAGCGAGAACCGGCAGGGCATTCTCGATGCCTCGGCCAGCAAGCTCCGTTCGCCGCTGCCGCTGAATCTCTCCATCATCGACCTGGACGGGGAGCGTCTGGGCGGGATGGCCGAGATCGAGATCGAGCAACTGCCGTCCCTGCCCCTGCGCGAGCTGCTCACGGGCTTGCTCGGTTCCGGCATGTGGGAGACCGAGCCGGTGCCTGTGGATATGGGCAGCTTCATGTCCAGCCTGACCCGCAATCTGGGCCTCGGCGCACCGGGATCGGAAAAGCTTGGCCGCAACCTGGCCGTGGTTTCCCAGGAATACATGAACTGCAATCTGCATCTGGGGTACCATTTCGTGCTTATCGACGCCTATGTAGGGGATAACACAAACGATAACAGCCTGTATTTTCGGTTCCTCGGCGGAGTGACGGATTTTTCGCGCCGGGCCAGAAGGGTCCGCTGCATCGGCAACATTCTGGAGCGGTCCGATTTTCGGGTCGAGATCCACGGCGACTTGGTGGTCGGACGCATCAAGCAGTTCGAAAAAGAAACCATGTGCGCCAAATTGCGTCTGCTCGGCGGGTTGGTGGGCTTTACCCGCCAGCTCGACGTCCGCATGGCCCGGGAAAACGATTCTCATTGCTTCGCTGAGGAATTTCTCGCTGCCATCAAACCGGTGCTGGAGGAATCCTATGGCACATCCTGACACCGCGACACTGCCGACCAAGCGGCGTTTGTTCGTCCTCGATGACGAGCCCATCGTGGTCAAACGCCTGAAGCCGGCCTTTCAGAAGGTCGGGTACGACGTCTTCGTCTTTACGGACAGTGTCGCGGCCCTGTCCGCCTTCGAGGACAAGCCGGCCGATATCGTCATTACCGACCTCAAGATGAAGGGGATGGACGGCATCACCTTTTTGGAACGGATCAAGGCCATTTCGCCGGCCGTGGGCGTCATTGTCATCACCGGGTTTGCCACCCTGCAAACCGCCAAGGAATCCTTCCACAAGGGCGCCTTCGATTTCGTGTCCAAACCGTTCAAGCTGGCCGACATCTTGGATGTGGTCGCCCGCCTGGAAGCCTCTTTGGGAAGCGACGGCCATGCCGACTGATCGTCGAGACGAAGCCCTGGGGGGAGAGGCGGCCAGGTCCCTTTTCTCCAAGTTCCGGACGCTGCTCGAAGCCAATACCGCCGCCCTGGCCACCATGGCCGTCATGGAGCGCATGCTCGGCGGTGAGTATATTTTCGATCGGACCTTCCTGGAGAAGTCCGCCCGGGAAGTGGCGGATTTTACCTATCAGGCCGTCTATGCGGTCAATGCCATGACCGGCAATCGGTTCGTGACCCTGTACGACCGGTTCATGGCGATCACGGCCGTCGTGGAGGATATCCTGACCGGCCGGCAGCAGGAGGCCGATGACGACCAGTTGGTCCGGTCCCTGAGCCAACTCCGCCTGGAGGACCGGCCCCAGGTCGGTCCGGAGGGGGCCGCCCTGGGCGAGCTTGCCGGACAGCTGGGTTTGTTCGTGCCGCGCGGCTTCGCGGTCACGCATGCGGCCTGGAGCAACGGCAATCTTGTGCCGGAAGCCGCGGCGGCCATTGCCGCCGCCCTGGACGTGCCCCCGGAGGGGCCGCCGGACGCCGCCATGACCGTGGTGGTGACCGTGAGCGGAGCCGACGTCGTCACGGCTTGGCGCAAGGAACGCGGGGTTCCGGCCCGGGGAGAGGATCTGGTGGCCGCCCTGGGCGGTCTGGCCCGGGTGGCCCTGATCGAGCTGGGCGATGCCGCGGGCGGCGGCCGGATTGCGGCGGCCGTGACGGCGGAGGTTCCGGCCATCCTGCGCGGACGGATATGGACCGCCTGGCGAGAGGGGGCGGAGCCGGCCTTTTTGCGGCTCGACGTGTGGCCCGAGGACGATCCGGCCGCCCGCGAGACCCTGATTCTCGATCGGTCCCATCCCTTTGCCGTGCAGCGAAAGCTTTCCGCCGAGCCGGTTGCGGCGGGCCCTTCCCACCGGGGGCTGCAGCTGTCGGACGCGTTCACCCTGCCCCTGGCCGGCCAGGCCTTGGCTGCGGAACGCCTGCTCGGGGCGCCGTTGGCGCTGGAATTTTGTCAGGACCCGACGGGCCGCTTCGTGTTCGAGTCCGTGCGGTTCCTGCCGCAGCTCCCGGCGGCGGTGTCGATTTCCTCCGGCCCGGGCGAGGTGCTGCTCTCCGGCGGCGAGGTGGCCTGCCTGGGGGCGGCCTCCGGGGAAGTCGTCCCGGTGGACGAAACGACGGCCACGACCGCTTTCCCGTTCGGGGCCGTGGCCGTGGCCCGTTCGGCCTCGCCGGCCTTGGCCCCCCTGTTGCGTCGGGCCGGCGCCATGGTGGCGGAGGTGGGCGATGCGGCCGGGCATCTGGCCGCCGTGGCCAGGGAATACCGGGTCCCGGCCCTGTTCGGTCTGCCCGGGGCGCTGACGGTGTTGACGCCGGGATTGGTGGTCACCGTGGACGCGGAAGTCGGCCTCGTCACCAGAGGGGCGGCCCCGAGTCGTCCGGCGCCGGAAAGCGGCCTCTCGCCGGACGATCCTGAGTACCAGAATCTGCGTCGTCTGCTGCGCCACATTGCCCGGCTGACGCTGACCGATCCCAACGCCCCGAATTTTTCCGTGGAAGGCTGCCGCACCCTGCACGACCTGCTGCATTTTGCCCATGCCCGGGCCGTGGACGTGTTGGCCGATCTGCGCCAAGTCGGTTTTTCCGAACACTTGGCCATCCCGTTGTCGCTGCCCGTGCCGCTTGACCTGCGCGTTCTCGACATCGGGGGCGGACTCGCCTCGGGGGCGGTCGGCCTCGAGGCCGTGCGGTCTCGGCCTCTGGCCGCCCTGCTGGCCGGCATGCTCGTTCCCGGCATGTGGGATACCACGCCGGCCCGGGTGGGGCTGGGCGAGATCCTCGGGGCCATGACGAAGACCATGCCCGAAACCGGCGGCAATCTGGCCATCGCCGCCCGCTCCTACTGCAACGTCAGTCTGCGGCTGGGCTACCATTTTACGGTCATTGATGCCTATATCGGCAGCAATCCTGAGAAAAATTCCATTTCTTTCCGCTACGTCGGCGGGTTGGCGGATGCGGCCGGCCGGGCGGCCCGGGCGGCGTTCATCCGGCAGGTCCTGGCGCGGCAGGATTTCAAGGTGGAGGTCACCGGCGATCTGGTCGTGGCCCGGCTCAAGCTGATCGAACCGGAAACCGCCGAGGAGGTCCTGCGCTTGTTGGGGAGTCTGTGCGCCTTTGCCCGCCAGCGGGATACCGGGCTGTCCAACATGGACGACGCCAGAGCCCTGCAGCGGCTTTTTTTCGAAATCCGCGAACGATCCCTGGCCCAGCAGGAGAAAAAGGCATGATCGGGCGGCTGTGGCGGGCCTGGCGCAGCCGAAAGGCCAGGCGGGAACGCGCAAGTTTCGATGCGCTAAAGGTCAGGTATCATACATTCCGCATCCTGTTGGCCAACAACGAGCGGGCCCTGGCCCGGCTGGGCAAGATTGAGTCGGCCCTGGCCTCCGGGGCCGCCGACGAACTGACCAGTCTGGTGGAAGACCTTTTGGCTGTGACCTTTGAAATGGTCGACGGCGTGGCCCGTCTTGTCGCGGACGGCTCCAATGCCCTGTATGCGCGCCAATTGCGGCTGGAAGAAGAGCTGCGCGCCGCCTTGGAGATGGTGGAGGAGGGCGGCCGGGGCCCCTCGTGCCTGCCCTTGGCCCAGCCTCTCGATGTGGGCGAAGTGGGCGGCAAGGCGGCCGGGTTGTCGCTGTTGTTGCGCAACGGCTTTCCGGTGCCGGACGGGTTCGCCGTCACGGCCAGGGCTTGCCGGGAGTTCCTGCACGAAACGGGTCTGGACAGCACCATCCGCCAGCGCCTGCGGGCGGCGCTGCAGAACGAGGCCGGTCTGGGGGCCGCCTGTGACGCCATCCGCCGGGATATCCTGGCCGCTCCCCTGCCCGAATGGCTGGCAGAAGATCTGCGGACGGCGGCCGCCAGGCTGACGCCTGCCGCCGGCGGGGAGACCGCGATCCGGCTGGCCGCCCGCAGCAGCGCCCTGACCGAAGACCGTCCCGAACATTCCTTTGCCGGTCAGTACACGACCGAACTGAATTTGACGCCCCAGGATCTGGAGCAGGGCTTTTCCAAGGTCATGGCCGGGGCATTCTCCGAACGGGCCGTGGTCTATCGCCAGGAGGTCGGCCTGCCGGTCGCCGCCTTGGACATGGCGGTGCTCGTTCAGAGGATGGTGGCCCCACGGGCTGCCGGCGTGGCGTTCACCATAGATCCGGTGCATCCGCAAACAGAGCGCATGCTCGTGACCGCCGTGCCGGGCCTCGGCATTCTGGCGGTCAACGGATCCGTGCCGGTGGATATCTTTCGGGTGGCGCGGGACGAGCCGACCGACATCGTGTCCCAGTTGGCCCGCAAGACGCGCCGGGCCATGGCCGCTCCGGACGGCCTGATCCGGCGGGAAGCGGTGCCCTCGGAAGACCAGCACCGGCCGGTGCTCGCCGCGGAGGAGCTGGCGCGGCTCGCCCGGCTGGGCCTGGCGGCCGAGGCTCTGGCCGGATCGTTCTGCGACCTGGAATATGCCGTGGACGGCGACGACCGCATCTGGCTTTTGCAATCGCGTCCGGCCCGCGTCGCCTGGGGCGGACATCGCCCGGCGGGGGGGGCGGCAGTCCTCTACCATGGCGGCATGCCGGCCTCGCCCGGGCGATGTCTCGGCTGCGTGCGCCATGTGACCGGGGAGATGGACGGCATGGCCCCGACGGCGGGTCCCGTCATTGCCCTGCTGCCGACGGCGGCGCCCGAGGCGGCCCGCTGGCTGGCCCGCTGGCGCGGTATCGTGGTGGCCGGCGGCAATCCGGCCGACCATCTGTCGACGGTGGCCCGGGAACTGGGCCGCCCCATGTTGACCCGGGCGACCGGGGCCATGGCGGCCGTGCCCGACGGGGCTCTGGTGGTCCTCGACGCCGGAGAGGGGCTCGTAACCGCCACCCATGCCGCCATCGGCGACATCAGGGAACTGTTGTTGCCTGCGACTCCCGCGATGTCCTCTTTTTTGGGGGCGACCCTGTCGCCGGCCCGGGCCCGGGTGCGCGATCGCATCGTGCCGCTCACCGTGGGCGATGCCAAAGCGCCGACCTTTTCGGTGAACGCCTGCCATACCCTGCACGACATCATCCGATACGCCCATGAAATGGCGGTGCTTTCCCTGTTCAAGGCCGAGGACGATCTGCTCGAGGCGGCCGCGGCCCAGGTGCGCATCCTGCGGGGGGACATCCCCTTTGCGGTGATGGTGATCGACCTGGGCGGGGGGCTGCGCGAGGACGTTACGGGTCGGGACATCGGCCTGGAGGCCGTGGTTTCCCTGCCGCTGGCCGCCCTTTGGCGCGGGATGACGACACCGGGGCTGTACGAGCCTGTCCCGCAGGAGGCGACGGCCCTGGCCGAACCCGGGACGAAGCGCTGCACCGACGCGTCCGGACGCCGGGCCGTTGACCAGTCCACGTATGCGCTGACCTCTCGTGACTATGTCAACGTCAACGCCCGGATGCCTTCCCACGCTACCATGATCGATGCGGTATGCGGCCCGCGGGCGAGAGGGAACTACGCGCGGTTGCGCTTTACGGGACGAGGGAAGGCGGCGGTGCCCTTGTGGGAGCGCCGGGCGGTCTGCCTGGAGCACATCCTGCAAGCCGGCGGCTTTTTCGTGAGCCGGCAGCATGATCGCGTCACCGCCAGCCTGGCCGACGCTCCCGAAGAGGTGACTGCCGAGGCGTTGAAGGTGTTGGGACGCCTCCTCGGTTTTGTCCGCTTCCTTGATGCGGCCATGACCGACGATGCGGCACCGCAGAGGCTGGCCGAGGCCTTTTGGGCCGGGGACTCCGGCCTGCGGCAGCCCGGCACCGTGGCAGCACCCCGGGAAAAAGGTTGATCGACGGTCGCCGCACAAGGGGCCGCAGGGAACGCCTTCGGCGGCCAAAGGGTTTCGCCCTTTGAAATCGTATAATAATTCCTGATTGTTGATACGCTCTTTCCCGAGCCGGTCGCTGGAAGCGGCCCTCGCGGAGCGGTCTCGAAAAGAGACGGCTCCGCGACGGCCTTTTCCCCCAGGTGTGGCGGGCGCCACAATCCCCACCGATTCGCCGGCTGCCGGGGGAGGGGCTTGACAGCGCCGCTCAAATATTTATTCATTCGATTGAATAAACGAATGAAGGGAAAAACCATGAAGCGCGGGCAGCCCCAGCGCCTTGAAAAGGAAACGCAACGCAGGCTGATCGAGGCCGGGATGCTGCTTTTCGGCCTGCACGGGCTGGAGGCCACGAGCACCCGGGCCCTGGCCATGGAGGCAGGGGTGAACCTCGCGGCCATTCCGTATCATTTTGGCGGGAAGAAGGGGCTCTACCTGGCCGTGCTGGAGCACATCGTCAGGATCAAATTGGCTGAGATCGGTCCCTGTCTCGATCGCGTGCTGGCCGCTTGCGCCGAGCGTTCGACCGGGCGCGAGGTCCTGGTCGGGCACCTGCGGGAAATGACGCGGGTGCTGGTGGTCGCCATGCTCGGCAACCCGGAATCGCGCGCCTGCTCCCAGATCATGATGCAGGAGCAGATCGCGCCCACCGCAGGATTCGACGTCTTCCACGAAACCTTTCTTCTGAGGATCCATGCCGCCTGGAGCGCCCTGCTGCACCGCTTCACCGGCCTCCCTCTCGGGTCCATGGAGCTGCGGCTCCGCACCATTTCAATCATGGGACAGATGTTTATCTTTCGGGTGGGCATGCCCAGTCTGTTAAAGCTCGTGGAAAGCGATCGGCTGCCGGATGGATACCTGGAGGCCATCACCGACATCTGCATCCAACAGGCGGAGGCCCTGGTGGCAGGCTTCGCGCCGGTATGTTCCGGAGCCAACGCATGAGCAGGAAACGCATTCTTTTGGTCCTGGGGTTGGTCGTCGTCTGCGGGTCGGGCTGGTACGTGGTTCGCAACGGCGCCCGGCGTAGCGCGGGACTGCGGCTCTACGGCAATGTGGACATCCGCCAAGTGGAACTCTCGTTTCGGGTGCCGGGAAAAATCGCCGAGGTACGCGTCGACGAAGGCGACCGGGTCAAAACCGGCGACGTCCTGGCCGTGCTCGACGCAAAGCCCTATCGGGACATCCTGGCCAAGGCCGTGGCCGAGCGCGACGTCGCCTTGGCCAACATGAAGAAATACCACGCCGGATACCGAAGCGAGGAGGTGGCCCAGGCCCGGGCCCTGGTCGCCCAGCTGGAGGCGCAGGTGGAAAACGCCAGACATCTGGCCCACCGGCGCCGGACCTTGCTCCATGACGCGGCCGTCTCGGTCGAGGAGAGCGAATCGGCCGCCTTCAGCCGCGACGCCCTCACGGCGGAACTGCAAAAGGCCCGCAAGGCGCTTGAACTCCAGGTCTCGGGGTATCGGGCCGAGGACGTGGCCGCGGCCGAAGGATCGTATCAAGCCGCCCAGGCCTCCGTGGACAAGGCGCAGACGGATCTGGCGGACACCCGGATCGTTTGTCCGTCCGAGGGACGCGTCCTTTCGCGCGTGCGCGAGCCGGGCGCCATGGCCGAGGCCGGGGCCACGCTGCTGGTGGTGTCGCTGGACCGGCCGGTCTGGGTGCGGGCCTACGTGCCGGAGTCGGCCCTCGGGCGCGTGCATCTGGGCATGCCCGTGCGGGTCGTGACCGACAGTAGGCCGGATAAGCCGTATGTCGGGCAGGTGGGCTTCATTTCGCCCGTGGCCGAATTTACGCCGAAAAACGTGGAGACCGAAGCCCTCCGCACGGACCTGGTGTACCGTTTGCGCATCGTGGTCGACGCCCCTGACGCGGGGCTGCACCAGGGCATGCCGGTCACCGTTACGGCGGGCGGGGATGCCGGCGCGGAGGCGACGCGGTGAAGCCGCCTCTGGTCACGGCCAGGGACGTGACCATGCGGTTCGCCTCCGGGGCGCGCCCGGCCCTCCAGGGGATAACGGCCGACATCCCGGCCGGCATGGTCACGGGGCTGGTCGGTCCCGACGGCGCGGGCAAGACCACCTTCCTGCGTCTGCTGGCCGGATTGCTGGATGCCGATCAGGGCAGCCTTGAGGTGCTCGGTCTCGATCCGGCCAGGCAAGCGGACGCGATCCACGCCCGCATCGGGTACATGCCGCAAAAATTCGGCCTCTACGAAGACCTGACCGTCGCCGAAAATCTGCGGCTCTATGCCGCCGTACGCGCCCTGCCGGACGCCGAGCGCGAGGAGACCTTCCGGCGCCTTTTGGGCTTCACCGGACTGGCGCCCTTCACCGCGCGCCTGGCCGGGCGGCTTTCCGGGGGCATGAAGCAGAAGCTCGGTCTGGCCTGCGCCATGATCCGCCGGCCGGAATTGCTGCTCTTGGACGAGCCCAGTGTCGGGGTGGACCCCATCTCCCGACGCGAACTGTGGCGCATGGTGGAGACCCTGGCCCAGGAGGGCATCGGGGTCCTCTGGAGCACCTCCTACCTGGACGAGGCCGAAGCCTGCGACCATGTGCTGCTCTTCGCCGAAGGACGGCTGCTTTTTGCCGGGCCGCCTGCGGCGCTTACCGGCCGGATGCGCGGCCGCGTCCTGCAGATCCGGGGCATCACCGGCAACCGCCGGGGCGTGCTGCGTCGCGCCCTGGGACAACCCGGCCTCATCGACGGGGTGATCCAGGGCCGCCATGTGCGCTTGGTCCAGGCCAAGGGGGCCCCGGCAATCGACATGGAAGCCCTGAAGGCCGGACCGCAGGCCGTACTGGTCCCGGTCGCCCCCCGCTTCGAGGACGCTTTTCTGGATATCCTGGGCGGCGGACCCGGCGGGGTTTCGGCTCTGGCCCGGAAGATGCGGGCCAAGGAACCCAGTCAGGCTGCCGTCGTGGAGGCCAGGAGCCTGACCAAGCGCTTCGGGAGCTTCACCGCCGCCAGCGACATCACCTTTGCCATCCGGCAGGGAGAGATTTTCGGCCTGCTCGGTCCCAACGGCGCGGGCAAGTCCACCACCTTCAAGATGATGTGCGGACTGCTCAAACCCACCGCCGGCCAGGCCCTGGTGGACGGACTGGCCCTGGGCAAGAGTCCCGGGGCGGCCAGGGCCCGCATCGGCTACATGTCCCAGAAGTTTTCCCTCTACGGCACACTCAGCACGCGGCAGAACCTGGATTTTTTTTCCGGGGTCTACGGCCTGACCGGCGCCCGGCGGCAGGCCGCCGTGGAGAGCATGATCGAGACCTTCGCCCTCGGCCCCTACCTCGCGGCCTCGGCCGACACGCTTCCTTTGGGCTTCAAGCAACGCCTGGCCCTGGCCTGTGCGGTGATGCACGAACCGGCGGTGCTCTTCCTGGACGAACCGACCTCGGGCGTCGATCCCATCACCAGGCGCGAATTTTGGACCCATATCAATGGAATGGTGGAGCGCGGCGTCACGGTCATGATCACCACCCACTTCATGGACGAGGCCGAATATTGTGATCGTATCGCCCTGGTCTATCACGGGCGGGTGATCGACATCGGTTCGCCGGACGATCTCAAGGACGGGGTGCGCGGCCCGGACCTGGCCGACCCCAGCCTGGAGGACGCCTTTGTGGCCCTGATCGCCAAGGACGATCAGGCCAAAGCCGGGGGAAAAGCCGCATGAACGCCCTGGTCCTGCGACGCCTGGAAGCGATCATGGTCAAGGAGGTCCTGCAGATTCTGCGCGACCCCTCATCGATTCTCATCGGCCTGATCCTGCCCGTGTTCTTGACGCTGCTCGCGGGCTATTCGACCAACCTGGACATCGAGCACCTGGCCATCGGCCTGGCCCTCGAAGACGCCTCCCCCGAGGCCCGGGATCTGGCCGCTTCCTTTGGCGCCACCAAGTATTTCAAGGTTTCTCCGGGCCATGACCGGCGCGAGTTCACGAACGATCTGGTCACGGGCCGACTGGTCGGGCTGGTGGTTATTCCGCAAACGTTCGGCCGCGATCTGGCCCGGGCCGACCGCAGCGTCCCCTTCCAGGTCATTGCCGACGGTTCCGTGCCCAATACGGCGACGTTCCTTCAGAATTACGCGGAGGGCGTCTGGCAGTCCTGGATGGAGGTGCGGGCCCGGGCGCTCGGCGGACAGGCAACCCGGCCCGTCCAGCTGGTGCCGCGGACCTGGTACAACCAGGAACTGTTCAGCTTAAACAGTCTGCTGCCCGGCGGCATGGCGATCAATCTCACCCTGATCGGGGCTTTGCTCACGGCGCTGGTGGTGGCCAGGGAATGGGAACGCGGCACCATGGAGGCCATGCTGGCCACGCCCGTGGGACGTTTCGAGATGCTTTTGGGCAAGCTGCTTCCCTATTTCCTGCTCGGCATGGGGGCCATGGCCATCTGCCTGGGGATCACCCTTTTTGTGTTCGGGGTGCCGTTTCGCGGCTCTCTCCCGGCGCTGACGCTCGTCTCGGCCGTATTCATGGTTTCGGCCCTGGGGCTCGGGCTGCTCATCTCGTCCCTGTCGAGCAACCAGTTCGTGGCCTCGCAGGCAGCCATCCTGGCCGCTTTTCTGCCGGCCTATTTCCTTTCCGGTTATCTGTTCGAGCCCTCCAGCATGCCCCTGCCCATCGAGCTTCTCTCCCGCTGCATCGCGGCCCGCTACTACGTTTCCAGCCTGAAAACCCTGTTTTTGGTGGGGGATGTCTGGGGCGTTTTGCTGCCCGACATGGCCGGCATGGCGATCATTGCCGTGGTCATGCTCGGCTTGACCCTTAGGAGCACAGCCCGGAAATTGTCATGAACGCCGCCCGAATCCGCACCCTGGTCAGAAAGGAGCTTTTAGCCGTGCTGCGCGATGCGCGCAGCCGCACGGTCCTGATCGTGTTCCCCATCCTCCAGCTGGCCATCTTTTCCTTCGCCGCCACCCTGGAGGTCAAAAACGTCGAACTGGCCCTGCTCGACAAGGACGGCGGCAAGGCGGCGGTGGAGTTGACCCAGCGCTTTGCCGGGGCGCCGTACTTCACCAGGGTCTTCGCCCTGACCCGCCAGGCGGAGGTGGCCCCGACGCTGGAGCGCGGCCGGGCCATGGCCGTCCTGGTCATCAATGAGAATTTCTCGCGCGACGTGGCCGCCTCGCGGCCGGCCTCGGTGCAACTCCTGCTGGATGGCCGACGCAGCAACACCGCGCAAATCGTGCAGGGGTACGCGCAACACATCGTCGAGCAGTACGACGAGGATTTGAGCGAGCGCGCCGGCGGGGCGGCCCTGCCGGCGACCCTGGTGGCCCGCAACTGGTTCAACCCGAATCTTGCCTACCTCTGGTTCACGGTGCCGAATCTCATCGGGATGCTGAGCATGGTGGTGGGGCTTCTCGTCACCGCTCTGTCCGTGGCCCGGGAACGGGAGCTGGGGACGTTCGACCAGCTTTTGGTCTCGCCGCTGTCCGCCTGGGAGATCCTGACCGGCAAGACCCTGCCCGCCATGATCCTCGGCCTTGTGGAGAGCGCCCTCATCGTGGCCGCGTCCATCCTGATCTTCCGCATCCCGTGCCACGGCTCGCTCGGCTCCATGGCCTTCAGCCTGGTGCTCTACCTCTTTTCCGTGGTCGGGTTCGGGCTGTTCATCTCCTCGCTGTGCAACACGCAGCAACAGGCCATCCTGGGGACGTTCACCTTCATGATCCCGGCGACACTGCTCTCGGGATTCGCCACGCCCCTGGAGACCATGCCGCGCCTGTTGCAATGGGTCTCTCTGGCCAATCCCATGCGCTACTTCCTGACGGCCATCCGCGGCATCATGCTCAAGGGGATGTCGTTCGGCATGGTGTTCGACACCGTCTGGCCCCTGGCGATCATCGCGGTCGTCACGCTGGCCCTGGCCGGGTGGTTTTTCCGGAAGGGGCTGGATTGAACGTGCCGGCCTGCGCTCCGGACCGCCGGAGAGGCGCTAGAATTTATAGTTGAGGCCGAATGCGATCTTGAGGGCGTCGGTTCCCTTGTGCACGAGGCGGCTGCCCCAGACGCTTTCCTGAAAATGGCCATGGGCCCAGCCGGTTTCGACGATGCCCGTCAGGTTCTCATAAATCTTGTACGCGTTGTCGAGATTGAGGCCGTAGACATATTCGTTGTCGGTCAGATCCCGGCCCATCACGAAGTAGGGATTGCTTCCGGCAGAGAGGTCGCCGGAGCCGAGCTGGCAATTGAGGCCGCGAATGGCCCGCGGCGAGTTGTTGCCGTGCAGGTAGGTGAACGTCAGCCGCTGGGTCAGATCCGCAACAAACGAAATATCGTTGAGAGAGGCACCGATGCCGTAGGCCCCCACCGGATTGATGCCCATGTTCGAATTCCTGCCGAACGCCTGGCTGTCATCGAAGAGGAAGCTGTTGCCCGGCCCCCAGCTGGGACGGATGATCGGCATCCGTTCGGAACCGTTCCGCCAGGAAGCGTCCTCGCCGGTGGACCACCAGGCGAAAAGCTGGGGCGTCAGCAGGTCCCAGCCGGTATACTCGGCGCCCAGGTCGAGAAACCAGCCGCTGCGCTGGAACTGTTGCCGATCCGCCATGGCGCCGGCCCCGTAGATCACGTCGGCGTCGAACCTTATCGGATCGAGGGTGGTCACCTCGAAGGCGCTGCCGGCCCAGCTATAGGCGTTCTGGCTGTTTTTCCATTTGCCCGGGGCGTGCAGTATGCCGGCCGAAAGCAGATTTTCCGCGTAGCTGGTGAATCCGAACGAGGTGTCGATGTTGGTATAGTAATCCGCGCTTCGGCCGGCCACGGACAAAAGCCCCCAGGGGACGGCCTTGAAACCGCCGACGGTAACGGGCAGGGTCAGCCAGTAGCCGTCGAGTTCGTCGTCCTGATGGCCGGCGCCGGCGGCGTCGAAGGTCTGGTTCGTATCCAGGAACCGGGTGAATCCGGTGGTCAGGCGCAGGGTATCGGGCACGAGGGGGGCGCTGACGACCAGCGAGGCAGCCCTGTCGCCGCCGAAAACGATGCTGGTAGAAAAAAGCGAGCTCTGGGGAAGGTCGAGCTCCTGCAGGCCGGCCGTCACCTTGATATCGGTGTCCGGCCACTTGAACTGGAGATAGGCCTCGTAGACCTGCACGCCGCTTAAGAGCTTGCCGACGGCGGAGCGCATCCCGGCCGTCGGATTGGCTGCGGTGTAGATGCCGTGTCCCCAGGTATCCTCCACCTTCATGGCCAGGCGAAATTTCACGGACTCGCCGGAGGAGAAATCGGAACGCAAGCGGAAGCGTTCCCAGATGTCGAGGGGCTCTTCGGTCCTGGTCGCGGCCCTGGTCCAGGCCGGCGCCGTGGAAGTCCAGGTCGGGGGGTTCCAGCCGGTGAAGCCGTGGCCGCTGAAGTAGACGCCATAGATTCGGGCGTCGCCGCTCATCTTGACCGTGGTGTCCGCCATGGTCCCCTGGACGAGGCCGAACACCATCCCCATTGCCAGGATCATTCCTGCCAGACGTTGCATAAGCCCTCTCCCTTCCGGTTCCAGCCCTGCGATGTGAATGCTGCACAATGGACCGGGGGGGAACCTCCGGTGGCCAAAGAAAAGTAATTTTTAGTCTCCTCTAATAATTTCAGTTTGTCAAAATCTTGTTTCACGACAAAAGCATCGGGCTGGGCATTGCGCCGGGGATCGATTCGTCGATTTCCCAATATGCTTTGGTCTTTCAGGTTCCGCAGTGCAGGGCGTCCGCTGTGTGCATGGCGATGTGGACAAGCCTATGGACCAACCCGTGCCAGCGATAGGCGAATGCCGGCACAGCCGGCGACGGGATCTCCCTTCTCCTTCGGCTCCAGGCTACAGCAGCCCCGGACAAGGCACTGACGGCAGCGCCGAAATAGGCGTACCGGAACCAAGCAACAAGCCATCCACGGGGAATGGATGCAATGTTTTTCCCGACGGTGGCGTTTACTGGAAGAGCTTCGTCCAGAACCGTTTCCAATTCCAAAATAACGATGCCCAGGGCCAAGTTCAGGTTGTAGACCGTATTGAGCGTCGCTGTCACAATGCCGCGCACGTCATGGGGAAAAATTGCAAGCACCATCTTGTTGTTCGGCGCCACGAATAAGGCGGCTGCGATCGACATGAACAACAAATAGCCCATGGTTGGCAGTGTTGCGTCGATATGATGCAGGGCCAACGCGAAGGCAATGCGGACGATGGTCGCCATGGCCAGGCCGAGGGCGCTGAATGTCGCCGCGCCGAAACGGTCGCTCAACCTGCCGATCATGGACGCCAGGAAAATATAGCAAACGGAGGCCGCTGCATAAGTCCCTGGAGACCTTGCCTTGCCTCAAGCCTGCAGTGGCAACCGCCGCAAAGGATATCGGGATTCCAAAGGGCGCGAGCCCGTTGGCCGCCGGAGGCGCCTTCCTCGGCGCATGGTGCGGCGGCCTCTACCTGGCCGTGCTTGTCCGCCGGATCACCGGGCACCGCAGTCGTGCTGCCGACATTTGGTGCGCTCGAAATCCTCGCGGACCATGTCGCGTATCGCGGTGGCCTTCTGGTCAACGCCGTGGATGGCGTCCCAGTCCGGTTCCAGACGGACCTTCTGCAGGAGCAGACCGTCCGCGCCGAACCAGTAAGGCAGCAAACCGGCCAGAAAGTACCCCCTGCCGCGCAGCATCTCCACTGCAGGGGGGGCTGTCGCGTCGCCAAGGTTCAGGAATACCTGGATCAGGCCTCGAGGGCCGGCCTTGGCTTCGGCTGCGGAAACGGCCTCGCCAAAATCCCTGCCGGCCCGGGTTACGGTCAGGCGCATGAGGCCGGTCTCCTGGAGGAAGAATTGACTCGACACGGTCTCTCCCGTGAGCGCCGCCGCGGAAGAAAACGCCCGAGGGAGCGCCAGCTCCGCATACATCGTCTCGCAAAACGTCCGGTACGGCTCGGGCAGATACACGTCGCAGGAAGTCTTTTCGAACAATTTGAACATCAGAAAAAGCGAGATGTTGGGGGACGCATCGTTTCCCTTGGCCTGGACGCCGGACGGCATGCATTCCACCTCGAGTCCGGTGAATGCCAAGCCCCTGGGGAGCGCGATAAGCTGGGAAACCGTATGGTTGCTCACGGCCTCAAGGAAGACCACGGGTATCCGTAGTTGCTTGGGCAGTTTGTCATGGGCCAGCAGGCTGAATTCCGTACTGATGTGCCTTTTCCGATAACTCTTAAGGACCATGAGCTGTCCGGCTTCGTAGACGCCGGGATTGGGGGCGTGGCGAAACAGCCCGAACAGCCCGACCACCTCCCCTCGCGGCGTCCGGGCGACCACGGTGTATTGGTCGTCCGTGGCATTGCGGCGGACGATTTCCTCGGGATCGTAGACGTGCTCCAGCGGAAAGGTATCGCCGTATGTCTCATAATAGGCCAGGGCGACGCCCAGGGCGTCCTCGGGACGGAAAAGTCCCATCGTGACATCCTGGTCGGGCTCGATTGCCCGGTACGACTCCCGTAGTTTTCGGATCAATTCCCCGCGTCCCATTCGCAACTCCTTAGGCTCCCGGTGGCTCCATTTCCCGGCAAAAGCGGAAGCGGACGTCATGCCCCAAGGCTCACATCGCCCACCACCAGTTTCTGGCCGAGAAAATCCACCACGCTAAACCGCGGGGCAAAAACCGGCTCCCGATCCACCAGACCGGTTCCCTGCAGCAGAGAGACGAGGACTTCGCAGGCAAGCAGCGTGTTCGCCGCCAGAGCGCCGATGGCCGTCGTGGGCAAGGTACCGGAGGCTTGCCCCTCGACGATGCGCTCCATAACCGGACGATCAAACACGTCACCCAGAAACGACGGCAGCAGGCCCTGGCCGCCCTCGGACCGCTCCTCAACGAGCCGCCAGAATTCCTCCGGCATCATGCCGCCCGGCTCGTGGGCCACCAGCAGGGCACCGAAGCCGATGGCCCCGCAGGTGAACATGGGCAGACCGTGCCTTTCGAGCAGGGGAGGGGTCATGGCCTTGACGTCGTTGCCTTTTTCCACGTCGATGACGCCGACGTACACGTCGGCGCCGGCCAGAAACCGTTCGAGGTTGTCCGCGGTGATCCCTTCCGGGAAAAGCTCCAGCTCCAGGTCGGGATTGATGGACCGGGCCAGCTCCACATACACGTCGAGCTTGGGGCGTCCCATGGTCGGGCCGAAGGCCGCGGCCTGCCGGTTCATGTCCGGCGGGTCGAATACGCCGTTTTCCGCCAACCGAAAACGCGTCACCCCGCAACGGACCAGGGCCAGGAAGGCGCCGCCGCCCACGCCGCCCAGTCCGGCCAGGGCCACGACCTTGTTGCGCAGGACCGTCAAGCCGGCCTCGGTAAAGATGGGCACCGACCGGTTTAAAAATTCCGCGATCATGCTCCCCTCCGACAGCCCGCGACGCAGTCGCACAGGGAGTAGACGGTTTCGCCGTGGCTGCGGCGATCGTCGTCGCTGATGCCCAGATCCCCAAGCAGCTCGGCCATGACCTCGGGCTCCCGGTGGTAGCCGAGTTCCGCGACCTCCCGCAGTGCCTCCTCGCGGGAGAGCAGCCCGAAATAGACCCCGGCGCCCACTTCCACGATGGATTGCGGGAAGGCGGTGGATCGCATGTTGCGAAAGCGCATGGACTGGCAATAGTCCTTGACCTTCTCGATGCGGCAGCTGGTATGCAGCAAGCCCTTCTGTCCCGGGGGCATTTTCCAGTCCATTTCCTTTTGCATCAACTCCGTCGCCGCGCGCCAGGAGCCGTACAGCGTATTCGTCTTCAAGCGGAGGAATTGCGGCACGAAAACGGATGGGTCCTCCCTGGCCCGCGCCAAAAGACGGTCAAGCGGTCCGTAGACCGGGTCGAGGCTCTTGCGCACGGACCGCTGGTAGCGGAGGTAATCCGCTACCAGGGAAAACGGATCGGCGGGCTCGGGAGGGCTGGCCGCCAGCTCCAAAAATTGGAGGGTCTGCTCGCGGATCGACGGAGGCGCGGTTCGGGATGGCCCTTTGCCTCCTTGCAGGTTGCGCATGACATAGCTCATGACCGCGAGCTGGACTTCCTCGACCCCCTGCATGACCACCGGAATCCGTTCGGCGGCGGCGAGCGGAAAGAAAAGGACATGGGCCACCACCGGACACAGACACGGCAGTCCCACATTGCCGAACTGGGCGCGCATGGCGTCCCGGACGGCGTTTACCGGCAAGGTTCGTTCCACCAGTTCGACATCCGGCAGCAGTTCAAGGGAGCGGCGAATATTCCTGCGGCAGGTGTCGTTGGTATAGGGCATGTTCCAGGACGCGGCCAGGACGCGCAGCCCGAGTTTTTTTGCCAGATACCACAGCAGATAGGTGGAATCCTTGCCGCCGGTGCAAAGGACCATGACGTCGAACCGGGAGTCTTTGTTCTTGGCGGCGATTGACAGCAAGGCGGCCTCGTCCACCGCATTGCGCGGCCCGGCGGCCCCCCCCTCTCGCTCGGCCTGCTCGTAGCACTGGCAGAAGGCGCACACGCCCCGGGCATCGAACTCCAGCCCCGGCAGCAGGTGATCATCGGCCACGCAGCGGGTGCAGGTCTGCTTGTGCTCGGCCGTGGACGGCTGGCGCTGGTCCTTTTGGTCCACCACGATCCCCTGGGCGACCAGGCGGCTGAAATCCTCGCTTTCGCGTACGGCCTCGGGCAGGCTGTCCAGGGCAGCCGCACCGTCAAGTCCGGTGAGGACCTCGGCCAGAGCATCCGGCACGGGCAGGACCGTTTCCTGGTGGCGGGGCGGATTGCGCAGGCCGTAATAGACAAGGACCTTCCCGTCTCGATGTTCCCGCACCGCCCATCGGTACTGGAGAACGGGATGCGCTGGCATGTGCATGGCGACCTCGTTTCGGCTTCGGCAAGACCGCATAAACGGCTTGCACCATGTTGGTGCCGCTTCCCGTGCGCTGCGGTTTTCCGATTCTGTGGGGCGTGTTGCTCTGATCCCTGCTGCTGCACGGGCGTGCATTTTTCGTAAGCCATGGGCGATGTAGCGTCGAGCGTAAAATGCCGCCGGCGTGGAGCCTCCCCAACTGCCCGGCCATAACAGGCTGCACGATCAGAACGTTTACTGTTACTCCCGCAGGAGAAGCGCACGACTTCCTTGGTCGGCCGGCGTTGTCGGTTTGCCGCGCACAGGGGAATTCGATAGCATTCGTCGTCGGTAGGCGAGCAAAGGTGCATCAAGCCTCTTCCCGGGAGATCCTTATGTCCGAAGACGTCCGCGTGTCGCTGGAGATTCCGGCGGAAACCGCTTTTGCCTGTCCCGTGGCCGGCCTGGCCAACGTCCTGGCGGAACGCGCGGGCTTCGGCCAAAGGGAGCGCTACCGGTTCCAGTTGACCGTCGAGGAATTCTGCCTGTACCTCGCCGGACTCGCCGCGGACAACCGGCCGCTCACCGTCGGCCTTACCGGCAAACGGCACCAACTGCGCGCCTCGTTTGCTTTCCAGGCGGCGAATCTTTCCCTCGGTGCGCTCAACATCACTTCCCGCGCCACGACCGGAACTCTCGACGCCTCCGTCGAGGAGATGGGGTTGTTGCTGGCCGGCAAGGCTGCGGACCGATTCCATCTCAAGCACAAGGGCGCGGACCGCTTCCTCCTCGAAGCCGAGGTGGACAGGGCCTACCCGGAGGCGGCTCCGGTCCGTCTTCCCGAGGGGTTGCGCCCGCCCTACACGATTCGCCTGGGCAGTGATTCGGCCCAGCTCACCCAGGCCGCCGCTCTGGCCAGCGTCGTCTACCCTCCCTGGCAGTGCCCAAGCAGCTTCCGGACGCCCGGCAAATTCCCGGACATGGTCTCCGATGGCCAGACAACTTGCGTTCTGGCCTACGACGCGAAGGGACAAACGGCCGGTCTGCTGGCCTGGAGTCCGTGCAGCGAGCAGGGCCTGTATTTTTCCGGGCCCTTCGTCTTTACCTCTCCCGAAGAAGCAGCCAACGTGGCCCGGCTGCTGATCGACGGATTCCTGGAGACGGTGGCCCGCGAGTCGTACAGCATCGTGCTCAGTTTCCGGGCCACGTCCGATCTCCCCGAAGCGTCTTTCGAGACCCTGGGCACCCTGCAATCTTTCGTGGACGGTCGATTGGAACACCATCCGGTCGTATTCCGCCATCTGCGCGAGGATAACGGCTTGGCGGTCTGGTGCGCGCCGCAACTGGAGGACTTCCTGCGCCAGACGTATGATCGACTGGCCCTGCCCCGGGACATCCTGCCCGTGGACGCCCCGGCGGGCCGCTCCCGCCGGGATTCGCTGCTTGGCGCCACCTATGATCGGGTGCGCAATTTCGCCGAACTGGTCCCGTTTCTCGACGGCGAGGATATGACCGCGAATTTGGCGACCCATGTGGCGACCTTCCGCCGCCAGGGCATCGGCACTATCCTCTACTACATGGATCTGGCCGTCCCCTGGGAAGCGGCGCTGGCCGGCGACCTGCTCCAGGCCGGCTTCGCACCGATGGCCGTCCTTCCCCAGGGGGGGCAGACGGACAAGGTCATCTGGCAGTATGCGCAGCTTGCTTGACCGCGTTCCGGACTATGTCCGGTCCTTCGAACGCTACGTCCCCAGCCGACCCGATCCGGTGCTCATGCGCCAGTTCGGCGTGGCGCACCTTTTTCGCCTCAACAACAACGAAAACGCCCTGGGCCCGCCCCCCTTGGCCCAGGAAGCCATTGCCGCCTTCCCGCCCGCGCGTGGCGCCATCTATCCGAGCGGCGACGCCTACGACCTGCGCCAGGCCCTGGCCGCGAAGTTTGGTAAATCCCCGGAACAGTTTCTGGTCGGCAACGGTTCCTGCGAGGTCATAAGCTCCGTCATTCGGGCCTTCTGCGGGCCTGGCGACGCCATTGTCACCGCCGACAAGACCTTTGCCGTCTACGAGTGGGTGGCGAAATTTTCCGGGATCGAGGCCCGGCTGGTCCCCCTCGAACGCCAGGCGCTGTCCCCTGCGGCCATGTTGGCGGCCGTCACGGAGCGCACCAAGATCGTTTTCGTGTGCAATCCCAACAACCCGACCGGCTCCTGGTGGAATCGGGCCAGTCTGGAGCGCTTTCTGGCCGCCCTCGACGGTCGGGCCTTGGTGGTGCTCGACGAGGCCTACCGCGAATTCCTGGACGATCCGGACTTCCCCGACGGCCTGGAGGTCATGGAACGCCATGCCAACGTCCTGGTCTTTCGCACCTTCTCCAAAATGTACGGCCTGGCCGGCTTTCGGATCGGCTACCTGGGCGGTTCCCTGGAGGCGGTGGATATCGTCCGGCGCACCCATATCGCCTATTCGGTGAACAGCCCGGGGCAGATCGCGGCCATGGCGGCCCTGGCCGACGACGCCGGCCACATCGTCGCCACCCGCCGCATGGTGGACGAAGCCAAAAGCTTCTTGCGCGACCTGTTTGACTCCCTGGGGCTCGAATACGTAAGCGGCGCCGGCAACTTCCTCATGGTCCGCACGCCGCTCTCCGATACCCTGCTCTATCGCAAGCTCATGCGGGAAGGCGTGATGGTGCGTACCATGACCGGCTTTCGCTACCCCAACTGGATTCGCGTGTCCCTGGCCCAGCAACCGGCCATGGAAGCCTTTGCCAAGGCTCTGACCAAGGTCCTGGACCACGCATGAACGCCCGGACGCCGGGTTGGGCGGGTTCCGGCGACAGTGCCCACAAAGAGAGATCCCCCCTTGTCGAGATCACTGCACAATTGGTCATGAGAGGATGCCTCCGGCGGCCAAAGGACTGCGCCCTTTGGAATCCCGTCATGAGAGTAGCCCGTTGCAATGCAACAGTAGAGCATTGACCGGCTGTCAGGCAATTGTGCAGCAGCCTCTTGTCAGGATTCAGGTGCCTGGAGCGGGCAACGCTTGTAAGCTTGGCCCGGGGGCGCTCCTTTTGAAGCCTCGATCACCGTCGTCCCGTCACTGCGAATACGCCGTACAGCCAGATTTTTTACGGGCCCGGCTGATGCCTTGCCGTGACCAGTCCCTGGCCCCAGGGTGCCCAGGTAAAAGTTTGTGGCTTCGCAATCGGCAGGTCAGGAGTTTGAGTCTCCTCGCTGGTTTAAGATCTCAAGGGGTTAGGCCGAACGGCCTAGCCCCTTTTTCGTTTTGCAGCGGGCCATGTCTGTTGGCTCCGTTGGCGGATGGGATTTGTCGCAGGAGGCAAACCTTGGCAATCGGTATGACCGAAAGCGTCAGCCGCAAATGCAGAGACGAATGCCTCTCCTCCAGAAGTGGTTTCGCTCTTGAAAGGCCTGCTCCTGTGCGAGCGCACTCCCTTAGCTTTGCCGCAAAAAAGCGGCGTAGCCCGCCGGGGTGAGGAGCCGGTCCGAAGTCTCGAAGGCGTCGGGGTGCTCCGGCTTCACGCGGATAAGCCAACCATCGGCATAGGGCTCGCTGTTGACCAGTTCCGGCGATTCCTCAAGGGTCGCGTTGACCTCGATCACCACGCCGGTCACGGGCATGAACAGTTCGTTGGTCGATTTCATGGACTCCACCGTGCCGAAGCTTTCGCCGGCGGCGAAAGCGCTGCCCGGCGCGGGCAGGCCCACGTAAACCACCTCGTCGAGCTGCTCCTGGGCGAAATCGGTGATGCCGCAGACGAACGCGTCACCGTCGCGCCTGATCCAGATGTGTTCGTTGGTGTAGCGCCGGTCGTCGGGAATCCGGCTGTGTTGGGTTTCCTGCATTGCGTATTTCCTCCTCTGCAGCGGCTGGGTGCCGGCCCGGGGGCAGGTCCAGGTCCCCCGGGCCGGGCTGCGGCGGATTAGGCTTCCGGCGGCTGCCCGTAGGTGTGGTGCTCGCCGTTGACGGTGAAGGAGTAGACCACCGCGCAGGCTTTTTTGACCATGTTGGCCACGGAGCAGTACTTGATGGCCCCGATCTCGAAAGCCTTGCGAAACTTTTCCGGACGCAGGCCTTCGCCGGTCACGATGTAGTGCACGCGGATCTCGGTGAAGATCTGGGGGATCTCGTCGCGGCGGTCGGCCTCGACCTGCACGGAAAAGGTTTCGTAGGGCAGACGCATCTTGTTCATGGCGTTGCCGACTTCGATGGCGGTGCAGCCGGCCAGGGCGATGAGCAGCAGCTCCATGGGCCGGATGCCTTCGTTGTTGCCGCCATAAACAGCCGAGGCATCCATGGTGACCAGGTGGCCGTCGGCATCTGTTCCGTCAAAGCGCATCTTCCCTTTCCAATCCACGTTTACGGTATGCATGGCGATTTTTCCTTTTTGTTAGGGGGCGGATAGGGTTTTTCGTGGGATGTTACAGCGCCTGTGCCGGTTGCGTTTGCACGGCATGCTCGCGCGGGGCGGTGCAGGCGATGGTGGCGAGCCACAAAAACAGGATGATGATGAAGAGAAACATGCCGATAAGGCCGGTGCTGCGGAGCCAGGTCGCGGCCGTGAAGCTCACGGCGGTAAAGAGCACGGCGCCGGCCAGGCCGATGTCGCGCAGCCAGCGCTTGCCGTTTTGCGGCGCGACGAACCGCCAGCCGCCCTCGAACAGGGTGATGAGGGTGAGCGTCGAGATGTTCACGCCCATGGCCACCCACACCGGGTGGGTATTGAGGTAGAAGTGCCCCACGGCCCAGCCGCCGAGCTGGTTCCAGAGCAGCCCCGAGGCGAATCCGGCCACCAGGGCCCAGGTCGCGCCGCGCTGCCCGGCCAAGGGCCAGAACAGCGCCGCCACCACGGGCGCGAAGGTGGCGCCGTTGCGCGCCGTCCAGGCGAAGATGTTCCACCAGGCCGCCTGTTCCGAGCGCATGAAGCCGAAGGCGATCATCAGGAGGGTGAGCAGGATCAGCGAGCCCTTGGTGTAGCGCACGAGCGTCGCGTCCGAGGCGGTGGGATTGATCGCGCTGCCCAGGTCGCGGCCCAGGCTCGTTGCGCCCGAGAACTGGCACGGCGCGCCCCAGCCCAGGGCGCAGGCCCAGATGCCCAGCGTGAAGATGCCGACCAGCGGCGCGGGCAGATTGGCCATCAGGTACTTGGGTACGGCCACCAACCCCCGGGCCCCGCCGGGCATGACTGCGGCCGCGGCCACGCCGACGGCGATGCCCACCACGATAAAGATGATGTTGAAGCCGGCCGCGATGAACAGGCCCTTGCGGCCTTCCTCGGGCGTGCGGCACGAAAGGGCCATTTGGAAGGCCGCCTGGGCCAGGAGCACGTTGATCCAGAAGGTGCCGAACCAAGCCAGGATGGTTTGCAGGCCGACCCCGGTGATGTTCCTGTATTGGGGGTTCGCGACCATGAACGCGGCCAGGCCGTCCAGGCCGGGATTGAGCAGCACGGCGTAGATGCCCACGGCGAACATGGCCATGTAGGCAAAGAAGTTGGTCGTCTGCGTCATGGCCACGGACCACATGCCGCCGGCCTGGAGGAAGGTGTAGAGCAGGGCGGCGGTGATGATGACCGCAGTCATGAGGTCGATGCCGGTGATGGCGTTGATGCAGGAAGCGAAGGCCAGGGCCGTGGCCACGGACCACATGGGGAAGGTGAAGGCCGTGATGGCCCCGGCGATGCCCTTGGCCATCCGGCCGTACTTGTCGCCGATGAGCCCCGAGATGGTGACCATCATCTTGCGGCGAAACGGCCCGATGAGCACGAGGGCGATGATGAGCACGTGGCTCATCTCGGCCACGCCGTACCACATGGCCGAAACGCCTTTGAAGTAGGCCAGTTCCAGGATGGCGATGAAGGTGGAGCCGGAAAAAAGGCCGGTGATGCAAAAGGCCACCGTCCAGCGTCCGAAACAGCGGCCGCCGACGAAGTAGTCTTCGCCTTTCTTGGCTCGCCGTTTCATGATGTGCCCCAACGTGACGAGAAGGATGGTATAGGCCAGGGCCAGGCCGAACATCCAGAGCGAGTAGCTTTGCATGGTGCACTCCGTAGGCGCGCGCGGCCGCTTCAGGCCACGCGTGACTGTTCGTCGAGCAGGCCTTGGGCCGCTTCGGCGAGGGTTTCCGACAGGGAGGGATGGCTGTGCACGGTTTGGGCGAGCTGCCGCACGGTCAACCGGTTTTTGACGGCAAGCGTGGCTTCGGCCACCAGTTCGCTGGCCTGCGCGCCGAAAAGATGCGCACCGAGCAGGCGCCCGTCGTCGGCATCGGCCACGAGCTTGACCAGCCCGAACGGTTCGCCGAGCGTCTGCGCCCGGCCGTTGGTCCCGTAGGAGCTGTGCCCGATGCGCACATGCAGGCCGCGCCTGCGGGCCGCGTCCTCGGTCAGGCCCACGCCGGCGATTTCCGGTGCGGTGTAGATGCAGGCGGGGATGGCGTCATAGTCCATGACGGCGCTGCCGCCCAGGGCGTTTTCGGCGGCCACGAGCCCTTCGGCCGAGGCCACATGGGCCAGCATGGGCCCGGGCACGAGGTCGCCGGCCGCGTAGATCCCGGGCAGCGACGTGCGCATGCCCGCGTCCACGGCGACGAACGGCCCTTCCCGTTCCAGCCCCGGCACGGTCACGACGCCCTCCGTGGGCATGGGGAGGCGCCCGACCGCGGACAGCACCCGGCGGCACACGGTCTCGGCCGGGCCGGTGCGGCCTTTGTAGCGCACGGCCAGCTTGTCGTCCTGCTTGACGATTTCGGTTACGGCCGCGCCGCGTTCCACGGTCACGCCCCGGCGCTTCCACAGAGGGATGAGGCGCTTTTGCAGCTCCTCGTCCACGCTGGGCAGGATGTGGGCGGCGGCCTCGATGACCGTGATCCTGGTGCCCAGCCCGGCATACAGGCAGGCGAACTCCATGCCGATGACCCCGCCGCCGATGATGGCCAGGGATTCGGGAATGTCCGTGGCGGCGAGCAGGGCGTCGCTGGTGACGACGCCTGGCAGGTTCAGGCCGGGGATGGGCGGCATGGCGGGGCGCGCGCCCAGGGACAGCAGGATGTTGCGCGCGGTCAGGCGTCGTTGCCCGTCCGGGGCGGAAACGGTGACCGTCTCCGGGGCGGGTACCTGTCCCAGGCCCTGGAATACGGTCACGCCGCTCGCGGACAAAAGTTTGGCCACGCCCTGGGCCAAGCCGGTTACGACGGCGTCCTTTTTGGCGTGCAGTGCCGCCATGTCCAGGGTCGGCCGGTCGCAGACCACGCCCCAGCTGGCGGCTTCGACCACGGTGGAGAGGACCGAAACGCCGTGGATGAGCGTTTTGGTGGGGATGCATCCCCGGTTCAGGCAGGTTCCGCCGAGGTCGTCCTTTTCGACCAGGGCGACCCTGCCGCCGAGCCTGGCGGCCCTGGCGGCGGCGACATAGCCGGCCGGCCCGCTGCCGATCACTACGAGATCAAATGTGTTTTCCGCCATTGTGGGCAATCCTCCGCGTCGTTTGCGCAGAAATGAACTTGCACCGCTTTGAAACAACAAACGGGCCAATGGCGGAAAAGTCTTTTATTACGGAGTGTTGATTGGAAAAACGAGAGAGGAGACAAATCGCACACAAAAAGAGTCGCGTTGGTCGATTTTATGAAAAGCAATGATTCCAGTGGGTAATGGGAATGTCCGTCGGTAACGGGGTGGTCCGTTTTTGGACCTTGGTTCATTTTCGAACCGAAAGACCATATCCCCGTATTTTGCGCAGCAGGGTGGTGTGCGGGATGCCGAGACGCTTGGCCGCTCCGCGCAGACTATCGGCGGAGGCCAGGGCTGCGGCGATGCAGTCGCGTTCGAAGCGGCCCACCGCTTCGCGCAGGCCTTCGCCTGGGAGCGGATGGTTCACCTGTGAACCATCCGGCAGTGACGGATGGGTGGCTGCGACCAGGCATTGCCAGACCGACCCCGTGCTTCCCGCCAGGCCGGACAAGGCCACCAAGCGCTCCATCATGTTGGCCAGTTCGCGGACGTTGCCGGGCCAGGGATAGGCGACGAGCAGGGCCCGCTGCTCGTCGGTCAGGGCGAAGCGCCGGCCCAGGCGGCGGGCGAACTGGGCCAGGAAGCGCTCGGCCAGCGGCACGATGTCCTCGGGCCGTTCGCGCAGGGGAGGCACGGCCAGCGGCACCACATTGAGGCGGTAATAGAGGTCCTCGCGGAAGGTCTTTTCCCGCACCATCTGTTTGAGATCGCGATTGGTCATGGCGATGACGCGCACGTCCACGCGGATGGGGACGCGGCCGCCGATGCGGTGGACGACGCCCTCCTGCAGGGCGCGCAGGAGCTTGACCTGGAGCCCGGGACCCATCTCGCCGACCTCGTCGAGCATGAGCGTGCCGCCGCTGGCCACTTCGAACAGGCCGATACGCCCGGCCCGGTCCGCGCCGGTAAACGCCCCCCTTTCGTAACCGAAGAGTTCGGCCTCCTGGAGAGGCTCGGGAATGGCCCCGCAGTTGATCTGGATCAGCGGCCCGTTGCGGCGGGGACTGTGGCGGTGGATGTGCATGGCCACCACTTCCTTGCCCGCGCCGGTTTCGCCGGTGATGAGCACGGTGGAGTCCACGCGGGCCACGCGGGCCGCCTGTTCGAGCAGGCGGACCATGGCCGGGCTTTGGGCCACGGGGACGTCGTCGAAGCGCGCGTTGCGCAGGGCCTCGATTTCGCGGCTTTTTCGTTCGGCTTCCCGGCGAAGGGCGTCGATCTCGCTCAAGTCGCGCAGGGTGGCCACGTAGCGAAACGGCGTGTTGTCCTGGTCGCGCAAGGGCGAGACCGTCAGCACCATGCGCCGCCCGCCGTTCTCCTCGTCCACCAGCCGGGCAAAAGGCTTGCCCCCGGCCAGGCAGGCGGCGATGGCGTCGGCGACGATGGCGGCCGGTGTGCCCCCGGCGGGGGCCGGCTGCTTGGACCAGTTCGGCAGCATTTCGGCGAAGCGCTGGTTGTGGGACAGCTCGCGGCCCTCGTGGTCCAGCACGAGGATGCCGTCCATGGCGCAGTTGATGATCTGGCGCAGTTCCATGGTGCGGCGTTCGGCGGTGTCGAAGGCGTCGTAGACCTTGCGGATCAGCTCCATCTTGGTGAGCACGCCCACCAGCCGGTTGTGGTCGTTGAGCACCAGCAGGCGCTCCATGGGCATCTGGCGGCACACCACCTCGAACTGCTCGTTGTCGCGCACGGACACGATGTTCGGGTCCATGACGTCGCGGATGGCGGTGGCGGTGTCGAGGCCCTGCTTAAGGGCGTTGACCACGCGGAAGATGGTGAGGATGCCGACGGGCGTGCCGTCCCGGTCCAAAATGGGGACGCAGTTGACCCCGGTCCGCTTGTAGACGGCGAGGGCGTCCTCGATGCAATGGTCCGGCGTGAGGGTCTCCGGAGAGGCGTGCATGACCTGATCGACGCGCATGGTCTCTCCCAACGGGCGGGCCTTGTACTGCCCGTGTCGTGTTCTCGAAATCCGTACATGCGGATTTTGAGGATAACGCTCCCTAAGGACAGTACGTTATGGAATTGAATGTCGCATTGCTATGCAGGACGCCACACGGGGCATTTGGGCCCTGCCTCATCGTTTTGCTCCCACTGGCGATAATACTTCTCATGGTTGCTGCAGAGGCTATGCAAGGCCCCGTGCAATTCAAGCGGAAGTTTCGTTCGCCCTCGACCGCTTCGGCCTTCCGTCCTTTGGAGGCCTGCCCTCCCGGATACGGGTCCAGAGATCGCGGGAGGTGGGCTGCTCGCCGGTTCCGGAGTTGTCGGACACAGGCACGCGCGGCACCTTGGCGATGCCCGCCGCGATGGCGGCGGTAAGCGAAAAATCGGAGACGACCCACGGGAACAGCGTCCCTTCGCCAAAACCGGAACCGCGAAGGGAAAACGGCGTGGCGGACAAGTCGTAAATGGCCTTGACGCCGATCTTGGCCTTGACGGCCTCAATGCCGGAAATCCAAATGCGGGCTTCTTCCTCCCGCTTTTGGACTTCCTTGCGGTCGTCACCGGTGAGCTTTTCTTTCTCGCTGTCGGGCTTGCGGCGATAACAGTGGTGCGCTTCGTCGTTGATGACGATGCCGTTTTTCTTGTTGCCCAGCTCCCGGCATACCCGTCGGGCCATTTCGGCAGGCGTTTCCAGGAAGGCCTTGCCCTCGTCCGGCAGCAGAGATTTGGTCACCTTGCCAAGCGTGGCCTTTTCCCGAAGCCGGAAGGCGTGAAAATTGGCAATCAGGAACTTGGCCTGTCCAAGCGCTTCGATGGATTGACTCGGGATGACATCCCGTTGCCGGTAATAGTTCTGGGGATCGTTGGGCAAAAGAACACGTAAGCGGTCGCGGATGGTGATCCCTGGAGCGATAAGAAGAAAGATGTCCGAGAAACGCGGATCGCGTGAGGCGGCCTGCTTGTTCAAGGCCTGCCACGCAATGAGCATGGCCATGACGCCGGTTTTGCCCGCACCGGTGGCCATCTTGATCGCCATGCGGGGAAGTCCCGGGTCGGACATGGCGTTGGCCTCCCGAAGCTTGTTGGCAATCCATTGATCGCCGGCCCGGAAGGCCACTTCAGTGATATAAATAAGGGTTTCCAGGGCTTCGATCTGGCAGAAGAAAAGCTTTTTTTCCCGTTCCGGTGCCGTCCAGTAGGCAAGCAGCCGCGACGTAACGGGCGTAACCCCGGCATACCCGCTTCTGCGCCAAAGACCGACCTTATATCTTATGTTATTGACGAGTTCGTTGACCTTGTAGCGGTCTTGCATCCATTCCGTGTCGGCCAGAAGAGAGAGTTGCCGACTTTTCTTTCTTGGTCGCGGGATGGGGACAAAACAGGCGCTCTCCCGTCGTTCCGCGATGATTTCATTGGTGATGCCATCGTCGTTGAACCGGAAGTGCCGGGTGGGTTCAGAGAAAGGCGAATTGATGACGGGATTTTCGATGACGACCTGTTCCATAGCGCCCCTCTCTTCAGATGCGGAGGAACTTGTATCGCATAACCCATGCGAGATTCAAGGTTTTTCGCGGGAAGGGCGCGCCATTCCCCGGCGACAGCAGGACTTAGGTTGGCAGCCCGTCTCAAGCACACCCGTGGCGAGGTGGAACCCGGGAAGGGGGTGCTGCCCAGCCCAACATTTTACCCACCAGTGTTGGGTATAGTGTTGGATAAGAAAAAAGGGCTTACAGCACTTTTGCCGTAACGCATTGATTTTTTTGGCGTCCACAAGAGGTTTGAACCCCTGTTCCCGGCGTGAAAGTGGCCGCGTCGGCTCAAACACTTTCCAGAACACCTTAATATCATTTGATTTTTTCTGCTCACGGGGTGCAAGACGTTCACTGCGTGCATAGCGTGATGCGGACAGGCATGACGACCACCGCGTTAGCGGAGACTCGGGTTCGATCCTCCCTCGGTCACGTCCGCCAAGCTTGATCTACACGTTCTGCGCCTCCCGGTCTTAACAAAATCCTTACGCCCCCTCCCCGCATTTTAACACATCCCTGACCCCGGACCGGCTATCTTCCCATCGTCCGAATCCAAGCGAGAGGGGAGGAACACGCCATGATCTCACGCTTTCTTGGAGATTTGCTGACGGTCCTCGGCATCGTGGGGCCAACGTTGGCCACGTTTGTCCTGATTGAGATCCTTGCCCACCTCAAGGAGAAGTAGCCATGGGAACCATGCTCGTCGTCGCCGCCATCGTGGCGGGAGGCCTTTTCCTCTATCTCCTTTTTGCCCTGCTCAAACCGGAGTCCTTCGAATGACCACCATCGATTGCACCCGCGTCATGCTGTATTTTCTGGTCCTCTTGGTCCTGGCTTGGCCTCTGGGGCTCTATATGGCCCGGATATACGAAGGCCGCCCTGTTTTTTGGGACCGCGTGGTTTGCCCCCTGGAACGCCTGATCTATCGGATTTGTGGCGTGCGGCCCAAGGCGGAGATGGATTGGAAGGGCTATGCCCTGGCGGTCATGGTCGTCAACGCCCTGGGCATGCTGGCGGTTTACGCGTTGCAGCGCCTGCAAGGCGTGCTGCCGCTCAATCCTCTGGCGCTCGGCGGCGTTTCGCCGGGCGTTGCCCTCAATACGGCCATAAGTTTCGCCTCCAATACCAACTGGCAGGCCTACGGCGGCGAGTCCACCATGAGCTTCGCCACCCAGATGCTGGCCCTGACCGTGCAAAACTTTCTGTCGGCGGCCACGGGCATGGCCGTCCTGGCCGCACTCGTTCGCGGCCTGTCCCGTCGGGAGGCGCGGCACCTCGGCAACTTCTGGGTGGATTGCACCAGGTCCGTCACCCACATCCTCCTGCCCCTGTCCCTTGTTCTGGCTGTGGTCCTCGTCTCCCAGGGCGTGCCCCAGACTTTTCGGGGCTCGATGACGGCACGGCTTCTAGAGCCCGTCACCTTTGCGCAGCCCGTGACGGACGCTTCGGGCCAGGCCAAAGCGGATGCGGCCGGCAAGCCCGTAACGGAACCTGCCGTGGCGGCGGAACAAAAAATAGCCCTCGGCCCGGTCGCCTCCCAGGAAGCCATCAAGCAACTCGGCACCAACGGCGGCGGCTTTTTCAACGTCAATTCCGCCCACCCCTTTGAAAACCCGACGCCGCTTTCCAATTTCCTGGAGATGCTCTCCCTCCTTCTCATCCCGGCCGCCTTGTGCGTCACCTTCGGCCGCATGGTCCGGGACATGCGCCAGGGCGTGGCGGTGCTCGCGGCCATGACCATTCTTTTCGCGCTCTTTCTCTTCCCGTGCCTCGTGGCCGAGCGGGCCGGCAATCCCCGGCTGGCCGCCTTGGGCGTGGACGCTTCGGCCGTGGACGCTCCCCTTGTCGCCGCGCGGCCCGGCGGCAACATGGAAGGCAAGGAGGTCCGTTTCGGCGTGGTGGATTCGGCCATCTGGGCCACGGCCACCACCGCCGCCTCCAATGGCTCGGTCAATGCCATGCACGACAGTTTCACGCCCCTGGGCGGTCTTTTCCCCATGCTCCTCATGCAGCTTGGGGAGGTGGTCTTCGGCGGCGTGGGGTCCGGGCTTTACGGCATGCTGGTGTTTGCCATCGTGGCCGTGTTCGTGGCCGGGCTCATGGTCGGGCGCACGCCGGAATACCTGGGCAAAAAGATCGAGGCCGCTGAAATGAAGATGGCCGCCCTGGTCATCCTCATTCCGCCGTTTCTGGTCCTTTGCGGCACGGCCGCGGCCGTGGCCAGCGGGGCTCGGGCGGCCATCGCCAATCCCGGGGCGCATGGATTCTCGGAAATCCTGTATGCCTTTTCCTCCATGGGCAACAACAACGGCAGCGCCTTTGCCGGGCTGGCCGCTGATCGGCCGTATTACACCTGGGCCGGAGGGCTCGCCATGTTCGTGGCCCGCTACTGGCTCATCGTGCCCACCCTGGCCCTGGCCGGCTCCCTGGCCGGAAAGAAGATCATCCCCACCGGAGCCGGGACGCTGGCGACCCATACGCCGCTTTTCGTGGTCCTGCTCGTGGCCGTGGTCCTGACCGTGGGGGCGCTGACCTTCATCCCGGCCCTGGCCCTCGGTCCTGTCATCGAACACCTCATGCTCGTCAAGTAAGGAAAGGATACCGCCATGTGCGCCCAAACCCGCTCCCGTCCCCTGTTCGATCCGCCTTTGGTGCGGCGGGCTGTGCTCGATGCGCTGCGCAAGCTCGCTCCGGTCCGTCAAGTGCGCAACCCGGTCATGTTTACCGTGTACGTGGGCAGCATCCTGACCACCATCCTCTTTGTCTTGTCCTTCGCCGGACATGGCGAGGCTTCGCCGGGATTCACGGGGGCCATCGCCTGCTGGCTGTGGTTCACGGTGCTTTTTGCCAACTTCGCCGAGGCCATGGCCGAGGGCCGGGGCAAGGCCCAGGCCGATTCCCTGCGCCAGGCCAAAAAGGACCTTCCGGCCAAAAAGCTGGCGCACAACTCCCGTCAGGCCCCGGTCACCGCAGTGTCCTCGGCGATGCTTCGCAAGGACGACCTGTTCCTCGTCGAGGCGGGGGACGCCATCCCCTGCGACGGCGAAATCCTCGAAGGCATCGCCTCGGTGGACGAATCGGCCATCACCGGCGAATCCGCCCCGGTCATCCGCGAGGCCGGCGGCGACCGCTCGGCCGTCACCGGCGGCACCAAGGTGCTGTCCGACTGGTTGGTGGTCCGGGTCACGGCCGAGCCCGGCCAAACTTTTCTCGACCGCATGATCGCCATGGTGGAAGGGGCCAAGCGCCGCAAGACCCCCAACGAAATCGCACTCAACATCCTGCTTGCCGCCCTGACCATGGTCTTCCTGGTGGTATGCGTGACCCTTTATCCCTATTCCGCCTTTGCCGTAAGCGAGGCCGGCCACGGCTCGGTCATCACCGTCACGGTCCTGGCGGCGCTTTTCGTGTGCCTGGCCCCCACCACCATCGGCGGACTGCTCTCGGCCATCGGCATCGCCGGCATGGACCGCTTGATCGCCGCCAATGTCATCGCCATGTCCGGCCGGGCCGTGGAGGCCGCCGGTGACGTGGACGTGCTGCTTCTGGACAAGACCGGCACCATCACCCTGGGCAATCGCCAGGCTTCCGAGTTTCTGCCCGCTCCCGGAGTCGGTCCGGCCGAACTGGCCGACGCAGCCCAACTCTCCTCCCTGGCCGACGAGACCCCGGAAGGCCGCAGCATCGTTATCTTGGCCAAGGAGCGCTTCGGGCTCCGTGGCCGCGACATCCATGAGCTGGGCGCGCATTTCGTGCCCTTTACCGCCGCCACCCGCATGAGCGGCGTGGACCTGCCGGGCCGGAAAATCCGCAAGGGTTCACCGGGTGCCATCGAGACCTATGTAGCTGCGGTTGGGGGCGTATTCCCCGAAGCGGTGCGGGAAGCGGTGCGGCGGGTGGCCAAGGACGGGGGGACGCCGCTTTTGGTGGCCGAGGAGGGCAAGGTGCTCGGGACGGTGTGGCTCAAGGATATCGTCAAGGGCGGCATCAAGGAGCGCTTCGCGGAGCTTCGGCGCATGGGCATAAAAACCGTCATGGTCACCGGGGATAATCCGCTCACCGCCGCCGCCATCGCCGCCGAGGCCGGGGTGGACGATTTCCTGGCCGAGGCCAGGCCCGAAACCAAGCTCCAGCGCATCCGGGACATCCAGGCCGAGGGAAGGCTCGTGGCCATGACCGGCGACGGCACCAACGACGCCCCGGCTCTGGCCCAGGCCGACGTGGGCGTGGCCATGAACACCGGCACCCAGGCGGCCAAGGAGGCCGGCAACATGGTGGATCTGGATTCGAGCCCCACCAAGCTCCTGGAGATCGTGGCCATCGGCAAGCAGCTGCTCATGACCCGGGGGGCGCTGACCACCTTTTCCATTGCCAATGACGTGGCCAAGTACTTCGCCATCATCCCGGCCGCGTTCGTCGGCACCTATCCGGCCCTGGCGGCGCTCAATATCATGGGGCTCAAGACACCCCAAAGCGCCATTCTCTCGGCCGTCATCTTCAACGCGCTCATCATCGTCTGTCTCATCCCCCTCGCGCTTAAGGGCGTGCGCTACCGGGCCGTGGGCGCGGCCCGGGCCTTGCGGGACAACCTGCTCATTTACGGCCTGGGTGGGCTCATTACGCCCTTTGTCGGCATAAAAGCCATCGACATGCTGCTGACCGCCTTGCATCTGGCTTAGGAGACACCTCATGTGGCGAACGCTTTGCAGTGAAGTAAGGATCGGGATCGGTTTTTTGGTCTGCATGACCATACTGACGGGGCTCGCCTACCCGCTGGCTGTCACGGCCGTGGGCAGGTTCCTCTATCCGCACCAGGCCTCGGGGAGCGCCGTGGTGCGGGATGGCAACGTGGTGGGGTCGGCCCTGATCGGACAGGCATTCGCTGCCCCGGGTTTCTTCTGGGGCCGGCCTTCGGCCACTGCGCCCATGCCGTATGACGCCATGGCCTCGTCGGGCTCCAACCTTGGTCCGTCCAACCCGGCCCTTGGCGAGGCTGTAAGCCTGCGCGTCAAAGCCCTGGCTGCGGCTGACCCGGGCAACACGGCCGCGCCTCCCGTGGACCTGGTCACGTCCTCGGCCTCGGGCCTTGACCCGGATATCAGCCCGGCGGCGGCCTTCTACCAGGTTGCCCGGGTGGCCACGGCCCGGGGGCTGCCCGAGGACGTCGTGCGCGCCTTGGTGAAGAGGCATATCGAGGACCGCCAGTTCGGTATTCTGGGCGAACCTCGGCTCAACGTGCTCATCCTCAACCTGTCCCTGGACGCGGTGGCGCGGAAAGCCGATACTGCATCCTCCACAACCCCTTAGGAGCCGCCATGGCAAACGGAACGGACGGTCGCCCCGACCCCGAGGCCCTTCTGGCCTTGGCCCGCAAGGAGGATACGCAGAGTCGCGTGGGGAAGCTGCGCATTTTTTTCGGCGCGGCCCCGGGCGTGGGCAAGACCTATTCCATGCTCGAAGCGGCCAGGACGGCTCGCGACGAAGGCCTGGATACGGTGGTGGGGGTGGTGGAAACCCATGGTCGGGCCGAGACCGAGGAACTCCTTTCGGGCCTTGCCGTCCTGCCCCGGCGACGCATCGCCTACAAGGGGCATGAACTGGCCGAGTTCGACCTGGATGCCGCCCTGGCCCGGCGGCCGGGCCTGCTGCTCGTGGACGAGCTGGCCCACACGAACGCCCCCGGCAGTCGCCATGCCAAGCGGTGGCAGGATGTGTGCGAATTGCTCGCCGCAGGCATCGACGTCTACACCACGGTCAACGTCCAGCACATCGAAAGCGTCAACGACGTGGTGGCCCAGATCACCGGGGTGCGGGTGCGCGAAACCGTGCCGGATTCGGTGCTGGAGGAGGCCGACGCCATTATTTTGGTGGATCTGCCCGTGGAGGATTTGCTTCGCCGCCTGCGCGAGGGCAAGGTGTACATGCCTGAACGTGCCGAGTGGGCGGCCGGCCATTTCTTCCGATCCGGGAACCTGATCGCCTTGCGGGAGTTGGCCCTTCGCTTCACTGCCGAACGCATCAGCGCCGAAGTCCTCGTCTACCGTCAGGGGCACGCCATCGAGGCCACATGGCCCACGGCCGAGCGGCTCATGGTGTGCGTGGGGCCGAGCCCCACCTCGGCCAAGCTCATCCGGGCGGCCAAGCGGGCTTCGGTGGCCCGGCACGTTCCCTGGATCGCCGCCTTCGTCGATTCGCCGCGCCTCTCCGAAGGTCAACGCCGTTCCGCCGCCGAAAACCTGCGTCTGGCCGAAAAGCTCGGGGCCGAGGTGACCACCGTCATCGGCCCTCGGGTTTCCGAGGAAATCGTGGCGCTGGCGCGGTCCAAGAACGTCTCCACCATCATCATCGGCAAGCCGGTGCGACCGCGCTGGAAGGATTTTTTGCTGGGCAGTCCGGTGGACGACCTGGTGCGCAAATCCGGCGAGATCGACGTCCACGTCATCCGGGGCGATGCCGGCGGGGAGAAGGCGCGCCTCGTCGGGGCCGTCAAGCCCCGCCTTACCTGGCGACCCTACTTGGCCGGCCTGGGTATCTGGGGAGCGGCCACGGCCGTCTCCTTCACCATGTTTCCGGACTTCCAGTTAAGCAACCTCATCATGGTTTACCTCCTCGGCGTGGTGGTGGCGGCCATGCTGTGCGGCCGCGGGGCCTCGATCCTCACCGCTTTGGCCAGCGTCCTGTCCTTCGATTTCTTCTTCGTGCCCCCGCGCTTCACTTTTGCCGTCAGCGATACCCAATATGTCGTCACGTTCGCCATCATGCTGGTGGTGGCCCTGATCATCAGCCGGCTGACCACACGCATGCGGGAGCACACCGTCCTGGCCCGGGATCTGGAACGCCGCTCCGGTCTCATGCTGGTGCTGACCCAGCGTCTGGCCGAGGCCCGAGGCGTGGCCGTGGTGGCCGACGTGGCCGGCCGAGCCGTCCAGGAGCTGCTCGATTGCGGCGCAGCCGTGCTCGTGCCCGATACGCATGGCGAACTGCGCCGTCCGGAGGGAGAATCCCCTGCTTTTCTTGACGCCAAAGGGCTTGGCGCGGCCGGCTGGGTTTTTACCAACGGCCATGTCGCCGGCCTCGGCACGGACACGCTGCCTGACGTCCGGGCGCTTTTTTTGCCGCTGCCCGGTCGCAACGAAAGCATGGGCGTTCTGGCGGTGGCTCCCGCCATGCCCTGGGGTTTTTCCCCGGAGCAGATGCGGCTCCTGGACTCCTTCGCCCGGCAGGTCGGTCTGTCCCTGGAAGTGGAACGGCTCCAGGAATCGACCCGCCAGGCGCAACTCGAATCCGAGGCCGAGCGTCTCAAGGCATCGCTCTTAAGCGCCGTGACCCACGACCTGCAAACGCCCCTGGCCGCCATATCGGGCTCGGCCGAGAGCCTGCTTTTAGCGGATGTCGCCATGGATCAGGCAACCCACGCCATGTTGGCCCGGAACATTCGGGACGAGGCCGCGCGGTTAAGCCGACTGCTGGATAACCTGCTCCGCCTGACGCGCCTGGAATCGGGAACGGTCCGGTTGCGCAAGGAGCCCATTCCCCTGGAGGAAGTGGTGGGGACCGCCTTGGCGCGCCTGGAAAAGACGCTGGCCGAACGCGCCGTGACCATCTCCCTGCCGGACGACCTGCCCATGCCGCCCTTGGATGGTCTGCTCATGGAACAACTGCTGGTCAACCTTTTGGAAAACGTGGCTAAATATACGCCGCCCGGTTCCCCGGTGCACATCGCGGCCAGGCAAAAGGACGATAGCGTGGAACTCATCGTGGACGACAGGGGGCCGGGAATCCCGCAAGAAGCCCTGGAGAAGGTCTTTAACATCTTCTACCGCGTCCCCGGGGAAAAACGTCCCCGGGGGTATGGGCTCGGCCTCGCCATCAGCCGGGCCGTGGCCATAGCACATGGCGGCAGCATCCGGGCCGAAAACCGGCCTCAGGGCGGCGCCCGATTCGTCGTCACCTTGCCTTTGGAAACCACGTCCGCACAAGAGAACCACTCCCATGCCTTCACTACCGACAACGATCCTGGCCATTGAGGATGAAACGCCCATCCGACGTTTTCTGCGGGCCTATCTCGAAGGCCGAGGCTTTACTCTGCTCGAAGCGACAACCGGCGCGCAAGGCCTGACCCTGGCCGCCTCGCACAATCCGTCCGTCATCCTGCTGGATTTGGGCCTGCCGGACATTGACGGCCTTGCGGTCCTCTCCCGGCTGCGGGAATGGACGCAGACGCCCATCATCATCCTGTCGGCCAGGGGGCAGGAAAACGACAAGATTGCCGGCCTGGATGGCGGGGCTGACGATTATCTGGTCAAACCCTTCAGCGTCGGCGAGCTCGAAGCCCGCATCCGGGTGGCCTTGCGCCACACGGCGCAAAGCGGGGCGGGCGAGGAAGAGGCGGCCTTCACATCCGGGGACCTGCGCGTGGATTTCGCAGCCCGCAAGGTCATGGTGGGGGACCACGAGGCGCATCTCACGCCCATCGAATTCAAGCTTCTGGCGGTGATGGCCCACCATGCCGGTAAAGTGGTCACCCAGGCCCAGCTCCTGCGGGAAGTCTGGGGCCGGTCGGCCACGGAGCAAGGGCATTACGTGCGTGTCTACGTCCACCAGTTGCGCCACAAGATCGAGCGCGAACCGGCCCGGCCGATCCATCTTAAGACCGAAACGGGCGTGGGTTACCGGCTGGAATGAGCCTTCCGGCTACTGCTCGGGTACCTCTCTCCCCAAGCCCCGTTGTCCTCCGTGGCCAGCCCCGCCCTCCAGGGAATCCTCTTGGAAAATTCCAGCCCTGGTTCCGGTATCTGTGCGGCGTGGCCGAGGTCCTTTCCTTCTCTCTCCGGCCATCAGGCAGTTGACGGCATGGATCCTGGACAAGGCCGGGATGGACCTGTCCACCAGCCAAGCCATACTGCGGCACAAGTCGGCCACCACAACCGCCCGGTACATGCATGACTTCGAGGCGTACGCACCGGGGGGGGATCCCGGGCATAAAAAAAGCCCTCAGAAGGTAGCTTTCGAGACCACTGCACAATTGATCAGGAGAGGATGCCTCCGGCGGCCAAAGGGCGCAGCCCTTTGGAATCCCGTCATGGGATGAGCTTGTTGCAAGGCAACGGTAGAACATTGGCCGGCTGTCAGGCAATTGTGCAGCAGTCTCCTTTCTGAGGGCTTTTCCAAAAACGTATCCCCAAACCGTTTTCGCCAAGAAGGCGATTTGGGGAATCATCCGAAGGTGTTGGAACCGTTTGGCGTCCCCAAGGGGATTTGAACCCCTGCTCCCGGCGTGAAAGTGGCCGAGTCGGCTCAAGCACTTTTTCAAACACCGTCATATACTTCGACTTCTTCCGATCACGGTGGGCAAGAAGTTCACTGCGTTCATGGCGTGATGTGGACAAGCGTGTGGACCACGACCAGGCGGCCGTGTTGCGTTGCCAAAAGGCTCAAGCCCATACTCTATGCGTATGGGCTTGAGGTGACAAGATTTTCCAATCTCTGCAGGCTTGGACGCTTTAGCCTGCGCCCCCTTGCACCGGGGCACCTGGCCGTAGATGCCCCACTTGCAATGATCCGTGGCATCAGAATAATCGAACCATTCTCCATGGAGTGGCATGGAACGAGCTGAACTTATTGTTGACACAAAAGCTGCATCAAGGCAGCCGGTAGGGACATCTCCAGCGGATTTCCGAAAATCTGCACATTGCGGTTCGTCATGCGCAGCACAAAAACGTAGACAACCCCTTCCACAGCACCCTGGACCGGCTGGGCCAGTCTCCCCGTCTCCAGCCCCACATTGAGCTAACGCTCCCGTCTCCCTGGGGGCCGGCGTAGCTTGTGGAACGCCTTCACCAACTAAAGCGCAGACCCAGCATGCCTTGATGGGACGCGGCGTGCTCCCGAAACTCCCCTTTGTAGGACGAGAAGACCGCCACACTTCCCGATTTCCAGGCCTCCAGGTCGACTCCGACCACGGCGGCGTCGCGTCCGGGATCGGAAACCTCCAAGGTGAAGCTCTGGCCGAGGAGCGACGTCTCGGTCCGAAGTCCTCGGCGGCCGAAATCATGGACCCAGGAGACCGAAAGCCGGGGCTTGAAGGTGATGCCGCCCATCACGACCAGCGTGGCGGCCCTGACCCCAAGCTCGCTGGTCAGCTTGGAAAAGGTCTGGTCCGGGAAGCGCAGTCCCAGGCCCGTCTTTTCGGAAAAGGCCTGGCGCAGGAATTCCTGGTCAGTCAACCCGGCAAACGGCATGAGGATGGCTTTGCCGAGGCGGAAGCGGTAGCCGGCCTCGACGGCCCCGAGTCCGCCCCAGCCGTGGGACGTGCTGGAAACGGACGCGGAGCCACTTGAGAACGCAAAGGACCGGGAGGTGTGGGTTTCGGTGGGACCGGTGGTCACCCGGGTGCTTAAGACAAGCGGGCCCGGCGTCCAGGTCGCGTAGAGTGACCCGGCGAAGGTATCCAGTGTGGCGTCGAGGCCGGCGCTTTCGCCAATGCCCCGTGTGTAGCCGAAGGCGGCGCCGGCGAGGAACTCCTCGTCCCAGACCCGCTCCAAGCCGAGCATGCATCCGCCACTGGAAAGGCTCGCCCCCGGCAGGCCCTGGGCCGCGCCGGTGTGCGACCAGCGGCCAAAGGTCAGGCCCCAGACGTTCCACGGGTTCGTGGGGAGGGTTCCGATCGCACCCTGCCCTGAGGCGACGCCTGTGGCGGCCACGGGAAACGCGCTCACCGCCGGGGTGTTGCCGGACATGGCCCAGGCGATCTTCGGTCGTATCCCGGCGGATTCGGCCGAAAGTCCTGTGGCGAACCAGGCCTGTCGGTCGGCCAGGAGCCCGGCGAAACCGGTCATGGCCTCCAGGGCGGCCGGCGGTGTCGAGGCTTGCCCCTGGCCGGCAAGTCCGTTCATGGAGGTCATGGAACCGGCCTGATCCTGGCCATAGAGGCCACCGAACACGCTTTGGGCGCTCCCGTACATGGCCTGGCCAGCCACCGGCCGTGCCCGGTCCAGGGCGCCGGCCAGGCCGAGCAGGTTGGCGTTGACCGGCTGGGTGGCGGCCAGACCGGCATAGCTGCGGGGCGTCACGACCAGGGTGATGCCGGCGGGGGAATAGAGCGCGTCGAAGCGGGCAGCCGCCGGAAGGCCGGATGCCGGCTGGGTGAGGCTGGTGTAGGAGCCGGTGACGGTGGCACCGTTGGTCACCGTTAGAAACGGAAAGGTCGTGCCGATGTCCGGAGTGTAGCTGTTGGTGCCGCCAGGAATGTTGCGCAGGACCGGCGCCAATGTTCCGCCGGCCTGAAAGTTGGCGCTGCTGCCGCTGATGATGAATTTATCATAGGTTCCGGGTCCGCCTGGAATCACAAGTGTGCCGTCCACGTTGACGCAGGTGGTGGCCGTTCCGGCGAGAGCCACGTTGCCGTAGAAGGTCAGCGTGCCGGGAGAGGTGCCGGAAAGCGGGATTCCCACCGGCAACCTCCCACTGTTGTTGGCGATCAGATCGGAGTAATTCGGGAGCTGCCCGGCGCGCAGGCTGCCTTCGACGGTCGTATTCCCGTAAATCCAGCCGAAGCCGGCCAATGTACCGCCCGAGGCGATGTTTAGACTGGTGCCGGTCAGCAGGGTCAGGGTGCCGTCGACGGCCAGGGCGCCACCAGCCACGGTCACGTCGCCACCTGCCGTGGTCCGGCCGGCGATGATCAGATAGCCCGGGCCGGTTTTGATGAAGGAACCGTCGGTGACAAGGGGCCGGCTCCAATAGGTCATGCTCTGAGAGGCGACATCGACCGCACTCCCGGCGGCCAGGGAGGTCGGGCCGGCGATGCCACGGTCGGGCCGGACCAGTCCGTACCCATAGATACCGTTGCAGGCCGGCTGGCCGCCGACATTCTCGGCGGTGGCGAAAAGGACATGGGCCAGGTCTTGGGCGTTGTAGTCCGGGGAGGCCTGCTGGAGCAGGGCCAGGGAACCGGACACGGCCGGGGAGGCCTCGGAGGTGCCGAGGTTGAAGCCGTAACTCCCATCGGCCACGGGGAAGGTGGAATAGATACCGGGTGTGATGTCCGGATCGGTGCCTCCGTACATCTGCGAGTTCCCGCCGGGAGCGGCCAGCCCCCAACTGGCGGTGACACCCAGGGCATTGGCATAGGTGGCGATGGTCTTGTCGGCACCCACGGCCGTCACCGCGATAATAAGTCCGCTTTGGTGCTGCAGGCCGGAGAAATCGTAGTTGGCGCCGCCGTCGTCGTAGACTCCGGCATGGGCGTTGGCTGGCTGGATGAAGGGAAACAGTGCGATGCCCCGGGGATTGCGGCCGGCGACCGGATCCAACAGGGGGTGGCGGTCGTTGCCCACGGCAGCGACAATGATTTTGCCGTTGGACACGGCCTCCAGCGCGGCCTGGGCCTGGACCGGATTGATCGTGTAGGCGGGCCAGACGGTCAATCTATTTTCGGAGAGTGCCAGAGCGTAGCTCGAACTGAGCACCATGACGTTTTGGAGGGAGGCGAAATAATGAATGGAAGCCGCCACTGCATCGTCTATGCCGGGCGCGTTGCACCAGCCGACGCCTCGCAGCACGACGATGCCGGCGTCGTAGGCGATGCCGGGCGCTTCGCTGCTGCCGGAGGCCAGGGCGACACCGGCGGTGTGAGTGCCGTGCGGAACAATATTCGTGATGTTCGTCGGACTATAGACCTCGTCCTCCGCCGCCAAAACAACGTTGTAGCTGCGGGGATCGACCTTGCCGGCGAAGGCCGGGTGGGTGATGTCGAGCCCGGTGTCGACCATGGCGATGGTGACGTTGGCACCGGTGTAGCCGGCCGACCACATGGTCGGCGCGCCGATGAGACCGGGGCCGTATTGCAACGGGCTGGGGGAAACGGAGGTTTCCGCAGCGGCCGACAACGGCATCGCTAGCAACATCACGAGGATGATGGACGGCACAATGCAAGCCGACGCGGCGGCCCCCAGCCCACGGCCGGCCTTTCCTTGCCTAAAATAGGACCTCAGGGTTTCAAGCCAAGTGCACAGCAGCGCAAGTGGTGCATGAATATGACCAGGATACATGATGTGGTCGAAAGAACAACAGACCATGTATGTTCCTCGCTGTTCCCTGGTTTCGAGCGGAAGAGAGGATCAACATACATTCACTCGAAAGAAATGCAAGGTCGCCAATGCGCTCCAACGCGCTACAATCCGAGAGCCGCATGGGGCACCGGTAAGGCGTTCGAAGATTTTGGGGTATCGCCCGAGCAGCCCCCTGGCCAGAGTGACGAGCTCAGGGAGCTCCAAAGGAACGGCGTCCTGTTTTTACTCGCTCCGACACCTTCTCTTCCAGCGGGATGGCACGGCTGTTCGTCTGCCTCCCTTCCGCTGGATTCGCTGGTGGTGTGCTGCCCTGTGCCCGCATGAACCGCGGTTCGTCCGGGGGGAGCTTGCCTTCGCTGTCTGGAGCGCTTATATCCTCTTTGCGTCCCGGAGTAGAAACCGGCGCTGGGGTGGACTTGACGCCACTCGACGCGACAACCCAGGCGGTCTTCGTGACCAGCCTGGGTTTGCCTTTTTTGGACGTTTCAATCACGCGCTCGACATAAACCATTTTTCCATCCGGGAATGGCTTATCATAGACGATAGACGTCCGGTTGCTGACGCGTGGTTGGACCGTAATGTTGTCATAGTCATCCAGAACGGCAGGGATACGCTTTAAATCCTCAACGGTGATTGCCCGTTGAGGAGGACGGCGAAGGGCTTCAGCCTCTTCATTACCGTGGTTCTTTAGAGCATATTTGATATCGTCAGCCTTGAGAACGTGCTCCATCCCGCTAATATCTGGCCAACCTTGCGACTTTACGTCGGCTGCTTCTTTGTCTGAAGCCTTACGTAGCACCAATTCCCCGCGTGGGTCATTTTCTTTGATGACTCGATCAATAAATGTGTTGATTTCCTGTTGTGTCGCTGGTTTTTTTCACTACCTGCACCACGGCCAAACGCCGGTTCTGCTTCCAACGGGCCAATGAGCCGCGGAGCTTCTTCCCCGCTCTCCATCCAATCATCAACACGGGCCAACATTTGCCGGATTTCCGCATAGCTCATCTTGAGCCTGGGGAAGGCTCTGCGAATCCAGGCGGCAATTTTGGCAAGCAGCCGGTCCACAAGCCGATGCACCTTGCCGGTCTTGGCCCAATCGACGATGATCTCTTCGGCGGCCTTCGCTCGCCCTTCGGGGGTGTCAGGAAGGTTGTAGTAACTGAGCCAATTCTGCACGTCCTTTCCCATCGACTTAGCAGCCTGGAGGAACCAGGCTCGTTTCATCGCGGGTGAGCCAAAAACCAGGTCAAATCCTTTATGCCGCCCCTCGTGCTGGAAAAGCCCCTCAATAAATCCGCGTTGGGCAGCCGTTACGCTGGGGATGTTCGAGGCGACATAGGCAATTCGACCGGTCGCCGGGACGTAGGCGGCGTAAAATTTCCCCGACATGCCGGCCTGGGCGATAAAATGACGCAACGACGAGGGGAGCTCGGACTCGGCTCCATAGAGATCCACGAATTTGGAAACGAGAGGGTAGCGGTGCCGTAAGGGGGCAAGGGCAAACCGCAGAGCGGAAGGCGTGACGTCGAAACTCTCGGAATTGGGGAATCAGGTATTTTGGGCTTCCTCGCGAAAACCCCTTCCAGCTTATTGGCCGCTTTGCCCATGACCAGCATCCACGCTATGTCCCGAGCGAAGATGACTTCTGGAAGGCCTACGAGGCCGCTGGGTCTGGCGATCAGGTTTTCCTGTTGACGGCGCTTCACACTGCGGCGCGGCGCGGGGAACTCTTCCGGTTGTCCTGGCCGGACATTGACTTCAAAGCTGGAACCATTCGCCTCGGCACACGGAAAACAGCCTCGGGCGGCCTGGAGTATGCCACACTGCCAATGACCTCGAAGCTGCATCAAGAGTTATCCAATCTCCGGGCCCGAGGGGTCAAGTCCATGCTGGTGTTTTGTCAGGAGGACGGGGAGCCGTTCACATCCCGCCAGCATTATATGGAGCGCCTGTGTAAGCGGGCCGGTGTGCGCCCATTCGGGTTCCACGCTATCCGGCACCTGTCCGCGTCCATCCTGGCCCGGGAGGGAATTGACATCCCGACCATTCAAGCTGTCTTGCGTCACAAAAGCCCGAACACCACGGCCCGATATCTCCACTCGCTGGGCATTGTCGAAAACGTGTTGGATGGGGTGTTCTGTGGCAAACAAAAAGCCCCCGAGAAAGTCAGTCCCGAGGGCTTTTAAAACCGGATTTACCCCAGAGTTTACCCCTACGGGTAAGTCCGATCTGCTAAGTCTTGGCGTCCCCAAGGGGATTTGAACCCCTGTTGCCGGCGTGAAAGGCCGTCAACATATATTTTCTTTCAATTCCCGCCATTTCCCATTTAGTCACATAATATCCTAATTTACTGGATAAATTTTTCTCTCATTTTCCCCTTGACTCCTATCGCGTCACCTGTATTTTGACCTTGGCTGTTGGGTATACTGTTGGGTACGAATTCTGTTGGGAGGTTATCGGCATGCCGGCAAAGAAACGCTTCAAGACATCCTATCCGGGAGTCTACTATGTCGAGGGCCAAGCCGTGGCCACGGGCAAGCCCGAACGGGTCTATTACGTCATGTATCGCCGTGACGGGAAGCTCATCGAAGAAAAGGCCGGTCGCCAGCATCAGGACGCCATGACCCCGGCCAAGGCGGCGCGGATCAGGGCGGAGCGCATTGAGGGCAAGGCCCCTTCCAACCAAGTCCGCCGCGAAGAGGAACAGGCCGCTAAGATTGCCGAGGCCGGACGATGGACCTTCACCCGGCTGTGGGCGGAATACGCGGCACAAAAGACGCCCGGGCCGGCCCTGCGGACGGATCAAAGCCGGTTCGAGAAGTACATCAAGCCCATTTTCGGGGAGAAGGAGCCGGCCGAAGTGCTGACCCTGGACCTCGACCGCCTACGCTCCCGCCTGCTCAAACAGGGTAAGGCCCCCCAAACCGTCAAGCACGTCCTGGCCCTGTTCAAGCGTCTGGAGCGGTTCGGCGTCAGGAAGGGCCTGTGCGATGCCCCGGACGCCCGCAAGCAGACGATCTGCATGCCAAGGGTTGACAACGAAACCACGGAAGACCTCGACGCTGACGAACTGGCCCGACTTGTCCAGGCCATCGAAGACGAACCCAACATCCAGGCCGCAAACTTCATGCGGCTGGCCATGTACACCGGCATGCGGCGCGGCGAACTGTTCAAGCTCGAGTGGCGCGACATCGACTTCGAGCGGGGCTTCATCAACATCCGTCATCCCAAGGGCGGCAAGAGCCAGAAGATTCCGCTCAATGATGCGGCCAGGGCGGTTCTGGAAGGACATCCGCATGTGGACGGGACGCCCTATGTCTTCCCCGGCCACGGCGGCAAGCAGCGCGTGACCATTCAGGTGGCGTCCAACCGGATCAAGGCCCGGGCCGGCCTGCCGGCCGACTTCCGCCCCCTGCATGGCCTGCGGCATCTGTTCGCGTCCACCTTGGCGTCATCGGGGAAGGTGGACATGCTGACCCTGCAAAAGCTGCTGACCCACAAGTCGCCCCAGATGACGAAGCGATATTCCCACCTGCGCGACGACGCATTGAAGCAGGCGTCCGAAGTGGCCAGCGAGCTTTTGGGAAACCTTGGCAACGGGAAGGTGGAGAAGGTCGTCAATTTCAAGGAAGGCACGTAGCCGCCGGAAGTCGGCACCGGGGAATGGCTTGCATTCCTGTCTGGCTGGTTTATGTGAAAAGAAAGCATTCCTTGCTGTTGGAAAACGCTTGGGAGGACGCTGCTATGGCTATTCAGTATCAAATCGATGAACAAGGCAACCGTGTCGCCGTGGTCATCCCCCTGGCGGAGTGGGAAGCCATCCAGGAACGCATGCGGGAGCCGAACGCGGAAACCATCGCGGCCATGGAGGAAGCGCGGCATCCTGAAAAGCTCAAGAGCTACGCCACGCCGGAGGCCATGTGGGCAACGCCCATTGAAGATTTCAGCATGACGCCTGCCGAGGGCAAGGAAACGCGTTCCCGCCTGGAAGCCTTCGCCCCGGATTGGGATTCCCCGGATATGGACGTTTACGACGATTACGACGTTGCGAGGAAAGCCCTTGAAACGCGGTGATGTGGCGCTTGCCGTCTTCCCCAACACGGACGGTCTGACGGCCAAGTTGCGCCCGGTGGTCATCGTCCAGGCGGACGGACTGGACACGGGCTTGCCGCAAGTGCTGGTCGCCATGGTGACAAGCAACTTGCGCCGGGAGGGAAAGCCCTTCCGGGTGTTCATTCCCCTGGCTAGTCCCGAGGGCCGGGCGTCGGGGCTGCTTTCCGATTCCGTGGTCATGGCCGATTGCGTAGCCACCATCGCCGTCAAGGCCGTGCATCGCGTCATCGGCCACATGGACAGGGCCGCCGTGGACCGGGCTTTGCGGGTGGCGCTGGACCTGTAGCCGGCCTTTCCAGGGGCTAGCTGGGGCCTCATGAACCCCGGCGAAAAGCCGCTTCCCTTGGCGGTCTGGCCCTGGTTTCCCAAAAGAAAGGCTTCCGTCGGCGTGCCTCTTCCCCCCTTGAACCCACGGACAAGATCATCGACGGCGGGGCTTCCAACCGGCGGCCCGAAAAAATTTTCAATTATTTTTTTCTATATATTACGCAATGTTGGCACGCAAGGTCCATATTGAGCGTGTCCCAGGTTGTCCCAGGTTGTCCCAGGGAGTGCCAAGGGGGGAGGTGGCTGGTCCGGCACACCCCCTTGGCTTCACAAGCGAATTTGGGTAAAATGGAGCAATTGAAAGGGACGGCCCGTGCCCTACGATATCAGAGGGGGAAAGAAGAAAACGGGCCGCCTGCCAAAAGGAAGCGGAGAAGTCAAGAGGAAATATGTAAAAAAACCGGGGCGAGGAAGGTTTCCAGGCCCCGGCGAAGCGAGTGCGACGAGAGCGCCAACTCTCGACAGCTAAAGGACTTACAACCCCGCTGTACCGCACCCCTCGCCGGCCTAGCAAGAACTTTATCGACCTCTAGCCCTATCTCTTCACCTACTTTCCCACCTACCCGCTCAGCGATCTCCTCACGTGGTTGTCGAGGCGATGACCGACGGGGGAATGAAGGTGGTGTCGGCGGAGGGAAGAGCCAAGAGGGAGACTTCGCCCCCCAAACCCCATGGGGGAAACATGGTTGATTCTCAGGCTTGGAGCGAGAAGGAATCTGCTGTTTATCTTGGGCTGTCCGTAAAGACCCTGCAAGCCCGCCGTGCCGCCCACAAGGCACCGCCGTTCCTCAAGGTCGGCCGTTCGGTACGCTACCTCAAAAAAGACCTTGACGCCTTCCTTGCCGCCTGTCGCGTCGACCCCGAGCGGTTGCAGTAGGGGGCGGCATGTACACACAAAAGCAAAACCCCGGGGACGGCCGGGGCTTCACGGAAAAAACGGTTGCGGATAAGGACAAGGCCCTTGTGCCGGACCTGGGTGGAAATGGCAATGACAATTCCCAGTCTGAGCGCCGGGGAATCCCCTGGACGCCCAAGCGCCGGAAGCAGGCCGAGCAAATCCTCACCGTGGTCAACGGCTTGGCGGAGTATTGGCCGCTAACCTTGCGGCAAATTTACTATCGCCTTGTCGCCGCCGGCATCATCGCCAACACTAGGTCGCGGTACAATGACTTGTCCAAAGTCATCAAGCAAATGCGCCTCGACGCCATGCTGCCCTGGGAAGCCATGGAGGACCGGGTTCGGCGTGTCTCCACCAAGCGCGGCTATGAGGACGCCGATACCTTCATCAAGCGGGAACTGCGCTGGTTCCTGAGCGGCTATTCCCGGTGTCTGGTCCAGGGCCAAGAGAACTACGTCGAAGTCTGGTGCGAGAAGGACGCCCTGTCCCGCATCCTGGAAGATGTGGCCGCGCCATACTGCATCCGCGCCGTCACCTGCCGCGGCTACCAGTCCATGACCTTCCTTAAATCCTACGCCGACCGGGCCTCGGCCGCCCTGGAGCGGAAGCAGACGCCCGTGGTCCTCTACTTTGGCGATCTGGACCCAAGCGGCGTTCAGATGTTCGAGGCTGCCCAGCAAACACTGGAGGATGAGCTCCATGTGACCGGCATTGGCTTCATCCGGGTGGGCCTCAACCCGGATCAGGTGGCCGCCCACAACTTGCCGAACAATCCCGATGCCCTGAAATGGACCGACGTTCGGGCCAAGGGTTACGTCAAGCGGTTCGGGGAAATCGCCGTGGAGCTGGACGCCCTGCATCCCGCTGTTCTGGAATCCATGGCGAAGGCGGCCATCGAAAGCCAGTTCGATATGGAGTTTTTCCGGGAGCAACGCGAAGTCGAGGCCATGGAGCGCGAACGCATCGCCGCCATCAAGGCCCGGGTCCAGGCCGAGCTGAAAACTATGACTAGTCTGTCCTGAAAAACGTGTTTTCGGCGTTATCCGCCGGGTTGTGTGGCGAGATCATCTCTTGTCTCGCCACGCAGCCACAAGAGGATGAGGACAAAACAATGCGCCAGCTTGCGCATCCACTTCCTGAAGTTGAAAGCCGCGGCGGCCATGAACAGGTTGATGGCGTCACCGAGCACTCCTTTCAGGAAATTCCTCGCCATGCGGTGGTCCTGTTTGACGTGCCCGATCACGGGTTCGATTCCGGCGCGTCTGCGGAAACGCAGCCGAGCCTTGCGGCGTTGGGAAATCGTATCGTTTTTCTTCGGACGACTTGGCGTCACAATTTCCGTGTCGCCCACCCGAGTTCGACCTCGATAGCCCCGGTCACAGATGGCCACCTGGGGGCAGACTCCCGTGATCTGCCATACCTGCTCCAGCACATCGGGCAACGTATTGCCGTCATAGATGTTTTCCGTGAACGACAGAGCCCCGACGATAACACCTGTGGTCTTGGTCACGACCAGGGAAGCCTTGCGGCCGAACTCGTATTTTTTGTGCTCCTTGCCCTTGCCGATGCACAGCACCTCCGGCTCGTGCAGGCTGTAGACCTTGTCCTTGTCCGTCCGCTTCTGCTTGTGAACTCTTCGGAAAAGTTGAAGCGTTTCCTCGTGTCGAGCCAGGGCGTCGCGCGGAAGCTTGCGTTCCAGTTCGCGGATGAGCACTCCGGCCATCGTCCGAATGCGTTTGATGACCCGCTTGCTCTTGAAGCGCTGGAGCAGCAGGCCAGGCAACTCCCGCCGGAAACTACGGCGCAGGCCAATGCCCTCGTCGGCAGCGATCTTCCTGCATCGCTTGATGATTTTTGTCAGCAGCTTCGTGTCGGTGGGGAAGGTGATGTTTTTTTCCTGGACCGTGGTATCGACGGTGACTTCCACCTCCTTGGCGGCTTCCCCGTGCAGCGCCACCGAAACTTCAAAGATCAGGCGCGCTCCATCTTCGCCGATTCTTTTGCGAAAATAGACGAAGTCCGAGGGATTGCAGGGAAACTTCCACTGGAAACGAGTTTCGCCACAAAAGGCCTGAAAGTAGGGATTGGCCACCCAGGCCTCGACCACCCGCTCGTCGCTCAGATTCTCAAGCTGTTTGAGCAGGAGCAGGCCGACCATGAGGCGGATGGGCTTAGCTGGGCGTCCGGCCTGGCTATAGAGCCCGGCGAATTCGTCCTCGAAGCGCTGCCAAGGGATGCGCTTGGAAAGTTTGAGCAGGGGATGGGCGGGATTGAGCTGATCCAAAAGGTCCGAATAAAGGAAATTGCCCTGCCGACTTTCGCGGGATTTTGCCTTCATGACCGCCCCCAGAAGTACTCAGAAGCAACCGGTTTTCTGCGCAATCACTGCAGTTCCTGGTCGAGGACAATACATTGATTTAGACGTTTTGTTAATATTTTTCAGGATGATGGACAGATTTCAGCGTCGACTATGTTAGTATTTCAGGTATCACAGCCTCTAACGGTTGGCAGCGCATTACCCCGGATGACCACGGCGACTGGCTTCAGCAGCGAGATGACAGTTTCGAAAATTTTATTGTTCTGGGAGATAAAAAAGGGGGTAGCGTAAAACTATTCGATAATTATTCAAATGGGCTAAAGACACAAAGAGATCCATGGTGCTACAATGCCAGCGGCAGCGCTGTGGCAATCAACATGCAGCGCATGATAGATTTTTACAATACAGAAGTGCTGCGGTTTGATGCCGCCTACCCAGGACTGAATAAAAAAGAACGCGAGGCACGGCTTGAAGCATTTATTGACACCGACCCTACAAAAATAAGTTGGACGAGGGCCTTAAAACAAGAGTTTGCCAAAAATCGCACATTTTCCTTTAACCAAGAGTGCCTGATTCCCAGCCAGTATCGACCATTCACTAGACAATGGCTGTATTATAACCGCACTTTCAACGAAATGGTTTACCAGATGCCTCGCATTTTCCCTGACGCCGAGGCCGAAAATATGGTGATTTGTGTTTCCGGAATTGGTGCAAGGAATGGCGTATCGGTATTTTTCAGCAAAAATTTAGCCGATTTAAACTGTCTTGAGGCTGGTGCCCAATGCTTCCCCCTGTATCTCTACGACGACCCCAGGGAAGTCAAAACTGCCACGCAGACGCAAGGCAGCTTGTTTGACTCGCCAGCCCCACAGCCGAAGCAACGCAGCCGCCGCGATGCCATTACAGACGAAGGTTTGCAGCACTTCCAAAGTGCCTACCCCGGCGAACTGATCAGCAAGGAAGACCTGTTTTATTACATCTATGGCTTGCTGCATTCGGAGCAGTACCGCGAATGGTATGCGGACAATCTTGCCAAGGAACTGCCCCGCATTCCCCGCGTGAAACTGGCGGCGGATTTTTGGGCCTTCAGCAAGGCTGGGCGCGAACTGGCAAAGCTGCACGTGGGCTATGAACGTGTGGAGCCGTACCCGGCCACCGTCAGCGTTGCTGGCGGCAAAACGCTGGACGATTGCCAGCCGCAGGATTTCAGGGTGGAAAAGATGCGCTATGGCAAGAATGGCAAAGATAAAGACCTCACTACCCTGCACTATAACGATAAGATAACCGTGACCGGCATTCCCCTTGAAGCCTATGGCTATGTGGTCAACGGCAAGCCCGCGTTGGATTGGGTGGTGGAACGCCAGTGTGTAAAAACGGACAAAGACAGCGGCATTGTCAATGATGCCAATGCTTGGGCTCTTGAAACGATGCACAACCCCCGGTATCCGCTGGAGCTGTTCTTGCGCGTCATCACCGTGAGCCTTGAAACCCTCAAAATAGTAAACGCCCTGCCCACATTGGTGAAGGAAGAGCTGAGCTAAGCGTAACGCTATTTTGGCTCTCTTCGCGGTATCGGTTGGCGATTGTATAACCCCGTCATGCGCGGCCTGCTTTCCTGGTGGAGGTGGGCCACTTATTGTTAAAGAAGGGCTACCAAATGCGAAAGACAGGGGCGCTTAATTCGTTATGGAGACGTTATCGGTTGTTTTGTATTTTTTAATAATTATATTGTCAGAAAGACGCACAATTTCGCCATTCTTTGTTTTGATTTCGTATCCACCTCCCCCAAAACCCTCTTGCTCAGGCCGACTTTCAACAATCCATTCACGTACTGGCTTATCTCCAGAATAGAGTGTTACTCGGAATGGACCACGCTCAAATATGCCCTTAAAAAAACCATGGCAATTATAGTAATAACTATCCCAATAAAAAATTTTATTGCCAACTTATCATCCTTGCTTAACTTCCGCTTTTCGTCAGGCATGTGGCAACGCCTCCACGGAGCTGTGGACAATTTTTTCATTACCGTATGCCCCGACAGGGAGTCAACTTTCTGGGGCAAGCCATCAAGGCGGCCTTGGAGACGGTCCAGGGGGAGAACGCGACCAACGCCTAGTCCAGGTCTCCCCCGGCAAAGAGATCATGAGCGGCCTGTCTCCACATGGAGGTGGGCCGCTTTCGGCCGAGGCCCGTAGCGCCGTTTTAAGGCGTCCTGGCCGCCCGGGATAGGAAGCGGTCATGGCCGCGACCGGAAGCGATCCTACGGCCGGATATGGCGTCGGCGTGGCGGCAAGGCTTCACTGTATCACTGGATCGACCGCGGCACCGCCCGCCACGGCAATGACCGCCACGGCGATGAGCGGCATGGCGAAGGGACCGCCGGCCGCGCCGGGTATGCGTCGCTCTTGCTGGTGGAACCGGGGAGGTGATCGAATTGACACTGAAATATGAAGGAAAAAAACAGTCGCGAAGGCCCGCGCCGTCTAGGTTTGCGGGAAAATTTGCGCCGAAAGCAGATTTGGCACTGATTGATTGAAAATGGCAGAAATGTGCGCGCGTTTTGGCACGAAAGTGCGCGTAGTCTAGTCAGAAAATGCGTCTAACGCACGTACTCGCGGCAGCTCCAGATGACGCGGCCGATGATACGTACAGAGTCCGATATTTGACCGTTCATATCAACTTCAATGGGCTCGTAACGGTCATTTTTGCTCCGCAAGACGAGCTTCCCGGGGATTCTGTCCAGGTACTTGACAAATACTTCACTTTCTACACTGACAGCAAATAAGCCGCCAGAGATGATTTCATTCTGTCCTTCGTCGATGAGCACCGTATCGGAATCCATAAGTACGGGCTCCATGCTATCCCCTGCCACATCCATCAATACCATTCTCTTAGGCGCTCCCTTACGCTTCAAGAAGTCCGTCTTGAAAGCGTAAAGCCCGATCACTTCACCATCCGTCTCTAGACTTCCTGTCCCTGCCGCCAACCGTGCCCGGACTTTGGGCACCAGCGTGTAGCCCATGCTTGGCGCGGCTTCCGGCGCCATCCATTGCGGCTCACCTTCCGGGATCGGGTTGATCTTGCCCGGTTCTGGGGCCGTAGGCTGGGCGTTGTCTGGGCGCATGGGGACACGCCCGAAAAACAGCCAATCACTTGATACCCCAGTTTTTTCAGCTACAGACTGAACCCAGTCGGGAGGGACCTTCCCGCGTTTTCGCGCTCCATTAACAGACTGGGGTGTAATACCAATACTCCTCGCGAAGTCGGATTCGCTTTTAGACTCCGTCGCAGTCAGGAGACGCACAAAAATCGTATCAAAGGTTTTCGCGCTTTCCACCGGTAACTCCGAAATAAAGCCCGAAATTCAATTTTTAGCTAACAGTCTATAATTCTTAATATTAAACTGAAAACTAAAAATTAAAGTCCGAACCGATAAAATCAACTTGCAGTTGTAAGCCTAAAGCGTTAATCCAAAACCGAACAGCGACAGGTAGCCGCCTCATACGTAGCTACCAGTCCCCGCCCGGTTACACAATGTCCGAGGACAGGGAAAAATCGGATCGAGGATTACGGATTTGATGACCACAGCCACACGCCGCAGCCTGCTGGACCTGCCCAGCCTCAATACGGACGCCGACATAGCGGCGTCCATGGCCCGGATCGTCGAAGCGTCCGGGCTTTCCCGGGCGGCGGCCGTGGACAGGCTCAACGAGGCGGCGCGGCGCTACGGGGTGCGGCTGTGCGGCGGCAACGCCGAGGCTCTCACCCTGGCCACCCTGGAAAAGTGGCTCAACCCCAACGAGTCCAAGAACGTGCCGAGCACCCGGGCCTTGAACCTCTTTTGCCACGTGTTTGGTTCACCGGAGCCGCTGGACCTCTTGGCCAAGTCTCACGGCCACGGCTGGCGGGTCGTCGACGGCGAGGACGCCCGGCTCCTGGAGTGGGCCAGGACGGAACGGGAAATCAAGCGCCTGCGGGCGCGCAAACGCAGGATCGAGACGGAACTATGAAGCGTGAAGGCAACAAGATTCGTGCGTGGCTGGTGGAGCGGCGCATCACGATAAGCGAGCTTGCCCGCCGGGCCGGCATCGCCCGGTCCATGGTCTCGGAAACCGTCCACGGCCGGCGCAACAACCGCAAGGCCCTGCGGCAACTGGTGGCCGTGGGCTGTCCGACGCGGCTGCTGGATTTGCCGGAGGACATGAAAGGAAGGGAGGCGGCGTGATGGAAGGGAAATCGACTTTCGATGTTGAAGTCATCTCCGGTGGTGAATCCATTTTTGGCTATTATGCCGACAATACAGCGCTGCTGCCTTCTGACGAAGCGTTGCGCCTCCAGGTGCTTAGTCACCTGGAGGCGGCAGCCGACTACATCAGGAAAACGTTATCTCCTGCCACGGAATCGCATGTGGAGGGACACTAGCGAGGAAATTGGAAAGGTCTCGTCGTCCCCAGTAGTTGACCCTTCCGTGACCAAGTGGCGAAGCAAGAACAACAGGCATCCCCAGTCTTGCTGTCAAAACAGAGGCAACTTCTTCACGTTCGGAAGCACTTTGAAGAACATGAGACTTAACCATCATGACAGCAAAAGTTACACCTTGTTCTTTAATGATGGCACCTTGCCATTTTTCCATGCCCGCGTCTCCTTTTGCGGTTGACGGTTTGGGAAACAGATAACGGCGACCGTATCATGGGGCGCGGGAACCTTTCAAGCAGGCAAGGCAAGACAATGCACGACATGGTCACGGTAAAAGCGATTGCAACAACACTCGGCATTACGGAACGGGCGGTACAAGTACGGGCCTCAAAGGAGTCTTGGCCCTTCGAGGAACAGACGGGTCGTGGCGGCAAGCGTCGCCTCTATCCCGTGCGTTCCCTGCCCGAGGACGTACGCCAGGCCATTGCCGCCGCCATGCTGGCCTGCGGGACCGCGCCCGACAACCCGCCTGCCGTGGTCGCAGCCGGCCTACCGGCCACCACGGCCCAAGCCGAGGCCACGTCCCTGGCCAGGCTCACCAAGCGCCAGCGCGACACCGCCCTGGCCCGGCTGGCCTTTGTCCGGGAGATCGAACGGGCGACGCCGCTTGTCGGCAAGGAGGCCGCCATCCGCAATCTGGTGCAGGCGGCCAAGGACAGCGCGCTGGCCCTCCGGCTGGCCGGCCTCGTGAACGTGGCCAACGACCGCATGACCGCCGGGCGCGGCCTGTCCCGTCGCCGACTCTACGACTGGTGCCGGATGTTCGCCGCAGGCGGCGAAGCAGCCCTGGCCCCGCACCATCCCGGCAAGGACATGGGCGTCCCGGATTGGGCTCCGGCCTTCCTGGCCATCTGGCAGCGGCCGCAAAAGCCGACCGTGGCCGACGCCTACAAGGAATTTTCCGACTGCTGCGAAGGCCCCACACCGTCCATCTTCGCCGTGCGCCGCTTCCTGGCCAAGATGGCCGATGCCGACCGTGAGGCCGGCCGCGAAACCGGCAACGCGCTGCTCAAACGCCGGCCCCACAAGCGCCGCAGCACGGACGAACTCTGGCCAACCGACGTCTACACCGCCGACGGCACCACTTTCGACGCCGAAATCCAGCATCCGGTGCACGGCCGGCCCTTCAAGCCCGAGGTCACCTTTATTCTGGATGTGGCCACGCGCCGCTGCGTGGGCATGAGCATCGGCGAGGCCGAAGGCGCCGGCGTCGTGCTCGACGCCTTGCGCATGGCCTGTCTCTTCGGCGGCATTCCGGCCATGTTCTACACGGACAACGGCCCGGGCTACAGGAACAACCTCATGGAGGCCCCGGGAACGGGCATGCTCGACCGCCTGGGCATCGATGCCGTGCGGGCCATACCCGGCCGGCCCCAGGGCAAGGGCCTGATGGAGCGAGCGGTCAAGACCTTGTGCGATCCACTCTCCAAACGCCTGCCGTCCTGCACGCACGCCGACATGGACGAGGACGCCGCCCACAAGGTTTTCAAGGTCACCCGGGCGGACCTGAAAAAGCACGGAAAATCCAAGCTGCTGCCGACCTGGGAGACGTTCAAGGCGGCGCTTCTCGCCCGCGTGGAGGAATACAACACCGCGCCGCACCGAGGCCTGCCCCGCATCGAAGACCAGGCCACCGGCCGGCGGCGGCACCTCTCGCCCAACGAGTATTGGGGGCAGTTCGTGACGCGCGGCTTCGAGCCCTTCACCGTGCCGCCGGCCATCCGCGACGAGCTTTTCATGCCGGGCATCCCGCGCAAGGTGCGGGGCGGCGAGGTGGCGCTGTTTAACAACGTCTATTTTGCCGAAGAATTGGCCGACTTCCACGGCGACTGGGTGGACGTGCGCTACGACATCTGGGACCCGTCGCAGGTCCGGTGCTGGACCACGGACGGCGAGCTGATTTGCACGGCCCGGCTCGACGGCAACAAGCTGTCCTACTTCCCGAAAAGCCAGGTCGAAGCCGCCCGCGAACGCCGCGAACGCAAGCAGGTCGGCCTGCTCACCGGCAAAATCCGCCAGCTCGTGCCCGGGGCTACGGTCACGCTTCCCGAGGAGCCCCAAACCCTCATGGCCGACAGTTTCACGCCGCCGGAGTCCACGCCTGAAGTCGCGCCCGAGCCGATCCCCGAAGCCGCACCCGCGCCGCAGCCGGCCAAGCGGCCGCTGTTTGGCTGCACACAGGACCGCTACGCCTGGCTCATGCGCAACCCCGAACGCGTCACCGAGGCGGACCGGGATTGGCTGGCCGCATATGTGGCCGGCGATCAATACGCCGACCTGGAACCGTATTTCGAGGCCCGGGGCATCGCCTGGGAGGGCGAGACGCGCCAGGCCAAACGCTAGAACCAGGGAGAACAAGGCAATGCGCAAGCAGTTCGTGAAAACCGAGAATTACAGCCGCTTCACGGCCGGCATCGCGGCCGTGGAACAGCGCGGGGCAGCCGAGGCCGGCATGATGCTGGTGCATGGCGCACCGGGGTTCGGCAAGTCCCACATTGTGGGGCATTGGGCGGCCGAGGTGGGGGCCGTGTTTTTGCGGGCCAACGTCGATTGGACGCCGAAATACTGTCTGGTCGAGCTGGCCAAGGCCATGCGGGTGGACCCGTCGGGCTCGGCGCAACAGCTCTTTTCCCGACTGCTGGAACGGGTGGTCGAGACGCAAACGCCCATCGTCATCGACGAGGCGGAGTTCACCTTGCACCAGAACGCGGCGGCCTTGGAGAAAATCCGCGACCTGTCCGACCGGGCCGAAGTGACGGTGGTCTTGATCGGTATGGAGCGTATCCAGCAAACCATTGCCCGGCACCGCCAACTTTCCAGTCGCATCGCCCAAGTGGTGGAGTTCGTGCCGTCCAGCGTGGCCGACGTAGCACAAGCCTGCAAGCAGCTGTCCGACGTGGCCATGGCTCCGGCCCTGGTGGCCGAGGTGCACCGGCTGTCCGGCGGACGCATGCGCGAGGTGCTCAACATCATCGCCTCCATCGAGCGGTTGGCCCAGCTCAACGGCCTGGGCAGCGTGGACGTGGCCGACCTGGAGGGCGTGCCCCTGACCCATGACTGGCAAAGCCGCACGCAAAAGACCGTTCGGGCGGCGGCCGGGGGGCGTTAGATGGCCTGGAATAGCTTGTTCGTCCTTAACGCCCTGGCCGACGGCCCCAAGTTGACGCGGCAGCTTGCGACCTGCCTGGGCAAAAGTCGTGAGGCCACGCGTCTGTGCCTGGAGCGATTGCAGCGTAAGGGGCTCGTGACCTCGGCCGAAGGTGCACACCAGATCACCGACAAGGGGCGACAGGCATTGGCCAGAGGCCGGGAGATCACGTCCGGCCCGGGCGACGGCACGGCCGCCAGCCGGCGCGGGCCAACCCTGCGGCAACGCGCTTGGCGCGCCATGGGGATGCGCGACGGCTTCGGCCTCGACGACCTGCTCACCATGCTGTGCGACGGCAGCGAAAAGGACGCCGAGCGCAACCTTTCCCGGTACCTGGAGGCCTTGGAGGCGGCCGGCTACCTGCTGGTCCTGCCCCGGCGGGGCGAGGACGGGGAAAAGCGCTGGCGCTTGCGGCGCGACCGCATCACCGGCGCCGAGGCCCCGGCCTACAATACGCGCACGCGGCGTGTGACCGACTGCAACACCGGGGAGGTCTTCGCAATATGAGCGCCCTTTGGTTGGATTTTCTCGCGAACGAGGCGGCCCGGACGTCCATAGCGGCTACAGCCCGGCGGCTGGGCTACTCGCGCACGGCCGTGAGCCTGGCCCTGGCCGGCAAGTACCCGGGCAACACGGACAAACTGGCCGCCACGGTGCTGGATGTCCTCGGCCGGGTGCAGTGTCCGCACCTGGAACGGGAGGTAACGCCCGGCGAATGCGCGGCAAGTGGCGGCCAGATGCCGACATCCAGCCCGGCGGCCCTGCGCCTGTGGCGAGCCTGCCAGACCTGCCCGCACCGGCCGGCCGCGACCACCGATAACACCAAACCCCGGCCCCGGAAGGCCGGAAAGGAGCAGGCGGCATGATGACGACAACCGCAACCATCCCGGACGGCTACATGCAGGACGCCCAAAACCGGCTGGTGCCGGTCGGCAGCGTCAAGGACGTGGACAAGGCCCGCGACGCGTTAGTGCGCGAGATCGTGGGCAAGGCGCAGGCCCTACGCCAAGCCATGAAGGGTTTTCGTGACGACACCATGGGCGACGTGGCGGCTTTCGTGGCGCTCTCGGCCGAACAGTACGGGGCCAAGGTGGGCGGTAACAAAGGAAACCTGACCATTACCACCTATGATGGCCGCTATAAGGTGCAACGCCAGGTGTCCGAAACCTTGGTCTTTGATGAGCGTTTGCAGGCGGCCAAGGCGTTGATCGACGAGTGCATCACCGAATGGACCGAGGGCAGCCGTGATGAAATCCGGGCGCTCATCAACGATGCATTCCAGGTGGACAAGGAAGGCCGCATCAATACCGGTCGCGTGCTGTCCCTGCGGCGTCTCAAGATTGATGACGAGCGGTGGCGGCAGGCCATGCAAGCCGTGTCCGACAGCCTGCAAGTGGCCGGGAGCAAGGCCTATTTGCGGGTTTACGAACGCCGCGACAGCGACGGCAAATACGAACCCATCGCCTTGGACCTGGCGGCGCTGTGATGGGCGCGGCACTGCCCATCGAGGTGCGGGAGGCATTGGAGCGGATGCCGGCCGTGACCACGGCGGAGGACGCTACGGCCCTGGTGCGCGGGCTGGCCAACAACAGCCTGCGGGCGCTGCAAAGCAACGTCAAAGGCCGTGATGGCGACACCCGGCAGGCTGCGGCCTACGTGGCGGCCGCCGGCATCCGGTTGGTGGAACATCTGGACCAGGATTGGCCGTAGGCCAGGGAGGCGACATGGAGAGCGTGAGACATGCCAGTGATACGGGCGCGGCCGCGCCGGTCGGTCGTTCGGTGCCCCTGCGGGTGCTGCGGAGCGCCGAAACCCAGGCGCTGCATTGGAAAAAGCAGGCCGAACAGCTTTCGGCGCTCATCCACCGGGCGGCCGCCGACGGCGTTCTGCCGCAGAACTACGTGACCGAAGCCCGGGTTATCCAGGCCGGGATGCTGTAAGCGAAACCGCCCCGCGCGGGCGGTCGTCGGAGCGTGGCGGCTCCGTCCTGATGAGCAGCCGAGGAACGAAATATGGAATGGCGCACCATCCCTGGTTTTACGGACTACGAGATCAGTAGCGGCGGCACGGTCCGCGACCGCATTACAGGGCGGCGACTGCCCGAGCGGGGGCGCAAGGTCGCGCTACGGGCGCTCTACGACCGCAAGGACGTGCGGGTGCGCGTCGCCGAGCTGTTGGAAAAGACCTTCGGCCGCGACGAGGGGGCAGAGGCCGGCGAGCTGTCCCGGCTGCGGTCCCGGGTAGCCGAACTCGAAACCCTGTTGGACAAGGCCCGGGTGCTGCTGGCCAGGGAGCGCAAGCTCCGCGATGCGGCCCTGGACGGCCCGGCCTTGCCGCAGCCTGCGACGAAAAAGCGCTACTGCGTGGTCTGCGGCTGCCTGCTGCCGCCGGGCTACTGGCGGCGCTGCCCAGATCATTCCAACCCTGAGGACGCCCTCTCCGAAGAGGATTTTAACGGTCGCATCGCCCTGTAAGGAGCCGCCATGCCCGAGCGCTTTTACATCCACAACGCCGCCGTGCAGGGCCGCGTCGGCATTTTCGACCGGGGCAAGGGCAACCGCATGGTAGCCTTTTTCCTGGCCGATCCTGCCATGACCGAGGCCGCCCCGGCCATTGCCGAGGTCTGCGCCCGGGCGCTCAACGACGCCGTGGCCAAGCGGCAAGGAGGCAACCATGCAAAAGGGTGACGTCGTGCTCTCTCGCCGCCACAAGGGGTTGATCCGGCTTGTGGTCGTGTACACCAAGGGGGCGGGCGTCGGCAAAAAGATCAACAAGGATGGCTCGTTGTCCCGGTTGGAAGTGTGCCTCGGGCCGGGTGACGTCGTAGCCGTGAGAACCTATCTGCCGGGATGCCAATCCCGTTAGGAGTCCCCCATGCGCCCCGAATCCCGAAAAAGTTTGCTGGCCAAGGTGCATATCGCGAAAAAGGACCTGGGCCTGGACGACGATACCTACCGGCTCATGCTGGAAAATCTGACCGGCACCGACAGCGCGGCCAAGCTCACTGTGCCCCAACTCGCGCGGGTGGTGGCCGACCTGCGCAAGCAGGGTTGGCAGGGCCAGCCCCGAAAGCCGGCGCGCCGCAAGCCGGTGGTCGCGTCCGAGGCGGCCGCCTACATCGACAAGATTGAGGCGCTTCTGGCCGAGGCCAAGCGGCCCTGGACATACGCCGCGACCATGGCCAAGCGCATGTACCGCGTGGACACGCTCGAATGGCTCTCGCCCGAGCAGGCGCGCGGCATCATGCTGGCGCTAGTCCGCGACGCCGAGCGCCACGGGAGGGCCACGGCATGAGCGACGGCCTGTCGAGCCTGCCCGCGTCGGTGCGCGAGCTGGTGGAGTTGATCGGCTTGCAGACGGCCATGAAGCTGGTGCGCCACCTCGGCGGCACCACCTACCCCGTGCCCAAAGCGCTCACGCCCCAAGGGCGGCGGCGCTATGACCTGCTGGCCGACATTGTGGGCACCGAGGCGGCGGACGCGCTGGTCAAACGCTACGGAGGCGTGGGCGACGGGCTGTATATCCCGCGTTGCGCCGCCGCGCTCCAGGCCGCCCGGGACGCCGCAATCAACGAGTATTTTGTAGCCGAGACCAACAAAGGCCGGTCGTCGGCCCAGGTTGTCTTTCAGCTGGCACGTCGGTATCGTCTCTCCGATAGACGGATATGGTTGATACTCAAGACGTTGCCGGAAAAACCGAGTGAACAGTTAAGGTTGTTTTAAAGGGGGAATATATGAAATTCGCTGCATCGTTGCTGTTGCTCTTTTGGGTTGTTGGTGCTGGGATTGCTCACGCCGATGACAAAAAATACATTGATGAATACAAGCCAAAGGCCTTGAAAGGCGACTACCAAGCCCAACGGAACTTGGCTTTTACCTATGCAACATCACGTGATCCTGCCGTCTCCAACCCCATGTTGGGCTGTGCTTGGTATCGGCTTATTTTGCTCTCTGGAAGTGAGAAGATCGGCCCCGGCGACATGAGCAATGTGAAGGTGTATTGCGAAAAGCTTTCGCCTGATGAACAGGCGGTAGCCATGCAACAGGCTCAACACCTGTACAAAGAAATATACTAGGGCCAGAAGAGAAAGCCTGAGCAACCCGCTGAACCCCGTCCTCTATCGCCGCCCCTGGCGCGCCGCCTAGTATAGGCGGCGTCCGGGGGCGGACTCTTTTCCGCCTCCCAACCCTGCTTTTGGAGGCACCAATGCTCAAAATTCGATCCCCTCGCATGCTGCTCTGCGGCCTCATCGCCGTGGCGTTGCTGGCCCTGGTGGTGGTCCTGTCGCCGCAGCAAGGGCCGGTGGCCCTGTACAAGCTCTCGCTGGTCCTGGTGGCCGGCTATGCCGGTTACTGGCTCGACCGCTGGGCCTTTCCCTACGCCAGGCCGGACAGCTATCTGCAATTTCCGGAGTGGCGCTCGCTCCGGGGGAAGATCTACCAGGCCGACAATCCGGTGGCCGACGGCCACGCCGTCCCCTTTGCCGCCGCCATGCTGCGCCGGGCCGTGGTCATGGGCGCGTGCATGCTGGCCGTGGGCCTGGGGCTGTAGCCATGCGCCGCCTGCTGGCCGACGTACTGCGGCGCATCCGCGCGGTCTGCGACGAACGGGTGGATGCTTTTGCGGATTTCCTCTTTAAGCCCCTCATCACGGGCTTTCTGTGGGGCATGGGCTTCGGACTCGGGGCCTTTGTCATGCTCGTTGCCTGCGCCTCCCTGGCCAAGGCCGAAACCATCCCGACGACGGCCGCCAAGTACCGGGCCGAGCTGACCCGGTGCGGCCGCTACGCCTTCGGCCTTTCCGCCCCGGTTGCGACCCTGGCTGCCCAAGTGCACCAGGAAAGCCGCTGGCGGCCTGGGGCCGTCTCCCCCGTGGGCGCGTGCGGCCTGGCCCAGTTCATGCCGACCACCTCCCGCTGGATAGCGGGCTTGGTCCCGGAGCTTTCCGCCATCGCGCCGTTCAACCCCGGCTGGGCGCTCCGTGCCCTGGCCGAATACGACAAGTGGCTGTGGGACCGGGTGCACGCCCGGGACGATTGCCAGCGCATGGCCATGGCGCTTGCCGGCTACAACGGTGGCCTGGGCTGGGTGCAGCGCGACAAGCGGCTGGCCGCGCGAAACGGCGCGGACCCGTTAGTCTGGTTCGGGGAAATCGAGCGTTTTAACGCCGGGCGGGCTGTCGCCTCCTTTCGGGAGAATCGAGGCTATCCCCGGCGTATCCTTTTGACCTTGGAACCGCTCTACATGACGGCCGGCTGGGGCCGGGGGGTGTGCCATGCTCGCTAAAGCCGTCATTGCCGTACTGCTGGCCGCCCTGGCTTTCGGCGGCGGCTACCGGACCGGCTACGGCCGCGCCGATGCCACCCGCCGGGCCGAGGTGGCCGAACTGACCGCCCGGCTGGAGACCTGGAAGGCCGAGCAGGCCCAAGCCTTGGCCGCAGCCGAGCGCACAGCCCGGGAGCAAGCCGAAGCCGCCACGGCTCGGGCCAATAGCCTGGCCGCGACACTCGACAAAACCAAGGCCGCCCAGGCGGCCAAAATACGCGACATCACACGGAGGATACCCCATGCCACGGCTGGCCTTGATTGCACTTTCGGCCCTGATTTTGTGCGCCTGTACAACGAGGCCATCGGTTGCGCCGCCGGTCGTGCCGGTGGTGGTGCCATGCCCGAAACCCGTAATCCCGCCGCAGCTGCTGGAAAGGCCGGAGCCGCCCCGGCCGCTGGTGCCGGATTACGACGCTGCGTCGTGACCCCGGCCGACATCCTGGCCCACATCCGCGACTTCGGCGCGCGCTCCCAGGCCATTGAGGCCCAGCTCGGCGCGCTCATCGACCTGACCGCAGTGGCCGGGAGCCAGTGATGGACGCGGTCCGGGTGTCTTACGCCGTCAACGTGCTGCTGGGTCTTGTGGCCTTTTTCGGAGGCCTCTGGGTGCGCAACCTGCAAGCGGCGCTGGCCCGCACCGACGCGGAGTTGGCGGTCTTGCGCAACAAGGTGGCGGACGGCTGCGTGCGCCGTGACGACTACACCATCATGCGCGCGGAAATGCTGGCCCGGTTGAAGGACATCGAAGCCAAGCTGGACAAGCTTATCGAACGAGGGGGGAAAGCATGAGGGGCCGGGAGAACGAAGAATCCACCGAGGTGACGCTCCTGAAGCGCATCGACGGCAAGGTGGACAAGGTGACGGCGCAGCTCGACGCCGTGGGGCGACGCGCGGCTGTGGCCGGCGGGCTGTCCGGCTCCATTGCCGGCGGTTTGGTGGCCATCGCCGTGAGCTACATCAAGGCCAAGATGGGCTGGTAACATGGCCCACGGGAAGGAAAAAGTCGCGGCAGTCCGGGCCGCCTACGTCCACGAGCGCCTGCCCATCGAAGCGGCGGCGACCAAGGCCGGCGTGCCGGCCGCCACGGCCACACGGTGGAAGCGCAAGGCGCGCGAGGCCGGCGACGACTGGGACAAGCTGCGGGCCGCCAATCTTCTGGCCGGCGACGGCGTGGAGGCGGTGGCTCGGCAGATGCTGGCCGACTATGTGGTGCAGCACAAGGCGCTCATGGAGACCATTTCCGGAGCCGACGACCTGCCGGCCGCAGCAAAGGTGCAAATGCTTTCCAGTCTGGCCGACAGCTTCAACAAGACGGTGGCCGCGTCGAAACGGGTCTTGCCCGAAACCTCCGAGCTGGCCACGGCGCTTGCCGTGCTGGACAAGCTCGGCCGCTTCATCCGCGACCATTACCCGCAGCACGGCCCGGCCTTCGTGGAGATACTGGAGCCGTTCGGGGCGGAAATCGCCAAGGCCTACGGGTAGAATGCCGTGAAGCTCAAGCAAAAGGATTTCCTGGCCGAACTGGCCAAGCTGGCCGAGTCCCTGCGCCGCACCATCGAGGCCGAGTGCGACGGCTTTGCCGCCGATCTGGCCGCGTCCAAGGAACGACGCGAGCGTGTGCAAGGCGATTTCGCCTTTTTCCGGTGCACCTATTTCCCGCATTATTGCCGGTACGGTGACAGCGTCTTGCATACCTGGCTCGACGCCACCTTGCCGGCCCTGGTGGACAACCCCGACGGCCAGCGCCTGGCCTGCGCCGCACCGCGCGGCGAAGCCAAGTCCACCGTCGTCTCCCTCATCTTCGTCCTGTGGTGCCTGCTAACCGGCCGCAAGCGCTACGTGATCCTCATCGCCGATGCCTTCGAGCAGGCCGCTGCGCTCCTGGAGGCGGTCAAGGTTGAACTTGAGGCCAACCCGCGCTTGGCCATGGACTGGCCCGAGGCCGTGGGCATGGGCCGCGTGTGGAACGTGGGCGTGGTCGTCACCGCCGGCAACGCCAAAATCCAGGCCTTCGGCTCGGGCAAGCGCATGCGCGGCCAGCGCCACGGCCCGCACCGGCCGGACCTGGTCATCTGCGACGACCTGGAGAACGACGAGAACGTCAAAAGTCCGGAGCAGCGCGACAAGCTGGAAAGTTGGCTCAAGAAAACCGTCCTGTCGCTGGGCGAGGCCGGCGACACCATGGACGTGATCCTGGTCGGCACGGTGCTGCATTACGACTCGGTGCTCTCGCGGCTGCTTGGCAACAAGCTTTGGCGCTCGCGCAACTTCAAGGCCGTGATCGAGTGGCCGCACCGCACGGACCTGTGGGACCGCTGGGAAGAAATCCTGCTGGCCGACGGCGAGGACGCGGCCCGGGCCTATTACGACGAGCGGCAAGCAGCCATGGAGCAAGGCGCGGTGGTCTCCTGGCCGTCCGCCCGACCGCTCTACAAGCTCATGGTCAAGCGCGCCCGGGACGGCCACGCCGCCTTTGACTCCGAGCAACAAAACGACCCGGTCAGCGGCGACGACGCGCCGTTTGCCGCTTGCATCACCTTTTGGGTGGAGCGCAAGAGCGACTGGCTCTTTTTCGGGGCGCTGGACCCATCGCTTGGCAAGTCCGGCAACAGCCGCGACCCGTCGGCCCTGCTGGTCGGCGGCTACTCCCGCGAGCGCAACACGCTCGACGTGGTGGAAGCGGCCATCCGCAAGCGCACGCCGGACCGGATCATCGAAGACGCCATCGCCATGCAGGTGCACTACCATTGCCTGCTGTGGGCCGTCGAAACGGTGCAGTTCCAGGAATTTTTGCGCACGGAACTCATTCGGCGCGCCCTGGAACGCGGCATTGCCTTTCCGGCCCGGGGCGTTTCGCCCATTGCCGACAAGGTGCTGCGCATCGAGGCGTTGCAACCCTATGTCGCGCAACAGCGTATCCGGCTGCACCCCAGCCAACGCACGCTGATCGAGCAGCTCAAACATTTCCCCAAGGCCGACCACGACGACGGCCCGGACGCCCTGGAGATGCTGTGGCAGATCGCCACCAAGGGCTTTGTGACCATGGCCTACACGCCCGCGCGCCCCTCGCGCGGCCGGGCGTTGGTGCGCAGGAGACGCTATGCTGACGCGGATGATTAACGCCATACAGGCGGCGGTCCGGGGCTTCCGGGGCGAACAGGCCAAGGGCGACATGCAGACGCCGCGCCTGGCCGCCTTGCACAATCGCTACATCGAGAGTCTGACCGGCGGGCTTACCCCGGCTCGGTTGGAGCGCATCTTGCGCGCCGCAGACCAGGGCGACATCGTGCCCCAGCACGTACTGTTCGCGGACATCGAGGACCGGGACGAGCACATCCACGCCGAGCTGTCCAAGCGCCGCCGGGCGCTGCTGGCCGTACCCTGGAGGGTGGTGCCCGGCCGGGCCGATGATAAGCGGGCCGAAGCTGTAGCGGCGGCCGTGCGCGAGCAACTGGCCACTGTGGCCGATTTCGAGGACGTGCTTTTGGACATGGCCGACGCCGTGGGACACGGCTTTGCCTGCTTGGAGATCGAGTGGGCCTTCGACGGCGGCCTGCACCTGCCTGCGGCACTGCACCACCGACCGCAAAGCTGGTTTCAAATCGCCCAAAGCGACCTGGAGACGTTGCGGCTGCGCGACGACACCATGGAGGGCGCGGAGCTGTGGCCGCTGGGGTGGATCGTGCATCGCCACCGCTCCAAGTCCGGCTGGTTCGCCCGGGCCGGCCTGTTCCGGGTGCTGGTCTGGACCTACCTGCTCAAGCAGTATTGTCGGGGCGACTTCTCGGCCTTCCTGGAAATCCACGGCATGCCCATGCGCCTGGGTAAGTACCCGACCGGCACCAGCGACGAGGAGCAAAAGGTGCTGCTGTCGGCCTTGCAGGCATTGGGCCATGACGCGGCCGGCATCGTGCCCGACGGCATGATGATCGAGTTTCACGAGGCGGCGCGAGGCAGCGAAAAACCGTTTCTGGCCATGCACGAGTTGTGCGAGACCGGGCAGTCCAAGGCCATCCTGGGCAGCACGCTCACCACCGACACCAAGGGCGTGGGCAGTCAGGCCCTGGGCGAAATCCACAACGAGGTGCGCCTCGATATCCGCGACAGCGATGCCCGGCAGATCGCCGGCACACTGACGCGCCAGCTGCTGGCCCCCCTGGCCGTGCTCAATGAAGGCGTTGCCGACGCGGGCTTGCTGCCCCGGTTCGTCTTCGACACCAACAACCCCGAGGATTTGGTCAAGCTGGCCAACAGCCTGCCCAAGCTGGCCACGTGCATGCGCATTCCGGCGGCCTGGGCCCACGAGCGGGCAGGTATCCCCATGCCCGAAGGTGACGAACCGGTGCTCGGCTCTTCGGCCGAGGCCGGAAACGATGTTGGAAGCGACACCGCTCCGGAGCCGGCCACGGCGGCCCTTGCCGCTACGCCGGGCGAGGACGGCGCGTCCGGCTACCCGGACCAGGACGCCGTTGATGCGGCTACCGTGCCGGACGCCACGCTCACTGCACTGGCTCGTGACCTGCTGGCGCCGCTTTTGGCCGAGGCGACCGCCGGCACGTCGCCCGAGGCGCTCCTCGGCAAGCTGGCCGAAGTGTACCCCAGGATGGACACGGCGGCGCTGGAAGAGTTGTGCGCCCGGGTGTTGTTCGTCGGCGAGCTGTGGGGCCGGCTGTCCGTGCAGGCCGAGGCCGACTGATGCCCGAGCCCGTTTCCCTTTCCTTCGCCATGGGCCTGCCGCCCAAGGACGCGGTCGCCTATTTCGAGTCCAAGGGCTTCAAGATTACCTTCGACTGGAAGGAACTTGACCAGGCCGCCCACGCCACGGGCTTCACCATCGCCAAGATGGCGCAAGTGGACATGCTGCGCGACGTGCATGCCTGCCTGAATCGTTGCCTCAAGGAAGGCAAGACCGAAGCCTGGTTTGTCAAGCAGATGGAGCCGTACCTCAAGGCGCACGGATGGTGGGGCAAACAGCCGATGATCGACCCGCGCACCGGCGAGGAGCGGCGCGTCCAGCTCGGCAGCCCGGCGCGCCTCAAGCTCATCTACCGCCAGAACATGCAGACCGCGTTCATGGCCGGCCGCTACAAGGCCATGCTCGAGAACGCCGACGCCCGGCCCTGGTGGCAATACGAGGCCGTGCTGGACCGTCGGACCCGGCCGTCTCATCGCATCCTTTCCGGCCGCACGTTTCGCTTCGACGACCCGTTTTGGTCCAGCCATTATCCGCCCAACGGTTTCCGCTGTCGGTGCCGGGTGCGGGCGCTTTCCGATTTCAGGATGGACCGTGAAAACGTCACCCCGGAGTCCGGCGTGGGCAACATGGTGACCGAGGAAGTGGCCGTCCCGGACCGGGCCACCGGAGAGGTACAGCGGCGCAATGTCACGGGCTACCGCGTGCCCCAGACCGGCTACACCGTGTTTACGGACGTTGGATTTTCGGCCAACCCGGGGGCGTCGTGGCTTGGCGGAACGCTCGACGAGCTGACGCGCAAGCTCGACGTCGCGCCGTCGGACATCGCCCGGCAGGTCGTGGCGGATATGGTGTCCGGGCCGACGCTGCCGGAGTGGCTGGCCCGGCCGGTGGGGCAGTTTCCCCTGGCCGTGCTGCCGGCCAAAGACACCGAGCGCATCGGCGCACAGTGCCAGGTGGCGCGGTTGTCACCGCAAACGGCTGGCAAGCAGGCGGCGAAGCATCCCGAACTGACGGTGGCCGATTACGCCCTGGCCCAGGGAGCTGTGGACCATGGCGAGAGTATCCAGGACAGCGCACACAGTCTGATCTATGTGTACGAGGACGACCAGCCCGGGGGGCTGGTCGTGGTGGTCAAGGCGACCCTGGAAGGGAATGAGCTGTACGTGCAAAGCCTGCGGCGCTTGAGCCGGGACGAGGCGGAGCGGGACCGCGTTGTGCGGCGGATCAAAAAGAAAAGCGCCCGCCACGAATGAGGCGAGCGCATTACCAAGGTGGACGGCGAGGCCCCTCACCCGCTTGCGCGGAAACCTCGCATGGCGCTCCGGGCGGCTGCCCGTGCTACGGCCGAGAGAATATTACCGTGTCACATCCACTCGTGGGAATATAGCCATGATCGAGATTGAAGTCCATATCGCCGCGCTGGATGCGCTGCTCGGCCGGGCCATTGCCCTGGGCGCAAATATGACGCCCATTACCCGCGCCCTGGCCGGCGTGCTGGCCGACATCCCGGCGCGGGCGTTCGCCAACCAGGCCGATCCAGAAACAGGGCAGGCGTGGGCTCCACTGAAGCCGTCCACGGTCAAGCGCCGGGGCAGCAAGGAGCCCATTTTACATGACAGCGGGGCGCTGGCCGCCTCCATCCAGCCCGAGCACGGCCCGGACTTCGCCCGGGTGACCACGGCCACGGTCTACGCCCCCACTCACCAGTTCGGCGCCAAGAAAGGTGCGTTTGGCAGCACCAAACGCGGTAGCCCGATTCCGTGGGGCGACATCCCGGCGAGACGGTTTTTCGGCATCGGTCCCGACGATGAAGAAGAATTGCTGCAAACGGCCGCCCAGACGCTCCAACGGGTGCTGGCGGGACGATGAGTCGGGACGTTGGGCGGCAAGAAAATCTAACGGCGTGCTAACGCCAGAAACGGACTACGTCGCGTCCATATCGCTCCCGTGCGCAAGCGGTCGTCCCTCTGAACCCCTTCCTCTATCGCCTCCCCCTCTCCCGCCACTAGTGTGGCGGACATGCGCAACGCGACTCCTCACCCGATCCCCCACCCGACGGCCGTCCTGACCGTGGCGCTGGCCACGGCCCAGGGTGGCGATGTGTCGTCCCTGCCCGAGGGCATGAACGTCCAGCTCTTCCCGGACGGCGAATTTGCCGCCCGCGACGGCCGGCCCGGCAGTATCGACGGCTGCACCACCACAGTCTGGCGCATGGACGCCGACATCGCCGCGTCGCTCATTGCAGCGGCCGAGACGCGGGAAACGCCGCTCTGTATCGACTACGAGCACCACACGTTGACCGCCAAGGACGCCGGTCACAAGGCCGTGGCCGCCGGCTGGATCGACGGGCTTTGCTACGTGCCCGGCCGGGGGCTCTTCGCCAAGGTCGCCTGGACCGAGACGGCACGCGCCCACATACAGGCCGACGAATACCGCTATATCTCACCGCTTTTCACCTTCGACGGAAAATCCGGGGCGGTCCTGGAACTGGTGAACGCCGCCCTGACCAACAACCCGGCCCTGGACGGGCTGGCCGCCGTGGCCGCTGTCCGCCAGACGGGCACCCCCCAAAACGCACAAACGGAGGCTTGCATGGACGAACTCATGGAGCGCCTGCTCTACCTGCTCAATTTGCCGGTGACCACCACGCCCGAAGAGGTCATGGCGCAACTGGATAAGCTCAAGGCGATGCTTGCCGGCGCGGCATCGGCCGCCACAAGCGTGGATTTGCTGGCCATACTGGCCGGCAAGGACGCGACCATCGCCGACCTGACCGCCAAGGTGGCCCAGCCCGACCCGGCCAGGTTCGCGCCGGTCGCGGCCCTGGCCGCACTGACGGCGGAAAACACCGGCCTGAAGACCAAGCTCGGCGAGGCCCAGGCCCAAAACGGCCAAGCGGCGCTGGCCGCCGCAATCACGGCCGCCGTAGCCGACGGTCGCGTGCTGAAGGACCTTGAGCCCTGGCTTACCGACCTGTCGGCCAAGAACCCGGAAGCCGCCCGGGCCTACCTGGAAACGGCCCGGCCCATCGCGGCTCTGGCCGGCTTGCAGACCCAAAACGGTGGTTTCACACCTCCCGCGTCCGGCACCGGCTCGGCCGCGCTTTCGGCCGATGAAAAGACGGCCGCCAAGCTCCTGGGCATCTCCGAAACCGACTACGCCGGACTCAAGGAGGACAAGTAAATGGCCGTTCTTACCCCGGCGCTGCTTACAGCGCTTTATACGGGCTTTCGAGCCGAGTTCCAGCGGGTTTACGGCGAGACGCCGTCGAGCTGGGACAAGGTGGCCACGCTCATGCCCTCCGCGTCCAAGTCCAACACCTACGGCTGGCTGGGACAGTTCCCCCGGCTTGCGGAGTGGATCGGCTCCCGTGTGGTCCGGGACATGGCCGCCCATGGCTACACCATCACCAACAAGCTCTTCGAAGCCACGGCCGGTGTGCCGCGCGTGGACATCGAGGACGATAGCGTGGGCATCTACAAGCCGCTGTTCGGCGAGATGGGCCGCGCCGCCAAAAGCTTCCCGGATGAATTGGTCTACGGCCTGCTGGCCCTGGGCGGCTCCACCTTGTGCTTCGACGGCCAGTATTTTTTTGACGTGGACCACCCTGTCTACCCGAACGTGGACGGCACCGGCGAAGCGGCCATTGTGGCCAACTACGCCGCCGGCACGGAAACGCCCTGGTATCTGGTCGATGCGTCCCGCGTGCTCAAGCCGCTGATTTTCCAGGAGCGCACCAAGCCCGAACTGACGGCCATGGCCGACGCCAAGGACGAAGAGGTCTTCATGACCGACACCTATCGTTACGGCGTGCGCTACCGCTGCAACGCCGGCTTCGGCTTCTGGCAGACCGCTTTCTGCTCGAAATTGGCCTTGAACACCGCCAACTTCAACAGCGCTTACGACGCCATGACCGCTTTCAAGGCCGACGGCGGCCGGCCGCTGGGCATCAAGCCTACGCTGCTGGTGGTGCCCACCACCTTGCGTACGGCTGCCGCCGAGGTGGTGCAGGTGGCCCGTCTGGCCAACGGCGCCGACAACCCCAACGCGGGCATCGTGGACGTGCTCGTCACGCCCTGGCTCAACTAGGGAGGGATGCCATGAGCAGCGTTAATGCCACTGTGCGTACCCGCAGCCTGCGCGGCGGCCATTTCCGGGCCGGGCGCAAGCACGAGGAGACCGGCACGGATTTCCCGCCGGGAACCTTCACCGAAGAACAGCTCGATCAGCTTCAAGCCGATCCCGATCTTGAGGTGGTGTTGGTCGAGCCGCCCCGCAAAAAGCAACCACTCGAGCCCGAAACGGACGGCACCGAACCGGCCGAAGGCGAAGACTTCGAGTTCGACGCCGACGGCGCGTCCCAAGACGGCCAGGGTGACGCCGATGCTACCGTCGATGACGGCGGCAAAGACGATGCTGCCCCCGACGACGTTCTGCCGCAGAACGACACGCCCGAAGAGGGCGACACCGACGAGCCCGAGGCCGACAAGCCCAAGGCCAAGCCTGCCGCCAAGAAGGCCGCGAGCTAACCCATGTACGCCACCTGTCAGGAGATGATCGTTACCTTCGGGGAGGAGGAGCTGGTCGCCTTGACGGACCGGACCAATGAGGGCCGCGTTGACGAGACTATCGCCGACGCGGCCCTGGCCCGGGCCAGTGACGAGGCCGACAGCTACTTGGCCAGGCGCTATGCCGTGCCCGTGTCTCCGGTGCCTCCGGCGCTTTCCGCTGTCGTCTGCGACATCGCCCGGTTCCGCCTGACCGGAACCACGGCCCAGGAGGCCGACCCCATCACCGAGCGGTATCGCCTGGCCATACAGTGGCTTGAACGCGTGGCCAAGGGCCATGCCGACCTGCCGGGCGTGGGCCTGGCCACCGCCGGCGGCACGGCCGTGCAGTTCGTGCCCGGCCGCCGGGTTTTCGTCCGGCCGCTACCGATCGTGGATGAGGAGGCGCTTGATGCTTAGTCGCATCGAAGCGGCCATGGTCTCGCATCTGGTCGAGGCAAAATTGCCGTACCTGCGCACCGTGGCCACCTATGCCGCCGATTTCGACGACGGCCTGCCCACCGTCGTGCGCCAGCTCCCGGCCGTGTGGCTGGCCTTCCGGGGCAGCGCCGGCGAACCCCGGGCGTTGGGAACGACGCGCAAGAGCTGGCGGTGCCCGGTGGCCTGGCTGGTCATGTGCGGCGCCCGCGACCTGCGGCAGGAAGCCGCCCGCCGGGGCAGTGCCGGCAGCGTCGGCGTCTATACGATGCTCGGCGACACGGCCCGGCTGCTGGTCGGCCAGACGTTTGGCCTGCCGATCGATCCCTTGGCCCTCGGGCCGGTGCGGGTCATCTGCAACACCCGCACCGAGCGCCAGGCCCTGGCCATCTACAGCCAGGAGTGGCGCACGGCCTACACCATCGGCGCTGACGAGCCCGACCTCCCGCTGCTGACCACCGTGGGCCTGCGTTACCACCTGCTGCCCGACGACGGCGTTGCCGACGCCGAGGATATTTTGACCCTGCAAGGAGACAACCCATGACACCCATCACTGTAAAGGCCTCTCCGGGGCTCAAGGTGCCCCTGGAGGGCGCCGCCCGGCGTTACATCACCGACGCCGATCCGGCCACTGTGCCGGCCTCGCCGTATTACCTGCGGCGGATCGCCGACGGGGACCTGGTGCGCCTGCCCGAGACCGCCGCCAAGGCCAAGACCAAGGCCACCACCACGGAGGCTGACAATGGCTAGCGAAAACATCAGTTTTGATACGCTACCCAGCTCCATTCGCAAGCCGGGCAAGTATTTCGAGTTCAACACCAAGCTGGCGGTGCGCACGCTGCCGGCCAACATCCAGAAGATGTTGATCGTTGCCCAGCGCACGGCCGCCGGCACGCAGGACCCGCTTACCGTGGTGCAGGTCTACAGCGACGCCGAAGCCGCCGAGTATTTTGGCGTGGGATCGTTGGCGCATCTTATGTGCCGGGCGGCCATCAAAGCCAACGCTTACCTGCACCTGTCCGTTATCGGCATTGACGATGATGAGGCCGGCATTGCAGCCACGGGCACCATCGCCGTCACCGGCCCGTCGACGGGCATCGGCGTGGTCGAAGCCCAGATCGGCTCCCAGACCGTGCAGATTGCCGTCTCGCTGGCCGACACAGCAGCGGCTATCGCGGCCGAGCTGGCCAACAAAATCAACGGCTACCCGTCCCTGCCCGTGACGGCCGCCGTGGCCGAGGGAGTAGTGACGCTGACGGCTCGCAACAAAGGCGCGGCCGGCAACTGCATCCCGGTCTACGCCACCTCGGCCACCGACGGCGTGACCGTGGCGGCCACGGCTATGACGAGCGGCGCTGTGGACCCGGACATCACCGAAGCGCTGGCCACCGTGTTCGCCGATGGGCACCACATCATCTGTACGCCGTACACGTCGCAGACTTCGCTGACCATTCTGCGTCAGCATCTCGACGCGGTCAGCCATGCCCTGGAGCAGCGCGGAGCCGTGGGCGTGGCCGCCACGACCGGCACCCTGGCCGCCGCTACCACTCTGGCCGGGCTCGTGAACTCCGGGCGCATTACCCTGGCCGTTGCCCCGGCCAGCGACAGCCTGCCCTGTGAAGTGGCCGCCGCCTACGCCGCTGTCATCGCCTCCGAGGAGGACCCGGCCCGGCCGCTCAACACCCTGGCCCTGACCGGCATTGCGCCGCCGCCGTTTGCCAAACGTCTCGGGCGCATGGAGCAGGAAACGGCGCTGTGGAACGGTGTTACGCCGCTGGAAGTCGGCCCGGGCGAAGTGGTGCAGATCGTACGCGCCATCACCACCTACACCGTCGACGCCCAGGGCGTGGACGACATCGCGCTTTTGGACCTCACCACCATCCGCACCCTGGATTACGTGCGCAAGGCCTGCCGCGAGCGCATCGCCCTGCGGTTTCCCAGGGAAAAATTGTCCAGCCGCACGCCGCCTAAGGTGCGCAGTGAGCTGCTCGACGTACTCTACAAACTCGAACAGCTGGAAATCGTGGAAGAGGTCAAGGCCAATGCCGAGGGGCTCATCTGCGAGCGTGACTTGCAAGACCCCAACCGGCTCGATGCCAAAATCCCCTGTGACGTGGTCAACGGGTTGCATATTTTTGCCGGCCGCATCGACCTGCTGCTGTAGGTCGGAGGAGATACACCATGAAAGAGTATGTGGGCGCTATTGTCCTCGAAGTGGACGGCCAGGAGTACGAGGTTGTTGACCTCAATACTGACAACCAAATGGGGCGAAAAGTCGTCAAAACGATGAACCGCACCGGCCGCGCCCTGGGTTACACGCAGGGTGTGCGGACCTACGAGCTGTCGGTCACGTGCGCTATCCCGCTTGATGACGCCATGGACTGGGAGGAAATGGTGGGCGCCAAGATCACCATCCATCCGCTCGACAATGACGGAATCCGCGAGTCCTACCTCGATTGTTTTACCATTTCGGCCGGCGACAAATACAGCGTGGACAACGAGGCCCGTGTTGACCTCAAGGTCGGCGCGCTCAACCATATCAAGGAGTAAGCATGCCCATCACCACGACTGGCACCTTGACCTACGGCTACCGCGACGCGTCCGGTGTGCTCCACACCGAGTTCGAGATGCGCGTGCCCACCCTCGAAGACCTGGAAACCGCCGTGGAGCAGGCCCCGGCAGGAGCCAGTACGGCCCGGCTGTCGCGTTATATCTGGGCGCGCACCATTACCCGCTTGGGCACGTTGCCGTCCGAGTCCATCACCCCCGATCTGCTGGGGAGTCTGCCGTATGTCGAATACGGCGTCCTGGAGGCGGCCGAAAAGGAGCTTTTGGGAAAACTCGCGCCCGCGAGCGCCAACTCCGAGACTATCGCCTCCTCGAAGTAGCGCTGGCGGGCAAAAATCTGACACTAGCGGACGTACGCGCCATGACCATGCCGCAGATCGACACCTACATCAGCCTGCTGTCGGGCAAGACCCCGGCCGGCAGCGGCTCGGGCCGGCATCTCGTACCCAAACGGAGGAAGCGTTAGATGGGCAAGGGTGCGGAAGTTCTTGTAACGCTCCGCCTGCGTGACGAGATGGGCGCGGCGGCTAAAAAGGCACTTGACGCCGTGACCTCGGCCGCCAAGGGCGTATCCAAGGGGGCCGCCTCGGCCGGCCAGATGGCGCGTCAGCTCGGGGCCGTGCGCGACGCCACGGGCCGGGTGAGCCGTGGCGGCCGCGAGGTGACCGAGCAATTCAAGGGGGCGGGCCGGGCGGCCGGCGACCTGGCCCGGCAGGTGGACAAGGCCTCCCGGTCCGAGGAGCGCCTCGACCGTGAGGCCAAGAAATCCAAACGCGACATCGACGAGACGGCCAAGGCCGGCAGTCGGTTGGCGGCGGCACTGGCCAAGGCCGGGAGCGCCGGCAAGGCTGCCTGGAGCGCCATACGCGGTATCGGCCAGGTCGGTTCAGGCTTGGCCGGAGCGGCGGCGGCGACCGGAATGGCGCTCAAGCGACCCGTCACCTTTGAAAAGCGTCTGTCACTTATGGCCAACACGGCTTATGCCGACCGCGACGTGGCAGGGCGTATCGCCGGCAAAAAGGAGCTTGAAAATTCCATCAACGCGGCCGTGCGCCAGGGCGGCGGCGACCGCGACCAGGCCGCCGAGGCGCTGGATACCATGTTGGCCTCCGGGGCCATCAAGGCCGACGCGGCCAACAAGCTCCTGCCCACCATCCAAAAATTTGCCACCGCCTCCGGGGCCGACTCCAGCGAGATCGCGGAAATCGTCATTCGGGGTATCCAGCAAAAGTTTTTCACCGAGAATCAGGCTGGCGCGGCGCTCGACAAGGCCATGGCCGCCGGGCAGGCCGGCGGCTTCGAACTTAAGGATATGGCCAAGTGGTTGCCCAAGATGATGGCCATGGGCAGTGGTATGAAATCCATGGCCGGCTTTGAACAAATCCTGGCATATTCCCAGGCAGCGGCGGTCACGGCCGGCAGCAAGGACGAGGCCGGCAACAACTTGGTAAACCTCCTGCAAAAGCTGAACTCTCAGGACACACAAAAAGATTTTGCCCGCCTGGGCATCGACCTGACCGGCACGCTTATGAAGGCCCGCAAAGACGGCCTGTTGCCCCTGGAGGCCTTCGGTCGGCTGGTCGAAAAGGAAGTGGCCGGCAAGGACCCACGTTACAAGGCTATGCAAAACCGCTTGGCCTCGGCCAAGGGTGACGAGAAAAAGCAGATTTTGGGCGACATGGCCGATTTGGCCAGTTCCTCGGCCATCGGCAAGGTAGTCCAGGATCGCCAAGCCTTGCTGGCTCTCATCGCTGCCATAAACCAAAAGGACTACATCAAGGACGTCCTGGATCAGGTCCACAACGCCCACGGCACCGGCGAAAAGGCGTATCAGGTCTATCAGTCTTCAGCGGCCTATTCCGTGGAGCGGGCGGGCAACGAGCAGGATATTGCCCGTAGCGCCATGTTGTCCGACGTGTCCGGGCCGCTCAAAAGCCTGGCCGAGTCGGCGGCGGACCTGGCCCAGCGTTTCCCGAGGCTGGCCACCTTCGTCACGGAAGCCGCTACCGCCTTCGGCGCGTTTTCCGCCGGGCTGTTGACCATGGGCGGTTTCCGTTTGCTCACCGGCGGCGCCAAGGGCACCTGGAAGTGGTTGACCCGTGGCGCCAAAGGGGCCGGCGAGGCCGCTACGGCCGGGGAAACTGCCGCTACCGTCGCGGCCGGGGAGACCGCGGCGACCGGAGCCGGCGAGGCCGCAGCCGCCGCCACAGCCGGGGAATCCGCCGCCGTTGGCGCTAGCGAGGCCGCCGCAAAAACGAGTGGCGGTATCCTGGCCCGGACAGCCAAGGGCCTGGCCGGCCTGGGACGATTTGCCGCCAAGGCTGCGCCTTGGCTCACGGCCGGCATGGCCGCCTGGGACGTCTACAACACCGAGTCCAACGACAGCCTGTCAAGGTCGCAAAAAAACGCCCAACACACCGAGACTGCCGGCGGGTTGGCCGGCGCCCTCGCCGGCGCCAAGCTCGGCGCCATAGGCGGCGCCGCCATTGGGTCTGTCGTTCCCGGCCTGGGTACGGCTGTGGGCGGTGTCGTCGGCTCCCTGGCCGGTGCCGTAGGCGGCTACTTTGGCGGTGATTGGCTGGGTAAAAAGCTTGGGCAATCAATATTTGGCGACCAGCCCGATGGCTCCGGCCAGGCGGCGGCCGCCAGCCGGTCCGGGGGGGGATCGGCCGCCCGGCAGCCAGGCGCCGGCTTTTGGGATGACTTCCAGGCCGGCCGCCGCCCCCAGCCCTTTGCCCTATCCCCGGAAACCAAGGCCGGAGCCCGCGAACTGGCCCAGCCCAAACAAGAGACCATCAAGATCGAGTCCGTGCTCCACCTGGATGGCCGCGAAATCGCGCGCGCCGTCAACACCTACAACAAAACCGAGTCGTTGCGAGATTAGCGTATGGGCTGGCAAGACGATTTGCTCGATTGTTCGTACGACGGTGTTGTTTTCGACATCCTGTCCGTTGATGACGAGGCCGAACGCGCCCAGGTGGTCCACGAGTACCCGTACCGCGACGGCGGCGAGATCGAGGATATGGGGCGACGGCCACGCCGCATCCAGCTGCGGGCCGTTTTTTGGGGCGACGACTACGCCCTGCGCCTGGCCGACCTGACCGCAGCCCTGGATACTCCGGGACCGGCCGAACTCATCCACCCTGTTTTCGGGTCCATCACCATGTCGGTATTCGCCTACCGTATCCGTCACACCGAGGACCAACCCGATTACGCCGAAGTCGATATCTCGCTGGTCGAGTGCGGCTTGGACCAGCCCTTTTTCGACGTAGCCACGAGCCCCGAGGGACAGGCCGACGCCTTGGACTACGACCTGGATAATGCCCTGGACGTAGCCGAGGACGGTGCCCTGGATGCTTTCGCCGATTGGGCCGGCGTCGTGGTCGATACCGTGGCCGACAGCGTTTATGCCGTGGCCGATGCTGTCTCGGCCGTGGCCGAGGTGGTGACCCTGGCCCGGGACTTGGCCTCCCTGCCGCTTGCAGTGGTCGACGATGTGCTGTCCGCGCCGCTGGCGCTGTGGTCCGAGGCTACGGACGTGGCCGGACAGGTGCTCGACACGGCGCTGTCGGTGACCGATACCGTGGGAGCATATGTCCCGTTTGCCGCCGCATGCACGACCCTGGTTTCGTTGCCCCTGGCCGTGGCCGGCGATGTCATCTCATACGCGGCCGACGTTGCTACCTATGCCGGCTCGCTCGTCACCGGCCCGATGGCCGCCATCCCCGGCGTGCAGCCGGTACTGTCCACGGCCTACGCCGTGGCCGACACCGCCTATGCCGTGGCCGATGCCGTGGACGCCGTGGCCGACGTCGCCGACACGGTGGCAGAGGTGCTGTGATGGCGAGCACTCCCGACATGTCTACCGTTGCCGGTCAGGCCTACGCCTACGCCGCCACGGTGACCAATCTGGCCCGCACGGCCGTTATCACTCGGCAAGCCTCGGCAATTCTCGTTGCCGAGGTGGCCACGCCGACGCTTACCCCGGCCGAGGTCGAGGCCGTGGTGGGGGTGACACGGGCGCGGCTGCAAGGCTCCATCGATGACGTGATGGCGGTCTTCCCGACCCACCGGGCCTACCCGGTGGCCGAGGCATTGCGCACGGCCGCCCTGGCTGTGCAGGAGCTGGGGAGGGCCGTTATCCACCGCCACCCACCGCTGATCAGTACCACCCTGACCAGCGCCGGCAGCCTGCACCTCATCGCCCATCGGCTTTACGGCGACTGGACCCGAGCGGCCGAGTTGGCCCGGCTCAATCCCGGCATCCGCAACCCCAATTTTCTGGCCGCCGGCCAGACCATCCTGCGCTATGCCAAGTGATCCCGACCGCGTCACCCTGCGTCTGGCCGGCCGCGAGCACCGCGACTGGACCACCTACCAGGTGGAGTCCGACCTCATCACCCCGGCCGATGCCTGGCGCGTGTCGCTGGGTATCCCGGCCGAGTGGGTACCCGAGTACGTTAAGCCGTGGGCAGCCGTGGAGCTGCTTCTCGGCGACGAGGATGTGGTGCTGACCGGCCGCATCGACCGGATCGAGCGCTATATTGCCAAGGGCGAGCACACGCTCACCATCTACGGCCGCGACAACGCCGCCGTTTTGGTGGATTGCTCAGCCCCGATCCGCACCCGACGCGAGATGGATTTGGATGAGGCCGTCAAACTGCTGGTTACGCCGCTTGGGCTGACCAAGGTGCGCATCGACGCCACTGGACACAAGAAAAAGGTGGAGGTCGAGCCGGGCATGACGGCCTGGGATGCCCTCCAGCGCTTGTGCGAGGCCAACGGCTGCTGGGCCTGGTGCGAGCCGGACGGCACGTTGGTGGTCGGCGGCCCGGATTACACCACGCCGCCCGTGGCCGATTTGGTCATGCGGTTTGACGGCCAGGGCAACAATATCCTCAGCCTCAATGTGATTGACGACGTGTCCGGCCGGCACAGCGAGGTGACGGTGCTGGGCCAGACCCACGGCACCGAGAGCGCCACCGGACAGCACAACCTGCTGGCCGTGGAGCGCGACGACGGCGTGCCTGGCTACCGGCCGCTGATCCTGACCGACAGCGACGTGGACAGCCAGGCCGAAGCCTCGCGCCGGGCGCGCAAGGCCATTGCCGACAGCCGTCTGGAGGGCCTGACCATTGAGGCCGTGGTGGTCGGCCACCGAACCGAGGGCGGCGAGCCCTGGCGACCCGGCCAGCGGGTGCGGCTGGTCTCCGAGCCTCACGGTATCGATGGCGTCTATTATATGATGAAGCGGGTGTTTTTGGGGGCGCGGGAGCGCGGGACGCTCACCGAGCTGACGTTCAAAGAGGACGGCGTCTGGCTGCCGGATTTGGCTGCGGCCGCCAAATCGAAAAAGAGTAAAAGCAAGAAAACCCTGCGGGTACCGGACTTGGTGGACGGATGAGTAACGACCTTTGGCGACGCGTCGACACGCGCATTGAGCGGGCCTTGGCCCGAGTGCGGCAGGGATTCCGAGCCGTCTTGACGGGCATAGACACCAAGCCCGGGGTGCAACTGCTCCAGGCCAATGCCCTGTCCGGCGAGACGCTGCAAGCCAGCGAGCTGGTGCAGCACTTTGGCTTTACGTCCGCGCCGCCGGCCGGCACGCACTGCATCGTGCTGCCGCTTGGCGGCAAGAGCGCGCACAGCATTATCATCGGCACCGAGCACGGCAGCTATCGCGTGGCGGCGCTCAAAAGCGGCGAGGTAGCGGTTTACAACCAGTCCGGCGCCAAGATTGTGCTTATGGACCAGCGCGTCATTGAGATGGATTGCCGGGAACTTCGGATCAACGCCGAGGAGTCGGTGACCATCAACACGCAAACGCTGTCGGCCAATGCTTCGGCCCACCTGGACTTGCGCAGTCCGGACCTGGACCTTGGCGGCGACGGCGCGGCCGGCAGCGCCCGCATGCACGGGGATATTAGCATCACCGGCACCAGTACGGCGGATGCTGACCACGTCAGCGGCGGCGTGAGTCTGGTGCACCACCGTCACCCGGGGGACTCAGGGGGGACGACGGGGGAGGCGGAGTAGGGCAACAACGCAATAAGTTTTTACTAAAAATTAATAAAATAGTATTATTTTAACGGCAGAGGGATGGGTTGTGGAGGTACTTCTGGTAGGCCAGAAACTATAATATGAGGGGCGGCCAAATTCGTAAGCCCTCCGTCCTCAGTGTAAATACGGTTTGCACCATACGCAAGCGCTGTAGCCAAAATCATACAATCAGCTTTGATTGCCCTACGCCAGCTTTTCCCATTTTCTTCACTCTTAATTAAGTTTTCTGCCTGCTTTTCTTGGAACCTCTCAAGCAATAAAGGTGAATACTTTATAGCTGAAAGCATATCAAAAGGTGCCACCCGGAACCGTTCGGAAACTACTGAAAAAAAGCGAGGCCTTTCTTCTGGAGATATCCTAACTGCAGCCTCACCTACCACGACAGCCGGAAGCATTACTTGCTTTTTTTCTTTTAATAGACAATCTATTAAATATTTAGCTCTGAGGATATTAATTTCCTGACCAGGGGACGCTTGATGTCTTATTCCCCAAATGACAACATTGGTGTCAAGGCAAACCAAGTCAGCCACCTTAGTCCTCCCGTAATTTTGAGACAAATAAGTTTACATCTTCAATTTCGTCAAAGTATTTTCCAAAATCATTTCTTATTTTTTCAAAGGCATCATCAACAGGAGTTTCTTTATAATTTAATAATTCTGTCGCTTTGAATTTAATAATATTTTCCGTTGATATTTCCCATGTAGTTTCACCACGAAGTCCAATAATTTCATACATTCTTCGCCCAAGTATTATAGCCAATTCTTTTGTTATGCTAATTTCTAGAGTTAAACCAGAGTCTAGTTTCAATTCAAGGCTGGGTTTTCTCTGACCACCAACACGAGTTACTTGTCCATATATGTCTGTAACACCCTTAACAGTCCCTGTTTTTGGTATTTCAATTATTTCAGGCTGATTAATTACTGCATCTGGCTCAACACTTTCCGATGAGCTCCAGAATTCTGTCCTACATTTATATTTAGCATTAAAGTCTTTCGCTATTTGTATAATTTTTCTCGCCTTTACGGGGATACGAGAAGGTGTATCATCTTTGATTGCCTGGGTTAGCAGACGAAATGCTGGTTTATTAATTGCAATGTTCCCGTAATCAAACTCAAGGGCAGCACATCCCTCTTTAATATTAACCAGAGATATGCCAATGCCATCCTCAAACATCCCCGGGTTGATGTTTTCAACAATTGCAGATAGGCTTTCATCCAATTGACGAAGGACAGTCGCCAAATCACGAGCGCGAATATTACTAGGATGAATATTTGCATCATGGAATTTAATTAAAAAAGAATTTTTATTCATGGCGCTGCCCCCCCCCGCAAAAAATGCACGATTACAATTTTTAAATTTACCTGTTAAATACGAGAGTGTCACCCTCCTTGATCCCGAAAGCTTTTTTATGCCAACTACAAAAAAAACTTCTGAACCCCTTCACCTATCGCCCCCGCCCTTCCGCCACTATCGTGGCGGCCATGGGCATCGACAGAGGACTTGACCCCACAACTGGCGATTATGTCGCCTCCTGTATAGACCATCTGGGAAACGCCGTCTATGTGCGCCTCATGACGCCGCTCGGCTCCTGGTGGGCCGACTCCTCATTGGGCTCGCGATTGCATGAGCTTGAGCGTTGCAAGGACCTGGCCCGCATCCATAAGTTGGCCGTCCAATACAGTGAGCAGGCCTTGGCGCCGCTCATCACCGACGGCCGCGCCAAAGCCATCCGCGTGAGCGCCGAGCAGCCCCACGACGGCCGATGTCTGCTGCACATCGAAGTTGACGACGCCATGGGCCGCACGGCCACCTTTCAGCACGCAGTGCGGGTGTACTGATGTATACTATTCCCGATTTCGAGACCCTTCGCGCGACCTATTTGCGCGACGTGCGTAACAATCTGCCCGACGCGGCCACGGACAGCGACTCCGACATCTACGTGCGGGCCACGGCGTCGTCGTCCGCCACGTATGGCCTCTACCAATATCTGCTGTGGGTCGCGCGCCAGATACTGCCCGACACGGCGGATACCGAATACCTGGAGCGCCACGCGGCACTGCGCGGCATCAACCGCAAGGCCGGCACAACAGCGTCGGGTACGGTGACCTTTTCCGGCCAGACCGGAGCGGCCATTGCCTCGGGCACGGCCGTCAAACACGTGGCCACCGGGGCGCTTTGCCTGACCACCGCCTTGGCCCAGATCGGCGAGGACGGCACGGCCGTGGTGCCTTGTCGCGCCTCGACCGCCGGCGTGATGCCGGACTATGCCGATGAGGCGGTGTTGGCCGTCAGCACGCCGACCGGGGTACTGCCCCAGGCGCTGTTGACCCTGGCCGGCGGCACCGATCCCGAGACCGACGCCGAACTGCTGGCCCGGGTGCTCGACTACCTGGCCAATCCGCCCGGCGGCGGCAACGCCTACGATTACAAGCGCTGGGCCATGGCCGTGGACGGCGTAACCGCCGCCTGGGTCTACCCGCTTAGGCGCGGGGCCGGCACCGTGGACGTGACAGTACTCAGCGCCGTGGGGCTTCCATCCGACGAACTGGTGGCTGCCGTGCAAGCCGTCATTGACGACAAGCGGCCGGCAGCCTGCCCGGATGCCCGGTGCTTCGCCCCGGTGCCCGTGAGCGTGGACATAACGGCTAAGTTGCGCGTGTCCGGCACGACCCTGGCCGCGCTCCAGACGCCGGCCGAAACGGCCCTGGCCGCCTATTTCGCCGGCCTGCCGCCGGGCGGGCTGGTGCGGCGCTCGCGCATCGAGACCATCCTTTCCGGCCTCGCGGGCGTGGAAGACCGGGAGCTGATGGCCCCAGCCGCCAACGTCCAGGCCGTGGTCGATGCCACGCACCTGGAGTGGCCGCGCCTGGGCACACTAACCCTAGGGGTGCTCTAATGGCCCACGCCGAGCTGCTCGCCATGCTGCTCCCGCCGGTCAGCTACGCCCCGGGCGAACGAATGGGCGCGGAGCTGGCCGCCGAAGGCGCGGCCCTGGATGCTGTTGTTGCCGATGCCTATGACGCCGCGCGGGGCATCAACCCGTTTTTGGCCCGGGAGTGGATCGAGGACTACGAGCGGGTCTACGGCCTGCCCGACGCCTGCGCGCTGCCCGGCCGCACCTATGCCGAGCGACTGGCCGCCTTGGCCATCGCGGTGCAGGAGCGCCGGGGCATATCGCGGGCCTACTATATCCGGCTGGCCCAACTCATGGGCTACGCCATCGCCATCACCGAATACAAGCCGTTCACGGCCGGCTCCCGAGCCGGCGAGTCGCTGACCAACGGCGACTGGCAATACGCCTGGTGCGTGCAGGCCCCGGCCGTGACCGTGCGGCGCTTCGCGGCCGGCCGCAGCTTGGCCGGCGAGGCCCTGGCCGAGTGGGGTGACGAATACCTGGAATGCGTCATGCGTCGGCTCAAGCCGGCCCACACGGCCGTCCTTTTTGCCTACGGAGGAAACTATGCATCGGATTGATACGGATACGGCCCTGCCGGACAGCACCTTCACCGAGGGCGATCCCATGGTGCCGGTGCCGGCCACGGAGGTCAGCGCCGACTGGCTCAACGCCGTGCAGGCGGAGCTTGCCGCCGTCATTGAGGGGGTCGGTATCGAGCTGGACAAGGCGGACAATACGCAACTGTCCAAGGCCATTGCGTTATTTCTGGTCGCCCACGAGGCGGCCGATCCGGCGCATCCGGCGAGTCATATCAGTTTTGACAACGCCGTGGCCGGGCTTGCGGGAGACCCGGACAGGGTGCAGGCGGCCATAGAGGCGCTACTAACCAGGCAGGCGACAACGGACCAGATGGGCCTTGTGGAGCTGGCGACCGCCGACGAGGCGGCGGCTTTAACGGATGCCAAGCGCCCCCTCACGCCGGCGACGTTAGGGTCGCTCTTTGGCCAGTCGCTATCCACGTCGGGATATTTGAGGCTCCCTGGCGGCGGGCTGTTGCAATGGGGACGGACCCCCTCGTCCTCGGGGTCTGGATCGGTAACGACAACATTTCCAATAGCGTTTGAGGTGGTCAGCGGGATATCTGTAACGCCAATCCGAGGCAACTTTTCTACTGTGTCTATTGGTATGCCTACAATTGTGACTGGGTTCGATTATTACGCGTGGGCGAATGATGGGACGTATATGAGTGGTATCCAGTCAATCTATCTGGCAATAGGGAGGTAATTTGGGATGCAGTATAGTCCCTCTACGGGCGGGTTCTATGATGATGCTTTTCCGGCTGCCAAGCGCCCAGACGATGTCGTTGATGTATCGGATGGAGACTACGCCGCCCTGTTAGCGGCTCAAGATGCCGGGCAGGTGATCCAGCCCGATGACGCCGGCCGGCCGGTGGCGGTTACGCCCGCGCTGACGGCCGACCAGATGGCGGCCGTAATCCGCGCCGCACGTGACAGGCGCATTGCAGCCACGGACTATCTGGTTATGCCGGATTACCCGATAATCACGGAGGCCCTGGAGGCAGTTAAGGCCTATCGGCAGGCCCTGCGCGACCTGCCAACTCAGGAGGGATTCCCCTGGGGCGGCGACACGACGGCCGTGCCGTGGCCCGAGATGCCTACCATCACAACCGCCACATCCGAGACCACCGAGGAGTCCACCGCGTCATGATGCGTAGTTAAGTGGTGCAGCCGGGACGGGTGTCGGCAGTGCCAACGGCGGCGCAAATTAGTGTCAAATCGTTCGCCGCCTTACTGTGGATATGGCCGGACCTCGGCAAAGGGGGTAGGGAACCCAGCAAATTACCCATCTGTGTTGGGTATAGCGTTGGGTAAGAAAAAAGGGTTTACAGCGCTTTTGCCGTAAACCCTTGATTTTTCTTGGCGTCCCCAAGGGGATTTGAACCCCTGTTACCGGCGTGAAAGTGGCCGAGTCGGCTCAAACACTTCATCAAACACCTTCATATACTTTGATTTTTTCTGTTCACCATGGTCAAGAAGGTCGCACATTCCATGGCATGGTGTGGACCCCGTGTGGACTTCTTTCAGGACACCACCGCCCGCTGATCTTCCTGCTGAAACAGCAGTAACATTCCAAGTTCGTACACTTTTCTTCCGCTGCACACGCACGGATAATTTTTACCCGAAATTGCGGGTATCCTTGTCGTATAATTCACAATTTCAGTTTTATCTTCCTTCGCTGAGCGAACTGGCTAGGAATCCTTCCCCTGGGTCTTCATCCCAGACAGTTCCGGTAGATGAATTCGCCAAAACCAAAGGAACAGGCTCCTGTGGAAAAGATAATGCAAATTGCAGTTCTTCGCTAATTACCTACATAAGATAGACATCGTCTTATAAATCAACTACCTTCATCTTTTCTCTTGTAAAAATTATCGAGAATCGATGGTATTTGCAACAAAAATTCGTTATGAACCCGGTTAAGGAAACTTGTGCAAGTAAAATGGTGGGATGTGAGCTCGGGATAATTTTTAAATTCGACTTCTTCAAATTCTTTAAGATACTGAGTAAACTCTTGGACACGTTCGAGTCTATTTGGGATTTCTGTTTCATTGATTTTTTGCTTCAAAGACTCAAAAATATCATCATCAGAAATAGGAGTATCTGCCATGACAGTATCAAGATATACGAATTGATGGCTTAGCTCATTTAAATAGAAAATTCCAGCATACGTTATTTTTGCATAAGAAGCTTTGCTGATTTCAGTTCTAGAAAGATTGTCTAGTTCAATCAAATTAAACCGCGCCAATCTTTCAAGTGAATCAGCCATAATTTCTCTAGAAATATTAATTTCTTGTCCTATGATTAGCAGATTGTTGATGTCAATATAGCCTGTGCCTATTGGGCTTTGAGAATTTTTCTTTTCATATAAATACTGAAGAATCCGAAATGAATTCGAATAGGAATCTGTCAGCGAAGTATCAAAATCATACAAATTCATAATATTGCTTTTGTCTTGATTGTAATATCTTCTTTCGCCTAACAGTATTGATTTTATAAATTGATGAAATGCAATTTGATAAGACCCTTTTGCCTCCAGTTTTGCAAAAATTTCATTAATATTTGTATTGCCGGAAACAATAAAGTTATTAAACATTCGCAAGGCCTCTCTCATGTTTCCAACGGAAACATTATCGATAAAGCGAACTATTTTCTTGGCTTGTGGATTTGGATATATTAGCGATAACTTTATCACGTTAAAATATTTTGCAAGCTGTTCTTTTTTGTCAAGCGGCATTGGTCTAAATTTTTGATCAAAATCGTCATTGCTTAATAAATTTATTGCATAATCGAGACGTTTAACAATCAAGCTTAAAAAATTTGGCGCTGCGATATGAAACTTGGGGATGTCATAAGCGTCAAATACACCAAGTCTTGTTGACATTAAAAAGGTATTTTCTCTGACAGATATTAACGTAATACTTTTCAGTAGATCGCAAATGCTAGAAGCGTAAAGAAAAATTGACTCTTGAAGCCCAATGTCATGCTGATCTATATTGTCAATAACGATAGAAACATATGCCCCATCTTTTTTTATATCTCGAAACAATTTGCTGTAGTAGGCTTTTAACTCGCTAACAGAAGCCTCAAATGAAATCTCTGGATCATCTTTTGCTAAAATTGGTTTATACTTTTTAAGAAACTGCTCATTTATAGACCGAAATATAAACTCCTCAAGCGCATCCACTCGAGGCTCTGTTTTCCTAAAATCAATATAAAACCAATAAAAATTAGGAACTTTCGTCAAAACAACCTTGTAGTACCGATGTATAAAAGTAGATTTTCCAACGCCAACTCCTCCCAATAATACGATTAGATTGCCCTCTGCAGATGTCTCCATGCATTCCGTCATTGCTGTGTCGAGTGTAGAAGACCCATGCTCATCTTCCTCGAGATCGCTTACTGCAAATGACCCTGAAAAATGAGGCAACCTGTCACGAAAAAATGAATCCATTTCGTCAGCAGTATCTTTTGTCTTTTCATGTACATAACATTTCCGGAGAATGTCTTCTCTCGAATCATCTAAGAGCTCATGAAAAGCAACATCTGCTATTGGCCGAATATAGGTATATAGTTCATTTCTTGACCATGTATAATCAGGATTATGGATCATGTCGATGATCTTTTGAAATTTTAGCCTCGACTTGTGCTCGTTTATATAGGTGTTTAGCGATCCATCAAGAACTGCATCACGCGATAGCACACTATAGAATAATGCAAAATTGCTCTTTATGTCATGTAAACTATTAAAAACGAGGCAACGGAAATCTTTCCAAGGCTTACCTATGGTAATCGCAGAAAATACAATAAATTGCGAACCATTTGATACAACGGCATGCTTGCATCCAATATCATCACAATAGTGCTTCGCTTGGGTCATGGCAGAAATTAAGTTGCGCACGGAAGATATCGCGCCACTTATTTTGTAGTATCTATTATTTTTGTCTGGAGGGATCAAAAAATAATCATCTGAACGCTTAGCTTCTATCACAAGTTTGCAAATTCCATTTTGGTTTAATCGGTAATCAATAAAACCAGAGTTGACAGCGTATTCTCTGGCAATATCTTTTTCAGCCCAGCCAAGAACGTCCTTCAAGATCTTGTCAATAATCTTTGCTCGAGTATCGGCTTCATTAAAATCTGCATCTAAATACTCATCGTAAACGCTATTGAATTTTTCATGTCCAATGTCAGGAGTCATGCTGTAATCCCTTTAGTAAATGCTGAGTTCTGCTGCCTCAGTGCGCAATTCAACGCTCTTTTGACTGGGAAAACTCGCGCTACTGCGGATAGATATTTCAACCAGAAGAGTTAACACATCTCCATTTACTCAATGTCCAGAGGGGTCATGCGCGATGCGTCCAAAACGATACATGAGCTGCTAGCCAATCTGGCTAGTGGCGGGATCTGGGCTGCGTCGACGTCTGCCATGTATCTTCAACTGCTGTGGACTGATGGCTTATCCTGTCTGTTTTCAAACCATTTTCCAATACCTCGCCTCAAGCTGGTTTACAAGGCTTGGTGAAAGGCAAGAACCGCATTTCCTGAGACCGCCCCGCACGAGCATTTCCCCTGGCTGCTCATCTCTACCCAAATCAAATGCGCAGGATCCTGCGCGTCCAGTTTTCCTACTCCTCCCGTGACCACCTCCCCGGGCCAGGGTATCCTTCTCCCCAAAGATCACCTGTTGAACCAGGGGAAGGATCGCATATGTCGCAACAATACCCGGACACTCTCACGCTCAAGGACGAGATAATCACTGCATTTCGTCCTATCGAGCAACTCTTCAAGATTATGGACAAGTCTTCTCCAGAGTCTTCTGGAGAATTGACCCGCGCCTATGGCGAGATCGGGCTTGAACTGTGCCGTAATTTTCGTCGCAGACTGGATGCCATCTTGAACACTCAAGAGCAGGAGAACGATGATGACTGCCAATAACAGCTGGAACGTCATCTTCTCCTACTCAAGGGCTCAAGCAATTGAAGACGGCGTGCTCGTCGACGTCAGTGAGCAGGCGAAGGAGATCGGGTTCAGGATTCCCACCGTCGTCACTGCCACGCTCTATCAAGGATATGTCGAACCACCGGCAGGATTGGAAGGTGAGGGTCAATCCATAACGGGACGGCTCCATGATCTCATGGTCCTGGCACTGTTCGCTGCCCGCAGGACCATCAACACGGACCGCGTCACCTTCAAGGTCGATTTCCTGATGGGGCCAGGACGCAAAGAAACCGTGGATGTCATCGTCCATATCGGTCCCGGCGACGAAGGGGAACCCGTCCTGACCATCATGCTCCCCGAAGACGACTGAATACTGGATGTTGACGCTGGAGCTTCCCCGTCACTTGAGAATCAGCACCCTGACCATCGTCAGGATGGCCCGGACCTGCTCTTCGGTGGCCCGGTTCAGGAGCTCCAAAAGCTCTTGCTGCGCCTGTTCCTTGGACAGCTTCACGTCACCCAGGTCGAAGAGGGTCGTCAAATCTTCCCCGAGCGCGGCGGACAGCCTTTCGATGTTCACCAAGGTCGGATTCCCCCTGCCCCGTTCGATTTCTCCAACGCTCTGGAGCGAAAGCCCCGCACGTTCGGCGACCTGCTCCTGGGTCAGGTCCTTGGCCCGCCGCAGGGAGCGGAGGCGTTTTCCGAAAACCTTAAGAATTTCGCCCATGGGACCATCCTTTTCGGGAGAGTCTAGGGCTAGTTCTCATTTTGTATAAGCAAGTTAGGTATGTATATTGCTAGTAGATAGCAAGTTAACTTTAAATTTTACCAAATTTTCCGCCTAAACTGTGGATGCGGGTGGTGCGGCTGCCGGGTCGCCGGAAAACAATTCCCGGTGGATCACGGAAAGTCGCGGACGGGACCGGGAAGGAGATGCCGCCTATGGCATTGACCATAAACCACAATTTGATGGCGCAAAACGTCGCCAGAAATCTGTCGGACCATTACGGGTCGTTGAGCACGTCGACGCAGCGGCTGTCGTCCGGGCTCAGGATCAACTCGTCCGCCGATGACGCCGCCGGACTCGCCGTCCGTGAGTTGATGCGGTCCGACATCTCTACCCTGAACCAGGGGATCAGGAATGCCAACGATGCCATCTCCATGATCCAGACCGCTGACGGGGCCTTGCAAATCATCGATGAAAAACTGGTTCGGATGAAGGAGCTTGCCGAGCAAGCTGCGACAGGAACCTACAGCTCCGATCAACGAATCATCATCAACAGTGAATTTCAAGCGATGGCCCTTGAGATCGAAAGGATATCCAAGTCGACGGACTTTAATGGAATCAAGCTGCTGGACGGGAGTCTTGCAGGCACCCATGACGGTTCTGGCCTGAACTCCACCGGAGCAGCAAAAATCCACTTTGGAACAGGCAACGATTCAGCTGAAGATTATTACTACGTAAATATTGCAAATGCTGGCCTGGAAGGACTGACCCTTGGAACAACCATGCCCAGCACTATAGAACGGATCAATGAACGTGTGGAAAATGGCGTTTGGGCCACGGGGATGACCTCAGGAGTCATTCCCTATGCGTATATTCCCAAGGGTGCCAAGAACGTGACCATCCAACTGGATTCGCATGGAGGCCATATTCCGGTATTGAGCTGGGATGACGACATTGCGATATTCACAAGAAGTGGTGATCACTTGGCGGGATATCCTGTCGGAAATGATCCTGCCACGACCGATCCGAACAGCAACGACTATGTCTGGAGCGCGAACGGAATCAACCTGAGCAACGTCAATTCAGCGTTCATCACCGAGAGCAACGGATTTCTCCCTGGCGCGACATATGACAGTTCCCACATAAACACAGGTGGAACGTATTCTCCAGACTCGGGGACAGCGACAACCACCTTCAACGGGATGACCATTTCATCCGGTGGCGACGGGAACTGGAATGACAGCGTCCACAATAATAACGAAGTCGATCCAGGGTACGGCGTCGACTATGTCCACATCGACGAGGTGACGGAAGACTTGCTGCTTTTCAGTGTTGGCAGCGCGACGTTCGCCATGAACGTTTCCTGGGACAGCATGACGGACGTCAACTATTCGACCGTCAACGGGATGCAGATCGTTGACATCCAAACGCAGGATGGCGCGCAAAAGGCTTTGACCCAAGTCGATCAGGCGATGCTTTACAAGGATAATATCCGCGCCGGGCTCGGAGCAACGCAGAACCGCCTTGAGAACACCATTTCGAACTTACAAATCCAATCCGAGAATCTTCAGGCTGCCGAATCGCAAATATCCGACACCGATGTCGCGCAGGAAATGACGTCTTTTGTCCGTGAGCAAATATTGACCCAGGCCGCGACGGCGATGCTGACCCAAGCCAATTCGATGCCGAAGATGGCATTACAGTTGATCACTGGATAACAGATTTCGCCGGAGGAAATCATGAACACAGATCGTAGCGATAACAACACGTTCGAAATCAACGACATCAGGGGTCTGCTTTCCGAGGACTTCTCGAAGAACAAAATCGACAGGGTCATCATGGCTCTGCGGTCGACCGCGCCCTCGAAACCGACTTTCGACCTGCACGAGATAAGACGGTTACTGGCTGACGACTTCTCACTGGCCACCGTCAACCGGGTGCTGATGACGTTGAAGCTGTCGAACGTCAATCAGGCTGACCATGAACAGTGAGGTTCAAGGCAGGATTCAAGCCAGACAGAAAGCTCTCACTGCGGAACAATAATAGTTTCGTTGTAGAGAATTTACACAATAGATGACGAGGAACATCCTATGTATTTTTCGTGCATCAAATGTGGGCATTTGAAGGTTATACCTGACTCAGTATATGGAAAATCTGCCAAATGCCCAGAGTGTGGCACCGTACAGGCATTGAGCGGCGCATTTGACCCAAAACAGTATGTATTTAATTACTCATGCGATTGCGGGTTTAGCAGAACAGTTCCAATCAAATATTTCGGAAAAAATCTAAAATGTCCGAAGTGCAGCACCGCAAACAAAGTTGGATATAGCTATAAAAATATTATTCAAAACACAGCCACAGACAACCGTCTTGAAGAAACCGCTGCTGGACAAACAAAGGGCCATCCAGACATAAACAAGCAACCAGGTGTAATAAATGACAAATCAAAGGACGCCGACCAAAGAGACCTATTTGATATTTTAAAGCAAGCCCTGCAATCATTTGACGCTATAGGCTCTAACAAAAACAGCTCTGAAACGCCGATATCCAAGAAAAAACAGTCCACCAACGAACTGGTTGATGGATGTTTAGCCTTCAGCCTTGTTGCTTTGGCATACATAATGACATCTCCACCATCATTCATATTTTTTATAAAATGCATACTGTCCGTTGAGCTGCTATTATTTCTTCTAAAGGCTGTTGCTCTAGGATTTGCCTGTACTTTTGTAATTTTCTTTATAGCAGCATGTGGAAGGTTCAATTTTTCGCAAAAGCTTAATAGGAACATATTCGAAGCAACAACGTTCTGCATAATTGCCATACTCTTGTTGTTTGGATATAATTTTGTAAATAGATCAATAGAAAGGACCTCTATTCAAACAATCTCTGAAAAATACAAGGACGGGTACGAGGTTTCTCCAGGTTCTATTGAAAAAGTTAAAGATGGTTATTATAGGGGCTTAGCTGTTATTAGCTCGTCAACAAATAAATATACCATCAAATATGTTGCATATATTAATCCAAGTAGCAAAAAAGATCCCGAGACGATTTACACAAAATGGTACGATCCAAATTTGAAATAGATAGTCATAAGCTGCTTGGCCCCATAAACAGATTGAATCTGCAAAAACCAAGGGAAGCAAACTCACAAAGCCCCGTCCCTGGGATCTCTTGTTGGGAACCATCTTGCCTGATCCCAGGTCCAGAGAAGACGCGGCTCCTGCCTGAGCGAGATAGGGCGGGTCGGGAAATTACCCGATCCCGCTTGTCACCTTGTCTTCCTATGACTCTCACGCGCCAACCTGCCTTAGCCTGCCAAGCTCCTTGAGTGTTTACCATCACACTGATTTAACAAGCAATGCGGAGCAAAGAGATCGACCCAGGTTTCTCTTGCCACGCAGCAATTTCATACGATTTTCAGATGAAATAGCCGCGATTCCATTCGAAACAAAGTGGTGACAGATCATGATCTTCAGACCGAATCCCCTGAGGAAGTGGCAAACTCAAATCTCTAAACCCGGTTTTTCGAGCACCAGCCTTCAGAGTTCATGGACAAAGTGGTAACGCATGGCAATTTGAGTGGTGCCGCAAACGGTGCTTGCACGCTGATCCGTGAGGCTCTCGATATTTGGGGTAAATACGAACGGCAGGAGCCTTCATACCGTGCTTATCATGCTGGTATTCTGAAAAAACTTGTGCGCCACCACCCCGGCATCTTCCCCGACCCCCTGGATTCGCGCGGGGCACCCCCTTCCTGGGATTTGGGGCTGGTCCTGGGGTTTGGGTGTCCCCCCCTGGACAAAATCGCAGGAAATCGCAGATATGGCCCAATGTCCGTTTCTCGCATCCCCCAGCTGGGCCACTGCCCGAGATCGTCGTGAACTCTTTGCGCAGGATGCTGCGCAACTGGTTTCAGTGGCGGGATTATCCTGGAATCCGCCTGGATTGTCGCTCGAGGGGAGATTTGCTACCTCGGGACCATGGCCAAGAAGTCCGACGAGAAAAAAGTCATTCGGTTCGACTCCCACAGGCTCAAAAGCGTTGCCTTCTGGTTCTGGGAGTACCAGCGGAGGAACCCCGCCTACCGCAAATTCTCATATGCCATTGAATATTATAGGTCTTATTTCGAAGAGCTTGGCGAACTTGAAGTCATCGAGTCTGAAGAGGGCTGCAAGAAATTCGAATCCGACGCCTTTGACATGGAAGACCCCAATCCGAAGAACCATCCCTATGCCTTGTATCTTGAGGAGAAATACGGAAGGGAAGCTCGCCTTGCTTTCTGCAAGCTATCATTCTTGGTTGAAGCAGTGAGGAGACGTTTCCATAGACTGTACCGCAACTGCTACATCGGGCTAGATACTGACGAAGCACTCACTGCCGTCCTCAAGGGTAAGCCTGTCGCATTTGAGAGCAAAGACCATTCTGATATCAATGCTTTACTTCGTTCTTATTATAAATGGGCAATGAGCATCGATGAGGAGGCTCCGAATCATTACATGGCTGACTTGGACAAGACGTCAGGCATTCTTTTGAACCACAAGCAAGCACTCAAAGATCCTGAACAAGTTATGCGTGAACTTCATGCCGTCAAGATATTCAATGCAACCATGGAGAGTATTTTTACAAACAAACGGATAAGCGATGAAACATTGGAGGCGGTTTACAAACTCTGTCTTTCTGGAGAAAATATCGTAAGTGCCGACATAACACGACTCATTCTATTGTGGATGTGGGACAAGGCCCATGAGGAAGATGAAAATAGCCCGCTTGATTTCGATACTGTTCAAAAGCTCCTCAAGCAAGCTATCCCGTTAAAGTACAGATACAATGACAAGATAGCCACATTGCTTCAAAAAAAGCAGAGGCTTCTCGAATATTACGAAAAGATCTGCAACAAGATCAATACGATGAATCCGCTTTGCACCAAGCAAAATGGAAGGCAACTCCCCTCGATAAAAGACGTCCTTAGCCTTTAAGGCTCTTCCCGCCGCGTTCATCGCCTTTCTTCCGCCCCTTCTCAAAACTTCCTTCGAAAACTGAACGATAACCATCTGATCTTTCTGGTCTTGTGAGAGACAAAAGGTGTCTAGACCTCTTGTCCACATCGTCCCGCGTGCCTTGATTAGACCGTAGCCAACATGAACGGCGCGATGGAGGGCGGTCACAGAGACCGCACTTCAAAGCTCCGCCAGCCCCCAACTCGGGGTGCTTCTTGGAGGCTATCATGAACGAGGCCATGAAAAAGATCGTTGGTTCGCCGAATGTCGACAACTCGCAACACCGTGACCCCAGCAACGATGTCGATCCCACCAAAGGCACTGGCGGTACCGGAGGTGCCGGTTTCACCGGTGGCACTGGCGGCACTGGCGGCACCGGTTTCATTGGCAGTACCGGTGCTTCTGGACTTGGTGGTGATGTCGGCAAAGCCATCAACTCCATCATGGACATGAATGAAAGCGTTGAGGATTTTGCCAAGCATGTTGCTTACGCTGGACTTTACGGCGCCACCGGCGGAGCGGGCGGGATCGGCACTCTTGAAGAAATCCAAGAAAACGTGTCGCTTGCGGACATCAGCAAAAAGTTCTCGAAGCAGATCGGGAAGTTGGAGGACACCGAGGAGATCTTGAAGGACTTCAACGAGTGCCAGGGTGTGTTCAACCTTGTCATGTCAAAAACCAACGCGGTCAATGCCTACTTCGCGTTCATGCAGGGCAAGCGCCTCCTCAAGCTCCAGTCCATCCGCAGCGGCAAGAACAGCCGCGACTGGATCAAGTGGATCACCGCCAAGCTCCCCAACCTCAAAAAGCGTACCCGGGAGAAGTATATGAGCCTGGCAGCTGTTCCCGGAGTGGAAAACCACTTTGAGTATGGGGTCGAACGCCTGGCTGAGTTCGGCGTCATCTACTCCCCGAAGAGCGACACGGATAAGACTGCGCTGGGCAGCGACCCCTTCAGCAACTATATGAAGTCGTTCAATCTTGAGATGGGCACCAGCCACGACGAACGCAAGAACTATGTTGATGCCGTCATCGAGGTGAACAAGCTGAACCGTATCAAGGTCGAATTCCCTTTGGATGTGATGATCAACTTCCTTCGTGTGCAGGACACGCTGACGGCTGAAGAGCGCAAGCACCTGAAAAAGCTGTACGATGAAAACCAGCAGAAGCCGGTGGACCTTCTCACCCAGATCATCGCCAAGGAGTTGAACCGCAAGAACTTCATCGCGGGGACTGACACTCCTTCATCCGAAACGGGGGCGTCCGGTGATACCCAGAAGGCTTCCATCGATACCAGCACCGATGATTCTCTGACGGGACTGAATATCGACCGGATGGTGAGCACCCTTTGCAAGTCGCTGAAGCCCGTTGCCTCTAACACTGCCAAGCTTGATGGCAAGTTCGACCGGGACGCGTTGGTCCAGCTCAAGGTCTACATCGAGCAGTTGCTGGAACTTCCCCAGGATGCCCAGACCGAGGCTGCTTAACCCTGAATGACCACCAAGGCCCCTCTGGGATAACCTGGAGGGGCCACCACAAGGACAAACCATCATGAAGATATTCCTTTCCTCTCTGAGCATCCCCGTGCTCAAGCGGCTGCACGAAATCAACCCTGCGTTGAAGCCCAACGTGCTTATCACCTTCTATGGGCTCAATTACCCCAAGGACTACACCAAGACCTACAGGAACATGATCAACGGGTTGATCCTGGACTGCGGTGCATTCAGTCTGAACAATAAAAATCTTGGCCATGAGGCCCACGCGCTTGAATGTGACAAGCTCTTCATGCAGTACAGGGACTACACAAAGTTGACCCAGAACGATTACGACTTCCTGTTCAGTTTCGACGACGACTTCACTCCCGATGGTTTCGACCATAACTTCCAGCGGTTACTCGACCTTGAAGCCGCCGGTGTCAGGGCGGTGCCGGTCATCCATAATCTGCACAATCATGAGATCGACTTCTTCATCAGCGAGAAGCCCAAATATCCGCTCGTTGCCATTGGTCAGTGCCGGGGGGATGACCGGACCAATCTCAGCGTCCTCTTCGAGGCGGTAGACAAGCTCTACAGGGAAAGGATCAGGGTTCATCTCTTCGGCATGTCGACCCCTAGCCTCATCAGCCACGTTCCTGCTTACTCGTGCGACTCTGTGACGTGGAATGATTACGCGAGCAGGGGGCGCGCCCTGTACTATAACCCCGAAGTGAACTTCCTGAACAAGGAAAACTTGATCTACTTCCCCAATAAGGAAAAATTCAGCAATCTTGGGAATGCTGTCTACTACAAGGACTACAAGTACATGGATGCATTTCTGGATCACATTAAGTCCAAGCTTGGCCTTGTTCAGGATGACCTCATCGCTGCACAGACCCAATCAATGTCGCTGAGTTTGGTGAATGCCCTTTACTTCATGGAGTTGGAGGAGCGGATCAACGAAGACAACCGACTGAGGGGGATCACGTTCGAGTAAAAGGGTCAGATTTCAATGCCTAAGGACCGGTGTCGAGCCGGTCCTTTTTTTATGTGCAATGCCAACCAAATGCGCAGCATCCTGCGCAAACGGTTCCGTCACTACCTGACATCCCGATTTTTTGGGACCAGTGATAGAGATATTACCTCATAAACACAGGAGGTTATCTCTATGTCCAAGAAAACTGCCGATACTCCCAAGGATGGTTCCAAGCGGAAGCACTTCGAATCGAAGTTTGATGAGAAGGTCCTCAGGGACATGATCAATGCCGGGAAAACCGCTGACGAAATTCAGCAGGCCCTTGGCGTGGTCAGCAAGCAGAGTCTCAGGCAGCACGTCTTGAAGCTCATCACCCGTGACCGCAAGGTCTACGAGGTGCCGGGCCTGTACGTCCGAAACTTGAAAAGGCCCATGGTCAATTTCAAGGGCGAAGTCCGCCTTACCAGGAACATGCTGGACTTCCCCGGATCGACCTACGAGCCCAATGACCAATTCGAAATCGAGATCGATAACGAAAAGATCGTTCTCCTCAGGATCATTGATGCGGTACCCACTGCGGCACCTGAACCGGAAAGCTCGGAGGGGCTATAACTGGAATCGGTCACACCTGCCTACAATGGTGGGTGTGACCATTCGCAGGGCATAGGTGTCCTTCGGCATTTTTTCATTTTTTGGGACATGAAAATATCCCCTCAACTCTCAGCGAAAATTCACCAAACGAGACAAACTGCTTTGCCGTTATCAAAGCAATAGCTGTCAGGCTCTTTCATCTTGTCTTGCATGGCATCAATACACCATAGCCTGTTCTCAATTTTCTTTATCAAAATATTATCTTTAAAATCGTGATCCGATATCGATGGACAAGCCACGCCAACATATGCTCACAATTGAATAAATAGGACAGAGATACAAAGACAACAAAACAACAAGCTACATAAAAGATTTACCAACCATCAGCTTTCCCAAGTAATCCTTAAATGGATACGTATCGAAATAGGTATGACAATTTTTCAGCATCTGTTGGAGCATCTTTGCCACAGAAAGGATGCCACCACCTTGCCGTTCGTTAAAATTTTCAAAGAAGTACTCCTCAAATGTGCGCGCTTTTGAAGTGTCGTCACCATCTGTAACGGACATCATACGGAGAAATTTCTTAAGGAATCGACGTAGATTGAACAACTTAAAGTCAATGCTTTGAATTATTACCTGGGGGCTAATCGAACATGCATCTTTCATCTTCGTTATTTTATTCTTCTTAAAGAATGGATTTTTATAACGGCACTCGATTCTAACAAAGTCATCGGTGTCAACAGTTTTATGATACACATACGACCCAAGCGTTGCGGCTGTTCTTGGGTTACTGCAATAATATGTAGTGTTATATACTTTCGCCAACGACTTCCTGGAATACTTCTGGACCATGGTACATGCGATGATACTCAAAAGCCTTTCATTGTCATTGCTTCGAAGGTCCATCGAGTACTCTACAGACGTAATCACATAGACCAATCCAAATACTTTCTCAATGTATTCAATTAAATCTGGAGAAGGGTGGATCAGTCGAATGGACAGCCCCTTGTAGAAGCCCTGAAACGAAACAAAAGTAAAAACAACTTTATATTTAACCCCTTTGACATCAACGAATCCACAAGATATCGACTTTGAATCTTTGACATAATGAACATTCGTACAGTGGTTCTTAATAATTTCTTTTGCAGTTGATCTGCTGAAACATTTTACCGGATAAAAAATTTTCACAAAGTCTATTGACAGAGCGATTGATATGTCAAAAGAGTCGAAGTCAAGATGCTGTTGAAGGTAGGAGAGCTTTGACGCGTCTTTAGTCTTTAAATACTCGATGGAGTCAAATTCTGAGTTTTTTGAAAAATTACATAAATAATTATAATACTCCTTAAACTTAGTACGATTTTGAAATATATTTCCGACATCTTGTTTGTCATTGACGGATTTCATCTACATATTCCCAATGCAATTTCCATTTTTTACTTTCCATAACAAGACAACGTCTGGTTTTGGGATTTCATTAACGGCACTGCCGTCCACTCGCAGCCCCTTCTTCCTCATTCCCTAACACCTCTGCGACGGATTGTCAGCCTCTGCACTACGTTGACACGCATTGCGACAGTCACATCAGGCCAATGCCCTGCAAAACGACGAGGATATAATCCTCTACATACAGATATTAATAGTCAATGAATACACCTTTAACCAGGAGGTTGCCTGATGCTACTAGCACTATCTGGCCCATTAGGGCTTGTCGTTGGCGCTATGCAGTCAGATATATTCAGGGAGGTACTAAAAGCAGCTATTATCGTCGTAATACGAAAATCACTGTAGCAGTACTTTTCACGGGGAAGGCACTCTTATGTGGTGCCTTCTTCTTTTGAACGCTTAGAAATAACGGCAATCGCACTGATCTCCTTCCGCATTTTTTCTCTGTCTTGAAAGATATATTAAATCATAGGGTGCCAATGTCCGTTTTATCATAGAAACGGACATTCAATCCAACGTCCTGCATAAATCAAAGCATATTGGCGAGTTACCTAGGGTTCTCCGATGGGGATGCCCCGTCGTGCCGTTTTGTATGAATGATTTTACCATCATGGAAAGGAAAACGGACATTCAAGGAGGAGATATGCGAGTAGAACCAATTCGAGAGGAACAGCACGTCAAGGCGATCAAAAAGTTACTTCGCGACAAGCCAAGAGACAGATTGCTCTTTATCCTCGGAATCAACAGTGGTCTTCGTGTGCAAACAATCCTCACAGAGTTGCGTGTAAAGCATCTGCTTTATGCAAAGCTCGGGGACAGCATTACGGTCAAGGAAAGAAAAACAGGGAAGACCAACGTCTTTGTGGTCAACAAGGAAATCAAGAAAGCCTTCGACGAATACTACGCGGAGGTTAAGCCCGACGAAAACCATTTTCTATTCCGCAGTCGCAAGGGGGCGAACTACCCCCTGACAACATTCCGAGTTACCCGGCTCGTGAAGGAATGGGGAGCGATGATTGGACTAAAACAGAATCTGGGGGCCCATTCGCTCCGAAAAACTTTCTGTTGGTTCCAACGGACCAAGTACGGAACCAGTTGGGAGGTCCTGAGCCGAAGACTCAATCATAGCTCGCCCAGTATCACTCGATGTTATCTGGGTCTAACAGATGAATGCGTCACTGAAATTCTTCACCACACAATATAAACAGGATGGGCCTCATAGCGAGGCCCATCAAAACCATTTGGTTTGAGTAGATTGACGACGAATTACCGGATCATATAAAATTTATATTTTATCTTGTACGAATTTTATACAGTGATATACTGCCTTGTTGCAGTGCAACTCCATAAACAATCCACTGGCACAGAGTCGCGCGGCTTGTATGTTTAAAAAACAAATATTTTCGATGGGTTAAGGAGGAGCAGATGCCCCTGGAAACGCTTATGGCACTGGAAGAAGAGCTGGGACGGACCATGACACCACAGCAACTCGCTAAAATGCTTGGCGTATGCACGAACACGGTGCGGAAGTACCGCGCCCGGTGGGGTGGTGTTGAGGTAGTCCCTGGGAAACTCAGGTTCTTTGAAAACAAGGTTCGGGAGGCAATCCATGCCAGCACTGATTACGAAATTCAGTCCGCCGCGGTGGCGGGCGGTCGTCACCGTCAACGGAAAACGGAAGGAAAAACTCTTTCCCGACGGGACCGAGATGAGCAGACGAGCTGCGGAAAAATGGGAGGAAAGACAACGGCGCAAGCTGAAGAAACCGACCCCGATCGACACGGACTCGCCGCCGACGGTGATTGACCTGGCAAACTCCTACCTCGACTTCGTCAAGGAACGACAGTCCAAAAAAACCTACGCTGAGAAGCATGGGGTCTTGAAGCGCTTTGTCAGCCGATTTGGCAAGTCCACGTTTCTTGAGGACATCACCGTCCCCGAAGGACTAAAGTTCCTTACAGAGCAGTATAGGAAGCGTTCGGGGTACGCGGCGAACAAAGAGCGAAAGGTCCTCGTCACCGCCTGGAATTGGGGCAAGAGGTATCTGGCGAACTTTCCTGACCGCCAGTGTCCATTTCAGGTCATCGACCGGTTCCCGGAGACGCGACAGCCCCGGTATGTCCCACCTGAGGAAGACTTCTGGAAGGTCTACGAGGTCGCTTCAGGACAAGACCGGGTTATGCTGCTGGTATTCCTTTTCCTCGCCGCACGGCGTGGAGAAGTTTTTCGACTCAAGTGGGCGGATATCGATTTCGCAGGCAATACCGTCACCCTTTGGACGAGAAAACGCGCAGGAGGTGATCTGGAACCTGACCCGGTCCCCATGGTGCAACGGCTCAAGAAGGTCCTCATGGCGTGGTGGGAGCACCGCCCCATTGTCTCCGAGTACGTGTTCGTAAATGTGGAGGAGCATGCCTTCTGCAAGGAATACCTGGGGCAGCCGTTCACCAACCGGCAGCACTTCATGGAGCGACTGTGCAAGAAAGCAGGGGTCAGGGAGTTCGGGTTTCACGCGATCCGTCACCTCACGGCGAGTCTTCTTTACCGTGAGGGACAGCCCGTGGCGGTGGCCCAAGCTGTCCTTCGTCATAAAAGCCCCCAGACCACGACCCGCTACCTCCAGACCCTTGGTCTCAAGCAGACCCAGGAAGCCATGGAAGCCGTAATGGGACAGCGCGGTCCCAATAAAGTCGTCAGCATTCAGAAGGCTTCCCAAGAGTGAGAGGGAATACCAGACTATTGAAGTCGCAAATGTGGACTTCGTGTGGACCAACGAAAAAGCGGGTTACCCTGGACAGGTAACCCGCTGAATTTCTTGGCGTCCCCAAGGGGATTTGAACCCCTGTTACCGGCGTGAAAGGCCGATGTCCTGGACCAGGCTAGACGATGGGGACAAGAATGCTTTCATTGGCTGGGGGACTAGGATTCGAACCTAGGTTGATGGAGTCAGAGTCCATAGTCCTGCCACTAGACGACCCCCCAGCAGGTGAACGCTCAAGAGCGAAATCTCTTACCCGGCCTCCGCTCACCAGTCAACAACTTTTTTCCCTGGCCCCTAGGATGCCTTGGCCAGCCGGCGCGTCCGCTTCTTCAGTTTGTTGATCTGCCGGCGCAGAAGCTCTTTCTGCTTGCGCGCGCCATCGCCGGAAACATCCGCCCGCTTGGCTCGCAGTTCCTGCATCTTGCCCTTCATGGACAAAATCTTGGTCTTGTACGGCGAAACCCGCGTGCCTTCCTCGCCGCCAATCCCGAGCACTTCCTTGATCTGCACCAAAAGTTCGTCCTTGCCCAGTCCGGACGCCCCCGTGATCTGCGGAATCTGCTTCAGACACAGCTCCCGCAGCTCTTTGGCCGTCATCTTGTCCAAGGGCTTCTTCAGATCCAGTTGCAACCCTTCACTCATTTTTCGCCTCCACGAAAAGTATTCGCGCCGTTATCTGCCGTCCGGAGTCACTCTTCGGCGCTTGCCCCGGCCTGCTTTGCCGGACGGCTTCGGCCCGGCTTCGAAATAGGCAACATATTTGGCGTAACATCGGCCCACCGGCGAAGCGAGATCCAATTCCCCCGCCAACCCTCCCAGGTGCGCCGGCCGCGTAACCGGCGGGGTCGAGAAGCGGGGGGGCTCCGCCCGGGCCACATCCAAGGAAATTTGATTCCCTAGCAAGTCAAACCGCACCCTGTCAAAGGCATCGTGCCCCAATGCCGCATTGATTCGGGAAAGAAGTTCGGGAGCGGCAAAAACCATCTCCTGCATGGCCACGGCATCATCGGCCCCAAGCAGCAACTCCCGGCGACGATGCCCGAGCGGACGCACCAGTTCCGCCATCACCGGGCCGACAATCTCCTTCCAGCGCCGGCAGGCCTCGACAAAATTGCGACGGCCTGCCGCATCGCTGGTCGACACGAACCGCTCGATGGATTCGGAAAGCCGTCGCAACATGGTACGAGCACAGGGAAGCGGTCCATGCCGCCTACAGCTTGAGCGCCGTCCGGATGTCGCTGGCGGCATCCGTGCGTTCCCAGGTGAATTCCGGCCGCTCTCGCCCGAAATGGCCGTAGCAGGAGGTCGGTCTGTAGATGGGACGCTTGAGGTCCAGGCGCTTGCTGATGAAATACGGCCGCAGATCGAACACTTCGCGCACGGCCCGGGTGAGTTCCTCGTCGGGAATTTCGCTGGTGCCCTGGGAGGTGACCAGTACCGACAGGGGATCGGCCACGCCGATGCAATAGGCGATCTGGACTTCGCACCGCTCGGCCACGCCGCTGGCCACCAGGTTTTTCGCCACATACCGGGCCATGTAGGCCCCGGAGCGGTCCACCTTGGAGGGATCCTTGCCCGAAAACGCCCCGCCGCCGTGGTTGCCCATGCCGCCGTAGGTGTCCTGGATGATCTTGCGTCCGGTCAGGCCGCAGTCGCCCATGGGGCCGCCGATGACGAACCGGCCGGTGGTATTGATGTAGATTTTGGTCTTCTTGTCCACCATGGCCTCGGGCAGAGTCTGGAAAATGACTTCCTGGCGCACCGCTTCGGCCAGATCCTGATAGGAAATATGTTCGTCGTGCTGGCAGGCGATGACCACATTGTCGATACGCACGGGCTTGCCGTCCACGTATTCCACGGCGACCTGGGTTTTGCCGTCGGGCCGCAGGAAATCAAGAATCTTGTTCTTGCGCACGTAGGTCAGCCGCCGGGACAGCTTGTGGGCCCAATAGATCGGCGCCGGCATGAGGGTTTCCGTCTCCGTGCAGGCGAAGCCGAACATCATGCCCTGATCGCCCGCACCCTGTTCCTCGGGCTTCTCGCGCACCACGCCCTGGGCGATGTCCGACGACTGCTTGTCCACCGCGGAGATGACCGCGCAGGTCTTCCAGTCGAAGCCCATTTCCGAGCTGTTGTAGCCTATTTCCCTGACCGTCTCCCGGACGATGGCCGGGAAGTCGGCGTAAGCCCGCGTCGTGATTTCGCCGGCGATGAAGGCCAGGCCGGTGGTGACCAGGGTTTCGCATGCCACATGGGCATCCGGGTCCTGGGACAGAATGGCGTCCAGTATACCGTCGGAAATTTGGTCGGCGACCTTGTCCGGATGGCCCTCGGTGACGGATTCGGAACTGAACAGATACCGGCCCTTGGCGTTGATCATACGGATTCCCCCTTTCCCTGTTCCCGCCGCAGGGCGGACTGGCTTATGGTGCCGCGAGTTTTTTTTGAAACAAAGCGTGAGATCATAGCGGAATCAAGACGAGAAAGCAAGCCGCGTGGCTGGTCTGGCCCGTTCCCTGCGCCCACGCCCTGCTTTTTGCAGTGATCGGCCACTCCCGGCAGGACTTTAGGCCGGGACGGCGCCGATCAGCCGGTTGTCGATGAGTCGGGCCCCGGGAAAACGCACCGCCGCGGCGAAAAGCGCCGGTTCGTCCAGACGGGCCATGGCCGTCAGTCGCTCGGGGTGGACGCATTCCAGATAATCGATTGCGCCATCCGGCATATGTCCGGCGAAATAGTCCCGGACCGCCGCCAGAATCCGGCCGGCATCCCGTTCGCCGTCTCCGGCCAGCCGTGCGGCCAGGGTCAGCCCCAAATTGATGTGTACGGCCTGGCTTCTTTCGGAGGGGCTTAGGTAGACGTTGCGCGAGGACAGGGCCAGTCCGTCCGCTTCCCGTACGATGGGCCGGGCCTCGATGGTCACCGGGAACCCCAGGTCCGTCACCATGCGCCGGATGATGGCCACCTGCTGCCAATCCTTTTGGCCGAAGACGGCGAAGCGGGGCAGGGTGAGCAGAAAAAGTTTGGAAATGATGGTGCATACGCCCCGGAAATGGACGGGCCGGGTCAGACCGCACAAGTGATTGGCCAGTGCGGGCACCTCCACCCAGGTGGCTGCGTCGGGCTGGTACATGGCCTCGGGCGCGGGGGTGAAGAGAATGTCCACACCGGCCGACCGGGCCACGGCCGCGTCGTGTTCCAGGTCACGGGGATAGGCATCCAGATCCTCGCCCGGCCCGAACTGGGTCGGGTTGACGAAGACGCTCGCCACCACGATATCGGCGTGTTCCCGGGCGTAGCGGAGCAGGCTTTCGTGGCCGGCGTGCAGGTAGCCCATGGTGGGCACCAGCCCGACGACGGCCCGCTGCCGGAACCAGTCATGACAACGCTCGCGCACCAATGCCGGATCGGCCAGAATGTCCAAGGCAGTCCTCCCTGTTTTTGCGGCCTCTAGCCCATGGCGGTCCGCCTGTAAAGTCGGCCATGACAAGTCGGTCCGCCTTGAGGTAAAGGGAAGCGGCTTTCGTGCAGGCCGGTCTTGCCCGCGACGGGCGGTCCCCAGAACGCCGGCCGGGGAAATGCGCGGTCGTCATCGCAGCCTACCAAGGAGAATGCCATGCCTTTCCGTTCCGCTTGCCGCATCGCCCTGTTGGCGTCGCTGTGCCTGCTGGCCGTCGCCGTTGTCCCGGCCCCGGCCGCGTCTTCCGACACCGAGAGGCCGCCGGTCTTCACGGCGTCGGCCATCCTGCCCCGGTCCGTCCTGTCCGGCCCCAGCCATACCGTGGACCCGATGGTCCGCAACGACGGCTACATGGATATCTACATCCTGCATTCGCCCAAGGGCGACCTGCGGGTGGAATCCACGGCCCTGCTCTATACGCGCATTCACGAGCTGCAGGCGGCCGCAGCCATGGATAAGGTCAATACCGGCGCCGAATTCGCCAAATCCGTGGCTACCTCCGGGGTCAACACGGTCAAGGGCGCGGTCAATCTGGTCATCCATCCCATCGACACCCTGTCCGGAGCCGTTTCGGGTGTGGGCAAGGCCTTTGCCCGGGCCGACGCCAGCATGCAGGACCGCCGCCCCCCCGACGAGGCCGGCGGCGGCGCCAATCTCATCGGCTACAACCGGGCCAAGCGCGAATACGCCAAGCAGTTCGGGGTGGATCCCTATTCCCGCAACAGGATTCTTCAGGCCAGCCTCAAGCGCTTGGCCGGGGCCGGAACCGCCGGAGGGCTGACGGGCACCGTGGCCAAGGTGGCCATTCCCGGCGGGGTGGGCTTGGCCGTCGGCGCCGCCAGCGGCACCAACGCGTTAAACGAGATCGACGTCAGCACGCCGCCGGAAGACCTGTTCGCCCGCAACCGGGCCCGGATGGAGGCCATGGGCGTGACCACGGACGTCGCCGTCCTTTTTAACGAAAACCCGCATTTCACGCCTACCGGGCAGACCCGTCTGGTGGCCGCCCTGGATCGGATGGCGGGCGTCAGGGACCGGGCGGCGTTTATCAATTTCTGCGTGCTGACCGACGACGATGACGTGGCCCGGTTCCGGGAACGCATGGCCATTCTTTACGCCAATCTCAACGCCACCACGGACCGGCTGGAGCGCTTCGTGCCCGTGGGCAAGCTCCTCGCCGCCCGGACCGCCGCCGGCGGCTTCCTCGTGGCCTTTCCTCTGGATTACCTGGCCTGGACGCCCACCATGGCCAGTCTGGCCCGGATTCTGGGGAGCGCGGCCACGGACAGCCGGGCGAGTGCCAAAAAACTTGTCGTCACGGGCGAGATCAGCCCGATGGCCGCCGCCAAACTGCGTCAGGCCGGCTGGTCCGTGGTCTGTCTGCGGGAAGGGATGGCCCCGGTCCGGCCGGCGCACAAGAAATAGCCCCGGATCAGGCTGCGTCGGGGGAGGCGACCGGAGGCAGGGCGTCGTCGTAGAGCACCCGTTCCAGGCACAGGCCGGCGGCCGGGGCAGTGGCCGGGCCCAGCCGTCGGTCGCCCGCGTCCAGGAGCCGACGGATGTCGTCCGGCGCAAGGCGGCCCCGGCCGACTTCCACCAGGGCCCCCATCATGTTGCGCACCATCTGCTTGAGAAAGCCCGTGGCGGTAAAGCGCCAGACGGTTTCCCGGGGGGAGAGGCCCGGCCCGGCCTCCAGGGCCAGCACGTGCCGGACGGTACCCTTGACCGGGGAGCCGGCGTTGCGGAAGGCGGCGAAATCATGCTCCCCGACGAATTCCCGGGCCGCCGCCGTCATGGCCGCCGCATCCAGGCCGTCCTGGCGTCCCACATCCCAGACGTAGGGCCGTCGCCAGGGCAGAAGAAAGGTCGGTTCGGTCCACAGGGTATAGGCGTAGATCTTGCCCCGGGCGCTGAAGCGGGCGTGAAAATCCGGAGCGGCCAGTGTCGCCGCCGTGACGCACACGTCCTTTGGCAACAGGGCGTTCAAGGCCCTCTGCCAGGGCCGTCCGGCCAGGGCGTCGGGCACGTCGGCATGGGCGGTCTGCCCCAGGGCATGGACGCCGGCATCGGTGCGGCCGGCGCCGATCACCCGCACCGGGCACGCGCACAGCCTGCCCAGCGCTTCCTCCAGACAGCCCTGGACCGTGCGGTCCCGGGCCTGGAGCTGCCAACCGGAAAAGTCCGTGCCGTCGTAGGCGACGACTAACCGCAAACGGGCCATACGTTTCTTTGGTGCGAGGGGGCGGGGGCCTTTTTCCGCCTGACCGCCCCCGTCTTCCCTACGGATTCGCGCCGTTCGCGGGGGGCTGGGCCGGCAGTTGCAGCTTGGTAAGCATTTCCGTCAAACCGGCCGCCTTCTTGGCTTCCATGTTATTGAGCACCTCGCCGGCCTGGCGACCGCGCATGCCGGCCAGTATCCTGACCGCGATGTTGTTGTCCAGGGTTTCCAGCACCTTGGCGGCCTGCTTGGCGTTCATGTTGGAATAGACGTCGATCAGGTGCTTGAGCTTCTGATCCTTGACGCCCTTGGCCTCGTCCAGCATGCCCCGTAGGTTCGTCTCCATCTCCTTGAGCTTGGCCACCCGGCTGTTGAGATCGGCCTCCAGGGTCTTGAGGGCCTGTTCGCGCTGATCGAGTTCCTCCTGGCGCTTGAGCAGCCCTTGGGCGGTGGGGGGCGTCGTCGCGGCCGGGGCCGCCGGAGCCGGCTGGGCCTGGGCCGTGTTGGCCGGAGCCGGCGTCTGCTGGGCCAGGGCCTGGGTCGGACCGGGCAGGGGGCTGGTCACGCTCCAGAGGGGCATGGCCGTCTGCCTGACCGGCGGATTCGGCAGCATGAGGTCGAGGCCGAGAAAGACCAGGATGCCGAGCTTGACGGCGGCGATCATGACGAAGACGCGCAGCACCTTGGACGCCCGGGGAGCGATGGCGCCGGACAGCCGCTCCAGCCGGTCGAGCAGAGCCTCAGACAACCGGCGGATGATAGCGCACCGAGGCCATTTCGTCGTTTTCCTTTTGCTCTTCGAGGTTCTGTTCGATGGCATGACGTTTCGCCTTGTTGGATTTGAGTTTGTCGAGCAGCTTGCGATCCTTGGAGCGGACCACCGCCGTGCGGCGGCAACGCTCCCGGGCCTCGATCAGTTCGCTGAGGCGGGCCTTGGCCGTTTCGATATCCTGGACCAGACGCTCGCGGTAGGCGCGCCACAGCCAGAGCTCGCCCGGGGTGACGGTTTTTTTTCGGGCCATGGTGTCGTCGCGGTCGTCCAGTTCCCGGATGAGGCCGTCCAGGGCCTTTTTATGGGCCAGCACGGCGGCGATGGCCTTGGCCAGCTCCATCTTGGCCCGATCTTCGAGTTGGATGCGCAGGTCCAGGATGCGTTCCAGATTGAAGCGGAAAGGTTTGGGCATGATCGGGTCCCCTGTCCGGCGCCGACGAGCGCCAAAAATGTGGCATCGCCAACGAGGGAAAGCAAATCCCGGACCAGGATCAGCACAAGCCGGCCAGACAGGCGGCCAGTTCCCCGGCCAGGATGGCCGCGCCGCAGAAATCCCCGTTGATGCCGCCTTGTTGCCGGGCCAGTCCGGCCAAGACCCAGATCACGGCCGCATTGAACAGACAGGCCCAGAAGGTGACGAGCGGACCGACCAAAAGCAGGCTGTAGACCAGGGCCGAAACGACGGCCGTCAGCGTTGCCCCGCCCGTGGCTCCGGACAGAAAAAGCGCGCCGAGGCCCGGTCGGGGGATGTCCCGGCTCAGGCGCATGAGGACAACGGCCGCCCCCCGGCCCATGGCCGGCGCCACGGCCAGCATCCAGAGCCGTCCGCCGCCGAGCAGCTCGGCTCCCAGACAGGTCTGGCCGGTTAAGGCCACGCCGATGGCCATGGCCCCGAACGCGCCCACCCGGCTGTCCTTCATGATGGCGAAGAACCGTTCTCCCCGGGCCAGACTGCCCCAGGCGTCGGCCACGTCGGCAAAGCCGTCCAGATGCAGCCCCCGCGTGCAGATGAGGTTGGCCACCGTATAGGCGAATCCCCCGGCCAGGGGATGGCCGCTGCACAGCCCCAGGGCCAGAGGAATGGTCAGGACCAGGCCGAGGGTGGCCCCGACGGCCGGGAAATAGGGCAGGCTGGCGGCCAGGTCCGGGTCGCTCGTGGCCGGGCCGAGCCGGGTCAGAAAACCCAGGGCGGTCAAATACTTGGTGATGATGCCCACTTGCTTAGGCTTCCTCGGGCAGGTTGATGCGCAGGGCATCCCCGGCGCGCAGCCCCAGGAGTTCCGCCGCCGAGGCGCAGGGGGCGGCCAGCTCCAGATAGCCCTGGCTGCCGGCCAGGATGCCGATGGCGCCGGCGGGAATGGCGGCATAGGTCGAGACGGGGTGGAGCGGCAGGGGGCGCGGGGCGAGCAGGGCGGGCGAGCGCGGCAGGCGACCGTAGCCGGCGATGTCGCAACTCGTCACCACATTGCCGAAGCGGTCCACCGCCAGCACCCGGGCCGCCACGCTCGCCCCGCGGCGGATCGGCGAAAGTCCGGCCAGGCGGTGCAGGTCCGCCGGCGGGATCGGGCGGCCCAACCTGGACGCCTCCTCGCCCATGGCCAGCCGGGCGGCCAGAGGCGCGAACACGTCCCGGCCATGAAAGGTGGCGCTCGCCGGCGGCGTGGCCGGCGTGGCGTCAAAAGCCTGGACCGGATCGGGCCGTTCCAGGACAAGCGTCAAAATTCCGTTGTCCGGTGCCAGGATGCGCCGCCCGTCCGTCTCCAGGAGCACGACCCGGCGCTCGGTGCCGACTCCGGGATCCACCACTGCCGCGGCCACCGAGCCCGGCGGCAGCCAGGGAAGGCTTGCGGCCAGGAAAAAGGCGGCCTGGGCGCGGTCGTGGGCGACCACCTGATGGCACAGGTCGAGGACCGGCACGCCGGGTGCGGCGGCGGCCAGCACGGCTTTCATCTGGCCGACATAGGGCTCGGTCAGGCCGAAATCCGTCAGCAGGGCGATGAGCGGCGCTTGGGCAACGGACTGACGCATAGATGCTCCGGTTGAAGAGGCCTCCGTCGGCCGGGCGAGGCGCTGCCTCTCCCGGACCCGCATCGCCAGGGCGCTGTCCTGGACCTGCCGGGGGAAATTATTTTCCCCGGTCCCCCTGTTTCGGGGACCATATTTTTTCTATCGCCCGTAGGCGGGGGCCGGAGACCGTATTTTCCCATTTGCCTTTGGTGCGAGGGGTCCGGGGGCATAATGCCCCGGCCGCCGGAGGCCTTCCCCCCCGTTATTTGGGATCGGCTTCGTCGAAGTCGATTTCATCCAGGCGATCAAGAGTAATGGAAAAGGCCACCGAATAGAAATTATGGAAGAAGTCCACATATTCCACGGAGATGTTGGGCGGCACCGTGAGCATGGCCGGGGAGTAGTTGATGATGCCCTTGATGCCGGCGTCGACCAGGAAATCGGCGGCCCGTTGGGCCCGGTTGACGGGCGTGGTGATAAGCCCGATCTCGATGCCGAGTTCTTTCACGGCATCCTTGAGGCGGCGGGTGCACAGGACCTCGAGCCCCGAGACTTCCTCGCCGATCTTGAACGGATCGCTGTCGAAGGCGCCTACGATGTCGAATCCCCGGAACTTGAAGTCCTGGTGGCGGAGCAAGGCCTTGCCGAGATTGCCCACGCCTATGAGGGCGCATTTCCAGATCCGATCGACGCCGAGGGAATGCTTGATGGAGTAGATGAGATCCTGGACGTGGTAGCCGACGCCGCGCACGCCAAATTCGCCAAAATAGGCAAGATCCTTACGGATCTGGGAAGGGTTGACGCTGCAGGCCCGGGCGAGGAATTCCGAGGAAACCACCTGGGTGCCGTCACGCTTGAAGGTCTCCAGCACTTGCACGTACATGGCCAAGCGCTTGATGGTGGCCTTTGGGATGTGTTCGCTCTTCAAGGCGGCATCCTCTGCTGCCGATGCTGCGGCACGAACTGACGGCGGTTGCCCGGAATCGGGAAAAAGGAGGCCGGAACGATTTCCGGCCTCCTTTCGCGTCGGCAGTTAGCCGATGATGACGCTCTTGAACGGATGGGCGAAGAGCAGGATCAGGCAGACGACCAGGGCGTAAATGGCCAGGGACTCGATGAAGGCCAGGCCCAGGATCAGGGTGACGGTGATTTTGCCGCTGGCTTCGGGGTTGCGGGCGGTCCCTTCGCACGCAGCCTTGAGGCCCATGCCCTGCGCCAAGCCGCAGAAAGCGGCGGCGATGCCCATGGCAAAAGCGGTAGCCCAGGAAATGGTGCTGATGACGCCCAGGGCGGCGGCGTCGGCGGCGAACGCGGCCGAAGACAGGGACAGCAGGGCAGCTGTAGCGAAGATGGTCAGGAATGCCTTACGCATGTCGATCCTCCTGCAAGCAGGTGTTATGTGTTACGGTCCGAAGGACCATTTCCCCCGAGTCTAATGGGCGCGTTCCAGCGAGCCCATGAGATAGATCATGGTCAGCATAAAGAAGACGAAGGCCTGGATGCAGTCGGACAGGGTGAACAGGAAGTACATGGGGAAGGTGCTGACGACCGGTGCCAGGGAGAACAGCAGCAGCAGCACGATTTCCTCGCCTCGGATGTTGCCGAAAAGCCGCAGGGTGAGCGAAAGCGGTCGGGCCAGATGGGAGATGACCTCAATCGGCATCATGAGCGGCGTCAGCCACCAGAACGGCCCCATGAAATGCTTGATGTAACCCAGGCCCCACAGGCGCAGTCCCCACAAGTTATAATAGAGGAACACCGTGATGGCCATGGCGGCGTTGGTATTGACGTTGCTGGTGGGGGAGTCGAAGCCGGGCACCAGTCCGATCAGGTTGCAGGTGATGATGAACAGAAACAGCCCGCACAGGACCGGAAAGACCTTGCGGCCTTTTTCGCCGACATTGGTGACGACGAAATTTTCCAATCCGCCGATGACGGTCTCGAAGATATTCTGGAGACCCGAGGGAATCATTTCCATGCGGCGGGTGGCGAGCAGGCCCACGACGATGAGCAGCAACATGACGAACCACGCGTAGACGACGTTGGTGTCGATGACTTGGGCGTGAAAGGTTTCGTTGAGCTTATAGATCCCGAGATCCTTTGCAACCTCGTTGACGAGCAGAACCGGATGCGGCAACCCACCAGCCATGGCCCTAAGCCTCCTTTCCCGTAAGCGTTTGACGTGCCCTGGTGTCGGCGTGGCGCACCACGCCCCATGCGACGATGTTGAGAACGACCGTGGAAGTGCCGACCAGAAGCGGCAGCGGTCTGGCCCCGAACCAGGCGATGCAGGCGTACAGCGCCACGCCGGTAAGGGCGAGCCGGAAATAGAATCCGAACAGCAAGGACGCCATGGCCATGCGCGTGAAGGTACGGCCGGCGAGGTGCTGTCCGAACCGGGCCAGGGAAGAGAAATTGACCGCGACGATGACCGTCCCGGCGACCAGGGACCACGCGCCCGCCCAAACGGCGGCGAGCGGCAGGCAGACGACGGCAATCAGGCCGGTCAGGACGATCTGCCAGCGAACCAGCTCACGCACCGCAGGGTGATCGTACCCCCGGCGCCACAGCCAGCCGTCCAGCCGGTCCCGCATCCTACGTAGCATCGCCGTCATGGTCTTTCTGCGTATCCTTGTCGGCCTGTTGGATTTTTCGCACTTCCAGCAGGACATTTCTAAACCCGGCCGCGATCCCCAGTACTAAAAAAACGAGTAACATCCACGGGCCGGTCCCCCACCACCGATCCAGCCAATAGCCGATGGCCAGTCCGATAAAGGTGGCGGACACCAGGTTGAGGCCCACCACCGAAGCGGAGGCAATGGCCTCGCGCAGGTTCCGGTCCTTGATGAGCTTCCCGAACACCATGCCGTCTCCCCGGGGAGGAGACTGGGCGGCTCCCCGGCTGGCGGCCGTCGCGGCCACGCTTCGTTCACAAGTTCACAAACTCACCGGCCCTACCATGTCTTTCGGATAAAAGTCAACGGGCAGGCCTGTGTTCCAGGATTTCCCTCAACAAAGAACCGTTGGGTTTCATAACGCCGACGGGCCCGGGGCACAAGTCGAAAAGCGCGGACGGACACGCTCTTTTGCTCCATGACAACCGGCGGCCTCTGGGGTAGGGTAGTCGCGAATCTCTGCCAAGGAGGGAATTCATGAAACGTGTCCTGCTTGCATTTTTGGTCATGTGTCTGGTCGTGGTCGCCGCCTCCGTCGCGTCGGCCCAGGGCAAATATGTTTGCGTCAAGACTGACGGCTCTCCGGTGGCGGGCATCATCCTGCCGCGCGGGGCCAAACAAGATCCCAGCGTGATCTGCAACGCCGTGGTTCCCCAGTGCTTCCTGACCTGTAGCGCGGTCCAGAAATTCCACGACGGCCAGTCGGAGCTGCCCCCCGGGCTGCCCACGGTCAAGGTGACGCGCCGGATGCTTTCCTCGGTGGGCGAGCCGGCTTTCGAGTCGCCGCAATATTGCGCCAGCCAGTACCAGAATTGCCTGGCCAACTGCCGGGGCGACAACGCCTGCCGGGCGTTTTGCGAGAGCGTGCGCTCCGGCTGCGGTACGGGGAACTCCGGCCGCTAGGCAACCCAACGCCATGAACCACGAGGCGCCTGCCTGGCGCCTCCCGCGGTCCCGGGCTCCGGGGGGGCGGCACCAGCCTGCCGCCCCCCCGAGTCCGGATCTTTTCCGCCAGCCTGCCATGGAATATCTGGGAACGGTTATCCGGCCGCCGAGCGAGGCCGACAGCATCCTTGTGCAGGCCGTTTACGGCTGTCCGCACAATGCGTGCTCCTTTTGCGGCGCCTACCGGGACAAACCGTTCGGCATGAAATCCGAAGCCGCCCTGCTGGCCGACCTGGACGAGATCGCCGCCGGCGATCGTCACCGGCGCCGCATCTTTTTGTGCGACGGCGATGCGTTGGCCCTGCCGTTCGACCGGTTGTTGCGGCTTTTGGCGGCCATCCGGGAAAAACTTCCCTGGATCACCCGGGTGGGCTCCTACGCCTCGGGCGCGAGCCTCGGCCGGCGCAGTGATGCGGCATTGGCCGAGCTGCGCCGGGCGGGACTGGCCAAGGTCTACCTCGGCCTGGAATCCGGCGATGACGCCACCCTGGCCGCTATGGGCAAGGCTACCGACGTGGCCGGCATCGTGGCCGGCGGCCGGCGGGCCAGGCAGGCCGGGATGACGGTCTCGGTCTCGGTGCTGCTCGGTCTGGCCGGGATCGACCGCTCGGCCGTCCATGCCCGGCTGACCGGCGAGGCCATAACGGCCATGGCCCCGGATCAGGCGGCGGCCCTGTCCCTCATGCTCATTCCGGGGACGCCTCTGGACGTCCTGGCCGGGCAGGGCCGCTTCGTCCTGCCCGATGCGGCCGGGCTTCTCCGGGAATTGCACACCCTGCTGACCCATACCGACTTCCGGGGCCTTTTTTTCGCCAACCACGCCTCCAACTACCTGCCGTTGCGGTTGCGCCTGCCCCGGGACAAGGCGGCCGGCCTGGCCCGCATCGAAGCCGCCTTGGCTGGGGATATTCCCCTGCGCCCGGAAGCCGCCCGGCGGTTGTAAGGGAAGCAGGCCTCCGGTGGCTGGGGCCGGACGCCCGGCTGGCAGGCATGATGCCCCGGACCCCTCGCACCGAAGAGAAGCTTGTTCGCACTGGGATTCCCGGTTCCCTCGCACGGGAGAAAAACCGGAGAAGACGCCCCCGAATCAGGGGGACCGGGGGGAATGCTTCCCCCAGGCTTGCCCGGGTGGCGCCCTGGCGGAGAGAGCCGGGAGAGGCGGCACCTCTCCCGGCTCTAGGCGTCATTTCGCGGCGGGTTCGACGGCGTTCGGCTCGGCGGCCGGCTCCGCGTCCTGCTTGCGGGCCAGCGGCCAGACCTCGTCGATGCGCTTGACCGGGAAGACCTTGATCCGGCCGCGCAGGTCGCGGGGGATGTCGCGCAGGTCCTTCACGTTCTGGGCCGGGATGATGACCCGCTTCATGCCGGCGGCCACGGCGGCCAGGATTTTTTCCTTGATGCCGCCCACGGGCAGCACCCGGCCGCGCAGGGTGATCTCGCCGGTCATGGCCAAGTCGTTGCGGATCGGCGTGTCGGTCAAAAGCGAGATCAGGGCCGTGACCAGGGTGACGCCGGCCGACGGGCCGTCCTTGGGCGTGGCGCCGGCCGGAACGTGGATGTGGATGTCGTGCTTTTCGAAGATCTCGGGATCGATGCCGAGCTCCTTGGCCCGGGATTTGGCGTAGGTGAGCGCCGCCTGGGCCGACTCCTTCATGACGTCGCCGAGCTTGCCCGTGAGCTGCAGGCCGCCCTTGCCGGGCAGGGTGGCCGCCTCGATGTGGAGGATGACCCCGCCGACCGGCGTCCAGGCCAGCCCCACGGCCACGCCCGGCGGCAGGTCGGTTTCCCGCTCGTCGTCCAGGAAGCGGGGCGGACCGAGCAGCTTGTCCAAGGAGGCCATGGTCACCCGGAAGGGCGGCGTCTCGCCTTCGGCCTTGCGCCGGGCCAGCTTGCGGCACACGGCCCCCACTTCGCGTTCGATATTGCGCAGGCCCGCCTCCCGGGTGTAGTCCCGGATGATCCGGGACAGCACCTGGTCGGAGATACGCATGTCGTCCGGCTCCAGGCCGTTTTCCTTGATCTGGCGCGGCAAAAGGAAGCGGCGGGCGATCTTCACCTTTTCCTGCTCGGTGTAGCCGGGCAGCTGGATCATTTCCATGCGGTCCAGAAGCGGCGCCGGGATGGTGTCCAGCATGTTGGCCGTACAGATGAACATGACCTTGGACAGGTCGAAGGGCACGTTCAGGTAATGGTCCGAGAAGGAGAAGTTCTGTTCCGGGTCCAGGACCTCGAGCAGGGCCGATGACGGATCGCCCCGGAAATCGGAGCCCAGCTTGTCCACTTCGTCGAGCATCATGACCGGGTTTCTCGTGCCGGCCTGCTTGATGTTCTGGATGACCCGGCCGGGCATGGCCCCGATGTACGTGCGCCGATGGCCGCGGATTTCCGCCTCGTCGCGCATGCCGCCGAGCGACATCCGCATGAACTTGCGGCCGAGCGCCCGGGCGATGGACCGGCCAAGCGAGGTCTTGCCCACGCCGGGAGGGCCGACGAAGCACAGGATCGGGCCTTTCATGCCGGGGTTCAATTTGCGCACGGACAGGTATTCGAGGATGCGCTCCTTGACCTTTTCCAGGTCGAAGTGATCCTCGTCCAGGATGCGCTTGGCTTCCTTGATGTCGAGCCGGTCCTTGGACATCTTTTTCCAGGGCAGGTCCGCCATCCAGTCCAGATAGGTCCTGATGACGGTGGCCTCGGACGAGTCGGGGTGCATGGAGATGAGGCGGCCGAGCTGCTTGTCCGCCTCCTTTTTCACGTCCTTGGGCATGCCGGCCTTGTCCAGGGCGGCTTTCAGCTCGTCGAGCTCGTCGGATTCCTCGCCGCCTTCGCCCAGTTCCCGGCGAATGGCCTTCATCTGCTCGCGCAAAAAGAAGTCCTTTTGCGCCTTGTCCATGCCCTCTTTGGCCATGTTCTGGATCTTGGCCTGCATGGCCGCCACTTCGGCTTCCTTGACGAGCTGCTCGTTGACGAGCCGCAGCCGTTCGATGGGGTCCTCGCATTCGAGCAGGCGCTGGGCCTCCTCCACCCGCATGCGCAGGTTGGAGGCCACCAGGTCGGCCAGTCGGCCGGGTTCGTTGACGCTGTTTAAGACCGCCATGATGTCGGAGGAGGCCATGCCGCGCAACGACAGGATCTTTTCGCTTTCTTCCCTGGCGGCCCGCATCATGGCTTCCTGCTCCAGGGTGATTTCCTTGGTCTCGCGTTCGCTTACTATTTCCACCTTGGCCATGTGGAAGGGGTCGGACTGGATGAACTGTTCGACCCGGGCCCTGGTCAGCCCTTGGACCAGCACCTTGAGGCGGCCGTCGGGCATCTTGAGCATCCGCATGATCATGCCCACGGTGCCCACCCGGTACAGATCGTCCGGGCCGGGTTCCTCCACCTTCTCGTCCTTCTGGGTCAGGATGAGGATGTAGCGGGAATGGTTGAGGGCCGCGTCCACGGCCTGCACGGATTTTTCCCGCCCGACGAACAGGGGCAGGATCATATAATTGAAGACCACGATGTCCCGCACCGGCAAGACCGGCAGTTCCAGCGGGATGTCGGGTTGGGACTTCTCTCCCTGATCGGATTCGGCCACCGGGGAATCGCCGGCCGGCGGTGCGCCGGTTTCGGCTGCGGCCTGTTGCTGCTTCTCGGGGCCGGCGGGATCGTTTTGGGCGTCGCCGGCCACGGGCGACGTTTTCGGATCGGATGGGTTGGCCATGGATGCTGCTCCTTCGAGGCTGACGTGCGATGCATTCTTGGTTGCGCCCCCGACCGTTGCCGGTCGGGCGGTCTTCGGGACCGGGCCGTTCAGCCGCGTATCTGAAAATTGGCGTAGTGTTTGTCGTAGTCGATGGTCTTCGTTTCCACGGCGTCTACCCGGGACAGGGGCGACCCCAGGGGCAGGCGTTCCTTAAACATGTTGAGGGCGTCCGGGGCACCCTGGGCCAGGATTTCCACCTTGCCGTCCGCGAGGTTGCGGACCCAGCCCGTCAGCCCGAGCCCTTGGGCCTGATCGGAGACCCAGGCCCGGAAATACACACCCTGGACCTTGCCGGTAACGGTTGCATGCAGGCTTGGCGTCATGGCTTCCTTCTCCTTGATTAGAGCATACCCTCGGCCTGGAAGCTGAAAAAGCGGTTTTCGGTGACCACCAGATGGTCCAGCACCCGGATATCGAGCTCTCGGGCCGCATGTTTGATGCGTTGCGTGAATTGCGCGTCCTGGACGGAAGGCCTGGGATCGGCGCCGGGGTGGTTGTGCACCAGGATGATGCCGCTGGCCTTGCGGGCGAGCGCCGCGCCCAGGACCTCCCGGGGATAGACCGCCGCCTGGTCCACCGTGCCCTTGCTGACCAGCTCCCAGCCGATCAGCCGGTTCTTGTTGTCCACCAGGGCCATCCAGAATTCCTCATGCTCCGCCGCGCCGATGCGGGCCTTGGCCGCTTCGGCCACGATGTCGGGGCTGGTGAACACCACCCGGTCGCGCAGGGGCTGCTCCTGGAACCTGGCCCAGGCCTCGCGCCACAGGGTCAGGAATTCCTCCACCCCGGGGCCGAAACCCGGTATGTCCCGCAGCTCGCCCATCCGGGCGTTAAGCGCCCCGCGCAGGCTGCCGAACCGGGTCAGCAGCTCCTTGGCCAGGGGCTTGGTGTCGCGGCGCACGTTCACATAGCCCAAAAGCAGTTCCAATACCTCGTAATCGGCCAGGGACCGGGGGTTCTCCATGAGCCGGTCCTTCAAGCGGCGGCGATGGCCGAGGTAGTGGGGATGTTCGTTCTTAGTAAGCATAGTTTTCGGCCTGGGCAAGACTTTCCGGGGAAAAAACAGGGGTATCCGGCACCGGTTCGGGAGCGAAAGGACGCTTTTCGGCCCGGTTCATGATGAAAATCGGGCTTTCCCGCCGCCCGGAGCCCCAAAAATCTGGAAAAGTTCGGCAGTGAGGCCTTCCATGGCCTGATCGGGCCGTCTGGCCCCGGATTTGATTCCGGCCTCGGCCGTGAAGGCCGCTTCGAAAACACGGGCCAGCCCGGCCGTTCCCAAGCGCCGGGCCATGGCCTCCTTTTTTTGGAGGATGTACGGCGGCAGCCGGATGTCCCCGGCCTCGCCGGCGGCCAGCCGCCACATGGTCCGGGCCTCGTAGAGCAGCAGGCCGATGAAGGGGAAGATCATCTCTTCGCCGGCCAGCTCCTTGTCGAAAATTTCGCGCCAGACCGCCGCCGGATCGCGCCGGCTGGCCAGGGCGTCCAGAAAGGCGAAGCCGTCCATGCCCTCGTGGTAGGAGAGCAGGGCCAGATCGGCCATCTCGATCTCGGTGCGGTCGCCAAGGGCCAGCTCCAGCTTGGCCAGCTCGTTGTCGGCCCGGGCCAGATCCGGCGGCAGGGCGGCGGCCAGGGCTTCGGCCACCCCCGGCCCCAGGGCCAGTTGGCGCCGGGAGGCCCAGTCGGCCAACCGGGGCGCCATGTCCCGGCGGGTCAGCCCCGGCGAGACGAACAGCCATTTGCGCTTTTCGGCCACCTTGTAAAACGGCTGTCCGGCCAATCCCTTGGGGATCTTCGGCCCTTTGCGGTCAAACGGGCCCTCCAGGCAGAAAAAAGCCCAGACGTTGTCGTTATAGCCGTGAAGGGCCGGGGCGAGCTTGGGCCAGAATTCCGCCGGCGCCGCTTCGGCTCGGCGCAGGACCACGGCCCGCCGTCCCCCCATCAGGCTCTGGACGGTGAGTGCGTTCCAAAACGCCGGGCCGAGCTCCTCGTCACCCCAGAAGACCTCCTTGGTGAAGCTCTGGCCGGTGTCGGCAAGCAGCCGGGCCACCTTTTCCCGGATGATTTCCGGGTCCGGACAGGCCAGAAAGAAGAAGCCGGGACGTTCCATGCCCCGAGAGTAGCCGAGGCCCGCCCCGGGGGCAACGGGCAGCTGCGGCCGTGGACGCGTCCGTCCGGTTTTTTCCGGTCGCCGGTTCGCCCCCGGCGGGGCGTGAGCCGGGAGTATCCATTGACAGCCGACGGGGATTGGGACTACCTCCGGGCAAACGTCGAGTCCCGCCTGGGGCGGGAGCGGGGGAACCATCCTTTGGGGCGTATCGCGGCAATCGCGTAGGGCAACCTCTTCGGCCCGAGCCCGTCAGCTAACCTCGCAGATGTCGAAGGGGAAACCTCCGGACCGCCGCTGGTTTCCCGGAAACCGCTTGTTCGGAGGGATGCCTATGCCCGGTCGCCTGTCCGCCGGGGGGCCTTGCCGGTCCGCCCGTTTCTGTCTGCTCCCCGTTTGTTATGATCCGCTTGCTCCGCCCCGCCGCCGTCCGGTCCTGGGGAAGCGTCAGCCGTCCGACCGTCGTCCGTGAGGGGAGCCCGTCATGCCCAAACGTCGTTTGTCATTCTGGCACCGTCTGCGCCGCGCCGTCATCGGGGATTCCCTGAGTCTGGCCGACCAGTCGATTTTCCACAAGCTGTCGCTCATCGCCTTTTTCGCCTGGGTGGGCCTGGGGGCCGATGGCCTGTCCTCGTCCTGCTACGGTCCGGCCGAGGCCTATCTGGCCCTCGGGCACCACACGTTTCTGGCCGTGTTCGTGGCCCTGGGCACGGCCTTGACCATTTTCGTCATCAGCGCCGCCTATTCCCAGATCATCGATCTGTTCCCGTCCGGGGGCGGCGGCTACATCGTGGCCAGCAAGCTCCTTTCGCCCAAGGTGGGCATGATCTCCGGCTGCGCCCTTTTAATCGACTACGTGCTGACCATCACCCTGTCCGTGGCCAGCGGCACCGACGCCGTTTTCAGTTTCCTGCCCGATGCCTGGCTGCCGTTTCGACTCCCCGTGGCCATCGCCGGGGTGTTCATGCTCATCCTGCTCAACCTGCGCGGGGTCAAGGAATCGGTCATGGCCCTGGTTCCCGTCTTCATGACCTTCGTCGTCACCCATGCCGTGGCCATCGGCTACGGGCTGTTCTTCCACGCCAGGGAACTGCCGGCTGTGGCCGCCCGGCTGGGCCAGGACGTGGGCGCGGCCCGGAGCGAGCTCGGCCTGCTGGGGATGTTCCTTCTGGTGCTGCATGCCTACAGCATGGGCGCGGGCACCTATACCGGCATCGAGGCCGTGTCCAACGGCCTGCCCATCCTGCGTGAGCCCAGGGAAAAAACCGGCAAGCGCACCATGCTCTACATGGCCCTGTCCCTGTCCATAACCGTGGTCGGCATCATCCTGTGCTACCTGCTTTTCCGGGTTGAGCCCGCGACGGGCAAGACGCTCAATGCCGTGCTGTTCGAGTCCGTGACCGCCGGCTGGGGAAGAACCCTCGGCGGCGGCTTCGTGCTGGTCACCCTGGTGTCCGAGGCGCTGCTGCTGTTCGTGGCCGCCCAGGCCGGATTCGTGGACGGGCCGCGGGTGCTGTCCAACATGGCCATCGACCGCTGGCTGCCGGCCCGGTTCGCCCTGCTTTCGGACCGGCTGGTCACCCAGAACGGCGTGCTGCTGATGGGCCTGGGGGCGCTTGTTCTGATGATCGTCTCCGGCGGTTCGGTGGACCTTTTGATCGTGCTCTACAGCATCAACGTCTTCATCACCTTCGTGCTGTCGCAGCTCGGCATGGTGCGCCACTGGTGGCAGGTGCGGGGCCGGGCCGCCCATTGGCGAAAAGGGTTGTGCCTCAACGGCCTGGGCCTGATCCTGACGGCCTTTATCCTCATTATGGTGACCTGCGTGAAGTTCTTCGAGGGCGGCTGGGTCACGATTCTTATTACCAGCGCCCTGGCCGCCACCGCCTTGGGCATCAAACGGCATTACAACCACGTGGGGCGGCTGATCCGCAAACTCGATATCTTGCGGGCGGTCCTCGACACGGACACCGAAGCCGCGCCGGCCATTGCCGCCAATCCCAAGCCCGTCACCGCACCGGACCTGCTGGCCCCTTCGGCCGTCATTTTCGTCAACGGCTACAACGGGCTCGGCATCCACACCCTGCTGTCCGTCACCCGCCTTTTCGGCAAGGACATCAAAAACTACGTGTTCGTGCAGATCGGCGTGGTGGATGCCGGGGTGTTCAAGGGTGTTGCCGAAATGTCGCGCCTCAAGACCAACATGGAAGAGGGGCTGCAAACCTATGTGGGCGTCATGCGCGCCCGGGGCTATCACGCCGAGGCCATCTCGGCCGTGGGCACGGACGTGGTCCAGGAAATCCTGAAGATGGCCCCGGCCATCCACGAACGGTACCCCAGGGCCATTTTTTTCGGCGGACAGCTCGTTTTTGAGCGGGAGACGTTCCTCACCCGCTTCCTGCACAACTATGTCGTCTTCACTCTCCAGCGCCAGCTCTACCGACTGGGCATGCCCTTCGTCATCATGCCCATCCTGCTGAACGAGTCCGTCCGGGACGCGGAGCCGTCCGGACACGGGCCGGCCCCTGCGGCCGGATGAAAAAATTCCGGTCCGGGATCGTCCGACGCGTCGCGGCCTTGGGTGGGTTCTCCCAAGGCTGTGGAAAGGGCGGTCTCTTGCAATCACCGGGGCCGGGCGTATGAGGAATAGGTCTCTTGGGGAAGGGGCGTTTCCTGTCTTCACCTGTCGGGACCAGGGGTTGGGCCTGCGTCTCGGATCGTATCATAGTGGTATTACGTGAAAATGAAGTCTTCTCCTGCCTGGGAGCTCGTGCGTGGCATCGAGCCCATGTCGCTGTGCGATTGGCCGGGTCGCCTGACCGCCGTGTTTTTTTTCGGCGGCTGCAACCTGCGCTGCCCCCATTGCCACAACGCCGGCCTGGCCTGGCGGCCCGAGACCGCGCCGCCGCTGGCCGCCGCTGCCGTGCGCCGGTTCGTCGCCGGCCATGCCCGCTGGCTGGACGGGCTGGTCGTCTCCGGCGGCGAGCCGACCCTGGCCCCGGGGCTCCCCGATTTCGTGGCCGAGCTCACTGCGCTCGGGCCGGCGGTCAAGATCGACACCAACGGGATGCGGCCGGACGTGGTGGCCGAGGTGCTTGCGCGCACGCCCGGGACCCATTTTTCCGTGGACGTCAAGGCGCCTTTTGCCAAATACGCGCTCGTGACGGGCGGGGCCGTGGACGAAGCTTCGGCGCGGGAGCGCCTGGGCGCGGTCTTTGCCCTGGCCGAACATTTTCCACAGCGTTTCGCGTTCCGCACGACCCTTGTGCCGGAACTGGCCGGGCCCGACCTGGATGGGATCAGGGAGGTCCTTCCGTCGGGATGCCCGCATACCCTGCAACCTTTTCGCGACATCGGGAAACGAGGGGAGGAGAGGCGGCATGCCCAAGCAGATTTGCAAACGCGACGGGTGCCTGGAGACATGGTCCAGCCAGCGCATCGCCCAGGCGATCCTGAAGGCGCTCAAGGCCAGTGGCATCCAGGACCCGCTTCTGGCCAAGCGGCTGGCCCACAAGGTTGAAGACCATCTGGAGGGCATCGACGTCCCGGAGCAGGAGCGCGTCCAGGACGCGGTGGAACTGGTGCTCATGGAGTCGCGCCTTTTCGGCGTGGCCCGGCGCTACATCGTCTACCGGGAAAAGCGCCGCGAACTGCGCGAACAAAAAGCCGCCTTCCTCGACATTGCCGACGTCATCGATACCTACATCGCCAAGACCGACTGGCGGGTGGCGGAAAACGCCAACATGAGCCATTCCTTCCAGGGACTCATGCTGCACCTTTCCGGCACGGTCCAGGCCCGCTACGCCCTGGGGAAATACCCCGAGGAGGTGCGCGAGGCCCACGATCACGGTTATTTCCACATCCACGACCTGTCTTTCGGCTTGGCCGGCTACTGCGCCGGCTGGAGCCTGCGCGACCTGCTGCTGGAGGGATTCAATCTGGAAGGCCGGTCCTGCGCCGGTCCGGCCAGGCATTTCGACGCGGCCCTGGGCCAGATGGTCAATTTCCTGGGCACGCTGCAAAACGAGTGGGCCGGGGCGCAAGCCTTCAACAACGTGGATACCTATCTGGCGCCCTTTATCCGCTACGACGGGCTTTCCTATCGTGAGGTCAAGCAGGCCATGCAGAAGTTCGTGTTCAACCTGAACACGACCTCGCGTTGGGGCGGGCAGAGTCCGTTTACCAACCTGACCTTCGATCTGGCCCCGCCCAAGCATCTGGCCAAGGAAGCCGTCATCCACGGCGGCAAGATGCTGGACGCCGTGTACGGCGATTTCGGGCCGGAAATGGCGATGATCAACAAGGCCTTCCTGGAGGTCATGGGCGAGGGCGACTATGATGGCCGCATCTTCTCCTTTCCCATCCCCACCTATAACATCACGGCCGATTTCCCCTGGGATTCCGAGATCGGGAAGCTTTTGCTGGATCTTACGGCCAAGTACGGCGCGCCGTACTTTCAAAACTTCATCAATTCCGACCTGTCCCCCGAGGACGTGCGCTCCATGTGCTGCCGGTTGCAGATGGATTTGCGGCAGCTGCGCAACAAGGTGGGCGGACTGTTCGGGGCCGGCGACCTGACCGGCTCGGTCGGCGTGGTGACGCTCAACCTCCCCAAGCTGGCCTTTCTGGCCCAGGGCGAGGAGGATTTCCTCGACCTCCTGACCGAATACGCCGAACTGGCCAGGGACGCGTTGGAATTCAAGCGCAAGATGATTACCGACAACCTGGAGCGGGGGCTTTTCCCCTGGACCAAGCGTTACCTCAAAAACGGCTTCAAGGGCCATTTCTCGACCATCGGCCTGATCGGCGGCCATGAGGCCTGCCTGAACCTGCTCGGCAAGGGTATCGAGACGGACGCGGGGCTGCGGCTCATGACCCGGGCCCTGGAACATCTGCGCGCGCTCACCGTGCGTTTCCAGGAGGAGACGGGCACCCTCTACAATCTGGAGGCCACGCCGGCCGAGGGTACGAGCTACCGGCTGGCCAAGATCGACAAGGCGCTCTACGCCGACATCAAGGCCTCGGGCAACGGCACGCCGTACTACACCAATTCGACGACGCTGCCGGTGGGGTTGTCGCGCGACGTGTTCTACGCCCTGGAGCATCAAAACAAGCTCCAGCCGCTCTATACCGGCGGCACGGTCTTCCACACCTACCTGGGCGAGGCGGTGGCTGATACCGAGGCGCTCAAAAACTTCATCGTCAAGGCGTTTACCATGACGAAGATTCCCTATCTCTCCATCACGCCGACGTTTTCCATCTGCAAGACCCACGGGTACTTGAAGGGCGAGCATTTCGAGTGCCCGGAATGCGGCCAACCGTCGGAAGTTTTTACGCGCATCGTCGGCTACTACCGGCCGGTGTCCCAGTGGAACAAGGGCAAACAGGCCGAGTACGCGGAACGGCTGCCGTACGGTGAGATTTGTTAGAAACGTTGACCGGGCTGTTACTCTGTCGCAGGGCGGGGGCCATGGCTCCCGCCTTTTTTTGTCCTAACGCTGCACCGGAGGGAACGCCCCGGCGGCCAAAGGGTTTTCCCCTCATAAAAGACCGCTGCATAATTCCCTGAAGGCCTTTCTTTGTCTCAAGCCTGAAAGGGCAACCGCCTCAAGGGATATCGGGATTCCAAAGGGCGGAGCCCGTTGGCCGCCGGAGGCGCCTCCTGCGACGCATTGTGCGGCGGCCTCCATAAAGGGATTCCAAAGGGCCGAGCCCTTTGGCCGCCGGAGGCATCTCCTTTCCCCTTTCCCGCACCTTCCCATGCAGCCTTACCTTCCCCGGACATACTCCCCCGGCGTGACGCCGAACGCGTTCTTGAAGGCCGCGATGAAGGCCGACGGCGCCTCGTAGCCGCATTCCAGGGCCGCACTGGTGACGCTCCCCCCCGCTTCCAGGACGGCAAGCGCCGCCAGGACCCTGGCCCGCCGCCGCCAGCGGCCGAACGTCAGGCCGGTCTGGCGGAGAAAGAGCCGTCCCAACGTGCGTTCCGTCATACCGGCCGAGGCCGCCCAGGCCGCCATGTCCCGCCGGTCGTCCGGCGCGGCCTGGATGGCCTGGCATACGCCGGCCAGTCTGGTCTCCGTCGGCCAGGGCAGGGAAAAGCCGGCCTCGGGCAGGATGGCCAGTTGGTCCAGGAGCACGGCCACCAGTCGGCCGTCCGGACCCGTCTCGTCGTACTGCGGCGGCAGGGCCGAAAACGCCTGGATGAGTTCCCGGGTCAGCGGCGTAACGGACAGCACCCGGCAGTGCGGCGGGGCGAAGGTCGCGACGCCGGCGTCGATGTAGAGGCTCCGCATCTCGGCCCGGCCGATGTTTTCCACACCGTGCATCATGCCTGGCGGCACCCAGACGGCCCGTTGGGGCGGGGCCACCTGGCTGGATGTCGGCGTGCGCACCACCAAGGTGCCGGAACTGGCCCAGGAGAACTGGCCCCAAGGATGGGCATGGGCCCGGGAGGCGGAATCCTCCGGCAGGTCCTCGCTGTGGACGAAGACCGGCCGGGGCAGGCGAATCATGTTGGGAGGGCGGCGTACGGAGGGCATGTCTGTTTCCAGGTATATGTTGTCATATTAGCGTGAGACAGCCAAACCGTCCAGACCTAGGGTGCGGCCGTCGAGAGAGGAAGCGCAACATGCCCGCGGCGGCCGGGGGAGAATCCTCCAGGATTATTTGGCCGAGGGCGCAAGGAGACGGAACATGGTGGGACGACTGCTGGCCGGAATACGGCGGAACTGGTTTCTGATCGGCATGTTTTCTGCGGTGCTGCTGGCAACGGTTTTTCCCGAATTCGGGTCCAGGGACGGGGCCATGCACGCCGATCTGGCCGCCAATCTCGGGATTTCCTGCATCTTTCTGTTTCACGGCATGGCCCTTTCCACCCAGCGTCTGCGCGACGGCATGTCCCGGTGGAAGCTGCATCTGCTGGTCCAGGCGCTGACCTTCGTGATTTTTCCGCTGCTCTGGTTCCCTTTCCGGCTGGCTTTCGCCGGAGTCATCCCGGAGGGGCTCATGCTCGGATTCCTCTATCTGTGCGCCCTGCCGTCAACCATATCCTCTTCGGTGGCCATGACGGCCATCGCCAAGGGTAACGTGCCGGCGGCCATCTTCAACGCCACCCTGTCGAGCCTGATCGGCATTTTCCTGACTCCGGCCATCGTCAGCCTGGTGACCGGCTTCGGCGGCGGCGTCAGCCTGCCCCTCGGCCACACCATCGCCAACGTCTCCCTCATGCTGCTTCTGCCCTTCGTGGTGGGACAGGCCCTCCGGCCGTTTGTCGCCGGGTTCATGACCCGTTATAAAAAATACATCAACACCTTCGACAAGCTGGTCATTTTGATGCTGGTCTACGGCACGTTCTGCGATTCGGTCACCTCCGGTCTGTGGACGCAGAACGGTTTTAAGGAACTGGCGCTGACCATGGTCGGGGCGGCTTTGCTCTTGGCCATCGGCCTTTTCCTCTCCGACCGCCTGGCCCGGAGGCTGGGGCTGCCCATCGACGACCGGATCACGGCCATTTTCTGCGGCTCCAAAAAAACCCTGGCCTCGGGCGTGCCCATGGCCCGGCTGCTTTTCGGCGCGAATCCGGCCCTGGGCCTTATCGTACTGCCCCTCATGTTCTACCACCCGCTGCAACTGTTCGTCTGCTCCATAGTGGCCGGGCGTTTTGCCGCCCGCTTCGAGCGGCACCCCGAGGCCGGGCCGGCCGATTTCGGAGGGGGCGTTCCCGCGCTGGCCATGGTGCGGAGGTCGGACACGGGCCGGTCCTAGGGCGACTACGGGGTGATGTCGGCCACGGTCCGGGCTGGCAACCACCCCAGGCGGTCTGGCCCGGCTTCGATCTGCCGGTAACCGTCCCGGGCCGGACCGAGCGCGACGATTTGGCCGGCCGGCAGGCTGAAGAGGATTTCGGCTTCGGGCTCGGGGGCGCACCGGACCGGCACGGGCGTGAGGATCACCCCTTCCGGTTGCAACCGGGGAGCGAGTGTCGCGGTCCCGGCCTCCAGCCACAGCCAGCCGACGACCAGCCCCACAAGGACCAGGACGGCGACGGGCACGCGCCGCCGCATCCGTCGGGCCAGGAGCAGACCGAGCCAGAAGGCGGTATTGCCGCCAAGAGCCAGCCAGAGGAGGGCGCGCGGCGAGAAGCGTCCGGCCAGGGGCAGGATAGGGCCGGGCATGGCCACATCGGCGGCGACCAGGGCGTGCTGCACGTTCGGATTGCCCGGATCGAGCCGGGAGGCTCTGGCCAGCCAGAGGACCGTCCGGCCACGGTCGTTGGCCAATTGCCAGGCCGTGGCGGCGGCCAGGCAACAGCCGGCGTTTCGGGCGCCGTCCGCGTAGGCGATTTCGAGCTTCCCCGCCGCGGCGGCGTAGCGTCCGGCGGCGAAATCCGTCCGGGCTGCGGCCAGAGGCGTCTCGCCGTCCCCGGCCAAGGTCGGCCCGGGCAGCAGCCAGAACGTCAGGAGCACCAGGGCGCAAAGCGTCGTTTTCATGTGGTCTCTGCCCTTTGGCCTCCGGCAGCCGGGGGGATAATCCCCTCCACCCCCTGCGCAGGGACCAGCGCTATAAAATTTCCCCTCGTGCGAGGGGTCCGGGGGCATCATGCCCCCGGCCGCCGGAGGCCTCTTTTCCTCCTCCCCCGCATGCTGTCCTCCAAGACGCGCCGGCCGGATGCCATGGCCGTCGCCAGCTCGGCCGGATCGACCGGCCGGCCGGAATAGAGCAGGCGTTCGAGCCGGCTGCGGGCGTCCCGGACCGCCGGCGGTGCCGTGGCCTGGTCGGGAGCGGCCTGGCGCAAGGCCTCGGCCAGAGCCGACGGGGAGGCGCCGGCCAGGGCGGCCGGACGTGACCGCCGCTGCCGCCATATCCCGTCGGCCAGAAAGAGCCCCGGTCCGGCCAGCGCCAGAAGCAGGACCAGGGGCCAGGACGGCGGCGTGGCGTCGCGGGTCGTCACCGGTGGCAGGTCCGGGTGAACGGCCGGTTCCGGCGTCCCGGCCCCGGAAGCTGGCGCCGTCGGCATTTCGGGTCGGGCCCGGACGGTCGTGTACGACGCCGTCTCGGGGTCGAAAAAAGTCAGGCGGATCTCGGGCCAGGGCTGGCCGTTCGGCGGCATGGCGGCAAGGAGGTAGCGAAAGGTCCTGGTCCCCTGATAGCCGGTCGGGCCGTAGCTGCCGTCGTCCTGAGGGGCAAGCGCCTGGGCCGGTACGCCCTGGGGCAAGGGCACGGGCGGCGGGGAAACGTCGGGCAGATTGCCCCGGCCGGAGACCGTCACCACCAGGGTGGGACGCATCCCGACGCCGAGGCCCGGTGGTTCCAGACGGACGGTAAGGTTTGCCCGGCCGACCAGACCGCTCCAGGTCCCCGGCCCGGGAAAGGGCGGGAGCGGGCGCACCGTCACGGCGAGCGGCGGTCCCGCGCAGGTTCGGGAACGGGCTCCGCCGACATGGTCGGGATCGGCCACTTCCCGGCAGGCGGCCGCTCCCGGGGCCAGATCGACCTGGCCGGACCGGGTTGGCCGCAGCAGATAATCCACCTCGGTCACGGCGAAATGCCGCCCCCCGACCGTGATCTCGCCATCGCGCTGGCCGGGCAGGGGGATGGCGGCAAATCCCGGAAACTCCGGCGGCGTGACGGCGGCCGTCTCCACGGCCCGGGAGCGAAACAGGCGCAACGTATAGCGGAACAGCTCGCCCACGAACGGTGCGGCGTTCGAGATCTGGGCGTCCAGGGCGAATTCCCGGCCGGTCAGGTCAGGCGGCGGTGCCGGCCTGGGCCGCACCACAAGCCGCAATGCCGGGGTGTGGGTCGTTTTCTCGCCCATGGTCACGGCCAGCGGCGGGAGTGTCAGTTCGCCGGCGCGCTTGGGGATGAGTTCGAAGCGGTAGACGGCCACCGTCCCGGAGGTGCCTTCTGCCGTCCGGTTGCCGACCACCTGTCCCCGGGGCGTGACCAGAAAATCCGTGAGCCCCGAAAGCGCGACCGTGGCCGGCCGGTCGTCGTCCACCACCACCCGCAACAGCGCGGATTCGCCAAGTTCGATCTCCCGGGGCTCCACTTCGGCCGTAACGCCGGCCAAGCCCGGGCTGGCCAGTCCCAGCCAGGCCAGCCAGACCGCCAGGGCCAGTCCCGGCAGGGGGCGTCGGGCCCTCACCAGTCCTTCTCCACGGTCGGCCGGCCATAGACCGGTGTCGGCAGGGGCAGACCGGGCAGATCCGGCACCTTTTCCATGACGGCGGTTCCCGGCCGCTCGTCGGGCTGGGCGCGCTTGAGGCCGCCGGCCATGCCTTCCCTGGCGGCCAGGGGCACGGCCGCCGCATCCGGCCCGGATCGGTCGGCCGGTCCGGCCAAGGCATCCGGCCCGGATGCGGGGGACGTGGGTTTGTCGGCGTCTTGTCCCGTGCCGTCGTCCTGTCCTTGGGCGACGGGAGCCTGTCCCGGCTTCGTGGCCTCCCCCGAGACTGCCGGCGCGGTCGTTTTGCCGGGAGGGGCTGCTCCGTCCGGGGCCGGCGGCGCAGGCGGCGGGGCGGACGCGGGTTGCGGCCGGGAAGCCAAGAAATCCAGGTTGGCCCGGGCATCGGTGTCGTTTGGATCAACGGCCAGGGCCGCTCGATAGAGGGCGGCGGCCTGGTCGATCCTGCCCAGGCGGTAGGCGGCGTTGCCCTGGTTGTAGAGGGCCCTGGCCCGAAGCGTTCCCGTACTGGCCCGGGCGGTCCGGTCGAAGGCGGCCAGGGCCTGGTCGTAGCGGCCCAGGCGGTAACAGGCCGTGCCCAGATCGAAAAGGATGATCGGCGCGTCCGGATTTCGGGCTCGGGCGGCCAGGAAATGCTCCCTGGCCTCGTCGAAGCGTCCGGCGTCCAAGGCGGCCAGACCGCGATCGACGGCCGTGGCGGCGGAAGTCGCGGCCCTTGCCGGTGTGGCCGAGGAGACCAAAACGGCAAGGGCGAGCAGGGCCGCCGCCGTATTGCGGCCAAGTGGGAAGGCGAGCAGATCCACGGCGAAAAGGGCCAGTCCCAGGGCCAGACAGGGGAGGGTGCGATCGGCCGGCCGGGTGGTGACGGCCTGGCCGACGGCGGGCCGGACGAGAAGTTTCTCCAAGGTCGCGGCCACGCCTGGGGCCGGCCACGCGGCATCGGGCGACAGGCGGAAGGCCCGCCCGCCCGAAGCGTTCGCCAGAGCGGCCAGGGCGGTCGCGTCCGCCCCGACCTGGACCGGACGGCCTTTGCCGTCCCGGAGGATGCCCCCCTGTCCGTCCGGTACGGTCACGGGCTGCGTCCCGCCTACGGCCACGGCGATGACGGGCGGTCCGGACTTGCGGGCGGCATCGGCTGCGGCCACGGTCTCCTCGCCGTCGGAGACGAGGAGCACCGCCCCAAAATCGCCGCCGACCAGGGCCAACCGGCCGGCCTCCAGGGCGGCGGTCAGGCTGGTGCCGCCCGTGGGAACGGCCTTTGGCGAGGCGGCGTCGAGGAAAAGGAGCAGCCCGGCCCGGTCGCCGGTGACGGGGCAGGCCAGTCGGGCCTTGCCGGCAAAGATCACCAGCCCCGTGGGAACGTCCGGCAATCCGGCCAGGACATCCCGGACCAGGCGTTTGGCGGCAGTGAGCCTGTCCGGGGCCACATCCCGGGCCCACATGCTTTTGGAGCAGTCCAGGGCCACGACCAGCCGTCCCGGTCCATCGGCGGCGGCCGGCCCCTGGCCGATCCCCGGGCCGGCGGCGGCCAGGGCGAGAAGCGCCAGGCCGGCCAAAAAACAGCCGTCGCACACGAGTCGGCCGGCGCGTCGATGCGTCGCGATCAGGGCCGCCAGGCGCCGTCGGCGCTTCCATTTGAGGCCAAGGCCCAGGCCGGCCAGGGGCACGGCGGCGAAAAGCCAGGCATATTCCGGTCGCAGAAGCATCATGGCAGCCTCGCGAACCGGGTGCCGGACAGTATGGCGAAGGCGGTGAGGAAGATTGTGGCCAGGGCGGCCAGGGGCGGGACCAGGGACCTCCGGTCGCCGGCGCCTCGGGCTGTCATGTCGCTCGGTTCCATGCTCCCGATGCGGGCGATGGCCTGTGCGAGTCCTTTCGCGTCGGCGGCCCGCCAGAACATGCCGCCCGTGGCCTGGGCCAGCTCCCGCATGGCGGTCTCGTCGATGGTCGCTTTTTCATAGACGATTTCCGGGCCGAGCAGGGGATGATCGACCAGAAACGGGGCCGGCGCATCGCCGCCGACGCCCACGGCATGGACCGTGATCCCCCGGCCGGCCGCCAGCGCGGCGGCTTCCGTCGGGGAAGTTTCCCCGGCGTTGGACGTGCCGTCGCTTAAAATGACCGCCGCCTTGGACAGGCCGGGAGCGTTTTGCAGGTGCTTGACGGCCAGCACCAGGGCATCGCCCAGGGCCGTGCGCTTGCCGGCGGCGCCAACGTCCAGGCCGCGCAGGGCCCGGATGACGGCCGCGTGGTCGACGGTCGGCGGCAAGACCGTGTAGGCCCGGGAACCGAAGGCCACCAGCCCCACCCGGTCGCCCGGCCGGGTGGCGACGAATCGTTCGGCTATGTCGGCCACGGCTTCAAGGCGGCTGACCGATCGGTTCCCCAGCCGAAAATCCATGGCCGCCATGGATTCGGACAGGTCGATGCAGAGTATCAGGTCCACGCCCCGGCCATGGTAGGTGATGGTCTCGGGCCCGATCCGAGGCCCGGTCAGGGCCAGTCCGGCCAGCAGCAGACCGCCGATACGGCAGGCCGCCGGCAGCCAGCCCAGCCCTGGTCCCGAGGCGGCGGCCAGAATCGCCTTGCCGTCGGGGAGACCGAGGCTCGGTCTGGGCCGGCGTCGTCGCCACCAGAGGATGGCCGCCAAAAGCGGCAGCAGGAGCAGGGCCAGGGGATGACTCAGGCTGACCATGGTCGCCCCTGGAGACGGAGGAGAGCGCGGACGGTGTCGAGATCCGCCTGGCGGGAAGACGAAGATGCCTCCGGCGGCTGGGGGGCATGGTGCCTCCCAGCCCCCCTCGTCGGGATAAAGGAGGGGGAGACGGCATAACGGGGCGGATCGGCCCGGCGCAGGACGTCGGCCACGGCCTGGGCGAGATGGGGGGGGAGGGGGGAGGCGGGCAGGAGGGGCAGAATTTCCTCGGTCGTTAGGGTCGTTGCGGCGATGCCGGTGCATCGGGCCAGGGCTTGGCGCAGCAGTTCGGACAGCCGGTAGGCGAAGTCCCGGTCGTCGAGGCCCGACGCCTCGGCCTCCAGACGGCCCAGGGCGCGGCGCAACCGCCGGGTGGCGCGCCGTTCCGGCGCGGTCCGGCGCAGCCGCCACACGGCCAGCCCGACCACGGCCAGCAGCAGGACGCCTCCCGGCAGCGCAAGCCATGGCGTCCCGTTTCCCAGCGCCATTGGCGGCTTGATGTCATGAATGTCGTTCATGCGTCATGGTTCCCGGAAAAGGGGTCCGGGGGGATTATCCCCCCGGTCGCCGGAGGCATCCTCATCGTCTTCGCTCCCCTCGTCGTCTGAAAAACGCGGCCAGGGCCGGGGCCATGGCGCCGGTGGCCGGCAGCTCCAGGATGTCGGCTCCGACGCCGCGCAAGGCGGTCATGGCCTGCCGGCGACGGTCGAGCCGGGCGGCGGCGTAGCGGCGTCGGACCCGGGGATCGCCGCAATCGACGAGGGCTTCCCGGCCGGTTTCGAGGTCGGCCACACTGACCAGCCCGGCGGCGGGCAAAAGCGCCAGGTCCGGGGCGGCCACGAAGGCGGCGGTCAGGTCGTGGCGGGCGGCCAGTCGGCCCCAGGTCGGGGGAAAGGCGTCCGTCAGAAAATCGGAAAAGACGAACAGGATGGCCCGGCGGCGCAGGGCGGCGTCGAGAAAGGTCAGGGCCGGGCCGGGATCGGTGGCCGTGCCGGCAGGGACGGTTTCGGCCAGGGCGTCGGCCACGGCGAAGGCCTGGCCGAGGCCTTTGCCCGGCGGCACGAAGCGTTCCACCCGGTCGGAAAAAAGCAGGCAGCCCACCCGGTCGCGGCTGGCGGTGCAGCTTACGGCCAGGACCACGGCGGCCTCGGCGGCGGTTTCGACCAGGGGCGGCGCCCCGAAGCCCATGGAGCGGGAGACGTCCACGGCCAGCATGACCGTACGCTGGCGTTCCTCGCGGAAACGTTTGACGAAGGGCCGCCCGAGCCGGGCCGTCACTTTCCAGTCGATGGCCGACACGTCGTCGCCCGGGGCGTATTCGCGGCTGTCCTCGAATTCCATGCCCGCGCCGCGAAAGGCGCACCGATATTCGCCGGTCAGGGCGGCGTCGGCCAGCCCCCGGCTGTGAATGCGCACGCAGCGCGCCCGGGCGAGCAGCTCTGATGCCAGCATTTCCATCCACGCTCCGGGTTCGAGGCTAGCAGGGGCCGGGGCCGGGGGCAAGCCGTCCTATTTTTTCTCCATCAGGGCCAGCCGGCCGGTGATTTCCAGGGCTTCGGCGGCGCAGGCCAGCATCCCGTACATGAAGCTGTAAAAGCCCAGCACCTCGCTCAAGGCGTAGGCGGCCGGCGCCCGATCCTGGCGCATGGTGGAGAGTTTCTCCCTAGCGGCGCGAACGGCCGTCTCCAGGGGGGGCAGTTCGGGCAGGGCGGCGGTGTCGCGCAGGGAGGCGGCCAGGGAGGTCAAGACCGTGGCCACGGCGGTTTTGAGTGTCGTGAGTTCCTCGGGCAAATGCCGGTGCAGGCCTGGCCCGGCGGTTTCGGCGGCGATATGGTCCATGCTGAGCACGCCCTCGAAAAGGCGTTCGCTGCGGAAAAGGATCATGGAGCGTTTGGTCGAACCATCGCCGCGATCCTCCAGGTCGGCTTCCTGGCACAGGTCCCGGCAGCGGGCCAGGGTGCGCACGATGGAGTCCTTGAGGGCGAAAGCGCGGGTCTCGGGATAGCGTTCCGCGAGTTGCCCCTCCACCACCAGGACGAACAGGGACGAGATGTCTTCGAGGATTTTGGCCATGCCCCGGGAAATGGCCCGACTGGCCCGGGAGGGCCAGAGCGTGGTCGAGACGACGAGGGCCATGATGATCCCGACGGCGATTTCGGAGAATCGGGTCAGGGCGATGACGGGGGCGGATTCGTCGCCATGGCCGGCCAGCAGGACGATCACCACGGTAATGCCGGCCACGCGCATGCTGTTGCGCAGTTGGCGCACCAGGGTGCAGACGGACAGGGTGAGCATGACGGCCAAGCCCAGGGAAACCAGGGAATCCCCACCGAGGAGATGGGCGACGGCGCCCGAGGCGGCGCCCACGGCCGTGCCGGCCAGCCGGGCCCAGCCGGCTTTGATGGAACCGCCGATGTTGGCCTGCATGACGATGACCACGGTGATGACGGCCCAGTAGCCCTGGGGCAGCCCCAGCCATGTGACCACGGATTCGGTCAGGATGACGGCCACGGCCGTACGGGCGGCATGCTTGAGGCCGGCGACCCGGATCGCTCGGACCAGCGATTGGGTCATGGACGAACCGGACATGGAAAACTCCTTGGCTGATACGGCCGTTTCCACGGTAACACGCTGCTGTTCATGGAGTTTTTTTGCGAGAGGCAGGGACCTGTTGTGCTGGTCGGTATCCTGTGCTACTAAAATAGTTGCATAGAGACAGTATTTTCCCAAAGGCCCAGCATTGCAAGCGGAGACGTCTGTCGTGGCAGCATCGCGGTGTATCGGCCTCTATCCGGGCAAAGGCAACAGGCCGTCCGGAAACCAACGGTTTCGCTTGCACATGGAGCATGACCGGTGACCGGCGGACGATTGTTGGTTCTTGGCCCCCAGGGTGCGGCGACCGAAGGGATACCGGCGCGACTGGCCGCGTCCGGCTGGCGGGTCGGCGTTCTGTCCGTGTCCGAGGCCCTGGCCGTTCCGGCGGACGGGCGGCCCGAGGTAGCGGTCGTTCCCGTGACGGACGGGGATGCCGACGAGGCGTTGACCGCTTTTTTGGCCGCCTGGGACGGTGGGGCGACGCATGTCGTCTGCCTGGCCGCCGAGGAGCGCGCGGGGGCCGCCGGGCTGGTGGTGCTGCGGGGCATCGACGCCGACGGTATCGCCGCCTTTCTGGACATTCTGGCCGAGCGCGACCGGGCCGTCCGGGCCCGCCGCGAGCGGACGGCCTGGCGGGAAGGGTTGCTGCGGGCCTTCCCCGGGGCGGTCCTCGCCATTGACGGCACCTTTCGGGTGGTTTTCGCCAGCGGTCGCCTCCGGGAGCGGCTGCGGGAAAATCCCGTCGGCCAAGCGTGTTTTGCGCTGCTGCACGGTCGGACCGAGCCCTGTCCCTGGTGCCCCAGGGAGCGGCTGCTGGCCGGCGAGACCGTGACCATGGAAGTGCAGAGCCCCTTGGACGGTCTTTATTTCGAGTCCGTGAGCACCTCGCTTGCTCTGCCCGGCCGGGCGCCGCTGCTGCTTGCGTTTTTGAGCGATGTCACCGAGCGCAAGCTGGTCATGGGCCGGCTCAATACCCTCAGTCGGGAGCTGGAGATCCGGGTGACCAAGCGCACGGAAATGCTGGCCAGGCAGGCCGAGGCACTGTCCGCGGCCAACGCCCGGCTGATCGAGCTCGACGCCCTCAAATCCGGCTTTCTGGCCACGGTCACCCATGATTTGCGGACGCCGCTGACCTCGGTGTTGGGCTTCGCCAAGCTGACCCGTCGCGAGTTCGTCAAGGAATTCATGCCCTTTTCCGATGTGAGCGAGCGGCTGACCAAAAAAGGCCGGCGCATTGCCGAAAATTTGCGCATCATCGAGACCGAGGGGGCCCGGCTCACCCGGCTGGTCAACGATTTTCTGGATCTGTCCAAGATCGAGGCCGGTCGGTTGGACTGGCACGATAAGCTGGTTGCGCCGGGCGAGGTGGTGCGTATGGCCGTGGAGGCCGTGAGCGGGGAATACGAGCAGAACGACCGGCTGGCCCTGGTGGTGGATGTGCCGGACGTCCTGACGCCCCTGCGGGTGGACCCCGACCGCCTCATGCAGGTGCTGGTCAATCTGCTGACCAATGCGGCCCGCTACGCCTGTGAGGGGGAAGTGACCCTGGCCGTGCGACAGTTGCGTCCGGCGCGGGTGGAATTTCGGGTGACGGACACCGGACCGGGCATTCCCGAAGAGGAACGGGAGCGGATTTTCGACAAGTTTCACCAGGTGCGGCGGGACGATACCACCGCCGGCGAACAGCAGGGCACGGGGTTGGGACTGGCCATCTGCAAACATATCGTGGAACGCTACGGCGGCGGTATTCGGGCCGAGGCCCATCAGCCCCGGGGGACGGTTTTCGTGGTGGAACTGCCTGCCCATCCCGATGCTTCTCCCCCCGGCTCCGGCGCTGACCAGGACAGGCCCGCCTCGGACCAGGCCTTTTCCTGAGCCGGGGCCGCCGATGCGGCCCCGGCGTGCGGTCATGCGCGGACGCGACGGACGGCGTCCTTTTCCCTGCGGACGTTAAATATCGTTGAGATCGATGGTCTTGGTGGCGGGCTTGCCCTTGGGCGCTTCCTTGGTCCCGGCGGCCGGAACGCTGCCCGACAGGCCACCGGAGGAGCCCGTCGTTCCGGAGACGCTGGAGCTTCCCGCATGGGTCGGGCTGGCGGTCGGCGCGGTCCCGGCGGTCTTGCGGGCGCCGCACAGCAGTCGGGCCGCCTCCAGGCCCGTCCTGGCCGCGAGCAGGCCCGGATCGCGGCGCGAGGCCTCCTGGAAGGCGGCCAGGGCCGGCCCGCATTGGCCGAGCAGCAGAGAGGTCTGGGCCAGCGCCAGGGCGGCCTTGGCATCCTTGCCCCCGGCCTTGGCCCCGGCTTCGAGCAGCTGTTTGGCCTGGTTCAGGTCGCTGGCGGCGAAGGCGCTCAGGCCGAGCCCCTCCAGGGCCGCCGCGTATTTGGGATCGGCGGTCAGGGCGGCCTTGTAGGCCCGTTCGGCCTTGGCCTCGCCGTCCCGGGCGCAGGAAAAGCCGGCCTTGTACTGCGTTTCGGCTCCGCCGCCGGCCCGGCTGAGTTCCTGGCAGGCCTTGGCATAGTCCTTCTGGGCGAAAGCGGCGTTGCCGGCGGCCAGGGGATCCTGGGCGGTCGGCTCGGTGGATATCGATTTGCCGGCGCATCCCCACAGGCTGGCCAGCAGGGCGGCCAGCGCCGCAGGCACGGCAAGCGACCGAAACGTCATGATGACACCTCCGGAAACAGTTTGACGCACGGCTCTCGCTATCCCAAACGGCCGCCGGATTGTCAAATCCCGGCCCGCTTGGTAGGGTTGGCCAAACCGTCACTGCAACAAGGACGGATATCATGCCCTGGCGCGTGCCGCTTTTGGTCCTGGCGGCCGTGGCCGTGCTTGCGGCCACAGCTTCGGCCCAGGACGTTTCCCACGTTATTCGCCCCGGCGACACTCCTGCCGCCCTGGCCCGGCTCTATCATGTTTCCGTGGCGGATATCCTTTCCCACAACAAGGAGATGGACCCGTGCCGGCTCAGGGTAGGCGAGACCCTGCACGTGCCCCTGGGCATTGCGCCGCCGGCCGCCGATTCCCCCGGCCGATCCGTCCTGCCCGACGAGGAGGCGCCCGGGCCGTGGTATGTGGTGGCGCCGGGCGATTGTCCGGCCGACATCGCCGCCCGTTTCGGCGTGAGCCTGGAAGCGCTGTTGCAGGCCAATCCCGGGGTTGATCCGAAGAATCTGGCCGTGGGGCGGGTGCTGGCCATTCCCGCGGCCACCGCCGCCGCGCCGCCGCCGGTGACCGTGACCCGGCCCGATGCGCCGGGGCAGGCCGTGCCCCTGGTCATGGACTTTCGCTAGGCCGCCGGGTAATTCTGGCCGGACGGCGCGTTGGCCGTTGAGGGGAAATGGCATGATGGACGCTTCGCGCATGACCTGGGCCACGGCCGGGATCACCGCCCTTCGGGCCGCCATGGCCACGGTGCTGGTGGACCTTTCCGGGTTGACGGACCGGCTTTTGGTGGGGCTTTTATGCCGGGGCCATATTTTGATCGAGGGCGTGCCCGGCCTGGCCAAGACCCTGGCGGTGCGGACCCTGGCCGGGGCCATCCGGGCGGAATTCCGGCGGGTGCAGTTCACGCCGGACCTGCTGCCGGCCGACATCCTGGGCACGGAAATCTATCAGGCGGCGGAAGGGCGCTTCACCGTGCGCCGGGGGCCGATTTTCGCCAACATCCTTTTGGCCGACGAGATCAATCGCGCCCCGTCCAAGGTCCAGTCGGCTCTGCTGGAGGCCATGGAGGAGCGTCGGGTGACCATCGGCGGCGATTCCCTGCCCCTGCCCGAACCGTTTTTGGTCCTGGCCACCCAGAACCCCATCGAGCAGGAGGGGACCTATCCCTTGCCCGAGGCCCAGGTGGATCGCTTTCTGCTGCAGCTCCATTTGACCTACCCCGAACCCGAGGCGGAAAAGGAAATCGTGCGTCGAGCCTGCCGGCCCGGAGAGGCCGTCGTGTCGCCGGTCATCTCCGGCCGGGACATCGTGGCCCTGGCGGCGCTGGCCGGGGAGGTGCATCTGGACGAACGGCTGCTCGACTACATCGTGGCCCTGGTCGGGGCCAGCCGGACGCCCGGTGCGGTCGGGCTGGGCGCATTGGAAGGCAAGGTGGCCTACGGGGCCTCGCCCCGGGCGGCCATCGCCCTGGCCAAGACCTCCCGGGCGCTGGCCCTGCTTTCCGGCCGGGACTACGTCACTCCCGGCGACATCAAATCCTTGGCGCCGGACGTGCTGCGCCACCGGGTGCTTCTTTCCTACGAGGCCATGGCCGAGGGGCTGACGCCCGACGCCGTGGTGACGCGGATTCTCGGCGCGGTGCCCGTGCCCTGACCGGCGTTCCTTTTTTTCCCTTTCCCCGTCTTCCGTTCGGGGCGTTCTGGGGGATCGATCCCCCCGGACGCCGGAGGCCTCTTCCCCGTCGCTTATTCCGCAAGGATCTGCACCACGGCGCCCTGCAGTTTCGCGGCCGTGTCCGAGGGCGAGCGTTTTTGCTGGCAGCTGGCCAGCGTCGGTTCCACGCCGTTTATCCGCAGGAAGTTGACGACCAGACTTTGCTGCAGGGCGAAATTGACGTTTTGCGGGATATCGCCGGTGGTTTTGGCCAGCTGCAAGGCGTCGAGCTTGCCCGCCACCATGCCGATGGCGTTGCCGCAGTCGTCGAGCAGCGGACCGCCGCTGTTGCCCTGCTGGATCGGGGCCGTGAACTGGAGCAGCCGGGAGTCGTTTTCCGGGCCGGACAGGGCGCTGACGGTGCCGGTGGTCACGTTGGGTTCGTTGGCCAGCACCCCGAGCAGGGGATAGCCCAGGGCGACGACGGTTTCGCCGGGACGGATGAGCGGGCCTTCCCGGAAGGCGATGCCCTGGGGCGGGGCCGGACTGAGCTTTAACAGGGCCAGATCGTTGGCCGCGTCGGTTTTGAGCAGGGTCAGGCTGCGCTTCTCGCCGTCGATGACCGTGGTGATCTCCTTTTTCCCCGCCACCACGTGGTTGTTGGTCACCACGTAGCCGTCGGCCGAGACCACGAATCCCGTGCCGGACATCGAGCTCGGTGCCGGCGAGACCGCGCAGATGGCCGGATTGCCGCCGCCGGATTCGCCGCAGCAGACGGCGTTGGCCAGGGCTTCCATGATCGATCCCCGGTTGACGGCCTCCCATTCGACCCGGTCCGCATGGACGGTCCGCAGCGGCTTGTCGTTTTTGTCGTAGACTTTCTCGTCGGTAGTGGCGGCCAGCTTCCGGTTGCAATTGATGAGCACCTCCGTGATGGCATAGCGGGGGCGGCGGGGCAGATGGGCGGCCTGCATCTGCCGGCTGGCGATCCGGTCGGCGTAGACATGCCGGGTGGAGACGCCGAGGACGGCCTCGTTGATTCTCTTGATGGAGGCGATGTCGATGTCGAAATCGCCGTCGTCGGAGGTGCCGACGCCTTCCCAATAGCGTTCGGCCAAGGCGACATGGGCCAAAAGCAGGCACCCCAGCAGGAGGATCGCCGTGGGCAAAGGGCGTTGGTTTTTCATGCGGATTTTTCGCCTCGTACGTTTCCGCGCCTTGATAGCGGCGTCCGTTGACCGACGTCAGAACAGCGCCTTGGGCTCGGCCTCGGACACGGGCGGCGGCGTGGAAACGCCGGGGCCGGCCGCCTGGAAGGTCGTCGGAAAGCCCGGTCCCCGGGCGCTTGGCGGCAGAAATTTGATGCCGGCCAGCGTGGCCTTTTCGGCCTGCGGATCGAAGGGGACCGGTTTGAAGGCCGCCAGACGCGCGGCCACCCTTTGCGTCTGATCGGGCGTCAGCTGTTTTTCCAGAATGGTTTTGGCCTTGCCGGCCCGCAGAAGCAGGGGATCGGTGCCGGGCGAGGCGCTGGCCAGGCTCAGCCAGAACACGGCGGATTCGACGTCGCGTGGGACCACCCGGCCTTCGTAGAAAAATCCGGCCAGCATGGCCTGGGCCGGGGCGAAGCCCTGGCCGGCGGCCAGGGTGTACCAGCGGAAGGCCTCCTTGGGATCGGGCGCCGCGCCCCGGCCCGTGAGCGTCATGGAAGCCACGTTGAACCGGGCATGGGGATCGCCCTGATTGGCCGCCGCCAGCATGTCGCGGAAGGCTTCTTTGTCGTTGATCGGCCCGCCCTTGCCCGTCAGGTACATGAGCCCCAGGTTGAACTGGGCCCGGGCATCGCCGGCGGCGGCCGCCTTGGCGTACCATTTCCGGGCTTCGGTAAAATCCGGCGGTCCGGCGAGGCCCTTGGAGAGCAGCGAACCCAGGGCGAAGCTGGCCTCGGCATCCCCGGCCAGGGCCGCTTCCCGATAAAAGTCCATGGCCTTGGCCAGGTTGGCGGCCGAGGGCAGCTCCTCCTCGGACAGGGCGGCGAGCAGCCCCTTGGCCTCGGGCAGGCCGGCCTTGGCCGCCCGGTTGCACCAGCGGAAAGCCTCGGTGGGATTGCTGGCCACGCCCTGGCCGGACAGATGCAGCAGGGCCATGGCGTACATGGCTTCGGCATTGCCGGCCCAGGCCGCCTGGGAGAGCAGGCTCGTGGCCGTGGCCGTGTCGCCGGGCAGATGACCGTGCAGCATGCCGAGCCCGAGCAGGGCGGCGGAGGCCGCATCCCCGGCCTTGGCCGCCTTGCCGCAGAACCGGACGGCCCGGTTCGCGTCGCGGTGGGCCGTGTCGCCGGCGGCGAACAGCCGGCACAGCACCCCGGCCGCCTTGTCGTCGGTTTCTCCGGCGGCGTCGTAGAGGGAAAACGCCTTTTCCCGGTCCTGGAAAACGCCCCGCCCCTCGAAATACAGGTCCGCCAGTTGGAGCATGGACGGCGCATAGCCGGCCTTGGCCGCCCGGTCGAACAGCCTGGCCGCTTCCAAGGGATAGGCGGTGACGCCCTGGCCGGACAGATACATGAGGCCCAGGGCGTGGGCCGCCGGGGCGTAGCCGGCCTGGATCGCCCGCTTGCGCCAGGCGATGGCCTTGGCCAGGTCCTTGGGCACGCCCTGCCCCGTGGCGAAAAGATCGCCCAGGCGCCCCATGGCCTCGGCGTCCCCGGCCTCGCCGGCCGACAGGAACAGGGTGGCGGCCGTTTCCGGGGGGCCGCCCCTGGGATCGCCGGTCGCGCGGAGGGCGAGGAGCGCCCGACCCAGGGCCGTGGCCGCTTCGGGTCGGCCGGTTGCCGCGGCCTGGCGCAGCAGGCGTAAGGCTGCGTCCGTGTCCTTGGCCACGCCCGTGCCGTCGAAGAGCAGGTTGCCCAACCGGACCATGGCCCGGGCGTCGCCCAGGTTGGCCGCCCGGCGATACCAGTCGGCGGCGGCCGCCTGGTCGCCGCGGAGACGCCGCTCCAGATCGCCGGTTCGGACCATGCCCGTAAGCGAGGCCCGGCCGGCGGCGTGCCGGTACAGGGCAAGCGCCCGCCAGGGATCGGCCGGGACGATCGTGCCCTGTTCCAGCAGTCGGGCCAGGCGGACGGAGGACGGGACCGATCCGGCGGCGGCCGCCGCTTCAAGGAGCGGGAGGGCGGCGGCGAACCGTCCCCGGTCGTAGAGTCGGGAACCCAGCTCCGGGGTGCGGCAGCACCAGGCGATGAGCCCGAAGGCCCCCAGCAGCGTCAGGCCGGCACCGAGGATGCCCGGAAGGCGACGGCGAAAGGCGATGTGGGCAGGGCTGGGCATGGTTTTTCCTGGGCTGGCGGCCGGGCCGAAGGTCTCGCCGTTTGTACGCCGAAGCCGGTCGGCGGACAATCCCCGACTCCGGCCGAAGCGGCGCGTCAGTTGGTTTTCCGGTGGTCGGCTTGGTAGCGCGCGGCCTTGGCCGCGGCTTCCCGGCGACGTTTTTCCCCGGCCAGGGCCAGCCCCCGCCGGACGTCGTCCGCCACGGCGGCTCCGTCGATCCCCGCCCCCCAGGCGGCCAGATCCTCGGCCATCTGCCGTTCCATCCGCGCGGATTCGAGGAACATCACATAGGCCAGGGCCAGGGCGGCCTCGTTGTCCTCGCTGCCGTCGGATAAAAGCGTGATTTGGGCCATGGGCACGGTCTCGAACAGCCGGTCCACGAACAGCCCGATCCATTTTTCGGTCAGGGCGGCCGGTACGGGCGGGGCCTTGTCGGCGATGATGCCGGCCGCATCGGGGCCGAGGTCCGGTCGGGTCACGCCGACGAAGTCACGGATGGCCTCTTCCCGGCCGCTGTCGGTGCGGGCCACCCGGGCCAGCAGGATTTGGCGGATTTGGGCGCGGCGTTTTGCTGTTGCCGCATCTTCGGCGTCGTGTGTCATGACGTTTCCTTGGTGTTGGCGGAGAAAGCCGTATCCGGCGCCAGTCGGATGCCCTTTTGGGCCGGGACATCGTCGAGCAGGGCGAAATCGTGGCGGACGGCGGCGGGATTTTCTCCCCGTTGCTCGATCCGTCGCGCGTCGACGGGGCCGAGCCGGCCGTCGGCCTGGTGCAGATAGCCGAGGGCGTTCGGGTCGATGCCCATGATCCGGCAGGCGGTCGCGTCCACGGCCGTGGGATTGCGCCCCATGACCAGCACGCCGGAGGTGACCGGATCGCCCATGATGGGGCCGTCGCCCTCCATGCCGACGATGCCGTCCACGATGGCGAAGGCCGGGCGCACGGTGGCGTTGATGTCGAGGATCGAAGGCTCGATGCCGGCGAAATGGAGCACGTTTTTCGGCCAGCCGTAGATGATGCCCGGCATGACGCCGAAGAGGTTCTTCATGCTGAGGGTGGCGCCGGCCCAGTGATGGGTCTTCATTTTGGCCACGGACACCACCAGATCGGCCCGGGCCAGGGCGTCCGGCAGCCACAGGTCGCCGAGCCGGCTAAAGTTGCCGGCGTTCGGCGTCCGGTGGACCGGCCCGGTGTTGAGATCCTGAAAAGGCAGGCCTTCGCTGGCCAAGACGTCGGCGAGGCCGGATTCCTCCAGGACGAGCAGGGCGTCGCGGCGATGGCCCGCCCCTTCGGCCACCAGCACCTCCGTCGCGCCCAGGGACAGGAAGGCGGCGGCCGCGGCCTGGACGACCAGCGGGTGGGTGTTGATGTGGCCGGCCCCGGCGTGGGGCTCCACCAGATTGGGCTTCACGAGCACCCTTTTCCCCGCCACCTCGTCCCGGGAAACCCCGAGTTCGGCCAGTCCCCGGCGCAGGATGGCGGCCAGATCGCCGGAATAGTCGGCGGCCTTGGCCACGAACACGGTGGCCTTGGGCGAACAGAGGCCCGGAGGACGGCAGCCCAGGGCGCCGGCGGCCAGGGTCACGCCGGCGCCGGCCGCCCACTTGAGGGCCTGGCGGCGGGTCAGGCCGCGCGGGAAGGTCCGGTCAGGCATGGTGCGGGCCTCCTTGGGTCAGGGCCGCGAAACGGCCGCCGCTGGCCAGGGCGGCCAGGGCTTGGGCCAGAAGCGGCGTGTCGTAGGGACCGTAGCGGGATTGTTTGGCCAGGGCCTCGGCCACCCGGTCCAGGACGTCCGGCGGGGCGGCCTGCCAGGCGGTCAGCCCGAAGGTCCGCCAGACGGCGGTCAGCGGCGTGGCCACGGCGCATTCCGGGCCGGCCAGATAGGCGAGGCTCGCGGCCACGGTCGAGCGGTCGGTCCGGCCGGCCAGGGCGGCCAGGGCCAGGCCCGTGCATTCGGGAATGGGCAACAGCGTGTTGTGAAAAACCTTGGTGTTGCCGTAGTTCCAGCCGCCGGCCGGGAGCTGGCGGTCAAGCAGCATCCGGGCCGCCTCGGCCAGTTGCGGCGTCTCCCCCCGGCCCATGGCGGTCAGGGCCAGCATGACCTGGGCCGTCGGCTCCACCCAGGAATGGGTGTCCTCGATCCAGGGCCAGCCCTTGATGGAAGGATCATGGGCGAACACGTCGTTCGGGCTTTTGGGCCAATGGCTGCCCGGGTGGGCCAGCAGCCAGGCGGCGGCGGCTTCGGCCCGGGGGCGGTAGGCCGGGTCGGGCAGCCAGGCCAGAATGGCCAGGGCGGTGGGCCAGGCGGCGGTTTTGCGTTCGGGGATGACCGGCACCGAACCGTCCGGACGTTGGACGGCGGCCAGGGATTCCCGGGCCGCGGCCACCTGTTTGTCGGCGCCGCCGGCCGTGTAAAGGGCCACCGCCGCCCAGGCCGTGGCATCGGGCCGGGAGTCGGCTCCCGGGGCCACGGCGAAGGACCCGTCGGGCCGGGCCCGGGCGAGCAGCGCGTCGCGGTGCGGCGTTACGAAATCGGATGCCATCCTGTGCTCCCTGCGTACGCAAGGTGCAATAACACGGATTTTGCCGGAGACAAGGGGGAGGCCGGCCGGCCATCCCCGGGGAGGCGGGAAGAATGCAGGGATTCCAAAGGCGGGGCCCCTTGGCCGCCGGAGGCATCTTTTTCCGGCGGCGGCGGGCTTCGGGAAAGGACATCCGCCGATCGAGAAGAGCCGGTCGCGCGGCGGCTGCGCGAAACCTGTCCCAGCGGTTGGCACCACGATGATTGGATTCCCCTTGGCCGCAACGACAGGCTCTTCCCGATCGGCGGATCGGGACCCGGCCCGGAACGGACGGACCGTTCCGGGCCGGGTATGGAAGGCGTTTTACAGCGCGCCGGTGTAAATGGCGGCGATCTCCTTGTCCGTGGCCAGGCGCGGGTTGGTGAACTTGCAGATGTCCTTCTGGGCATTGGCGGTCATGGTCGGAATATCGGCGGCCTTGACTTCCTTGCCGTAGCGCTTGCCCAGCTCCACCAGGGTGGCCGGAATGCCGACGTCGGCCGAGAGGCGGCGGATGGACTTGATGGCCAGGTCGGCCGCTTCGCGCGGATCCATACCGGCCGTGTTCTGGCCCATGATGGCGGCCAGTTCGGCGAATTTTTCCACCTGGGCGATGACGTTGAACTGCTCGACGTGGGGCAAAAGCAGGGCGTTGCATTCGCCGTGGGGCAGGTTGTAGAAGCCGCCGAGCTGGTGCGCCATGGCGTGGACGTAGCCGAGGCTGGCGTTGTTAAAGGCCATGCCGCCCAGGTATTCGGCGAAGCACATGGCCTCGCGGGCTTCCAGATCCTGGCCGTTGGCCACGGCCTTGGGCAGGTACTTGAACACGAGCTTCACGGCCTCGACGGCGCAGGCGTCGGTCATGGGGTTGGCGATGGTGGACACGAAGGCCTCGACGGCGTGGGTCAGGGCGTCCATGCCGGTGGCCGCGGTCAGGGCCGGCGGCATGCCGAGCATCAGGACCGGATCGTTGATGGCGATGCCCGGAGTGATGCGCCAGTCGGCGATGGCCATCTTCACGTGGCGGGAAGAGTCGGTGATGACGGCGAACCGGGTCATCTCCGAGCCGGTGCCGGCCGTGGTGTTGACGGCCAGATAGGGCATGAGCGGCTTGGTGGACTTGTCCATGCCCTCGTAGTCATGGATCTTGCCGCCGTTGGCGACGACCAGGCCGATGCCCTTGCCGCAGTCGTGGGAGGAGCCGCCGCCCAGGGTGATCAAGCTGTCGCAGCCGTTTTTCTTATAGACGTCCACGCCGTCATGGACGTTTTTGTCGGTGGGGTTGGGCACGGTTTCGTCATAGATCACATAGGGCATAGCGGCGGCGTCGAGCAGATCGGTAACCTGCTTGCAGATACCCACGGCCACGACACCCTTGTCGGTGACGAGCAGGGGTTTGCTGCCGCCGAGAGCCTTTATCTTTTCAGGAATGGCCTTGGCGGCACCAATACCGATGAGGGTCACGCTGGGAATGAAGAAACCGTAGACTTGTTCGCGGACTGCCATGAAATCCTCCAGGCTGTTACATGGTTTTGTGAAAAGTTTATCAATAGACAACAACACAAAAATGTAGCTCACTGCGCTAACATAAAAATAAAAATCACAAAGAGAGACAGGACGATACAAAAACAGCCGACAGAGATATCCTGTCACGACGCGACGGAAAAACGTGTATCTTCAATCGTTGTGTTCACGATTTGCCATGCAAAAGTGAACATACAGTTTCCCCGCTCGACAGTGCGGAGCAAGAAAGCAAGATGCGGGCCAGTGGTCCCCTCGTTCCAAAGAAAAATGGATTCTTTTACGATGTGAGTTGCTTAGGATGTATTGGCCAGTTTGGTTCCAAGCCGGAACTGTCCATTTTTTGGACATGTCATCTTGACATGTCCAGGTTGACACCACTGCCGGTCCCGACGGGAACGTGACGGTCAAAAATATATTATCAATCGATTGATTGACTTGATCGGCGGCGGACGATAGAAGCTCGCCACCGTCTTGCGGGGCGGAGGCTGCGGAAGCCGGACGTGGCCGGCTTTCGCGACAATGGACGTTACAGGTCACGCCCTTGGCCGCCGGAGGCTTTTCTTCGGTCCCGGCCGCAATGTCTTATACGTCTCGTTTCGGGAGGAATACATGGCCGTGACCGCTTCCAAGGCCGACACGCGTCTGGCCAAGGGCCAGCAGACCAGGGACCGTCTGCTCGAAGAGGCCCTGCGCCTGTTTGCGCAAAAGGGCCCCGATGCCGTGGGTACCCGCGAACTGGCCGGAGCGGCCGGCACCAATATCGCCTCCATCGCCTTTCATTTCGGCGGCAAGGAGGGACTCTACAGCGCGGTGATCGAGGGGGTGGCCGGGGAGCTGGCCGCGATCCATCACAAGGCCCTGGTCGCTGCCAGCGAGGCGACCGGGGAGGATGCCAGGACGCGGGCCTGCCGGGTTATGGCCGGACTGGTGACCGCCCTTTTGACCTCCAACCGTTCCCAGTGGATGAGCCTGCTGCTGCAGCGCGAGTTCATCGCCCCGACGCCGTCGTTCGAGAAAATCTACGATCGGGCCATCGCCCCGACGCTCACGGCCATTTCCCGACTGGTGGGCGAAGCCACGGGCCGGGACGACCGCAGCCTGGACAACAAGGTTCTGGCCTACGCCTTTTTCATCATGGCCAGCGCCTTTGCCCGCAACAAGATTACCTTCCTGCGCTTTACCGGCCTGCCCGAGTACACCGACCAGGTGGTGGCGGCCATCAGCCGCGTTTTGGCCGCTTTCGTGGAAAACGGCCTGGCCCGGCCTTCCTAGAACCCAACCTGTTGGACCCAATTCGTATGCAACGAACCAAGGCACTTTACTCTTTCGATTTTCTTGCCGTCTGTCTGGTGATCTTCCTCACCTACTGCAACATCACGGTTTTCTACAACCTGTATCCCTACCTGGAACAGATCGGCATTGCCAGGCAGTGGCGCGGCTTTTTGATCGGCAGTTCCGCCTTGTCCACCATTGTCTTTTTCCTGGTGGCCAGCCCGTTTCTGACTACGAAAAACGCCAGCCGCTGGGCTGCGGTCGGGGCGGTGGTCCTGATCGGCTGCGGGGTGTCCTATCTGGGAATTCGGTCCGTTCCGGGCCTGCTCGCCGTGCGTCTGGCCCATGGCGTGGCCATTTATCTGCTTTCGGCCGCCTGCATGACCATGATGGTGGCGGGCATTCCGGCCGAGCGTAGCGGCCAGGCCTTCAGCCTGTATTCGGTGGCCCTGCTTCTGCCCTATTCCATCGTGCCGGCCGTGTGCGACGCCGTGGTGCCGTTTTTGCCCTCGGCCGCCTACGGCTATATGGACATGTCCCTGCTGCTGGTGCCGGGGCTTTTGCTGATCGGGCTCCTCAGCCGGCGGATGCGGACCGGGGCGGCCGGCGCGTCCAAGCCGGGGGCCGCCATTTCCCTTCCCGACATGTACCGCAATGCCGCCACGCCGCCGGTGGCCCTGGTCCTTCTCCTCAACACGCTTTACATCGTGACGTTTTCCTCGCTTTTTTTCCTGGCCAAGGGGCTTTTCCTTTCGCGGGGGTACAGCACGGTCGGCTATTATTTTTCCATCCAGATGTGTTGCATGATCGTCGTGCGCCTGTTCGGCAACCGGCTGTTCGATCAGGTGCGCAAGGTCCGGCTCATCCGGATAAGCTTCGCCTTGTCGGCCGTGAGTTTTTTCCTGGCCGCCCGGGCGGACAGCCTGCTTGGCCTGTACGGCTCCTCCCTGGCCATGGGGGTTGGCATGGGCCTGGGCTCGCCGGCCCTGTACGGCTTGATGTTCAGCATCTCGTCGCCGCGGTTCAAGACCCTCAACTCCAACCTGATGATGCTTTCCCTGCAACTCGGGAATTTTTTCGGTCCCTTGCTTGGCACCTGGATCATGCATAGCACGGGCTACGGCGGCTTTCTGCTGGCTGACGCCGGCGTCAGTCTTCTCGGTTTCCTGCTGTGTTCCGTCCTGACCAGCCGGCGGGTGGATCGCCAGGGGCTGGCGGCCGCTGCCTGAGGCAGTCCCAGGGCGCTGCCCGGCCTCTTTGTCCGGGGCCTTTTCTTGAAACCTTCGGTGCGAGGGGTCCGGGGGCATCATGCCCCCGGTCGCCGGAGGCATCCTTCCTTTTGTTCCTTAGTCTTTCACCCGGAAGGTCTCGGCGGTGATGCCGTACTGCTTGAGCTTGGCGTAGAGGGTGGTGCGGGAGATGTTGAGCAGGGCCGAGGTGCGGCGGAAGTTGCCGCCGGTTTCCCGCAGCGTCTCCAGAATAAGCGCCTTCTGGATGCGTTTGAGGGACATGACCGGGTCGCCTTGCCGGGTGTCCTGCCCCTTGACCAGGGCGGTCACAATGTCCTGGGGGAGCTGGTGGACGTCGATCACGTCGGTGGCGGCCACGTTGACCAGCCGTTCGATGAGGTTTTCCAGTTCCCGGACGTTGCCCGGCCAGGTGTGGGCGGCCAGGGCGGCGGTGGCCTCGCCGGAGATTTCGATATGCCGGCCGCTTTGGCCCTGGAACTTGTCGAGGAAGACCCGGACGAGCAGGAAGATGTCGTCGCCCCGGTCGCGCAGGGGCGGGACGGTCACGGACAGGACGTTCAAGCGGTAATAGAGATCGCCGCGGAAGGCATCCCGTTTGACGGCCTGGGCCAGATCCTTGTTGGTGGCGGCGATGATCCGCACATCGATGCGCCGGGCCTGTTTGCCGCCCAGGCGCGTGACCTCGCTTTCCTGGAGCAGGCGCAGCAAACTGACCTGGGCTTCGAGGGGCATTTCGCCGATTTCGTCGAGAAAGATGGTGCCGCCGTCGGCCAGTTCGAATTTGCCGGGGCTGCCTTCCTTGAGCGCGCCGGAAAAGGCGCCGGACACGTAGCCGAACAGTTCGCTTTGGACCAGGGTGCGGGGCAGGGCGCCGCAGTTGACCACCACGAAGGGCCCCTTGGCGCGGGGGCTGGCGTTGTGGATGGACTGGGCGAACAGCTCCTTGCCGGTGCCGGACTCGCCGAGGATGAGCGTGGTGGCGTCGCTTTGGGAGGCGACCCGGGCGAGGTTGATGGCCTCGCGCATGACCTTGGAGTCGCCCACGATGTCGGCGAAGGTGTAGACGGCCTTGGAGCCGGCCACCTTGGCGGCGTATTTACGCATGCGCCGCGTCTCGCGCAGGGTGAGGATGATGCCGCCGCTTTCGGTGAAGGGAGCGCAGGACAGGGCGCATTGCAAGGTGCCTTTCCCCAGGGAAATGGTGGTCTCCCTGTCGTGGTAGGTCTGGCGTTGGCGCAGGGCCGAGGTGATGGGCTCGCTGGGCCGGCCGAATTCCCGGATGTTTTTCCCCGTGATGCCGGCATCCACCTGGAGCATGTCGCAGGCTTGGCGGTTGATGGTCAGAATGGTCCCGTCGCCGCCGATCACGATGACGCCGTCGTCGAGGAGTTCCAGGATGACGCGCTGCTGGGAGAGCAGGTTGCGCAGCCGGAGCTGTTCCTCGATGGCGTGGGCGGCGGCCTCGATCAGTCCCAGGGTGTGCTGGTGGAAATTTTCGGTGGAGATGGCCAGATTGAGGGCGCCGAGCAGCCGGCCGGAGCCGTCGAGGATGGGGGCGGCGGCGCAGCTTAGGTAGTGCAGGGCGGTGTTGTAGTGCTCGGAGGCGATGACGTGGACCGGTCGCTCCTCGATGACGCACAGTCCCATGCCGTTGGTGCCGAGGGTGCCTTCGTCGCAATGCCGGCCGGGCACGCCGTAGGGAACGTTATCGAGGTCCCGGGTGGTGGCCGAGACATGGAGGACCAGTCCCTGGGCGTCGACCAGGGTGACCACACTGTTGGACATGTGGATGGACAGGACCAGCTTGTCCATGAGGATCTGGGCGCTTTCCACCAGATCGCCGTTGCGGGCGACCGAGGCTTCGAGGGCGGCCGTGTCGATGGGGCACAAGGCCAGGCCTCGGCCGGGAAACCCGACCTGGCGACACCGCTTCCACGAGCGCAGGATCATGGGCCGCACGATGGCGTCATCGACGGCCAGTCCCTTCTGGAACCGCTCCCATTCCCGGGCGACGCCGAGCATCTGCTCGTTGGAGAGGGAAGGAAAATCCGTCATGCCTCTGTCGATCCTGTTTGGGGGGTCTCCTGCCGTTTTGTGGCGAGGGCAATGACCCCGGGTTCCTCCTGGTCGCGTGTCTCGGCGTGCAGCCAGCGCTTGCGGAAAAAGACGTACACGAGGCCGGCCGCCGTGACGCCCATGAGGCCGGTCAGGGCATAGATTCCCCACTGCGTGGACTTGAAGGGAAGATTGTCGAAGTTCATGCCGTAAAAGCCGACCAGAAAATTGAGCGGCAAAAAGACGGTGGCCACCAGGCTTAGGTATTGCCCCACGGCGTTCATGCGCAGCTCGGCCTTGGTCATGGACAGGCCGACCATTTCCGTCAGCATTTCCCGCAAGGTCTCCACGGCGTCGAGCACCTGGTAGATGTCCTGCTGGATGTCGCTCCACAGCAGGGCCGAGGCCGGGTCCGCCCCGGCGGCCGCGTCCTTGACGAAGCGGACCAACACCTCTCGCAGCGGCCACAGGGAGCGGTGCAGGAACAGCACCTCGCGCTTGAGGTGGTAGATATCCATGAGCAGGTCGCCGTCGGCGCCGGCCAGCACGCCCTGTTCCAGCTCTTCGATGTCCTCGGCCAGTTTGCCCAGGGTCAGGATATAGTCGTCCAGGATGGCGGCGATCAGGGCATGGGTCAGATGCTCCTGTCCCCGCCGCATGATCCGGCCGCCGCCTTTGTTCAGGCGCGCCACCTCCTCGTCCCAGAGGTTGGTCTCCTGCTCCTGGAAGGTGAGGACGAAACCGTCTCCGGCAATCAGGCTGACCTGTTCGGCCCGGACCTTTTTTTCTTCCTCTGCGTAATCGAGCAGGCGCAACAGGACGAAGATGATGGTGTCATAGTCCTCAAGAACCGGCCGGCGTCCAGGATCGAGAATATCCTCCACCAGAAGCGGGTGCAGCTTGAAACGATTGGCCACGGTCCGCACCAGATCCGCATCATGCACGCCGACCACCCGCACCCAGTTGATCTTGCCCGGGAGAATCTCCGGCTCGCCTTCCCCGAGCGTGTCATAGCGCCGGGTGGTCAGGGTCTCGCCGTCGAAGGAATAGACCATCAGATACGGAGTGAAGCCCGGCCGTTTGGGAAAGGCGGAATCCGTCGGGGCGCATCCCCGGGCGGACAATGAGGATTTCTTGAAACGGTCGAGCATCCGAGACTCCTTTCGGGGACGGTTCCCCGATGGGGCGTCTTTTGACGCTTAGCCGTCCGGAGCGGATTCGGCAAGCCCCCAGCCGTATCCTCCGGACACGGTCCCGGAGGCGGCACCCGGCCGTCAAGCGGATTGGAGCAGGGAAATGACGGAGCCGACCAGGGCGCAGGCCAGGCCGGCCAGGACCATGACCAGACCGGCTACGGCCTCCTCTTCCGCTCCGATTTCCCTGGCTTTGGCCACGCCGGTGCCATGCGCGCCCATGCCGAGCATCGCCCCCCGGGCAAAGGCCGTGCGCAACGGGAGGACGTGCAGCAGCAGGCTGCCGAACGTGGCGCCGAGAACACCCGTGGCAATGACGCACACTGCCGTCAGTTCGGGAGGGCCGCCGACGTTTTGGGCAAAGGCCATGGCAAAGGGCGTGGTGAAGGAGCGGGGCAGCAGGGAGAGCCGCAGGGCGTGGGGCAGGCCCAGCCAGCCCGAAAGGAGCCAGCCCCCGCCGAGGGCCAGCAGACAGCCGCAGGTGACGCCGACAAGCAGGGTCGGCCAGGCGCGGCGGATGAGCGCGCGCTGCTCGTAGATCGGCAGGGCGAAGGCCTCCGTGGCCGGCCCGAGCAGCAGCAACAGCCAGTGCCCGCCGCGCATGTAGTCGTCATATTTGGCGTGCAGACCGACGACCAGGGCCAGGGAGAGGACACAGGCCAAAAGCAGGGGCGAACTCCACCAGGCCTGGAAACGGGCGTTGATCAACCTGGCCAGGGCATAGCAGCCGACCGTGGCGACGAGCCAGAACAACCCGGGCAGAGTTTCAGTCGGCATGGCGTATCCTCGCCCGGAAATGCCATTCCACCACCAGGGCCGTGCCGGCCATGACCGAAAAAACGCCGGCCAGGATGACCACCAGGACCTTGAGGCCGGTTATCCCCAGAAATTCCCGATGATTGAGCAGACACATGGTGGCGGGGACGAAAAAAAGCAGCAGATGGTCCAGCAAGGGCGCGGCTCCTCTGGCCACCCACCGGACCGGCAGCCGGCCGCAGAAAAGCAGGACCAGCAGGACGGCCAGTCCCAGCACGGCTCCCGGAATCGGGAGCTTGAACAGCTGCCTTGCGCCTTCGCACAGCCACCACAGGCCGATCAGACATCCCACCTGCGCCGTTGTCGCACCGAGGTCCCGGCAACGCTGCCGGGCGGACCGCATGATTGTTCGCATGACGATGCTCCTTGAGAGCAGAGGGAATAGGCTGCAATGGGCTATTTATGAAATGAATTGTCAGAATGGAATCCATTCCGTATTGGAATGGGCATGGAACTCCGCAACCTGAAGGCGCTGGTCGAGGTGGCCCGCCAGGGCGGCTTTACAGCGGCGGCCCGGGTCCTTTTTTTGTCCCAACCCACGGTGAGCAAGGCCGTGCGGCAGCTGGAAGAGGAGTTGGGCGAGGAACTTTTCACGCGTCTGGGGGACGGTGTCCGACTGACCGAGGCCGGCAAGCTGGTCCTTGCCCGGGCCGAGGCCATGCTGGCGGAGGGCGAGCACATGCTCGCGGAATTGGCCGAGCTGCAGGGACTCTACACCGGCCGGTTGCGCCTGGGGCTGCCCCTTTTCGGGAGCGCCCGTCTTTTCGCGCCGCTTTTCGCGGACTTTCGCAGCCGGTATCCGGGGGTCGAGATCGAACTGCTGGAACAGGGAAGCGTCCGGTTGGAGGAAGCCATCCTGGCCGGACAGGTGGAACTTGCCGTCTCTCTGTTGCCGGTGTCCGACGCCTTCGAGTGGCAGCCCGTCCGGGACGATCCGCTGGTGGCCCTGCTATGGGCCGACCATCCGCTGCACCGCCGCACGGTTGTGCATTTGACTGATCTGGCCGCCTCGCCGTTCATTCTTTTCGAGCACGGCTTCGCCCTCAATGCCCGGATCGAATCGGCCTGCCGGGAACGGGGCTTCGCCCCGCGCGTGTCGGCCCGCAGCAGCCAGATGGATTTTATCGTCTCCCTGGTGGCGGCGGGGCTCGGCGTGGCGCTGTTGCCCCACATCATGGTCGAGGGCCGGCCGCTCGGGCCGGTGCGGGCCGTCTTGCTGGACGAGCCGGATCTCCGCTGGCGGGCAGCCCTGGTCTGGCGCCGAGGCACACGGCTGTCGCCGCCGGCCAGGGCCTGGCTGGCGCTGACGCGGGAGGCGTTCGAGACAACGGGCTGAGTGAAGAGCGCCGGCGCGGGACCGGGGACGTTTCCAGCGGGTCGGAACGGGAAACGACCGCGCCCGGGAAACGGGCCTCGGGCGCGGTCGCGGGTGGCGGAAACTAGGCCTTGGGCGTGTAGGTTTCGAAAACCTTGCCGACCAGTTTTTCGGACGGGGTCAGGGTTTGGTCCCCCGGCCTCCATTTGGCCGGACAGGCTTCGGCCGGATGTTCGCGCAGGTAGGCGTTGGCCTGGCATTTGCGGACCAGTTCGTCGGCGTTGCGGCCCACGTTATAGAAATTGATCTCCTTGGAGACCAGGATGCCGTCGGGATTGATGAGGAACGTCCCGCGCAGGGCCAAGCCCGATTCCTGGTCGTAGACGCCGAAATAGCGCGAGACCTGTCCGTTGGGGTCGGCGCCCATCTTGAAGCGGACGTTCTCCAGGAGCTTCTCGCTCTGGCGCCAGGCCAGATGGACATATTCGGTATCCGTGGAGACGGAGAAGATTTCGAAGCCCATTTTGGCCAGCTCGTCCTGCTTGGTGGCCAGATCAGCCAGTTCGGTCGGGCAGACGAAGGAAAAGTCGGCCGGATAGAAGAACAGGATCGTCCATTTGCCGGCCTTTTTCACTTCCTCCAGGGACATGTCTCCGAAAAAGCCCTCGGTCGGGTCATAGACCTTCATGGCGATGTCGATCACTTCCTGGCCGACGGTGGCTTCGGGGACTTCGACGCAACACTCTTCATATTCCTCTTCGTGCTCGTGCTCGTGCATGATGGAACCTCGCTTGGGTTGTTTTCTGCATCCGATAACAGCGTGCCAGTATATGGTCCGGCCTGGGCCAAAAAGCAAGACACTCCCCTTCGGGGCGAGGGGCCCGGGGGTATGATGCCCCCCAGCCGCCGGAGGCAGTCTTCCGCCGCCGGTTTTTCGCTTCCTATTCCTTGAAGATGGTGAGCTGGGTCCCGGCCTGGAGGGCACTCGGGCTTTTCATGTTGTTCCAGGCCATCAGCGAGGAAGGCTCCACGTTGAATTTCTTGGCGATCGCCCAGACGGTTTCACCGGGATTGACTTTGTAGTTGACGGCCTTGCCGGCCGGTTTGGCAGCGGCTTTCGGCGTCGGCTTGGCGGCGGCCAGGGATTTGGGTTCAGGCTTGGCGGCAGCCAAGGGTTTGGGTTCGTGTTTGTCGGCGGCAGCCTTGGGAGACCCCGATTTGGCGATCGCCAGGGGCTTGGGAGCCGGTTCCTGGCTGGCGGCGACCTTGCCGCCGGGGATGGTGAGTTTTTCACCGACCCGGACCACCCCCGAGTGCAGGTGATTGGCGGCCTGGATGCTTCCCATGTCCACGCCGGCCCGCTGGCTGATGGAGGACAGGGTATCGCCGGGCCGAACCACGTAGGTGCTGCCGGCCGGCACGGCGGCCACGGTCATCGCCGGTTGGGGAACCGCCCTGGACGACGACGCGGCGCCTTCCCGACCGGGAATGGTCAGCGTCTGTCCGGCCTGCAGATCCCTGGCCGAGCGCATGTGATTGGCGGCGAGCAGTTGTTCGGCGGTCAGGCCGTGGTTGGCGGCGATGGCCGAAATGCTTTCCCCTTTGTGGACGGTGTAGCGGGTGGAGGCCATGTCGTGCTGGCCGGCGGCGGACCGGCTGTTTTCGGCCACGGCATGGGACTGGGCCGCGCTGCCGGGGATGGCCAGCCAGGTGCCGAGCGTCGGGCGGCTGCTCGGGCGCATGTGGTTGGCGGCGGCCAGTTCGTGCGGCGATACGCCGTATTTTCGGGCGATGGAGGCCACGGTTTCGCCCTTGTTCACCCGGTGACGCAGGGGTTTGGCTGCGGCCTGGGTGCGGATGGGCGCACAGGCGTCCGGCCCTTCGGCCAGGGCCGTCGCCTCGGTACCGGAAGCATTTCCCGGGACGCGGACGGCTTGTCCGGCCGCCAGCACTTCGGGCAGGGAGGCGTTCAACTGCCGCAGTTCGGCTACGGGCACGCCGGTGCGCCGGGAGATGGCCCACCAGGTTTCCCCGGACTGGGCCATATAGTTCTGATAGCCGGAGGCGGGATAGGCGTCGGGATGCTGCAGGTAGGCCAGGGCCAGCTGCTCCTTGGCCACGGGCACGTAGACGTTGACGGCCTGATCCGGCGGGCTGACCTGCCGGCGGAAGGCGGCGTTGTAGTTCCGGAATTCTTCCCAGGGCATGTTGCAGGCCTGGGCCAGGGCCAGCAGATCGGTGCCGCCGGGGACGCTCACTTCCTTGAGGTTCGGCCCGGCCTGCCAGTTGATCTTTTTGAAGCCCAGGGCGTCGAGGTTCTGGAAAATCTTGAGCACGGCCAGGAACTTGGGGACGTAATGGCGGGTCTCGGCCTTGAGCAGGCCGGGATCGCGGGCCAGATCGAAGAAGTCCGTCTGCCCGCTGCAGGCCATGGCCTTGGACACCTTGCCTTCACCGGCGTTGTAGGCGGCCAGGGCCAGGTTCCAGTCGCCGAACATCTGGTAGAGCTTGGTCAGGTATTTGGCCGCGGCCACCGTGGCCTTGAAGGGATCGCGCCGCTCATCCAGCCACCAGTCCACCACCAGGCCGAAACGGCGGGCGGTATAGGGCATGAACTGCCACATGCCGCCCGCGCCGACCGGCGAGTAGGCCATGTTGTTGTAGCCGGATTCGATGATGGGCAGCACGATAAGATCGGGCGGCAGGTTGTAGCTGGCCAGCACGGCCCGGACGTAGGGCAGGTGCGGCTGGGCCCGGACCAGCCATTTTTCCATGCTGCCGCGTTTGTCCAGGGTGAAGTACTGGAGCAGTTCCTGAACTTCCTCGGTTTCCTTGACGTCCAGGTTGAATTGGATGGAGCCGCGGGAGGCCAGGGCCTTTTTTTCCTGTTCGGTGAGCGGCCGGCCGCGTTTCAGATCCTTGAGGATGATCGAGGTATCCCAGAGCTCGGGCTCCAGGTTGGCTTTCATATCGGTATTGGTATGGTTTTTCCCGGCGCAGCCGGTCAGCAGCAGTAGGAAGGCGAGGCAGGCTATACGGGCGTGATGGACCATGCGGCACTCCTGGAAGCAGGCAGAAAGCGCGAAAAAGCCACAGGTTCCGGCAGGGGCGTTCTGACTGTGTGGCGATACGATTTTCCCAATAATTTTATATCGGTTACAACAAAGTAGATAAAAATGCAAGGAAAAAAGGACTTGAGCTCCGGCGGCCTTTGCGCCACCGTGCCGCATGCCCACCCAGGACCATCTTCCCCAGCCCGAGGACATTCTGCCCGGACGCAAGCCCGTGCGCGAACTCCTGGAAACCAGCCCCCGCACCGTGGACGACGTGCTGTTGCGCCAGGGCCTGCGCGGCCCGGACGCCGACGCCATCGTCGCGGCCTGCACCGCCGCGGGTGTGCGCTACCGTTTCGTTCCGGCCGCCGACCTGGACCGGCTTTTCCCTGGTAATCATCAGGGCGTGCTGGCCCGCTTGACGGCCGGCCGACTGGTGGAACTCGCCGATGTGCTGGAGGCGACCCGGACGGCACCGCTCGCCGTGGCCCTGGCGCTGGACCGGGTCCAGGATCCGGGCAACGTCGGCACCCTCGTCCGCACCCTCTACGCCCTGGGCGGCGGCGGCATCATCCTGCCCCGCCACGAGGGGGCGCGCCTGGGGCCCGGCGCGGCCAAGGCCTCGGCCGGCACTCTGGCCCGACTGCCCCTGGCCAAGGTGACGAATCTGGCCCGGGCGCTGGATACGGCCGCCGAGGCCGGTTTCACCATCATCGGTACCACCGGCGCGGCCGGGGCGGCCAACGCCCTGGATGCCACGCCCGAATTTCCCCTTATCCTGGTCCTCGGCAACGAGGACGAGGGCATCCGGCCGGGCGTGGCCAAGCGGTGCGACGCACTGTACCGTATCCCCCAGGCCCGGCCGCTCGATTCCATCAATGTGGCCCAGGCCGGGGCCATCATGCTGGGTCGTCTGGCTGCCCTGTGCCTTCCGGGCAGCTGAAGGACGTTGCCTCCTGATCGGGCTCCCGCACTGCCCGGCGGGGCCGGACCACCGCCCACGGCGCCGACCAGGGCGGCGGGCAGGAAAAGGCCGCCCCGGGCAGCACGATGCGCCAGGCATGCAGGAAAAGCGGCGGCACGCCCCCGCCGTACTTGGGGTCGCCGATCACGGGGTAGCCCCGGCAGCCGAGCTGGGCCCGGATCTGATGGGTGCGTCCGGTTTCGAGCCGCACTTCCACCAGGGAGGCCTCGCCCGTGCTGTGGAGCAGCCGGACCTTGGACACGGCTTCCTTGCCCGCTTCGCCGCAACGCATCCGCTCGTGGCCGGGTTCGCCCTCCTTGGCCAGCAGATCGCGCAACGTCACCCATTCGTTGATCTCGCCGAGTTCCCAGTGCCCGCAGACCCAGGCCAGATAATCCTTGCACATCTCCCCCGATTCCATGGCCTCGTGGATGGAGCGCAGCATCCGATAGCTCTTGGCCACCAGCAAAATTCCGGTGGTGTCGCGGTCGAGCCGGTGGGCCGGCGTGGGCGCAAAGGGCGCGTCGGGATGGCGGGCGTGCAGGATGGTGGTCAGGGCCGTGGGATGCCCCGAGCCGGGATGCACGGGCAGCCCGGACGGTTTGACCACCACCAGCAGTGCGGCGTCCTCGTAAAGGATGTCGAGCGGGGCGGTCTCCTGGGGCGGAAGCGCCGGTCGGGCGACCGCAGGCGTCTGGCCGGGGGCGTAGGGCGGCACGCGGACGAGTTGGCCCATGGCCAGTCGGGAAAAGGGCTTGCAGCGGCGGCCGTCCACCCGGACCTGGCCGGTGCGGATAAAGCGCTGCAGGGCCGTCGGGGGGACGTCGCCGCCCAGGCGGCGGGCGAGGTACTGCAGGAGTTTCTGGCCGGCCTCCTCGGCCGTGACCGTAAACGTTTGGACGGCGGTCCTGACGACCGGGGAGGGGGGGAGACCGTTGGCGGACATGATTGGCCGGCCTAGAACAGATAGCCGTAGGTGGTGGCCAGCTTGTCCGTCCGGCCGAGGATGGTTTCGGCCGCCTGGTCCAGACCGGTCGCGTCCACGATGCCCGTTTCCGTGCTCAGGAAATATTTAAGCGAGCCCTCCTTGGCCGAGAAAAGCCAGGTCACGGCATAGATGGAGCAGAGATTGGGCCGGCCGGGGAATTCCTCCCTGGTCGTCAGCACGAGGACGATCTTTTTTTCTTCCCTGTTGGACAGGCGCATGAGCGCCGAGCGGCCGAGCAGTTCCTTCAGGCGGTAGGCCAGACGCCCACCCAGGGGGTCCGTGTCGTTATGCTCGACGGTCACGGCGGCCTTTTTGGCGGCCGGTTCCGGGGCCTTCTGCTGTGGCGTATCGGCCGGGGGAGCGGATTGGCTGGCTGGGGGGGCTGGGGCGTTCTGGGCCGGCGCCGGCCCGACCCAGGCGACCAGGGCCAACACACACCAAATGATGACGAAAACAGGGCGCATGGGATGCTCCTTGGGCGCGGCGTGTCGGATACTTCCAGAGGGCCATAATCCAGGCCTTCCTCTTTTGGCAATACGGACCGAAAACCGGTATATCCGTGACCCCCCGTTTCGGTTCCGGTCGGGGCGGCCGGCGTTTTTTTCCTTCGGGCCGCCAACTCGGCCTTGACGAGGCCGCCCTTCTCATGGTCACCATCCCGGGCGGTGCCTTCCCGGCCCCGCCAGCATGGCTGCAGCGCGCAACGCCGCCATCGGGGCGCGACGCGGCCACGGGCGGCAAACGGTTCCAAGGAGTATGCTCATGCGGATTCGCACCCTGGTTTGCGCCCTGTGCGCCATGGTGTTTGCTTCCATCCCGGCCCTGGCCGTCGAACCCGTCCGGATCGGCGCGGTGCTCTCCGTGACCGGCCCGGCCTCCTTTCTCGGTGAGCCGGAGAAAAACACCATCCAGATGGAAGCCGAAAAGATCAACGCCGCCGGCGGCGTGCTCGGCCGGCCCGTCGAAGTCCTCATTTTGGACGACGAGACCGACGTCAACAAGGCCGTGCTGGCCATCGACCGGCTGATCAAAAAGGAGCACGTCTCGGCCATCCTGGGGCCGACCACCTCGGGCAACACCCTGGCCGTCATGCGCAAGGCCGCCGCCGCCAAGGTGCCGCTTATCTCCTGCTCGGCCTCCCAGAAGATTACGACGCCGGTAAATCCCTTTATTTTCAAGGTGGCGCCCCACGACGCCCTGGCCGCCGCCCGTATTCTGGAACACGCCAAAAAGCACGGCTACAGGAAGCTGGCCATCCTGACCGTGTCCGACGGCTTCGGCCAATCCGGCCGGGAAGTGCTCAAAAAGCAGATTCCGGCGGACGGCTTCGAGCTTGTGGCCGACGAGGTCTTCGGCCCCAAGGATACGGACATGACGGCCCAGCTGACCAAGATTCAGGGTTTGGCTCCGGATGCCATCATCTGTTGGGGCACCAATCCCGGTCCGGCCGTGGTGGCGAAAAACCGCGTGCAGCTCGGCATGGCCACGCCGCTCTACATGAGCCACGGCGTGGCCAGCAAAAAGTTCATCGAACTGGCCGGCGACGCGGCCGAGGGCCTGCTTCTGGCCGCCGGGCAGATCACCGCCCCGGAGAAGCTCCCCGATACCGACCCGAAAAAGGCCCAGCTCGTGGCCTATGCCAAGGCCTATGAGGAACGGTTCAAGTCCCCGACCTCGACTTTCGGCGGCCACGGCTACGATTCCCTGCATCTGGCGGTCAAGGCCATCGAGGCGGCCGGTTCGGACAATCCCGTGGCCGTGCGGGACGCCTTGGAAAAGATCAAGGGATTTCAAGGGATCGGCGGCACCTTCACCTTCACGCCCGAAGATCATGCCGGCCTTGGCTCCGATGCCTTCGTCATGCTGACCATCGACAAGGGCGACTGGAAGATCATCGGCGAGTGATGTTCGCAGGCGCGTCGCAATACCTCGTTTCGGGCCTCACCCAGGGAGCCGCCTACGGGCTGATCGGGCTGGGGTTCACCATGATCTTCAACACCACGGGCATCATCAACTTCGCCCAGGGCGAGTTCGTGATGCTCGGCGGCATGCTTGCCGTCTGGTTTCTCGGAGCGGGCCTGCCGTTGCCTCTGGCCGTGCTGGCCGCCTGTCTGGCCACGGCCGTGGTCGGCGCCTTGATGGAACGGCTGACCATCCGTCCCCTGGCCGGGGCTCCGGCCTTGAACGCCGTCATCATCACCATCGGCGTTTCCATCGTACTGCGCGGCGGGGCCATGCTGATCTTCGGCAAGGATACGGCGGCCCTGCCGGCCTTTTCCGGGGTGCGACCCATTTGGGTCCTGGGCGCGGCCATCCAGCCCCAGAGCCTGTGGGTGCTGGCCGTCACCCTGGCCCTTCTGGCGGCGCTCAAGCTCTTTTTCGCGCTCTCCATCCAGGGCAAGGCCATGCTGGCCTGCTCCTGCCAGCAGCAGGCCGCGAGCCTGGTCGGCATCAGCGTTTCCCGCATGGCGCTTCTGTCCTTCGGCTTAAGCGGCCTGATCGGGGCCGTGGCCGGGGCCATCCTGGCCCCCATCACCATGACCGCCTACGACGTCGGCACCATGCTCGGGGTCAAGGGGTTTGCCGCCTGCGTCCTGGGCGGGCTCGGCAACCCCTTCGGCGCGGCGGCCGGCGGCCTGGTCATCGGCGTGCTCGAATCCTTCGGCGCCGGCTACATCTCGTCCGGCTACAAGGACGCCTTCGCCTTCATCGTCATGCTGCTGCTCCTTTTCGTCCGACCGGCCGGCATGTTCGGCAAAAGCGGTGTGGAGCGCGTATGAGGCGCTCGTTTTTTGGCCGGAACGCCGTCCAGACGAGCCTGTTTTTGGCCGTGCTCCTGGCCGTTCCCTTCGTTGTGCCCAACGACTATTATTTGAGCATTTGCATCCTGGCCTGTCTCAATGCCGTCATGGTGGTGGGATTGAATCTCCTCATGGGCTATGCCGGTCAGATTTCCCTCGGACACGCCGCTTTTTACGGCATCGGCGCCTATGCCACGGCCATCTGCACCACCAGCCTCTCCCTGCCCGTTCCGGCCGGCATGGCTATCGGCATCGGCTTGGCGGCGGCCGTCGCCTGGCTCGTGGCCATCCCGACCCTGAAGCTCAAGGGCCACTACCTGGCCATGGCCACCCTCGGCTTCGGCATCATCGTCTCCATCGTCTTCAACGAAGCCGTGGAGCTGACCGGCGGCCCGTCCGGCTATGTCGGCATCCCGCGATTGGCCTGCGGCGGCTACGCCGTGGAGACCGACCGCGGTTTCTACAATCTCATGGCCGTGGTGCTGGCCTTGGTGGTGCTGGCCGCGCGAAACCTCATGACCTCGCGTACCGGCCGGGCCCTGCGCGCCCTGCAGGTGAGCGAAAAGGCGGCCGCCAGCCTCGGCATCGACATTGCCGCCCACAAACGCTTCGTCTTCGTGCTCTCGGCCGCCCTGGCCGGCCTCGCCGGCGTGCTCTACGCCCATTACCTTTGTTTTATCGCCCCGGCCTCCTTCGGCTTCTCCGCCTCGGTCCAGCTCGTGGTCATGGTCGTGTTGGGCGGCATGGCCAGCGTCTGGGGCTCGGTGGTCGGCGCCTTCTTCCTGACGGTCCTGCCCGAGGCGCTCCGGAATTTCGAGGATATCGATATCCTGGTTTACGGCTGCATCCTGGTGGCCACCATCCTGTTTTTGCCGGACGGCCTGGCTGGCGGCCTGCACCGTCTTCTGGCCAAATGCCGCCGCGCGAAGGTTCCCCATGCGCCCGCCGACTGATGCCGCGCCGCTGCTCGATCTTGCCGGCGTCACCGTGCGCTTCGGCGGCGTCCATGCCCTGACCGAGGCTGATTTCACCATCCGCCCGGATTCGGTCACAGCCCTCATCGGTCCCAATGGTGCCGGCAAGACCACGGTGCTGAACGCCATCACCGGTCTGGTTCCGGTGGCCGCCGGCAGCATTGTCCTGGACGGTCATGACATCACCCGGTTGCCGCCGCATCGCCGGGCCGCTGCCGGCGTGGTGCGCACCTTCCAGAACCTGGAGGTCTTTACCTCCCTTTCCGTTCTGGAAAACGTCATGACCGGCCGCCATACCCTGACCCGCTACGGCGCCCTGGCCAGCCTGCTCCATACCCCGGCCTTCCGCCGGGCCGAACGGGACTGCCGCGAGCGCGCCTTGGAAAAGCTCGAATTCGTCGGGCTGGCCGATGTGCGCGATACCCCGGCCGGCGATCTGCCCTATGGCCGGCAACGCCTGCTCGAACTGGCCCGGGCCCTGGCCGCCGAACCGAAGCTGCTCCTCCTCGACGAACCGGCCGCCGGCCTCAATACCCGCGAAACCGCCGCGCTTGGCCAGTGCATCCGCGCCATCCGCGACCGACTGCACGTCGCCGTCGGTCTCGTCGAACATGACATGGACCTGGTCATGACCGTCAGCGACCACGTGACAGTCCTCAATTTCGGCCATCCGCTGGCCTCGGGCACGCCCGAGGCAGTACAGGCCGATCCCGAGGTGGTGCGGGCCTATTTGGGCGAGGAGAATTAGCGGAAGGGGAGATGTTTGGAATCGGGGCGCCGCCCCGAACCCTGCCGGGGGCATCATGCCCCCGGACCCCTGGATAGGGGGGGAGCCGGGTGGAAGGGCTGACGTTGGCGGCAGTCCCTTCGATGTCGGGCCGGAATCGGGGCGGCGGCACAAGCCGCCAAGCCGGCTTGACACCGCCCCGATTCCGGCCCGACCAGGCCGTCGCCCCTGCGGGGCGAGGGGGCAGGCCGGAAGATATGTTGGTAAGAAGTGGCAAAGAGATATTTCCCTCGTTAAGGGGGTCCGGGGGGAATTATTCCCCCCGGTAGGGTAGGTCCAGGGAGGGGCAAAGCCCCTCCCTGGCCGCCGGAGGCATCTTCGTCATCATGCTGACCTTGCGAAACGTCGATATTCACTACGGCCGGGTGCATGCGGTGCGCCGGGTGTCGCTGCATGTGGCGCCGGGGGAGATCGTGGCCTTGATCGGGGCCAACGGCGCCGGCAAGACGACCTTGCTTTCGGCCATATCCGGCGTGTTGCGGGCGAGCGCGGGCGAGATCGTGTTCGACGGTCACGACATTGCCGGGGAGAAGCCGGAGCGCATCGTCCGCTTGGGCCTCACCCAGGTGCCGGAGCGGCGGCTGGTGTTCGGGCCGCTTTCCGTGGAAGACAATCTGCTGCTCGGGGCCTACAGCCGGTTTACGCGGCGTCAGGTCGAGGCCGATCTGCGGGAGATGTACGCCATGTTCCCGGTGTTGTTGGATCGGCGGCGGCAGCAGGCGGCGGCGCTCTCCGGCGGCGAGCAGCAGATGTTGGCCATCGCCCGGGCGCTGATGGCCCGGCCGCGCTGTCTGCTGTTGGACGAGCCGGGCATGGGCTTGGCGCCGCAGGTCTGCAAGGAGATTTTCAAGCGTGTGGCCGCCCTGCGGCAGGACCGGGGGCTTACCGTGCTTTTGGTCGAGCAGAACGCCAAAAGCGCCCTGGCCATAGCGGATCGGGGCTATGTCCTGGAAACTGGCCGGGTCCTCGTTTCCGGCACCTCCGAGGAACTCCTCGCCAACCGGGATGTCCGACGCGCCTACCTGGGGCGTGAGCGGGAGAATTAACCCACCCCCCACGAAGGGGTCCGGGGGGATTATCCCCCCGGCCGCCGGAGGCTTCTTTGCCGTTTCTTTCTTTTCTGGAGGGCACGATGCGCGAATGTTTCGAGCCGGCTTTCGAGACCATGGACCGCCGGGATCTGGCCCAGCTGCAACTGGAGCGATTGCAGGCCACGCTTTTCCGGGTGGCGAAGAACGTGCCGCTCTATCGCCATCGGTTTGCCGAGCGCGATATTGATCCCGAGGCCTTTACCGACCTGGCCGACGTGCGCCGGTTGCCGTTTACCACCAAGGCCGATTTGCGCGAGGCCTACCCGTACGGACTCTTTGCCGTGCCGCTGCGCGAGGTGGTGCGGCTCCACGCCTCGTCGGGCACGACCGGAAAGCCGGTGGTGGCCGGCTACACCCGAAACGACGTCAGGACCTGGTCGCGACTGGTCGGCCGGGTGTTGGTGGCGGCCGGGGCGGGCCGGGACGATGTGGTACAGATCGCGCTCGGCTACGGGCTTTTTACCGGCGGCATCGGCTTTCATTACGGGGCCGAGGCCGTGGGTGCGGCGGTGATTCCGGCCTCGAGCGGCGGCACCCGTCGCCAGGTGTCCATCATGCAGGATTACCGCACCACGGTGTTCGTGGCCACACCGAGCTATGCCCTGCACTTGGCCGAGACGCTTGACGCCATGGACGTCAACGTCAACGCGCTTTCGCTTCGTTTCGGACTGTTCGGGGCCGAGACCTGGACCGAGGGCATGCGGGCCGCCATCGAGGATCGCCTGAAGCTCACGGCCACGGACAACTACGGCATCAGCGAGATCATGGGGCCGGGCGTGGCCGGGGAGTGCCAGGCCAAGGCCGGCATGCACGTGAGCGAGGACCATTTTCTGATCGAGATCGTGGACCCGGCCAGCGGCGAACCGTTGCCCGACGGCGCGGAAGGGGAGCTTGTCATCACCACGCTCACCAAGGAAGCCTTTCCCATGATCCGCTTCCGCACCGGCGACATCACGCGCATCATTTCCGAGCCGTGCCTTTGCGGTCGGACCATGCGCCGCATCGGCCGCATCGTCGGGCGTACGGACGACATGCTCATCATCCGGGGCGTCAACGTGTTTCCGTCGCGGGTGGAGGCGCTGCTCCTCGAAGTCGAGGGCACGACGCCCAATTACCGCATCGTGCTCACCCGGTCGGGCAGCCTGGACGAGGCGCTTCTCGAGGTGGAACCCTCCGAGGCGCTGATGTTCGACCGGGTGGCCGAGCATCAGGCCGTGGTGGAAAAGCTCAAGCGCCGCCTCCATTCGGAGCTGGGCGTCGCTTTCGCCGTACGGCTGGTGGAGCCGGGAAGCCTGGCTCGCGGCGAGGAGGGCAAGACCATTCGGGTGGAAGATCGGCGGAACATGCCGCCCGCCTGAACCGATAACGGCACCTGTGCCGAGGAGCGATAGCGAACGATGGAACGTGTCCGCCATTCCGACGGACCAGGGAGGCTCTATGGGCCATGATGCTTGGCGGGAAGAATTTCCCGTCGTAAACGATACCGTCTTTTTCAACCATTCCGCCGTGTCGCCCATGCCGAAGCGAGCCCGGGACGCCGGCGTGGCCGTGTTCGATGACCGCTGGCAGCGCGCGTCCTGGGACTATTTCCGCTGGCTGGACCTGATAAAGGACACCCGCGGGCGGGCCGCCCGGCTGCTTGGGACCACGGCCGACCGGGTGGCTTTCACCGGCAATACCTCCTCGGGCCTGTCCCTGGTGGCGGCGGGCCTGCCCTGGCGCGAGGGCGACGCCGTGGCCGTGACGTGGCCGGATTTCCCCACGGTCCGTTTCCCCTGTGACGCCTTGCGCCAGCGCGGCGTTCGCGTGGTGGAAATTCCCCGCCGCGACGGCCGGGTGGACCTCGACGAGGCGGCCAGGCTCATCCCGGGCTGTCGGCTGGTCATGGCCTCGACCGTCGATTGGGTGACCGGCACGGCCGTGGACGTGGCCGGACTCGTCACCCTGTGCCACCGGGCCGGGGCGTTGTGCTGTCTGGACGTCATCCAGAGCCTGGGGGCCATGCCCCTGGACGTCACCGCCCTGGGCGTGGATTTCGCCGCCGCCGGCTGTCACAAATGGCAGCTCGGGCCCATGGGCCTGGGCATCTTCTACGTGGCTCCGGACCGGGAGGACCTGCTCAGCCCGGTCATGGTGGGCTGGCGGTCCATGGCGGATGAGGAACATCTCGGGGACGTCTATCGTCTCAAGGCCGGCGCCGGCCGGTTCGAGCCAGGCACCCAGGACGTGGCTTCCATCGCCGCCTACGGCGCGTCGCTGTCGCTTCTGGAGGAGGTGGGAGCCGAAACCGTGCAAGCCTCCATCTTCGCCGTGCTCGATGCCCTGCGCGAAGGATTGGCCGCCCGGGGGCTGCCGGTCATTTCCCCCATGGGAGACGGCGAACGTTCCTCCATCATGGCCTTTTCCCATCCCCGGGCGGACGAGCTGTATGCGTACCTCATGAACTCCCGGGTGTTCGTCTCCCCGCGCGGCGGCTGCATTCGGCTGGCGCCGCATTTTTATAATGATGCTACCGATGTGGCGAGATTTTTTGCGATATTGGACGCATTCGGGAAGTAGAAAAGAGGAAGAGAAGATGCCTCCGGCGGCCGGGGGCATCATGCCCCCGGACCCCTGGACGGGGGGGGAGAAGAAGAAAATTTCGTTAAGGGGGACCGGGGGGAATTCTCCCCCCGGCGGTGAGGTCCAGGAGAGGCAGCGCCTCTCCTGGCCGCCGGAGGCATAATATTATCCGAAGGATCTGGTAAAAAGGTCGGCGATGGCCTGTCGGCCGGCGTCGGTCGGGAAGCGGGTGCCGGTGCCCGTGAAATGGGCCTGGGTGATGACCGGCGGGGCGATGGTGGTCCAGGCGTCGTGCTGCCAGGTGAACCAGGCGGCCTTGTCCTGACTGAAGACGTAGAGCGGCTTGTTGCAGATTTTGGCGAATTCGGCGCCCCAGCCCGTGCCGCCGGTGACGGTGCCGTCCTCCTGGATGGTGCCGATGACGAACACTTCCAGACCTGCGTCCACCTGATGCATGATGGTGCGCAGCACCATGCGGATTTGCGGTCCGTTGCTGAATTTGCGGTGGAGCAGTTTGGAGACGTAGGTGAGGCTGACGTCCTTACGCTCCAGTTCCTCCTGGGTCAGCACGCGGATGCCGCGATTCCGTTCGATACGGTGCCCTTCGAAGGTGAAGTTGACTTCCTGGACGCCGTGACTTTCGGCCTGGCGGCCGAATTCCGCTTCGGCACCCTGGGCGCCGCCGCTAAAGAGGGTAAAAAGAGCAGCCTGGGCCATGGTGACTCCTTGATGGTTAGGTGGGGACGCCCCCTGGCCGGGAACGTACCGTGGGCTACGCCGATGTACAACAGGGACCGGCCATCGTCGACCGACGCGGCACGACGTTCGGATAACATCCGCAAGGGGGAGGACATCCGGCAACGGCGGCCGCCGCCCTCCGGACGCTGCAAAAAAGGGAAGGCTGGACGAAACTCCGGCGGTCGATGAAAATCGGCCGTTTAACGCTTCCTCCAGCCTCCCGCGCCATCATGCGTTCCGATGGACAGCTTTTTCCCGAATTCTTATTCCCAACCGTTGGCACACCGGACATAGTGACGGTTGCACTCGTGTTTGCAGGAGTGAATGCCGCCGCAATACATGAGGCAGTTCTGATATCTCCAGTTGCAGCGGTTGGCCCTGGGCGGCGGCGGGGGGGGCGGCGGCGGCGGGTAATAGCCCGGCGGCGGACCGGCGGGAACGCAGCCCCAATACCGATTGGACCAGCGGAACCCGGGCGGGCATTGGGCATACGCGAGACTTTCCGCCAGAATGACGGCGGAGAGGGCCAGAAAGATGGCCAGTACGACAGGCTTTGCGGTAAATCGCATTGAGGCCTCCTGTTATTTCCCAGATTGCCTTGATAGCGCATTTGAAAATTGAAATGCAAGCGGAATATGACGGGAATGAAATGGGGGCGGCTTCGTGTCATGGCCGCCGGTGGCGGCGGTGCGGCATTCCTGTCCAGCAGCGCATGGTTGGCTGTTTCGTGGGAGAGAACAACCTTGTATTTTATGCATGAAGCCATAAAAATAGCCATGACGTGCAGCGTTGGCGCAGCATTCCTTTTGGTTGAATGGAGTATGCTGTCCAGCGAGGAGACGCCTTCGGCAATGAAGGCACATCGTGCTGGAAGCATAGGCAAGTCTGCTGGAACAGCTGTGAAAAGGACTCTTTCAAGTCGCACGGGCCCTCTTTTTACGGAGAGAATACCTCAAAATTGCCGCATCGTTCAGCCGGTGACCGTTAAAAACAGCCTGTAATTCTGTCGAGCATGGCGGCGAAGAGGGACGCCTCCTCGGGGGAAAGGGCGCAGAGGATTTCCTGGGTGAGCTGGGCGTGGAGCTTGTGATGCTCGCGGAAGAGGCGTTCGCCTTCGGCGGTCAATCCCACGCGGATGGACCGCCGGTCCGTCTCATGAGGCTTGCGCCCCACGAAACCGCCTCGCTCCAGACGGTCGACCAGCACCGTCAGCGAGCCGGTGGTGACGCCCATTTTGCCGGCCAACTCCGTCATGCGCAGATCGCCGTCGGTGCCGAGGATTTCCAGGGTATGCATCTGGGGCAGGGTCAGCCCGCTTTCCTTGACCACACCGTGCTCCCATGAGGAGAACTTTTCGTAGAACGCGATGAGGAACCGGGTGAACCGTTCGTTTTCCATGGGCTTCCTAAACCGTCCCGGTTGCGGGGACGGGGTCGGCGGTGAGGGCCACGCTGGCCGAGAACAGCACCACGACGATCGAGCCGGCATTGTGGAAAACGGCGGCCGCCACCGGGGACAAGACGCCATAGGCGCTGCCGAGGATCGCCACCGCGTTGAAGACCAGGGCCAGCCCGATGTTGATGCCGATCAGGCGCACCATACGCCGTCCGAGGGCCACGAGGAAGGGCAGCCGGGCGATATCGTCGTTGGTCAGGGCGACATCGGCCGTTTCCAGGGCCACGTCGGTACCGCCGCCGCCCATGGCTACGCCGATATTGGCCCGGGCCAGGGCCGGGGCGTCGTTGATGCCGTCGCCGACGAACAGCACCCGTCGGCCCTGTTGCTGCATGGTGCGCAGCACGTCGAGCTTGTCCCCCGGCCGCAGATCCGACCAGAGGGCCGTGATGCCGACCTGACCGGCCATGGCGGCCACGGCTTGCCGGTGGTCGCCGGAGAGGACGCCGACGGTGGCGATGCCGAGCTTGCGCAGGGCGTCCACGGTCCGGGCCGCCGTATCCCGGATCGTATCGGCCACGCCGAGAACGCCGATGGGCTGGCCGGCCCGGCACACCACCAGGCCGGTGGCTCCGCGTTCCCGGATGGCCGTCAATTCCCGGCGAAGCGGCGGCGGCAAGGTCTCCTCGCCACCGGCCATGTCGGGGCTGCCCACCTCGACGGCCTGTCCGGCAACCGAGCCCCGTACGCCGAGTCCGACTTCGACGACCATGCTGTCGGCCCCGGTTACGGCGATGCCCGAGCGGCCGGCCGCCGTCATCACCGCCGCGGCCAGGGGGTGGGAGCAGTCCTTTTCCAGGCTGGCGGCCAGGCCGATGACGGCTTCCGGGCGTTCGCCCGGAGCCGGGGCCACGGTGTCCACCGTCGGCCGGCCATGGGTCAGGGTGCCGGTCTTGTCGAACAGGACGGTGTCGGCCCTGGCCGCTTCCTCCAGGTATTGGCCGCCCTTGATGAGGATGCCCAGCCGGGCCGCCCGGCCGATGGCCGCCACCGTGGCCGTGGGCGCGGCCAGGATGAGCGCGCACGGACAGCCGGCCACCAGCACCGCCACGGCGCGGGCCGCCTCGCCGGTCAGGGCCCAGGTGATGGCGGCCACGGCCAGCACCAGCGGCGTGAACCAGGCGGCGTAGCGGTCGACCACCCGGGCGGCTCGCGGCTTTTCGGCCTCGGCCGCCACGATAAGCCGCACCACCTTGCCGAAGGTGGAATCCTCGCCCACCTTGACGGCCCGGACTTCGATCCGGCCGGTGTAGTTCATGGTGCCGGCCAGCACCTGATCGCCGGGATGGCGTTCGCGCGGCAGCGATTCGCCGGTGATGGCCGATTCGTCCACGGCCGTGACGCCGGAGATGATGGCCGCATCCACCGGAATGCGTTCGCCGGGCCGCACGAGCACCCGGTCGCCGATGCGGATTTCCGCCACGGGCACGGTCCGCTCTTCGCCGGAAGCCGACAGGCGCACCGCTTCCTGGGGGGCCAGTTCGACCAGTCCCTTGATGGAGCGGCGGGCCCGGTCGCTGACCGTTTCCTCCAGCAACGATCCCAGGATCATGATGAAGCTGATGGCCGCGGCGGCCAGGATCTGGCCTTGGAGGAGCGAGGCCACGATGGCCAGGCTCACCAGCTCGTCGACATTGACGTGTCGGGCGAGGAGTCCCTTGACCGCTCCGACGACGATGGGAGCGCCGTTGACGACCACGGCGCCGAGCCCCAGGCCGAGGACGACCGGCCCCGGTCCGGTGGTCCGTTCGAGCAGGAAGGCGGCCAGGGCCAGCCCGCCGCCGGCCAGGCATTGGGCGAACTCCCGGAACCGGAGAAATCCCTGAAACGCTCCCAGGCGGGAAAAGCGACCGATCATAGGCACTCCCTGTGAAGAAGCTTTGCTTTCAAAAAGCTCTAGTACATTATCTTTTGATGATCAAGCTAAATAGTCGCAAAAATGGCCCTGTCCGCCGGGTGGCGGGGATGCCTCCGACGGCCAAAGCGCTTCGTCCTTTGAAATCCCTTTATTATCAAGAGGATAATGATGCTCTTGTGCGATAGGATCGTCGGGAGGGAAAATGGAACAGTGGCTGCGGAGTGCGTCTTGAGGCTGCTGCACAATTGCCTGACAATCGGTCAATGCTCTACCGTTGCATTGCAACAGACTCATATCATGACGGAATTCCAAAGGGCTTTGCCCTTTGGCCGCCGGAGGCATCCTCTCCTGACCAATTGTGCAGTGGTCTCGTCTTGAGGGAGCGAAACGGTGACAAAAAAAGGGAGGACGGTGGCCCGTCCTCCCGGAAAGCGGCGGTCGGAGCGGTCCGCTAGGCCTTGGGAGCCTGGCGGCCGATGCAGAAGTAGGCCAGGCCGAGGTCGGCCAGAAGCGACGGCGAATAGAGGTTGCGGCCGTCGAAGATAAGCGGATTTTTGAGCATCTTCTTGATGCGGCCGAAATCCGGATTGCGGAACTGGTTCCATTCCGTGACCACGGCCAGGCAGTCGGCGCCGTCCAGCACCGCGTACTGGTCGTCCACCACGGACAGCAGGTCGTTGTCCTTGAAGTGGGCGCGGGTGTTGGGACCGGCCACCGGGTCGAAGGCCACGATGCGCATGCCCTGGGCGGTCAGGTCCGCGATGAGTTCGAAGGACGAGGCCTCGCGCACGTCGTCGGTATTGGCCTTGAAGGCCAGTCCCCACAGGGCCAGGGTCTTGCCCTTGAGGCCGCCCTTGCCGGTGAAGTGGGCTTCGATCTTTCGGGACAGGATGTGCTTCTGGCGCTTGTTGACGTCGTCCACCGAGGCCAGGAGCTGGGGTTCGAATTCGTAGTGCCGGGCCGTGTCGATCAGCGCCTTGACGTCCTTGGGGAAGCAGGAGCCGCCGTAGCCGAGGCCCGGGTAGATGAACTGGTAGCCGATGCGGTGGTCCGAGCCGATGCCGGAGCGCACCTCGCGCACGTCGGCGCCGACCCGCTCGCAGATGTTGGCCACTTCGTTGATAAACGAGATCTTGGTGGCCAGCAGGCAGTTGGCGGCGTACTTGGTCATTTCGGCCGAGCGCACGCCCATGACGATGACCTTTTCCCGGCTGCGGGCATACGGGGCGTAGAGGGCCTTCATCAGCTCGCCGGTGCGCACGTTGTCCGTGCCCACGACCACGCGGTCCGGCTTGAAGAAGTCGTTTATGGCGTCGCCTTCCTTGAGGAACTCGGGGTTGGACACCACGTCGAATTCGAGGGTCTCGCCACGTTTCTTGAGTTCCCCGGCCACGAGCTTGCGGACTTCGTCGGCCGTGCCGACCGGCACCGTGGATTTGTCCACGATGACCTTGAAGTCCTTCATATTGGCGCCGATTTCCCGGGCCACTTCGTACACGTACGACAGATCGCAGGAGCCGTCCTCACGGGGCGGCGTGCCCACGGTGATAAACACGAAAAGTGCATTCTCCATGCCCTCGGACACCTGCGTGGTAAAACGCAGCCGCCCCTCGGCGACATTCCGCTTGACCAATTCGTCGAGGCCCGGTTCGTAGATGTGCACTTTCCCGATCCGCAGGTTCTCGACGATGGTGGGGTTGGAGTCCACGCAGCAGACATCATTGCCCATCTCGGCGAAACAGGCGGCACTTACGAGGCCGACATACCCAGTGCCCACGATGCAAAGATTCATACGGGTTCCTGTTGTTGATGTTTGCCCTGGCGATTCGTTGCACCGTCAGGGGCGGTACGGAGGAAACGCAACGTTGGCATTTGTCTCCGTCGAAAACGTGGCGCTCTCACTACGAAGCGGATGACAAATTGTCAAGGTGGCGACTTTTTGAGAAAAGCCGCCTGGATCGGGCTTTTGGGGCGAAGTTTCGCCGCAAAATCCGTTGCGCGGAGGTGCCGTTTTGGCGAAAGTGCCTGCAAGAGCCCCGTCGGCCATTGGCCGCATCGTGTGGCGCAGAGAGAAGGTCCGTGCGTACCGGCCGCGTTTCGGCCGTAACCGTCCGATCCCCGAGGAGGCCCCATGAACCGTGTGCTTAGCGTGCTGTGCGTCCTCTCCCTGTTCGTCGTGCTGGCCGCCGGGCCGGCCGTGGCCCGCCAGGCCAAAGGCGACAAATCCGTTGTGGACATGACCGGCGTGTGGAAGGGGACCACCTCCTCCGTGGCCATGGGCACGCTCGGTCATGCCGCTGCCAGCCAGACGCCCAAATTCCTGCACGTGGACTTCACCATCACCATCGAAAAACAGGAAGGCCCGAACTTCTACGGGACCAAAACCTCGGCCAAGGGCAAGGAGACCGTGCTTGGCGTGATCGACGGTTGGAGCATCTCCATGGTCGATGACGATGGCGTGTACGTGGGCAAGCTGACGAGCAAGAACAAAATGTCGCTGCAGTATCTGGAGGCAACCGCCCAATCCAAGGTGGCCTCCATCACCGAATATCAGCGCGCGGAGCAGGACGCGAAGGCCGGGGAATAGGCAGGGTGCCGCCGCCCGGGGAGGAGACCTTCCCTCCGGGCGGCGGCTGTTGCCCAGGCCGGAGGGACGCCGCGTGCAGCCTGGGGAATTCCCAAAGGGCCAACGCCCGTTGGCCGCCGGAGCATTCCCTCGCCTCGCCTTGTCCCGCGCACCTATTTCACCGGCAGGGCCTTGCCGGAGTCCTGGCGCAGGGAGGCGATGAGGGCAGCCAGCGCACCGGAAGATTCCTCAAGCTTGGCCAGCTCCCGTTCGGCCTCCTCCATCCCCTGGGACGTCTCGTCGGAGATGCGGTTGATGTCGGCAATGGCCTGGGTGATGGCATCCGAGGTCGCTGACTGCTCTTCCGCAGCGGTGGCGATGGAACGGACCTCGTCGGTGGCCGTTTCCACCATGGCCACGATATGGCGCAGGGAGGCGCCGGCCTTGTCGGCCAGGGCGCTGGCCTCGCCCACGGCGGTGACGGCCGCGTCCATGCCCACGATGTTCTCCCGGACGCCGCTGTCGATATCCGCGATGACCGTGGCCACTTCCTTGGTGGCGGTCATGGTTTTTTCGGCGAGTTTTCGCACTTCGTCGGCCACCACGGCGAAGCCGCGTCCGGCATCGCCGGCCCGGGCCGCCTCGATGGCGGCGTTTAAGGCCAGGAGGTTGGTCTGGTCGGCTATATCGGAAATGACGGTCATGATGGCGCCGATGCCCTTGGCCCGCTCGCCCAGGGCGTCCAGGCTGACTTTAAGTCCTTCGGACCGGGTCCGGACCGTCTCGATGGCCCGGTTCACTTCTTCGGTGGCGGTCAGCCCCTCCCGGGCGCCTTCCCGGGCGGCTCCGGCATTTTCGGCGGCCTGGGCGGCATTTTTGGCTACCTCCAGCACGGTGGCGTTCATTTCTTCCATGGCCGTGGCCGTTTCGGTGGTGCGTTCAAGCTGACGGCCGGCGCCTGTGGCCACCTGGGAGACACGTTCGCCCAGGGAAGTACCGGCCTGGGCCACCGCCTCGGCCAAGCCTTCCAGCTGGTCGGCCGCTTCGGCCATGCCGTCCTGGCGGGCCCGTTCGGCCCGGGCCGTGGCCTGTTCGGCTTCCTGGCGGCTCTGGTCAGCCTCTGCGGCCTTGGTTTCGGCCGCAGCCTTCTGGACGGCGATGGCGTCAAAGGATTCCCGAAGTTTGGCGGCCATGGCCGCCATGGCCGCCAGGACGCCCCGGCATTTCCCTGCCTGGGCGCAGAGGGCGTGAACCGCGTCGAACTGGCCCTCCGCCACATCCCGGGCCAGGTCGGCCACGATTTCGGGCTCGGCCCCGAGCTGGCGCAGGATGCCGCGCGAGACGATCACGGCCGTGACCACGCCGACGGCCAGGGACAGGAAAAGCAGGCCGTACTGCAACCAGAGATCGGAGCTCAGGGCCGTCACCACCGCCGTCATCTGGTCATCGGCCTCCCGGAACTGGCTCTCCTTGAGCGGGGCGATGCGCTTGGCCAGGGCCTCGGTCCGGGTGTCGAAGTCCCCCATGATCGCATTGCCGGCCGCGCGTCCTTCCTTGATATACAGTTTGGCCATGCGTACGCCGACTTCGTAGAAGGCTTCGAAATCCGAAGCGATGGCCCGAAGTTCGGTCAGCATCCGCGTATTGTTTTCCCGCCGGGCCATGGCTTCGAACTTGGCGAGACCTTCCCGGAAATCCCGAGCCGCTTCCTCGGCCTCCTTGAAGCCGTCCTCCTCGCCGGTGGCGGATACATCGGTCAAGAATTGCTGGACATTGACAGCTTGGAACTGCATACGGGCCGCCACGTCGGCAAAAGGCAGGCTTTCCGAGCGGAGCAGCGCGGCCCGTTCCTTTACCGATCCGATGGAGACGGTCATAACCAGCGCTCCGGCGGTCATGGCCGCCAGCACCAGCCCGAATCCCAGACCCATGCGTGTTGCAACCGACAATTTCATGGGAACCGCCTTGCAATGGCGCCTGCGCGCCGGCTTGAACGAGGAGGCGCCAGCCCCGGTGGCTGGCAAGGTTTTCCAATTACGGTTAGGCTTACTCGCGCACGAGGTTTTTGGTCAAGAACATGGAAAAAAATTCGTATGCAAACGCGGGCGACGTCCGCGACATCCTGGTGCCGACCGACGATGGGCCCATCTATGCCAGGGCCCGGATCACGCTTGGCCGGGTGCCGGCCGTGGTCTGCCTGCACGGGCTGGGGGATTCGCATCTGGCCTTCGAGGAAGCCTTCGAGACCCGGTATCTGTCCGGGGTAAGCCTGATCGTTCCGGATATGGCCGGCCATGGGGCCAGCCCCGCCGCCCTGGATCATTCCCTGGAGGCGGCGACCCGCCGGCTCAGGGCCTTGCTGGCCTATTTAAGCGAATATTGCGCCCTGCGGCCGAGTCCGCTCTATCTGGTGGGGCATTCGGTGGGCGGCATTCCGGCCATCCTTTATTGCCGTGATGCGGCGCCGGATACGGTGGGCGGCCTTGTTTTGGCCGAGGCGCCGATCACCCGGTTCGGCTCGTTCATCTCCGCCCATGCCGATGCGGCCCGCCGGTCCGGCCGGTTCGGGGAATGGTTTCGGGATTTTCGGGAGCAGGTCATTTTTCACGACTATCTTGGCCGATTTCCCTTTTGTCGCCATTATTACGCGTCCCTTCGCTTCTGCCGGGAGCGTTCGTTCCTGGAGACGGTGGCGGCCATGCGGCGCCTGGCCAGGGCCCTGCCCGGGAAATGGAGCCATGCCGCCGGTGAGGCCCTGACCGGGCTGACCATCCCGGTTCTGTATGCCCATGGCCGGGACGTGGCTCCGGAAACCCTGTCCTTCCTGCAGGAGTACGACATTCCCACCCGGCCCTTTCCCACGGAATGCCATTTCCTCATGCAGGCCATGCCCGGCGAATTTTACGGCATGCTCGGGGATTTTTGCCGCAAATCTGGCCGGTAGGCCTTGCTCTCGGCTGCCCTTCCGGCCACAATCCGGGAAGCGATTGTCGGTTCACAACCAACGAGGAGCCGCATGGACGCTTTTCATTTCACCCTGAGTCAGGAAGAAAAGGATTATTTGAAAAATCTGGTCCGGTTGCGCATCGAGGACCGGCTGGCCGGCCGTCCCGGGACCACGCCCGAACCGCCGACGGACCGGCTGCGGGAAAAATTCGGCGCTTTCGTCACCTTGACCCTGCACGGCCGGCTGCGGGGCTGCATCGGCCATATCGTGGGCGACCGGCCGCTTTTCCAGACCATCGGGGACATGGCCGAGGCGGCCGCCTTCGAGGATCCGCGCTTTCCGTCCCTGACCGCCCGGGAATTCCAGGACGTGGCCATCGAAATTTCCATTTTAAGTCCGCTGACCGCCTGTCCCGATCCGGAACTGGTGGCGGTCGGGCGTCACGGTCTTTTCATCCGCCGGGGCAACCATTCCGGGTTGCTTTTGCCGCAGGTGCCGGTGGAATGGCACTGGAACAGGGAGCAATTCCTGGATCAGACCTGCGTCAAGGCGGGCCTTTCGCCGGGCTGCTGGAAGCTCCCGGGCACGACCCTGTTCTGGTTCGAAGCCGAAGTGTTTTAGACCAGGGCGCTGCCCTGGACTCGCCGGGGGGAATCATTCCCCCCGGTCCCCCTGCCCCGGTGCGAGGGGTCCGGGGGCATCATGCCTCCGGCCGCCGGAGGCGTCTTTTCTTCTCTCCGCCCATCCGTCATGAAAATTTCCAGCCGTTGGCGTTTTATCTCCTCGCCGTCGGCGTAGGCCTTTCCCGACACACGAACGGGAGGAGCCGCCATGAACCTCTTCGAGGGAACGAACGGTCGGGTGGCCGCCACCAGCGTCGGCTGCATGCGCTGGCTGGTCAGCTCCATGCTGTTGGCGCTGACGGTGCTGCTGTTTATTTTCGGGGTGCGGGAGCTGATCCTGCTCGGGATCATCATCTGCGTGCCGACGGGCTGGGACGAGCACGCCTTCTGGGGGCATATCTATAATCTTTTCATGGCCCTGGAATTTATCTTCATGATTATCAAATACTTCGAGGAGAATTACCATTTCCCTCTGCGCTACATCATCTATATCGGCGCCACCTCGGTCACCCGGGCCATGATGATCGACCACGACCATCTGGTAGCCTGCGGCACGGCCATTCTGCTGCTGGTGCTGGCCTACTGTCTGGTGACGCTGCGCAAGGCCCTGGCCGTACGCTTTTGCCCCGAGGAGGCGGAGTCGGTCTAGGACGTCTCGCCGTCGGCCCCGGGGCCGGCGTTGCAGGCCAGGAAGGGACAGAAGTCAAGGGCCGCTCCGGTCAATCGGGTCTTCACGCCGTGTCCTTCATAGAGGACAAGCGGCGCTTCCAGGCGCAGGCCCGGCCGGCCGTTTTTGCGGGCCACCAGCAGCAGCTGGCCGGCCGGCGCTCCGGCGCGCGGGGCGACGGGGAGCAAGCGCTTGATCTCCAGCCGGTGGGCGGCAAGCGTCGCCATCACATGCCCCAGCCGCTCGGCCAGATACACCAGGGCCAAAAGGCCCTGATTTTTTAAGGCATAGGCAGCGGCTGCGGTAAAGGCGGCCAGTCCGCCGTCGGTCTCGAACCGGGCCGCGTCCCGGCCCTTATCCGTCGGCCGCCGGCCCGAATCGGGATGGCGGTAGGGCGGATTGGCCAGCACCAGATCGAAGGATTCCGCTGCCGTGGCCGCGTCCCGGCGAATGTCCCGCACGTCGAGCAATCGGGCGGCGAAGCGGTCGGCCAACCCCAGCCGGTCGGCGTTTTCGGTCGCCGCCGCCACCATGGCCGGTTCCTTGTCCAGCCCTACAACCAGCGTCCCCTTGTCGTCTCGGGCGAGCAACAGCCCCAGCCCGGCCGGACCGCAGCCCGTGCCGCAGTCGAGCACCCGTCCTCCCGGCAGCCCGGCGGCGAAGCAGGCCAGAAGCAACGCATCCGCCCCGAAGCGAAATCCCGTCTCGGGCTGGGCCAGTCCGCGCGGAAAGGCCTGGCGGGCCGATATCAGGTGCATGGCCGCCGTCCGGCGCGTCGGGTTGCGGACGGGGCGGCACCCGACGCGCGCGTGAGTATTTGCTGTGAGTTTTCCATGCTGCTAGTAAGAAAAAGTACCCGTAACTTCTTCAAAGGAGGTCGCATGAGGTCACCCGTTCGGCTTGCGCTGTTGCTCGTAGGTATTGTCACATGTTTCATGATAGTTACCGAGTATAGCGCCAATGCCCAATGTCCGTACGGTACGCATTGGTCCCCCCGGTATGGCTATTGCCTGCCCAATCGTTCGCCCGGACCGCCGCCGCCACCGCCGCCGCCACCACCATCGCCTCGGCACTGCTCTAGGGAATACCAGCGATGCATGGCAGCGTGCAATGGAGGCCGTCATTGTGTCCAAAACTGCAATGCTATTTATAATGCCTGTAGCCACCCGCACCCGCGGCGCTGGTAATCCGCCGTGTAGCTAGGAAACGGTGCCGGAAAGCATTTTTCCCTAACCTCGCCTGCAAGACGGAATCCGTCTTGCGGGCGAGGTCTCGGCAGCATCTTTCTTTACCGTTTTTCCGGGCTGGCCTTGCGCGCCCGCATGTTGAGCAGTTCCACCAGCAGCGAAAAGGCCATGGCGAAGTAGATGTAGCCCCGGTCGATGTGCCGGCCCAGGCCCTCGGCCACCAGAAATACGCCGATCAGGATCAGAAACGACAGGGCCAGCATCTGCACCGTGGGATGGTGCGACACGAAATGACTGACCGCGTCGGCGAAGAGCATCATGACGCCGACCGCCGCCATGACCGCCGCCACCATGACGAGGATTTCGCCGGACATGCCCACGGCCGTGATGACCGAATCAAGGGAAAACACGATGTCCAGTATGGCGATCTGGGTCACGGCCGCGCCGAATCCCCGGACCTTGCGCGCCGTGGCGTGCCCCTCCCTGGGCGGCTCGATCTTTTCATGGATCTCGAAGGTCGATTTGGCGATGAGAAACAGCCCGCCCGCCAGCAGCACGATGTCGCGGCCGGTGACCACATGGCCCAACACGCTGAGGATCGGAGTGGTCAGCCCCATGACCCAGGTGATGCCGAGTAAGAGCAGAATGCGCGTGCCCATGGCCAAAAGCAGGCCGATCTTACGGGCCCGGGACTGGATTTTTTCCGGCAACGCATTGGAAATGATGGCGATAAAGACGATGTTGTCGATGCCCAATACGATTTCCAGGGCGGAAAGCGTCAGAAAGGCGATCAGGTTCTCCACGGTGAAAAGGGGCATGTCGGGCTCCTTTCTTTTTTGCCTCCGGCGTCCAGGCTGCTGCCCTGGACCTGCCGGGGGGAATCATTCCCCCCAGACGCCCTGAGCGGGGACTTCTCTTATAAATTTTCGGTGCGAGGGGTCCGGGGGCATCATGCCCCCGGCCGCCGGAGGCATCTTCGTATTCGTCGCCAGGCGAAATCCGTCAGCATCCTGGCTTCTTCCACGCGCAACAGCGAAGCGGCGACCATGTAGGCCACGCCCCAGCCGACGATGAGTAGCAGCGAAAGCGCGGGATGGCCAGCCGTGGCGAAGGCCCCGGCACCCACACCGCAGCTCAAAAGCACGCTGACTGCGGTGGTGCGACCCGGGGCGAACCAGGCGCCGCCGAGCTTCTTGCGCAGGGTGACGCCGAGCACCGCCACGTTGACCCAGGACGAGATGGAGGTGGCCAGGGCCAGGCCCACGTGGCCGGTCGGTCCCATGAGGGCAAATCCCGCGATGACGTAGACCACCAGGCACACGGCGGCGGTGATGGCCGGGGTGCGGGTATCGGACAGGGCGAAATAGGCGGCGTAGAGCGGCCGCACGCAGGCGAAGGCGGGCAGGCCCACGCCGTAGGCGATCAGCGCCCCGGACGTGGCGGTGATGGCATGGGCGCCGAACGCCCCTCGTCCGAACAGCACCCGGACCATGGGATCGGCCAGGGCGATGAGTCCGGCGGCGGCCGGCAGACAGATGAACAGCGTCAGCCGCAGGGAATCGTTGAGGGTCTCGGTAAAGGCGTCCAGTTTATCGGCCGAAGCGAGCTTGGACAGACTCGGCAGGGCCACCGTGCCCACGGCCACGCCGAAGACGCCGAGCGGAAACTGCACGAGCCGGTCCGCGTAGTAGAGATAGGAGATGCTGCCCGTGGGCAGGTAGGAGGCAAGCAGGGTGCCGATGACGATATTGAGCTGGTAAACCGCCGCGCCAAAGGCCGTCGGCAGCATCAAAAGGCCCATCTTGGCCACGCCCTTGTCCTTCATGGTCCAGGGGCCGCGCCAGGAAAAACCGAATTTTTTGAGTGGCGGCTGCTGCATGAACACCTGGCCGAGACCGCCGATGACCACGGCCCAGGCCAGCGTGTGGGCCACGTCGAGATGGAAGACGTAGGCCACGCCGGCCCCGACGATAATAAGGGTGTTGAGCTCGGAGGTGGCCAGGGCCGGGGTCAGGAAATGGCCGAAGGAATTCAGCACGCCCATGCACAGGGCCACGACAGAAATTTCAATGATATAGGGGAAGACGATGCGGGTCAGGTCCACCGTCAGGTCGAACAGAGGCGGATTGTCGACGAACCCCGGGGTGATAAGCCGGGTGAGCGGCCGGGCGAAGAGGATGGCCAGGGCCGTCAGCACGCCGAGGATGAGGAGCAGCCAGACCAGGGCCGACCGGGGCATGGCGAAGGCGCGCGCGTCGCCTTCCTCTTCCCGCAGCCGGCTGAAGACCGGCACGAAGGCCATGGTCATGGACCCCTCGGCGAACAGGCGGCGCATCATGTTGGGCAGGCGGTAGGCCACGTAGAAGGCGTCGGCGGAGATGCCCGCTCCGAGTACGTAGGCCAGGATCATGTCCCGGAAAAAGCCCAGGATGCGGGATAAAAGCGTGGCGCCTCCGACGATGGAGGCATCCTTGGCGATTTGTCTGACGTTTTGCGACATGGGTGTGTTGCGTGGAAGGTGAAAAAATTTTGAAGGGGAGATCGGTGCGCCAGGGTTGTTTACTCATTTTTGGCAGCGTGGGCAAAAGGTCGATGTGCGGCCGGCGATTTTGACCGAGACCAGGGGGACGCCGCAGCGGGGACAGGGCTCACCGGCCTTGCCGTAGACGCAGAACTGGCGCTGGAACCCGCCTTCCACGCCGTCCGGCGTGCGATAGTCCCGGATGGTGCTGCCCCGGGCGGCAATGGCCCGCTCGATGACGGCCTGGATGGCGGCGAGGAGCGCGCGGCCTTGGGCCGGAGACAGGGCGTTGGCCTTGGTGTCCGGCCGGATGCGGGCGGCAAAAAGCGATTCGTCGGCATAGATGTTGCCGATGCCGGCGATGACCGTCTGGTCGAGCAGGGTCGCCTTGACCGGACCGGACCGGCGGCCCAGCGCGGCGTGGAAGGCCTCCTGCGTCATGTCCCAGGGCTCGGGGCCGAGGGAGGCGTAAAAATCCCAGGCGGCAAGGGCCTCGGGAGAAAGCAGCCGGGCCGTGCCGAACCGGCGCATGTCGGAAAAGACCAGGGCGTTCCCGTCGGAAAGGGGCAGGATGAGCCGGGCGTACGGCGTTTCCGGTTCTTCCGCCCGGGCGATGTGAAACCGGCCGGTCATCTTGAGGTGCATGGCCAAAACGGCCGGCCCGTCGTCCGGACTCCCGGGCCGCGGCCCAAGTTCCACCAGGAGCAGCTTGGCCCGGCGCGTTACGGCCGTGACCTCGCGGCCGAGCAGCTGCTTGCGAAAGGCGGCCTTGGTCTTGGGGCCGGCCAGGACCTTGAGGTCGGGCACCTCGGCGCCGGTGATCCGGCGACCGACCAGCCCCGGCGCCAGGGCGCGGGCGATGGTTTCCACTTCAGGTAATTCGGGCATGGTGCGTCGGGGAAGATGCCTCCGGCGGCCAGGGCGTTGCCCTGGACCCGCCGGGGGGAATCATTCCCCCCGGTCCCCTCGCACGGGGACCTTGTTTTCAAGCTCCCCCTCGTGCGCCGCTCCAGGGGAATTCAATTTATGCATTTGCCGTTGGTGCGAGGGGTCCGGGGGCATCATGCCCCCGGCCGCCGGAGGCCTCTTCCCTTTGCCCGCAGGGCAGGAGAAAAAAACATCGGCCGTCCCCGCTTCCGGGGGTGGCCCGCCGCGCCAGGGCAGGATGGAAATGCTGGTCGCTCCCGGATCGAGGACCGTCAGGCGGCGGGCGATGCCGAAGCCGCCTTCCACGTGGCCGGTGCCGGCCAGGATGACCACGGGCCGGCCGAAAAACGCCCGGGCGTAGCGGGCCCGGGAGGCCATTTGGGTGTCCCAGAGAGACTGCACGGTGAGGAACGCGGCAAAGGGGTCGCGACCTGGCCTGCCCTTTGGGGCGAGCATGGCGGCGTGCATGGCCTGGATTTCCCGAAGCGTCTCCAGCTGGGCCGGCGCCGGTGGGATGATGTCTCCGGGCAGGGCGGCCCGTTCGGCGGGGGAAAGGGCGCCTATGCCCTGATGGCCGACTTTCCGGGCCAGGCCGGCCGGGGCATTGAGGGCGAAGACCGGAAGATCGCACGCCCGGGCCACCTCGAAAATGGGGGCGTAGAGGGCGAAGTCGAAGCCCCAGGTCTTGGGCCAGTCGAGGGCCCGAGGCAGGTCGCCCACGGCGAGCTTGCCCCGATTGAAGGCATCGAGGATGTCCTGACGGTCGGCCGGGACCATTTCCAGGCCGATGACCGGCCGGATGCCCGATCGGACCAGCCGGCGGAGGATCGCGGCCTGGGCGGCATGGTCGCAGGGGTTGGGATGTTGTTCACCGACCAGGATGTAGGCGGCCTTCTGGAACCGGCTGGAGAAGGCGAGCGGAGCAAGGCGGACGCCCTGGTCGTCGCGGAGCGTCTCGGGAGGGCTGGTGTTCCCTTCCGGGACGGGCGGTTGCGCCGACCGGCCGGCACAACCGCCAAGGACCGTAACAAGGGCGATGAGCGAAAGGACAGCGGGTTTCCGGGCTAATCCCACTTCCGCTTGTCCTCGATGGGACGGATCTGGGGCGGCAGGGTGCCGGGAGCCACCACGGTCAGGTTCGGGCGCAGTTTGATCTTTTCCCGGAACTTGTGGAGCAGGTCTTCCTCGCGCTTGAAGTTGGAGGCCTCGATCACGAGGTTCATCTCATCGATGCCGCCGGGGTTGGTGACCTCGATCTGCCAGCGCTTGATTTCCTCGAAGCGGGTGATGACCTGTTCGACCTGGTGCGGGTAGACGAACATGCCCTTGATGCGGGCGGTGGTGTCCACCCGGCCGACGATGGACCCGAGGCGCGGCGAGGTCCGGCCGCACGGGCAGGGGGCGCGTTCGATGTAGGACAAGTCGCCGGTGGCCAGGCGGATCAGCGGATAGGTCTTGTTGAAGGCGGTGACCACGACCTCGCCCACCTCGCCGTCCTTCAAGGGGATGCCGGTGTCGGGGTGGCAGATTTCCACGAAGGCCCGGTTGGCGATATGGAGGCCCGTCTTGTGGAAGCATTCGTAGCCGATGCAGCCGACGTCCGCGGTGCCGTAGCCCTGGCGCATGATGATGTCGAATTTCTTTTCCAGGCTGGTGCGCAGCTTTTCGGAAAATTTTTCAGCGGTGACGAAGGCCACTTCCATATAGAGGTCCTTGCGCAGATTGAGCCCCATTTCCTCGCCTTTCTGGGCCAGGTGCATGAGGTAGCTCGGGGTGCCGACATAGCCGGTGACCCGCAGCTTCTGCATGATCTCGAGCTGGGTGGCGGAATTGCCCGGGCCGGCGGGCATGACGGCGCAACCGAGGTTTTTGAGCGGTTCCTCGAACATGAGCCCGGCCGGGGTGAGGTGATAGTTGAAGGTCACCTGGACCAGGTCGCCGGAACGGAAGCCGCCGGCATAGAAGCCCTCGGTCCAGCCCCAGTAGTCCTCTTCCCGGTCCTCGGGATCGAAGATGGGGCCGGGTGACAGGAAGATGCGGCGCAGCTCCCCCATGTCCTTGGTCAAAAGTCCGCCCAGGCGCGGCCCCATGGATTGCAGGAAGATGAGTTCCTTCTTTTTCAGAATGGGGATGTGTTTGAGGTCCGAGAGGGTCTTGAACTTGGATGCCTGGAACTGGGCGCGGTCGAAGCGCTTTTTGACGTCTTCGGAGTACCGGTAGGCATAGGAGAGGAGATCCTTGACCTGGATCTGGTAATACTGCCGGCGTTCGGATTCATCGAGCACTTCGCGGCGGGAATAGATGCCCTCGGTACGGTCCTTTCGGGTCATGACGGGTCTCCTTTGGAGGCGAAATCCCGTGGTGGGAAAAAGAGCGGTAATTTAGCCAAAATGTGAGAGAGTTTCAAGAGAATTGCTCGACCTTTTTCCGGGGCAGGGCCAGTTCCACGGCGGCAAGCAGTTCCTGGCGGGTGACGGGCTTGGCCACGCGGCCGGTCAGCCCCTCGGGCTGGAGGGCTGCGTTGGCGGCGGGCGGCGTCAGGGCCAGGATGGGAATGCCCGGAAGAACGTTCGGTTCCTGGCCGGCCCGGATGCGCCGGATGAGGTCCAGGGCGTCCGGATGCGGGGCTTGCAGGTCGAGCAGAACCAGGTCGCCCTGGCCGCCGCGCAAGGTGTCGAGCAACATCCGGCCCGAATCGGCCACAATGGGCGTGTACCCCTGGTTTTCCAGGATGCGGCGCACCAGCAGCCGGCTGACGGGCTCTTCCCCGAGAAAAAGGATTTCGGCCCCCCGGCCCTGGGCGGCCGGCGGGAGTTGGGTGCCGTAGGCGGCCGTTCCGCCGTGGCGCAAAACGGCCGTGAAGGAAAAGACGCTTCCCGCGCCCGGCGTACTTTCCAGGCGCATGGAGCCGCCCATTTTCTCCACGATCTCCTTGGAAATGGCCAGGCCTATTCCCGTGCGGCCGTAGCGCTTGTGCAGGAAATCCTCGCCGATGGAGAAGCGGTCGAAGATGTGGTGCTGGCGTTCCGGGGGGATGCCGATCCCCGTATCGCGCACGGCGAAAAAGAGGGTGACCGTGCCCGGGGTCGGTTTTTCGATCGGCCGCGAGACGTGAACGGCGACGGAGCCCGTTTCGGTGCATTTGAGGGCGTTGTGGATCAGATTGCTTAAAATCTGCCGGATGTGGGGGGCGTCTCCGACCAGGGTTTCCGGGATATCGGCGTCGATTGTGGCGCTGAAGGTCAGGCTCTGCTGGGCCGCCTCGTCGGCGCAGGCGGTGAACAACGGCTGCAGTTCCTGGCGCAGGTTGAAGGGGGCTGCGGTCAGCAGCAGATTTCCGGCGGAGATGGTGGTCATCTCCAGCAGGCCGTTGACCAGGGAGAGGAGTTGCTGGGAGGCGTCCATGGCCAGGTCCAGGAACTGGCGTTGCCGGGGAGACATGTCGCCCTGGAGCACCAGGGAGAGCATGCCCATGATGCCGTTTAAGGGCGTGCGCAATTCGTGGCTCATGTTGGCCAGGAAGGTTTCCTTGACCGCTCCGGCCTGGACGGCCGAGTCGGCGAACGAGGCGACTTCCTGACAGAAATCCTGGAGGCCGCGCAGTCGTTCCCGCTCCAGGGCGGGCAGCAGGGCCAGGGCCGCGTCGGCCGCCCTGGACCGGCCGGCCAGGGCCGTCCGATCGGATTCGCGGATGAAAAAGGGGCCCAGGATCAGCACGCCCTGACGCTCGGTGTCGAAATGGATGGCGAAACGCCGGGAGGTCAGCCCGAGCGGACAATCGGCCGCCGGCGGCTGGCCGTCCAGGGGGAGAAACGACTCGTTTTCCAGATGGGGGCAGGCGCCGCGTTCGGGAAATTCGCGATGCAAAATGGCATGGGCCGCCTGGCCGGGGTCGGGCCAGTCGGGTGCCGTTGCCGACTCCCGGACCATGAGCGGCACGCCGAGCAGAGGGGGAAGCGGGGCGATCAGACGTTTGAGGAACAACGGCGCATCGGCGCGCGTGACATCGGGCTGCATGGTATAAATGTTTAGTCGCTCGGCTGCGCAAGGTCAACGGATTCTTCGCAATCGCACGAGATTCCGCGTTTGGCCGGCAAGCTGCCGTGCAGAGCGGCCCGGCCGCCGTGCCGGGCGAAAACGAGAAACCCCGTGTGGGCGACCATGCGGTCTTCGGGCCGCAGGCGTTCGGGCACGGGCTTGTAGTGGCGCACTAGAATCTCCAGCACCTCCACGTCCTCGAAGGGCGAGGGTTCGAGGGCCGTGAGCAGATCGCTGATCTGGTTGGTGGTGGGGAGCAAAAAACCCACCGGCGCGCCCGGGCGGACGACCGCCGCCACCGCGTCGAGGTAGTCCCAGGGCGTGCGCACGTCGAGAAACAGGGCGTCGGCGCCGGACGGATCGGTGGCCGGATCGCCGGGAAGGACGCTTTCCGGGAAAAAACCGTCGGCAATGTCGTGGCAAAAGCGGCTGACCTGATCGGAAAGCCCTACGGCGGCCAGGTTTTCCCCGGCCAGCTCGTAAAATTCGGGGCGCCGCTCGAAGGAGTAGACCCGGCCGGTTGCGCCCACATGCCAGGCCAGGGCCAGGGTCAGGCCGCCCGAGCCGCTGCCGGCTTCCACCACGCGCACGCCCGGCCCGATGCCGAGTTTAAGCAGGACATACCCGATCTCCTTGGGGTACATGATCTGGGTCGAGCGCTTGACGCCCTTGATGAGATCATACGTGGTGGGGCGCAGCACCCGGAACACGTGGCCGAGATGCGTGGTCACCGCGCCGCCGCAGTCGGCCTCGCCCACCTCGGCGAAACGGATCATGCCTTCCTGGGTATGCAGCGTGATGTCCGGATCGAAGCGCCGCAGATATCGCTTGCCCTTGGGAGAGACCAGAAGTATCAAATCGCCCTGTTTCACGTGTCACCCCGATTTGGTGGAAGGGTCGATGGGCCCTTGACCACGCCAGGGCGGCCCTGTCAAGTAGGCGACGCGACAAGGAGGATCGCGCCACGGACCCCCTACGATATATTTTCGGCCCTGTCGGCTCGGGTCGCCTCGGACTGTCGCTCGGCCTGGATGGGTTGGGCGCCAGGATTTGCACTTTCGATTGCCTGTATTGCGAAGCAGGCGCCACCGAGGCTCTGACCACCGCCAGAAAGCCCTACGTTCCGGCCGACCGCCTTTTGGCCGAGTTGGCTGTGTGGAAGGCGGCGGGCCATGCGGCTCCCGAGGCCGTGACCTTGGGGGGGCTGGGTGAACCGTGCCTCAACACCGAGTGCGAGGCCATTTTGCGCGGGGCCAAGGCGCTTTTTCCCGCCGTACCGGCGGCCGTGCTCACCAATTCCAGCCTGTTGCCCGATCCGGATGTCCGGGAGGCCCTTTTCGCGGCCGATATCGTCCTGCCGTCCATGGACACGCTGGTCGAGGCCGAGTTTTCCCGGCTGAACCGTCCCCATCCGGACATGCGGCTTGCCGCCATCCGCCAAGGGCTGCTCGATTTTCGGGCCGGCTATGCCGGCAGGATGTTCCTTGAAATTTTACTTGTGGCCGGTGTGAACGACACCGAGGAAAACCTGGCCCTTCTGCGGGACTTTTGTCGCGAACTCGCTCCCGACCGGGTGGATGTCACCACCATGTCCCGCCCCGGCGCCTATCCCGGGGTTCGGGCCGTTTCTCCGGCCGTCCGGGCCCGCTTCCGGGAGGCGCTCGACGCCGTGCCCGGTCCCTCCGTCGACTCCGGCCATGGCCCCACCGCCCTTTTGACCCGGGCGCCGGAGAACCTCGATGCCGTGATCCTCGCCTCCGTCAAGCGCCGTCCCCAGACCGCCGCCGGTCTGGCCGCCGGCCTCGGCGTGCCCTTGGCCTGCCTGGAACAAGCCCTGGAGACCCTGGCGCGGACCGGCGCGGTCCGTCGCGAGCTCCTGGGTCACGACATTTTTTATTCCGGTTGACCGGATAACCATATTTCGCTCCGGCGGGACGTCCCGTCGGGGTAGGGAGATTTTTCGGATGAGCAGAGGAATGAAACGCAAACAGAAGATGTTCATCAGCGTTCTGCCCGGCGAACAGGTCGAAGTGGCCGTGGCCGAGGACGGACAGCTGCTCGAATATTATGTGGAGATGGTCCATCAGGCCAAGACCCGGGGCCACATCTACAAGGGCAGGATTCATAACATCGATCCCGCCCTCCAGGCCGCCTTCATTAATTACGGGGCGGAGCGCAACGGCTTTCTGCAGATCGACGAGGTTCACCCCGAATACTACCAGATCGTCCATGCCGGCCAGCGCTCCAAGTTCCCGCCCATCCAGAAGGCGCTCAAGAAGAACCAGGAATTGCTCGTCCAGGTGGTCAAGGAGCCGACCGGCCACAAGGGCGCCTTTCTGACCACCTATCTGTCCCTGCCCGGCCGCTATTTCGTCCTGACGCCCGGCCGGGAACAGCGCGGCGTCTCGCGCAAGATCGAGGACGAGACCGAACGCAAGCGCTTGAAGGAGGCCATTGCCGGCCTCAAGCTGGAAGAGGGCCTGGGCATCATCGTGCGCACCGCCGCCCTGGGGCAGCCGAAGACCGCTCTGGAACGCGATCTGTCCTATTTGAAGCGCCTGTGGAAGGAAGTCCGCCAGCGCGGCACCACCGCCGAGAATCCGAGCCTCATCTACCAGGAGCAGGATCTCTCTTCCCGGGCCGTGCGCGATTACCTGACCGACGAGGTGGGGGAAATCTGGGTGGACGAACCGGAAACCGCCGTCAAGGTGGCCGAGATGGCCACCCTGGTCTATCCGCGTCGTCCGGACATCGTGAAGCAGCATGCCGAGATGGACGTGCCGCTTTGGGACCGCTTCAACCTGCGCAAGCAGATCGAGCAGCTCTACGGCCGGGAGGTGACGCTGCCAAGCGGCGGTATCCTGGCGTTCGACCATGCCGAGGCCTTGACCGCCGTGGACATCAACTCCGGCAAGATCGGCGGGGAATCCAATTTTCGCGAGATGGCGCTGAAGACCAATGTCGAGGCGGCCGAGGAAATTGCCCGGCAGTTGCGCCTGCGCGACATCGGCGGCCAGGTCGTCATCGATTTCATCGAGATGAAGGACCGCAAGCACGTGGCCGAGGTGGAAAAGACCCTGCGGGCCGCGTTCAAGATCGACCGGGCCCGCACCGACATCGGCCGCATTTCCCGTTTCGGCCTGCTCGAAATCGTTCGCCAGCGCCTGGGCTCCTCGGCCCTGTCCATCACCTCGGAAACCTGCCCGCACTGCAACGGCTCGGGCCAGCGCCGCAACCACGAGTGGCAGGCCTTGACGGTCCTTAAGGACATCTATCGCCAGATGCGCAAGGAGTCCGGGCCGGATATCATTACGACCAAGGTCTCCGAGGAACTGGCCCTGTACCTGCTCAACCACAAGCGGGAGCAGCTTTCGGGCATGGAAGAGGAATTCAAGAAAAAGATCAGCATCACGCTGGTGTGAACCGCCATGGCCGACCGGATCTTGTTGCACATCTGTTGCGGCCCCTGCGCCATTGCTCCGGTTTTGCGTTTAAAGGAGGCCGGTTATCTGGTGACCGGCCTCTATTACAATCCCAATATCCAACCGGCCATGGAATACCTGCGCCGGCGCGATACCCTGGCCCAGCTTGCCGCCATACTCGATTTCGAGGTCCTCTACGACGACTACGATCCCATCCCCCATCTGCGCCGAAGTCTGGCCGATCCCGACAACCGCTGTCTGCCCTGCTGGCGCGGCCGGCTGGCCCATACCGTGGCCCGGGCGTCCGAGCTCGGCTACGACACGTTTTCCACCACGCTCCTTTATAGCCGCTACCAGAACCACGAGGCCATACGGGGGCTCGGCTACGACCTGGCGGCCGGGGGCGGACTGACGTTTCACTACCAGGACTTCCGGACGTTCTGGGACGAAGGCGTGGAACTGTCAAAAAAGTGGCAACTCTACCGGCAACCCTATTGCGGCTGCGTGCTGAGCGAACTTTCCCGCTACGCCAAGAAGCTGCGCCGGCCGCCGGTGGTGGAGACCCCGTGACGGGGAACGGCCTGGAGTGACGGGGTTCCCCCGCCGGGCGCCTCCGGCGGCAACCGGCCTTTCCCTCGGCAATGCGCCTGATGCCCCATTGCGCCATGGGGGATGCCTCCGGCGGCCAAAGGGCTCCGCCCTTTGGAAACCCAATATGATTTTAGACAGTTGCAGTTCCAGCATGGGGGCATAGGCATGCCGCCATGGAATTGTGCAGCAGTCTCGAAATGCCGAGGAGTGCGCCTGGATGTTCTGATGCGAATGGGCGAGAGGATCGCCGGAAGAGGGGCCCGGGCGGTGGCCGCCGTTTATCGAAGGCGTGCGCCGTTTAAAAAAAAAGATGACGGCATTTTGCAAATGCTGTTACAGGAGAGAAAATCGTGCCGGATGCGTGGCTGGTGCTGCTGGCCGTGGGGCTGGATCTGCTCCTTGGCGACCCGCCGGCCTGGCCGCATCCGGTGCGGGCCATCGGCTGGGTGTATGCCCGACTGGACGCCCTGGCCGACCGGCGCGGCTGGCGTACGGGACCGTTCGGGGCCGTCAGCGTGCTGCTGGTGGCCACGGGAAGCGGCCTTACGGTCTGGTTGGCCGGTCGATTGCCATGGCTAGGGACGCTGGCCGGACTGTATTTCGCCTATGCCGGGTTGGCCTTGGGCGGGCTTTTGGCCGAGGCGCGACGGGCGGCACGATTTTTGGATAAAGGGGCAGTGGAATCGGCTCGGGAAGTGGTGGCCGGATTGGTGAGCCGGGATGTCGCGATGCTTGACGCCGACGGCCTGCGTCGGGCCCTGGCCGAGTCGGTCAGCGAGAACGCCAACGACGGTTTCGTGGCCCCGCTGTTCTACCTGGCCCTGGGCGGACCGGGACTTTTATGGGCCTACAAGGCCACAAGCACCGCCGACTCCATGTGGGGCTACCGCACGGATCGGTACGCCCGGTTGGGGGCTTTCGGGGCCCGGGCCGACGATGTCCTGGCCTATGTGCCGGCCCGGCTGACCGCCGTGGCCATGGTGGCGGCCGGGAGTCTTTTTGGGATAGTCCGCCGGGGGATTTGGGGCAGGATTACCCGGGATGCCGGGAAAAGCGCCAGCCCCAACGCCGGCTGGCCCATGGCTGCCGCGGCCTGGCTTTGCGGCGGGAGCATGGGGGGGGCGGCGACATATTTCGGGCGGCGGGTAAACAAGCCGCATATGGGCCCGGACAATGCGGTGTGGACTGCAAAACGGCAGCAGTTACTTTATCAAGTCGTATTGTTAGCATGTATAATTGTTGTCGTACTGACTGTTTTGATCCGAGTCGGTTTGTCTTCCGGATGCATTCGTTTGCTGGAAAGAATCGAGTTGTGGATATGAAATGCACAGCAAGATGAGTTTTAACGAAACCGATGCGGCATTGGAAAAGCTGTTGACCTCTCCAATGCAAAATGATATCGGGTAGTACATGTTTTTTTTCAGGAGGGCAGATGTATGGGATTCGAAGGTACCGTCAAGTGGTTCAGTGACAAGAAGGGGTATGGCTTCATCACGCGCGAAGGCGAGGACGACGTGTTCGTCCACTACTCTTCCATTGAGGGAGACGGCTTCCGCACGTTGCGTGAAGGGGAGCACGTCAATTTCGACATTATCCAGGGCGAGCGGGGGCCCAAGGCCACCAATGTGACCAAACAGGCCTAGCTTGCTTTTATGCGTGTACGAAAAAAGCCCCTCACCGGAGCTGCCGGTGAGGGGCTTTTGCGTTGTCGAGACCGCTACGCGATTTCCTGGTGGCCCTTCTTTGCCTCAAGCCTGAAACCGCAGCCGCCGCAATCCTCTCGGAATTCCAAGGGCGTGAGCCCTTGGCCACCGGAGGCGCCTCCGGCGGTGCCTCGTGCAGCGGTTTTTTCCTCGCAGGAAGTCTCGTCTCTAGCCCAGCGCCCTGGAGCGGTCCCGGGCGGCGGCCACGGCATCGATTATGGCCGCGCGTACGGCCTGACGGTCCAGATGCATGAGGGCTTCGATGGTGGTGCCGGCCGGAGACGTCACCATCTCCCGCAGCACGCTCGGATGGAGTCCTGATTCGGCCGCCAGCTTGACCGTGCCGGCCATCAGGCCGGCCACGATGTCGGCGGAGCTTTTTCGGGAAAAGCCGACATAGACGCCGGCTTCGATGAGCGCCTCCATGAAATAGAGGACGTAGGCCGGGCCGGAGCCGGCCAGTCCGGTGAAGGCGTCGAAGAGCTTCTCCTCCAGCACGTAGGTCTTGCCCAGTCTGGAGAAGAGGTCGTGCACGAATTCCCGGCGGTCGGCCGGCAGCTTGGGATCGTCCAGGCACAGGGCGAACAGGCCGGCCCCGACCAGGGCCGGGGTGTTGGGCATGATCCGGACGACCGGGTTTTTGCCCCCGGACAGTTCGCGCAGCCGTTGCAGGGTGACCCCGGCCACGATGGACAGGACCACGGTCTCCGGCCGCAGATGCGGGGCCAGGGCGGCCATGGCCGGTTCCACGTACTGGGGCTTGACGCAGACGAGGAGGTAGTCGCAACCTGCCGCCAGATCCTTGGCTGTGGGGGCTTTTTGGGCCAGTTCGTCCCTGATCAGCGGATCGATCTTGGTGCCGTCGACATCATAGGCCAGGGCCGAGACGTCCGGCACGCCGGCCAGCCCCTTGATGATGGCCGTACCCATGTTGCCGGCGCCGCAAAATCCGATGACGGTAGCCATGGCCTCAACCCACCATTTCCAGTTTGCTGAAGAAATAGGCGGTCTCGAAGGCGGCGGTCTCGGGGGCGTCCGAACCGTGGACCGAGTTCTTTTCGATATCCAGGGCATAGGTCTTGCGGATGGTGCCGTCCTCGGCCTTGGCCGGATTGGTGGCGCCCATGAGCTTGCGGTAGCGGGCGATGGCGTCGTCGCCTTCGAGGATCGAGACCACCACCGGGCCGGACGTCATGAATTCCACGAGGCCGGCGAAAAACGGCCGTTGCCTGTGCACGGCGTAAAATCCTTCGGCTTCGGCCTTGGTGAGCTGCAGCATCTTCATGGCCACGACGGTCAGGCCGCTGTCCTGGATCATTTTCAAAATGGCGCCGGTCAGGTTGCGGGAAACGGCGTCGGGCTTGATGATGGAAAGAGTGCGTTCCATGCGTGTAGGCTCCTTGTGTCGGTATGGCGCGGGGCGGCCTCTGGGGCGATGCCCGGCGTGGCGGAAATAGCGCGAACCGATCGCCTTGGCAAAGGCAAAATCGCCGGTCAGGCCCCGGCGATGACCCGCAGGAGGGCCTCCCGGTCCACCATGCCGAGCAGCCGGCCCTCGTCGTCCACCACCACCAGCCGTTTGACCGAAAACGCGATCATCTGCCCCAGTACCGACACGAGGGAGGCGTCCTCCGGGGTGGTGTAGACCTGCGTCTGCATGACCTCGGCCGCCTTGCCCATGGGACAGGCGTCGGCTTCCCGGCGTCGGGAGAACAAGGCCTGGATCAATCCAGGCTTCTGGTGGGGGCCGCATCGGGAAAGCAGGTCGCCGTCCAGGATGATGCCGAGTACCTTGCGTTCGCCGTCCACCACGACCACGCGCCGCAGCGGCGAGTTGACGAGCTTTTTGACGACCTGCGGCAAGGCTTCGTCCGGGCTGGCGGTGGGCACGTCGGTGAACATCACGTCCCGGGCCAGTTGGAAGAGGTCGGCCGTGAACCGGGGCAGGGCGGCGGCCGCCGGGGTCAAGTTGGAAGCCGAGCGCAAGATATCGGTACGGCTGAGGATGCCGATGAGCTTGTCGGCTTCGGACACCACGGGCAGACGCTTGAGTTTTTTCTTGATCATGATCCGGGCCGCCTCGCGCAGGCTGGCCCGATCCCGGATGGTCACGGCCGGGGCGGTCATGATGTCCTTGGCCTGTCGGCCGGCTACCTTCGCCAGATCGTCGGCCCGGGCCTCCTCGGACAGGCGGGGCTGCAACGAAAGGCGGGCTTCCATGCCGCCGCGCGTGAGCAGATCGCCGCCCGTGATGAGGCCGAGCACCGTCTCGTCCGGCGCGACCACCGGCACGGCCTTGACCTGCCGGGCCAAAAGCAGCCGCACCACCTCGGCCAGGTCCGTCTCGGGCGAAACGGCGGCCACCTTGACGACCATGGCGTCGCGCACCAGCACCGGGCAGCAGAACCGGGCCGTCAGCCGTTCCCGGGTGATGAGCCCTTCCGGGACCAGCGCTTCCAGATGCGGCAGGAGCAAGGCCATCCGTTCGGGCCTATCCACGATTTCCACCACCATGGGCAGATCCTCGGACAGGCGCAACAGTTTGGCCGTATGGATGACGCTCTTGGCGCCGAAACCCAGGACGCCGCGCATAACCGTGGCCCCGGCCGCGCCGCGCCGCCGCGCCTCCTCCACCACCGCCTCGTAGACCGGACGGCCGTCCTGGTGGGTGGTCTCCCCGCAGTAAATGCGGACGCGCTCGACCTCGGTGTAGTCCGACATGATCGCCTCCTGGTTTGCCTCCGGCGGCCAGGGCGGGGCGTTGCCCCTCCCTGGACCTTTCCTACCGGGGGGCATCATTCCCCCCGGGCCCCCTGCCCCGGGGCGCTTTCCCAACCTGCCCTCAGCCTTTGCGCGGGGACCATTGTGAAAACCTTCGGCGCAGGGGTCCGGGGGCATGATGCCCCCGGCCGCCGGAGGCCGCTTCGTCCTAGAACATCCGGCCCAGGATGAGCCCGCCGAAAAGGGCGGCGAAGCCGATTATCGTCTGGAAGGCCACGTTGCCCAGGCAGGTCAGGTAGCGTCCGTCTTCCAGGTAGCCGGCGCTTTCGAACACGAAGGTGGAAAAGGTGGTGAAGGCGCCCATGAATCCGGTCAGGAAAATGGTCCGGGCCTCGGAGCGAAAGAGATAGCGGCCTTCAGCCACCTCCCAGACCAGTCCGAACAGAAAGCAGCCGAGGATATTGACCGCGGCCGTTCCCCAGGGGAACTCCTTGCCGGCCACATCGTAGACCAGCCCGGAAAGCCAGTAGCGGGAGAGCGTTCCGCAGGCTCCGGCCAGAGCGATCAGCGCGAGTTTTTCCAGCATCGGCTGCCTCCCGGTGCGGCTGGCCGATGATCGAAAACATTCCACCCGTGGCATTTTGGGGCGGGAGCCAGCGTCATGATGGCGCGGCCCGACCGGGCCTATCCGCCTTTTCCGCATAGTCCAGGCTGGCGCGGGGGTAAAGGAGAGGATTGACATGAGTAACTTGATCGTTATGGTAGTGTTTAACGGACGTTCGCGAATCCGCGCGATAGCCTCTTTTCGCGAGGACCAATGCGGCATACAAGAGACGGCAGGTCCGGCCATGGCAAGAACCGGGCGGCCGTGGAGGAAATCATGTGGGAATATACCGATAAAGTCAGGGAGCATTTCCTGAACCCGAGGAACGTCGGTGTGCTTGAGGACGCCAACGCCGTGGGCGAAGTGGGAAGCCTGACCTGCGGCGACGCGCTGAAACTGTACCTCAAAATCAACGATGCCGGCGTCATTGAGGACGCGCGGTTTCAGACCTTCGGCTGCGCCAGCGCCATCGCCTCCAGCTCGGTGTTGACCGAGCTTTTGAAGGGCAAGACCATCGAGGAGGCCCGTCAGCTCACCAATAAGGACATTGCCGCCGATCTCGGCGGCCTGCCCAAGGAAAAAATGCACTGCTCGGTCATGGGCCAGGAGGCCCTGGAAGCGGCCTTGGCCGACTACCTGGGCGAAAAGGCGCCGGCGCCGGAGCCTGAGGGCGAACTCGTGTGCAAGTGCTTCGGGGTCTACGAAGGCCAGATCCGCCGGGCCATCCGGGAAAACGGCCTCAAGACCGTGGAGGAGATCACGGATTTCACCAAGGCCGGCGGCGGCTGCGGCGAATGCGCCGGACGCCTGCAGGCCATCCTGGACGAGGAGCTGGGGCGGCCCCGGACCGCGCCCGCCCAAACGGCGGAGAAAAAGCCCCTGACCAACCTTGAGCGCGTCAAGCTCGTGACCAAGATCATGGAAGAGGAAATCCGTCCCTCGCTCAAAAAGGATTCCGGCGACATCGAGCTGGTGGACATCGACGGCAAGACGGTGATCGTGGCCTTGCGCGGGGCCTGCCAGGGCTGTCCGGTCAGCACTGTGACGCTGACGGATTTCGTGCAGCAGCGTCTGCGGGAACAGGTCGAACCGGACATCACGGTCAGGGAGGCGGGCAAATGAGACCGGTCTATCTCGATAACAACGCCACGACCATGGTGGCGCCGGAAGTCCTGGAAACCATGTTGCCGTATTTTTCCGAACTGTACGGCAATCCGTCCAGCATGCATTCCTTCGGCGGGGAGGTGGGGCTGCGCTTGAAAGAAGCCCGGGCCGACATTGCCGACCGTCTCGGCTGCCGGCCGGAAGAGCTTATCTTCACCTCCTGCGGCTCCGAGGGCGACAATACGGCCATCCGAAGCGCCCTGGCCGCCCAGCCCGAAAAGCGTCACTGCATCACCACCCGGGTGGAGCATCCGGCCGTTTTAAGCCTGGCCAAGCGTCTGGAGGAAAAGGAGGGCTACGCGGTCACCTTCCTCGGCGTGGATGCCAAGGGCCGGCTGGACCTGGAGGAACTGTCCCGGGCCATCCGCAAGGATACGGCCCTGGTTTCGATCATGTACGCCAACAACGAAACCGGGACCATCTTTCCCGTTCCGGAAATCGCGGCCCTGTGCAAGTCCCGCGGCGTGCTGTTCCATACCGACGCCGTCCAGGCCGTGGGCAAGGTGGCGATCGACCTTTCCAGCCTGCCCGCGGACATGCTGGTGCTGTCCGGTCACAAGCTCCACGCGCCCAAGGGCGTGGGCTTGCTGTTCGTGCGCAAGGGCACGCCCTACCGGCCGTTTCTGATTGGCGGCCATCAGGAGCACGGTCGCCGGGCCGGCACCGAAAATACCGCCGGCATCATCGGCCTGGCCAAGGCGCTTTCGCTTTCCATGGAGCACATCACCGAGGAAAACACCCGGGTCCGGGCCCTGCGCGACCGGCTGGAATCCGGCCTGATCGCCGCCATTCCCGACAGCATCGTCAACGGCGATGTGGAAAACCGGCTGCCCAACACGTCGAGTATCGCGTTTAAGTTCGTCGAGGGCGAGGCCATCCTGCTCATGCTCGATCAGTACGGCGTCTGCGCCAGCTCCGGTTCGGCCTGCACTTCGGGCAGCCTGGAGCCGTCTCACGTGCTTCGGGCCATGGGCGTGCCCTTCACCTTCGCTCACGGTTCCATCCGTTTCAGTCTTTCGCGCTATACCACCGATGCCGATGTGGATCTGGTGTTGGACAAGCTGCCTGGCATCATCGACACGCTGCGTCGCATGTCGCCTTTTTCCGAGGAGACGCCGCCGAAATCGGCGGCCTGTACCTGCCAGTGAGCGAACGCCTCCGCCCCCCCGAAAGGGGGGGCGCAAGGAGAAGACTGTGGACATGCTACAAAAAACGATGGTGGTCCTGGCACTGTCGCTGTTGTGCTCTTGTTCCACAATCAGGCCGGCGACATTGTATCCGGTGAGCGGCCCGATATTCGATGCGGGAAGGGTGCAACCCCTTACTGGCACGTTCATCGACAATTATTCCGGAATTGGCAAATGCAGCGTGACCCTTCCCGATGGCCAGGTCTGCAACGGCGAGTGGTCCATGGTGGTCAATACCGTGAACACAAGCGCAAGCCTGATGCTTGGGGATGCCTGGGGGACGCTGTACGGTGACTCGATTGGCTTTGCCTCGGGCGGGCAACGGCCCGGCATGGCGACCTTGATCTGTCCGGGAAACAATGTGCTGCAAATTGCATTTTTGGCCGGTGGCTCGGCCGGCCATGGCATAGGCGTGGGAACGGATACGGTAGGAAACTATTATAAGGTTCATTTTTAATCTACGGTGCCGGAGTTTTTTTACGCCTGGAGATACCCTTTTCGGTATCCGCTATCGTATCCGGGCGATGGTGTGGTGAAGGCGAACTGGAACAGGCTGCAACGGCTATGGGGTTTCCAAAGGGTGGAACCCGTTGGCCGCCGGAGGCTCGTCGTGATCCGGCGGCGGCAGCGTTGCCCGGCGCACCCCCCTTGGGGATGCCGGCAAAGGAGAAAAAACGATGCGTGTTGCCAATGACATGACGGAGCTGGTGGGGAAAACGCCTATGGTCTGGCTTTCCCGGGTGACCGAGGGCTGCGTGGCCCGGGTGGCGGCCAAGCTGGAATCCTTCAATCCCTGCTCCTCGGTCAAGGACCGCATCGGCGTGGCCATGATCCGGGCCGCCGAGCAGCAGGGCCTGATCGGTCCGGGTTCGATCATCGTGGAACCGACCAGCGGCAACACCGGCGTGGCCCTGGCCTTCATGTGCGCCGTGCGCGGGTATCGGCTGATTCTGACCATGCCCGAATCCATGAGCATGGAGCGGCGGGTGCTGCTTGCGGGGTTCGGGGCCGAGCTGGTGCTGACCCCGGCCGCCCAGGGGATGCGCGGGGCCGTGGAGAAGGCGGAGGAACTGCGGCGCACCATGCCCGGCGTGTATATCCCCCAGCAGTTCGCCAATCCGGCCAATCCCGCGGCCCATGCCCAAACCACCGGCCTGGAGATCTGGGACGATACGGACGGCGAGGTGGACGTTTTCGTGGCCGGCGTGGGCAGTGGCGGCACCGTGACCGGCGTGGCCCGGGCCATTAAGCCGCGCAAGGCCAGCTTCCGGGCCGTGGCCGTGGAGCCGGCTTCGTCGGCCGTGCTCTCCGGCGGCAAGCCGGGCATGCACGCCATCCAGGGCATCGGCGCCGGGTTTATCCCCGAGGTGCTGGACGTGAGCCTGCTCGACGAGATTTTTCCGGTCACCAACGAGGCGGCCCTGTCCACGGCCCGGCGGCTCATCCGCGAAGAGGGCATCCTGTGCGGCATCTCGTCCGGCGCCAACGCCTATGCCGCCTTGGACATCGCCAAACGGCCGGAAAACGCCGGCAAGGTGGTGGTGTTCGTGGTCTGCGACACGGGCGAACGCTACCTGTCCACGCCGCTTTTTACCGAGGAGGGCTGACCTCATGGCGGAGATCACGTCCGCACGGCATCAGGAACGCGGTCTGGTGGAGCGGGTCGCGGGCATGTTGTGTGAGGAGGCGTCCTACGCCAAGGTCTATCACCGGCCGCTCCATGACGAACCCATGCCGTCCATCAATGTCTTGTTCGAGATCATGGAGCGGCTGCGGGCCGTGCTGTTCCCCGGTTATTTCGGCCATTCGGACATCACCCCGGAGAACATGCGCTATCATATCGGGGCCAATCTGGACGCCGTCAACAAGCTGCTGACGGACCAGGTGCGGCGGGGCTACTGCTTTTTTTGCCAACAGGAGCGGGACGGCACCTGCGAGGACTGCGACAGCCGGGCCAAGCGGCTGGCCGGGGAGTTTCTGCTCACCCTGCCGCGCATTCGCGAGCTTCTGGCCGAGGACGCCCACGCCGCCTACGAGGGCGATCCGGCCTCGCGCAGTCCGGGCGAAACCATCTTCTGCTATCCGAGCATCACGGCGCTCACCCACTACCGGGTGGCCCACGAGCTCTACCGGGTCGGCGTGGACCTCATCCCCCGCATCCTCACGGAAATGGCCCACTCCAAGACCGGTATCGACATCCATCCCGGCGCCACCATCGGTCGGCATTTCTTCATCGACCACGGCACCGGCACCGTCATCGGCGAGACCTGCGTCATCGGGGACAATGTCCGCCTCTACCAGGGCGTGACGCTCGGGGCCAAAAGTTTCCCCAAGGACGAAACCGGCATCCTGGTCAAGGGCATTCCCCGCCATCCGGTGGTCGAGGACGACGTGGTGATCTATTCCGGCGCCACCGTGCTCGGCCGCATCACCGTCGGCAAGGGCTCGGTCATCGGCGGCAACGTCTGGGTGGTGAGCGACGTGCCGCCTTTTTCCCGCATCGCCCAGCACGGCCCGGGAGGCATTCTTTTCTACGATGGCGCTGGAATTTGATCGGGAGAGACGGGGCGAGGAATGCCTTGGACGTTCTTTTTGGGACCGCTGCACAAGTGCATCGTAGGGGGATGCCTCCGGGCGGCCAAAGGGCGGTGCCCTTTGGAAACCCGTTGGAGGGAAGAGGGAGCGCGCGGGTTCAGGAATTGGCCGCGTACAGGGCGGCGACCTTGGCGGCCAGCTTGGATGTGGCGGAGGGCGCCTGCGGCGCGTCCGCCATGGTGGGGAGCACCATCGGCGGTGGCGGCGCCATTGGGGCTTCCATGGCCTTTTGGGGCACGGCAGATTTTGCCGTTCCGGCCAGCTTGAACGACGAGGCAAATCGGTGCCCGCAGGCCGGACAGGCCATCAACACGCCGCCGACGCCCTCGGGAAAACGAAGGGCCTGGCCGCAATTCGGGCAATGCCGCACGGGATCTTTCTGCTGCATCAGATCCTCCGGATGGGGGAAGCAATGCAAGAGTGGTGCCCGTGAAGCGGTCTCCGGCCCCCGGAAGAGGCGTGGCCCCGGACCAGCCTGGGGGTGCGTTCCCCCCTCTCCTCCCGGAGCCAAATGTATTGCCGTGTCGTGGTGCGAGGGCCCGGGGACGTCATGCCCCCGGTCGTCGGAGGCCGCGTTGTTCCCAGCGTTCGAGAAAGTCGAGCACCACGTCGCGGCCCTGTTCGACGCTCAGGTGTTCGGCATCGACAACGCATTCCGCCGCGGGATTTTCCTCGTAGGGCACGTCCACGCCGATGACCTGGCCGAGGCCGGGAAAGTGTTGTCCGGTGGCCTTGCGTTTCATGGCCTTGGCATAGAGGCCGGCCATGACCAGCCCTTCCGGCCGGGCGGCTTCCCGGGTCATGGCCGTCGCCAGGGTGCAGCGCACGTGCACTTCGGCGAAGCGGGGGATGCGGTTTCTGGCGGCCTCGCGCATGGCGCGTTTCGGGGCCGAGGCATCCATGAGCACGAGTGCGCCTGACGCGGCAATTTCTGCCGCTTCGGCGGCGAAGCGGGCGTAGGCCTGTTCCCGTTCGGCCGTGCTGTAGGTGGGGTTGGGAAAATAGGCCTTGCGCCGGGTGTCCAGGGAGAGCAGGACGACCGGCCGTCCCCGGGCCGCAAGCGCGTCCCGGACGGCCGTGGCCACGGCGCTTTTGCCCGAGCCCGGCAGTCCGGTGAACCAGAGGGCCGCGCCGGTCATGCGCCGTGCATCAGGGCGTTGATGTTGGCGTAGTCGAACCGGTCGGCGGCGAGGACGGCTTCCAGGAAGTGGAGCAGGCCCTGGCGCACCGGCAGCGGATGGCTCGGATACCACTGGGGCGAGGCCACGACCAGACCGCGGAAGACGTAGAACGGCGCGATGACCTCAAGCAGTTCCGCGTCGTTGCTGGCTTCCAGGTAGGTGTCCCAGAAGGTGCGGTACAGGCGTTCGAAGTCCCCGGTCAGCCTGGGCTGGTCATAGAGACCGAACAGCAAGTAGTTGATGCTCATGGTGGCCACGTCGTCGGCCGGCTCGCCCCATTCGCCGCGGCTGCGGTCGAGCACCGCGAAATCCCGTTTGTCCCCCTCCTCCTGGATGAGCACGTTCCAGGGATGGAAGTCGCCGTGCACCCTGGCCAGCCGGTGGGTGAACCCCCGCAGTTTCCAGCGCCAGTCGATCACGCGTTTTTCCAGGGCGATGAAGCGTTCCGGCGGGAAGAGGTCGTAGGGGTAGGGATAGGCGTCCACCAGGCCGAAAATGCACTCCGAAGCGCCGATCAGGTTGCGGATGCGGCGCAGATAGAGGTCCGGGTCGTTTTTTTTGCCGGCGTGGATTTTGGCCAGCCACAGGGCGAAGGATCGGGCCATGTCCACATCGCGTGGTTCCAGGCCGGTTTTGCGGATGCGGGCCAGATCGAGATAGTAGTCGTAGCCCGGGGCTTTTTCGCTCAGGATAAAAAATTCCTTGGGCCGGGAGACCGGGATCAGCCGGTCCCGGTCGTCGAAATAGCCGAGCCCGAGCGGCCGCACGTGTTTTTCCATGCGCGCCCCGGCCTCGTACTGGAACATGAGGATGGCGGCCCGGTCCCAGTAGAACTGATGGCCGTACTTGTCGCCGCGCATGATGGACAGCACGCCGCTTTGCACCTTGCCCCCGGCCTCGAAGGTGAGGCACACGGGCTTGCCGTAGCCGAATTCCTTCATGCCCTGGTCGCCCGCGCCCATCTCGCAGGCGCCGATCAAACGGGCGTCCGGGCCGAAAGCCTGTCGCAGGTAGCGTTCCACCGCCTCGGGGCGGATGACGATGGGGGGCTTTTTTTCGGTGCCCTTCCGCATGATCGCCTCCGTTGTTGCTGGAAGGAAGAAGCCTGTTCCCGATCCCTCCCGGACTCCCTGGAGGGAAAGAGTCTAACACGCAAACTGGGGCGCTTCGATCATTTTATTTCCAGAGGCCCGAAGCTGGCGGCGTAGCGCGCGCAAAACTCCGCAAAGGTATAGCGATGTTCCTGGGTGCCGTGTTGTTCGACGGCATAGGCGGCGGACACGGAGCCGAGCTTGGCGGCTTCGGTCGGCGTCTTGCCCAGGGTCAATCCTTTGAGAAAGCCGGCCCGGAAAGCGTCGCCGGCGCCGGTCGGGTCCTGAACGTCTTCCGCCGGGCAGGGCGGGATGTGGGTTTCCGTGGCGCCCTGGCGGACGATGGAGCCGTTTTCCCCCAGGGTGGTGATGACGGTGTCGGCCCGGGAGCGGATTTCGGCCAGGCTCAATTTGGTGGCGTTTTCGATGAGTTGCAGCTCGTAATCGTTGGAGATGAGGTAGGTGGCGCCGGTCAGCATTTCGGCCAGGTCGTCGCCGGAAAAGGCGGTGGTGCTCTGGCCCGGGTCCACGATGCAGGGGATGTTTTTGGCCTTCAGGCGCCTGGGGTAGTCCCGCATGTCGTCGAGGTTGCCGGGGGCCACGATGGCGAGGGTGTCGGCCGGATCGCAGTCGTCCACGGGGTATTCGGCCCGGAATTTCATGGCTCCGGGATTGAATCCGGTGATCTGGTTGTCCGCGCGGTCGGTAGTGATGTAGGCCCCGGCGGTGAATTCGCCGGTGACGCGACGGATGCCTTCCAGGGAGAGACCGCAGTGGCGCAGCCAACCTTCGTAGGCGGCGAAGTCCTTGCCGACGCAGCCGAGAATGGTGGGTTCCTCGCCGAGCAGTTTCAGATTGTAGGCGATGTTGCCGGCAGTGCCGCCGAATTTGACTTCCAGACCGTCCAGCACGAAGCAGACGTTCAGGATATGGATCTTGTCGGGCAGGATATGATCGGCGAAACTGCCGGGAAAGCTCATGATGCGGTCGTAGGCCAGGGAACCGGAAACGAGGATGCGCATGAACGATTTCTCCTTTGGAGAAGCTTAGACCGGTTGAGGGAGGGTTTCCTCGTCGATCCAGCGCAGGAACTCCGGCAAGCCATCGATGATGGGCAGGATCACGGCGCAGGGAACGTCGTAGGAATGCAGGGCCTTGACCCTGGCCAGAAGCGATGGGGCCAGGTCCTGCCTGGTTTTGGCGATAAGCACGGTTTCCGATGCGGATGCGACCCGGCCCTGCCAGCGGTAGATGGAGCGCATGCCGGGCCACATGTTGACGCAGGCGGCCAGCCGTTCCTCCACCAGGACCTTGCCGATTTTCTCGGCTTCGTCCGGCGAGGCGGTGGTCATGTAGACGAAAACTGCGGGCATGGCGGACTCCTGGGGGCCGGTTGTCCCGGAGGACGGGCCCAGGCTTACACGAGGGGGGCCGCTTTGCAAAGATGGGGACGCGCGATAGCGCTTCGGCGGACGGCGCCCTTGGGCCGCCGGAGGCAACCGCGCCCGCCCTTGGCGGCAGTCTTCGTTTGCACCGGCCGGGCGCCCGTTGTAGGAAAATTTTCCCGGCCGGCGCAGCCTGTCCCCGGAAGGAAAGCAGAAAAAAGGAGCCGTTGTCATGCGTCAGGTATGGCGGAGCGTTTGCGTCGTGGCGGTCTTGTCGCTGCTCGGATCCGGGGCGGCCTTCGGCGCCGACTATTCGGTGGCCGGCATCGATAATCCGGCTCTGGTGACGCACTGCCTGACCGCGCTGCGGCAGGCGGTCTCCGGTGACGACCGGGAGGGCGTGGCCGCTCTGGTCCGTTTTCCGATCAAGGCCACGGTGGACGGCAGGCTGCGGTCCGTCAAGAACAAGGCCGCCTTTCTCGTTCAGTACGACGCGATCATGACCGAGGCCGTGCGCGCCGCCATCCTGAAGCCGGAACACGGGCAGCTTTTTGTCAATTCCCAGGGCGTGATGCTCGGCGACGGTCAGATTTGGCTCGGCCTTGTGGGTCGTTCCGTGCGGGTGATCGCCATCAACAACTAACGTCCGCCGCGCCGCCGCGAGGAGAGGAAAATGGCTGTCCAGGCGGGGCGGTTGGCTGTATAGGGAAACAGTCTTAGCCGGTGGCGTCTGTCGCCCGGCGAAACGGCCTTGTCTATGAAACGTCGGACACTTTTTTTGAATATGGTCAGCGCCATGCTGGACGCGCTTGGTCCCAGCCACTGGTGGCCGGCCGCGACGCCCTTCGAGGTGGCGGTCGGCGCCGTTTTGACCCAGAACACCAACTGGGGCAACGTGGAACGGGCCATCGTCAATTTGAAGGCCGGCGGAGACTTCGAGGTCCGGGCCCTGGCCGCGTTGCCGGACGAGGTGTTGGCCGAGCGCATCCGCCCGGCGGGGTATTTCCGCCTGAAGGCCCGGCGGCTCAAAAATCTGCTGGCCATGCTCGTCCGGGAATGCGACGGCGACATCACCAGACTGGCCGGCCAGGACATGGAGACCATACGGGGGAAGCTGCTGGCGGTTTCGGGCGTGGGCCCGGAGACGGCGGACAGCATCCTGCTGTACGCCCTGGGCTACCCGAGTTTCGTGGTGGATGCCTATACGGCCCGGATCTGCCAGCGGCATGGGCTGACCCCCGAAGATGCCGGCTATGAGGAGTTGCGGACTTTTTTCATGGACGGCCTGCCCGATGACGTGTCCCTTTATAATGAATTTCATGCCTTGCTCGTGCGGGTGGGCAACGCATGGTGCCGGCCGCGGACGCCGCAGTGCCGGGAGTGTCCCTTGGAGCGATTCCTGCCATGAAGTGGGCCGGCTGTTTCCTGGGGCTGCTGGTCCTTTGGGGAATGGCCGGCCTGGCCGTTGGCGGCGCGACCGACCGGGAAGGGGATGGCGGCGTCCGGCGGCATGGGCCGACAGTTCGGGAAAAGGCCGGAAACCGGCTGGCCGATATCCTCGTCGCCCTGTGGCCGGCCCGGCTGGACGATCTGGCCGGCCGGAGCGCGGGACTTTCCTCCTGGGCCGAGGCCGACCGGCGTTCCGTCTGGCTGCAGGCGCTGTTGGGCGCGGGGCGGCAATCCGCCGCCTCGGCCAAGCCGGGCCGCAGTGCCCCGACGGCGGCAGAACGGGCCGCCGCCAAGCGATTGCAAGCGGCGGGGCAGGAGCTGGACGCGGCTTTTTCGGGGCCGGTCGGCGCCCGGATCGGGGAAGTGGAGCGTTTTGACGCCTCCGGAGGCGGAGCGGCGCCAGCCCCCGAAGCGGAGGGGGAGCCGCCATGTTTTGCAGCCATCCGGGAGGGCTTGGCCTGGCCGGCGAAAGGCCGGCTGGCCGCCGCTTTCGAGGCCGGCCGGCCGGCGCGCCAGGGCATCGCTTTGGCCACGGCCAAAGGCGAGCCGGTCCGGGCGGCGGCCGGGGGGCAGGTGGTTTTCACCGGCCTGTTGCGCGGGCTTGGCCGGGTGGTTATTGTGGCCCACGGTTTGCATTGTCACACCGTCTATGCCTGCCTTTCGGACGTGGCCGTTTCCGGAGGGGAGTCGGTGGCCAGGGAAGCCGTCGTGGGTCGGGCCGGCATCTGTCCGCCGGCCGGAGGACCTGGTGTCTATTTCGAATTGCGTTTTCGGGAAAAAGCCCTTAATCCGGCGGAGTGGTTCGCCGCGAGTCCGTAAGGGCGTGTGGTTCGGCGAGACGAGAGGGGAGGGCCGCCGGTCATGGTGATGGCGGCGAGGCCCGTTTGCTGGAGGAATCTATGCGTCTTTTGACCAAAGTGTCTTGTTCCCTGGTCGTCAGCTTGGCTCTTGTGACCGTTGCCGTGGCCGCCCCCAAGCCGCAACCGCAAGAGGACCGTTTCGCCCCGCTCAAGCGCTTCAGCCAGGTCATGGACCTGGTGGAGAACCATTACGTCAAGCCCGTCACGCGCAACGAGCTGATCGACGGTGCCATCGTCGGCATGCTGCAACAGCTCGATCCGCATTCGAGCTTTTTGTCGAAGGACGAATTCAAGGAGATGCAGGTCAGCACCTCGGGGGAATTCGGGGGGATCGGCATCGAGATCAGCATGGAGAACGGCCGGTTGACGGTCATCTCCCCCATCGACGACACGCCGGCGGACAAGGCCGGCATCAAGGCCGGCGATGTCATTTTGGAAATTGAGGGCGAGTCCACCCAGGACATGACGCTGGTCGATGCCGTGCAGAAGATCCGTGGCCCCAAGGGGAAGCCCGTGGCCCTGACCCTGCTGCACCGGGATCAGCAAAAGCCCTTCAAAGTCAAAGTGGTGCGGGATACCATCCCGATCGTCAGCGTCAAAAGCAATGAGATCGATCCGGGCATCCTGTATATCCGGCTGACCCGGTTTAATGAAAATACCACGCCGGAATTGCGTCAGGCCCTGGCCGATTATCTGAAGAGTGGCCAACCGCTCAAAGGCGTGATCCTCGATTTGCGCAACAATCCCGGCGGCCTCCTCGAACAGGCGGTCAACGTGTCGGATACGTTTTTGTCCTCGGGCAAGATCGTTTCCATCAAGGGCAAGACCCCGGATCAGCAGAAGGATTTCGAGGCCAAGGCCGAACCGGGCGACGTGACCGCGCCGCTGGTCGTGCTCATCAACGCCGGCTCCGCCTCGGCGTCGGAAATCGTGGCCGGTGCGCTCAAGGACCACAAGCGGGCCATTTTGGTCGGTGAAAAAACCTTCGGCAAGGGATCGGTCCAGACCGTCATTCCCCTGTCCGACGGTTCGGGCATCAAGCTGACCACGGCCCTGTACTATACGCCCAACGGCCGTTCCATTCAGGCCGAAGGCATCGAGCCGGATTTCATGGTGCCGCTGCAGGACTCCGAGTCCGATCGCGACAAGCTGTCCGCCAATCATCAGTTCCGGGAGCGCGACCTTACCCGGCATCTGGAGAACAAGAAGAAAAAGAAGGCCGGCGCCTCCGATGATCCCAAGCAGAAATTGCTGGATCAACTGGAGCGGGACAATCAGTTGAAACTTGCCTTGGAGCTGGTGAAGTATTTCCCCATCAAACTCGTCACCCTCTAAAACGCGCAAACGAAGAAAGTCCCCCGCGGACCCCGCTGGCAAACCGGGGGACACTCCGCCGCGTACCAAGCCCCGGAGAAAACGAAAGATCGTTTTCTCCGGGCGCTCTCTTTTCCTCGCCTTGGCCTCGGCGGCCTTGGGCGCGTCCCTGGCGCTGTTGGCCTTGCTCCTGTTCGGACCGCAGCCAGGTCCTGGGGCCGGCCGGCCCTCCCATCCGGTCGAGAGAAACCAGGCGGCGACCGCGCATCCGGCCCGTGGGGCCAAGAACCATACCCCGACCCCGCCCGAATTGCCGTTCGAAGAACATCTGTCCGACAAGGATGGCCTTCCCCAGGACCTGGTCGTTGTGCCTGAGGTACGGCGCAAGGTGGAACGCCCGGCCCGGCCCGTCGAATCCTCCCCTGCACCCGCCCCGACCCCTGTCCCCGCACCGCAGCCCGAAGCCGCCAGGGAGCCCATGATGGTTATCGTTGTCGATGACCTGGGCGACCATCCCGTGTTGGCCAAGTCCCTCACGGAATTGCCTTTTCCCATTACCATGGCCATCCTGCCCAACCGTCCCCGCACCCGCTATGTCGCCTCCCTGGCCGCCGAATGCCGCCTTGAGGTCATCTTGCACCAGCCCATGCAGCCGGGTTCCTATCCCCGGGTCAATCCCGGCCCGGGCGCCCTGTTCACGGATATGGACGCCGAGCGGGTGAAAACCCAGTTGACCGAAAATCTGGCGCAGTTGCCGACGGTCGTTGGCATCAACAATCACATGGGCTCGGCGTTCACCGAGGATGCGGCGGGTATGGCGGCCGTCATGGAAGTGCTGCAGGCCAAGGGGCTTTTCTTCCTGGACTCCGTGACCTCGGCCAAGAGCGTCGCGTCCGAGGCCGCCCGGAGCGCCGGCGTGCCGCTTTATCGCCGGGCCGTGTTCCTGGACAACGTCCGCAACGTCCGTACCATCCTCGGTCAGCTCAAACTGGCCGAGCGTCTGGCCCTCAAGCGCGGCCGGGCCATTGCCATCGGCCACCCCTACGGCGAAACCCTGGAAGCCTTGCGCGCTTGGGACAAGGAACGCGACCCGCACGTCAAACTCGTCACCCTGACCGATCTCGGTCCTGAGCCGTAGGCGGGTTGGGCCTCCGGCGGCCCGGGCGCGGCCCCGGTTCCCCCCGCGATGTCTGCGGGAAAACGGGCGGCCGGAGTGAGGCGCCCGACCTTTCCGGCTGCTAATCCCTCTCGTCTGGCTGCTAACTCGAATTGGCAGGCGTCGCCGTGCGCCGGCGTATTCCCCATAAATTCAATACCTCCGTCTGAAGGCTTGTTGGTACGCAACTTGCCTCTGAGACGTCTGCCCGATGCCTGTTGTGAAAGTCTCCGGCGGTCAAGGGGCTTGGCCCATCTGTCCTTTGCCTAGGCGGCCGCACGCTGCCGGCGATCGGGGCTTTTGGGCTACGGGCGACTTTCGGGAGCGACGCGGCAGCGATGCCGGAGAACAAAAGGAGTACGGTATGGCATTGAACAGACGTGAGGTGCTTGGCACCTTGGGGGGGCTGGTCGTTGGCAGCACATTGGCGGCGACGGTGGGGCATGTGGCGGCCGCGCCGTTCGATCAGACAAGCGCGCCGTTTGGCTGGACGCCGCATAAACTCGATCCGGCCGCCTGCGCCAAAACGGCCTATGACGGCTACTGGTTCAATGGGTATGGGTGTTGTTACGGGACGTTCTACGCCATCATCGGGACCATGGCCGAAAAGTACGGCGCGCCGTATAATCAGTTTCCCTTCACCATGATGGAAGTGGGCAAGAGCGGTATTTCCGAGTGGGGGACCATCTGCGGTTCGCTTTTGGGCGTGGCCAGCGCCTTTGCTTTGTTTTATGGCCGCAAGGAGCGCGATCCCATGGTTTCGACGCTGTTCCGGTGGTATGAAAAGACCGCCTTCCCGATGTACAATCCGGGGGATGCCGCCAAGGGGGTCAAAGGAGCCCTGCCGACCAGCCAGTCCGATTCGGTGCTGTGCCATATTTCCGTAAGCCGCTGGTGTACGCTCTCCAAAGTGGACCAGAGCTCCGTTACGCGGAGCGAGCGCTGTTCCCGGGTCACCGCCGACGTGGCGGCCAAGGGCATTGCCATCCTGAACGCCAAGATCGACGGTTCGTTTGTGGTCGCGGACAAATCCGAGGCAGTGGCCGCCTGCGGCGAATGCCACGGCAAGGGCAAGCAGGTGGACAACGTGAAGGGGAAGATGGATTGCACGCCCTGTCACGGTGGCAGCGAGCACGTGCAAAACAAGTTCAAGGGTCACCCCTAAGCCGAGGCTGCAACCCGGATTCCTGCAGCGAAGGATGCAGGAATTCCAAGGGACTCCATCCTGTGGCCGCCGGGGGGCCTTGCCGGCTGGGTGTGGCCAGCGGGCGGCCCGCTAGGCGCCGGCCTTGCCGCGCGCCTGGAAGGCGGCCACGACCCGGTCCTGGAGGCGGGCCAGGGCATAGGCCAGGGGCAGACTGACCACGGTCAGCAGCAGCATGGCCGAAACCGGGGCCAGCCGACCGCGGAGCATATCCGAGCCATAGCCCAGGATGGGCTGGTGGAGCAGGTAGAAGCTGTAGGAAGCGGCCGCCGCAGTGGCGATACGCGGCTTGGCCCCCAGCCGGGCCATGGCCGGCCAGACAAAGAGGGTTCCGGCCAGCCCCAGGCAGGTGGCCGTCAGCAGGATGTGGGCCAACGGCATGGGCAGGGCGGTCTTGGAGAGGAGGGACAGAACCAGCCCGCCGCAGGCCAGGACCGGAAAGCCGATGCGCCAGGCGGCGGAGAGGCCGCCCGTCGCCGCTTGGCGCTTCCAGAGCTGGGCGAAGGCCATGCCCAGGACGAATTCGGGCAGGCGGTAGGGCAGGTTGAAATAGAGCATGTAGTCGAGCAGGGCCGCTGCGGTGCTGGTCCTGGCCGCCAGGGTCAGTCCGTACCAGCCCCCCCAGCACACAAGCAGGCAGGCCGCCGCTCCCCGGCCGATGCCGACGGCCTTAAACAGACGCAACACCAGCGGGAAGACCAGATAGAACTGGGCGAGCAGTCCCATCCACCACAGCGCCGGGACCAGGCTGAAAAATCGGGCCGGATCGAAGGTCTGCACGAAAAAGATCTTTTCCGCCACGCACGCGCCCAGGGCGGCCAGGGGCATGGTGCCGGCCACAAGGGCAACCAGGGTCCACAGGGCCAAGGACAGATAGTATTGGGGCACGATGCGACCGAATCGGCGGCGGAAGAAGTCGGTGAAGGCCAGGGCAGGCTTTCCGCCCGGATCGGCGTGGGGCAGGGTGAGGACGAAGCCGGTGATGGCGTTAAAAACCACGACGCCGAGATAGCCCTGGGAGAGGAAGTCCCCGAGGATGGGGCCAAAGGGATTTTGGTCGCCGCCTGGCTGCACGCTCCACAGGTGGTAGAAGAAGATGGCGGCCATGGCCAGCACCCGGAGGGCTTCGATCTGGGTGACGCGGCGTTGCATGCGGGCTCCTTGGGGTTGCGGACTGGGGGCGTAGTTTAGGCGAAGTCGTCTTCCGTGAACCACACCCCACGGATGTGGCTCGATTTGTCGGGTTCGTAGTCCGCTGCGTCGCCGCCGCCGTGGTGGTAGACGCAGAAAAAACGGCCGTCGGGGAGTTCCACCCAACCGGAATAGCCGAAATCGCCGCAAGCGGCTTGGCGGTCGTTGTCGAGTTCGAGAACGTGACCACGGCTCCAGGCGTCGGGCAGGCCGTCCGTGAAGGACCACTCCCAGGCATAGCGCCGTTCGTAGCGCGGTTCCCTGGTCAAAAGCGTCACCGAGCGCCAGATGTGGCGGCCGGCGTTTTCTTCGGTCGTCGAGGGGGTGCCCCAGAGGATCGGCCGGGTATTGGCGTCGCGAGCGTCCACCCGGATCCGGGCCCGGCGTTCGCCGTCGAGGGAAAGCGTCACGCTTCCCCGCGTGTAGGACAGGCCGATGTCGTGGAAACGCCCGGGCGCATAGGGGATGGGCGCATGATCGGCCACTTCCAGCCGGTCCGGATAGAGCCGCCACCAGGCCCCGCCGAACCGGATGCCGCAGGCCTGCCTGTCGGCCGCGTCCACCCGCACGGTGGCGGTGAGTCTGGCCAGGGCCCGTTGCGGGTAGGTGAGCGGCCGCAGGGCGAAGCGGGCGCCGTGGGTGGTGCCGGCCGGATTTTCGATGACGAGGCCGTCGTCGGTCTGGTGGGCGTGTTCCGGCTGGGGAATGCGGCCGGCCACGGCGAAATCCGAAAGGAGTTCCTCGACGCTGCCCATCCAGGCCGCCGTGCCCGGGTCCGGTCCCACGTTGCGGTAGGTGACGAGCAGACGGCCGGAGGCGGACAGGCCCAGGGTGGGCCGATGGCCGATGAGTCGCGTCGGTCGGGGGAGCGTCCAGGTCTCGCCGCCGTCGTCGCTGACCACGGCGTACATGGGCTCGTAGACGAAGGAATTCTCCCGCAAAAGGGCCAGGATGCGCCCACCGGGCAGGGCGACCATGGAGGCCTCGCACAAAACGAGAAACGGGTCGTAGGCCAGGATGGAAAGGGCCGCGAAGGAGCGCCCCTGATCCGTGGACAGGTAGGTCAGTTCCTCGGACGTGGGTTGGCGGGTGGTGGGATGGGCGACGCTGCCCCGGTGGCTGTGCCCGGCCGTGAGCCAGCGGTCCGGCCCGAGAACGAGCAGGCGGTCGGGCAGGGGAATGACCGGCCCGGCGTAGGGCGTCATTTCGAAGCGTTCGTTGCCGTCGCGGCCCCGGTAGAGGGCGTGGGTGGCGTCGTCGATGGCGAGCAGCTCGCCGTCCGGCAAAAGGCGCAGGCGCGGGCAATGGCCGTGGGTGGCGTGGAGGATTTCGGCCGCCGACCAGGTGCGGCCGCCGTCGTCGCTGCGGCGGGCGAGCAGCATGGAGGCGTCCTCGGCCACGTGTTGGCCGGCCTCGCGGTAGACGGTCACGAGTTTCCCCGACGGGGCCAGGGCCACGTCCGGGAAGGAAAGGTACCGGCCGGGGCGGCGGTCGATGATGACGTGCCGGTCGGGAAGTGCAGTCAGGCTTGGCATGGGATCCTCTCTAGCGAGAGGCGCTTTGTATGGCCGAGTCCCCTATCACCAGATAGCTGCCGGGGTGGGCGGTGGGCGCCCGATCCGTACGGAAAAGCCACATGTCGCGGCTGGTTTCCGTGGCGGCCAGCTGTTCGTAGAGACGGTCCAGGATGGCGTGGCGGTCCAGGAAGGCGTTGGCGGCGGCCGAAATGCGTACGCAGCCCTTGGAATCCGGGCCGCCCAGGCGCGGTTCGCCGTGGTCCGGGTCGGTGGCGTGCATCAAAAGGCGCATCTGGCTGTCATAGACGCCCTGGCGGAACTGGCGCGGGGCCTGCTGGTAGCCGAAATCCCAGACCCGGCTGCCCCGGGCGCCGAGGCCGCGCCAGCCTTTGTCGTTTTTGGTGCCCTGGGCCCGGTAGCCCCAGTTTTCGGGCAGATTTTCAAAGACGCCCACCGGCGTGAGAAAAGAGTCCTTGCCCGGACGCAGCTTGCCCGAGGAGATGAAATCGGCGCCGAGCAGACGGACGGTCCGGGCAGCCGCATCGTAAAAGGCCAGGAAGATGATTTGGGTGGCCGGATTGCGGTCGGCGTAGACGAAATACTGGCTTGTGGAGAGGTCCGCATTGGCCCCGCGCAGGCGGCTTACGGCATCGGCGCGGACGGTGTCGAGATAGGCATGGCCGGGGGACAGGATGAGGCCGACGCGGCGGTGGGCGGAATGGGCGAAACGGGCCGCAGTCTTGGCGGTGACCGCAGTGTAAAAATCCCGGCTGATGCCGGCCAGTTCTTCCCGCAGGGCGGGATCGGCCACGGTCGCCGTCTCGGCCAGGCCGAAGGGCTTGTGGACGGAGGCATGGCGTCCGCCGGCCTGGGCGCGGGCCAGGGGGGTCATGAGAAGGGCGATCAGAACCAGGGCGGCAAAGGGGACGGACGTCCCGGAGCCCATGGCCCAGGGACGCAAAGGCGGGCTTCCCGGTTCTGGGAAACCCGCCAGTGATGTCGTATGGCGAGAAGCGTCGCGCGAGACGCTAGAAGACCCTTCGGCCTCCGGCATAATGCGTTCTCCAGTAGTCCTCTTCGAGATGACTGATGGTCACGGTCTTGCCCTGGCTGGCGCTGTGGATGAACTTGCCGTTTTCGAGATAGATGCCCACGTGATTGATGCCGCGTCTGGACCGGAAAAACACCAAGTCGCCCTTGCGGAGGTTGTTTTTGGCCACGGCGGTGCCGGTCTGGAATTGTTCGCGGGAAGAGCGGGGCAGGTGAATACCGTATTTGTTGAAGACCCAGGTGGTAAAGCCGGAGCAGTCGAAGCCGGTCGAGGGATCACAGCCTCCGGAACGGTATCGCCGGCCGATCTGGGTGGAGGCGGTCCGGAGCATGCGCTCGAAGACGCCGCCTTTGTGCGGATGCATTGCGGCCAGCTCGAAAAGATTTTCGCTGATGACCTTGTCGTTGGTGGCTCGCTGCTGCTTGGGCGTGGACTGCTGGTCGAACAGATTGCCGGACAGAACATTCTGGTCGGCGTCGGCCAGGAGACGGGCTTCGGGATCGGAGCCGTCGGCATCGGACTGGGTGAGGAAGTCATTGCGGGCGGAAAAGCCCTGATATTCGTCGAATTGATAGGAGTAGGTTTTTGATTTTGAAGAGCATCCCGCCATGACCAAGGCCACGGTGGCCAAAATGACGAAAGGTTTTAGCCTGATTCGGGCGTTGGCGTGTACGTGCGCGTCGGTCAAAATCATGCCTCCTTGCTGGAGTTACCGGCCGAGGCCGCCTTTCGCGGGTCGCCTGGTTGCTTGCGGACTCCCGGGAACCGGTATGTCCTTCGTCACGGCACAAGGTCGTGGCGTCTGGACGAGCACCGTTTTTTCGGTCCTCATCGTCGTCAACAAATTCGGATGGTTGGCTTGATGTAAAGTCATCCGACATTTCTGTCAAGAATGTTGGGCCGATTATTTCCTTTAGAAGAGTATTTTTCGGGCAACGGATGGTTTGCATCCCTGAAGCAATTTGCTAATGATTTTGGATGCGTAATGATTTTACCGTCAGCACGCCGTCCGGTCGGAGGCGGGTTGCGGCCGAGGCCGGGGAGACGCTGGCCCGGGCCTTGTTCCGGGCCGGATTTTTTGTGGGCGTCCCCCTGTGCGCCGGGCTGGGCCGGTGCGGCCGTTGCCGGGCCCGGTTCCTGACCGAGGCGCCGCCGCCCCGGCCGGCCGAGCGGCGGCGATTGGGGCCGGAGGAACTGGCGGCCGGCTACCGGTTGACCTGCCTGCATCCGGCCTTGGGCGGCGAGCGGCTGGCCCTGGACGATCCCGGACCGGCGCCGGCTTACTCCCGGCCGGCCGACGCGCAGCCACGCCTCGATTCGGCCGGACCGCTCGGTCTGGCCGTGGACTTGGGCACCACCGGCCTGGCCTGGCGGCTGCTTGCCCGCGCGGACGGCCGGGTGCTGGACGAGGGGCGGGGCGTCAATCCCCAGCTCGGCGCCGGCGGCGAGGTCATTTCCCGGCTGGCGTATGCCCTGGAGGCGGACGGGGGAGACTATCTGCGCCGGCTGGTCCTCGACGTCCTGGTCCGGCTGGTGGCCGGGGCCGGCGGGCCCGTCACGGAATTGTGCGTGGCCGGCAACAGCGCCATGCTGTCCATCCTCTGCGACAAACCGCTTTCCGGACTGGCCCGGGCCCCGTATCATCTGGCCTGGACGGCCGGCGAGACGGTGGACCTGGGCGCGAATCTCCCGCCGGCCTATATCCCGCCGCTGTTGGGGCCGTTTGTCGGCGCGGATCTGTCGGCCGGCCTGACGGCCCTGTTGCGCCGGGACGTGCCGTATCCGTTTTTTCTGGCCGATCTCGGCACCAACGCCGAAATGGTCCTCGGGCTGGCTCCGGATCGGTTTCTGGCCGCGAGCGCTCCCCTGGGGCCGGCGTTGGAGGGCGTGGGTCTGTCCCAGGGAGCCCTGGCCGGACCTGGCGTGGCCGTGGATTTCCGCCTGTCGCCCTCGGGCCTGACGCCGGTGCTTTTCGAGGGCGTCCCCGCCCGGACGGATGCCGCGCCGGCCATCGCCGGTCCGGGCTACCTGGCCCTGGCCGCCCGTCTGCTGGAGCAGGGGGTGCTTGACAGGCGGGGCCACTTCGCCCAAACCCCGGCAACCCCGCTGGCTGCCCGTCTGGCGGCCCGGGTTTCCCGGGAGGGGGGGGAGGCCTGCTTCGAGACGGCCGGCTATCGGCTGTGGGCCGCGGACGTCGAGGAGATGCTCAAGGTCAAGGCGGCCTGCAATCTGGCCATGGCCGCCCTGCTTCGGGCCGGCGGTCTGGCCACCACCGATCTGGCGGCGATGTTTTTGGCCGGAGCCTTCGGCGCCAACGTCGCTCCGGCCGACCTGGAAACCCTGGGTTTTCTGCCGCCCGGCCTGTCCCCGCGCGTGCGGGTGGCGGGCAATCTTTCCCTGGAAGGGGCCAGTCTTTTTCTCGTTGCGCCCGAAGCCCGCCGGCAGGTGCTGGAATTGCCCGAACGGACCGCCATCGTCCCCCTGGCCACCGGGGACGATGCGTCCGACGCCTTTATCCGCAGGATGGAGTTTGCCTATGTCCCCTGAGCGTCAACCCGGCCCGGCTCGGTCCGGGCATCCGGAGCATCTGTTCGCCCCCCTGACCGCCGAGGCGGAAAAGGCGCTGCAGAACCTGCCAGGCCTGCTGCGCCGGGCCTTTCCCTTGCGTCCTGCCATGGAGCGGGAATTGCCGAACCGCATCCGGGATCTGTCGCTGTCCCTGACGGCCGACCGCGAGGGCGGTCCCCGACCGGGCTATTTGAGCGATCCCCGGGAGCTGGCCGCCTATGCCTGGTATTTTTTGCCCTGGAACCTGCTGCGGCTGTGCCGATTGCTGCCGGGCCTCGATCTGACCCTCCCGGAGGACGGGCTGGTCTGCGACCTCGGGACCGGACCGCTGACCCTGCCGTTGGCCTTGTGGCTGTCCCGGCCGGATTTGCGCCGCACGCGGCTGCGTTTCGTCTGCACGGACCGTTCCCGGCGGGCGCTGGATCTTGGCGTACGGCTTTTTACCGAGGTGGCCGGCTTCGATCCCACGTCGAGGGACGCGCCTTGGCGGATGCGCTGCATCCGGGGCGAATATTGGCAGGGATTGGTCGAGGGCGCCCATCTGCTCGCCATGGTCAACGTGGCCAATGAAATGGTCGGTACCCACCGGGAACCGCTGGCCGACCGCATGGAGCGTCTGGCCGGCCAGTTGGCCGGGGCATTGGCGGCCGAGGGCCGGGTGCTGGTGATCGAGCCGGGAACGCGGCTCGGCTGGCGCTGTCTGGAGGGGATGCGCCGGGCCTTTGTGGAGATGGGGCTCGGGCTGACGGCTCCCTGCCCCCATGAGCGCCCTTGCCCCCTGGCCGAGGGCCGGGGCCGGGCCTGGTGCCATTGTATTCTGTCTCCCCGGGGGGCGCCGGCCTGGCTGACGTCCCTGTCCGAACGGGCGGGACTGGCCAAGGAGCGGCTCAGCCTGTCGTTTCTTTTGGTCCGGGCCGGGGCCGCGCCTGCCGCTTCGGGCCTGGCCCGGGTGGTTTCCGGGCCCTTCGCCCTGACCGATGTTCGGGGATCGGCGGTCTATGCCTGCTCCGGGGCAGGCCTGCTCGTCCTGGTCGCTCCGGACGGCCGTCCTCCCCGATCCGGCGATCTGGTGCCGGTGGTCATCCCGGCCGACGCCCCCGTCGATGCCAAGACCGGCGCCCCCCGGGTGACCTTGCCGTCGGGGCCGGGGCTCCCCGTTCGTCGTGACGGCGAGGGTTCCCCCCCCCGGCCGCCCGTCGCCCGCAAGGCTTCGGCTTCGCGTCCGGGGGCAGGCGGACCGACCGGACGTTCCGCCAAGCGGACTCCCGTCTCGCCGGCCGGTCGTCCGCCCGGCCGGAAACGCTCCCGCCCGGGTGGCGTCAAGGGCGGTTTGCCGCCGGGCCGCAAGGGCTCCCGGCCGGCCTGAGCCGGCCGGACCGGCGGCTGCGGTTGTCCGCTTTTCGGAATTGGGATAGGCGCTGCAGTATGCGTCGATCATGCGTGGCCCGTTGCGCCAGGAGGTTTTCGTGGAGATTTCACAGACCGGCATCCCCGGGTTGGTTGTCGTCCAGCCGAAGGTTTTTACCGATAATCGGGGCTTTTTCCTCGAAACATACAGCCGGCGGGCTTTTGCCGAAGCCGGACTCGACTATGATTTCGTCCAGGACAACCATGCCCGTTCCGTGACCAAGGGCGTGTTGCGCGGGTTGCATTTTCAGCGACCGCCGTCGGCCCAGGCCAAGCTGGTCTGGGTGGTCCGGGGGGCGGTGTTCGACGTGGCCGTGGATCTGCGTCGCGGCTCGCCGACCTATGGCCGTTGGTACGGCATGGAGCTTTCGGCGGAGAATTTCTCGCGGTTGATGCTGCCGCGCGGTTTCGCCCACGGCTACGTCACCCTGACCGAGAACGCCGAATTCATGTACAAGGTGGACGCGCCGTACAGCCCGGCCGATGATGCCGGCATCGCCTGGAACGACCCGGACATCGCCGTTCGGTGGCCCGTCACCGATCCGGTGTTGTCCGAGAAGGACAAAGCGCAGCCGCGGCTTTCGCAGGTGGAATCGCCTTTTACCTACGGCGGGTGAGCGCGGGGGCGGCCCTCCGGCGGTAAAAGGCGGACCGGCCTCGCTCCTGGCCGTGCGCGTCCGGGCTTGCGGGCGGGATTTCGGGATACCGCCCGGGTCTGTTCCCTGGGTGCGCCCGATGCGGCGGAGACGGTCTGACAGAGTATTCGTGAATTTTTTCATGAGGTCTTGACACGGGCGCCGGAGCCTGGATAGAAAACGCATTGCCGGATTGCGTAGCGGGGATGGAAAGAGCCACGGCTCGGCCGGACGGCTCCCCCTACGTAGCGTGCGCGCGGCGCAAAACAACCAACGGCAACGGGCAGGGGGCGTATGGAGGAGAGAAAATCGCATGCGGCCGGTGGTGTCGGCAGCTTCGTGCTGTGGACGCTGATCGGCTTCGTCGGTGCCCTGGTGGTGGGCTGGGTCGTTTTCCCGAAGCTCCTGTATAGCCGGAGGGAGCAACCCATCCGTTTCAGCCATACCGTGCATGCGGCCCAGGGGCTGGACTGCGTGCAGTGTCACCATCTGGGTCCGGATGGCCGGTTCGCCGGGCTCCCCACCACGGAATCCTGCGCCGAATGCCACGGCGAGGAAACCGGAGAGGATTCTCCGGCCGGCCGGGAGATCGACCGCCTCGTCAAGGACTACGTCAAGACCGGCGCCCAGATTCCCTGGCTTATCTACCAGTTCCAACCGGACAACGTGTTTTTTTCCCATGCCGCCCACAAGGGGTTTCCCTGCAGCCAATGCCATCCCGACGTGGCCGCAATGGACAGCCCGCCGCCGTACTTTGAAAATCGGCTGACCGGCTACAGCAAGGACACCATGAAGATGTGGCAATGCGAGCGCTGCCATGCCGCCATGGGCGAAAGCAACGCCTGCTACGTCTGTCATAAATAAGGGGGGAGACATGGGACTCGATCGCAGAGCATTTCTCGGGCTCGTGGCGGGTGGCGCCATTGGCACCCTTTGTACCCCCATCCCCTGGAAGCTGGTGGATGACGCGGCCATCTGGACCCAGAACTGGTCCTGGCTGCCCAAGTTGCCCAAGGGACAGATCGACTACGTAACCACCACCAGCAAGCTGTGTCCGGCCGGCGAGGGTCTGCGCGTCATGCGCGTGGCCGGTCAGCCGGTGACGGCCAGCGGCAACCCGGACCATCCTTTGTCCCAGGGAGGCGTTTCCGCCCTGGCCCGGTCCGAAGTCTACATGCTCTATAGCCCGGCCCGGATCAAATCGCCCATGAAGAAGTCCGGCGGTCGCTTCGAGCCCATCACCTGGGAGCAGGCCACGGCCGAGCTGGCCGAACGGCTCGGTACGGCCAAGGGCAGCGTGGCCTGCGTGTCCGGTGACGCCACCGGCACGGTAAACGAGGTGCTCTCGGCCTTTGTCGGCCAGCTCGGTTCGGCCGGCTATTTTCTGATGCCGTCCGACGCCACCACTGCGGCCAGAGGCGTAAAGCTCATGGGCGGCGCGGGCCAGGCCGGCTACGATTTCGAGAACGCCGCCACCGTCCTGGTGCTCGGGGCCGACATCTTCGAGACCTGGGGCACCTCCACCCGCAACCGCAAGGCCTTCGCCGCCTCCCGGCCGGTCGGTCAGGCGCCCAAGACCACCTATATTTATGTTGGTCCCCTCCGGAACAACACCGCCGCCGTGTGCGATCAATGGATCCCGGCCGGCTCGGCCGACCTCGGCGTGGTGGCCCTGGGCATCGCCTGGCATCTCATCAAGGCCGGGGCCACCAGCCCCGCTCCGGGGTTCGAGGCATTTAAGGCCATGGTCACGGGCTCGTTCGGTCCCGAGGACGTCCGCTTGGCCACGGGCATTGCCCCGGACACCCTGGCGGCCGTGGCCAAAACCCTGGCCGGTTCCAAGGCGCCGCTGGTGGTGACCGGCTCGCCCTTCGGCCAGGGACTCGGCGCCGGTCCCTTTATCGCCGGCATGGCCCTCAACCTGCTTCTCGGGCGGATCAACCGGCCCGGCGGCGTCTATGCCTTGCCGGAACTGGCCGCCGCCGTCCCCGGAGCCCTGGGCCGGGCAGCCATGCTCGACGGCGACCTGCCGGGATTTTTCTCCGGCGTAGCCGCCGGCAAGACGCCGGCGCCCAAGGCCCTGCTCGTCTACGACGCCAATCCGGCCTATGGCCTGCCCGAAACCGCCGCCATGACCAAGGCCCTGGAAATGATCCCCTTCAAGGTCAGCTTCGCCTCGTTTTGGGACGAGACGGCGGCCATGTGCGATCTGATCCTGCCGAATTCCCTGCCGCTCGAACGCTATGACGACTTGGCCACGCCGTATGGCGCGGGGTTTTGCCTCTACAGTCTGGTCAAGCCGCTGCAAAAACCGGTTCACGACACCCGGACCACGGCCGACGTGATCCTGGCCGTGGCGAAAAAAATGCGTCTGGCCCTCGGCTACGACACCTTCGAACAGGTGCTTCGGGCCAAGGTGGCGACCCTGGCCAAGGCCGGCGGCTTCGTGGCCAAGGACGTCATGCCGTGGCAGGTGGCGGCCGGTTCTCCGGCTCCGGCGCCTGCCGGCGATCTGTGGAAGGAGCTGCAGGCCGGCTATGCCTGGACCATGGTGGGCCAGGTGATGCAGACGGGCCTGGGCTTTGTCCCGGGCGTCCTGGCCAAGGCGGTGCGGCCCGCGGCCACCCCGACCGAGGCCCGGGCCGCGTTGCTCGTTGCCTATGCCCAGTTGCGTACCGGCACCGCGGTGACGGGCGTGCCTTGTCAGGATCTGACCACCGTGCCCGAAACCGAGCTGGACGGCCGGACCACCTGCCTGCGCGTCAACGCCGCCACGGCCAAAAAACTCGGCCTGCGGGACGGCGCCACGGTGACCCTTACCGGCGCCGGCGGTCGGTGTCAGGCCAAGGTCTGTTTCTTTGAGAGTGTCATCAATGGCGTGGTCGCGGTTCCCCTGGGCTTCGGCCACACGGCCTTCGATCATTTCAGCCGGGGCAAGGGGGCCAATTCCCTGTCCCTGATGCCTTTGGCCGAGGAACCGGGGACTGGCCTTTCCACGTGGATCGCCTCGGAAGTCACCATCGCCTGACGCGCGTCAGGGGGGAGCCGTCATGTCCGGACAGCATTTCAAGGAATTCCCGATCACCTGGGGCATGGTGATCGACGTCGACAAATGCACCGGTTGCGGGGCCTGCATGGCCTCCTGCCAAACGGAAAACAATATCAATCCCCAGCCCGATGCCTCCAACAAGCTGCGGGAGACCGCCTGGATGGTGGTTTTCGAGCTCGGCAACGGCAAGGCCTTTCCCGACCATGACGTGGCCTACCTGCCGCGACCCTGCCAGCAATGCGGCAATCCGCCCTGCGTTTCGGTTTGCCCGGTGGTGGCCACGGATAAAAACGAAGATGGCGGCATCGTCAGCCAGATCTATCCGCGCTGCATCGGCTGCCGATACTGCGTGGCGGCCTGTCCCTACCATGCCCGCGACTTCGGCTGGTTCGATCCGGTCTGGCCGGAGGGCATGGAAAAGACCCTGTCGCCGATGACCTCGGTGCGGCCCCGGGGCGTGGTGGAGAAGTGTTCCTTCTGCCATCATCGTTGGGAGCTGGCCAAGGAAGCCGCCCGGGCCCAGGGCAAGAACCCCGACGATCTGGAGGAGGGGGCGTACGTCCCGGCCTGCGTCCAGAACTGTCCGTCCGGGGCGCTCACCTTCGGGGATTTGAAAAATCCCAAGCACAAGGTGCATGAGCTGATAAAAAGCCCGTATGCCTATCGGTTGCTGGAACGTCTGGGTACCAAGCCGCAGGTCTATTACATCAGCCGGCGGGAATGGGTGCGCCGGCTCGGTGACAATCACCTTTTGGGTGCATAATTCCGGGGGGAGAGACAATGCGTTTTATCGATCTGGAAAAAACGTGGTATCCCGCCGGGGTCGAGCGTTGCTCCCTCGGGAAGTTCGTGGGTTGGCTGGCCTTTTTGGGCATTTTCGCCGCCTATGGCCTGGTTGCCATGGTCTATTGCTTCTATCGCGGCCTTGGCGTCACGGGTCTCGACAACGCCTTCGGCTTCGGCTTGTGGATCACCTTCGATCTGGCCGTCATCGCCCTCGGCGCGGGAGCCTTTTTCACCGGGCTGTTGCGCTACATCATCCGCGTCGACGAACTCAAAAACATCATCAACCTGACGGTCATCAAGGGGTTCATCTGCTATTCCGGGGCCATGCTCATCCTGTCCCTGGATGTCGGCCAGCCGATCCGGTCCTGGTTCGGCTACTGGCACCCCAACGTCCACTCCATGCTGACCGAGGTGATTTTCTGCATCACCTGCTATCTGATCGTGCTCGTCATCGAGTACGTGCCGCTCATCCTGGAGCAGCGGCAGATCAACTCCGTGCCGATCCTGCGCAATCTGGCCCATCAGATGCATGTGGTCATGCCGCTTTTCGCCGGCATCGGGGCCTTTTTGTCCACCTTCCACCAGGGCTCGCTCGGCGGCATGTACGGCGTCATGTTCGCCCGGCCCTACGCGTTCCGGGAGGGTTTTTTCATCTGGCCGTGGACGTTTTTCCTGTTCATCCTCTCGGCCATCGCCTCGGGACCGTGTCTGACGGTGCTGATCTGCGGTCTGACCGAGAAGATGACCGGCCGCAAGCTTGCCACCTACCGCATCAAGTCGCTGATGGCCAAGATCGGCGGCACCATGCTGCTTTTTTATCTGGTTTTCAAATATCTGGACACCTGGGCCTGGATCGTCAATCTCCTGCCCCGGGCCGGAATGACGTTCGATCAGATGTTTTACGGGCTCGTCTACGGCCGCTGGCTCTTTTTCACCGAACTCGTGCTGTGCCTGCCCGTGCCGGTCATCCTGCTGCTGACCCCGCTCCGGAAAAAGCCGGTGTGCATGTATCTTGGCTGTTTTCTGGGCTGCGCCGGGGTGGTCATCAACCGCTACGTCTTTACCGTGCAGACCTTGGCCTTGCCGGTGCTGCCTTTTACCGGCTGGGCGGTGTACGCTCCCAACTGGACGGAGTGGGCCACGTCGCTGATGGTCATTGCCTACGGTTTCATCATCATGAGCCTGTCCTATCGGTATCTGCCGATTTTTCCGCAGGAAGTGGGGCTCAACAGGAAGGTGTCCGCATCCGTCGCCTGAAGCCCCCGCTTTTGACGCCGCCCTTCGCCGGATCGACCCTTTCGGGGGGCGGAGGGCGGGTTTATAAAGCGGTCCGGCCCCTGGCTTGCCCGAACGGCCGGCCTGTCCTATAAGTCGGCCACTCGGTTTGCTTGAGCGGGGGATGGGGGCATGCGCATCAAACGGCCTTTCAAAAAACGCGGTCTGTTCGGCCCGGGGTTTTATGCCGCCGCCAGCATCATCCTGCTGGCGCCGATCGGACTGGCTGCGTTCGCCGGCTATTATCTGTTTCTCAAGGATGCGGTAAAGCCCAGCATCACCCTGGAGCCGCAGGCCGCGGCCACATCCTTCAAGCGGCCCTTCATCCTCAGCGCTTCCGACGACCAGTCGGGCATCCGTTCCCTGGTGGTCACCGTCACCCAGGGGCAGCGGCGTTTTGCCGTGCTGCACAAGGTCTATGATCCGCCCAGGGACCAGGTGACGGAGCATTTCACCCTGACCGGCGCGGAATTGCGCGGCGGGTCCTTCGAGATGCAGGCGGCGGCGGCCGATGGCTCCTACGCCAACCTCGGCGCGGGCAATACCGCCCGGATCACCCGGACCATGCGCCTGGAGACCTCCCTGCCGTCCGTCAAGCCGCTGACCCCGGCCCACTACGTGCGCCAGGGCGGCGTCGGGCTGGTCATCTACGAAGTGAACAAAGAGGTGGCCAAGAGCGGCGTGCAGGTGGGCGATCTCTTTTTCCCGGGCTATAAGCAGAAAAGCGGCCAATACGCCTGCCTGTTCGCGTTCCCCGATACGATTCCGGCCGAGGCGTTCAAACCGCGTCTTTTTGTGGAGGACATGGCCGGCAACGAGAAGACGGGCTTTTTCGTGAACATGGCCATCAAGCGGCGGTTTCGCGAGGAACGGGTGGAGATTACCGATGCCTATCTGGCTTCCAGGTTGCCGGCCTTTGCCGGTCTGTTCCCGGAAATACGCGATCCCGTCGCACGGTTTCAAAAGATCACTACCGAGCTGCGTCGGCAAAACGACGCCACCCTGGCCGATCTGGCCGCCCACAGCGCGCCGGAGCTGCTTTGGGACGGTGCCTTCCTGTATCTGCCCCGGTCCGTGGTCAAGGGTTCGTTCGGCGCCGACCGGGTCTACCTGTACGATGGCCAGGAAATCGGCCACGAGCATCACACGGGCATCGACCTGGCTTCGGTGCCGAGCGCCCCGGTCCCGGCGGCCAACAACGGCGTGGTGGTCCTGGCCGGGGCGCTCGGCGTCTATGGCCGGACCGTGGTCATCGATCACGGTATGGGGTTGCAATCGCTGTATGGCCATCTGTCCTCCCTTGCCGTCAAGGTCGGGGACACGGTGAAAAAGGGCGATGTCATCGGCGCCACCGGCTCCACCGGGCTGGCCCTGGGCAATGACGTCCATTTCGCTATGTTTTTGGCCGGCCATCCGGTCATTCCCATCGAGTGGTGGGATGCCCACTGGCTGGAGGACAATGTCACCCAGAAGTTCAAGCGCTACGCCACCGAACCTGCGGTTGCCCCGTAATGGTGGTGTTCGATCAGGCGTTGTGTCCTTGGCGCGTTGGCGGGAGTCCCGGCCGTTGCCGGAGAAGGGAAAGCCGTCAGGGAGCCCCATTCATGAATTCGGTCAATCGGACTGTCGGGGGGATTGTCGTCGCCGCGGTCCTGTTGCTTTTCCTGGCCTATGTGCTGCCGCCGCAGGGGGAGATGGCGTTTTTTTCCACGTTGGCCAGCCATCGTCAGGGGCAATTGGGGCAGCGGGGGGTGCCGTTTTTTCGCGGTCCGGCCAGACTTCCGGTGCCGCAGCGTTATATCGAGGGCACCCGGGCCGAGGTTCGGCGGCGCATGGCCGCTTCGGACTGGGGGACGCTTTCCCTGGAAAAAAAGCGGGAGGCGTTGCTTGAGATATTGGTTCTTTTCGGGGTCGATACCGAATATTGGCTCATGCCCGAGGCGCGGCAACGGCAGGTGGCCGATGCCTATGTCCGGGCCTTTTTGCTGGAGCCTGGCCGGTTCGATTGACAGGCCTTCGTGTCCCCCCGTACCATATTCAAATGGAAGCTCTTTCCGAGGAGAAAAGCCGCATGGAAAAGACGGTCTATTGGATCGAGGGCGACGGGATCGGCCCTGATGTATGGAAGGCCGGCCGACCGGTGATCGACGCCGCCGTGGCCAAGGCCTATGGCGACGGACGCCGGCTCGTCTGGAAGGAACTGCTGGCCGGAGGCAAGGCCTACAGGGAAACCGGCGAATATCTGCCCGAGGCCACCCTGGCTGCCCTGCGCGGCGCCGAACTCGCCTTCAAGGGGCCGCTGGCCACGCCGGTCGGCGGCGGCTTCCGCAGCCTCAACGTCACCATGCGGCAGGTGCTGGACCTTTACGCCTGTATCCGGCCCATCCGCTATTTCCCGGGCATCGAGTCCCCGGTCAAGCATCCCGAACGCGTCGATATGATTATTTTTCGCGAGAACACCGAGGATGTCTACGCCGGCATCGAATACGCTTCGGGCACGGTCGAGGCCAAGAAAATCATTGCCCTGTTGCGCGACGAATTCGGGGCCAAGGTGGACCCCTCGGCCGGCATCGGCATCAAGCCCATCACCCCGGCCGGCTCCAAGCGCCTCGTGCGCAAGGCCATCCGTCACGCCGTCACCGCCGGCCTGCCGAGCGTCACCCTGGTCCACAAGGGCAACATCATGAAGTACACCGAGGGCGCCTTCCGGGCCTTCGGCTACGAAGTGGCCGCCACGGAATTCGCCGACACGGTCATGACCGAGGCCGAGGCGGCGGCCGGCGGCACCAAGGCCGTGATCATCAAGGACCGCATTGCCGACAACATGTTCCAGGTGTCTCTCATGCACCCCGAGGACTATTCGGTCATCGCCACGACCAACCTCAACGGCGACTACATCTCCGACGCCCTGGCCGCCCAGGTCGGCGGCCTCGGCTTGGCCCCCGGCGTCAACATGAGCGAAAGTCTCGCCTTCTTCGAGCCTACCCACGGCACCGCTCCGGCCATCGCCGGCAAGGACATGGCCAATCCCGGCAGCCTCATCCTGAGCGGCGCCATGTTGCTCGAACATATCGGCTGGCACGAGGCGGCCGCCCGCATCCACGCCTCCGTGGCCAAGACGATCCAGGGCAGGAAGGTCACCACCGATCTGGCCGACCAGATCCCCGGCGCGACCACCATCGGCTGCGCGGCCTTCGGAGAGATAGTGGAGCGGAATTTATAACATCAAGGAGTCCGGGGGGGATGATCCTCCCCGGCCGCCGGAGGCATCTTCTCTTCTGCTGCAGCAGAGGAAGGGGGGCGCAATGACCGTTGTCGGCGTGGATACCGGCGGGACCTTTACCGATTGCATTTGTTGGGACGCGAAGGGCTTCCGGGTGGTCAAGCTGCCGTCCACCCCGGACAATCCGGCCAGGGCCGTCCTGGAAGGCCTTCGCCGCCTGGGGCTCGACGTGGACCGGGTGATCCACGGCTCCACCGTGGCCACCAATGCCATCCTGGAGCGCAAGGGCGCGATCACGGCCTTTGTGACCAATGCCGGTTTTGAGGACATGATCGCCATCGGTCGCCAGGATCGGCCGGAGCTTTATGATCTGGCCAGCCGCAAGGCACCGTGTCTTGTGCCGCAGCGGCTGCGTTTCGGCGCGCCCGGCCGGGTGTCGGCCGAAGGTGCCGTCATCGAGGAGCTGGATGCCGAAACGGCCCGGGAGCTGGCTGCCCGCGTCGCTGCCGGCGGTGCCGTCAGTGCGGCCGTCTGCCTGCTTTTTTCCTTCCTGCGCCCGGAGCACGAGGACCTGCTCGGTCGGGCCCTGGCCGAGGCCGGACTCGCCGTGTCCCTGTCCCACGAGATTCTGGCGGAATTTCGGGAATTCGAGCGTGCCTCGACGACCGTGGCCAACGCCTATGTGGCCCCGGTCATGGAGGCCTATCTGGCCGATCTCGACGCCGGCCTCGGCGCGGGGACGACGCTTTCGGTCATGCAGTCGAGCGGCGGGCTGATCCCGGCCGACAAGGCCCGGCACGAACCCGTGCGCACCATTCTGTCCGGGCCGGCTGGCGGGGTCGTGGCCGCCCTGGCCGTGGGCAACGCGGCCGGCTGCGACCGCCTCATCACCTTCGACATGGGCGGCACGTCCACGGATGTCTCCCTGCTCGACGGCGTTCCCTCCATGACCATGGAAGCCGACGTGGCCGGCATCGCCATAAAAACCCCCATGCTCGACATCCATACCGTCGGGGCCGGTGGCGGTTCCTTGGCCGTGCTGGATGCCGGCGGGGCGCTTCGGGTGGGCCCGGAAAGCGCCGGGGCCGATCCCGGTCCGGCCTGCTACGGCCGGGGAGAGGCCTTGACCGTCACCGACGCCAACCTCTTTTTGGGCCGTCTGGCTCCTGACTGCTTTTTGGGCGGCGCCATGCCGCTCTATCCCGATCGCCTGCCGCCGCTTTTCGCCGCGCTGGGTGCGTCGGCCGGCCTTTCCCCCGTTGAGCTGGCCGAAGGCATCGTTACCGTGGCCGAGGCGACCATGGAGCGGGCCGTCCGGGTCATTTCCGTGGAGCGCGGCCATAATCCGGTCGATTTTTCCCTGCTGTCCTATGGCGGCGCCGGCGGATTGCACGCCGTGTCCCTGGCCCGATTGCTCGGCATCGGCACGGTGGTCGTGCCGCGTCATCCGGGGCTTTTTTCGGCCCTGGGCATGCTGTTGGCCGACGTGGTCCGGGACTATTCCACCACGGTCATGCTGGATTCGAACAACACCGAGGTCGTGGAGCTGGCCATGCTCTTTGCCCCGCTTGAGGCCAAGGCTCGGGCGGACATGGCGGCCGAGGGCGTCGCGGCGGACCGGGTGCGTTTGGAACGCACCCTGGACATGCGCTATCAGGGGCAATCCCATGAACTGTCGATCCGGCTCGTGGCCGATCCGTTTGCCGCCTTTCATGCCCGCCACGAGGCGATTTACGGCTATTGCCACGAAGGCCGGACGGTGGAAGTGGTGACCCTGCGCCTGCGGGCCCGGGGCATCACCGACAAGCCGGCTTTGACGCCCCAGGTGCGCTTGCACGCCGAGGTGCCGGATGCGGCTCGGCTCGGGCGGCGCCCCTGCATCTGGCATGGCCGGGAAACGCAAGCCATGTGGTATGACCGGGACAAGCTCCTTGCCGGCAATCGGTTCGACGGTCCGGCCTTCGTAGCCGAGGTTTCGGCCACGACCTGCATTCCGCCCCGGGCCGCGGCCAAGGTGGACGCCCTCGGCGATCTGGTCATCGAGGTCGGACAGTCGGAGTAAGAGAAGGATCTTTCCGGCGGCCGGGAGAGGAGCGAGGAGAAGATGCCGCTGACGGCCGGGGGCGTGATGCCCCCGGACCCCTCGCACGGGAGATGGCGCAATGCTCATGATCGGCACGCCGTGCTACAGCGGCACGGTCACCGTCAATTACCTGCTGTCCATGATGCAGCTCAAGGACGTGCTCAACCGGGAAAAGATCCGCTTTCGGCTGTTGACGCCGTCCCATGAGAGTCTCATCACCCGGGCCAGGAATTTTATCGCCAATGAGTTCGTGCGCGACGAACAGTGCACGCATCTGCTCTTCATCGACGCGGACATCGAATTCCCGGCCGGGCTCGTGCCGCGGATGCTGGCGGCGGACAAGGACGTGATCGGCGGCATCTATCCCGTCAAGGGCCTGCGTCTCGATCGGGTCATGGCCCAGCCGCCTGATACGCCCCCGGCCGTGGCCGAGGCGGCCTGCCTCGACTACGCCGTCAAGATCGGACCGGACAGCAAGGCGGAGCCGAGCGGCGTGATGCCCGTGGACTACGTGGCCACCGGCTTCATGTGCATCAAGCGGGACGTCCTGACGCGCATGGCGGCGGCCTATCCGCAGTTACGCTACAAGTACGCTTACATTAACGATACCTCGGTGGAGAACTACGCCTTTTTCGACACGGCCATCGATCCAGAAACCCTGGATTATCTGCCCGAGGATTACGCCTTTTGCAAACGCTGGCGCGATATGGGCGGCACCATCTACGCCGCCTTGATGGGTCGGCTCTCCCACGTGGGGACACGCGTCTACTCTGGCGAGTTTATTACGTATTTGGCCCAGCGCGGCGCCCGTCGCGCTGGGGAGGGGAAGATGCCTCCGGCGGCCGGGGGCATGATGCCCCCGGACCCCTCGCACGGGGACTAGGCCGAGAAAGCCGGTCCCCGGATCAGGGGTCCGGGGGAATGATTCCCCCGGCCGCCGGAGGTATCCTTTCTTTCTGTCGCAACAGGCGCTTATCGCCTACGCGCACCGTGATCTTTTCCTTGTCCAGGTATTCGAGCAGCGGGATCAGGAACTTGCGCGAGAGGCCGGTCAGCTCCTTGAATTGCGCCGGTCCCATATCCGTGTTGCCGGCCGCGAAATAGCCGCGCACTGCGTCGATGAGTCCGGCTATGGCCGGGGCATAAAAATACATGTTTTCCTGTGCCTTGACGAGGAGTCCTTCGGCCATGAGCACCTTGTAGACCGGCAGGGCTTCCTTCAGGGTCAGGCCCAGCGGCGCGAGGATGTCCTTGACGCCCGGCGGGGTCAGGCCGCCGGCCTGATAGGCGATCAGAAGCGACTGGCGCAGGGCGGTTTGGTCGGCCGCCAGGGAGACGGCGTGATCGGGCAACCGCAGTACGTCCTGGTCCGCCACGAGGGTGCCGGCGCGCAATTGCCGTTCGACGAGGCAATGGAAGAGTTTGGCTGGGAGGGCCTTTCCCCAGGTGGAGGCCAGTTCGCTACGGGACATGCCGCGCTTGAGCGGCTCGCGGTGATGGAAGGCGGCCATGGCGGCCAAAAGCGATTCGGCCAGGGCGGCCACGGCTGCGCCATGCAGGTAATGCCGCCCTTCCGGCCCTTCCCGGTCGACGAGGGCCGCCTGCCCCTGGTCGCACAGGGTGGCAAGCGCCTTGTCGAGGGCCTTGGAATCGAGGCCCGTTACGGTCATGAGCCGGGCGAAGCCGAGGCCGGTCGTCCCGGCGAGATGCAGTTGGGCGGCAACGAGGGCCGGCCCGGCGGCTGTGGCCAGCGCGGCCAGTTCGGCCAGGGCCGCCGCATCGAACCGTTTGATCGGCCGCGCCATGGGGGAAAGCACCCGACCGCCGGCCACCGTGCGGAGCGGCGCTCCGGAACGAATGACCACCCGGTCTCCGTATACCCCGACCATGGGCTCGGGGAACCGGATCTGGCACACGGCGGTCTGGCCCGGGGCCAGCGCGTCCCGGTCGAGCAGATGGATGCGGGCCAGGATTTCCCGCGTGCCGTGGTGGACGTGCACCTCGGTGCGGTGCTTGATGGGCCGGGGGGCCGAGGACAGGCAGGTCAGCTCCGCCTCGAAGGACGTATCCGGGAAAAGCGTCCCCGGCCGGGCCAGTACCTCGCCGCGGGTGATGTCCTCCACCTCGAGATTCGTCAGATTGACGGCCGTGCGGCAGCCGGCCGTCGAGGCCGCGACCGGCTGGCCGTGGGATTGCAGGCTGCGGATTTTCGACAGTTTTTCCGACGGATAGAGACGCATGTCGTCGCCGGTGCGAAGGGTTCCGGCAAGGAGCGTGCCCGTGACCACGGTGCCATGCCCTTTGAGGGTAAAGACCCGGTCGATGGGCAGTCGGGCCAGATCGGACCGGCGTTTCGGCGCAAAACGCGCCACAAGGTTGGCCAGGGCGTGCCGGAACTCCGGCAAGCCCTGGCCGGTATGGGCGGATACCGGCAGGATGGGGGCGTGTTCCAGAAAGGTGCCGGTAAGCGCCGCCCGCACGTCGTCCGTGACCATGGCCAGCCAGTCCGCCTCCACCAGATCGACCTTGGTCAGGGCCACCAAGCCGGTCGTAACCCCCAGAAGCGAACAGATGTCCAGGTGCTCGCGCGTTTGCGGCATCACGCCTTCGTCGGCGGCGATGACCAGGGTCACGAAGTCGATGCCGGCAGCTCCTGCCACCATGTTCTTGACGAAGCGTTCATGGCCCGGCACATCGATGATGCCGAGCCGCGACCCGTCGGGCAGGTCGAGGAAGGCGAATCCCAGCTCGATGGTGATGCCACGCTTTTTTTCTTCGGCCAGCCGGTCGCAGTCGATGCCGGAAAGGGCCTTGACCAGCGCCGTCTTGCCGTGGTCGATGTGCCCGGCCGTCCCCATGATGACTGGCATGCGCGCTCTCCTTGGGGGAATGGGAGGAGAAGAGAAAAGAGGCCTCCGGCGGCCGGGGGGCATGATGCCCCCCGGACTCCCTCTACCGGCGGGGAGAAGTTAGCTGGCCAGAAAGGCCTTGTAGGCCAGCATGGCGGTATAGACGTCGGCCACGCTCGTGATCTCGAACGGGCTGTGCATACTGAGGACGGCCGGACCGAAGTCGATGATGTCCATGCCGTAGACGGCCAGGAACTTGGCCACCGTGCCGCCGCCGCCGAGGTCCACCCGGCCGAGTTCCGCCATCTGCCAGGGAATCCCCGCTCCGTCGAGAAGGTTTCGCAGCCAGGCCACGTACTCGGGATGGGCGTCGTTGGCCCCGACCTTGCCGCGATGGCCCGTGAATTTGCAAAAGACGGGACCAAACCCCAGGATGGCCGAGTTGAGCTTCTCATGAAGATCCTGATAGTCCGGATCCATGGCGGCGTGGACGTCGGCGGACATGGCCTTGCCGGCGGCGAATACCCGGCTCTTGTGCGCGCCGGTGTCCCAGGCGTCGATCAGGTCTTCCAGACAGTATTCGAAGAAGTGGGACTTGGCCCCGGTCGAACCTTCGGAGCCGATCTCCTCCTTGTCCCAGAAGAGCACGATTTGCGTGTGCTCGGGCTGGGGCGCGGCGAGCAAGGCGTTTAAGGCCGTAAAGACGCACACCCGGTCGTCCTGGCCGTAGCCGCCGACCAGCGCCCGGTCCAGGCCGACCAGCTTGGCCTCGCCGGCCGGCACGGCTTGCAGTTCGGCGCTGTAGAGGTCCGCTTCCTCGATGCCGTAGCGCGCGTTGAGCAGTTCCAGCACCTTGGTCTTGATGGGATCCTTGCCGTTTTTTTTGTCTTTCTTGTCCGTTGCGTCCGCGAGCGCGGCAGCGGACGGACTGTGGCCGATCAGGATGTTGAGTTTTTCCGCCTCGAAGGCGTCCGAAAGCTTTTTTTCCACCTGCTGGTAGGCCAGATGGGGGAGCAGGTCCGGGATCATGAACACCGGATCGCCGGGCTCTTCGCCGATGGTCACCGTGATCAGCGTGCCGTCCTTTTTGGCCACCACCCCGTGCAGGGCCAGGGGCCGGGCCAGCCATTGGTGCTTGCGGATGCCGCCGTAGTAATGGGTCTTGAGCTGGGCCACGCCGCAGTCTTCGTAGAGCGGGTGCTGCTTGAGGTCCAGACGCGGGGTGTCGCAATGCGCCCCGACCAGCCGGAAACCGTCCCGGAGCGGTTTTTTGCCCTTGCGGGCCACGAAGACCGTCTTGCCCTTCATGACGCGAAAGACGGCGTCACCGGCGAATTCGCCGGCCGGGCTTTCGACGAATCCCGCCCGGAGCAGGGCTTCGCGGACAAAGTTCACGGTTTCGCGTTCGGTCTTGCAGGCCGTCAGGAAGGCGACGTAACGGTCGGCCAGTTCGCGCATGGCCGCGCGTTCGGCCTCACCGGCGTAGGTTTCCCAGCAGCTTTTGCTGTCGATGGCAAAGGAAGGCGTCTTCTGAGCAGTCTCTTCAGTCTCGTTGGAATCGATCATGATGCGCAAAGCTCCTTACGTTAACTCAAGCCCATAGAATAATCGTCTTCCCGGGTCGAGGGAACCCCCATGCGAGGGGGGCCGGGGGGAATCATTTCTCCCGGTGGGGCGCGGGGCAATGCCCCGCATCGCCTGCGTCCAACGCCTGGCGCAGCGCGTCTCCCACCAGCCGCAGCTCATCATCGGCCAGGGTGCGCGGATCCAGGAGCAGGGCGTCGCCCTCGATGCGGCCGACCAGGGGCGGATCGGTGGCGAAAAGCCGCCGGCGCAGGGTTTCGGGCGAGGGAGCGCCAGGCTTGGCGGTCAGGGCGACCAGGGTGGTCGGCAGGTCGCGTTCGGGAAAGGCGCCGCCGCCGACGCGGGAGGCCCCCGGGATGGCGGCGATGGTGTAGCGGCCGCCGACGGGTTCTTGGAGGAGCCGGACCAGCCGGCGGGCTTTCCGGCGCAGCTCGGGGGCCGGCACGGTCATCATGGCCAGGGTGGGAATGCGGGTCACGGCCGTTTCCGGGTCGAGATAGAGGCGCAGGGTGGCTTCCAAAGCGGCCAGGGTCATCTTGTCGATGCGTACGGCCCGGTTCAGGGGATTTTGCCGGATGGCCTCGATGTGGCGGGCCCGGCCGAGGATGATGCCGGCCTGGGGACCGCCCAGCACCTTGTCGCCGCTTAGGGTCACGATATCGGCCCCGTCGGCGATGGCTTTCTGGACGGTCGGTTCGCCGGGCAGGCCGAAGGGGGTGAAATCGGTCAAATTGCCGCTGCCGAGGTCGTTTATGACGGGGAGTCCGTGCCGGCCGCCGATGGCGGCGAGTGCGGACAGGGAGACCTCGCTGGTGAAGCCGACGATGGTATAATTGGAGGTGTGGACCGTAAGCAGGGCGGCGGTCCGGTCGGTGATGGCGTTTTCGTAGTCGCGGGGATGGGTGCGGTTGGTGGCCCCGACCTCGCGGAGGATGGCCCCGGATTTGGCCATGACGTCCGGGATGCGGAACGATCCGCCGATTTCCACGAGCTGGCCGCGCGAGACGACGACCTCCCGGTCCTTGGCCAGACTTTCCAGGGTGATGAGTACGGCGGCGGCATTGTTGTTGACCACGAGCGCCGCCTCGGCCCCGGTCAGACGGCACAAGAGCCCCTCCACGTGGCTGTAGCGGCTGCCGCGCTCGCCGGTGGCCAGATCGAATTCCAGATTGGCGTAACGCGTACAGGCCATGGTGACCGCCCGCACCGCCTCGGGGGCGAGCAGCGACCGACCGAGATTGGTGTGCACGACCACGCCGGTTGCGTTTAAGACCCGGCGAAAATGCGGCCGGACGGCGATGGTCACGGCGCGGAGGAGCAGCGGCCGGATATGGGCGGGATCGAGCTGGATCGGTTCGGTGACGCGGCCTGCCCGGATATCCTCGCGCAGGCCGTCCAGAAAATCGGTCACGGCCTGGCGCACCAGGGCCCGGGGCACATCCCGAAAGGCCGGCCGGTCGGCCAGCTCGGCCAGAACGGCATCCATGGCAGGGAGCAGACGAAAAAGATGGTGCACGGCGGTTCTCGATAGGGACGTTTAGAAGCTTCCGGCGGCCAAAGGACACCACCTGTGGAATCCCGTCACGGGGGGAGCCCCCTGTCGTCAGCCGATGACCGGATACCGGGAGCAGCATAGCGGGAAGGCGGAGGGGGAGCAATCGCCCCGGGAAAACCGGATTGCGGTTTTTTCGTCGCCGGAGGGGAACCCCTCCGGCGACGGGGAAAAAGGGGCTACCCCTCCTTGAGTTCGTTGATGAGGGCTTGGAGCGTCTGGGCCTGTTCGGCCAGCTCCCCGACCGCTTCGGTGGACTGGCCCATGGCCTCCGCCGTCTCGCTGGAGATCTGGTTGATGCGGTCGACCGCCCGGTTGATTTCCTCGCTGGCAGCCGACTGCTGTTCGGAGGCGGTGGCGATGGACCGGACCTGATCGGCCGAGGCCTCCACGATGGCGACGATCTCTTCGAGCATCTGCCCGGACTCGCCGGCCAGCTGCGTCGCCTGATCGACCGCCTTGGAGGCGTTGCCCATGCCGTCGATGCTGGCCTTGGCTCCGGCCTGGATACCCCGGATGGCCTGTCCCACCTCGTTGGTGGCGGACATGGTCTTTTCAGCCAGTTTTCTGACTTCGTCGGCCACCACGGCAAAGCCGCGCCCGGCCTCGCCGGCCCGGGCCGCCTCGATGGCGGCGTTTAAGGCCAGGAGGTTGGTCTGGTCGGCAATGTCGGAGATGACGTTGATGATCTGGCCGATGCCCTGGGCCTGTTTGCCGAGCTCGTCCATATGGGTCTTGAGATTTTCCGAATGGTGCTGGACGGACGTGATGGCCTCCACGGCCTGGCGCACCACGCCGGCTCCGGTCTGGGCCTTTCGCTTGGCCTCGTCGGAACCTTCGGCGGCCTGCGAGGCATTTTTGGCCACTTCCAGCACGGTGGCGTTCATTTCCTCCATGGATGTCGCCGTTTCGCCGGCGTGCTGGCTTTGGAGATCCGCACCCCGCTTCGATTGTTCCACCTGGGCGGACAGCTCCTCGGAAGCGGAGGTGATCCGCTCGACCACGCCTTCGAGCTTTTGGGCGGCGGCCAGCATGCCCTGGCGCTGGGCCAGGGCGGCTCCCTGCCGGGCCTGTTCGGCCTCGGCCACGGCTTGGCGGGCGGTTTCGGCTTCCTTTTCCGCCTCGTGGCTTTTGGCATCGGCCTGGGCGATCTTGTCCTTGAGGTTGGCCACCATGGTCCGGAGGGCGCCGGCCAGGACGCCGATTTCATCCTTCTGGTTGACATCGAGGGTCCGGGAGAAGTCGCCATGGGCCACGCTGTCGGCAAATCCAGCCGCTTGGCGCAGGGGCTTCACCAGGGTGGCGGAGAAGAGCCACAGGACAACGACGGCTGCGGCGGTGACGCCAAGTCCGACGCCCACCTGCCAGAAACTGGACTCATGGGCCTTTGCGGCCAGCTCGGCATCCAGCGCCTTGGCCTGGGCCAGGACGATGTCAGGATGGACGCGCAATAAAACGCACCATGGTTTGCCGGTTCGGCCGAGCTGGACCGGGCCGAAGGCCCGCATGAGCCCGCTCGTCGAACTGATATCCACCAGGGACTTGCCTTGCTGCACGATCGTGAGCAGCTCCTTCCAGCCCTTGGGGAAGACCTCGCGCAGGGGTTGTCCGATGGTCTTGGGGTCCTTGCTGCTGGCGACGATCATGCCCTCGTAGCTGATGATAAGGACGTCGCCCTTGCTGTCGTAGAGGTTGCCGTCAACTTCCTTGGCCAGCTCTTGGAGAAAATTGAGGCGGAGATCTGTTCCGGCTACGCCAAGGAATGTCGTGTTTTTTTTGATTGGAGCCGACAGCGTTGTCAGCCATTCCTGCTTGCCCTGGATGAGATAGGGGAAGGGGTCGAGCACGCTTTCCTTGCCCGACTCCCTGGGGCCGAGATACCAGCCGCCTTTGCGAATGCCGTTGTCGTATTTCGCCTGGCTTTCATAGTCCACCAGGGCCTGCTTGGCGATTTTGCCGTGCGCGTCCCGGTTCCAATACGGAATGAACCGGCCCGAGGCGTCGTAGCCATCCGTTGTCTTTCCGGCGAAGGCGGCATCCTGGCCGTCCAGGGCGTTTGGTTCCCAGGCCGTATAGGCGCCGAGAAATTTGGGATTATTTTCAAGGACGTTGCGCAGGATAGCAACAATGTCGTCCCGGACGGCATTGGCGCTTCCCTCCTTGGCCGCCTTGGCTGCCTCGCGGGTCTGGAGAACCTCGAAGACCGAGGCCAGGGTTCTGGCCGTATCCAGGTTGTCCTGGAGGGCGCTTTGGACAATGGCTGCCTGGGCTTGTGCCAGGGAAGCCAAGTTCCGCTTGGCTTCCTGCTCCAGCAGCCCGACCACGCGTTTGGCGACGAGGTTCTGGGTGTTCTGGGTGGAAACGAGCGCGTAACCGACGAGGGCTCCTGCGGTCACCAGAAGACAGATTCCGGCGAGGAGGGCGATCTTGAGCTGGATGGATCGGAGTTGCATAATTTTTCCTGACGCATGTAAGGGGGTTGGAGAGGATACTGCAGGCGGCCTGCCGCGGTATGATTTCGAAGACAAAAATTTTAATGATATCTTTTACCAAAGAGGAAGGGAATTGTCACCTCGTAAATAGAAAAATCTATTTTATTGTTGCGGCCGGAAAACATGCGCTCGTCGCGAAATTCCGTGCTGGCTCTCCGGTGGGGTATTGTTGCAGATCGTTAGTTCAACGCGAGCGAAAGGAGACTGCTGCACAATTGCCCGGCAGCCGGTCAATGCTCTACCGTTATCAACGGGCTAATATCATGACGGAATTCCAAAGGGCGCAGCCCTTTGGCCGCCGGAGGCATCCTCTCCTGACCAATTGTGCAGCGGTCTCGATAGAGGAAAATACCTGGGGGTGTTCCTGTCCCTTCCGCCGTGTGACGACTGGACTGTTCCGCCAGGGGCTTTGCGAAGGCACGTTTCCCTGGCACTTTTTTTAAAAAATCGCGTTTGCTCTGTACGCGGACCGGGTCATTGGGGATGGGCGGGAAACAGGGCGGCCAGCAAATACATGGAACCGCAGGCCAGGACGGTGCCGGTGAGATCCTTGACGGCGGCCAAGGCGGCGGCCGGATCGGGAACGACTCGGGCCTGTTCGCCCAGGGCTTCGGCCACTTCGGCCGCTGGCCGGGACCGGGAGATGCCGGGCAGCTCCGGGACGAAAATGGGACCGGCGGTGAGTCCGGCGGCCAGAGGGGCCATGGCGGCAAGATCCTTGTCGGCCAGACAGGTGAAGATCATGGCGGCGGGCCGGATGGCTAGGGCGGTCAGGGCCTCGGTCAGGGCGACCAGGGCCGGCGGATTATGGGCGCAGTCGAGGAGCAGCCGGGCGCTCATGTCCGGCAGGCGCAGCGGGTGGAGCCGACCGGGAATGAAGGTTTCGGCCAGGGCCCGGCGTACGGCATCGGGATCCGGGGTGATGCCGAGGGCCTCGGCGGCCAGGGAGAAGCCGGCCAGGGCCAGCCGGGCATTGTGCACTTGATGGGGGCCGGCCAACCGGAGCTTCACATGGGGAATTTCCAGATGCTTCTGGCCGCGCAGGATGGCGCGGTGCCGGTCGGGATCGAAATCGGCCAGTTTGGCGGCGTCGCGGAGGTGGACGCCCAGTCGATCGGCTTCGCGGTGCAGGACGGCCATGACTTCGGGTGTCTGGGGGCCGGTCACGGCCAGGGTGCCGGGGCGCATGGCCCGGGCCTTGTCCCGGGCGATATCGGCCAGGGTCGGGCCGATGACGGCGGCGTGGTCCATGCCGATGGGCGTAACAAGGAGCACGTCCCGGGACAGGGCGGTGGTGGCGTCACCGGCGCCGCCGAGGCCGGCTTCATAGATGGCGGCTTCGGCCCCCTGGTTGGTGAAGAGCCAGGCGGCCATCACGGTCAGGAGCTCGAAATAGGTGAGTTTTCCCTTTTCCCCGTACGGGGCCGTGGCGGCCAGGACGGCGTTGGCCGCCTCCAGCCATTCGCTTTCGGAGAGTTGTTTGCCGGCCATGAGGATGCGTTCGCGCACGCTTTGAAAGTGGGGCGAGAGGTACAGGCCGGTGGGCAGACCGTGGGCGGCCAGCAAGGCGGCCAGGAAGGCGCCGGTGGAGCCCTTGCCGTTGGTGCCGACCACCTGGACGGCCAGGTGGGGCAGGGTGGTCAGGGACAGGGCGGCCAGGGCCGCCTCCATCCGGTGGAGCCCGAATTCCATGTGAAACAGGCCGAGGCCGTTCAAATAGGTTTCAAAGGCTTGGTAGTCCGGCAGATTAGAGGTCAAGGCAGTCGTTCTCGCGCAGCAGTTGGTAGGCATGTCCCGAAAGTTCCCGGTCCAGTTCCTCCTCGATCTTGGGGGAAAATGGCGCCTTCATGTGGTAAATATAAATGTTTGGCTTGGTGTGCAGTTTGGCCAATTCCGTCCGCAAGAGCTTCGGGGTGAGGTGCTTGGAGACGGTGGCCAGGTTTTCCAGATCGGAGGGGAAGGAGGCCTCGGTGATGAGGTTTTTCAGGGGAAACGGCAGTTCGTTGCACTTGCGCCACCAGGCGTCGCAGACGCCGGTGTCCCCGGTATAGGCCAGGTTGTGTGCGCCGCCATTCTTCCACAGGACAAAGCCCGAGGCGGCCTGGGCATGGTTGACGGGCCAGGCCGCGATGGAAATGTCCCCGATGGTGACGGGTTTGCCCACCGTCATGGGGGCATAGGTCAGGACCGGTGATTTTTCCGGAATAACGGTGAAATCGGGCCAGATGGTGTCGTTTAAAAGATGGGTGGCGATGGCGTCAAGGACCTGGGGCAATCCATGGATTTGCAGGGGAGGGCGATTGCTGGCGGCGAAGAATTCGATGAGGTTGTCGGCCAGAAACAGGATATCCTTGATGTGATCCAGATGCGTATGCGTGACGAAGATGTGCTCGATGCGGGCCTGTTCGGTCAAGTCGAGGGTCGAGGTGACGGATCCGGCGTCAAGAAGGATGGTATTTTCCAGCAGAAAGGCGGTGAGGTGTTGTCCGGGAAGATCCGAACCGGAACAACCGAGCACGCGCAGGTTCATGCTTTTCTCCATGTTGCTTGAGGCAGTCGAAGAGGCTGCAGTGTGGTCCCGGCGGAACGTTTCGTCAAGACGGGCCGCGCGGACGGAAGCCCGCACGGTTGGCGGCCGGTTGCGCCCCTCGGGAAGGCAGGGATGGGGGCGTTGCCGCTAAAAGGCGGTCAGCTGAGTTTGAAGCGAATGGTCAGCAGGGCGCGGCTCAGGATGGCCTTTCCCTCATGGGTGGCGGGATAGAAGGTCGAGGACTTGATGGCCCGCAGGGCCTCCTCCACGAACTCCAGCCCGGTATGCTCCATGATCTCGACGTTCCGCAGGATGCCGGATTCGTCGATGGTCAGCCGCAGGGTCACTTTTCCTTCCTTGTTGTCGGCCTTGGCTTCCGAGGGATAGCTCGGCAAGGCGCGGTGACGGAAGCGGGGGCCGTTGCCCTGGCCGAATTGGAGGCCGCGGCCGCTGCCTCCCGGGCCGCCGCCGATCCCCGGAGGCCCGTCGCCGTGGCCCAGTCCCTTGCCGGGGCCCAAGCCGGCGCCGTCGCCTTGGCCTGTGCCCGTTCCCGTGCCGAGACCGTTCTCAGGAGCGTTCGGGGCCGTGATGGGCCCCTTGGGCGGGGCGGCCTCAGCCGCAGCCGTGTGGGCGACCAGGGAGCGCAGCTTTTGCACGAGCTTGCGTTTCGGCTTGGGCTTGGGTTTCGGTTCCGGCTCCACCTTCTTCGGCTCTTTGACCGCCTGCGGGTCCAAAATGGGTTGCGGCTCGGCCTCGGCGGTCACGGCTTCGGGCTTGGGGGGTTCCTCGGCCATGGTTTCGGGAGGCGGAGGGGTCTGGTCGGCCTGGGCCTGCTCGCCGGCCGGTTCGGCAATTTTGGCCGGGCTGCCGGCACCCGCTTGCCCGTCTCCACCTGATCCTCCCGGGCTTCCGAAGCCGTCCAGGGAGATTTGCCCCATCACCTCCAGCGGTGGCTCGTCCGAGGCGATGCTGCAGAAGCCGCCGAAGACCACAGCGAGAATCACCACGGCATGGAATGCGGCCGATATAGCGGCACCTCTCCACCAGCGCTCGGGAAGGGTGTCCAGTGCAGGGAGCGGTATTTCCAAAAGGGACGCGACCGGGCACGGGGTGCCGCCGGCGTCCTTTTCCTGTGTGGCGCACGCTCCTGACGGAGGAACGCTATCCGGGCGGTGCTTGGGAATGGACTCGTGAAAGAGCCGAAGGGGAAAATTATGGAAAGGTGCGTTCATGGTCCTGGGATCATGCTCTCGCCAGAGAGGCTATTTGGATGTTTGTAGCATAAGGCACCATGGATCACGCAATAAAAGTATATCGTGACTTGTTGAATTTTTTTCAAGTATTGTCTATTGGAGCCCATGTGTCAAGAATCAGTTGCCCGCCGTATTGACTGTCAGTGGCATGATGTTGAGTTCCTGTAAAAGGTTTTTTTTACTATCATGCAATTTTAAATATTCGTGTGAGTTAAAAAATAGAGTCAGAGGGGGTGCAGCAGGGGCGCACGTAGGATATGGAGTGGGGCGCCGGGCCCGGAGAACCGGCGGCTGGCGTCAGTCCGGATCGGCAAGGGCTTCCCAGGTCAGTTGCTGGGCGCCGTCCAGTTCGCGGAAGAAGCGGTTTTGCCCGACGCCTGTCATGGCCGCGTCCGGGTTCCGGCAGTCGCAGCCGGCCAAGATGTTGATGCCGCAAGCGAACAGGCTCGGGGCGAAGGGTGTGGTCGGCCCGAGCAGGATGACCAGGGCATCCGGGCGACAAAGGTTGAGGATGCCGGCCAGGGTGCCGTTGAGGAGTGTGGTGCCCGTGACGGCCAGCAGGTCGGCCTGTGGCAGGATGGTGTCCGCCAGAGAGGCGTCATAATCGCCCGGTTGGGGCTGTCTTTCCAGGACCCAGAAGTTGGCGAAGGCCGGGCGGGCCGCATCCACGAAGGGGAAATGGCCGATAACCGCCACGTTTTTATTCTGTCCCCGGGTTGCCAGGAAGTCCTGGCCGAAACAGGGGGAGCACTGGTCGGGGGGCGGCAGCAGGGCATTGACCGCAGCCATGGCCAGGGAGGCCGTCAGGGTCCCCTGCGTGCCCGGCTCGAGGAGACGTGCGGCCAGTTTTTGGGCTGACGCACCGCTGGCGGGAAGTGCGGTGTCAGGGAAGGTGTCGGGTCTGTCACTTTTAATCGGCAGGGAAGCGAGTCCCACCCGGTGGGCGAGCAGGCCGACCAGGCAGTCGCCCATGGCGGTTTGGCGGATGGGAGCATCGGGCCGGCGCAGGACATCGTGAAGAATGGCTTCCAGAAGGTCGCGTTGGGACAGTTTTTTTTGCATGCGGCGCTCTCGAGCTGAAGGGTTAAAAATCGGCTTCCTACCAGAATATATGGAAAAAAGGAATGAATGTCAACGAAACCGATAGCGACGAAAAAGTTTTATAACCTAACAAATTTATATTGACGGTATTTAGGACAATAAATACAATGTACTAGATCGCGGTTACGAAGGAAAGCGTGATTTGAATTTTTTTTATACACACTTGATATGAGTAACACGGATTTTTTTATTGCCGTGATACTGTAAAAAAGTGTCATTTACAGAAAAGATAGAGTTTAAAAATTTTTTAAAACTTTATCTTTAAATTAAGCAGCAGAGCATTTTTTTATCGCAGTCTTCATTCTATGATGCTGTCATGCCATATTCTTATGGCTATAGTGTTGATAAAAAGAGTTTTTTTGAAAAGAGACATCAGGATTTTTAAAATAGTATGCATAGTGTGTTCCAGTGAGGAGTCTGCTCCTCATTGTCTGTAGAAAGGAGGGCGTCGTCGGGATTGTCGCGACGATAGTATTGGTTCGTCACAACAAAAGGAGTTCAGGGGGGAGTATGAAACGTCTCGTGATTTTGATGGTAAGCTTGCTTTTGGCCGTGCCAGGGTCGCTTTGGGCTCAAGGGGCGACGGATAAAGCGGACGCCTCCGCCACCACGATGCAGGACATGGTCGTCACGGCCACCCGTACCGAGCAACCGCTCAAGGATATCCCCGGGCGGATCGAGGTCATCAGCCGGGCCCAACTCAAGCAATTGCCCGTGGAAACCGTGGACGATGCCCTGTCCTATCTGCCCGGCGTCCACGTCGAACGGGCCTACGGCATGACGAGCCAATCATCCACGGTTTCCCTGCGCGGCATGGGCAACCAGCAGGGTCGCACCCTGGTTCTGGTCGACGGTGTGCCCCAGAACACTTCCGACACGGGCAGCGTGACCTGGAACCGCCTCAATCTGGAAGACGTCGAGCGCATCGAGGTCCTCAAGGGGCCGGCCGGGGCCCTCTACGGCGATAACTCCATGGGCGGTGTCATCAACATCATCACCGTCAAGCCCACCAAGTACTTTGAAGGCAGCACCTCCGCCAGCTACGGCACCGACGCCGACTGGCAGCTGCGGGGCGTGGCCGCCGGCCGCACCTCCGAGGACAAGACGGGTGTCTACGCCCGGGTGTCGGCCTGGTCCCACACCAACCGGGGCTACACGGAAGTTCCTTACCAGCAGCAGACCATGTGGTCGCGCAAGTCGTTCCTCGACGAGAAGGCCATCAATAATAAGATCGGTTGGGATCTGACCCCGACCAACAATCTCGAATTCCAGTACACCCACGACGAACAGACCATCGGCGAGGGCAAGCAAATCTTCGCCTACCTCGGCCAGCAGCGCGGCTACACTACCGACGATTGGCAGGGGAAATTCACGTTTGGTTACGAAGGCTGGTCCGGCTTGGTCAATGTCTATCTTAACGATATTCATTACGACCGTGTCAACGAGTCCATCGGCAACACCTTGGCGAGCTATAGCCGGACCGATTCCACGGTCGAACGTACAAATTACGGCTTTTTGACCAACATCTCCCGCGTCTGGGGTCCCAATACCTTTACGGCCGGTGTCGACTACAAAGACGGCATCATGGACGGCAACGACTATACCAGGACCGCGCCGTGGGTCTTTGCCACCGATTGCGGCCGGCTCCGCAACGTGGGCGTCTTCGGACAGGATCAGATTCGTCTGTTCGACGAAAAGCTGATTTTTCTGGGCGGCCTGCGCTACGACAATGCCACCACCTATGACGGGTATTACGCGACCAACGGCAACAGATCGCCGTATTTCGCCAAGTACAACGCGCAGTACGAGGACCATACCTGGGACGATCTGAGCCCGCGTATTTCTGCGAAGTACTTCTTCATGCCCAACCTGTCGGCCTACGCCTCCTACGGGCACGCCTTCCGGGCGCCCCTCCTGGACGACATGTACCGCACCGGTTATCAGATGCGGAGCATCAAGATGTCAAACCCCAGTCTTGGACCGGAACGGAGCGACAGCTTTGAAATCGGTTCGGACTACCAGCCTGTGGACAACCTGAAGCTCTCCGGCTCAGGCTACTATTCCCAGGTCTATGATTACATGGGTACCGTTACAGTCGGCTACGACTCGACGCTCAGATACAATCTCATGCAGGTGCAAAACATCGGCACCGTGCATATCTGGGGCATGGAACTCGCCGCCGAATACGATCCGTTCAAGTTTATGGATATCGACCTTCTGAAAAAAATGACCCTGTTCGCCAACTATACCTACAACGAGTCCCGGGTGGTGGACTCCAGCGAACGTCCGGATCTGAATGGCAAACTGGTGCCTTATGTACCGCTGCATAGTTTCAATGTCGGTTATACCTGGTTGAACCGCTTCATCAATAACAGGGTGGCCTTGCAATATATCGGCACGACATATGCTGATGAAACGAATACATCGTATAACAAAATCGATCCTCACGCCATCATCAACGCGAAACTGTGGCGGAACTTCGACTTCCTCGGTAAATACGGTGAAAACGTCACCATGTCGTTTACCGTCGAAAACCTGCTCGACAGCCGTTATTTCACGGCACGCAACAACAGCGTCTCTTCACCGACCAGTGTCAATGCTAACGAAACCCTCAATGTCGGCCGCACCATGTATCTGGAGATGTCGTGCAAGTTCTAAAACTGCGCGAGCTGTCCACTGCCCAGGTGGTCTTTTTCGCCTCGGTGGTGGCGCTCGATTTCGGATGGGGGCTGGTCTTCAAAACGGCCCTGCAGTTGACGGCCATCCATGAGGTGGCCCGACTGGAGATGATCGTCTCCATCATGCTGATGGTCATCCTCCGGTTGATGCTGGACCGCTTCGGCACCCTCATCCTGTATGAATTGACCTGGGGACTCCTGGCCGCCGTGCTTATGCCGGCGGCCGGGGGCCAACCCGGCTTTCTCAAGCTGGTGCCGGCCCTCTCCCAGGGCATCGTCTTCGATCTCCTTTTTTCGTTGTTGCAACAGTCCCTGCCCCGGGCTCGGGCCTACGTGGCAATCTTGATCGGCGGACTTCTCGGCCCCACGCTGGCCGTGTTCGTCCGCGTGGCCATGGGCCTGCCCTGGGCCACGGCCACCCAGACCCTTTTTGCCATCTCGCTGCTGACCTCTCTTGTCATTAACGGCTTCGGCGTCTATCTCGGGCTTGTGGTCTGGAAAAGGATCGCGCCCTTGCAGCTCGTAGCCATGCTGCGTTTGCCATGCCCATGATCGATCTGGATGATATCTCGTTTACGCCGGCCGGTTCGGACGAGCCCATCCTCCGCCATGTCTCGCTCGCTATCGAGCAGGGCGAGCGGGTGGGCATCGTCGGTCCTTCGGGGTCGGGCAAGTCCACTCTGGGCTATCATCTGTGCGGCGCGCATCATCTGGCCCTGGCCGGGGTGACCACCGGGCATCTGTACCTGGACGGGCAGGATTGTCTGGCCGGCGGACCGCCGGGCTTTGCCGGGCTGGTGGGTCAAAATCCCGAGGCCCAGCTTTTTTGCCGGACGATCCAGGAAGAAGTGCTCCTCGGACCACGCATGCGGGGGGAAAATGAGCAGGTCTGTCGGGACCGGGTCCGGTCCCTGCTCGACAGACATAATCTGTTTTCCCGGGCCGAGGATGTCGTGGCCAGTCTGTCCCTGGGCCAGAAACAGCTCACGGCCACCCTGTCCATGCTGGCCATCGAGCCGAAAGTCCTGCTCCTGGACGAACCCACGAGCTATCTCGATACCGCCACGGCCAACAGGCTGTTCGCCCATCTCGATACCTTGAGCCGGGACGACGGCTGGATCGTGCTGATTATCGAGCATGATCTCAAGCGACTGGCCGGATTTGCCGACCGCTTTCTCACCATCGTCGACGGCCTTCTGCAAAGCGACGGGTCGCTTGATTTGGCCTCGGCCGCCAGTCATCCCGGACGGTCGCATCCGGCGGCCGTCTTCCCGCGTCCCGACGCCGCTCCCTTGTTGACGTTTGAAGACGTGTCCTTCCACTACGGCAAGGGACCGACCGCCCTGGACAACATCAATCTGACGTTGCGCCCGGGGGAGTGCGTGGCCCTGATGGGCCCCAACGGCTCCGGAAAATCCACGATGTTGCGGCTGGCCAAGGGATTGGCCAAACCCTCCTCCGGTCGGATCGATCTGGCCTCCGGGCTGGAGATGGCCAGGGATGTGGGCCTGATGTTGCAAAATCCCGAGGAACAGATTTTTGCGCATACCGTGGAAGCGGAATGCGGCTACTGGCTGCAGAACCTCGGCGTGCCGCCCGAGGTGCGGTCCGGGCGCATCCGGGACATCTTGTTCCCGCTCGGACTCGGCACGATGTTGACGCGCGCCCCGTTTTCCCTAAGCTTCGGGGAAAAGCGCCGTCTGTGCCTGGCCGCCACGCTGGTGGCCGATCCGACCGTACTGTGCCTGGATGAGCCCACCACCGGCCTGGACGACGACAATATGGAGATCATGGCCGCCATGGTCAGGGATCGGGCGGCCTCGGGCAAGGCCGTCCTCGTGGCCACCCATGAAGATGCCTTTGCCGCGATGGTGGCCACACGGATTGTCCGCATTGAGGCGGGACGCATCGTTGCGGACGGGCCGGCCGTCGGAGAACTGTCATGACCCGGATGCTGCGCGAGGCGAATGCCCTTTCCAAGTGTCTGTTTGCCGTTTCCCTTTGCGCGTACGCCTTCCTCTGTTCGGACTGGCGGGTTCTGGTGGCCTATGTTTTGCTTCTGTTGGCCCTTTTGGCCATGACCGCGGAGTTCGATCGCATTCTGCTCCTGGCGGTGGGGGTTTTTTTTGCCGGCCTGCCCGTCCTGCTGACGCTGTTCATTCTTGGCGGCATAGAAAAGGCGGCCACGTGGCAGGAAGGCGTCTGGCTCGGCCTGACGTGGCTCGGCATCTTTTTCCTGCGGTTGCTCATCATGGTGCTGGCCGATCTGCTTGTTGTCAAATTAACGAGTTTTTCCAATATGATCCTCTCCCTGCGCAGCCTTCGGTTGCCGGGAAGGCTCGTGCTTTTCGTCTCGGCGCTGGTCAGCATGTTGCCCAATATTTTCGGCATGGCTCTGCGGGTCATCGAGGTGCAGCGCTGCCGGGGATTTGTGGCCAAGAAGCTGATCAACCCGAAAAACTTTCTTCCACTGTTCATTCCGGTTTTTCTGGCCCAGATGCGGCGTTCGGCCGATTTGGCCCTGTCCCTCGAACTCCGCGGCGTCAATGGCGCCACGTACGGTCGGGGCGGATGCCTGCATCTGGGCTGGGGTGATGGTGTTTTCGTCGCTGCCGCCTTGTTGCTTTGGATCGGTCCGTTCCAGTGGAGTCTGGTCCTCCAGTAGCTTCGGTGGCGTTATGGACCGGCGAAGCCCGAGAGCGGGAGAAACGCCGGACAGGCGCAGATTTGCCGCAAACTAAGGATGTATCCGCCATGCAATGCCCCTATTGTGAAAGACGGTGTCAGCTGGAGAACGGCACATACGGCTTTTGCCGCATGTATGAAGCCGTGGACGGCAAGGTCATTGAGCGTTTTCCTGATAAATGGTGCAGTTACGAAGTGTCTCGGGTGGAATCCATTCCTTTTTACCATGCCTATCCTGGCAGCAGAAGCTTGGTGATCGGCACGGCCAGTTGCAACTTCGATTGCCGTTATTGCTCCAACGCCTATGTTGCCAAGGAAGATCCGGGCGGGATGCAGGATATCATGATCGATATCTCGCCGGATAACATGGTGCAGCTGGCCAAAAAGTACGGTTGCCACAATATCGTCTTCTCCATCAACGAACCGACCGTGTCCCTCCCCTCGCTGCGGCGCCTGTCCGTTGCGGCCAAGGCCGCGGGCTTGCCCATGGGCTGCCTGACCAACGGTTATGCCACCCCTGAGGCTGCCGAACAGCTGGGCGACATCTTTTCCTTCCTCAACATCAGCCTCAAGGGGCTGTCTCCGGATTTCTGCCGCCGCTATCTGGGGATCCCCGACAGCGAGCCGGTGATCCGCACCATCCGGCAGTTGGCCAAGCGCTGCCACGTCGAGGTGGCCACGCCCATCATCGAATCGGAAAACGACCACGAACTGGATCAGATGGCCGATATCCTGGCCGACATCAATCCGGAAACTCCCTGGCACGCCTTCCGCCTGTTGCCGACCCACAAGATGACCGGCCAGAAGTATCCGAGCATCACGGGTTTGAACGACAAGCTGGAAGCCCTGCGCAAGCGGTTGCCCCACATCTATTTTCATAATTTCATTGGCTCGGAATGGGTCGATACCCACTGCCCCGACTGCGGCGCCACGGTCATCACCCGCTTCAGCTTGGGCTGCGGCGGCGACAAGTTGGACCAATATCTGGCCAATGGCGACTGTTGTCCGAGCTGCGGCCGACGCCTCTACATGCTCGGTTCCAAGGTGGAGTGGAATTCCAAGGAGATGGCAATATGACGGTGGCCATACTCGATGCCCGCCAGTGGCAGCAGACCGTGGACCTGCGTACCGGACGCAAGATCGAGGCCGAAGGTCCCGTGGTGGATATGGTGCGCGGGCTTCTGGCCCGCCATCCCTTTCCCGGCGATTGCGAGCCGGGCAGCAATACCTGGGTTGTGGATACGGCCCTGGATCTGATGGGAAAATACAAGCCCTCCTTTGCGTTTCTCACCCTGGCCCGGCAGTACTATGCCTCACGCTATAACGTGATGCGCGAGGAAGAGCGTCAGGACTTGGTGGCGGAGGCCTTTGCCGAAGCCGAACGGTTTGCCCGGGAATCGGGATTCCTGACCATCCTGGTCGGGACGGGCGGCATGACCAAGGCCATAACCCCCATCGATCTAAGCACCTTGGATGGCCTGGGCGTGGCCAGCAACTGGTCGGCCCGCTATGCCGGCCTCTATGGCCTGTCGGACCGCGACAAGGCCTGGCTGACCGAAAATCCGCACCTGGAGCGGCTGGCCTCCCGGGAGGAGATTCTGGCCCTGTTCGGCGGCGGTCCGGAGGACGGCAAGCGCCTTCCGGAACATCTGGCCGTGGCCAAGCCGGGTTATCATTTCAAGAACACGTCCCTGCGTCGGCTCATCATGATTCCGGACCGCAATACCCGTATTCCGGTCTCGGCCAACCTGGGTGCTGTGGATTCGCTCACGGACATCAAGGGACGTGTGCTCTCCCTGCTCGCTGACCAGAAGGTGGCCCTGGTCGTTTTGGAGGGCGTGGGCAGCGACGATTTTCGCGTTCCCCATACGGAGTGCCGCAACGGCGAAGGCTGGTACTGCTACGAGCCGACCGATGCCCAATATCTGGCCCTCACCTCGGGGCATCACTGTATTTTCAGTCATAACGGCGGCTACCGCTATTTCAAGGATGACAACGAGAACAAGCACTATCCGTTCTCGGGCTACTTCACGGAGTTGCCCACCGGCACCATCGGCCTGGATTATCCCGGACGCAGCATTTCCGTGGGCAATCGCAGCATGTTCATGCACGTGACCACCGGCTGCGATGTCTGCTGCGAGTGCTTTGCCAGAAATCTCTACAACCAGGGCTGCATGGCCGTCATGTTTCGCCAGGACAAGGCGTAACAAGAGAAGAAGCCTCCGGCGGCCGGGGGAAGATTCCCCCGGGCCCCCGGGTCCCGGGGACCCTATCCGCCAAGATGGTATCCGCGCAAAAAAACCGGGAGGAGCAAAGTCCTCCTCCCGGTTTTTTTTGCAGGATGCGGAGCATCCTGTCCCCGACGGGTTCCAGGGGCAGGGGGCTGGGCGTGTTATCCCTTCAGGGCGCGGGTGAGTTTTTCCCGGTCGTCGCTGAAGAGCTTGTAGTCGATGGCGTCGATTAAGGCCTCGAAGCTGGCCACGATGACGTTGTAGGAAACCCCTACGGTCACCCAACGGCGATGGGCATCCCCGCATTCCACCAGGACCCGGACATCGGACGCCGTGCCGCAGCCGCCCTTGCCGCAGTCGTCGCGCTTGGCCCCGGAAAGCACCCGGACCTTGAAGTCGAGCAGGCGCATTTCAGCCAGACGCGGATAGAAATTGCACAGGGCTTCGCGGATGGCATTGTCCAAGGCGTTGATCGGTCCCCGGCCAGTGGAGGCCGTGTGCTTCGTCTTGCCGCCCACCTTGAGCATCACCGTGGCCTCGGTCAGCGGTTCCCCGCGTTCGAAGACGTTGTCGTCGATCACCCGGTAGCGCAGCACGGAAAAGTAGCTTCTCGCCCGGCCGAGCACCCGGTTGAGCAGCAGCTCGTAGGAGGCCTCGGCGGCCGTATATTCGTAGCCGGCGGCCTCACGTTCCTTGATGGTGGTCAGCAGTTCCAGGACAAAGGGATCGTTCTTGTCCAGCTCGAAGCCGAATTCCCGGGCCTTGTACAAAATGTTGCTCTGCCCCGACAGGTCGGACAGGAGCACCCGGCGGGCGTTGCCCACGGATTCGGGGATGACATGCTCGTAGGTCTTGGGATTTTTGACCACGGCGCTGACATGGACCCCGCCCTTGTGGGCAAAGGCCCCGGTGCCGACATAGGGCTGGTTGGAAGGCGGGGCCTGATTGACCATCTCCGAGACGAAGCGGGCCGTGGGCGTTAAGAGCGCCAGCTTTTCTTCAGGCAGGCAGCTGATGGCGTACTTGAGTTCCAGCGACGGGATGATGGAGCACAGGTTGGCGTTGCCGCAACGTTCGCCATAGCCGTTGATGGTGCCCTGCACCTGCACCGCGCCCAGTTCCACGCCCTCAAGGACGTTGGCGACGGCCAAGCCGGAGTCGTTGTGGGGATGCACGCCGAACTTGGCGTCGGGCAAGGCGGCCGTAGCCGCGGCCATGATGGCCCGGAAATCGCGGGGCAGGGTGCCGCCGTTGGTGTCGCACAGGACCAGTACGTCGGCGCCGGCCTCGCTCGCCCGTTTGAGCACCGCCAGGGCGTAGTCCGGATTGGCCTTGTAGCCGTCGAAAAAATGTTCGGCGTCGAAAAAGAGTTCCGCAACGCCCGGTCGCAGGAAGGCCAGGGAATCGCCCACCAGCGCCAGATTGCGTTCCAGGGTGGTCCCCAGGGCCTCGGTGACGTGGATGTCCCAGGATTTGCCGAAGATGGTCACCACCGGCGCGCCGGATTCGAGCAGAGCCTTGAGATTGGGGTCGGTCGCGGCCGTGGTCCGGTGGTTGTGGGTGCTGCCGAAGGCGGCGATGCGGGCCGTTTGCAGGTTGTAATTCTGGATTTCCTCGAAGAACCGCTTGTCCGTGGGATTCGATCCCGGCCAGCCGCCTTCGATGTAGGCCACTCCCAGATCGTCGAGTTTGAGGGCAACGCGCAGTTTGTCCTCGGTGGTGAGGTTGATCTCTTCGGACTGGGTTCCGTCGCGCAGGGTCGTATCGTAGATGGTGACGTTTCGCATGGCTAACAGGTCCGGGCCGGGCCCTTGGACAGTTCGAAGGCATCGTGCAGGGTGCGCACGGCCAACTCCAGGTATTTTTCCTCGATCAGGCAGGTGATTTTGATCTCCGAGGTCGAAATCATGAAAATATTGATGTTTTCGTCTTTAAGCACCGAAAACATCTTGGCGGCGACGCCCGAGTGACTGCGCATGCCCACACCGATGACCGACACCTTGCAGGTATTGAGATCGTACTGGATTTCTTCCGTGCCGAGGGTGTTTTTGAGCGATTCCAGGATGGACAGGGTCTTTTCCAGATGGGCCCGGGAGATGGTGAAGGTCATGTCCGTGCGACCCTCGCGGCCGCTGTTCTGGATGATCATGTCCACCGGGATGCCGGCCTCGGCGATGGGGGAAAAAATCGCGGCGGCCACGCCCGGCCGGTCCATGACGTTTCTGACCGTGAGGCGGCACTGGTCCTTGTCGTAGGCAATGCCGGAAACCAGGACGTCTTCCATGTCCGTATCCTCCTGGGTGACCAGTGTTCCCGGATCGTCGGTGAAAGTGGACCGGACCCGGACCGGTACGTTGTATTTCTTGGCGAATTCAACGGAACGGATCTGCAGGACCTTGGCCCCCATGCTGGCGAGCTCCAGCATCTCGTCGTAGGAAATCCGCTCCATCTTGCGGGCCGTGCTGCAGAGGTTGGGGTCGGTGGTGTAGACGCCGTTCACGTCGGTATAGATCTCGCACAGCTCGGCGCCAAGGGCCGCCGCCAGGGCTACGCCCGTGGTGTCGGAGCCGCCGCGCCCCAGGGTGGTCAGCCGCCCCTCGCAGTCCACGCCCTGAAAACCGGCTACGACCAGCATGTCGTAGTCTTCGAGCATGGCCTTGATGCGCTCGGCGTTGATGTCCATGATGCGCGCCCGGGTGTATTTGGACTCGGTCAGGATGGGGATCTGGAAGCCGAGCATGGACCGGGCGCGGAGGCCGGCGTCCTTGGCCAGCATGGTGAAAAGCGCCACGGACGCCTGTTCGCCGGTGGACACCAGCACGTCGAGTTCGGCCGGGTCCGGGCAGTGGGAAAATTCCCTGGCCTGTTCGAGCAGGCCGTTGGTCACGCCGGACATGGCCGAGAGGGCCACCACCAATTTATAACCGGCGGCATGGGCCGCCTGGACCCGCCCGAGCACCAGACGCATCCGCGCAAGGCCCTTGACCGACGTCCCGCCGTATTTTTGTACGAGAATGCGCATGGCTCCTCCAAATGTCGAACGCGATCGCGCCGCTCCGCCCGGCATCACGGTTCCCAGCCGTCCGGCACCAGCCGGAGCAGGGCGGCCAGGGCGGTCCGTCCCCGGTCGCCGGCGGCCGTGATCCGGCAGCGCCGCCCCGTTGCGGCCGGCAGCCACTCGATCTCCAGCCGATCCGCCGGCCGGATCGCCCCGGGCAGATATTCGGCCCATTCCACCGCCACGATGGCCTCGGCCAGGATGGCGGCCTCCAGGTGTTCCTCCACGGCCGGATCGCCGTGCGGAATCCGGTAGAGGTCCAGATGGTAGGTCTCGGGCCGGGTGGGGTAGACGTTGACGATGTTGAAGCTCGGGCTGGCCACCTCGGCTTCCCCTCCGCCCGGCAGCGCCTCGGCCAGTCCCCGGACCAGGGTCGTTTTGCCCGATCCGAGGCCGCCGCGCAAGAGCAGGGCCGCCCGCCCGGCCGGATCGGCCAGGACGCGGGCCAGGAACCGGCCCAGGGCCAGGGTGGCCGCTTCGTCGGGCAGAACCAGCATTCGCGCGGGAGTCGGGTCCATCGTCGTGCGGCTATTTTTTGTCCAGAAGGGTGCTGAGAACGTCGCGCAGGCCGATCACGCCGAGGAGCTTGCCGTCGGCCACCACCGGGATGGTGTGATAGCCCTTGTTGCTCATGATGGTGGCCACCTCCTCGAGGTCGGTCTCGGGGGAGACCGTGACCGGTCGGCGGGTCATGGCTTGCTTGGCGGTCAGGGCCGACATCTTTTCCATCTCCCGGTCCAGGTCCTTCATGGACCCCAGCGGGATGAAGCCGTCGAGCAGGGAGAAGACCGAGGGCAGGGAAAGCTTCTTCTGCTGGGCCACCAGATCCGCCTGGCACAGGATGCCGGACAGATTGCCGGCGGCATCGAGGACCGGGACGCCGTTGAAGCTTTTCTCCAGCAAGAGCTTGGCCGCTTGGCCGATATCGGTATCTTCCGTGATGGAGACCACATTGGTGGTCATGATGTCCTTGGCTTTGAGCATGCGGGTCACTCCGTTATGGCGTGGGGCAGCATGGCGGCGATTTCCGAGGCCAGGTTGCCCCGTCCGGGGTAGGCGGCCGCGAGACGCGTACCGCAAAGACCATGCCAATACACCGCCAGACAGGTGGCCAGCAAGGGGGAAAGGGCACTCGCCAGCAGATTGGCGGTAAGGCCTGACAGCACGTCGCCGGAACCGCCCACCGCCAGATTGGGGGCGATGATGGGGGAGACGATGGCCTGGCCCTCCGGATTGGCCACCACCGTGGCCGGTCCCTTGAGCACGGCCAGGCAGCCGTATTTCCCGGCCAGGGCCCGGGCCGATTCCAGCCGGTCGGCCTCGATGCGGGCGATGTCGGTGCCAAGGAGCCGCGCCGCCTCGCCGGGATGGGGCGTAAGGACCGTGGCCGGTCCGAGCTTCCCGGCCAGGGTCGGATCGTTGGCCAGAAAATTGAGAGCGTCGGCGTCGAGCACGGCCGGGCAGGGCAGGGGGAGCAGGCCGGCGAGAAAGCCGGCCGTGTCGGGATGGCGGCCCAGTCCCGGGCCCAGGGCGACGGCGTCCGCCCCGGTCAGAAACGCCCTGACCGCCGGCGCTTCGGCGGCCGTGAAATGGCCCTCGGTGCCGAAGGGCATGGTCATGACGTCCGGGAAACCGGCCTTGAGCGCAATTTCCACGGCTCCGGGACAGGCCACGCTGACCAGCCCCGATCCGGCCCGCAAGGCTCCCAGTCCGGCCAGAAGCGGTGCACCGGTCAGTCCCCGGCTGCCGCCGATCACCACCACCCGGCCGGCGCCGCCCTTGTGCCCCGTCGGAGGGAGGCCGGGACGGGCCCGGACGATGTCCGGCCGCAGGCGAAAGGCCCGGCAGGGATGGGCTTCCTTGACGGCCCGGGGGATGCCGATGGGGCGCACCAGAAGCTTGCCCACGTACGGTCCGGCCTCGGTTGCCAGCAGCCCGGTCTTGGCCGCCTCGAAGGTCACCGTGGCCCGGGCGGTCACGGCCAGCGGCGAAGGCCGGCCCGTCACGCCCGAAAGCCCGGAGGGGATGTCCAGGGCGAAAATAGAGGTCCGGTCGGCCAGCCGGTTGACGGCCTCGACCACGGCCGCCAAGTCCGGCCGCAATTCGCCGGCGAAGCCCGTGCCGAGCAGACCGTCCACCAGGATGTCCGGCGGGTCGGCCCGAGACAACTCGGCTCGGGCCAACGGGATCATGGGCAGGCCGAGCCGGGCGGCCACCCGGGCATTGAAGCCGGCCGCGCCCTTGTACCGGCCGCGCGCCTTGGCCAGGGCCAACGTGACGTGCGCGCCCAATCCGTCCAGATGCCGGGCCAGGGCGATGGCATCCCCGCCGTTGTTGCCCGGTCCGGCCAAAAGCAGCACCCGTTTGTCCCGGACGTCCCCGACTTCACCAAGAAGGGCATGCATGGCCTCGCGGCTGGCGTTTTCCATCAGGGCCAGAAACGACAGGCCGCATTCGGCCACGCTGGCCGCGTCCCAGGCCGCGATCTCGGCCGGCGTGGGCAACGGATCGAAATAACGCTCGTCGAGCATGGTAAGCTCCTTTCAGGAGAGGGTTTCCGGCGCCCGGACCTGCATCGTCAGGGCGCCGCCCTGGACCTGCCGGGGGGAATCATCCCCCCGGCCCCCCTGCACCGGGGCCATATTTTCATATCGCCCGTAGGCGGGGGCCGGAGACCTCATTTCCCCATTTGCCTTGGTGCGAGGGGTCCGGGGGCATCATGCCCCCGGCCGCCGGAGGCCTCTTCCCTCCCTTCCCCTTCCATAACGACCACCGCTGCGGCGGTGGTACGGCCATGGGTGATGCTGACGTGCCAGGCGGTGGCGCCGAGGGCGTCGGCCTGGGCCCGGGCCGGTCCGGACAGGGTCAGGACGGGGCGGCCCAGGGGGTCGGAGAGAATTTCCAGGTGGGAAAAGCCGATGCCCTGGGAGAATCCGGTGCCGAGGGCCTTGACCGCCGCCTCCTTGGCCGCGAACAGTCCGGCCAGCCGGGGGAGCCGGTAGACCGGCAGGGCGGCCCGTTCGGCCGGCGTCAGAATGCGGCGGAGAAACCGCTCGCCGTACCGGTCCAGCACGGTTTGCAGGCGGTCGAGCTCGGTCACGTCCAGGCCCAGGCCAACGATCATGGCGGGGCCTAGTCGGGAAAGCCGGCGAGGATGCCGGCCATGGTCGAAACGGCCTCGGTGAGGCCTGTCAGGATGGCCCGGGCCATGATGCTGTGGCCGATGGAATATTCGCTGATGCCGGACAGCGTCTTGAAGGCGTGGATATTGTCGTAGTCGAGGCCGTGGCCGACGTTGACGTGCAGTCCGGCCTGCCGGGCCAGGGGAACGGCGGCGGCCAGCCGGTCGAACTCGGCCTGCCGGGCGGCCGGGGTGGTCGCGTTGGCGTAGGCGCCGGTGTGCAGTTCGACGTAGGCCGCACCCACGACGGCCGAGGCCGCGATCTGGGCCGGTTCGGGGTCGATGAAAAGGCTGGTCGGGATGCCGGCCTTGGCCAAGTCGGCCACGAAGGCGGTCAGTTCGGCCTCGCGGCCGACCACGCCGAGACCGCCCTCGGTAGTCAGTTCCCGGCGTTTTTCCGGCACCAGGCAGACCATGTTCGGGACGACGTCCAGGGCGATGTCGTGCATTTCCCGGGTAGCGGCCATCTCCAAATGCAGGCGCGACTTTATGGTCTGGCGCAGCAGGCGGACGTCGCGGTCCTGGATATGGCGGCGGTCCTCGCGCAGATGGACGATGATGGCCCGGGCCCCGGCCAGTTCGGCCAGGGCGGCGGCGGCGACGGGATCAGGCTGTATGCCCAGTCTGGCCTGACGCAGGGTGGCCACATGGTCGACATTAACCGCAAGCAAGGGCATGGCGAACTCCTTGGTGCATTGTTTCGTTACGGTAAGCCCTTCGCCGCGAGGAGGCAACGGGGGGGAGCCGCTTGAAGCCCGCTTTGGCGGGACTTTACAGCCATTGGGCCGCCGGGTATGTCTTACTGCCTTAGCCAAAGGATGCCCATGAACGAACCGACCATCGCCACCTTGCGCATTGACGACACCACGCTGGAACTGCCCGTCATTACGGGCGATCATGTGGAACGAGCCCTGGATATCCGGCAGATGCGGGCGAAGACCGGCTGGATCACCCTGGATCCCGGCTATGCCAACACGGCCGTCTGCAAAAGCACCATCACGCACATTGACGGCGAACGGGGCGTGGTGCTCTATCGCGGCTACGACCTGGAGGAGCTGGCGGAAAAGGCCACCTTCGTGGAAACGGCCATGCTCGTCATGTTCGGCGAACTGCCGACGGCCGCCGAGCGTGAGGCCTTTCGCGTCATGCTGCGCGACCAGGAGTTGTTGCACGAGGATTTGTTGAGCCACCTGGACGGCTTTCCGCCCAACGGTCATCCCATGGCCATTCTTTCGGCCATGATCAACGCCATGGGCAGCTACTATCCGGAACTGTACGACATCGCCTCCCACGATGACTTCCGGCTGGCCGCCGCCAAGATCATGAGCAAGGTGCGCACCATTGCGGCCTTCAGTTACCGCAAGTCCCAAGGCTTGCCGCTCAACTACCCCAATCCCAATCTGTCCTACTGTCGCAACTTCCTGCACATGATGTTTTCGGTGCCGTTTTGGATCTACGAGGCGCCGGATGTCATCGTGCGGGCCTTAAGCGTCTTTTTGATCTGCCATGCCGATCAGGCCTTGGACACGTCCTGCTCCACCGTGCGTATGGTCGGATCGAGCCAGGCCAATCTGTTCGCCTCGGTGTCCGCCGGGATTTGCGCCTTGTGGGGCCGCCAGCATGGCGGCGCCAGCTCGGCCGCCATCCGCATGTTCGAGGACGTGCGCGACGGCCGTATCTCGGTCGACCGCATCCTTGAGGCGGCCAAGTCCCACACGGGTCGGCTGATCGGCTTCGGGCAGCGGGTGTTTCACGCCGAGGATCCCCGGGCGCGCATCATCAAGCGGACCTTCCAGGGACTCGTGCAAAAGGGCTATGCCAAGCGCGACGCCTTTTTCGACATTGCCCAGGAGATCGAGGAGCGGGCCCTTCACGACGAGTATTTCGCCTCGCGCCGCATTTTCCCCAATACCAACTTCTATTCCAGTCTGCTCCTGCGGGCGCTCAACATCCCGCCGCGCATGTATCCGGTGATCATGGCCATAGGCAACATGCCCGGCTGGATCGCCCATTGGATGGAAGAAACGCAAGCTGCGGACCAGCGCATCCATCGCCCCCGCCAGATCTATACCGGACGCAAACGCCATGCCTACATTCCCATGGAAAAACGCTAGGGCAGCCCGGCCGGTCGGCCGGTCGACGACCTTCCTCCTGCTTGTCCTTCTTTTGACGGCCGTCTTGCCGGCCGGGGCGCAGACCGACAAATCCCAATCGGACAAGGGACAGGCGGCCGCCCCGGCGCGGGACGCGCCCAAGGATTGGCAGGTGATCCTGGGGTTGCACCAGGAAGCGCTGGTGCAACAGGCTTCCCGGTTCAAATCCATGGAGAGCCTGCTGCCTAAAAACGTGCGCCGTTTTCGGTCGGATCTGGCGGTCCAGGAAGGCAAGCTCGATGAGCTGGGGCTCATTATCAGCCTGTCCGGCGGCAATCCCCGGGAACTGCGGGCCGTGCTGAACGACATCCAGCAGATTCAGCGATCCACCGAGGGGCTGGTGGCCCCGCTCCAGGAGTCCCGGGACGAGTTGCAGAAGATCGCCAGCCGGCTTGAGGCGCTCAAGGAGGAGTTCGTCAAGCGCCTGGATGAAAGCCCGGAACCGGAGATTGCCGCAGCCATCAATTATTTCGTACGCTATGTCTCCGGGGTCAAATCGAGCCTGTCCGGGGAACGCACCACCTTGGACAAGGAGCTGACGCCGGCCAAGGATTTTCTGGAGACCCTGGGAAAGACCAGGGACTCTCTCAGGAAGAAGATCCCCGAGGCCTGGAAGACCTATTATCTGACCTCGTCCCCGGAGCTCTTTTCCTGGAAGGCCTGGTCGGAAATCGAGCAACGCCTGCAATTGTGGGCCCGGTCGAACGGTTCCATGCTCCGGTCGCTGACCACGGGAGCCGACGCGCAACGGGCCATGTCCGTTTTGGTCAAGGTCGGCGTCGGCTTGATTTTCCTCGCTATCTTTGACTTCGTGGCTTGGCGTCGGTTGCGGCGCCGCGCGCCGCAACTGCGGGGACGGGTGCTGGTGCGCCAGGCGTGGCTGGTGGCGGGCCTCGGCCTGATTCTCCACTGGGTGGCGCTCGACGCGCCGCTTTTGCTCCACGAGTGTTGCAACGGTCTGGCGGAGATACTGCTGGCCGCCGCGCTGGCTCTTTTTTCCTGGTTTCTGGCCCGAATTTCGGGGCTGATCGACGACGACACGGCCGCGAACCCCCTGCGCCGGCTGTGGCTGCTCTATGCGCTGGGGGTGGCCCTGCAGATCGTCGATATCCCGGACCCGGCCTTGACCGGGTGCTGGATGGCCCTTTTGCTGGTCTTTTTTCGCATTTTCCGGCAGCGGGTCGGCTGTGATCCGGGGCCGTTGCGCTTGGCCGGCCGGGTGACCCCGGTGTTGACCGTCGGCCTCGTGCTTTTGTCCGCCGTGGGCTGGCAGCATCTGTCCGTCTTGGTCCTGGCCGGTTGGTTTCTGCTGCTGGCGGCCGTGCAGATCGGGGTGGGACTGTCCCGTCTGGTGGCCGAATGGCAGACCCGGGCGGATCGCGAGGGAACATCCCTGCTCACCCGGAGCGTGGTGTCGGGCCTGGGCTTTCCGGTCATTTTCCTGTCGCTGTTCTTTCTGGTCCTGTACTGGTTTTCCATCGAGCTGGGCGGGCAGGATCTGTTTGTCGAGGCCGTGGCCTTCACCGTGACCATCGGGAACGTGAGCGTCACCTTGGGCCGGCTGGCCCTTATCCTGACGGGTTTTTTCCTGACGCGTTCGGCCATTGACGTGGCGCGTTCGTTTCTGCGGAATCTGCCTCGGCTGCGGCCGGAGATCGATCCCGGGGTGTGCGACGTGCTCGACACGACTTCCATGTATCTGCTGTGGGGGTGTTATGCCCTGATTTCGCTTTTCCTTCTGGGATTTTCCCTGACCAGCCTGGCGGTGGTGGCCGGCGGCTTGTCCGTGGGCATCGGCTTCGGTTTGCAAAATATCGTCAACAATTTCGTGGCCGGCCTGATTTTGTTGTTCGGGCGTTCCATCCAGGCCGGAGACACCCTCCAGATCGACAGCGTCTGGGGGCAGGTCCGCAAGGTCAATATCCGCAACACCATGATTCAGACCTTCGACAACGCCACCTTGTTCATGCCCAATTCCGATCTCATCGCCGGCAAGATCATCAACTGGTCGCACCGCGATCCCACCGTGCGCCGGGAGATTGCCGTGGGCGTGGCCTATGGCTCGGATATCGAACAGGTCCGCTCCATCCTGCTTGCGGCGGCTTCGGCCCATCCCCGGGTGTTGGGCCAGCCGGCTCCGTTCGTGCAATTCCAGGAGTTCGGTGAGAGTTCCCTGGATTTCAAGCTCTTCTTCTGGGTCGACGACGTGCTGGTCGGCATGTCCGTCATGTCCGACATCCGGTTCGCCCTTGACCGGCTTTTTCGGGCGGCCGGTATCTCGATTCCTTTCCCGCAGCGCGAGGTGCGTCTCCTCAAGGATCCGGAGCCGGATTCGCCGGCCTCCGGTCACGGTACGGACTGACGCTCAGGCTGGCGGCCGGCAAGCGTGTTCCCCGGCGCGGCCTCGGTTTGCGCCGGGGCTCCTTCCCGGGGCGTCCTGCCCTTCCCTGAGGCGGCGGCCCGGCTGCTTCCCCATTTCCCCGTTTCTCTCCGATGCATGTCTTCCGCGCGGCGGCGGGCCGCTGTGTCATGTCCGCTTCCCGCTCTCACGCCGAAACGGACGAACGTGACGTCGAAGCGGTTTGCTGTTGATCCTCTTTTCCCTTTCCAGTATGTAATTGAAGTGTTTTCCACCTAAAGGGATTAAAGAATCCTGCCGATAGGGAGCATCACCCATACCGGCGAGGATCTGTTCGTGAAAACATGCATACTGCCATTTGAAGAGCTATTTTGATATTGTACTGATGTTATGATGTTTTTATAAAAGTTTTTATGTAATAGATATCTTTATCGTGTATTTTGTAAAGCTAAAATTTAAATTATTTTGTAATTTTTGGATGATATTTTTCATGAAAGAAAAGGATATTGATCTATACTTCGAGAGGAAGTGTGATGATTAAAATTGTTATATGGGGGACTGGGTCACGATCCTGTGAACTCATGTCCAGCTTACATATAGATTATATCGAGATTGTCGCTTTCATTGATAATGATACGGCAAAGCATGGAGAGTTTTTCGGCCATCCTGTGTATTCCCCGGATAAGCTGACGGAACTCGACTATGATAATATTTATATCGCCAGTGTGTTTTATGATGCAATAGTGGAGCAAGCGCTCAAAATAGGTGTTCCGCGAGATCGTATCTTCCCATCGGGGGCACTTTATTTTTTACAACAAAGCGAAAAAATTGAGAAGGAACAGCTTGTAGAGATGAAGTCCCTTCCTTTTTGGTATCATAAATTTGAGATACTGCCTGGAGTAATGACGCCAGGAATCTGTAACTATAAACCATACCTGCTGCAACACCCGGAAGTCAGGGATGCGGCTGGAAAGAACGTGTTGGATATCGGCGCATGGGATGGCCCCTACACGCTGGAAATGAGCCGTCGCGGGGCTTCCGTAACCGGATTTGATATTCAACCACCAGATAATTCCGCTTTCAATCTGACGTGTCGCGTAAATAAGATCAAGGCAAAGCACATTTGCGCCAATGTCTACGACCTCTCTCCAAAGACGCATGGACTCTTTGATATTGTTTTATTTTTTGGCGTTTATTATCATCTGAAAAATCCTCTCCTGGCCTTTGAAAATATCAATGCCGTCCTCCCCATGGGGGGACTGATGCTGTTTGAAGGGGCTATTTTGGAGGGTGCGCCCAAAGTGGATTCTTTTTGGCGGGAGCATGCGGATCTTGTGCCACTGTTGCGTACTATCCCGTATGCCTATTACGTCAAGGATACCTACGAATGCGAATGGAGCAATTGGTGGGTCCCCAATATGGTCTGCCTGGAGCAGTGGATCGAATCCAGCGGGTTTGAGGTGATTCGCATGGATACCGCCGAGGGCGACACCCGGGGCTACGGCCTGGCCCGCAAGGTTGCCGAGATCGGCCAGGAACACATCGTGCTGCCGGCGCATTGCCAGTCTGACGTCCAATGAACGCATGGCCATGTTTAAGGAAAAGCGTCTTTCCGCGCTCGTGAAAGACGTCTGGCCAACGGTCGTCCGAAGAAGCGGCCGGACTGCCTGGCCCGGGACCGACTCCGGGCCTTTTTCACGGGACAGCGGTTCGGGCTTTTGCTATAGAGGCCCCCGAGGGATATGCCATGGGACCATTTATCCGAATGCTCGCGGGCTTGGCCGTGGCCGTCACGCTGTTGGGTGGTACCGCGTGCGGCAAGGTCAAGGTGCCGCCCATGCCCCAGGTCCCCAATCCTCCCCCGGCGGCCGGCGCCGACGCTCTGGAAGTGGAGCGCTACCAGCTCCTGGAGGAAAAACGAGCCCTCTCCGAAAACTATGGCGACAATATTGATCGCATCAAGCAGGTCAATAATCGGCTGATTGAAATCAACATCGAACTGGACCGGCGGGGTATCCGACCCTAGCCTGCTTTTTGATCGCAGTGCCGGGCTCTTGGAAAAACGCACGGTTGCCGGTAATACCCGCGAACTTCCGTGGATGGATGCAGGGGCGCGGACGCGGGCAGGCCGGCCACGGCTCGGCGGCCACGGCCGCGCCGGATCCCGGGGAAGAATGTCATGTTCGGACGTTCAGGAAAGAAAAAATCGGATCACGACGCCATCAGCGCTTTTCTCGGTGTCGGTGCCGAATATCGCGGACAATTCAATTTTCAGGGCACCGCTCGTATCGACGGCAGCGTCATCGGGGACATCTTTTCGGATGGAACCCTGATCCTGGGCGAGGACGGCCGGGTGGAAGGGCATATTCGAGTGGCCGAGCTGATCGCCAACGGCCGGGTCGTGGGTGATGTGGAAGCCAGCCGACGGGTTGTGTTGTCCAAGTGCTCCAATGTGCGCGGCAACCTTTTGTCTCCGGTCGTCAGGATCGAGGACGGGGCTGTGGTGAACGGCGTCGTGTCGATGACCCTACCGGACAACCCCGTGCTTTCCCCGGGTGAGGTCCGCGGCGCTCTGGCCGCTGGCGAGGACGGCGATTCCGTCGGAAATTAGGGATTGCCAAAACGAGCCTGGCCGTTTACATGGCGACGACGCCTCCTGAGGCAGTTCAAGGAGCCCCTTTCCATGGGTCAGTTTCTTCCCACCAGCGATCAGTTCCCTCTGGAAGACCAGATCAAGAATCTTGGCGATGACGAGTTGCTCGATTTCTGGGAGGAAACCCAGTATCTGGACCGCCTGTTCGAAGAGGAGAAAACTCCCGAGGCCGAGCATTCCGTGGAATACGAGCGGGTGATTCTCCAGGAACTCATGCTGCGCTCCTGCCGCCGCACCCTGGACCACAACGGCTAGTCCTCCCCGACGTCCCGCCCTTTGCGTTCCGTCCCCTGTCCTTCCTTGCCGCGTGTCGTTTCCCCGCGTGGGCCCGTGAGGCGACCGCTACGCCGTTGCCTGTCTCGGCACAGTTTCTCCGCCATCCAAGCGGGGTGTGCATAACAATTTTAACAAGCTGAAAGAGTTGTAGGATTCCAAAGGGCAAAGCCCTTTGGCCGCCGGAGGCTTCCCTACGACCCCTGGTATAGCCGTCCCGCGGCGGGCTTACGGCGCCTCGATGTCGGCGTAGCGGGCCAGGCCGGCATCCAGCGTCTTCCAACTGATCCTTTTCGCGACCATGGCGTAGATACGCTGGATGACGGGGTTTCGATGCCGACAGTAGGTGGCGAGCGGCACCAGACGGTGTCCCATGTCCATCTTGGGAATGTAGCCGGTCTGGCCGCTTTGGATGGAGGTGGCCCCCCGGGCCAGGGACCAGTCCAGGACCGCCTCCCACAGACGGAAATAGAGCGACCATTCCTTGGGACGCGAATAGTCGAGGCCGATGTACTTGTTGATGATGCGGTCGCCCATGTCGAAACAGAGCATGAAGGCGAGCATGTCCTTGGAGGCGGCCTCGCGCAGGATGATGAAATAGGCGTGCGGCAGGGCGGCCATGCGCTCGAAAAACGGGCGTCCCAGCCGCTCGAACCGGGTGGTCGCATGTTCGTAGGTGTTTTGGAACAGGCGGCAGATCGCGTCCAGCACCGGTCCTGCCGGATGTTGGATCACGGCCGTGTCCACGGCGAGCGCTCCGGCGCTGATTCGCAGTTTCTTGCGCAGATGATGCCGCCGGGTCGCTTTCATGGAGGCGAAAAACGCCTCCTTGGTCGGGCCTGGCAGATCGGCCACGGTCCCGGGATAGGTGACCATGGAAAAAAGGCCGGTTCGGGCTGCCAGCCAGTCGAGATCGGCGGTCATGGATTGGGGAAAATCCTTCCAGACCAGCATCTGGAGGCGCAGGCGTCTGGCTTCCCGGTCCAGGGCCCGCTCCAGCTGGAGCAGGGCTGCCCGGCGATCCACCCCCGGCAGAAACCCCACGCTGCCCTCGTCCGCGCAGGGCGAGCCCACGAAAAGCGTGCGTTGGGCCACGAGCGACGGGAATATGCGGCCAAGAATCCGTACGACCGGCAACAGCACCGGCGGCACCACGATGTCGATCGGCACGTCCATGACGAACAGGGGCGCGATGCCGACCGGCCTGTCCCCTTCCCGCACCAGGGCGTAGCGGAAGGTGAACTGGTCCGAAAGATTGCTTCCCTCCAGGGCCTCGTACCACCAGCGCCCTTCCAGGGGGGGCGGCAGGCAGGCGTCCCAGAGCTCGGGAGGAATGTCGGCCTGGGAATCCGCGAAGGTGACGGCGAGCGGGGCAGTCATGCCCGTTCCGCCGGGGCGTTCGGGGGGGTGACGGGGCGGAACGGCCACAGGCCGGCCGGTTCCAAGGTCGGACATGCGAAAGACGACGGGACCGTAGCCACAACCACACCTCCGATGCGGGCTCCCCCGGACGGGGGGCGTCCCGGCGGAAAAGCCGCTGGTGACGATGGCGGCTCCCCTACGCTTTTGCCCGGGACGCGGCAAGCGCTCCCGGCCGGCTCCGGGGACCCTGCCTTGCCAACGAGCCCTTTTAGCATTATCTGACAGCCTCTTTCCTTAACCTTCGTCGGAAGCACGCAATATGCCGGAACGTACCCCGCACATTTCTTTGCCCTTCGAGCGTCTGGTTCCCCGGGTTCTCGACATCTCTCCCGAAGAGCTGGAGTCCTGGCCGGAAGATGCCAAGAATCTCGCCGTGTCCGTGGCTTCCGAGCTCTTTCTCGTTCGGTCCAATCCGTTCATCAATCCGTCCGATGTCAAGACCTCCGTGGAGAAGCGGTTGGCCGAGGCCAATCCCAAGTCTTGGGGCGACTATCCCCGCACCATCCGGAGGGCCTATAAGGCCTTTTGGGACGTGTTCGAGGCTGACGGACGTTTTCGCGACAATCTGGTGGAACGGCTGCGCCAGTTCCTGCCCACCGAGGACGTGGTCACCGCGCCCCATTCCCTGGTCGAGTGCTCCACGGACGCCACGGATCTGCGCATGGAGATGCCCTTGTGCATGCTCCTGCCCGAGACCGAGGAGCATATCCGGCTGATCCTGCGCCTGGCCAACGAACTCGAATTTGGCATCATTCCTCGTGGCGGCGGCTCGGGCCTGACCGGCGGCGCCATCCCGGCCCATCGCCGTTCGGTCATTTTGAGCCTGTCCAAGTTCAAGAAAATTCTTTCCATCGACACCGAGGCCAGGACACTCACCGCCCAGACCGGCGTCATCACCCTGACCGCCATCAAGGCCGCCGAGGCCAAGGGGCTTCTTTTTACCGTGGACCCGGCCTCGAAAACCGCCTCGTCCCTTGGCGGCAATATCTCCGAAAACGCCGGCGGCCCCTTCGCCTTCGAGTACGGCACCACCCTCGACAACCTCATCAGCTACAAAATGGTCGAGGCCACGGGCGAAATCATCGAGGTGCGCCGGGTGGACCATCCGCGCCACAAGATCCGTCCTGACGAGACCGCCATTTTCGAGGTCCTCGACGGCTCCGGCGCCGTGCGCGATGTGGTGAAACTGCCCGGCGATCAGATCCGGGCCAAAAATCTCGGCAAGGACGTCTCCAACAAATTTTTGGGCGGCCTGCCCGGCGTGCAGAAGGAAGGCGTGGACGGCATTATCACCGAAGCCTGCTTCGCCCTCTATCCCATTCCCAAGTATTCCCGCACGCTGTGCCTGGAATTCTTCGGCCGCTCCATGAAAAACGCCATGTGCGTCATTCGCGATGTGGTCAACTTGCGCGACCGCATCCGCGAGGAGGGCGACGCCGTCAAGATCTCGGCGCTGGAGGAGTTCAACTCCAAGTATGTCCGGGCCATAAACTACGTCAAAAAGTCCACCACCTACGAGGGCGAACCCATCTCGGTGCTGCTTTTACAGCTCGACTCCGATGACGAGGATGCGCTGCTGCGCTCGGCCGCCGATATCGTGGACATTGTCGAACCCTACGACAAGGTGGATATCTTCGAGGCCAAGGACGCCAAGACGGCCGAACTCTATTGGGAGGATCGCCACAAGCTTTCCGCCATTTCCAAGCGCACCTCGGGATTCAAGGTCAACGAGGATGTGGTCATTCCCTTAAACGTCGTCCCGGAATTCGCCGATTTTTTGGAGAACCTCAATCTCCATTACATGGCGCACGCCTATCGGACCGCCCTGCAAAACGCCAGTCGCCTCCCCGGCATTCCGGCCACCGACGACGGCATCGGCATGGAGCTGGAATTCTGCGACCGGGTGCTGCGCGGCAAGATCACGACCCACGATCTGTCCGACTCGGAAGTGGAAGTCCAGGCCCGCTACTTCTTTACCGACTTCATCTCGCGCTATCCGAAACTCAAGGACCGCCTGCAGGCCATGTATGACGAGATGGCTGCCACCCGCATCGAGGTGGCCAGCCACATGCACGCCGGCGACGGCAACTGCCACGTCAACATCCCCGTCAATTCCAATGACCAGGAAATGATGCGCCAGGCCTGGGAGGCGACCGTGAAGGTCTTTGAGACCGTCACCACGCTCGGCGGGGCGGTTTCGGGCGAACACGGTATCGGCATTACCAAGATCGCCTTCCTGGAACAGTCCAAGATCGACGCCCTGCGCGCCTATAAAAAACGGGTCGATCCGAAAAACATCATCAATCCCGGCAAGCTCACTACCCGTGTTTTGGAGGTCGAGCCCTACACCTTCTCGTTCAACCGTCTGATCCGGGATCTCAAGAAGACGGCCCTGCCGGACAAGGATACGCTCATCAATATCCTGGCCGGCATCCAGTTCTGCAACCGTTGCGGCAAATGCAAGCAGGTCTGCCCCATGTTCGCCCCGGAATACGGCATGCTTTACCATCCCCGCAACAAGAACATCAGCTTGGGTGCCCTGATCGAGGCCATCTACTATTCCCAGATCACCCGGGGCGAGCCTGATCCGTCCCTGCTCGAAAAACTGCGTTCCATCGTCGACCACTGCACGGCCTGCGGCAAATGCACCGGCGTGTGCACGGTCAAGATCGAATCGGGCACCGTGGCCCTGGAGTTGCGCAACTTCCTCGATCAGCAGGGTTGCGGCGGTCACCCCATCAAAACGAGAATTCTCAACTACTTGGTCGAGAACGTGTCCACGCGTGCTCCCCTGGCCGCCAAGCTCATGGCCTATGGGCAGCAGTTCCACGGCCGGGCCGTCCATCTCGTGCCCACCGCCTGGCGCAACCGGATCGAAAACCCCGGCATGCGCGGCCCCAATCCGTCCCTTGGCCTGCGCAGCCTCTACGAACGCCTGGAGCTGGACAAGGGCTCCATCTTCGTCCCCCAGGAGGGACGCGAGGCTCCGGAAACCGTTCTCTACTTCCCGGGCTGCGGCGGGGCGCTTTTTTCCAGCACCATCGCCATGGCCGCCATCCACCTGCTGTTGCGGGCCGAAGTGGCCATCCTCATCCCGCAGCAACACCTGTGCTGCGGGTATCCGCTGCTGGCCGCCGGCATGGGCGACGCCTACAATAAAAACCGGGAACACAACAAGATCGCGCTGGCCGGTCTGCTGGAGAAGGCCGAGCGTATGGGGCTCAATCCCACCCATTGCCTGACCGCTTGCGGCACCTGCCGGGAATCCCTGCAGGGATACGAGCTGAAAACCCTGCGGCCGGATATCGTCCATATGGACGTGACCCAGTTCCTTATCGGGCGCCTGGAGCTGCCGGCCCCGAATGATACCTCGCCCATCCTCTACCACGCCTCCTGCCATTGCGAATGGGCCGACGTGCCCAAGGCCAAAGCCTCCGGCATGTACCAGGCCGCCCTGGCCAAGACCACCGGCCGCCCCATCGCGCTTTCGCCGTATTGCTGCGCCGAATCCGGCATGGGCTCCATGACCACTCCGGCCATCTACAATCGTCTGCGCGACCGCAAGCGGGCCACCCTGACCGAGAATCTGGCCGGGGCCGCCGAGGATATGCCCATCGTGGTCGGTTGTCCGTCCTGCAAGATGGGCATTCAGCGCATTCTCATGGAAATGCATGACAAGCACAGCGTCGTGCATACCGTGGAATACCTGGCCGAGGCCCTTGATGGCCCGAAATGGAAAAAGATGCTCAAAAAGGCCGTCAAGGTCGATCGGGTACGGAGTTAGAAGGAAGCGGAGGCAGAGGCCTCCCCCCGTTTGCTCGCATGCCGTGCATACTCGCCATTGACTATGGGCAGGCCCGGGTGGGCTTGGCCGTGACCGATCCGGACGGACGGGTCGTCTTTCCGTTGCGGACGCTGGCCTGGAAGACGCGTGAGGGCTTGTTCGACGCATTGCGCGGCGTTATTGAGGAGCACGGTGCGGCCCGTATCGTGGTGGGCTATCCCGTCCGGGAAGGCGGCGACGAAGGGCTGACCGGCCGGCAGATCCGCCGGTTTGTCGAACGGCTGGGGCGGCGTACCACGCTCCCCATCGTGCTCGTCGACGAGGCCCATTCCACCGAGGAAGCGGCCGAACGGCTACGGGAGGTCGGTTTTTCCGGAAAGGACGCCGGGGCTCGGCTGGATGCCCAGGCGGCGGCAATTATTTTGGAACGCTATCTGCGGAGCGGGGGCCTATGATCCGGTCGATCCTTCTGGGACTGGTGATCGTTGTCTGCGCCGTGGCCGGCGTGGCCGGCTATCTGGCCTTCGATTTCCTTACCGTGGCGCCGGAACGGCCGGGCCATGATAAGGCCGTTTTCATCGACCCTGGCCAGTCCTTCGAATCCGTGGCCGCCATGCTGGTGACCGAGGGGGTGTTGCGTGACGCCCAGGGTTTCCGGTTTCTGGCCAAGGTGACGGAAAAGGGCGGCCGGATCAAGGCCGGCGAGTTCGTGGTGAGCACGGGCTGGACGCCGCTTCGGCTGCTCGACTATTTGACCACGGCCAAGGGCGTGCAGCACAAGCTGGTCGCGCCCGAGGGGCTGACCATGCGCCAGGTCGCGAGGCTCGCCGAGGAGGCCGGATTGTGTTCGGCCCAGGCTTTCCTCAAGGCCGCCAGTGATCCGGAATTGCTCAAAAAATATGCTATCCCGGCCGAGACAGCCGAGGGGTTCCTTTTCCCCGATACCTACCTCTTCACCAGAAAACGCGCCGATGACGGCACCTATGTGGTGGAGACCATGCTGCGGGAGTTCTGGAAACGGGTCGAAGCGGTCTGGCCCACGGCCAAACCCGAGGGCAGCCAACTGCTGCATCTGGTGACGCTCGCCTCCATCGTGGAGAAGGAGACCGGCGTGGACGCCGAACGTCCGCGGGTGGCCGGCGTTTTCCTCAACCGCATGGCCAAAGGGATGCTGCTGCAGACCGATCCCACCATTATCTACGGCCTGGGTGACCGCTATACCGGCAGCCTGACCCGCGCCAATCTCGAAGATCCGACCAATCCCTACAACACCTACACCCGGCCGGGTCTGCCGCCTGGCCCCATCTGTTCGCCCGGGCTCAAGTCCCTTCAGGCCGCCGCCGCCCCGGAACTGCACGACTATTATTATTTCGTGGCCAATGGCCAGGGCGAGCACACCTTCAGCCGGACCCTCGACGAGCACGTGAACGCCGTCAGCAAGTACCGGCGGGAACGCGCCAAGAAATAGGGGACGGCAGGAGCGAAAGGCGAAGATGCCTCCGGCGGCTGAACGGCGAGGCGAAGAGCCTCCGGCGGCCGGGGGCATGATGCCCCCGGACCCCTCGCCCGCGAGCAGGGTTAGACTTCCGGTGGCGTTTGCTTGCCCTTGTGCTTGTAGTCGATGCCCTGGTGAATGAAAATCGCGGATTCGGCGATATTGGCGCACTGGTCGCAGATGCGCTTTAAGCTGTGGGCCAGGAAGGACTGCTGCACGGCCAGCTCCACGGATTGCGTCTCCTCGATCATGTCGGTGGTCACTTCCCGGAAGATGCGGACATTGAGTTCCAGGGCGGCGGTATTCTGTTCGATCACGCCGAGGGCCGCCGTGCCGTCCAGGTCCATGTAACAGCCGATGCTGGCCCGCGTCAGCTCCACGGCCAGTTCGGCCAAGTTGCGCAGATTGCCGTGGATGGGCTGCCGCGATTCTCTGGTCAGGACCAGCACCCGCCGGGCGATGTTGACGGCCTCGTCGCCGAGACGCTCGATGTTGACCAGCATGCGCATGGACCCCACGATAAAGCGCAGATCCTTGGCCACCGGGTGGTGGAGGGCCAGAATCTTCAGACTTTCCTCGTCGATCCGGCATTCGTAGTCGTTGATTTCCCGGTCCGCCTCGATAACTTCGCGGGCCCTGACCGCGTCGTGCTCCAAAAGGCTGGTCACCGCCTTTTTCACGGAATCCTGGGCCAGATGCATCATTTGCAGGACATCCACTTTGAGCGTGTGGATGGCTTGGTCAAGGGGTGTTTCCACGGGAGGGCTCCTCTGGTTTGCCACCAGCGCAAGGCTTAGGCGGCGTCGCAATCGGTAACCCCTGTCACGAACCGTTTCGTGTGACGGCCTTATGCCCAACGTGTGACAATTGACACGGCCTCTGTCAATCGGTTGTGCGGCAGGAGGGAATGGTCGGGAAAATTTTTCAGGCCAGGGTGTCGCGGTCGCGCACGCCCACAAGATAGAGGATGCTGTCCAGACCCAGGGTGGAGATGGCTTGTCCGGCGCCCTGCTTGACCACCGGCTTGGCGTGGTAGGCGATGCCAAGGCCGGCGATGCCGAGCATGGGCAGGTCGTTGGCCCCATCGCCCACGGCCACCACCTGGGCCAGGCTCAAGTGTTCCTTGGCGGCGATCATGCGCAGGATTTCCGCCTTCTTGGCGGCATCCACAATGTCGCCCACCACCTCGCCGGTCAGTTTTCCGTCCGCGATTTCCAGCTCGTTGGCGAAAACGTAGTCGATGCCGAGCCGTTCCTTCAGGCGATAGCCGAAGTAGGTGAAGCCGCCGGAGATGATGGCAATGGTGTAGCCGAAGCGCTTGAGATTGGTGATGAGGCGTTCGGCGCCTTCGTTTAAGGGAATGCGGTCGGCCACGCTGGCAAGGGTCGAGGCGGGCAGGCCGCGTAACTGACGCAGCCTGCGGCGCAGACTTTCCTTGAAGTCGATTTCGCCGCGCATGGCCGAAGCGGTGATCGCCGCCACTTCCCGGCCGACGCCCGCCTCCTTGGCCAGCTCGTCGATGACCTCGGCGGCGATCAGGGTCGAATCCATGTCGAAGGCCACCAGCCGGCGGTTGCGGCGGAAGGCGTTGTCTTCCTGGATGGCGATATCGACGCCCAGCGTTCCGGAAATAGTCAGAAATTCACGTTTGAGGGCGGTTAAGTCCTTGGGGGTGCCCCGGACGGAGAATTCCACGCAGGCCATGCGCGGGCAGTGCGCCGGGTCCAGGGACGCCCGGCCGGACAGCCGGGTGATGACGTCGATATTGAGCCCGTTGGCGGCGATGACGCCGGTGACGGCGGCAATGTGCTCGGCGTTTAAGCGCCGGGCCAGCAAGGTGACGATACGCCGATCCTTGCCCTGGCCGTCCACCCACGATTCGTAGCTGGCGGCCTCGACCGGGGTGAAGGCGAGGTTGACCCCGAGTTTGTGGGCGGCGAAGAGCAGATCCTTGAGAAACGGCGTGGACTGGTCGCCGGCCGGTACCTGGACCAGGATGCCGAGCGAAAGCGTGTCATGAATGACGGACTGGCCGATATCCAGGATGTCGGTCTTGTATTTGGCCAGCTCGGCGGTGACGGCGGCGGTGAGGCCGGGTTTGTCTTCGCCGGAGACGCGCAGCAGGATGATTTCAGGCTCGTGCATGGGGCCGGGTTATAGCGTTCCCCAGGCCAGGGGGCAAGGAGGAGGGTTTGGTTCCTTGCCCCTGGGGGGGAGACCTGGGGAATTATAGGGCTTCCGGCTTGTCGCGCCGGACGAGCTGACCGAGTCCCATGATGAGTTTGAAAAACACCGGAATGAACAACGGCGCGATGATGGTCGCCCCGAGCATGCCGCCGATGACGCCGGTGCCGATGGCATGGCGGCTGGCCGCGCCGGCCCCGGTGGAGATGGCCAGGGGCAGACAGCCGAGGATAAAGGCCAGCGACGTCATGATGATGGGCCGAAAACGCAGTTTGGCTGCATTGAGGGCCGCTTCGTCCAGGGATTTGCCGTCCTTATATTGCAGTACGGCGAATTCCACGATGAGAATGGCATTTTTGGCGGCCAGGCCGATCAGCGTCACCAGGGCGATCTGGAAGTAGATGTCGTTGGCCAGCCCCCGCATCCAGATGGCGGTGATGGCCCCGAACACGGCGAACGGCACGGCCAGCACCACGACGAAGGGGAGCGACCAGCGTTCGTACTGGGCGGCCAGGATCAACAGCACCATGATGATGCCCATGCCGAAAACCAGCATGGAGGAGCCCTGGGTGGCTTTTTCCTGGTAGGACGAGCCGGTCCAGGCCAGGGTATAGTCGTTCGGCAGGGTTTGGGCCGCCACCTGTTCCATGGCGGTCAGGGCCTGGCCCGAGGTGTAGCCCGGGGCCGGTTCGCCCATGAGTTTGGCCGCCGGAAAGACGTTGAACCGTTCCATCACTTCCGGGCCGCTCGATTTGGAGACCGTGGCCAGGGCGGTCAGCGGAATCATCTCGCCCTTGGCCGAGCGCACGTGGACGTCGCGCAGGGATTCCGGCCGATCGCGGAAGGCAGCCTCGGACTGGAGCATGACCCGGAACGTGCGGCCGAATTTGTTGAAGTCGTTGACGTAATAGGCGCCGAAGGTGGCCTGCATGGCGTCGAAAACGTCGCTGACGGCCACGCCCAGGGACTTGGCCTTTTCCCGATCCAGGTTCACGCGCAGTTGCGGCACGTTGGCCCCGAAGGTGGTGGACACCCGGCCGAGTTCCGGGCGTTTCGCGGCGGCGTCGATGAGCTTCTGGGTCATGGCGGCCAGGGCCTTGGGGTCGCCCTCGCCACGGTTCTGCAGGTAGGCCTCGAAGCCGCCGGTGGTGCTCATGCCGGTAATAGGCGGCGGGTTGAAGGCCAGGACGATGCCCTTGGGCAGGGAGCCGCCCCGTTCCATGACGCGGCGCACGGCGTCATAGGAGGAAGCCCCCTTGCCCTTGCGCGTCTCCCAGGGCTTTAAGTGGATGAAAAACGTGCCGTAATTGGAACGTCCGGTCCCGGACAGCAGATCGTAGCCGGAAAAGGTGAAGGTTGCGTCCTTCAGGTAGGGATCCTTGACGTTCATGGCGTCCAGGGCGTCGTCCATGGCGATGGTGGGCCCAAGGGCCGTGCCGTCGGGCAGGATGGTCACGGCCAAAAGATAGCCCTGGTCCTCGCTCGGCACCAGGCCGCCGGGCACCGTGCGCATCAGGAAGGCCAGTCCCAGGCACAGCACCACGAAAAACCCCATGGCCAGCACCGTATGGGTAAGGAGAAAACGTACGCAGAAGCCGTAACCGTCGGTCACGGTCTCGAAGAGACGGTTGAAGGCGGCAAAGGCCCGGTTGGGGGCCGCCTGGACCCGGTGCAAGAGCAGGGCGCACAGGGCCGGCGTCAGGGTCAGGGCCACCAGACCCGATATGACCACGGACACGGCGATGGTGATGGCGAACTGCTTGTACATCTGGCCGGTCAGTCCGCCGAGGAAGGCCACCGGCACGAACACGGCGCACAGGACCAGCACGATGGCGATGACCGGGCCGGTCACTTCCTCCATGGCCTTGGCCGTGGCCGCCTTCGGGGAAAGCCCCACCGTGCGCATGAGGCGTTCCACGTTTTCCAGCACCACGATGGCGTCGTCCACCACGATGCCGATGGCCAGCACCATGCCGAAGAGCGTCAGCGTATTGATGGTAAAGCCCAAGGCGTACATGCCGGCAAACGTGCCGATAATGGAGACGGGCACGGCCAGGCAGGGGATAAGCGTGGCCCGGAAGCTTTGGAGAAAGATGAAAACCACCAGGAACACCAGCACCATGGCTTCGATCAGGGTGTGGATGACCTCGTGGATGGAGATACGCACGAACTCGGTGGTGTCGTGGGGGATGTCGTAGGTGATGCCGTCGGGGAAGGTCTTGGACAGCTCGGCCAATTTGGCCACCACCCGGTCGGCGGTCTCCAGGGCATTGGCGCCGGGCGACAGGAAGATGCCCACCGGCACGGCCGGATGCCCGGCCAGCTTGCCCACGAAGCTGTAGTCCTTCGAACCCAGTTCCACCCGGGCCACGTCCTTGAGCCGGAGTGTCGAGCCGTCCGGTTCGGCCCGCAAAATGATGTTCTCGAATGCGTCCGCGGACAGCAGCCGACCCTGGGTGGTGACCATGTAGTTGAGTTCCACGCCGGGCCCGGCCGGTTCCTGGCCGATGCGGCCGGCGGCGAACTGGGCGTTTTGCTCGCTTATGGCCTTGGCCACGTCGGTGGGGGTCAGCTTCAGCTGGGCCAGCTTGTCCGGCCTGAGCCAAACGCGCATGGAATAGTCCTTGGCCCCGAAGATGGTGGCGTCGCCGACGCCGGGCAGGCGCTTCAACTCATCGATGACGTTTACCAGCACGTAATTGCTGATATAGACGCTGTCATAGCGTCCGCTCGGGGAGGTAAAGCCGATGACCTGGAGGATATTGGAGGATTTTTTGGCCACCACCACGCCCTGGCGCTGCACGTCCTGGGGCAGGGTGGTCAGGGCCGCCTGGACCCGGTTGTTGACGTTGATGGTGTTCTGATCGGGGTTGGTCCCCACGGCGAAGGTCACGGTGATGGTCAGGGAGCCGTCGCCGGAGCTGGTGGAGCGGATGTAGAGCATGTTGTCCACGCCGTTGATCTTCTGCTCCAGGGGCGCGGCCACGGTGGCGGCGATGACCTCGGCGCTGGCGCCGGGGTACTGCGTGGTGACGCTCACTTCCGGCGGAATGATGTCCGGGTACTGGGCCACGGGCAGAATGCGCATGGCGGCCAGGCCGGCCAGGACGATGACCAGCGAGATGACGACCGAAAAGACCGGCCGGCCGAGAAAAAACCGTGAGATCATGAGCGGGGTTCCTTGTCGACGGCGGCCGCGGTGGCGGTGGCTTCGCCGCGCACGCGCACGGTCATGCCCGGGCGTACCTTGATGATGCCTTCGGTGATGATGCGCTCGCCGCCCTTGAGGCCGGCCTCGACAAGGTAGTTGTTGCCGATCTGATCGCCCAGGGTGACCGGCTGGGGAGAGACCTTGTCGTCAGCGCCGATGACCCAGACCATGGCTCCCTGCTGGGTGGACAGCACGGCTCCCTGGGGAATGGCCAGGGCATCCTTCAGGCTGGCTCCGTCCAGATGGACCCGGACGAACTGGCCGGGCAGCAGGTCGCTTTTGGGATTGGGAAACTCGGCCCGGAGTTTGACCACGCCGGTGGTCGCGTCAATTTGGGTATCGGTGAAATTGATATGCCCGGGCAGGGAGTAATCGGTGCCGTCGGACTGGGCCAGACGGACGACGAAGTCTCCCTCCCGGCCGAAGGCGATTCTGTTTTCGGTCCGCAGCTTGCGCAGATGGGCCATTTCCGGACCGGGCACGGAGAAGTTGACGTAGAGAGGATCGACCCGGGAAATGGTGGTGAGTAAGCTTCCTTCGGCCGTGGTGGAAATGAGGCTGCCTTCGGAGCGGGTCTCCTTGCTGGTCATGCCGGAGATGGGGGCCGTGACCTTGGTCCATTCCAGGTTGAGGGAAGCCTCGCGGACCTTGCCCCGGGCCTCTTCCACGGCGGCCTGGGTCGACTCCAGGGTGGTATGGGCGTCATCGCGGTCTTTTTTGGCCACCACATCGCCCTGAAAGAGCGTGTCCATGCGGGCCTTATCGCGCTGGGCCTGGGCCAGCTTGGCTTCGGCCTGGCCCAACGCCCCCTTGGCCTGTTCCAGGGCGGCCTGGTACGGGGCCGGATCGATCTCGAACATGAGATCGCCCTGACGGACGGGCCGGCCTTCCTCATAGGTCCGGTGCAACAGGATGCCGCCCACCCTGGCCCGCACTTCCACCTCCCGGGACCCGGCCGTCTGGCCCATGTAGGCCATGGGCAGGGGCAGGTCGGCCCGATTTATCCGGACAGCCACCACTTCCGGGGCCGGCTGGGCCGCCTTGGTCGCCTGGCCGGCGCTGTCCGAGCCGCAGCCGGCCACGACCGCGGTAAGGAGGGTCAGACCGGCGAGGAGACAGGCCAAGCGGAGAAAGGGGTATGCGTACATAAAACCTCCGGGAGAATCGGCGGGCACGGGGGCGGCCGATTTTTCCTTGTGATAGCGCCGGGATGTTGGGCGGGGGTCTCCCCGCGGTGTCCGTCTGCTGCGCGATGCGCGCCTTCCGGTCATGGCCGGCAATCCCGGCAGCAGGCGAGGGCCTGAAAGAGCGTTACAGGTGTCCGTTTTTTTTGTGTTGCGGGCCCGTCATGGGGTGACGGCCTGGGCGAACAGGGTCCAGTTGGCCTTGGTCTGGCGGTCCATATCCACTTCTTCGACACTGCGGGCGAGCATCATGGCCGGCATGGCGATCAGTCCCAGGAAATGGATAAAGAGTTCCTCGGGCCGGATGTCGGTGCGGATTTCGCCGCGTTCCTGACCCTGGGCGATCAGCTCCACCAGTGCTTCCCGCGTGATCCGATGATGCTCCATCTTGAGCTTTTTGAGCCGCTTGTCCTCGAACCACAGGACGTCGGAGAGAAAGACCACCGGCAGGGCCCGGTAGCGTTCCACGAGTTTCATGACCGAGAGGTAGAGGTGGTGCAGGGCTTCCAAGGGCGCGTCGGACGAGGCCTTGGCCTTGCGGATGTTGGCCATGTGGATTTCGTTGTGTTCCTCGAGCACGGCCCGGAGGATGTCGGCCTTGTTTTTGTAATGGCGATACAGGGCCGCGGCCGAGATACCGACGGCCTCGGCCACCCGGCGCACGGTTACGGCGCCGAGCCCCTGCTCGACGACGATGGCCAGGGCTGCTTCGGCAATTTGTTCCCGGCGTAACGGGGAGTCCAATCGTTCCGTCATGGAAAGGCTAGTTAACGATTGTTCACGGCTTGTCAAGGGGGGACGGCAGGGTCTTTTCGAGGCGCCCAGGCCGGACACGGGCATTGCCCGTATCCGGCCTGGGCGCGGGGGTGCCTAAAACGTGTAGAGCATGCCGAGGGAGGCCATCCAGGCATCGGCGGCCCGGTGGGTGTTGGTATGGCCCCAGATGCTGGTCTTAAGGCCCTGGGGCGAGGCAAAGCCGGTTTGCAGATTGAGACTTAGGTTTTCGTAGACGGCATAGCTGTGGTCAAAACTGACGCCGAGCGCCCATTCGCCTTCGGCCAGGTTGCGGCCCATCAGCACGTAGTCGTCCACGCCGGCGCCGGTAGCGGCCAGACGCGCCTTGCGCAGGCCGGCCTGGCTGTTGCGGCCGGCGAGCATGGCCAGACTTACCCGACTTTTGAGGTCTTCGATGAAGCTTATTTCCTTGAGGCCGACGGCCATACCGACGGTGCCGATCGGATCGATCCCCATGGAGTTGTTGGAAAAGTCCTGATCGCAGTCGAACAGGAAGGAGGTGGCGGCGCCCCATTTGGGGGTGATGACCGGCAGGCGCTCGCTGCCGTTGGCAAGACTGGCATCCTCGCCGCTGGCCAGCCAGCCGTAGATGCCGGGGACGGCCCAGTCGAAGCCGGTGTAGGTGACGGCGGCGTCGAAGAAATACCCGTGGCGTCGGTTGCGGGAGCGGTCGCCGGAGCCGGCATCGCCGTAGATGGCGTCGAAATAGATATTCACGGGATCGAGGGCCGAGATGTTCGCGGCAACACCGGTCCACCACAGGGCGTTTTGGTTATAGCGGTAGCGGACGTTGGTCAGATAGCTGCCGCCGGCGCGCAATCCGGTGTCGAACAGGCCGTCCGGGTCGGTCGCCTTGCCGTAGACGCCGGCCAGTCCCCAGGGGGTGACCTCGAAGCCTTCGACGGTCACCGGCACGGCCAGCCGGTAGATGTCGAAATTGCCGTCCACCTGGGTGGTGGTGGCCTCGAAGGTCTGGTAGGCGGCGATCAGACGGGCGAAGGCCGCTTCCAGCGCCAGCTTGTCCTCGATCAGGGGCAGCTTCACGAACAGGGCGGCGCTCGACTGATCGCCGTCGTCGGCGGCCAGGACGATGCTGTCGTAAAACGCCTCGGAATGGGGTACGGAAACGGGCTGGTAGCCGGCCGTGATCTCGATATCCGTGTCCGGCCATTTGAATTGCAGGTAGGCCAGGTAGGGCTGGACGGCCGGCTGGGGATTGGCGGCGGTCAGCGTGCCGTGTCCCCAGGTATCGTCATCGACCCGCATCCCGAAGCGGAACTTCAGGTTTTCATTGGCGGCGAAGTCCATGTGCAGGCGAAACCGTTGCCAAATTTCGAACTTCTCTTCCGTTTGGGTCCCGGCGGCGTTCCAGCCGGTGAAATTGCGGTTGGCGAAAAAAAGGCCGAACACCCGGGCGTCGCCGGACATCCGGACTTCGGTGGCGGCCAGGGCCGGGCAGACCGTCACGGTCAGGAGGGCGAGGGCCAGAAGGAGGGATCGCTGTCGCATGAAAAGGCTCCTTGGGTCTTGACGGTTGTTTGGAGCGCCGCAGGAAAGGATTTCCCCCTTGGGGGAAGGCGGTTGCGCCGTATCACTAATTTATAGATTTTATGCTGTCTAGGCTTCTTTTATAAAAAGAACAGGCCGATCTGATAGATGGCTACCGCCACGAGAAAGCCCAGGCCGGTATTGGCCACCACGGCGAAGCCGGCCCATTTCCAGGAGGCTTCCCGGGCCATGGTGACCACCGTGACAAAGCAGGGGGCGTAGAGGATGGTAAAGGCGATAAGGGCCAGGGCGGACAGGGGCGAAAACGCCGGATCGGCGGCGATCTGCGCCGACAGGGAGCCGGCCTCCTCGGGGTCCACCTCGCCCAGGGCGTAGGCCGTACCAAGGGTCGAGACCACCACTTCCTTGGCCGCCACGCCGCCGATCAGGGCGATATTGACCCGCCAGTCGAAGCCGGCCAATTTGCTTATCCCCTCCAGGGCCACGCCAACGTGTCCGGCCACGGAATGCTTGAGGGCCGCCTCGGCCTGGCGGTTGGTGATGGCCTCGATTTTGGTCTGGGCATCCTCCTTCGAGAGCGTCCGGTCCGTCGTCACGGCGTTCCGTTCGGCCTCGAAGGCGGCTTCCCGTGCGGCCGGCAGGCCCGGGAAGGTCATGGCCGCCCACATCAGGATGGAGATAGCCAGGATCACCGTACCGGCCTTCTTGATGTACTGCCAGGCCCGTTCGCCGGTGTGGATGCACAGGCCCTGGAAGGTGGGCAGGCGGTAGGGCGGCAGTTCCATGATAAACGGGGTCGATTCGCCGGGGATGACCGTCTTGCGCCACAGCTTGGCCACGAGCAGGGCGGCGGCCCAGGAGGCGAGCGTGATGGCGAACATGGCCCGACCGGCGTTTCCCGGGAAGAAGGCGGCGATTAAAAGGAGAAAAACAGGGATCTTGGCGCCGCAAGCCATAAACGGCGCCGAAAGGATGGTGGCCAGCCGCTCCCGGGGGCTGCGGAGCGTTCGGGCGGCCATGACGCCGGGGACGGCGCAGCCGCCGGGAATGCCGCCGGCGATGATAAAGGGCATCACCGAACCGCCGTGCAGGCCGAAAGCCCGGAACACCCGGTCGAGCATGTAGGCCATGCGGGCCATGTAGCCCAGGTCCTCCAGGAAGGAGAGCTGGAAAAACATGATGATGATGAGCGGCACGAAGCCGATGACCCCGCCTACCCCGGCGATCACCCCCGAAACCAGAAGCGAGCGCAGCAGACCGTCGGGCAGGGCGCCGGCCAGCATGGACCCCAGCCAGTCGAAGCCGGCCTTGAGCCAGTCCATGGGAAATTTGCCCACGAAAAAGGTGACCTCAAACATGAGATAGAGCACGGCCAGCATGATGAGCGGTCCGAGGAAGGTCTGGGTGAGAATGCGGTCGGCCTTGTCGGACGTGGCGATGCGGTCGCGGCTGGCGTTCGATTTGAGGACGCCCTGTTTCATGAGGGAGGCGATGAACCCGTAGCGGTGGTCCGAAATGATGGCTTCGGGATAGGTGGCGAGGGTGTCCTGGACGTGCTTGGCCAGTTTGGCCGCCATGTCCTCCAGGGCGGCCGCGGTGGGACCGGTCTGGCGGCCGAGGGCGATGACATCCTCGTCGTCCTCCAGGTATTTGAGGGCCAGCCACCGGGCCGGGAAACGGTCCGTGAGGAAGCGGTCGGCCTCGATGCGCGCTTCCATGTCCGCCAGGGTCCGGTCGATATCCGCTCCGTAGGACAGGACCAGCGGCTTCCAGGCGCCGCGCCGCTCGGACGCGAAGGCGACGGCCTCGCGCACGAGCGCGTCCTTGCCTTCGCCCGCCCGGGCCACGGTTTCCACCACCGGCACGCCGAGGAGGGCGGACAGGCGCTTGGTATCGAGGACAAGCCCGCGTCGACGCACTTCGTCCATCATGTTCAGCGCCAGGATGATGGGCACGCCGAGTTCCAGGAATTGGACCGACAGGTAGAGGCTGCGTTCGAGCGTGCCTGCGTCCACCACGTCGATGACGCAGCTGGGCTTCTCGTCGACCAGGAAGGCCCGGGCGGCCAGTTCGTCGGCGCTGTAGGCGGTGAGCGAATACATGCCCGGCAGGTCGACCAGGCGAAATTCCCTGGAATCGGCCGTAAAATGGCCCTCGCGTTTCTCCACGGTGACGCCGGGATAGTTGCCTACGTGCTGTCGGGAGCCGGTCAAGGCGTTAAAGAGCGTCGTTTTGCCGCAATTGGGATTGCCGGCCAGGGCGAAGGTGACTGTCGACGCCATGCTAGTCCTCCGTCTCGACCAGAATATGGTCGGCTTCGCCGTTGCGCATGGTGAGCGTGAAGTCCCGCAGGCGCAGGGCCACGGGGTCGCGCAACGGCGCTCGCCCTACCACGGTGATTTCGGTGCCGGGAACAAGACCCAGATCGCGGATGCGGCGTCCCAGCTCGCCGGTGGCGGCAATGGAGCGGACGCGGGCTTTTTGGTGAACGCCAAGACGGCGCAGGCACAATTGGCGGGACATGAAAATTCCTCCCCTCTTCGGATGGTGCCAAAATTGGCGACGGATGCCTTCGGCGGCCAAAGGGCGGCGCCCTTTGGCAACCCGCCCCGCAAGGCGTTTCGGAGCGGATTGCCGTCGCGTTGGAATCGTTGGTAATGATTTTGATAATCGATGTCAATTAAACGGAGCGGAAAAGGGCAAAAAAGAACCGCCGGACCGAGCGAAGCCCGGTCCGGCGGTTGGGGGAGAGCAGGAGGGAAATCCCGTGTCTAGTACGCTTCCTCGTAATCCAGGTCTTTTTGGGTCACGGGGTGACGGAAGAGGTGCATCGTCCAGGCCTGATAGGCGATGACGAGCGGCACGAACACGATGGCCACGCCAAGCATGATGGCCAGCGTCAGGGGCGAGGAGGACGAGTTGGCGATGGTCAGGGACCAGGCCGGATTGAGGCTCGACGGCAAAAGCGCCGGGAAGATGCCGACCACGCCGAAAAGTGTCGTGCCACCGATCAGAACGGCCGAAGCCACCCAGGCGGCGAGCAGCCGGCCCCTGGCCCGGTAGTGTCCGGTCAACAGCAGTCCGGCCACAGGCACGAGCAGCAGGACGAACAGCACCGGATGGACCAGATAGTTGGCGAAGAGCTGGGTGGAGGTGAAGGAGAAGATGAGAAACAGCACGATGACCAGGGCCATCACGGGCCAGGTCTTGGCGGCCAGGCCGACGGCCCGGGCCCGCAGCGCGTCTTCGGACTTGAACGCCAGCCACAGGGCGCCGTGGTGGATGAAAAGCAGGACGAACAGCACGCCGCCGGCCAGGCCGTAGGGATTGAGCAGGGTGAGGAGATTCCCTTGAAAGATGCCGTCCTGGTCGAGGGGGAGGCCTTCGAAGATGTTGGCGAAGGCCACGCCGAAAAGCAGGGCGGGCAGAAAACTCCCCAGGAAGTTGCAGGTATCCCAGAGGGCGCGCCAACGGGGGCAGTCCACCTTGGAGCGGAATTCAAAGGTCACGCCCCGGATGATCAGCGCGAAAAGAATCAGCATAAGCGGGGTGTAGAGCCCCGAGAACATGACGGCGTAGGTCTTGGGAAAGGCGGCGAAGGTCACGCCGCCGGCGGTTAAGAGCCACACCTCGTTGCCGTCCCAAAACGGCCCCATGGCGTTGTACATGATGCGTTTTTCCGTTTCGTCCTTGGCGAAAAACGGCATGATGGTGCCGATGCCGAGATCGAAGCCGTCCAGGAGGAAATAGACCGCCCAGAGCACTCCCCACAGGATGAACCAGATCGTTCCGAGAGTCATGGCTATTCTCCTTTGGTCCCGCCGGCCGGGCCGGATGCGGGTCTGCGCGAAAGATTCCTATGCACGCTGCGGGCCTAGGCCGGATCCTTGCGGGCGTAGCGGGCCAGCAGGAAGATATCCAGCACTGCGAGCAGAATGTAGACGATGAAAAAGGCCGCCAGACTGATGGCCACTTGCGAGGTGGCCAGGGGGGAGACGGCGTCTTTCGTGCGCATGAGCCCGTAGACGATCCAGGGTTGTCTGCCCACTTCGGCCACGGCCCAGCCGGCCTGGAGGCCCAGGTAGGGCAGGGGGATGGCCCAGATGAGAAGGCGCAGCAACCAGCCGGGGGCGTTCTCCGGCTGCTTGCGGACCGCGTAGGCCATGATGCCGGCCAGGATCATGAGTGTTCCCAGGATGATCATGAGGCGGAAAGAAACGAAGGTCAGCCCGACAGGCGGCCGGTCTTCCTTGGGGAAGTCCTTCAGGCCCTTGACCGTGGCCGAGGGATCGTTGAAGGCCATGAGGCTCAGGACTGCCGGAATGCGGCCGATGGCCAGGCTGTTGCCCTCATTGGCCGCGTCCGGGATGGCCAGCAGGTACATGGGCGCGCTTTTTTCGGTTGTCCAGTGGGATTCCATGGCCGCCAGCTTGGCCGGCTGGAGTTCGGCCACGAAATTGCCCTGCCGGTGGCCGACCAGGGCCACGACCACGGAAAAGACCAGGGCGAAGGCGGCGCCGATGCGGAAGGACTTGCTGAAAAAGTCGACGTTTTGGCGTCGCAGCAGGTGCCAGGCCGCAATGCCCGCCACGAAGAAGCCGGCCAGGGCCAGGGCGCCGGTCACCACGTGCAGGAATTGGTTCCAGGCATACCCGTTGGTGATGACGTCAATGAAGCTCGACAGTTCGGCCCGGCCGTTGCGGATGACGTAGCCCACCGGGTGCTGCATGAAGCCGTTGGCCAGGATGATCCAGATGGCCGACAGGTTGGAGGCGAAAGCCACCAGCCAGATGGATGTCAGATGGAGCTTGGGCGAAAGTTTTTCCCAGCCGAAGACCCAGACGGCAATGAAGGTGGATTCCAGAAAAAAGGCGGCCGTGGCCTCGATGGCCAGAAGCGAGCCGAAAATGTCCCCCACGTAGGCCGAATAGCGCGACCAGTTGGTGCCGAACTGGAATTCCAGGGTGATGCCCGTCACCACGCCCAGGGCGAAGTTGATGAGAAAAAGGCGGCCCCAGAATTTGGCCATGCGTTTGTAGGTTTCGTCTTTCGTGCGCACATACTTGGTCTCCATGACGGCCACGATGATGGAGAGCCCTAGGGTGAGCGGCACGAAAATGAAATGGATGAACGTCGCAAAGGCGAACTGCAACCGTGAAAGCAATACTACTGTGTCCATACTCCGTCTCCTTTTCCTCCGTTTCGTCTATGCCGACGGCCCCGCGGGCCGTATTCCGGACTGATGGGCCTCTTCTTCGACCAATCCGGCCAGACTGATGCCGCCCAGTGTGGCGCGAAGTTCGTTTCTGGCCTTCTGCCAGACGCGGTGGACGGCGCACAGGGCGCTGCGTTCGCAGGATTCCGGGCGGTGCAGGCAGTCATTTAAAAAAATTTCCCCGTCGATGGATTCCACCACCCGAAGGAGCGAGAGGTCTTCCGGCGGCGTAGCCAGTTCGTAGCCGCCACGGGCGCCCTGCCGGATGGCGATCAGGCCGGCCCGGGCCAGGTTCTGCGCCACCTTGCCCAGAAACTGGGCCGGAATGTCCATGGCCTCGGCGACTTCCTTGCGGCCGATGATTTGGCGGTCGCGGTTCATGGCCAGATACAGGACGCACCGGATGGCGTATTCGCCGGCTCGAGTCAGACGCATGCTTGCCTCACATATCGGATTAATAGGACATGACTAGTCCAATATGCGGGCGGATCATTTTCGTCAATGCCTTTTTCCCCTTTCCTGCAACGGGAACTACCGGCGAAAGCAAGTGCTTCCCCTATAGCATTCCCGCAGGCAAAGGGAAATATTATTTCAGAAAGTTTCTTCTGAAAGCGTTTTTTTTCACTGCGAAGGGGCCGGGGACAGACCGCCCCCGGCCGCCGGAGGTTTTTTTGCCGCTTCCTTTCTCTTTTCCCTATTTCCCCAGCGCGTAGATATCGATGAGATAGCGGGCCGTACTGCCCCGGGGGGACAGGGCCGGCGGCAGGCGGTCGGCCCGAAACCAGGCCGCGTGTTCCAGTTCGGTGGTGTCCACGACGATTTCGCCGCTGACGTATTCGGCTTCGAAACCGGCCATGACCTGGCTGGGATAGGGCCAGGCCTGGCTGACCAGGTAGCGCGGCGCGGCCACGCGGATGCCGGTTTCCTCCATGACTTCGCGGAGCACGCATTCCTCCAGGGACTCCCCGAACTCCACATAGCCGGCCACCAGCCCGTATTGGCCGGGGGGCCAGTAGGGTTTGCGCACGAGCAGGAACTCGTCGCCGCGCCGCACCAGGACGATGATGGCCGGATGGACGTGGGGGAAATATTCCCGGCCGCAGGCCGGGCAGCGTACGCCGAAGGTGTTGGGTATGCCGGTCGGTCGGCCGCCGCAGGCCGGACAGATCCGGCTGCGTTCGCGCCAGTGGAGGATCTGCCTGCCCAGACCGGCCAGGGAAAGCAGGCGGTCGTCCAGTTGGGTGTGGCGGATGCCGGCGGCCAGGGGGATCAGGTTCTCGGGGATGAGGGCCTCGGCGGGCAGGCGTGCGGTGCGCAACGGCTTGCCGTCCAGGGTGCCGATAAAAACGGGCGGTACCTCCCAGACAGGCGGGACGGGCACCGGGCCGAAGGGCACCTCGGGCCGGCCGTCGGCGAGCCGGGTGGTCAACAGATCGTTGCCGCGCAACAGCAGCCAGAAACCGGGCGTGCCCGGGCGGTCGGCGTCGGGCGGACCGGGGACGTAGGCATCGCCGAAGATCGCACGGGTAAAGGGCAGACGGATGATTTCCGGGTAGGGCATGGGAACTCGATGGTTGCGGTTTCTTTTACTTGCGCCGGCATCCTTGTGCAACAGGCGCGGCCGAAAGGAAAGTCAAGACCTGCGGGGGCGTGGAGGCGGTTCCCGGCGGCCCAAGGGTGTTCTCGTGGGGAATCCTTTTATGGGCCGCCGCCCTGGTGGGCCCGGACGCGCGAAGTTCTCGGCCAGGTGCCGGTCGCGTGCGGCTCATGGCGTATAGGCCGGCAATTCTTTCGTGGGGCCGTCACCTGTCAGGATGAACACGTCCAGGCGCAACCCCACGGGCAACGGCGGTTTCCCGTCCAGGTCGATCAGGGTTTCCAGGATGCGGGTATCGTTTTTTTCGGCCGGGTCGTCGGTGTGGATGTTTTTCTTGCCGAGAATTTTTGCCACCCGGGTCACGGTGCCGGTGAATTTCCGGGAGCCGTAGGCCTCGGCCAGGCAATAGGCCTTCTGGCCCACGGCCACCTTGCCGATATCGCGTTCGTCCACGTCGGCCCGGACCCGCAGCCGGTCGATGTCGCCCACGGTCATTACCGGCGTGTCGAAGGCGATCGACACCATCTCTCCGGCCCGGCGGTGCTTGCGCAGGACAACGCCGTCGATGGGCGAGCGCAAGGATGCCTTGGCGGCCTGCCCCCGGGCCTCGGCCACCAGGGCCCGGGCTTCGGCCACGTCGGCCATGGCCCGTTTCACGTCCTCTTCCCGGGCCGGATCGTCCACCAGCCGGAAGTGTTCCCTGGAAGCGTTCAGGCGATCGGTCGCCACCTTGAATTCCCGTTCGGCCCGATCGGCTTCTTCCCGGGACAGCACTTCCCGGGCCAGGAGCTGCCGCCGGCGTTCGTGCTCCAGTCTGGCCTGATCGAGGACGGCCCGGGCCTCGTCCACCGCCGCCCTGGCCTCCCGGCGTTCCATGTCCCGGGCGCCGGCCAGCACCTTGGCCAGGGTCGCCTCGCGGCCGGCCAGGGTCTGCTCGGCCGCTTCGACCCGGGCGATCAGGTCCTCGGCGTCCAGCCGGGCCAGCACTTGCCCCCGGCGCACCCGGTCGCCTTCCTCGGCCAGCACTTCCCGAATCCGGCCGGCGATGGGGAAGCCCAGGCGCATTTCCTCGGAGATGGGTTCCACCCGCCCCGGGGCGGCTACCCAGGCGGCGGGCGTCCGTTTGCCGTCGGAAGGCTGTTCCCGGGGGGCGGGCACGGCTTTTGGGTGCGGCCGCGGGCTCAGTCCACGCATCCAGACGGCGCCGCCGATCACCAGCAGCGCCGCTACGGCCAGGCTCGCCAGACGGAGCTTCACGAAACCATCCCCCCGGTTGTTGCGATTGTGCCGTCTTCGATGCGGATCACCCGGTCGGCGAATGCGGCGATCCGGGCGTCGTGGCTGACGATAACCACGGTCCGGCCGCGCGTCACGGCCAGATCGCGCAGCAGGGCGATGACCGCGCGGCCGGTTTCCGAATCCAGGGCCGCCGTGGGTTCGTCGGCGAGCAGGATTTCCGGCTCGGCCACCAGGGCCCGGGCGATGGCCACCCGCTGTTTCTGGCCGCCGCTTAAATCCCTGGGCAAAACGTTCGCTTTTTCGGCCAGTCCGACGGCGGCCAGGGCCGCCATGGAGCGCTTTTGGGCCGCCGTTCCGGCCATCCCGCGCAGATCGAGGGAGACCCGGACGTTTTCCTCGGCGTAAAGCGTCGGGAACAGGTTGTAGGCCTGAAAGATGAAGCCGATGTGGGCCATGCGGATGCGGGCCCGCTCCGGCTCGGCCAGTCCGGTCGTCTCCCGGCCCATGACCCTGACGCTGCCCGACGTCGGGGCCAGGATGCAGCCGAGAATGGAGAGCAGTGTGGTCTTGCCGCTGCCTGAGGGCCCCATGAGCAGCACCACTTCGCCGGCCCGGGCCACCATGTCCACGCCGCGAAGGGCGGCAACGGCCACCGTGCCCAGGGTGAAGGTCTTGGTCACCCCCGTGGCGGCCAGCAGAATCCCGCCCGTCGCCATCCTAGACTCCCCGGAAGACCATGGCCGGATCGATGCGGGTGACCTTGCGGATGGACACGAGCCCCGCCGCCACGCACATGAGCACGGTCAGGAAAAAGAGGCCCCCGGCCAGGAACCAGGGCAGCACGATGGAGGCGCCGCCGTGCGCGGCCAGGGCGACCAGGACGAAGCTGATGCCGATACCGAAAACATAGCCGACCAGGGCGGCGGCCACGGCCTGGGCGACGATGATGCGGTGGATGTAGCTGCTCGGGGCGCCCATGGCGCGCAGGGTGCCGAATTCCGGCAGATGGTCCATGGTGGTGGCGTAGAGGGTCTGGGCCACCACCACCCCGCCGACCACCAGCCCGAGACAGGCCGCGATCAGAAGCGCCATGCCGGCCCCGGTGGTGAACATCCAGTAGTATTGGGTTTTTTGGGAGAATTCCTGCCTGGTGAACACGTCCACATCGGGTACGGACGACCGGATGGCGTCGCGCAGGGCCTTCGGGTCCACGCCGGCCGCCGGCTGCACCAGCACGTAGGTGCACTGATCCTTGCGCATGGGGGTGTACTTGAGCGCGTTTTCAAAGGACGTGAACACAAAGGGCGAGGTGGTAAACGACCGTATGCCCCGGGTTATGACCAGCACTCTGGCCCGGCGGTCGCCGATTTCGGCGTTGCGCGCGGCGGGGGTGAGGCCGAGCTTGTCCAGGTAGAGGGCGTCCACGGCCACGGTATCCGGCAGGCGCAAGGCGTCCAGGCTGCCGGACGCCAGATCCCAGGGCCGACCCAGGCCCGAACCGATGTCGAAGCCCACCAGTTCCACGGATTCCATGCCGCCGGCCGGTTTTTTCCAGTTGGCGAAACGCACGATGAGGCGCTTGGCCCGGGCGACGCCCGGTACGCCCAAAATCTGATGGAATTTGTAATCGGGCAGCGGATGGGCGACATCGAAATTGCGCACGCCGCGCGAGGCCACCCAGAGGGCGGCGTCGGTGTTGTCGATGACGCAGGAGGTGGCTTGCGTAAAGCCGACGAACAGGCCGCCCTGGACGGCGATGAGCACCACGGCGAAGACGACGCCGGTCAGGGTCACGGCGAGGCGCACGCGGTCGTGCAGGAGGTTGCGCATGGCAATGAGGATGGTCATGGTCCGCTCTCGGCCGGCTGGTGCCCGGCTCCCAGACCTGTGCCGCTACGCCATCCGGGCCCGCCGGTAAAGGGAATAGGGAAGGGAGAAGGGAAGATACGCCCCCGCCGGCCGGGGCTGGCCGGCCTGGTGTCCCCGCCCCCTCGAGAGGGGGAAACAAAAACGGCGCCGTGTGCGCGACGCCGTTTCTGCCACCAAACATGGACGCGAGAGCCAAGGAACCGGAAAAAAGGCGGGGGTTCTCGGCCGGCCGGGTGGAGGTTGCAACCCTGCCGGCCGCAAGCCCTGAACGCTACGGTCGGAAAGAATATTACAAGAGGCGTGCCATTTGTCATAATTTATTGAAATAATACGATATATATTGATTTTTCCGGAGAGTCTTCCTGAGTAAGGAACATTTTTGTAGGAAAAAAAGACAAAAAAGGAGGGGGAAACGGCCTCGGAACGGCTGGGGCCGCTTGACGCCGCGGGCGCCCTCCTGGCATCGGGGAAAACATCGGGCCGGATCGGGAGCCGCGAGGAGGAATATGCGCAACGCCATGGCCGATGCCGAAGCTGTCTTCCGGGCCGGTCTGGCCAGGGTCGATCCCCTGGGCATGATGGAACGGGTGCTCGACCTGACCGGCGATATCTTGCGCGTCACCACCGAAACGGAAACCCATGCCTATGACCTGTCGCGCTACCGGCGGATCATCGTCCTGGGGGCGGGCAAGGCCTCGGCCCGCATGGCCCTCGGACTGGAACGCCTGCTCGGGGACCGGCTGTGGGGCGGGAGCATTGCGGTCAAGGAAGGCTATACCGAACCACTCTCCCGGCTGACGCTCCTTCCGGCCGGGCACCCGGTGCCCGACGCACGCAGCCTGCGGGCCGCCCGGGCCGTGCTCGATCTGGCCGCCGCGGCCGGACCGGACGATCTGGTCATCGTGCTCCTTTCCGGCGGCGGTTCGGCTCTTTTGGCCGCGCCGCTTTTGGCGCCGGGCCACACGCTGACCCTGGCCGACAAGCAGGCGGTGACACGGGCCCTGCTCGCCAGCGGCGCCGACATTCACGACGTCAACCGCGTGCGCAAAAAACTCTCGGCCATCAAGGGCGGTCGACTGGCCCGGGCCATTGCCCCGGCCCACTGTCTGTCGCTGGTCCTTTCCGACGTGGTCGGGGACGACTTGGCCAGCATCGCCAGCGGTCCCACCGTGCCGGATGGAACGCTTCCGGCGACGGCGTTGGCCATTCTGGACCGCTATGGGCTTTCCGGCCGGATTCCGGCCGCTGCCGAAGCACTGTTGCGGGACGTGGCCCAAGGGCGGGCGCCGGATACGCTCAAGCCCGGCGATCCGGCCTTCGACACCTGCCGGACCGTGCTGGTGGGCACCAATTTCCAGGCCCTGTTGGCTGCCCGGGACAAAGCGCGCGCGCTTGGCTACAGCACGTTGGTCCTGACTTCCCGACTCACCGGCGAGGCCAGGGAAGTGGCCCGTCTTTTTTCCGCCTTGGCCCGGGATATGGCCCGGCATGGCCTGCCCGTGCCGCTGCCGGGTTGCGTCATCGCCGGAGGCGAGACCACCGTGACCTTGCGGGGGACGGGCAAGGGCGGGCGCAATCAGGAGTTGGCCCTGGCCTTTCTGGAGGATTTGTCCCGGAGCGGCCGGGAGGTCGGGGAAGCGGTGTTGCTGGCCGCGGCCACCGACGGCGGCGACGGGCCGACCGATGCCGCCGGAGCCTTCGCCTCCCGGGCCATCCTGGAGAAGGGATGGGAACGGGGACTCTATCCTGCTCAATTCCTTGCCCAAAACGACGCCTACCACTATTTTCAAGCCGTGGATCGGTTGTGCATCACCGGCCCGACCAATACGAATGTTTGCGATATCACCGTGCTGGTGTCGCCGTAGTCGGAAAGGAGACCACTGCCCAAGGCGTCGCAGGAGGCGCCTTGGGCGGCCAAAGGGTGCGCGTCCTTTGGAACCCCGAGAGGATTTGAGGCGGTTGTCATTGCAGGCTTGAGGCAAACGAAGGCTTCCAGGGAATGGTGCAGCGGTCTTAAAAGGGGACGTCATGGACCCGTATGTCAAAGTCTTCAGTGTGATTTTTTTGGTGAGTCTGTTTATTCCGGCGGTGCTCTATCTGCTGCGGCGGTTCTTTTTCCGTTGCGGCAGGCAGGTGCGGCACATCTCCGGCACGACCTTTTCCCTGTTCGCCTCCCTGTACGCCTTTTTTTTGGGTTTTTGCGTGGCGACCCTGTGGAACGATTTCGGGGTTGCCAAAACCGTGGTGACCGAGGAAGCCAATGCCCTGCACGGGGCCAGCTGTTTTTCCAGGGAGTTCAACGATTCCGGTGGATTCAGGAAGGCCCTGGCTCTTTACGCCCAAAGTGTCATCGACGAGGAATGGCCGGAAATGGACCGGAATCTGGCCATGCACGCGCACACCGGCCAGTTGGCCAAGCAGCTTTGGGACGCCTTCCGGGCGCTGCGGCCCACCAATCCGGCAGACAACGTCCTTTATGCCAGCCTGGGAAATGTGTTGCTCGAGGCGTCGCGGCAACGCAACGCCCGGGCGCTCCTGCTAAATGGCAACATCTACCCGCCGGTTTGGGTCATTATTGTTTTCGGTTTCTTTGGGAGCTGTGTGGCCCTGTTCTGCGCCAATCCCGACCAGGAAGGCGGGCAGTTGCTGATGGAATTCGTGGTCGTTTTTACGGTGCTGTCGTGCATCTACTTCATTTATGACATCAGTTCGCCCTTTTCCGGAACGCTCAATGTCCCGCCCGATGCGTTTCAAAACATTCTTGATCGTATGCGCGAGGCCGCTCCTTTCGTAACGGAGGTGATGCCCGGCAGTTGATGGGGCAGGCCAGCGCCTTCCCTGGACGGGAACCATCCAGGGAAGGCTGCGTCGTAACAAATGATTTTTTCGGGAACGGGCCGCTAGCGCAGGACTTTCTTGACCACGGCCAGCAGCTGATCCGGCGTGAAGGGTTTGACGATCCAGCCCGTGGCTCCGGCGCTTTTCCCCTCGGTTTTTTTGGCGGCCTGGGATTCGGTGGTCAGCATGATGACGGGGATAAACTTGTAGGAGGCCTGGCTCCGGATGCCCTTGATAAGGCCGATGCCATCGAGATTGGGCATGTTGAGGTCGGTGATGACCATGTCCACCGTTCCCGAGAGCTTGGACAGGGCATCCTTGCCGTCCACGGCCTCGATGACGTCGTATCCTTCCTTTTTCAGCGTGAACGACACCATCTGGCGCACGCTGGCCGAATCGTCCACGGTCATGATTCGTTTAGCCATCCCGTTCCTCGTCGGAGAAAAAGGTTTTGAGGCGAGGCGTCTGGTCGAAGCCGGAAATCCGGGCGGCCTCGCTGACCGCCGGGGAAAGCGGCCCCGAGCGCAAAAGGTGCGCGCCGCGTTTGGCCAAGGTCTGTTCCGTGGCCAGAAGCAACTGCAAGAAGGTGATGTCGACGCCCTCGACCCCGGAGAGGTCCAGGGCCAGTTCCTTTGCCGTTTCGGTAGCCGGGAGCAGAGCGTCGCGCAGGGCCGCCGCGTGTTCCACCGTGCATTTGCCGGTGATGGTCAGGAGCAGACGGTTGTCTTGCTCGGTCTGATCCACGTTCATGGGTTCGGGCTCCTTGGCCGGGTTTGATTACTGCGGAAGTGTACGAGAGGCTTTCTCGACCTGCAAGCGGGAGTCTTCCCTGTTTCGGACGAACCGGATGAGTTGGGGGATGTCCAGGATCAGGGAAATGCTGCCGTCGCCGTTTATCGTCGTGCCGGAGATCCATTTGAGGCTCCGGTAGCAGTCGTCGAGGCTCTTGATGACGGCCTGCTGCCGTCCCACCACCTTGTCCACGCTAAACCCCACCATCTCGCCTTCCACCTCGGTGACGACCACCCGTTCGTAGGTGGGGTGAGGGCCGGGGGCGCCGAAAAGACGGCGCAGGCTGACCAGCGGGATAAGTTCGCCCATACGTTCGATGTTTTCCACCACGCGCGGTTCCCCGGTGATGAACCGTTCCTGGAATCCGCGCAGGTTGACCAGGGGCACGATGAAGGATTCCCCGCCGACCACCACGCAGAAGCCATCGATAATGGCCAGGGTGAGCGGCAGGCGGATGGTGACGGTGGTGCCCTTGGAGGCCGCGCTTTCCACTTCCACCAGGCCGCGCAGGGCCTCGATGTTGCGTTTGACCACATCCATGCCCACACCCCGGCCGGAAATGTCCGAGACCGTGGCGGCGGTGGAAAATCCCGGGGCGAAGATCAGGCCGAACAAGTCTTTTTCGCTGACCTCCGTTTCCGGGGAAAGAAGCCCCTGATCGATGGCCTTGCGGCGCACGGCGGCGGTGTCGATTCCCCGACCGTCGTCGGCGATGCTGATGAGCACGTTGCCGCCCGAATGGCTGGCCGAGAGGGTGATGCGGCCCCGGGGCGATTTGCCGGCCGCCTCCCGGACGTTCGGGGCCTCGATGCCGTGATCGAGGCAGTTGCGCAGCAGGTGGATCAGCGGGTCCTTCAAGCGGTCGATGACCGTTTTGTCGAGTTCGGTGTCTCCGCCCAGGGCCTCGAAGTCCACTTCCTTGCCCAAGGTTGCCGACAGATCGCGCACCAGTCGCGTGAACTGGCTGAAGACCGTGCCGATGGGCAACATCCGCAGCCCCAGGGCCACGTCGCGCATGGCGTCGGTCAAGCGTTCCAGGTCCTCGTCCACGGCGGCGGCGGCTTCGATGTCGTGGGCCCTGACCGCCTGGCGCAGCCTGGATTGGAGGATGACCAGTTCGCCGGCCATGTTGACCACGGAATCGAGCCTGGCGGCATCCACCCGGAGCGTGGCGGCCGCCTGGACCTGCCCCCGCTGCCCGGAGCCGGCGCTGAGTCTGGCCACCCTGGCCTGAACCTTGGCCTTGGCTGTCGAGATATCACCCAGCTTGTGGGTAAGGGCCTGGCGCAGGGCTTCCAGCACGGTGGGGGGATCGGCCCGGTCGAGGCCGATCAGGGCCTCCAGCAGATCGGACAGGTCATCGCCGCGCAGTTGCCCTTCATGGATGCGCTCCATGCAGATGTCCGAGTCGCCCTCGACGAAGATGAACACGTCGCGCAGGCTGTTGGAGGCACAGGGGGTGCGCACGAGCATGTCGAAAACGCCGTAGGCCGCTTCGGGGTCGAATTCCGGGTCGTCCAGGTCCGGCAAGGCGTCCCCCTGGTACAGGCAGCGGACCAGGCCCATGGTATCGAGCTCGGCCAGGAGCCGGATGGGGTCGTTGCCCGTGGCCAGAATACCCGGGGCGGGCACGAAGCGGAGCCAGTAGATGCCAGGCGGGCCGGGTCGGGCTTCGCAGGCCAGGACGCCCTCTTCCGTGATGGTGGAGCTGGCGGAGGACGGGACGACCTTCCGTGTCGGCGGCGGTGTCGCATCGTCGGGGAGGAAGGGGGCAAATTCGGCCAACAGGGCGTCCGAGGTGGCCCGGGTTTCGTCCCCGACCATATCCTGGGGAATGTCGATCAGGGCCAGGATATGGTCCCGGGCCGACAGGACGAGGCTGAGAAGCGGCTTGCTTATCGGAAGCTGGCCGGAACGCACCCGATCGAGGACGGTTTCCACGGCATGGGTGAACCGGGAAATCTCGTCGAAGCCGAACATGGCTCCGCCGCCCTTGATGGTATGCATTGCCCGGAAGCAGGCATCCAGCTGCTCCTCGTCCTCGGGGTTTTTGTCCAGTTCCAGCAGGCCTCGTTCCAATTCTCCGAGCAGCTCTTTCGCTTCCTCGATGTAGGTAAAAGTGGCTGCATCCGCCTCAGTCATGATGCCCCTCCGCCCTAGAACCGTTCGAAGTGTGCGTCATCCGGCGTGGAATCGTCCAGGTCCAAGGAAATGGAATCCTCCTTTTTCGGGCGAGCGGGCAAGGACTTCGCCGGTGGGCGCCGTTGGCCGGCGGCGCTTTTGCGAGCTGCGGGCGCGATGGCCTTGGTGGGCCGAATCACGGCGTCCAGGTGGAAAAAGCCCACGCTGGCCTGCAGCTGTTCAGCTTGGGCCGAGAGTTCTTCGGAGGTAGAGGCCAGTTCCTCGGCGGCCGAGGCGTTTTGCTGGATGACCTGATCGAGCTGTTGCAGGGCCTTGTTGACCTGTTTGGCGCCGGTGGCCTGCTCCTGGCTGGCGGCGTTGATTTCCTGGACGAGGTCGGCCGTCTTCTGGATGTCGGGCACGAGCTTGCCCAAAAGGTCGCCGGCTCGCGCGGCCACGCTGGTGGAGCTGCGGGACAGTTCGGTGATTTCGGAGGCGGCGGACTGGCTGCGTTCGGCCAGCTTTCTGACCTCGGAGGCTACCACGGCGAAGCCTCGGCCGTGTTCGCCGGCTCGGGCCGCTTCCACGGCGGCATTCAAGGCGAGGAGGTCGGTCTGGCGGGCGATTTCCTCGATGATGGAGATTTTGCCGGCGATTTCCTTCATGGCCGTCACGGCCTGGGTCACGGCCTGTCCGGATTCCCGGGCATCCCCGGCGGCCTTGACGGCGATGGATTCGGTCTGGCTGGCGTTATCGGCGTTTTGGCTGATGCTCGAAGTCATTTCTTCCATGGCCGAGGAGGATTCCTCTACGGCCGAGGCCTGTTCGGTGGCGCCCTGGGACAGGGATTGGGCCGAGGCGCTCATCTCTTCACTGCCCGAGGCCACGTTTTCCGCGCCGGACTGGACTTCGCCCACCACCTCGCGCAAGCGGTCGACCATCTCGGCGATGCTGAGCAACAGCACATCCTTGTCCGAGCGGGTCGTCACACTGACGGTCAGATCCCCCTCGGCCAGGCGGCCGGCGATGTCCGCGGCGTTGCGTTCGGCATCGATCATGCGCTGCATGGCGGCAAGCAGCTTGCCGATTTCATCGGCGCCCGAAACCGTGATTTCGACGCTGAGATCGCCGTGGGACATGGCTTCGGCCACGGCAATGGCTTTGCTTACGCCGACGATGATGGCCCGGGTGATGATGATGGCGAAAATGACGCCCAGGATGATCGCCGCCAGGGCTACGCCGATATTGACCAGGTTGGCCGTGCGGGCCTCGCTGGCCATGCTGCTGCGCTGGACGTCCACGGCCTCCTTGGCCACAGTGCCAGCTTTTTCGGCTGTGGTGCTCATTGCCGTGGTCAGGGCGGCCATGCCGTCGGTGGCTTGGACAAAGCCGTCCAGGCGGTTTTTGTAGGTTTCGGCCCGGGCCACGATGTCGGACAAGAGGACGCGTTCCTCGGCCGTGGCCACGACGGGCTGGAGATCGCGGCCGGCGCTGATGACACCTTCCAGGATGCCCTTGGCGGCGTCCATGCGGTTCTTGTCACCCTTCCAGAGGTAGTAGAGCACCTCGATCCGGGAACGGAGGAACTGTTGCACCAGAACTTCGACCTTGTGCTGCACGGAGGCGGCTTTGATCAAGGCCTCGCCACCCTGGCCGGAAACCTTGGCCATGACTTCCGATTCGTTCTTTGCCAGATCCTCGGCGGATTTTTGCAGGGCCGTTGCCGCCTCCACCACGGCCTTGAGGTTGGCGTCCCGGGCTTTTTCGCTTTCCAGCCGGTGGGTCAGGCCGGCTTCATAGGAAGTCACAGCTGCAATGATAGCGTCCATGCGTTCCCGGTTGCGGGGATCGGTCAAGCTGGGTTTGAGGGCCTGGGCGTTTTCCCGAGCCCCGACCAGCTGCTTGTGCAAGGCTTCCAGGCGGCCGGAATCGTTGGTGGCTATATAGTTGAGCATGTTCATGCGGGCGTTGGTGATGGTGTCGCTGATGGCATTGACGGCATCCATTTTGGAGGAACGGGACATCATTCCGCCAAGGCCCATATAGCCTACGATGGCTACAGCAACGGTGAAGACGATGAGCAGGGCGAATCCCGAGCCGAGCTTGAAGGCGATGCCGCGATTTGCCAACATGTCTTTTCCCCTTGTGTTCGTCGCGCCTAGTGGAGCAGATTTTCGTCGTCGGCGTCTTCGTTTTTCCCCGTGACGGCCGGCTGGCCTTCTCCCATCATCTGGGCCAGATCCAGGATTTCATCGCTGGAGAAAACCTTGTCCACGTCGAGGACCAGCAGAAAGCGGTTGCCGTGCTTGCCGATGCCCCGGATGAAGTCGGCCCGGACCGCGGCTCCCATGCGGGGCGGCGGATCGATGCGGTCGGTCTCCAGTTCCAGCACTTCCTTGACCGAGTCGGCCAGGGCCCCCATGACGGAAATTTCTTCGTCCCGTTTGATCTCCACGATGACGATGCGGGTGTTTAACGTGCGTTCCACCCGGCCAAGGCCGAATTTCATCTTGAGATCGATGACCGGAACGGCCGATCCCCGGACATTGACCACTCCCCGCATGAATTCCGGGGTCTGGGGAATGCGGGTAATATCCGTGAAATCAAGGATTTCCCTGACGGAAAAGATGTCGATGGCAAAAAGCTCTTCCCCAAGGGTCATGGTGAGAAAGCGCTGGCTACCGCTTTGGGTTTCGTTATCCATGCAAAATCCCCCTGCTTGGCAATAGCATCGTTTGCGGGTCATCGGGAGTCAAAGTCTTGAGTATTGTTATTCGGCATCTGCAGGGAAAACAATAGAAAAATTTTTGGTCAGGCAGCATTTGGGAAAATTTTCGTTGAAATCGTTGCTCCCGGCGGGTGAAGGAATTTGCGACCGTCGAGGCGGCGGTCGCTTTCGACTTTGGCGTGGCCGGTGCCGACCGGAGAGGAAGTCGCGTCGGTCGGAAAACGGGCGGACGGTGGCGGAAAACACCCGTGAGCATTTTTGTCAAAAGACTCCACTTTCGAGGCGGTTCGGCCTAGAAGAGAAAAAACGTTGGAGAATGCCATGCCCCAAAAACGCGTGACGGCTGCCGCCGTGGGTAAAATCCTGGAAGAACGGCGCGATGCGGCTCGCGATGCGGCGCTTAAGGAAATACGGGCGTTGCGGGCCGATTTGGTCACGTTGGAGGCCGTTCTGACCGGGCGGCGCAGGAAAAACGATTTTTCCCTGTTCGATGTGATCCACGGCGCCCAGGAGATTTTCCGCCAGGCGGCGGCCGTTTTTGACGCCGATACGTTGCTCGCGGAATGCGCCCGGGAAATCGAGGCGGTCAAGGCTTTGGAATTTCTTGAAAAACATGGAGCGACCGAGCTGGTCAAACCCTCCGGCTGGCATTGGATCTCGCCCAAGGGCGAAATGCACTGCCTGGGCAAGGCCGACGAGCCGGAAGGGGCCGCAGCCAGGCTGGCCGGGTTGCTCCAGGGCGGTCGGCGTCCCCGGCGGCGGGACAAGGCGCCGGTTGGCGAAGGCCTTGATTCGGGCGCGGCGGCGACAGACAGCGATGCGGCCGGAGAGACCCCCGAGGGGGCCGGACAGTGAGGGCCGGCGGCATGGCCGGACTGCGGCTGCTCCCCGTGGCGCTTGTTCTTGGGCTGCTGCTCGGCCTGTGCGGCGGCTGCGGCGAGGATGCCCCGCCCGATCAGAAGACGGCGGACGCCGTCAAGGGCAAGACCCCGGTGGTGCGGCCTGACGTTACGGGGCGGGGTGAGGGCGGCTCCGCCGTTCTGGCTCCCGATTATCGTCGCGGCCTGACTCCCGAGCTGGCCGAGGGCGAGGAGACGGCGCAGAGGCTGCCGCCCCGATCGCCCCGGTCTCCCCAGTCACCCCAGTCACCCCAGTCACCGAAGACGGCGGCCGCCGTTGCCGTGGCCGCTCCTGTCCCTCCGGCTGCCACGACCGTTTCCCCCACGGGATTCCCGGTGGCCGGTTGCCGGCAACTGGTGTTGGTGGTGGCGCCGGATTTCAATTCCGTGCGCGGGATCTTGCGGCGTTTTTCGCGGGAGGGGGCGGATGGGCCCTGGAGCGAGAACGGGGAGCGGGTCGAGTGCGTTCTCGGCCGGGCCGGGCTTGGCGCGGGGAGGGGACTTCTTCCCCTCATGGCCGGACCGCTCAAGCGACAGGGGGATCACCGCACGCCGGCCGGACTTTTCTCCCTGCCCGAGGTTTTCGGCTATGCCACGGCAGAGGCGGCCGCCAAGGCGGGCGTGCGTCTGCCGTATCAGGCGGTGACCGACCGTTCGGCCTGCCTGACCGATCCGACGTCGCCACGTTTCGGCCGGATCGTCGGGCCAGGGGAACGCTCCGCTGCGGAGAAGGGGCGCCAGGAGCGCATGAAACGCGACGACGGCGCCAACCTGTGGGGCGTGGTCATCGGCCACAATCGGGAAAATCCCGATCCCGAAGCCGGGACGTGTTTGTTCGTCAACGTACGGGCGGCCGGCGGTCCGCCGACCGGCGGCAGCATCGGCCTGCCCGAAGCCCAGGTCATGGCCCTGGCCGCTTGGCTTGATCCGGCGGCCGGGCCGCTCTTGGCCGTGCTGCCGGAAAAACAGTACCAGCAGGTGAAAAGGACCTGGGGGCTGCCCTGAATCAGCTCCGGTGCAGTCTCAGGATGCGGGCGATGACGTTGGATGTGGAAAGTCCCGGCAGCAGCGGCAGACTGACGACTTGGCCGCCCCGGGCCGTCACTCCCTCGCCGCCGACGATGGCCTCAACGGGCCAGTCGCCGCCCTTGACCAGGATGTCGGGTGCCAAGGCGGTAATGAGGTCGAGGGGCGTGTCCGCGGCAAAGGAAGTCACGTAATCCACGCAGGCCAGTCCGGCCAGGACATAGGCCCGTTCGGCCAGCGGCGTCACCGGCCGGCACGGTCCCTTAAGCCGCGCCACCGAGGCGTCGGCATTGACGCCGACGACGAGCAGGTCGCCCAGGGCCTTGGCTCGGGTAAGCAGATCCACGTGCCCGGCGTGGAGCAGGTCGAAGCAGCCGTTGGTGAAGACCACGATCCGTCCGGTCCGGGCCTGGGAGATGGCGGCGAGCAGGGCGGGCTGCTCGTATATTTTCGGGTGGTCAAGCATGGCCTGGACGGTGGCTAAAGGCCGGACACGTCGGACTGGCTGGCGGGAGGAAGGCGTTTTCCCGGTGACGGAAAAAACGTCGTTTTTCCCCTGACGGTGCGGACGGCTGCGGTCGTGTGACATGCCTGCATGGGGATGTCCTCCCGGCTGTTTTGTATGTCCGGTGCGGCGGCTTGGCAACCGGGGCCCGACGAAAGGGGGCGCCGTCTTGACAGGGTTCGGGAAAACAGGAACGTTGCTGCCGTGGAGCCGCTTGGTCACCGGAGAGAGGGTGGCCGGACATCGTCATTGGAGCAAGCGGGCGGTCCCGGCCGAATCAAGGGTCGCGGATTTCGCCCCGGGGGCAGGATGCAGTCGGGCTATTGCTTGCGACTTCAGAACCGGCTTACGGAACTCGATCATCTCGCCCAGACCGTGGAGGCTTTCGGCGAGACGCACGGGCTGTCCCCAAAGCTGGTCTATCAGATCGGTTTGGTTCTCGACGAACTGTTCACCAACATTGTTTCCTATGGTTACCAGGACGGGGGCGAACACGACATCACGCTGCATATGGCCCTTTTACGGGGGCGTCTGCGCTTCATGCTGTTTGATGATGCCGCGCCGTTCGACCCCTTGTCGGCCAAGTCTCCGGACTTGGTGTCGCCCGTGGACGCCCGGCGGATCGGGGGACTGGGCATCCATTTCGTGCGGAGCATGATGGACCGTGTGGCGTATGAACGGGTGGGGAACAGGAATACATTGATTTTGGAAAAGGATATCGATTAACCGCGAAAGGGGGGAGCATGCAACTTGTGGAACAGGAGCACGACGGGGTGACCGTGCTGGAACTGGGCGGTCGGCTGGACAGCAATACCTCGAAGGTGCTGGAAGACAAGATCATGGAGATCCTGGGCCAGGATAAGAAGAAACTCCTCATTGATTTCAAAGAAGTGGATTACATCAACTCCACAGGACTGCGCGTTTTGCTTTTGGCTTTGCAGCAGCTGAAAAAAAATCAGGGCAAATTGATATTGAGCACCATCAAGGACTATATGAAGGAAGTCTTCGAAATTTCCGGCTACACCGAAATTTTTCCCATTTATGCCACGCAGGAGGAGGCCCTGTCCCATTTTGCCTGATCGGCCGCCTTGCAAAAGGTCGGGGGGATGCGTGCCGGAAGGCGCCGCCAGGGGGGCAGGGGCGGCAAGCCTGGAGGTTGCGCCCCATTGCGGCCTTGCCGCAATGCCGGGTCACTCCGGCAAGGGGGCCGCTGGATGTTGGTCCGCATAACGCCGATGCCTGGGAGCGCGTTTTTTGGGTAGCCCTATTTCGCCTTGGCGGAGTCTTCGGGCAGAAGACCCAATATTTGTAATTTTTCCAGCAACTCAGCGCGATTGGGCGGCTTGATCACGTAGGCGGACACCTGGCCGTCGAACAAGGCCGTCATGGTGTTGGCCTCGTCGTCCATGGAAGTGACCATGATGGCCCGGGCCCAACGCTCGGGGGGAAGGCCGGCCGCCTGTTCGGCCGCGCGAATGCGGGCGAGCGTTTCATGTCCGTCCATCAGGGGCATGATGATGTCCAGGAAGATCGCGTCGAAGGGGAGACCGTCCGCCAGGGATTGCCTGACGGCTGCCACGGCCTCCGATCCCGAGGCGCACTGGGCGCATTCGGCCACACCGGTAAGATGCGTGGCCAGGATATAGCGGCTGGCCGGGTCGTCATCCACAACAAGAACCCGCATGGCGCCTCCCGAACTGTTCCCCTTTCCCTAATGCCGGCAGGAAGGATTTTCAAGAGGAAACCCCCGGTCTGGGCCCATCGGTTTCCCGCCGGGAAGCAGGCCACTTTGTCGTGCCTTCTTGCCAACGGGCGCTGGCGGGGTAGGTTGGGCCAGCTCGCTCTCCGGTCGGAACGTGGCCGGCTGGCCTGACGGACAGGAGGAATGCCCATGCAATTGCTTGAAGTGGATGCGTCCCGATGCACGCGGGATGGTCTGTGCGTGGCCGTGTGCCCGTGCCGGGTGCTGGAATCGGATGCGGACGGCCGACCGGTCGCCGCCGTTCCTGAACTCTGCAACGACTGCGGCCATTGCCTGGCCGTGTGCCCGCATGGCGCCCTGACCCATGCCCGACTTGCGACCGGAGGCATTTCGGCCAACGTTCGGACGTTTCCGGCTGCGGAGACGGTGGACGGCCTGTTGCGCGGCCGGCGGTCGATCCGGGCGTACGTCGACCGGCCCGTGTCCCGGGAGCTGCTCGACGAAGTGCTCGATGTGTCCCGTTACGCGCCAACGGCCTCCAATGCCCAGGAAATTCGCTGGATCGCCACCACCGACCCGGACAAGGTTCGGGAATTGGCCGGGCTTACCGCCGACTGGTTCGCGGCTCGGGAGGTGCGTCCCGTCTGGAGACGCTATCTGGATCTGTGGGACAAGGGCTATGACGCCTTCCTGCGGGGGGCTCCGGCCCTGGTCCTGGTCCATACCGCGACCGACGCTCCCTTTGGCGCGGTCGATTGCGGCATCGCCCTGACCTTTTTCGAACTGGCGGCCGTGACGCGGGGACTCGGCGCCTGCTGGACCGGACTGCTCGTCCTGGCGGCGGCTGCGTCCGCTCCCTTGCGCGCGGCCCTGGGACTGCCCGAGGGCCATACCCTCCGGGGCGGACTCATGCTCGGCTATCCGAAAATGCGCTACGCCGGCGTGCCGCCCCGCCATCCGGCCGTGGTCAGCTGGCTGTAGGGAGAGACCGCCGGTGTTCAGGGAGGGACGTTGCCCCTCCCTGGACCTCCCCCACCGGGGGAATCGATTCTCCCCGGCCCCCTCGCTCGGGGACCATACCGACGAGCTTGCCCCCGGGGGCGAGGGGACCGGGGGCATCATGCCCCCGGCAGGTCCAGGGCGGCGCCCTGGTCTTGTCCCCGTCAGTCGATGACGATTTCTTTAAGGCTCTTGCGCTTTCTCGGAGAGACCCCGGGCTCGTCGGGTCGGCCCACGGCCAGCAGATTGACGAGGCGCAGTCCGGCCGGCAGGGCGAACCGGGACCGGATGGCGGCCTCGTCGAACATGCCTACCCAGCAGGTGCCGAGCCCCATCTCCACGGCCCGCAGCATGAGAAATCCCACAGCGATGCCCACGTTCATGGCGCAGGCGCCGAATTTGGCCTGTTCGGCGGCAACCGCTTCCCGGGCCACGTAGGCCTCGATGCCGTCCATGGGTTCGCCCTCGATCAGTTTGTTTTCCCTGAAGAAGAAGGCGGAAGCCTGGGAGTCCTTTACGTAATGCTCCAGATCGGCGCAGCACAGGATGATGGCGGCCGCTCCGGCCAGCCAGGCCTGTTTGCGGGAGGCCTCGCTGGTGCCGAACCAGGCGATGTCGGCCGGCTTGGTCACAACCTTGAAGCGCCAGGGCTGGGAATTGAGGCTCGACGGCGCGTTGCGGGCGGCTTCGAGCAGTTCGCTGATTTCCGCTTGGTCAAGCGGCGCTTTGGCAAAGGTGCGGACGCTGTGGCGCGCGGCAATGGCGTCCTTGACGCCCATGGATACGGTCTGTGTGGTCATTTTTTCGTCTCCCGGCTGAGTTGCGGTGGGCGGCGGATGCTCCACCGTCTACCCGATCTGCATACGTGAGTCTCCCGCGCCGGGCCATACCCGATTCTGTGGAAGTCTTGCCCAATTCTGTCGCATGCTGGTGTTTTGGATGCGATATCGGCCATTTTTCGGTATGGTCCGGCTGCCACGTTGGAATATGATCCCGGTCAGGAGGCCTGCGCGCCATGACGGTTTTGCCGGAGCGGCAACGGTTGATCGAGTATCTCACCGCTCAAGCGGTCACGGAAGGGTTTTCGTCCAGCCCGCTTTCGGGTGTCCGCTATGTCATGGCCGCCCATGACTATCCCTTGGCTCCCGTGCTCTATGAGCCGTGCATCCTGTTGCTGGCTTCGGGCCGCAAACGGGCGCATCTGGGCGGGACGGTCCATGTGCTCGACGCCTGGAAGTTCTGGGTGGTGCCGGTGCCGCTGCCCTTTGCCTGCGAGACCGAGGCCAGCCCGGAGGTCCCGCTTCTGGGCCTGGCCATCGCCATTGACACGGCGCTTCTGGGCGAGCTTTTGCTCGCAATGGACGAGGAGGGGCGGGCGCCCGGAGCGGTCACGGCCGGCATGTGCGCCACGCCGATGACCAATGCCCTGATCGACGCGGCGACGCGGCTGCTCGCCTGTCTGCAATCGCCGTTGGATGCCCGCATCCTGGGGCCGGGGATCGTCCGGGAGCTCGTGTATCGGACGCTTCAAGGCAGCCAGGGTGCGACCTTGCGGGCGCTGGCCGCCCAGAACGGGCATCTGCGGCCCATTGCCCGAGCCCTGCGGCGCATGCAGACCGCCTTCGCTACGGACCTGGACGTGGAATCCCTGGCCCGTGAAGCGCATATGGGGGTCTCGACCTTTCACCACGCCTTTCGGGCCGTGACGGCCACCTCGCCGCTCCGCTATATCAAGACGGTGCGCCTGCACACGGCGCGGCGTCTTCTGGTCGATGCCGGAGCTACGGCCGGCGAGGCGGCGTCCCGGGTGGGGTACGGCAGCGCTTCGCAGTTTTCCAGGGAATACAAGCGGTTTTTCGGCATAAGCCCGTCCGAGGAGGCGGGCCGGTTGCGGCAGGCGGCCGGAGCCTAGGCGTTTTCCACCTCGCCGCGCGGCTCCCTGGCGAAGACGGCCAGATATTCCTGATTGCCCTTGGGGCCCTTGACCCTGGACGGGGCGACGCCGACGATCGTAAGACCCAGGGCTTCCCGGCCGAAGGCCACCACCTTGTCCACGGCTTCCTGGCGGAAAGCCTCGTCGCGCACCACGCCGCCCCTTCCCACCTTGTCCGGCGAAAGTTCGAACTGCGGCTTGACAAGCGCGATCACCCGGCCGTCAGGTTTCAAGAATTTGAGGCAGGCCGGCAGCACCAGGGTCAGGGAAATAAACGATACGTCGGCCACCACCACGTCCACCGGCTCGGGCAACAGATCGTCCGGAGCAAGGCGCAGGTTGACGTGCTCCATGGAGACGACGCGGGGATCGGCGCGCAGTTTTTCATGGAGCTGGGCCCTGCCGACGTCTACGGCGTAGACTTTGGCCGCCCCATGCTGGAGCAGGCAGTCGGTGAAGCCTCCCGTCGCCGCCCCGGCATCCAGGGCCGTCAATCCGGTCACGTCGAGGCCGAAGACCTCCAGGGCGGTCTCCAGCTTGCCGCCGCCCCGGCTGACGTAGCGTTCGCCGGCGTCGAGGGTGAAGGCCGTTCCTTCCGGGAACGGCTGGCCCGGCTTGGCCACGGGCACCGCGCGGCCGTCGACGACCGCCCGCACCTGCCCGGCCATGATGCAGCGCGTGGCCTGTTCCAGGGTCCGGGTCAGCCCGGCCGCGTGGACGAGAAGATCGGCCCGAAATTTTGCCTTGGCCATACGGGGGTGCTCCGGCGGCCCCCACCGGGGGGCATAGCCCCGGGCCGTTGCACAGGGCGTTTCGTGCGCGGGGTCCGGGGCATCATGCCTGCCAGCCGGGCGTCCGGCCCCGGACCGCCGGAGGCCTCTTCGTCGGGGAAGGATTAACGCTTCTTGAGGCCCAGCGCATCCACGATGGCGGCGGCGGCCTTGGTGGTATAGTCCTCGGGGGAAAGGGCGGCCTTGTCGGCTTCGGTCATGATGGACCGGGGCCGGTTCACGTATTTGGGATCGGGTGTGATGTCGTAGGCGGGCGGGAAGGTCCCCTGGAAATACATGTCCTGGAAGCCGACGAATTTCAGTTGATGGGCCGTGGCGTCGAGGATGGAAATTTCCGAGGGTTCGATCAGGCCGAGCTCGCGGGCTTTAAGCAGCCCGGCCAGGCATTCGCCGCCCTGGGTGCAGCTGATGTGGCCGTGGCGGTTGGCGGTGAGCATGCCTTCGATAATGGCCTGTTCGGTGACCTGGATGACCTGGAAACTGCCCGGGCCGCCGATCTTTTCGTATTCGCCGACGAAATGGGCCACCCGGGGGAAGGACACGGGATTGCCGATCATGGCTGCCTGGGCCACGCTTGGGGTCACGGACACCGGATTGAAAACGCGTTTTTGCGGGTCGGCCTCGTCATAGTATTGAAAGACCGGATCGGCATGGGAGGATTGGACGCCGAAGATGCGCGGCAGGGAACGGATGATGCCGAGCCGCTTGAGCTTCAAAAAGCCGCCCATGATGGCCGTGATGTTGCCGGCGTTGCCGATGGGCACGAACACGCATTTGCGGTAGGTGTCCCAGCCGAACCATTGGGCCACCTCGAAGGCGTAGGATTCCTGGCCGAGGATGCGCCAGGCGTTTTTGGAGTTGAGCAGGGCCACCCGGTAGTTGTCGGCCAACAGTTCCACCACCTTCATGCAGTCGTCGAAGACGCCGGGCACCTCGATGACGGTGGCGCCGCTGCCGAGCGGTTGAGCCAGCTGCTGGGGGGTGACCTTGCCCTTGGGCAGGATGACCACGGATTTGATCGGTCCGCCGACGTAGGCGGCATAGAGCGCGGCCGCGGCCGAGGTGTCGCCGGTGGAGGCGCACACGGTCAGGACCGAGTCCCAGCCGTTGACCCGGACCAAATGCTTCAAGTAGCTGAACGCGCAGGCCATGCCCCGGTCCTTGAAGGAGGCGCTCGGGTTCTGGCCGTCGTTTTTATAATAGAAGGGCGCGCCCACCAGCTCGGTCAGGGCCGCATTGGCCTCGACGAGCGGCGTATGCCCCTCGCCCAGGTAGACGATATCCTCTTCGTCCATGACCGGGGCCATCAGCTCGAAATAGCGCAGCACGCCGCGCAGGGCCCTAACCCGGGTGCCGGCCCGCTTGTCGAAGAGGCTTTGCCAGTAGCTCGGGGGAAATTCCAGCAGGCTGTCGAAGGTGGTGTCCTCGAGAATGAAGACGCCGCCGCAGTGGGGGCAGGTGTAGTAGAGTTCGTGGATGTCGAACCGGGCCTGGCAGCCCAGACAGACGTATTCCATCTTGCCCCGGTATTTGGGAAAATCGCTTGCCGTTATCATGCCGCTTCCTTTGTTACGCCGGCCAGATCGCCTTGGCGGCGGTCACCCACATGACCATGCCGCAGGCCAGTTTGGCCGCCAACCCCAACACCTTGCCGAAAAGAGCCCCCGTGGCCGCCAGATGGGCCGCTGCGCCATCGCGGCCGTGCAGCCGCTCGAAGAAATAGCAGCCTATGTACGCCCCGGCAACGGCTCCCAAAAATGCGCCGAACCCCAGGAGAAAAGGCACGCCGAGCATCGCCCCGACCAGGGCGCCGACAAAACCGCCCACGTTGCCCTGGACCGTGGCTCCGTATTTTCTGGCGCCGAGGAGCTGGACGGCAAGTTCCGCAAGCTCGCCGAAAAGGGCCAATCCGGCCAGCAGACCGTACACCGTCAGGCTGAAATGAGCTCCCGGCTGGAGAAAATCCCACAGGGCGACCAGCCCCAAAAGCATCCAGTTGCCCGGCAGGCCGAAAACGGACAGTCCCAGGCAGGCCAGCAGGACCGCCAGATACCCTATCGCCAGGGCGAAGGTCACGCATGCTCCCCGCGCCGGTCGATCACCCGCGTGGCCTTGCCCTCGGATTTGGGCAGGGCATTGCCCTCCACCAGCTCCACCTTGGGCGTGATCAGAATTTCGTCGCGCAGCCGACTGGCAATACGTTTTTGCAGGCCGGCCAGCATCCGCATGTCCTCGACAAGATATTCGTCGCGGATTTCCACCTTGACCTTCATGCTGTCGAGGAATCCCTCGTGCTCCAGGATGATAAGGTAGTTCTGGCCTACCTCGGGCATGGCCATCAGCACGTGTTCGATCTGCATGGGGAAGATGTTGACGCCCTTGACGATCATCATGTCGTCGGCCCGGCCGTGCAGCCGGTCGATGCGGCGATGGACCCGACCGCAGGGACACGGCCCGGGAAGAAACCGGGTCAGGTCGCGGGTGCGGTAGCGGAGAAGCGGCATGCCTTCCCGACCGAGGGTGGTCATGACCAGCTCGCCGAGCTGGCCGTCGGGCACGGGCTCGCCCGTTTGCGGATCGACGATCTCGGGCAGATAGGCGTCCTCCCAGACGTGCATGCCGTGCTGCTCCGGGCATTCGAAGGCCACGCCCGGCCCGTTCATTTCGGACAGGCCGTAGGAGTTAAAGACCTTCATGTCGAAGAGTTCCTCCAGGCGGTGCCGCGTCTCCTCGGTGTAGGGCTCGGCCCCGACCAGGGCGATGCGCACGGGCAGCGAGCGTGGATCGACGCCCATTTCCGTGAGCACATTGGCAACATGCATGGCGTAGGAGGGAATGATATGGATGCCCGTGACCTTGAAATCCAGGAGCAGCTTGATCTGGCGCTGGGTATTGCCGGCTCCGGCCGGAATGGTCAGGCAGCCGAGTTTCTCGGCGCCGCAGTGGATGCCGAGCCCGCCGGTGAAAAGGCCGTAGCCGGACATGTTCTGAAAGACGTCGGTCCGGCGCAGCCCCGCCATGTGCATGCACCGGGCCATCAGCGACGACCACCATTCCAGGTCGTTTTTCGTATGGTAGATGACGGTGGGCGTGCCGGTGGTGCCGGAAGAGACGTGCATGCGCACCATCTCGGACTGGGGCATGGCCAGGAGCTTGTCGGGGTAGCAGGCGCGCAGGTCCTGCTTGGTGGTAAACGGAATGCGCCGGAGGTCGTCCAGGGTCTTTATGGTGTCGGGGGTGATACCGTGTTCGGCAAAGAGGGCACCGTAAAAAGGCGACTTGGACGCCTGGGCCACGGTCGTGCGCAGTCGCTCGATTTGCAGTCGCTCGATTTCTGGCCGGGATAATTTTTCCGCTGGATCGTAGTACACGGTAGCTCCTTTGACGCATATGTCGCGCTGGTGGGGGGCTATACCCCCTGGTCCGGGGAGGATTCAAGTCTTGGCCGGGGCAGAATTGTCCGTGTCTCGTCAGGGGGCCCGGGGGCGTCCTCCCGTTTGGCCTGGCGCGCCCTACCCGCCGGAATATTCCGAAGGCGGCGGGATATCGGAGAGATTCTCGAAGGCGGTCGATTCCTTGAGAAAGGTCAGTTTGACCATGCCGGTCGGCCCGTTGCGCTGCTTGCCGATGATGACCTCGGCCACGTTATCCTCGGGGGTCAGCTCCTCTTTTTTCTTGTAGGCGGCGGCCCGATAGAGGAACACGATGACGTCGGCATCCTGTTCGATGGCGCCGGATTCGCGCAGATCCGACATCATGGGGCGTTTGTCGGCCCGCTCCTCGACCTTGCGGTTGAGCTGCGACAGGGCCACCACGGGCACGTGCATTTCCTTGGCCAGGGCCTTTAGGTTCCGCGAAATGTCGGAAATTTCCTGTTCCCGGGAATCAATGCTGCGCGAGGCACGCATGAGCTGGAGGTAATCGACCACGATCAGGCCCAAGCCGTGTTCTGCCTTGAGGCGGCGGCAGCGGGCCCGCAGTTCCATGGTGGTAATGGCGGCGGTGTCGTCGACGAAAATGGGAGAGGAGGTCAGGTGGTTGGCGGCGTCGTAGAGGCGCGACCAGTCCTCGTCGTCCAGGCGGCCCCGGCGCAAATGCGACAGGTCCACCTTGCCCCAGCAGCACAGCATCCGCTGCATGATCTGCTCCATGGACATTTCCAGGGAGAAAATCGCCGTGGGCACGCCGTGCATGGCGGCGGCGCGCATGGCCACGTTCATGGCGAAGGCGGTCTTGCCCATGGAGGGGCGGCCGGCGACGATGATGAGATCGGACGGCTGCAGGCCGGCCGTGTATTCGTCGAACTGGTAGTAGCCGGTGGGCACGCCGGTAACGAGTTCCTTGTTCTCGATCCGCTTTTCGATCTGCTCGAAGACCTTGGTGATGAGGTCCTTGGCGGAGTGGATGCCCTTGGTCGTGCGGGAGTCGGCGATGGAAAAAATGGCCTGTTCGGATTCGTCCAGGAGCTGGTCGGTTTCCTGGCCGCCCTCGTAGCAGCGGGTGATGATGTCCACGGCCGTGCTGATGAGTTTCCGTTGGACGGACTTTTCCCGGACGATGGCGGCGTGGTGCAGGGCGTTGGCGGCGGACACCGTGGAGGCGGCCAGTTCGGCCAGATAGGCCGGGCCGCCGACCTCGTCCAGACGGGAGCCGGCCCGCAGCTCCTCGGCCAGGGAGATGAGGTCGATGGGGGCGTTTTTGCGCGACAGCTCCAGCATGGCCTGGAAAATGAGGCGATGGGCCGGAGAATAAAAATCATCCTCACCGATCAGGTCGATAAGGTTGTAGAGAATGGAATTTTTGAGGAGAATCCCCCCCAGGACCCCTTGCTCGGCTTCGTGATTCTGGGGGGGGACTTTTTTGAGGACGTCGGCGGAGACCCGCTCCAGGGCCTGCCCGGTCAGCGGTTCACCGCTCCCGGCCAGACCGGAAGTCCTACTGCGCGGTTTCTTCCGCGGGCTGTCCACTGGCTGGAGCCTGTTCCTCGACCGGGGCCGCTTCCGCGGCCGGGGTCACATCCTCGAACCCGCCCTGGCGCATGACGGTCACCTGGACCGTGGCGCGCAGATCGGGCAGCAGTTTCACCTCGACCTCGTAGTGGCCGAGGGCCCGGATGGGCTCGTTGAGGACGATTTTCTTGCGATCGACCGTCACGCCGCCTTCGGCCAGCTTGTCGGCGATGATCGCCGAGGTGACGGAGCCGTAGAGCTTGTCGCCTTCGCCCACCCGCACTTCGATGACCACGGGCACGGCGGCGATCCGCTCGGCCAGGGTCTGGGCGGCGGCGGCCAGGGCGTCACGCTTGGCCTGGAGCTTTTTCCGCTCGTTTTCAAAACGGCGCAGGTTGGCGGTGCTGGCCAGCATGGCCAAGCCCTGGGGGATCAGATAGTTGCGGCCATAGCCCGGCTTGACGGCAACCGTGTCGCCCAGGCTGCCAAGGTTTTCCACGTCGGCGCGCAAAATAAGTTGCATGGCGTCCCTTCCTTACATTTTCTTCAGGAGTTCGGCGCTATGGGTGGCCGTGTAGTACAGCAGCGCCATCTGGCGGGCGCGCTTGATCTCCTGGGTCAGCCGGCGCTGGCACTTGGCGCAGGTGCCGGTGATGCGCCGGGCGATGATCTTGCCCCGATCGGTCACGAAATCCCCAAGGATGTCCGGACGCTTGTAGTCGATGGGCAAGTGCTTGTTGGCGCAGAAACGGCAGAACTTCTTTTTCGGGGTGAATTTTTTCTTGAACGCCATGGCTAGGCCTCCTCAGGCACGTACTTGTCGGCCAGCTTGACGGTCACGAACTTCATGATGCCGTCAGTGATGCGGACAATGCGTTCGAATTCGGCGATGGCCGTCGGCGGTGCGGCGAATTCGAGACGGGTATAATGACCGCGGGTCTTTTTCTGGACGGGGTAGGCCAGATCGCGCATGCCCCAGTCGTCCACGGTCAGGATCGAGGCCTCCTGGCGCTCCAGGAGCCCCTTCAGATTCTCGATGATTTCCTGCCGATTGTCGGTAGCCAGCTCGGGCGAGAGCAAGAGCAGGGCTTCGTACTTCCGCATGGTGCCTCCTTTTGGTCCATGGCCCTTCCTCCCGGGGAGTCCCATCGGGAAGAGCAAGGTGAAGGAGCGTCGTTACCCATCTAAATCCCTTCTGTCAAGAACTGACCGGACGCCTTGCCAGCAGGCGGCCGGACGGCGTAGAAAAAAATGCGCTTCGTGCGTCGTCCCCTATCCTTTATTTCGCGCCTTGAGGACTGTATGCGCATCAGAACCAAATTTCTTATCATACTTTTATGCTTGGTCCTGCCCCCGCTTCTGGCCACGAGCTACCTTGCCCTGCGCGAGGCCAGACAGCTCGGTCACGACCTGGCCGACCGGGAGGCCTTTTCCTTCAAGCGATCGGCCGAGCGGGAACTGGCGCTCATGGTGGATCTGATCGGGGAAGATATCAACGACAACCGCCAGATGCAGGAACTGTCCGTGACCCTGCTGGCCAAGGCGACCGAGCGGGCGCTGACCACTCCGGTTCCCGCCGGAATGGCGGTGTATTTCGACGACGCCTTCGAAAAAGGGCTTCCAGAGGGGGTGCGGCGTTGGGCTGGCTCGAACAGTCCATCCGTGGTGGCCACGGCCGACGCCTTATCCATGCACCTTCCGGAGGGGGTTCCCCAGGCGTCCGTTTTTGGGGATGCCCGTCGCCTGGCAAGCCTGTTGCCGACCATGAATATGCTGCGCGAGAAGCTCGCCGATACGTTCCTGTGGGCTTACGTGGCCTTGCCGAACGGGCTTCTGGCCACCTATCCCGGTCACGGCAAACTGCCGACCGCTTACGATGCCCGGGTCAGGGAGTGGTATAAGGCGGCTTTACGGGAGGGAGGCGTTGTCTGGCGCATCCTGGTCGACGCTTCGACCAAGCGCCTGACGGCCACGGTTTCCATGCCCATTCGCGATGACAAGGGGCGGATCCTCGGCGTCGCCGGGCTCGATGCTCCCATTGAGGCCATGCTCCCGGAAAGCGACCTGTCCAAGCGCTGGGGCAGCGGTGTGCGGGCCCTGGTCGTGGTCTCCGAGGAGGCGGCGGCGGGCAAACGCATCATGGTCCTCGGCGACAGGGAATTCCTGGCCCAGAATCCTGGCTGGAACACCCCTGTCTTGGCCACGGCACTCAAGTCCGACGATACCGAGAACCTGGCCAAGCTGGCGACGGCCGTCGATGCCCGACACTCCGCGCTCATCGCCCTGACGCTCGATGGTGTCCCTTCCTTTGCCGCCTACCGGCCTTTCCTGAGCACCACATCCGCCGGCCTGCTCGTGGTGGTGCCGCGAAACGCCGTCCTGGCCCAGGCGGAGTCGGCCGAGAGCTCGATCCTGGACCGCACGAAGAGCATGATTATTGTGGTGGCGGCCTTCACCCTGGTGGCCATTGTGGCGGCGGTGATCCTGGCCATCTTCGGCTCCCGGGCCGTGACCCGGCCGGTGACGGCCCTTTGCCGGACCGTCGAGCAACTGGCTCAGGGCGATCTCTCGGCCCGGGCCCCGGTGATCGGCCGGGACGAACTGGCCGGCTTGGCCCTGGCCTTCAACGGCATGGCTCCGAAGTTGTCGGAACGGCTGCGGCTCAAGCAGGACATGATGCTCGCCATGGAAGTGCAGCAGAACCTGCTGCCCAAGGCGCCGCCGAAGCTGCCCGGCCTCGATATCGCCGGCGCTACCTTCTTTTGCGATGAAACCGGCGGCGACTATTACGATTATCTTCAGTTCGCCCAGCGCACGACTGTCGATTGCGACGTGGTGCTCGGCGACGTCACCGGCCATGGCATCTCGGCGGCCCTTTTTATGGCCACGGGGCGGGCGCTTTTGCGCGGCGGCGCCGATCCCGCGGCCGGTCCGGCCGAACTGCTCAACTTGGTCAACGCCCTGTTGTGCCAGGATACCGGGGACAGCGGGCGCTTCATCACGCTGTTTTTCCTCCGTCTGGAAAACGGCGGACTGGCTCCGGGCGGCCGGCTGACCTGGACCCGGGCCGGCCATGATCCGGCGCTGGTTTACGATCCGGTCGCGGACAGCTTCGAAGAACTCATGGGGCCGGGCATTCCCCTCGGCGTGGTGCCGGATTTCGCCTATGACGAACAATCCCGGCCGGGGCTTAAGCCGGGGCAGTTTCTGGTCATGGGGACCGACGGCATATGGGAAGCCAGGAACCCCGACGGCGAGATGTACGGCAAGGACCGCTTCCGGGATGTGCTGCGCCGGCAGGCGGACGCCCCGGCCGAGGCCATCATCGCCGCCGTCTATGGGGATGTGACGCGCTTCCAGGCCGGCCTTCCCCGCGAGGACGACATCACCCTGGTGATCGTCCGGGCCTTGTCGGCGGCCTGACCAGGTCCTGCGCACAGGAGACCGCACGATGCGCATCCGGCCGGAGACTCCGGAAGATTGCCGCCGCATCCACGACTTCGTGAAACAGGCCTTCGCCACGGCCAAGGTCTGCGACGGCGACGAGCAGGAGTACGTGGAGAACCTGCGCGCCGGGGACGCCTTTCTCCCGGAGCTGGCCCTGGTGGCCGAGGAGGGGGGACGTATCATCGGCTATGTCATGCTGACCCGGCTGGCGGTACTCGGAGAGGGGGGCGCCGCGCATCCGGGCCTGCTTCTGGGGCCGCTTGCGGTGGCCTTGGAGCACCGGTCGCGCGGGGTGGGCTCGGCCCTGGTCCGGGAAGGGTTCCGTCGGGCCGTCGCCCTGGGGTACACCGCCGTCTTTCTTGTTGGCGATGCGGCCTATTACGGCCGTTTCGGCTTCCGGCCGGCCGTGCAGTTCGGCATCACAAACGCCAGTTCCATCCCCGACGAAGACGCACTGGCCTGCGAACTGGTGCCGGGCGCGCTTAAAGACGTGACCGGCACCATCACTTTCGCGGGATTTTAACGTATCGGGGACGGCGTATCGCCGGAACCCGAGTCACGGGGAGGCCGGATTATCCGGGATATCCTGGGCGGCGCGCAGGTTTTCCAGGATGAGCAGAAAAAATCCGGGACCGTCCTGACGCTGCCGGTACCAGCCCATGTGGGCACCGCAGGTGGCGCAGGAAACCATGTGCCAATTCCCGCCGGAGGGGTCCCGCTCCCACAGCAGGTGCCCGAGCGGGCCATGCACGGCGCAGCCGGGCGCCAGGGAGAAACAACCGTGTTCCTGGTCCAGGCCGAACGAGCGCGGCAGCAGGTGGCGATGGGCTCCGTCCACGGCGACCCGCAGGCTGGCATTGGTTATTTCCGCGCCGCATTGGGCGCACAGAAAGCGGTCTCCCGCGGTCAGAAGCCTGGCCGTGGCCGAGGGGGGCTCGTCCTCCCAGGACAGGACAATGGGCGGCGTGGTGGGAAAAAGGGCGATGTGCTTGTTCATGGGGGCCTCCCCGGCCTGCTCCGAAGCAAGTCCATATGCTCAAGGTAGCCACGCCGGCCGGAAAGGCAATCACCGGCGGCGACGTGACGGCAGGGGATTTACAGAATCCCATGATTGCCTGTAGACAGACCGATAGACGGTGATCCGAGGTGGTCAGCCCGGCCAAACCCTGATCCCGCGGCCCGGGCGGCCGGTTGTGCATGCGTCATTATCTCGGACATCTCGCCACCAGCGATCCCCTGTACGCGTATTTAAGCGACGTCATCCTGCCGCGTGTCGCACCGGCCGAACGGCATCCCGATCCCGATTGGCGGGTGTTTCGCGTCTCGGCCACGAGCGCCGTCTACCTCTATGAAGACAAGCGCACTGCCGCGCGGGTGGTGGGCAAGTTCTATGCCCGGACCCGGGGACTCAACGGCAGCGGCGCGCCCCAGTCGGCCATCCATGAATTTCAGGCCCTGGAGCACCTGCGCGGCATCGGCTTCGACCAGGCGCCCGATTACGTGGTCCGGCCCCTGGGGGTGCGGCAGGAACTCGGGGATCTGCTCGTGGTCGAGCACTTGGCCGGGGAACAGCTCGACGCCGTCATCGAGGCGGCGGCCCGGCAGGGGCAAGACGATCGTCTCTACCGCAAGCTTTCGGATCTGGCCCGGTTCTTCGCCCGGCTGCACAACCGTACGGCCGGCGGCTCGGGCGTGGATTTCGCCCGTACCTTGGCCTACTTCGAACGGGTGGTCACCTATCTGACCGGAAAGGGCGGCGTCTCGCGGCGGCGGATCGAACGGCTGCGCGGGCTGGCCCGGGCCCATGCCGAGCGGCCGGTTTTGTGGCAGGATTGGCAGGTGCTGGTGCATGGCGACGCCACGCCGTCCAATTTTCTGTTCGGCCGGGACCGGCTGGTCATGGCCATCGATCTGGAGCGCATGCACCGTGACGACCGGGTCTATGACGTGGGCCGGCTGTGCGGCGAACTCAAGCACTGCTTTTTGCGGGCTACCGGCGATCCGGCCCGGTCCGAGCCCTTTATAGGCCATTTTCTGTGGGAATACGCCGGGTATTTTCCGGATCGGGAGCGGGCCTTCGCCGCCGTCACAGCCCGGCTGCCTTTCCATCTGGGGCTGACGCTGCTGCGTATCGCCCGCAATTCCTGGATCGACGACGACTACCGGGCGCAACTCGTTCGGGAGGCCACCACCATCCTTGAGGGGGCGTTATGAGCATCCGGGGCATCATTTTCGACGTCAACGGAACCCTGATCGACATCAATACCGATGAGGACAACGAGCAGATCTATCGGGCCATCAGCCATTATCTCAAATATCATGGCATTTATAGCAATCGCAATGAGGTGCGCGAGGCCTACTTTCGCATATTGAAGAACCAGCGGCGCGCGGGCGGCGAAAAGTATCCGGAGTTCGACGTGGTGGCCGTCTGGCGGGAGTACCTGGAAATCGAGGCGGCCAAGCGCGGGCTGGTCATCCCCAAAACCAAGCTGAGCCAGTTGCCGCTTTTTTTGGCCGAGATGTACCGGGGGATTTCCTTAAACCGTCTGGAACTCTACCCTGAAGTGCGCGAGGTGTTGGAGGAACTGCGGCCGCGCTATCTGCTGGCCGCCCTGTCCGACGCGCAGACGGCCTGGGCTCGGCCCGAACTGCGGATGGTGGGACTGGAGCAGTATTTTTATCCTATCGTGGTGTCCGGCGATTTGGGCTACCGCAAGCCCGACCGCCGTATCTTCGAGCTGGCGCTCAACCGCATGCACTTGCGTCCCGACGAGGCGATTTTCGTCGGCAACGACATGTTCCGGGACATCTCCGGCGCTCGGCAGGTCGGCCTGCGCACGGTCTTTTTTGCCACCAACCAGGGCCAGCAGCGCATGGACGGCGTGGAAGCCCACTACAACATCTATCGCTTCGGCGAATTGCGCAATGCCCTGCGCTTTTTCGAGCAGGAATAAGCGAGATGCCTCCGGCGGCCGGGCGAGGCGCCGCCTCGCCCGGACCCTCACCGCCAGGGCGCTGCCCTGGACCTGCCGGGGGGAAGCATTCCCCCCGGGCCCCCTGTGCCGGGGGCCATCCTTGGTGCTTTGCCCCCCCCTTGTCTTCGGTGCGAGGGGTCCGGGGGCATCATGCCCCCCGGCCGCCGGAGGCAGCGTCGATCTATTCGCCCCAGTGGGCCAGAGCTGCGTTGTCGGGGTAGGCTTCGCGCAGGCGTTTGAGTTCCTCGCCCACGCGGCGTCGCTGGTCGAGGCGCGTCAGTTCTTCCAGCAGGACGATATCCGGGGTCACGTCGCCCGGGGACGCCTTCTGGCGCATCTGGGCCACGTCCTGCTCCACATCGGCCAACTTGGCCTTTTCCTCATCGGAGAGCTGCTTGTCCTCGGGCAGGGTTACGTCCCGGGTCATGATCTGAGCGGTGGCCTGTTCCCCGGCCTGGGAGAGCACCGAGGACGTGGCGCCCGAGGGGCGGGCCCGGTTGGGCAGCTTTTCCGTGACCGGCACGCTCGGACCGTCCGGGCTCTGGCCGCCGTCGGCGGTGATGAGGACGGTGGCCGGGCCCGACCAGGTTTCGCGCACGCCTTTTTGCAGAAAGGCGAGCTGGGCTTCGCTGTCCTTGGCCAGTTCCAGGCGTTCGCCTTCCCGCAGCCGGGTGAAGAGTTCCAGGGGCTTTTTGGGGCCGTCGGCGGGCGAGAGTACGACCTCCCCCTTCACGGAGGCCACGAGACAGACCAGCCGCGGGGCTTCGGCGAAGGCGGTGCCGCCAAGGGCCGATGCGACCAGCAGCAGAGCTATGACGAGCCGTGATAGGAACATCATGACGTTTCCTCCGATGTCGTGGCCAGTCCCAGGATTTCCAGGGCCGGCACGGGTTCGCTTTTTCCTTTGACATGGGCCTGTTCGCGTCGTCCCGTCAAGACGTCCCGACCGGCCATGTCCGCCACCGCCTGGCTGGCCACGATCGGGCAACCCATTTCCTTGGTGAAGCCTTCCAGGCGCGAGGCGGTGTTGACCGTATCGCCGATGACGGTGAAGTCCAGCCGTTGCTTTGAGCCGATATTGCCGACGACGGCCGGGCCGGAATGGAGGCCCACGCCGATGCGGAACTGCCAATCGCCGAGTTGCGGGAAGCGTCGGGTCATCCAGCCCTGGAATTCCTTGGCCGCCTGGACCATGCCGAGCGCCGTGGCCACGGCTTGGCGGGCATGGTCGGGACTGGCCAGGGGCGCGCCGAAGACGGCCATGACCGCGTCCCCGATGAACTTGTCGATCATGCCGCCGTGGGCCAGGATGATCTCGCAGACCTTGGAAAAATAGGCGTTTAAGAGCTCGACCACGTCCTGGGCCGATAATTTTTCGCTGAGGCTCGTGAAATTGCGGATGTCGGAAAAAAGGATCGTCACCACGGCGAGCGACCCGCCCGGAGCCGGGGCGGCGCCGCTGGCCAGGATACGTTCGATGGCCGCCTCGGAGACGTATTTCCCGAAGGCGTGGCGGATGGAGGATTTTTCCCGCTCGCCCCGGGTCAGGCGCATGGCGTTGGCGCCGGCCCAGAGCAGGATCAGGCCGAGGTCCAGGCCGGCCTGGGGCAAAAGCCAGCCCCGGAAAAACAGGCCGTAGCCCAGGGCGAAGACGGCCAGGCCCAGGACGACGGTGGCCAGGGCCGAACGGCCCGGACCGAAGCGGGCGCAGCACAGGGCGCTTAGGGCCAGGAACGGGCACCAGGCCACACCCGCCCCGAAGCGGCCGACCAGGGTGAGGTGTCTCCCTGAAAGCAGGCCTTCCACGATGTTGGCGTGGATTTCCGGGCCGGGCATGAATTCCCTGGGCGCGCCGAAGATGGGCAGGGAATAGGGCGAAGCCAGCCGGTCATGCGCGCCGTGAATGTCGATGCCGAGGATGACCACCTTGCCGGCCAGAGCCTTGACCTCGGGATCGTTTAAGGCATCGTCGGCCAACAGGCGGGCCAGACTGATGTGGCGGAAGGTCCCGGGCGGGCCGGCAAAGGGGATCGACCGGGGAACGAGGGCCGACGGTTTGTCGAGGCCGGCGGCGAAGGGCGCCTTGGGCGCGACCCGGGCGGCCAGGGCCGCCGCGAAGGACAGGCGCGGTTCGCCGCTGGAAAAAAGGGCCGGAGCGAAACGGCGCACCACCCCGTCGCGGTCGAGGGGCACGTTGGTGAGGCCCAGATCGGTCTCATGGTCGGGCAGGGCCAGCAGATAGTCCGTGGCCGGCAGGCTGAAGCTGGGCTCGCCCGATTCGGTCTGGACGCTGGCGGCCAGGATGGTCTTGCCCTTGGCCAGCTCCAGCATGAAGTCGCGGTCGAAATCCCGGCTGGTGTCGGCGCCGATGATGTCCATCCAGGTGACGGGGCTTAAGGCCGGCTGGATGTCCATGCCGATGACCGCCGCGCCGGCCTGGCGCAGACGGGCCAGGGCCTTGGCGTAGAGCGGCCCCCAGAAGACCAGCGGCCGGTCCGGTTCGGCGGCCAGGGCTTCGTCGTCCAAAAGCACCACCGCCACCCGGGAAGGTTCGTAGCGCTTGCCGGCCAGGACGTGCCACAAGTCCGAGGACCAGGCGTCCACCCGTCGGGCCGGTTCCAGGGTCGTGACGAACAGTCCGACCAGCAGGGCGGCCAGGGTCAGCAATCCGTAAAATACTTGCTTGAATTGCATGGAAGTTCCGATTTCCGTCGAAGCGTCGGCCTGGCGCTTCGGATGAGGGTCGCGCGGGCCGCGGCCCGTGGGCAGCTTCTACGCCAAAACCGGGGCGTTGCCGAGAGGGCGGGAGTGTCATGGATGACAGACGGGGCGAAACGATTTATGCAAGGACGCGACAGCTGGCGCCGGGGAACCGGCGTTTGGGAGGACGCATGCGCAATGGCACATATATGGTGACGGCCCTTATGGTGCTGTCCCTGGCCCGGCCGGTCATGGCCGGGGACGACGTGGAAAAGGTCCGCTCCGTTTTGCAGGAGCATCCGGAAATCCTGGTGGATGTCCTGCGCCAGCAGGGTCCGGCGCTGCTGGAGATCGTGGAGAACGCGGCCAGGGCCCGGCAGCGGGAGATGGAACGCGCCCGGTTCGCGGCTGATCTGGCCAAACCCCTGACGCCGGATCTCTCCGGCAGCCGGGCCAGTCGCGGCCCGGAGAACGCCCCGGTCACCATCGTGGAATATTCCGATTTCCTCTGCCACTACTGCGGCCAGGCCGCCGGCACGGTGAAAACCCTGTTGGAACGGCATCCGAAGGACGTCCGGCTTGTCTACAAGCATTTCGCCACCGGCAAAAACGACGTCCGGGCGGCGCTCTATTTCGAAGCCATCAACCGCCAGGATCCGGACAAGGCTTGGAAGTTCATGGATGCGGTCTTCGCCAAGCAAAAGGACGTGGCCGAGAAGGGCGACGATGTGCTGGACGGCTTGGCCAAGGGCCTCGGCGTCGATATGAAACGTTTGGCCGAGGATGTGAAGCGCAAGGACCTGATCGAGCACATTCAGGCCGACGTCAAGGAAGCCCGGAATTTCGGCTTCGAGGGTACGCCGGTATTTCTCATCAATGGTGCGGCCGTGCGCGGGGCCGTGCCGCTGGAAGCGCTGGAAGACTGCGTAAAGGTGGCTGCCCACCCCGGCCAGGCGCCTGCGGCGACCGCGAACGGCAAAAAGCCGTAGGCGGGTGTCCGCTCCCTGACCGGAGCTTGTCTTCGGCCAGGGAGCGGCCTATGAGGCAGCCAGGGGGGGCTCCGTTTCCGCGGGGGGACGTCTCGCATGCCCAGTGTCAGACAGATACTCGCCCAAACCGTCATCACCACCATTCCGGTCGGACTTTTGATTGTATCGCCCAAGGGGACCATCATGGCCGCCAGCCCCTCGGCCGAGGTCCTGCTCGGCCAACCCCCGTCCTCCCTGGAAGGGAAGGACTGGCGTGTGCTGCTCCGTCCGGAGCCTCTCAACGAATACTTCAACCGCGGCCTGAGCGAAGCCGTGGAAGGCGGCCGGTCCTTTCGCCATACGCTGGTGGAGTATGCGCGCCCGGATGGCGAATCGCGGCTGTTTTCCCTGACGGCCTCCTGCCCGTGCAATGCGGGCAAACTGGTGGGCGTGACGCTTATCATCGACGACGTGAGCGCCCTTTACCAGAGCCGAAGCCGCGAAACCGCCGTGTTGCGGGAAAAAAACCGCCTGCAATACGACCTGATCGAAAGCCTCAACAATCTGGCCTTGTCGGTGGCCCACCAGATCCGCAATCCCGTCGCCGCCATCGGCGGCTTCGCCCTGAAGCTTTTGCGCGAGCACAAGGAACGGCACCTGCCCACGGAGTATCCCGAGATCATTTTTCAGGAGGCCCGCCGTCTGGAGGATATCGTCGAGGCTGTGGTCCGGCTGTCTTCCCTGCCCCATCCCTGTTTCGCCGCCGTGGAGCTGCGCACCCTGGTCGAGGAAGCGACCGCTCGGGTCGGCGAGGCGGCCGCGGCCATGCACAAGCAGGTGGCGTGGGTCTTCGATCTGGCCGATACCACCATCGTGGCCGACCGGGGGCTTTTGGGCCAGGCCCTGCATGAGATTCTGCTCAATGCCGTGGAATTTTCCGGCGGGGAGACGGCGCGGGTGGCGGTGGACCTCGCCCGCCGCGATGCCGGCGTGGTGCTTTCCGTTACCGACGACGGGCCCGGGATTCGCCAAAATCTGCGCGCTTTCGTTTTCGATCCCTTCTTCACCACCAAGCCGCGAGGGGCGGGGATCGGGCTTACCCTGGCCCGCAAGGCCGTTTTCGAGCATAATGGCGAGATCGAGTTGCGCTGCGGCGAGAAGGGCGGCACGACCGTTTTACTGCGTCTGTTCGAAACCCCCGAGGCGGGGTTGGCCCGGGATAGCTTCGACGCTCCCACCGGCCTGGACGTGCGGGAACTCAAGGCCAAGGCCCGGGACCTGGGAATCGACGTGTCCGGTCTCACCACCATCGACGCGGTGCGGGCCGTGCAGCAGGGCGAGGGGTTCTCCCCGTGTTTCGCCTGGGGTATTCATGACCGTTGCGGCCAGGAGCTGTGCGCTTTCCGTCGCGAATGCGTCAAGACCATGCGTATCGACGAGGCGCGGCGCATTACCTATGGGGGCGGCTAGTGGCCGAGGGTCGGGGAAGCGTATACGGCCGGGGGCTGGTGCTGTCCGTGCTTGGGAGTCTGGTCTTGGGACTGGCCTTGCCGGCCTCGGGTCTCGGCGGCCGCGTGATGTACGGCTACGAGGACAGCCTGGGCATGCTCCATGTGAGCCCGACCAAGGTCAATGCCCAGTATAAACCGCTCTACGAGGGGACGGTGGACCATGACACGCTCGTAAAGCTGTTGCGGGAAAAGGACGCCATGGGCGGACCGCCGGTCAAGGCGGATCGGCTCGGCGTCCTGGACCTCGGAGCGATTCCCGAGCGGGGAGAGCGGATCTTACAGGCTGCCGCGCCGTTTTTGCACGCGCCCTATCGTCTGGGCGGCGACACGCCGGCCGGGGTGGACTGCTCGGGACTGACCCGGGCCGTTTTCGCCCGGTTCGGCTGTGCCTTGCCCCGGCAGAGCCGGCTTCAGGCCGCGCTCGGCCAGCCGGTGGAGGCCGGTGCCCTTGCCCCCGGGGATCTGGTCTTTTTTAGTACGGACAAGCTGGTCGGCATCAACCATGTGGCCATTTACCTCGGCGGCGGCCGGATGCTGCATTCGAGTTCCCGGCGCGGCGGTGTGGCCGTGGATCGGTTGCCGGGGACGGAATACGCCCGCTGGTTCGTGACGGCCCGGCGGTTGACCGGGAAGCCGGCGGCCGTTCCGGCCGGTTTGGCGGTTCTTCCGTCGGCCACGGTTCATGAGTGAGGGGCGGGGCATCGCGCGGCAACGCGTTTCGTGTCAACAAAGGATGCTGCGTCGGGAGGTGGATATGGAGGTCGGAGCACCATGGGTCGATCCCGAGGCGTGCCTGGGCTGCGGCACCTGCGTGGCCATCTGTCCGGCGCAGGTTTTGTCCCTGTCCGGCGGCAAGGCCGGCGTTGTCGGGGCGGGCTGCATCGGCTGCGGCCACTGCGCCGCCGTGTGCCCGGCCGCTGCCGTCCGCGTGGATACGGGGGACGGTTGGGCCGAGGCTTATGCCACCTTGACGCCGTCCGGGGCGCTCGTTGCGTCGGGGGAATTTTCCCCGGCCGCCCTGGTGGACATGCTGCGCTCCCGTCGTTCCTGCCGGCTTTTTCGGGCCGAGGCGGTGCCGGGACCCCTTTTGGAAGATCTGGTCCGGGTGGCGGTGACCGCGCCTTCCGGCACCAATTCCCAGGCGTGGACGTTTACCGTGCTCACTTCGCGGGCGGCGGTCGCGGGCTTGAGCGGGGCGGTGGCGGGTTTTTTTCGGCGTCTCAACCGGCTGGCCGCCCGGGCGGTCGTGCGACGGGTGCTCGCCTGGCTTGGCCGGGGCGAGCTCGAGGCCTATTACCGGACCCATTATGCCGAGGTGCGTCAGGCCCTGGTGGGGTGGGACCGGGACCGGACGGATCGGCTTTTTTACGAGGCGCCGGCGGCGCTGGTGATCGGCTCGCGGCCGGGGGCGAGCTGTCCGGCCGAGGATGCCCTGCTCGCCGCCGGAAATGTGCTGCTGGCGGCCCAGGCCATGGGCCTGGGGTCGTGTCTGATCGGCTATGCCGCGGCCGCCATGGCCCATGATCGGCGCGTGGCGGCGGCGGCCGGCGTGCCGGAAGGGGAACAGGTGCATGCCGTGATCGCCCTGGGTTGGCCCAAGGTGACCTTTGCCAGACCGGTGGGGCGGCGCCGGCCGGTTGTGCGCTACAAGACCGCCTGACGCGGTCACGGCGGCAGGTCGGGCTTGCCTCGGCGGCTGCCGGATGGCAGGGGAAGAGGAACGGCGGTCGCGACCCGGAGAGGCCGCTTCGCTTGGTTCGCGGGAGTGGGACAAGGAATGCGTCCGGAGGGGAACGCGAGACGAGGAGAGAAGGTCATGCGGGGGTGGAGAGAATTTGTCGGGCTGCTTGTCGTGGCCATGGCCGTATCGGGGACGGCTGTCGCCGGGCAGGTGGAGGCGGTGCGCCTGCAGGGATTGACGCTGCTGGCCGAACCCAGGGATGGGGCCGGCATGGTGCGGGTGTTGCGGGCTGGGGAAACGGTGACGGTGCTTGGGCGGACCGGCAATTGGGTGGAGGTCTCCCTGGCCGATGGAACCAAGGGATTTGTCCAGGGGGGCTTTTTGACCGGATTTAACGACATTGCTCCCCTGGCGGCCTATGCGGCCCGTATCGATCCCGCCGTTGTCCGGCCGAGTCAGCCTGGGAGCGCGGATAGGGTAAAATCGGCTCCGCAGCCGGTGCCTCAGCCGGTGCCTCAGCCGGTGTCCCAGCCGGCGGCCCGACCCGTGGTGCCCAGACACGAGTCGTATGCGCCGGTGGCCGACGGCGGTGGACTGGATGGCTTGCTGGCCTGCCTGGTGCCTCCGGTCGGCGGCGCGAAAACGAAGACGCCGCCCGGGGATTTCAACGCCCGCAAGGATCGGTATTGCATCGAGGTGCATCTGGCCGAGCGCAAGCTCTATCTCTACGAGAACCTGCCCGACGGGACGCGTCGTCTGGTCCATGCCTACGTGGTGGCCGTGCCGGGCAAGGATATGGAGGCGCCGCAAGGCTGGGGCGTCGTGACGGGCATCAGTTTCGAGCCCACCTGGATCCCGACCCAGGCCATGAAGGAGCGGGCCAAGAAGAAGGGCAAGACCCTGCCCGCCCTTGTCAAACCCGGGGTTAAGGACAATCCCATGGGGCTTTTCAAGATCATTTTGTCCCATGGCAACGGCTATCGCATTCACGGCAACAACAACCCCGGCTCCATCGGTCGGCCCGTGACCAGCGGCTGTATCCGCATGCGCAACGATGAAGGCAAGGATATGGCCAAGATGATCGACGTGGGTACGGAGGTCGTGTTTTTTCAGAATTAGCCTTGGGCCAAGCGATGCCATGACGGAGTAGGCATGGAGCAGGACGGAGGCAGGCCGGGTGGCGGGAAGGCGGGGGAGCGGCATGCCCCCTTTCCGGAGGCTGGTTGCCCAGACCTTGACGCGTGCGTTTTTGATCCGGAAACGGCCAGACGGCACCTGGGTCTGGACGCGTCGGGATTTTCCCGCATCGTGACGTGTATCTGGACCGAGGTGTCCAAACGGCGTTGCCTGTTGGAGGAGGCTTTGGCGACCGGCGATTTGGCCCGGGTGGCCTTGCACGCCCATACCATCAAAAGCAGTGCCGCCACCATCGGGGCCGGAGCCTTGCGGCAGGCCGCCGCGACGGTGGAACACATCGCCGGCAAGGGGCGGCGGGAGGAGCTGCCCGCCGCTGTTGCCACCTTTCGCACTGCTGCGGAGAACCTTTCCAAACTGTTAGGAATGGGGTAGTTCCTGGCCATCATAACCTTGACAGAAGGAGGCGCTATGAGGCGTCTTGCGAGCGTGGCAATCCTGCTGAGCGTCTGCTTGGCCGGCTGCTCCGCCAATAAGGATTTTGAAAAGGATATTCTGGGGCATCCGGCCCCGGAATCGCCAAGTGCGGCGGGTTGGCCGCAAACGCCTCCGCCACCGCCGCCTCCGGCGCCGGAGTATCCGCTGCCGGATGCCAATCCCGCGCCTCCTCCGGCCCCGGCTGCGGGCAATCCGCCGGCGGCGGCACCCGCCGGATCGACGGAACCTGCCCCCAAGCCCTTCACGCCGGCTCCGGCCAAACCCGCGCCGGCGCCGGCGGCCGCTGCCAAGCCGGCCCCGACCCCGACCCCGGCTTCGACCGCGGCGGTGCCGCCGCGGCCAAAGCCGGCGGCGGAGAATCACGTGGTCTTTACCTTCCAGGCGGGCTCCTTCGCTCATGCCGCGACCGCCAAGGAACTCATGCAGAAGTTGGAGACCGCCGGCTACGCCACGCGTATGGAGCAGGGCGAGATCAATAAACATCCCTGCTATAATGTGTTCGCCTCCAAGGCCGGTTCCCGGGCCGCCTTGGAAGGAGAGCTTTTCGCGGCTGGGGTGAGCGAGCCGGTGCTGACCGAGGAACGCCACCCGGGCGCTGCGGCCCCGGCAGCCAAGGAACAGGGAGCGGCCAAGCCCCAGGGACCTGCCGTGGAAAAGGGCCAAGCCAAGGCTGCATCGCATCCGGCGGTCAAGGCGCCGGCGCCGCCCGTGAAGGGACAACACCCGGCCAAGACGGTGGCCCAGCCCCCGGTCAAGAGGCAACCCGCCGCCAAGGGACATCCGGGGGGGACTGTGGTTTCTCCCGCGGCGACCAAAGGCCAGCCGTCGTCCAAGATTGCCCCCCCGCCGGCCGCGCACCGGACTCCGGCCAAACCGGCGGTCAAAACCTCGGAGAAAAAAGCAAGCGCCACCCAACCGGCAACTGCGACGTCCGGTTCCAAGGCCGCGTCCACGGGAAAGGTGGAGCGGGCCGCTCCCTTGCCTGAAGGGTACGTGCCCCCGCCGCCCAAGGCTTCCGGATCCTGAGACAGATTCTCCCGACGACGGCGCGTCCCCACCGGGGCGCGCCGTCGTCAGGTCGTTTTCCGGCCGGCCAGACAGAGAATGCCGACCAGCACCCCGGCGCAGCCGGCCATAGCGCGCCATCCCACCGTTTCGCCGCAGAACCAGGCGGCACAACCCAGGGCGGCAACCGGCATGATTCCGGTAACCGCGCCGGCCAGAGCCGCTTCCACCCGCACCACGCCGTAGAACCAGAGCATGTAGGCGATCGCCGTTACCGCCAGGCCGTAATAGGCCAGGGCAAACAGCATGGCCGGGGTCAGGGCGGAAGGATCGATGGTGCCGGCTTCCCACAGGCCGGGAGGGAGGAACAGGGCCAGTCCCAGCAGAGAAACCCACATGGCGGCGGCCATCGGGGAGAGCGGTTCGCTAACGGCCCGACGCAACAGCAGGAAGGCCGCTTCGAACACGACGGCGCCTAAAACGAGGGCATGTCCCAACAGGGGATGACTGCCGACGGCCGGGGAACCGGCTTCCAGGACGAGCAAACCGGCGCAAGTGGCGGTCAGTCCGGCCAGTGCCCGGCCCCGGAGCCGTTCCCGGAAGAGGACGCGCCCGAGGAGGGCCACCGCCGCCGGCGTCGTGGCCGCCACCACCCCTGCTTCGGCCGCGCCGGTCAGCCGCAGGCCGGCGAGCAAAAAGACGGTGAACAGAAACGAACCGCACAGGGCTTGCAGGCCAAGGATGGCGCATCCCCGCCGCGATACCCTGGGCCAGCCTCCTTCCAGCAGGATGACCAGCGGTACGAGGACCGCCGTGGCCAGGGCGAAGCGGATCATGGACGCAAAGCAGATCGGCAGACGGATCGCCACCAGGCGACCCACGGCCACCGAACTGCCGACCAGGAGCATGGCGCCGATGAGGGCAGCCAGGGCCGTTATCCGTTGGCGCATGGGAAAAACCTCCTTGCCGCAAGTTGACCGCAGTCTAGTCGGCAAGGAGGGCGTTGTTTTGAACAATCTTGCGGTAGGCTCCGGGGGTGAGCCCAAAGCGGGCGCGAAAGGCCCGGGTGAGATGGCTTTGATCGGCAAAGCCCGTGGCGGCGGCGATGTCGGCCAGGCGATCCGGCCCGCGGAGCTTATCCCGAGCCGCCCGGCAGCGGCGTTCGAGCAGATGGGCGTGGGGCGGCAGGCCCGTAAACCGGGTCATCACCCGCACGAGGTGCCAGGGAGAAAGACCGGTTGTCCGAGCCAGTTCCGTCAGGCCGATATCCTCGGAAAAGTGCGCGTCCAACAGTTCCAGGGCCAGGCGTACGGCCCGGGGCTCGGGGCCTGGCCCTGGCGGGATCGGCGTTCGGTCTGCATGGCGGAGCACCCATTCGGCCAGGAGGGCCAGGAAGCGGGTTTCCTTGGCCAGGGCCGGGGCGGCCGGATCCAGAAGGAGGGCATGGGTGGCGGTGATGGCGGCGGCGAAGGCCGGATCATCAATGACCCCTGGTCGGAAATACGGCAGGGAAGCGGGCTTGGCCAGGATCGGGAACAGGGCCTTTCGCGGCAGATAGAACATCCGGTAACCCCAGCCTTCGGGGCCGGCCGGGGCGCCATCGTGCGGCACGTCCGGCTGGGCCAGACTCACTTGGCCGGCCGGTGCCACCAGCCCTTCCCCCCGGTAGCGGAAGGCCAGGGCGCCGGATTCGATGACGCCGAGGGCGTAGCCCTCATGGGCGTGACGGGTGAAGTGTTGGGAGCGGTAAACGGCGCGCAGGACCATCACGCCGGCGCAGAGGCTGGGCAGGCAGACGGCCGAGATGGCGCGAGAGGACGGATCGGGATCGGATTGGCCCGCCGCCGGGGAACCGGCGGCGGGCGGGAAAGCGCTTTTAGTGGGCGACGGCATTGCGCCGGTACTGGATGTAGGCGTCCTTCATGGCCGTGTAGGGCTCGATGGCCGGCTTGGTGATGGCGTCATACTCGTCCAGGGTTTCGGGCAACCGGTTGAACGTGTCGCCGGCCTTGATGATGTAGGACCAGTACCAGGGGTTGTAGTCGTCATGCGCGGACCAGGGACCGAAAATCCAGGTCAAGGGATTGGCTGCGGCATCACCGGCCATGCCGATGGTGTCACGCAGGTTGGACGGCCCAAGGAAGGGCCAGACGATGTAAAAGCCCTCGGTCATGCCGTAATGGCCCAAGGTCTGACCGAAGTCCTCGTTGCCCGGCTGGAGGTTGGGATCGGATTTGGCCAGATCCATCAGACCGGCCATGCCAAACGTGGAATTGATGAAGAACCGTCCGAATTCCCGTGAAGCCTTGACGAAATTGAGTTGGAGCAGGCTGTTGAGGAACCGGATGGGAAAGGTGAAGTTATTGTAGATGTTGGCCAGCCCGGTGCGGGCCTTTTTGGGCATGATGACAACGTATCCCTTGGCCAGAGGGCGCATCAGGCGGCTGTAAAACACGTCGTTGAAGGTGAACCAGAATTTATTCCAGCCGTAGAGAGGGTCGGGAACCGGCGCGGTGGCGACTTCGCCCGAGACGGCCGGTTTCCCGTTGATGACCGTGGGCGCGCTCGGGGAGGAATCGTCCTGGGACTCCATGCCGGCATGCGCATCGGTGAAGGCAAGCACACCTATGAGCAGAACGAGGCTGAAGAGGAATTTGCGTGTGGTGGTCATTGGCATGGCTGCTCCGAGGCGCGGCGTGTCCGCGTAGCCCGAACCCCTAGGATTTTTTTGCGGAAATTTTCGCAATCAACACGTCTGGGCTTTCATTCATCAAAATTTGGCCGAACTGGCTACGGTAATTCTGCACCAAGCTGACCCCTTCGATAATGACATCGTAGACCCTCCATCCGTCATGGTCGACCAGACGATAGGTAATGGGAATCTCCTTGTCCTTACCGACGACCTTGGTAGCGATTTCGGTTTTCCCCCCACCCAGATCATCTTCGCTGAGATAACGAACCTTCTCATCGGTGTAACTCTCGATTTTGTCAAGATAGGTATTTTGGAGAAGGGTGCCGAAGGCCGCTACGAAGCGGTTCTGCTGATCCGGGGAAAAGTTGTTCCACTGGGCGCCGAGGGCCCGGCGGGAGAGCTCCCGGGTGTCGAAGATGGCTTCGATGGTTTTGATGACCTTCTTGCGCAGTTCCGGACGCGTCGCGGTGTCCTTGTAGGCCGGATTGGCCAGCAGCAGGATCACCTGATCCACCGAGGCGGAAAGCACCTGCGTGGCCTGTCCGGCCAGGGCGGGCATGACACTCGAGAGCAGAAGGACGACGGCAAGGCATAGACGGGGGGAGACGATTTTCATGGAGGATACCACTGTGCTGCTTGGGGTGTATGGGGGTAGGGCCAACCCGGCGAAAAAAACTATTTTACTCCGCCGAAAACGTATTTGCCGATGAGGTCGCCCAAATCGACGGAGGATTCCGTTTCGACGATCATGCCGCCAGGACGCAGGACGTCATCCGATCCGCCCGGCGACACCTTGATGAATTTGTCGCCGATCAGACCGCTTGTCTTGATGGAGGCAATGGCATCGTCGGTCAGACGAACGCCGTTTTCAATGTCCATGGTGACCACGGGCATGTTCGACTTGGTGTCCAGGATGATAGCGCTCACGCGGCCGATGCGCACGCCCGCCATCTCCACGTAGGCCCCGTTTTTGAGACCGGTGACGTCCTTGAACCGGGCCTTGATCGCGTAGGTGTCGCCACCCACGATTTCAAGCTTGCCAAGCTTGACGGTCAGATAGGCCACACAGAGCAGCCCCACCAGGACAAACACCCCGACGGTGGTTTCCATTGCGTATTTCTTCATGCCTCTGGCCTCTTACGTCGAACTCGCCCACGATGCAATCGCGAATTCTTTCCCAAGTTACAGTAAAAAGGAGGTCAATACGTAATCGGCCACCAAAATGGCGATGCAGGATTGCACCACCGCCGAGGTCGTGGCCAGACTCACGCCCTTGGCCCCGAACCCCTCCCGGCGGGTATGGGTGAAGTAGCCCTGATAGCAGCAGATTGTCGCCACGATCACGGCGAAGGCCAGGGCCTTGATGAAGCCGCCCTTGACGTCGATGAAATCCACCGTGGCGTCGATCCGGTTGAAGTAGACTCCCGGATTGATGCCGAGCAGCAGCACGCCCGTCAGATAGCCGCCGAGAATTCCGACCGCGTCGAAGATGGCCGTCAAAAGCGGGAAGCATATGAGCGAGGCGGTCAACCGCGGCGCGATGAGAAACCGCATCGGGTTGATGTCCATGGTGACGAGCGCGTCGATCTGCTCGGAAATGCGCATGATGCCGATTTCGGCCGCCATGGACGAGCCGGCCCGGCCCGTTATCATGATGGCCGTGAGCACCGGACCCAGCTCCCGGATGATGGCCAGGGCCACCACCGCGCCGAGCGCCCCGTCGGAACCGAACTTGACCAGGGTGTAGTAGCCTTGGAGCCCGAGTACCATCCCGGTGAACAGCCCGATCAGCACGATGACGAAAAAGGATTTGGCCCCGATGAAATAGACCTGCTGCACGATCTTGCGCCATTGCGGCGACGTGATGCTGCGCAGCACCCCTTGGTACAGGAAAATGCACATTCCGCCCAACTCGGCCAGCAGAGCCAGCGTGGTCCGACCGGTCAGAGTGAAGGGCGAAAGAAGCGTGGTGGCAATTTGGGTCATGGGTTTTCCGGCACGGCGTAGAAGAAATTCGTGGGCCGACCGGAGCCCTCTGTTACACTCCTTTCATCTGAATGAAAAGTTGAACCCGCTTCCCTACGAATTTGACAGTGTTGGTCGTTTAGTTTAACTGTTTGGTTAAAACGGATGGTTGGCATATGGACAGCAGTGTGGTTGTTTTGGGGCGCATCCTTGACGCCGCCACGGAAGAGTTCGGACACAAAGGCTTTTCCGGCGCCAAGGTCGACGCCATCGCCCGCCGGGCCGGGGTCAACAAGGCCGGGCTCTACTATCATGTGGGCACCAAGGAAAAACTGTATGAGGCCGTGCTGTTGCGGCTTTTCGGGCAGGTGGCCGGCGCCTTGGAGCGGGCGGTTCCGGCCGACGCGGATCCCCGACAGGGATTTGCCGGTCTGACCGGCGCCTTGGCCGATCTTTTCGGCCGGTTGCCCATGCTGCCCCGCATCATGGCCATGGAAATGGCCTCGGGCGGCGCCACCATGCCGGAGGCTGCCATGGCGGAATTCCGGCGCATTTTCGCTGTGACCTTGACGATCCTGGAGCGCGGCCGGACGGCGGGCCTCTTGCGGCCGGCTGAACCCGTTTTCGTCCATCTGACCCTGGTGGGAACGCTGGTCGTCTATTCCCTGTCCAAGCCGCTCCGTCGCCGGTTCGCCGCGGCGGCCCGGGACCTGGGCCTGCGCCTGGATCTGCCCCTTGCCGAAGCCGCCGCCTTTTTGGCCGATACTATCGCTCGGGGGCTGTCCGTCGATGCCGCCCCTGGGGAGGAACATCATGCAACGTCATGAATGGTGGCCCCTGGTTGCGTTTCTGGCCACGCTCGTTGCCGGGTACGGCTGCGACCGGACCCGTCCCGCTTCCTACCAGGGTTATGTCGAGGGCGAGTTCGTCTATGTGGCCGGCAAGATCGGCGGCCGCCTGGATGTCCTGCCCGTGGCCCGCGGCGATACCGTCAAGGCCGGGGACACCCTGTTCGTCCTGGAACATGCGTTCGAGGCGCAGGGCGTGGTCCTGGCGAGCGCCCAGCTCACCCAGGCCGAGGACACCCTGCGTGACAAGGAAAAGGGGCTCCGGCCCGAGGAGATAGGCCAGATCACGGCCGAACTGGGCCGGGCCCGGGCCGCGCACGAGCTGTCGAACCTGGAGTATGATCGGCGGGTCAAGCTTTTTGCCGACGCCACTATCGCCAAGGAGGAACTGGATAGCGCCCGAACGGCCCGGGCCCGGGATCGGGAGCAGGTGCGAGAACTTACGGCCAAGCTGGCCACGGGGCATCTGCCCAGCCGCATCGACCAGATACGGGCGGCGGCCGCCGCCGTGGAAGCGGCCAGGGCCACCCTGGATCAGGCCAAATGGGATCTGGACCAGAAGACGCAGACCGCCGGCGTGTCCGGACTTGTCTACGATGTCCTGCACTACCGGGGGGAATGGGTGGCGGCCGGCTCGCCGGTGGTGACCTTGCTCCCGCCCGAAAACGTCAAGGCCCGATTTTTCGTGCCCCAGGCCGTGGCCGGCTCGCTGGCCGTGGGAAGAACCATCCGCGTGGCCTGCGACGGCTGCGGCGGCCCCGTGCCGGCGAGCATCAGCTATGTCTCGCCCAAGGTCGAATACACGCCGCCGGTCATCTACAGTCAGGGCTTCCGGGACAAGCTCGTCATCATGGTCGAGGCCGCCTTTGCTCCGGACGTGGCGGCGCGCATGCATCCGGGCCAGCCCATCGACGTGTACCTCGACGGAGGCGGTCAGTGAACGGCGAGCCCCCGGTCATCGACGTCACCGGCCTGACCAAGGTCTTCGGCAAAAAGACCGTGGTGGACCATCTGGACATGCGGGTGTCCCGCGGGGAGATCTACGGTTTCCTCGGTCCCAACGGTTCGGGCAAGACGACGTTCATCCGCATGCTGTGCGGCCTGTTGCGTCCGGACGACGGCCAGGGGACCTGCCTCGGGTTCGACGTGCGCACCGAAGCCGATCGGATCAAGCCGCTCGTCGGCTACATGTCCCAGCGCTTTTCCCTGTACGAGGATCTGTCCGTGCGGGAGAACCTCGGGTTCATCGCCCGGATGTACGGCGTGGCCGACAAGGCGGCCGCCGTCGAACGCACCATCGAGCGGCTGCGCCTGGCCCGGTTCCGCGACCAGCTGGCCGGCACGCTTTCCGGCGGCTGGAAGCAGCGGTTGGCCCTGGCCGCCTGCATGATCCACCAGCCGCGCCTGCTTTTGCTCGACGAGCCCACGGCCGGGGTGGACCCCATGGCCCGGCGGGATTTCTGGGACGAGGTGCACCGGCTCGCCGGCGAGGGCATCACCGCCCTTATTTCCACCCACTACATGGACGAGGCCGAGCGCTGCCATCGCCTGGCCTACATCGCCTACGGCCATCTTCTGGCCCGGGGAACGGTGGCCGAAATCGTGGCCGGCGAGGGCTTGGCCACCTTCGAGATCGCCGGTCCGGATTTGTACGGGCTGATGGATCGGGTGAAGGCCTTGCCTGGGGTGGAGCAGGTGGTGGCCTTCGGGGTGACGCTCCATGTGAGCGGCCGGGACGCGGCGGCCTTAGAGGCCGACTTGGCGCCGCTTTCCGTGGCGCCGCTGACCGTGCGCCGCATCCCCTCCAATCTGGAGGAAGTCTTCATCAGCCTCATGCGCAAGGCGGTGTCGTGATGTCGGTCGTCTTCAGCTTTTCGCCGCGTCGGTTCGTGGCCATTATCGTCAAGGAATTCGTCCAGATGCGTCGGGATCGGGTGACGTTCGGCATGATGGTCGGCATTCCGCTGCTCCAGCTCGTCCTTTTCGGCTACGCCATCAACTCCGATCCCAAGCACCTGCCCACGGCCATCCTGGACAACGACCGGTCGGTCTTTTCCCGGGACATGGCCATGGCCATGAAAAATAGTCTCTATTTCGATTTCGTGACGCCCCTTGCCACCGAAGCCCAGGCCGACGAATTTTTGCGTCTGGGGCGCGTCCAGTTCGTTGTGACCATTCCGCCCGATTTCGGCCGTGACCTCATCCGGGGGAAGCGGCCGGCCGTGCTCCTTTCGGCCGATGCCACCGACCCCTCGGCCACTTCCAATGCCGTAGCGGCCGTCGGGCAGGCGGTCGGATCGGTCTTCAACCGCGACCTGACCGGCCCCCTGGCCCCGCTTCGCTCCAGCGACGGGCCGGTGGAGCTGCGGATGCACGCCCGCTTCAACCCCGAAGCCGTGACCCAGTACAACATCGTGCCGGGGCTCATGGGCGTGGTGCTCACCATGACGCTCGTCATCATCACTTCGCTCGCCATCACGCGCGAGCGGGAACGCGGCACCATGGAAAATCTCCTCATCACGCCGGTCAAGCCGATCGAGGTGCTGCTCGGCAAGATTCTGCCCTATATGGTGGTCGGTTATCTGCAGATGGTGCTCATTATCGTCGCGGCCAGAATCCTGTTCCACGTGCCGGTGCTCGGTAGTCTGACGCTCTTGTTCCTTGTTTCGTTTCCCTTCATCGTGGCCAATCTGGGGGTCGGCATCACCTTTTCCACCTTGGCCCAGAACCAGTTGCAAGCCGTGCAGATGGCCTTTTTCTTCTTTCTGCCGTCCATCTTGCTTTCCGGTTTCATGTTCCCCTTTCGGGGCATGCCCGGCTGGGCGCAATGGGTGGGGTCGGCGCTGCCGCTGACCCATTATCTGCGCGTGGTGCGCGGTATCGTCCTCAAGGGCAACGGCTTTTTCGACATTGCCCCGAGCCTGTGGCCGATCTGCCTGTTTCTCCTCGTCTCGCTCGGCATCGGGCTTCTGCGCTACCGGCAGACCCTGGACTAGACGGCCGGTCCCGGCTACGCCCGAGCCGTTCGGACAGGAGGATTGCCATGGTGTCCACCTTGGTCAGTGCACTTCGTTTCGACGGGTTGGCCGACGGCTACGACAACAGCCGGCCGGCGCCGCCCGCGGCCGTGATCGACGTGTTGTGCCGCTACGCCGGCATGGCCCGCCCGACGCGCGTCGCCGACATCGGTTGCGGCACGGGCCTGTCCACTCGGATATGGATCGGCCGGGCCGGGGCCATTGTCGGCGTGGAACCCTGTGACGACATGCGCCGCCGGGCCAGGCAGTCCACGGACGCCGTCCCCGGCGGTGAAACCGTGCGGTTTGTCGCCGGCACTTCTGCCGCTACCGGCCTTGCCCCCGCAAGCGTGGATATCGCCACCTGTTCCCAGTCCCTGCACTGGATGGAACCCGAACCCGCCTTTGCCGAATTGGCCCGCATCCTGCGGCCGGGCGGCGTGTTCGCGGCCATCGACGCCGATATGACGCCGTCCTTCGGCGGGCCGGCCGAAGCGGCTTTTTTCGCCCTACGCCGTCGGACCAAGGCCCTGGAAGCGCAGCATCGCCCCACAGCGGTCAGGCGTTGGGACAAGGCCGGCCATTTGGCCCGGATGGAAGCCTCGGGCCGCTTTGCCTTCACCCGGGAGCTGCTGGCCCATCAGATCGAGCCGGGCAATGGGCTCCGGCTGGTCGGGCTGGCCCTGTCCCTCGGTTCGTTGGCGGCGCTGCTGGACCACGGCCTGTCCGAAGAGGAATGCGGCTTGGCCGACCTGCGCCGGGAGGCCGCCGCCATGGGCGATACTCCCGTGCCGTTTCACTGGAGCTATCGGGTCCGCCTCGGCGTGACGCCGCAGGCGTGAGAAATCGGGAGGGGCGCCGCCCCTCCCGAGCCCACCCCGCCGGGGGGAATCATTCCCCCCGGCCCCCCTGCCTGGGGGGCTTGTTCCTTACATGTTCCCAACACGTTCGTTTTTTGTTCCTCTCTCTGTTCAAAATTCACGCATCATACCATAACCATTGAAAGTTTTTGAAGAGGGGCCCGGGGGGAAACTTTTTGCAAAAAGTTTCCCCCCGGTCTTATTCTCCTCTGCATGCACTTTCACCCCCTCACCGTAGCCTGGTTCACGTCCCACATCGGTGCGCCGACCGATATCCAGCGCCAGGCCTGGCCGCGCATAGCCGCCGGCGAGCATGTGCTGGCCGTGGCCCCGACCGGCTCGGGCAAGACGCTGACGGCGTTTCTTGCCGCCCTGGACGCGCTGGCCACCGGAAAATGGCCGACCGGCCGGGTGTCGGTGGTGTATGTTTCGCCGCTCAAGGCCCTGGGCAACGATGTCCGGCGCAATCTGATCGCGCCGCTGGCCGGGCTCAGGCGGGCCTTCGAGGCGGCGGGCGTGACGTTTCCGGAGATACGGGTGGCGATACGGACCGGCGACACGCCGGCGGAGGAGCGGCGCCGGATGGTGCGCCGGCCGCCGGAAATCCTTATCACCACGCCGGAGAGCCTGAACCTGCTTCTGAGTTCAAGGAGCGGCCGGTCGCTGCTGCCGACCGTGCGGCTGGTCATCCTGGATGAAATCCATGCCGTGGCCGGCTCCAAGCGCGGCGTGTTCCTGCTGTCCGCCGTGGAACGGCTGGTGCTGTTGGCCGGCGAGTTCCAGCGGGTGGCGCTCTCGGCCACGGTCGCGCCGCTGGCCACGGTCGCCGCCATGGTGGGGGGCTTTCGGCTGGAAGGCGATCCGGCCGAGCCGGTCTATGCGCCGCGCCCGGTGACGGTGGTTACGGGGCGGGATGTCAAACGGCTGGACGTCCGGGTGCACCACACGCCCTGGCCCGAGGAAGAGGAGCGGCCGTCGCAGCTTCGCGCCCTGGCGGCGGATATACGGCGGCGCATCCTGGCCAACCGGACCACCCTTATTTTCGTCAACAGCCGCAAGCTCTGCGAGAAACTGACCCGGTTTATTAACGACGCTCCCGACGGTGGGCCGGGGGAACTCTTTGCCCACGCCCATCACGGGTCCCTTTCCAAGGAGCTGCGGTCCGCCGTGGAGGCGCGGCTCAAGGCCGGCGAGTTGCGGGCCGTGGTGGCCACCATGTCGCTCGAACTCGGCATCGACATCGGCAGCGTGGACGAGGTGCTGCTGGTCGAGTGCCCGCCGACGGTGAGCTCGGCCCTCCAGCGCCTGGGCCGGTCCGGGCACGGGGTGGGGGAGGCCAGTCGGGCCGTCTTTTTGCCGACTTCGGAGAGGGATCTGCTGGAGGCGGCGGTCATGGCCCGGGCGGCGGTCGCCCGGAACATCGAGCCCGTGCGGCCGGTGATCGCACCGCTCGACGTCCTGGCCCAGACGCTGGTGGCCATGGTCGGGGTCGAGGATTGGAACGTGGAGGCGCTGTATACGGCCGTGCGTTGCGCCTGGCCCTATCGCGAGCTCTCCCGCAAGGCCTTCGATCTGACCATGGCCATGCTGACCGGCCGCTACGCCGCCACCCGTATCCGCGAGCTGGCCCCGCTTTTGGCCGTGGACGGCCTGACCGGCACGGCCACGGCTCGCCCCGGGGCGCTCATGCGGCTCTATGCCTCGGGCGGGGTCATTGCCGATCGGGGCTATTTCGCCCTGCGCCGGCAGGATACCGGCACAAGGCTTGGCGAACTCGACGAGGTGTTCGTCTGGGAGGCCCGGCTCGGCCAGATTTTTGCCTTCGGGGCCCAGAACTGGCGCATCGAGCGCATCACCGACGCCGACGTCTTCGTCACGCCGGCGGCCGAGGGCACGGTGCCGGCGCCTTTTTGGATCGGTGAGGCCCGGTCCCGGGACAGCCATTTCTCGCGGTTGATCGCCGCCTTTCTGGAAGAGGCCGACGCCCGGCTGGACGACCCGGCCTTCAAGCAGGAGCTGGTACGGGAGTATTTTTTGGAAGACGAGGCGGCCGGGGCGTTGCTCGATTTCCTGCGCCGCCAGAAGGAGAGCACCGGCACGGGGCTGCCGCATGCCCGCCATCTCGTGGTCGAGGTGACCGCCACGGGCCCGGGCGGAGCGCCGGGGAGTCAGATCATTCTCCACGCGCCGCTCGGGTTGGCCGTGCTTGCGCCCTGGGCCCTGATCCTTCAGGCGGCGGCCGTCGCGCATTGCGGCGAGGATGTCCCGGTCTTTGCCGGCAACGACTGCCTGGCCCTGACCCTGCCCCGGGCGGTCGATCCCGCCATCCTCCCCGGCCTGGTGCCGCTCCGGGAGGTGGAACCGCTGCTGCGCGAGCGCCTGGAAGGCTCGGGTTCCTTCGGCGCGGCCTTTCGCGAGGCGGCGGGGCGGGCGCTGCTTTTGCCCAAGGAGGGCTTCGGCCGGCGCACGCCCCTTTGGATCAACCGGCTGCGGGCCCGGAAACTTTTGGCCGCCGTGGCCGGGCACGGCGATTTTCCCATGGTGCTGGAGGCCTGGCGGACCTGTCTGGGCGACGTTTTCGATCTGGCCGCCTTGCGGGAATTCCTGGCCGCCGTGGCCGACGGACTGGTTGCCGTCTCCGTGGTCCGGACCCGGGTGCAAAGCCCCTTTGCCGCCGATTTGGTCTACCGGCACGTCAACGAATACATGTATCTGTCCGATGCCGGCACGGCGGCCGGGGCCACCGGCGTTCGACCCGATCTGGTGGCCGAAGTGGCGGCCGGAGCGGCGGGACGGCCCTGCGTGCCCGAAGCCATCGTCCACGGTTTCGAGGAAAAGCGTCAGCGCCTGTACCCGGGCTATGCCCCGTCGAGCCCGGCCGAGCTGCTCGAACACGTCAAGGAGCGGGTGGTCCTCCCGGAAGCGGAGTGGCTGGCCCTGTTGGCGGCCGTAGAGCGGGATCATGGCCTGGCCAGGGAGGATCTGGAAACCGCCTTGGCCCTGAAGCTGGCCCGCATCGCCTCGCCAGCCGGTGGTGCGTCCCTGTGGGTCGCCTTGGAACGGGCCGGAGCGGTCGCCCAGGCCTTTTTCGGGGACCCGTCCCTGGTCCGGCCGCTGGCCGCGGAGGCGCGCCGACCGCATGCCAAGGCTTTGGGACCGGAAGATGTCGCCGCCATGGGCGAGGCCCTGCTCGTCGAATGGCTGTCATTTTACGGTCCCTTGTCTCTGGCGGAAATGGCGCAGCGGCTGGGTGTGCCCCTGGACGTCCTGACCCGGGCGGCCGAGGGGCTGGCGGCGGCCGGTTCCTGGCTGGTCGGGGAACTCGTCTCCGGACGATCCGAATCGCTGTATTGCGATGCGGCCAATTTCGAGACGCTGTTGCGGCTGACCAGGGCGGCGAGGCGGCCGACACTCACGCCGCTGCCGGCCGACCGGCTGCCGTATTTTCTGGCCGGATGGCAGGGGGTGACGGTGCCGGCCACGGAAGCGGAAGGGCTGGCCGACCGTCTGGAACGGCTGGCCTGTCTGCCGCTGCCGGCGGGGCTTTGGGAAGAGGACATCCTGCCGGCCCGGGGTCGGGACTATGATCCGGCCTGGCTGGATGCCGCCGTGGCCGCGACCGGCCTTGCCTGGTACGGGGCCGGCGTCAAAAAGATCCTTTTCGCCCGGGCCGAGGACCTCGATCTGGCCGGGTTCGAACCGCTCGGGAAGGGAGGGAGCCTGTTTCCTGATCCCCGGGCTCGCTATGATTTCGCGACCCTGCTCGACATGACGGGCCTGGCTTCCGGCGAGCTGGCCACGACCCTGTGGCGGGCGGCCTGGAAGGGCGAGGCCGTCTGCGATTCCCTGGCCGTGCTGCGCCGGGGCGTGGCCACGGGGTTCACCCCGGAACCGACGTTTTACGCTACGGCCCACCATGGTCGGCAGATCCTGCGTCGTACCCGGCCGGCCCGGTTTGCCGCCGCCTTGCCCGCGGACGGCAGTTGGTACCGCCCCCGGGTCCCGGTCGTGCCGGACGATCCGGTGGAGCGGGAGGCGCTCGCCATGGATCGGGCCCGGCTGCTTCTTTTTCGCTACGGCGTGGTCTGCGCCGACATCCTCTCCCGGGAAGCGCCGGCCTTTGCCTGGTCCGGTGTCTTTCGTGCGCTACGGCGGCTGGAGCTGTCGGGCGAGGTGGTGGCCGGGGCGTTTTTTACGGACGTAAGCGGTCCGCAGTTCGCCACGCCCGAGGCGGTCCGGCGCCTGCTGGCTGGGCTTTCCGGTCGGGAGGCGTGGTGGTGCGCCGCCCTGGACCCGGTCTGCGTCGGCCGGGTTGCCGGACGGGGCCTTGCCCTGCCCCGCCGGGTGGCCGGGGCGTACGTGGCGTTTCTCGGACCGGAAGCGGTGGCCGTGGTCGAGGCCGGCGGGAAACGGCTCCGGATCGCAGTGTCCCCGGACGCTCCCGAGCTGTCGGCCGCCCTGGCCCCGCTGGTCCATCTGGTCGGTCGGCGCGGGACGGCCAGACACGTGGCCGTGACCGTCATCAACGACGCTTTGGCCGGCGAAAGTCCCTATCTGCCGGCCTTGAAGGAACGCTTCGAAGTCGTCCGGGAGCGCAAGGGCGTGGTGCTCTATCCGGCCAGGGGCTAGGGAAGGGGGGCAACCTCGTCCCGGCCGGTCCGAAAAAGCTGCTGCAACTGGTCGGCCCGCAAGTCCTCGACCTTCACGTGCCGGGCGTGCAGGGCGTCGGCCACCTGTCCGGCCAGGCCCAGGGCGTTCATATGCTCGGGCTCCGTATCCACGACGATGCTTTTGAGCCGGCCGTCCCGGCCGATGCGTTCGGCCATGTCCAGGGCCTCGGCCAGCGGCTTGCCGTCGCGGAAGGGGACGTTGGTGCGGCCGTCGGAAATGACCACCAGCAGGGCGATGGTGGAGGGATGGCGGCGCAGCTCGGTTTCGATGAGGCGGTAGCCGGTGAAAAGACCGTGGGCCAGGGGCGTCTTGCCGCCGGTAGGGAGCGCTTCCAAGAGGCGATAGGCCCGCTCGGGGCTGCCGGTCGGCGGCAGCAGCACTTCCGCGCCGCTGCCGCGAAAGGCGACGAAGGCGATGCGGTCCCGCTTCTGGTAGGCGTCCAGAAGAAAGGACAAGATCGCTCCCTTGGCCTCGGTCATGCGTCGGCTGGCGCCCATGGAGGAACTGGCGTCCGCCACCAGGACGATGAGCGTGCCCATGCGTTTTTCCCTGGTCCGCTCGCGCAGGTCGCACGGGCGGATGCGGACGGCCGGGCCGTCTGGAAGGATCTTCCGACGTGACGGCTGGTGCGGGGCCGCCGCCCGCAAGGTGGCGTCCAGGGCCAAGTCGCGGATTTCCTCGGCCATCCGGGCTCCCACGCCACGGCCCTGCCGTTCCAGGGTCTTGGTCAGGGCCCGACGGCCGGAGCCGGCCTTGCGCCGGATGCGGTCGCGGCGAATCCGGATGGGCTTTAGCCGGAAGGGTTCGCCCACGGCGAAGACTTCTTCCTTGAGCTTCGAGGATTCGGCCTTCCCTTGCCCCGGGTCGTTGTCGTCAGGATTCGGCGGCTCTTTTGCGGGAGCGCTCCCTGGGGATCGGCCGGCGCCGTCTTGCGGCTTGGCTTCCGACGGGGAGGCCTGGGCCTGGTCGGGGTGGTCGTTTTTTTCGGGGTCGGCATGTTGTTCCTGGCGCTGCTGTTCGGGCGGCTGGAGCTGGCGGCGGCGATGGCGCAGGACCAATTCGGCCACGGCCGCCACGTCCGCCGGGTCGGCGTCGGGTTTGTTTGTCCAGGCGGCCAAGGCTCTGGCCGCCCGGGACAGGAGAATTTCCGCCCGTTGTCCGGCGCAGGCCGCTTCGGCGGCGGCCGCGACGATTTTTTCCCGGGCCGGCCCGGTCAGGTCGACGGCCGGGAAGAGCTTTCTCGCCCGGGTGAGCCGCCGCGTGAAGGCTTCCCGCTCCTGCATCCCGGCCGCGACAAAGGCCCGGGGATCGGCCTCGAAGGCCTCCAGATCGCGCAGAAGCGCCACCCGGCCGGCCACGTCCCGGATGGCCGCCACGTCCACGCACAGCCCGAATCGGTCGAGGAGCTGGGGCCGCAGTTCGCCTTCCTCGGGGTTCATGCTGCCGACCAGGAGAAACCGGCTCGGCACCTCGGCGGAAAGGCCTTCCCGCTCCAGACGGAAACGGCCGTTGGCGGCCGCGCCCAGCAGCATGTCGGTGATGTGGTCGGGCAGGAGGTTGATTTCGTCCACGTAGAGCACGCCGCCGTCGGCCCGGGCGAGGAGCCCTGGCTGGCAGACGATCCGTCCGGCGGCGATGGCCTGCTCCAGGTCGATGCAGCCGGCCAGCCGATCCTCGCCCACGGAGAGCGGCAGATCGACGAAGCCGCCGGGAAAGCCCGCCTCGGGGAGTAAGGCGGCCAGTCCCCGGGCCAGGGTCGATTTGGCCGTGCCCTTTTCCCCGCGCAACAGCACCCCGCCCAGGGCCGGGCAGACGACGGCCAGGGCTAGGGCCAGCTTGGCCTCGTCCTGACCGGCCAGGGCCGTGAAGGGAAAGACGGCGGTCTCGGACCAGCTCTCGCGTCCGGTCATGCCGCGTTCCCCAAGATGGAGGTGACGATTTCCGGATCGACGCCCACGGCCTCGAAGGGCTTGCGCCGCATCCGATGGGGCAGGGCCAGGCCGGCGGCCCGGCGCAGATCGTCGCGTATGACGACCTCGCGGTCGTCCAGGGCGGCCAGCGCCTTGGCCGTGCGCATCATGACCAGATCCGCCCGGTGGCCGTCCACGCCAAGGGCGATGGACAGCCGGGCAATGGCGGTCAGCTCTGCGTCGTCCACGGTTACCCGGGCCACCCGTTCCCGGGCGGCGGCCAGCTTTTCGCCGAGGGCTTTTTCCTCGGCGGCATGGGCGGCCATGAAGGCCTCGGGATCGGCCTCGAAGGCCATCAGCCGTTTGACCACCTCCACCCGTTCCCCGGGGTCGGTGATGCCGGTCACTTCCACGCATAGCCCGAAACGATCAAGGAGTTGCGGCCGTAGTTCGCCTTCCTCGGGGTTCATGGTGCCGACAAGCACGAACCGGGCCGGATGGGTAAACGACACGCCCTCGCGTTCCACGGTGTTGACCCCCATGGCCGCCGCGTCGAGCAGGGCGTCCACGATGTGGTCGTCGAGCAGGTTGACTTCGTCCACATAGAGAATGCCCCGGTTGGCCCGGGCCAGAACGCCGGGCTCGAAGCGGCGTTTGCCGTCCCGGATGGCCGTTTCCAGGTCCAGGGAGCCGACGACCCGATCTTCGGTGGCGCCGACCGGCAGATCGGCCAGTCGGGTCGGAACTTGTCCCCGGGGCAGAGGTTGGCCCGAGGCGAGGCGTTCCCGGCATTCCGGGCAGAGTCTCGCCGGATCGTCGGGGTCGCAGGAAAAGCGGCAGCCGGCCACCACGGTCATTTCCGGCAAAAGCGCGGCGAGCGCCCGGGCGGCCGTGGATTTGGCCGTGCCCTTTTCGCCCCGGATGAGCACCCCCCCGACGGACGGGGAGACGATATTGAGCGCGAGGGCCAGCTTCATGGCCTCCTGCCCGACAATGGCCGTAAACGGAAAAACAGGTCGCGTCGTCATAGCACTCTCTCTGTTGTTAGAAGAAATCGGGGCGCTGCCCCGAGCCCCGCCGGGAGGGAATGATTCCCTCCCGGACCCTCCTCGAAGGGGGCGATGGACTGCAACAAAACGAGGCGCGTGGCCGCCGGAGGCATCTCTTCACCCCCCCATGGCCGACGGAAAGAACCGGGGCGCCGCCCCGGGCCCTGCCGGGAGGGAATGATTCCCTCCCGGACCCTCCTCGAAGGGGGCGATGGATTGCAACAAAACGAGGCGCATGCCCGCCGTAACGGGATTCCAAAGGGCCGCGCCCTTTGGCCGCCGGAGGCATCTCTTCACCGCAACTTACCCCTCGCTCCCGATAGCCGCCCGGACGTCGGCCAGGGCAGCGTGCCAGCGTTCCACCTCATCGGCCGTGCGGATATCCACCGCCCCGCCCTGGAACTCGCCGGACACCTCGCCCATGCGGTCCTCGATCCAGCCTTCGATTTCCAGAACGTGCTCCTTGAGGGCGGCCAGCACCTCGGGATCGGCCTGCCACAGGCCGCGATTGGCCGCCTCCATGAGCCGGCGTCCGATTTCCTCCAGGGCCCAGGGATTGTTTTTTTCAAAAAATTCCCGGTTTTCCTGGTCCATGACAAAGGTTCGCGTGATGTCGTCGAAGATCCAGTCGTCCACCTCGCCGGTGGAGGCCTCCCAGCCGTAGACCCGGCCCACCCGCTTGGAGATGTCGCCGGCGCCCTTGTAGCCGTGGCGCTTCATGCCTTCGATCCAGGCCGGATGGAGGAGTTTGGTGCGCACGACGCGGCGGACCTCGTCGGCCAGGTCGCGCACCTCGACGTGTTCGGGCTCGCGGGTGTCGCCGTAGTAGGTCTTGACCGCCTTGCCCGAGAGATGTCGGGCGGCGGCGGTCATGCCGCCGTGCGCGCCGAAATAGCAGCAGCAGCCGAGCAGATCGTGCTCGTCCGAGACCACCTTGTTGGCCGTGATTTCGACCGTGCGCAGGGTGTCGGCCAGCTCCTTGACGGCCGTCCGGCCGTAGACGCCCCGGCCGTAGGCAAAGCCGTTCCAGTGGAGGAAGATGTCCGACAGATCGCCCTCGGTCTTCCAGGCCGAGGCGTAGATGGCCAGGTTGACCCCGGGCTGGTAGGTGCCGGGCCGGGCCGAAAAGATGCGCAGGCTGGCCCGGCGCAGGGCGTCCCGGTCGTCCGGCGAGGTCCCTTCCTGGCGCAGTTTGGCCAGGGCGTGGGCGCGCACGAAGTTGTCTTCCTCGGGTTCGTCCAGGGCGGCCACGGCGGCGATGACGTCATCCAGGTATTCCAGCCGGTCCGGGAAGTTGTCGCGGATAAGGCCCGAGGCCCGGATGGTCACGTCCACCCGGGGGCGCGCAAGCTCGGCCAGGGGCACGATGTCGAAGCGGGAGACCCGACCGTCGGCATTCCAGAGCGGTCGGACGCCGAGCAGGTGCATGATCTGGCCCATGGCCTCGCCGTCGGCCCACATGATGTCGTTGGCCATCCAGTAAATGGCCACGTTTTGCGGATAGCGACCTTCCTCGGTCAGGTACTTGTCGAGCAGGGCTTCGGCCAGGGAGCGCCCGACCATGGCCGCCGCCTTGGTCGGCGTGCGGCGCGGGTCCAGGGAGAAGAAGTTGCGGCCCGTGGGCAGGATGTCCTCCCGGCCGCGCGTCAGCACGCCCGAGGGTCCGGCCGGCAGATGGCCGCCGGCAAAGCCGCGGAGCAGCGCCTCGGTTTCGTGCGAGGCCTCGATACGGGCATTGATGGCGCTCGCCCGGTCGCGGACGGCGTCCAGGCGGGGGAGCAGTTCGGGCGCGGTCAGCCGCTCACCGAGAAGTTCCGCGGCGAGCCGGCGAAAGCCGGACCCGGCCACGGTTTCGGGCGAGGCGATCACGGCCAGGGAAAGATCCTTGCCCCACAGGTCGAGATCTTCCAGCAACCGGCCGAAGCTCACCCCGAACCGGGGCTCGACGGTTCCGGGATCGGCCAGCAGATCGGCCAGGTTCAGGCCCATCAGCCGGCACAAGGTCTTGCGCAGCGTCCAGTCCTCGCCGCCGTCGTGGCGCAGGATGGAATAAAGCAGGTCGGCCCGGCGCGAGCCGGTCGGGATGTCCCCGAAGATGTGCATGCCGTCCTGGATCAGCGTGTTGCGGATGCGCGAGAGCGCCTCGTGCGCGCCTCGGATGATGGCGTCGAAATTCTGGTCGTGCTCGCTTTTGGTCGGGTCGAGCTTGAGCTCCTTATCGAGATTGGCCTGGCGTATGACTCCGAGGATGAGATGTTCCAGGGCGTGGGCCCGACCCTGGTCCGCGATTTTGGCCTGCGCGTACTGTTCGAGCAGCCGGTCCAGCTCCTCCAGGCCCTGGTAGAGGCCGCCGTGGGCCATGGCCGTCTGCATATGATCCACCAGTACGGCCAGACTGCGGCGTTTGGCGATGGTGCCTTCGGCCGGGTTGTCGCAGTTGTAGATGTAGAGGTGGGGGATTTCGTGCACGGCCACGTCGGGCAGGCAGTCGGGCGAGAGCCCCATGTTTTTTCCGGGCAGAAACTCCAGGTTGCCGTGGGTGCCCACATGGACCAGGACATGGGCGCCGAATTCCTGCTCGATCCAGCGGTAGGTGGCCAGGTATTGATGCGGCGGCGGGATGTCCGGATCGTGGAGGATCTTGCAGACCTCGCCGTCGCAGCGCGCCCCGGCGCAGCCGCGTTTGGGCTGTACGAGCACGACGGCGTTGCCATAGGACACGCCGGAAATGACGATATTGCCCTGGTAGACCATGGCCGGCGGCACGCCGTCCATCTGCTGCCCCGGCGGATCGCCCCAGGCCTGGCGCACCCGCTCACGTACGCTTTCCGGGAAGGTCTCCCACCATGCCCGGTAGCGGTCCAGGGACAGCAGATCGAGGGCGCCGCCCTTGGCCACGATTTCGTCCACGGTGGTCCAGCGGAATTCCGACACGGCCTTGCGGTTCATGATGTTGTCGATGAGTTCCTTGCCGGAGGCGGGAACCTCCACGTTGTAGCCGGCCTGGCGCATGGCGGCCAGGATGCGGGCCACGGACTCCAGGGAATCGAGTTTGGCCGCGCTGCCCACGGTCGCTTCCACCGAGGCGCAGGGATTGTTGTGTAAGATAAAGGCAACCTTGCGTTTTGGTGCGGGAACGCGGCGTAGCGCCACCCAGCGTGCCACCCGCTTGGCCAGCCGCCGACAGCGTTCCGGCTCGGGCACGCGGGTTTCCAGGCTGGCTCCGGAGGCGGCCGTGCCGTCCCGGGCCACCCCGCCGACAAAAAGCGGTTCGATCACGCCCTCGAATTCGGGCATGGCCACCATCCAGGCGATCTCGGTGCCGAGGCCCTGGGGATCGGCCCGCCATTCGTCGAGGGATCGCGAGGTCGAAACCACCGGCTGGAAGACCGGGACATTGAGTTCGGTGAAAAGCTCCACCCCGCCGGCGGCCTGCTTCCCGTCCTCGGGCTGGCCGTGTTCCCGGCCGAGAAAAAAGGTGGAGAGCTTGACGAGCGCTTCGATGGGGCGGCGGCCTTCCTTGGGGCCAAACGCCATGCGCGCCGCGCCGAGGCTTCCGAGGTTTCCGATGTTGGCGTCGCGCACACCGTGGGAGAAAAGCGGCACGACGGCCAAGCCTTCGGCCTCCATATCCTCGATGATGGCCGCTTCCGGGGCGGCGTTGTCGTTGACCCAGAAGTGGCGCGAGAAAAGCATGCCCACGCGGGGCGCGTCGGCCAGGCCCTTGGCCGCCAGATACCCCTCGTGCCAGGTGTCGAAAGCCGCCCGGTCGGCATAAAACGCTTCCGGCGCCTTGGGGTGCCAGAGTCCTTCCCAGGGCTGGCTGACGGCCGGGGGCGCGGCGGAGAAATCCTCCCCGCGGGCCAGTCCGGCCACGGCACGCAGCAGGTTGGCGAAATTTTCCCGCCCGCCGTAGACCACGTAATCGTAGCAGCGCCGCACCACCGGCAGCGGCGCCGTGGAATGGGCCCACAGCGACGGATCGTGGCTTAAGCAGAGAATCGGCACGCCCGGCGCTACGTCGGCCAGGGCCGTTTCGATGCGCGACCACACGGCCTCGCCCGAGCGGTAGAGGATGACGGCCTCGGCCCGGCTCAAGCTGGCGGTCATGGCGTCGAACAGCCGTTCGTCCGCCTCCAGTGCCTTGGACGCGAACAGATCGAGCGAAACCTCCGGCACGTCGCGGGACGCCCGGTCCAACATGGTCACATGCGATTGCCAGAATATGGCGGTCACGCGCATTGGCTGCTCCTTCACCAGGGCGCTGCCCTGGACCCGCCGGGGGGAATCATTCCCCCCGGTCCCCCTGGATAACGGCCTCCGTGCGAGGGGTCCGGGGGCATCATGCCCCCGGTAGGGTAGGTCCAGGGAGGGGCAAGCCCCTCCCTGGCCGCCGGAGGCATTTTTGTCTTCAATACTTCAGTTTGAACTCCACCATGTAGGTGCGTGGAGAGCCGGCGTAGTAGCTGTAATATTGCTGGTCGAAGAGGTTTTGCACGGAGAAGGAGACGTCCGTGTATTTCGTGGGCGAATAGGTCAGTTTGGCGTCCCACAGCCAGACTTGCGTATTGCCGCCATAGACGTTTTCCTGGTCGTTGTTGTTGCTGTTGGCGTAGTTGCGGCCAGCGAAGTTGCCGGCCAGGCTGGCCTTGAATTGTCTCCAGGTGATGTCCGTGCCCAGATTGGCCTGCATCAGCGGTACGCCGCTCAAGTATTTGCCGTTGAGGGCGGGATTCTGTGAGTATTTCTTGATGCGGGGCTCGTTGAAGGTCAGGTTGCCCCACAGGGTGAGAAATTGCCAAGGCTTGAATTCGCCCTCGAACTCCAGGCCATTGATTTCGAGGCGCCCGATGTTTTGTTGCTGTTTGACGTAGGAGGAGACATTGACCGAGTCGATATAGTTCCAGAAATTCGTGTGGAAAACGGCGGCGCCGAGTTTCACGCGACGGTTCCAAAAATACTGGGTGCCGGAGAGTTCGTAGGTCCACAGCGTCTCGGGCTTCAAATTGGCGTTGGGCAGATAGGTGATGGGCGAGGTGCCGGCCGAGGTCCAGGACCGGAGCATTTCATAGAGGTTCGGGGCGCGGAAGCCCTTGGAGACGCTCGCCCGCAGGACGGAATCCTTGAGCGGGTTCCATACGGCGGCCACGCGCGGGGATATTTCGGCCCAGTCGCTGGACGGGATGGACTGGACCGCGCCGATGTTGCCCGAGCGGCCGGCGTAGGTCACCCAGTAGTCGAGACGGGCGCCGCCGTAGAGGGTAACGTTCGCCGGCAGCTTCCAGGCATCCTGGAGATAGGCCGACCAGGTGTTGGTCATGCCGGAACTTTCATCGATTTTGTTGAGGGTTTCGTCCCAGGAACGGTAGTAGGCCAGATTCTTGGTCGAGAGATCGAGGGTGTTGACCCGCAGGGCACCGCCAAAGGTCAGGGTGTTGGCCGACCAGAGGGTGAAGTCGTTTTGCAGTTCCAGGAAATACGAATTGCGGGAACTGGCGGCCAGGGTGCCCGTGTCGTTGTCGTAGCCCAGGTTGGCGCTGGAGGTCGGCTGGGTATAGCGGTTGAGTTCGTTGAAAAAGGCCGCCGTGGTTTTCACGCGCCACCAGTCCGTGGGCATGCCGTCATAGGCCAGGGACAGGCGCAGGTCCTTGGTTTCGCCCTTGCCGGACAAAAAGTTGCCGCCGACCAGGGAGCCGGTGCGGTACCCCGGATAGGCCGAGACGGTGCCGGAATAGCGCCCTACATAGGAATTGGGGCTGCCGTAATCATAGAAGTGGTAGCCGTAGATGGCGTCGGCCCGCAGCCGGGAGGTGTCGGAGAAATCCCAGGCCGCCAGGGCGTTGGCTGCCTGGCGTTGGCCCCAGTTGTTTCCGGAGTCGCCGACGATCAAGCTCGGCGTGCCGCTGGTGCTCGTGGTCGGGTAGCCGCCGAAAAGCGCCCCGGTGCCTCTGCTGGTGGCGGATTTGACCACGGGGGAGCTGGGGTAGCCGCTGGTCGATTCCCCCTCGTAGCCGGCATAGAGGGAAACCTGGTCCCCGACGCGGGTGCCGGCGTCGGCGCCCCATTTATAGTTGGTAAACGCGGCGCTGCCGCCATGGGCGTTGTAGTTGCCGCCGCCGATGCCGCCCCGGGCCATGGCCTCGGTTTTCTGCGGCACGCGCAAAATGATGTTGATGACACCGCCCATGGCGTTGCCGCCGTACAGGGCCGAGCCCGGACCGCGGATCACTTCGATGCGGTCGATGGCGTCCACCGGAATGGAACTCCAGGTGACGCCGCCGGAATAGCCCTCGTTGAAGGGAATGCCGTCCACCAGGATAAGGGTGCGCTTGGCCTGGGACAGGCCGCGCATGGTGACGGTGGAGCTGGCCGAGGGGTCCTGCACGCCGCGCGAACGCCGCGTGTAGACGCCGGCCTCGTGGCTTAAGGCGTCGTCGGCGGTGCGCATGTTCTCGCGCTCCATGTCCTGGTGGGTGATGATGGTGACGCTGGCCGGGGCCTTGTCGGCCTCGACCTCGGTCCGGGTGGCCGTGACCACCACGTCCTCCATTTGATGCGACGTCGATTTGTTGGTCACCTGCCGGTCTGTTTCGTTGGTTGCGGCCGTTTCTTCCGTCGTCTGTTGCGCCATGGCCTGGCCCGGTTCCCCCCAGGCCAGGACCAGCGCCATGACGGCGGCGGCCCCCGCTTTTCGCATGCACATCTTTTCTTCCTCCTCTCCCCTTATTGACTCGGGCCGACCGGATAAAATCCCGTCATCCCGTCGCCTTGCAGGCAGCACACGTCCACGCCGTAGACGTGGCGCAGGGCATCTACGGTCAGAACCGTTTCCGGCGGTCCGAAGCCGTGGACCCGGCCCGGGGCCAAAAGCAGCACGTCGTCGGCAAAGCGCCGGGCCAGGTTGATATCGTGCAGGCTGGCCAGGACGGCCTTGCCTTCCTGGCGGGTCAGTTCGCGCAACATTTCCAGCACTTCCAGTTGATGGCGCAGGTCCAGGCTGGCCGTGGGTTCGTCCAGGAACAGACAGGCCGTTTCCTGGGCCAGGGCCCGGGCAATAAGCACTTTTTGGAGTTGGCCGCCGGAAAGAGCGGCCAGGTCCCGACCGGCCAGGTCGTCCAGGCCCAGGCGACACAGCGCCATGGCGCAGCGTTCGAGGTCGATGGCTCCCGGCCGCCAGGACAGATGGGGACGTCGGCCGAGCAGCACCGCCTCGAAAACGGTCATGGGGAAAGTCGGCGTTCCGCCCTGGGGGACGTAGGCGACGGCCTTGGCCAGTTCCCGGCGGGACAACCTGGTCAGATCGCGGTCTTCCAGCCGGATCGTTCCCGCTTCCAAGGGGAGCAGGCCCAGGAGCAGTCGGATAAGCGTGGTCTTGCCTACGCCGTTGGGACCGGCCACCACCAAAAGTCGACCGGGGGCCAGGCAGAGCCCCACATCGCGCAGGATGGGCCGTCCATCCCGGGAAAACGAGAGGCCCGAGGCGGTAAGTCTCATGACCGCCTCCGGCAGCGCCGCACCAGCAGCCAGAAAAAAAAGGGCACGCCGCAAAAGGCGGTCATGATGCCGACCGGGAGGACCAGCGGTGCGAAAATGGCCCGGCCGGCCAGATCGGCCAGGATGATCAGGACGACGCCCAAAAGCCCCGAGGCGGGCAGCAGCAATCGGTGCCGGCCGCCCACGGCCAGTCGGGCCATGTGCGGGGCGATCAGGCCGATGAAACCGATGACGCCGCAAAAACAGATGGCTCCGGCCGTGATGACGGACATGGCCGCGATGCTGGCCCGGCGCAGGCGCACGGTATTGATGCCCAGGCTGGCGGCCGTCTCGTCGCCGCACATGATGCAGTCGAAGTCCGGGGCCCGCAGCAGCAGCCAGGGCACGGCCGGCAGGATAAGGCAGGCCGCCACCGCGATTTCCCCCCAGCCGGCCTTGGCCAGGCTGCCGAAGGACCAGAACACGATGCGGCTTAAGTCCATCTGCGGGGCCATGTATTGGATAAAGGAGGTCATGGCCGAGAAGAGAAACATCACGGCCACGCCGGCCAGCACCAGGGTTTCGGTGGCCGCACCGCGAAGCCGGGTCATGCCCAGGGCGAAGGCGGCGGTCAGCAGGGAAAAGAAGATGGCCAGCCCCGGCACGGTGGCCGGGTGGGCGGCCGGCCACAGGATCATGGCCAGGGCCGCGCCGAACCCCCCGCCCGAGGAGATGCCCAGGGTAAAGGGTGAGGCGAGCGGGTTTTTGAGCACCGCCTGGGCCACGCAGCCGGCGAGTCCCAGCCCCAGTCCGGCCAGGACACCCATGGCCAGACGCGGCAGACGCATGGCCCGGATCATGGCGGAGGCGGTCGTTCCATTGCCGGCGAGTCCCTGGAAGACACCTTTCGGATCGAATCCGGAAGGCCCCCAACACAGGCTGAGCAGCAGTCCGGCCAGGGCGAGCACCAGCAAACCGGCCAGGGCGAACCGACCGCGCTTGGCGAGAAGGTGCTGTTCGCGCAGGACCGGCCGCCAGGTTTCGGCCAGGGCCAGGGCGCGGGCGCCGACGGGGCCGGGCTGGCTGGGGGGCAGCATCACTGCGGGCCCCTTTCGTCGGGCTCTGGCCAAGCGTAAAAGCCTTGGGCGGGCACGTGTTGGAATTTTTCGAGATATTCCGTGTTCCAGGCGGCGGGATCGATATCCGGACAGATGCCGGGATGGAGCCAGCGGAATTCGTAGGCCGTGCCGACCGGCGCGCGCGGGCCGCCGTGGATTTCCGAGGCCAGGACAGACACCTTGCCCTGGTGCACGGCGTTTATGGCATCGTAGCCCGGGCGCGTCAGGATGGACTGGGCCTCTTCGCGCAGGGCCGTGTCGTCGGTGGCCTGATAGCGTTTGTTGCACGAGGTCACTTTGATGACGGCGTCCGGCTGGCCGGCCAGGACCCATTCCGGGCTGACTTCGCCGTAACTGGTGGGCAGGCCGGCCGCCATGTTGCGCGCCCCGGCCGCACCCAGGCTTTCGTTGCCGGCCGTGCCCGGCCCCCAGGCCTGTTGCCGCTGGAACCCCTCCAGGTAGACGAGCGGTCGGCTTGTGGTCCGGCGGCGGCAGGCGGCCAGCCTGGCGAATTTGTCGGCCCGCCAGGCGAGGAGTTTTTCCATGGCGGCCTCGCGTCCGAGCACGATGCCAAGCGTCCTGGCCGCCTGGTCGAAGCCCGAAAGCATGTAGACCTCCAGGCGCAGGATGGGGATGCCGGCGGCGGCCAGCTTGGCCTCGGCCTCGGGACCGGGATAGCGCCCATAGGCCAGAAGCAGGTCGGGATGGAGCGTGGCTACCGCCTCGTAATCCGGTTCGCTCCAGCGACCGACCATGGGCTTGCCGCGCAGCTCCGGCCAGAATTCGGGATCGCGCAGCAGCGTGTCGCTGACGCCGACGACCAGCGGCATGGCCTCCACGGCCCGGACGAGTTCCAACATGTCGCGGCTTAGCACCACGATCCGGTGAACCTGATCCGGCACCGTCACCGTCCGGCCGAAACAGTCCTCGACCTGCCGGGCGGCCGCCGTCGCGGGGAGGAAGAGGAAAACAAGGAGAACGACGACGATGCCTCCGGCGGTTGGCCGGCAGGCTGCCCCTCGGGTCCCTGCGATGGGAAGGGGAGGAACAGAGGGACGATGGTTGCGCGATGCTTGCATGGTGTCAGTCCACGGCTTTGCGGGTCAGGGAAACGGCAATCAGGAAAGCGAGCAGGCCCATGATGGCCAAAAGGACCAGCCGCCAGACGTCCACGGTCTGGCCCAGGAAGGCCTGCCGGATGGTGCGCGAGGCATGGGTGAGCGGGATCAGGTCCACCGCCAGGCGGGCCCACTCGGGCAGGCGGTCCACCGGAAAGAACGTGCCGCCCAGAAAGGCCATGGGCGTGATGACGAAGTTGGAGAGAAGCGCCTGATCGCCGTGCGAGCGCACGAGCATGGCCACGGCCACGGCCGTATTGGAAAAGAAAAAGGCGTTGAGGCCGACGGCCGTCCAGAAGTACGGACCGAGATGGCCGTGCAGGCCGAAGAGCAGGCCAAGCCCCATGACCACCGCGGCGGAGCCCACGCCCCGGATCATGCCGGCCAGAATTTCCCCCAGCACATACGACCGGGGCGGCACGGGCGCGGCCTGGATCTCTTCGAAGATACGCCAGTAGAAACGGGCGATGTTGATGTCGCTGGCCAGGGCGAAGGACTGGGTCATGGAGCTCATGGCCGCCAACCCCGGCAGCAGGAAGGCGGCGTAGCCCACCCCGTCCACGTTCACCCATCGGCCTACGCCGTGGCCGAAGGTGACGAGGTAAAGGAGCGGCGAGACGGCCATGGCCGTCAGCAGCCGGCCAAAGCGGCGGCGCATGAGCAGCAATTCCCGGTAGGCCACGGCCCAGGCGGCGCGGATCATAGGCTTTCCCCGCGGGAATGGTTGCGGGTTGGCGGCGCCACGTCGGGACGGCGCACGGCATCGCCGTCATGGGCGCGCATGGTTTCGAGATAGGCGTCTTCCAGTGTGGTTCGGCGCACGGTGACGTCGCCCCCGGCCGTGGCGGCATGCGCCAAGGCCGCTTCCCTGGCTTTAAAAAATCGGGTGGGAGCCCGGCCGGTCAGTTCCAGGCAGGCCCAGGCACCGTGGGCCGCCACCAGTTCGGCGGGACTGCCCTCGGCCACGATCACCCCCTGCCGCAGGAAGGCCACCCGGTCGGCCAGGGCCTCGGCCTCCTCGATGTAATGGGTGGTCAGGAAGATGGCCGCGCCCTGGTCCTGGACGGTCTTGATCATGCCCCAGATCAAGCGCCGGATGTCCGCGTCCAGGCCGACGGTGGGTTCGTCGAGGAAAAGAACCACGGGATCGTGGAGCAGGGCCCGGGCGATCATGACCCGCCGACGCAGGCCCCCGGAGAGCGTGCAGACCTGGTCTCCGGCCCGGGATTCCAAGCCGAATTGGCCGAGCAGCTCACGGGATCGCCGCTGCCGGACCTCGCGCGGGAGGCCGAAAAGCCGGCCGTGGATGTCCAGATTCTGGGCGACGGTCAGTTCCTGGTCCAGGTTGATGGTCTGGGCGACCACTCCGGCCCGGCGCTTGGCGTCCGGCTCCCGGACGGGGTCCCGGCCGTCCAGGCGTACTTCGCCGGAGGTGGGCCGGGCCAGGCCGGTCAAAAGTCGGATGGTGGTGGTCTTGCCGGCCCCGTTCGGCCCGAGGTAGGCGAAGATCTCACCCGGTTTGACGGCAAAGGAAACCCCCCGAAGGGCATCCCGGTCATGATACCGCTTGCAAAGATTTGTGGCTGTGATACGTAACACGCTTTTAACTTTTTTAACCTATTAGTGCTTGAATTTTTCGGAAGAGTATGGAAATCAATCTGAAGTTTCAAGCTATTTTATCCTGTTAAGGATAACAGAATTTACATTTTATTCAAAAAAGCCGGCTTGAGCGGGGAAAGAGGCTACGGTGACAGAACTTCCCGTGGGAAAGGGAATTTTTGGGGTGGGCATTGCCGCACTGCGTGGCTGGGGGGCGTGGGATCGCTCCGACGGACAGGATGCTTCCCGGCTTCGGGCGTGGTGGGGGATGGTTTTTTCCCTGGGGCTTCACGCTGCCGTGATCGGACTGGCCGTGGCCCTGTCGGTGGCCGGCATACGCCGGGAGGTCGCGTCTCCTCCCGTTCTCATGGATGTGGTTTTCGGCGCACCGGGCGGCGACGGTAGTCCGGGGGACGGTGCTCCCGGCGAGGAAGGTGCGGCCGGTGGATCAGGCGCCGGGCCGAAGGCGGAAACGCTCCCGAGCCCACCGGTGGCCGCTCCCCGGCCGACGGTTGCCGTAGCGGACAAGGCCGGGGAGCCGCAGCCGGCCCGTCCTGTCAGGAAGAAGCGCACGCCTCCTCGGCCCGTGCCGGCGCGGGCTTCTTCGTTTGCACGGGGAACCGGAGAATCGGCCCCGGCGGCCGTCCCTGCTGCTCCTGCCGCCGATGCGGCCGGATTGGCGGCGGGCGCGGCGCTGGCCACGGCCGGCGATGCGGCCGGGACTGGTGGCGGGGGAATCGGCGGGGGCGGCGGCCGGGGAGCGGGTCAGGGCAAGGGCGGGCAGGGCCATGGCCCAGGGGCTGGCGGCCATGGCGGCGGGGCGTTTGAAGGGGAGTTCGGCGCGGGCAACGGCCCGACCTTCGCCCGCCGCGTGCCGCCGGAGTATCCCCCCCAGGCCAGGCGCTTCGGCCGGGAAGGGGTGGTGGTGCTGCGACTTATGATCGACGACTCGGGGAAACTGACCCAGGCCGAGATCGTCAAACAGGGCGGGGCGGGATTCGACGAGGCGGCGCTTTCTGCCGTCAGGGCCAGCAGCTATCATCCGGCCCGGCTGGACGGCCACGCCGTGGCCAGCCGGGCTTTGCTCCGCATCCGGTTCGAACTTTCGGGAACGTGAACCAGCGGATCGGTCGCGCCTGCCTTCAAGACCGCCGCCCAAGAGTCTGTCCCCGCGATGTCGGCAGTATGGGATTTCAAAAGGTTGGCCTCCGCAAACCGGCGGAGTCTCTCCCGGCGACGGCTCACGGTCTCAGTTCTTGAAGATCGTAAAGCGCCGCACACCGTGGATCTGACGATAATTGGCCCCCTGGCTCACGCAACGCAGCACGGTTTCCGGGTCGGAAACCACCGTGCCGCACAGGGCGTCCACGTGGTAATCGAAGAGCAGCGGGCTGAAGGGGACGGAATCCCCCAGCATCAGGACGTAGGCCGTGGGACGGCACAGCGTGATGAGTTCGTCGAAGGTGTGGTTGGTGATGGCCGTGCCGGTAATGGCCACGATATCGGACTGGGGGAGGACTTCCGGGGCCTTTTCCGGACCGAGGTCGCCCTCCTGGGGGTTGTTTTCCAGCACCCAGAGGTGGGCGGCCGCTTTGCGCAGTTGCGGCAGGAAGGGAAAATGGCCGATGACGGTGACGTTCTTGCCGGTGCCCTTTTCGATGAGGATGTCGCCGGCATTGCGTTCGACCATGGTTGTCTCGTCCACCGGCAGCAGGGAATTGATGGTGGCCATGCCGATGGCCGCTTCGAGCAGGCTGGCCGAATGCGCCAGTTTGGCCAACGCCTCTGGGTCCTTGTCGAGCAGGGCGCCCGGTTCGGCCACCAGGGGCGGTTTTTGACGCAGGGCGTCCTTGGGAAGGGTCGCGGCCATGCCGCACCGCCTCGTCAGCACGGCGGTATGGAAAACGCCCTGGCGGATATCCTTGACCGAGCAATCGTACCGGAGTTCTCGGAGCAGTGCATCAAGCAGTGTCATGAGGGCTTGTCCTTTTTTCGTGTCCACAGGGGGGATTGGACTGCGACGTTGCCTAGGCCCCTTTGGCGCAAAACCGCTCCCAGCCCATAAGCGTCGCCGCGCCGGCGATGGTGGTGCCGTAAAAGATGACGGGCCGATCGCCGAGGAAGGCGCCTATGGTATCGTTGGCCAGGGTGGAGCCCGTGACGACGAGAAGGTCGGCCTTGGCCAGGGCGGCCTCTTGCTGGTCCGGCCCGAGGATGGGGGTATTATACTGGAACGTATTGATATTGTCCGGATCAAGGTCGAGCACTTTCAACGGGAAACGTTCGCTGAGGGCCTGGATGATCTTGGGCTGGAAGCCGACCTGGGTGATGCGGACGTCGCCGAACCGATCGGCGAGGTATTGGCTGAACTTGGTGGCGCATTCGGCCGGTTCCTTGTCGCGGCAGTGGACGGTCCGGTCGCACAGGCCGAGTCCCCGGACGGTGGCATTGACCGCAGCCACGAACACGGCCCGGCGAAAATTGTTTTCGAGGGGCATGGTGGCTACGTCGGAGAGGTTGCCGTAAAAGTCGCCGAAGCGGTCGGTGAAGGCCTGTCCCTTGGCCTCGTGGAACACGGCTTCCATGAGCCGTTCCTTGCCTTTTTGCAGCGGGAAGTCATCGCCTTCCGGGTCGCCGATGGCTTCATGCACGGTCAGCGTCCTGGCCTTGACCGCAATGGGGTCGTGCAGCAGGCCGTTTTCTTCCCACAGTTCGATGGCCTTGCGCCGTACCTTTTCAAGTACTCCGGGTTCCATGCCTTCTCTCCTTTGGTTGGAAGCGGGCAAGCGGCGGGGCTCCCGCTTTCTGGCGAAAAGCGGGAGCCCCAAGGCGCATGGCCGCGTGCCGTTGGTGTTATGCCTGATCCGTGGCAGGACGGAGCGCATCAAGGCGGGCCTTGATGGATGCCAGGGCGTTTTCCAAGGTCTTGGCTTGCTGGAGCAGGTATTGGCGTTCCAGTGCCGGATTGTCCGGGTTGGCCTGGGGACCGGCCTGACCGGCGCTCATGGGATCGTATCCCCAGGCGCCGCCGCCGCGTTGCATCCCCCGGCCCATGCCCCGTCGTCCCATCATGCCCTGGCCGGCGCCGGCCTGACCGAAGCCGAAGCGGCCGCCGCGTCCGGGCGCACTGACGAAACCGGGCGCGCCGGTGCCGGCGCAATACCCCAGACCGCGTCCCGTGCCGCTCCCTTGACCCTGAGGGCCTGTTCCATTTCCGCGTGGCATAGGCATCCTCCTTCGTATTAAAGGTTATTGCCGCGTCATGGCCGCGCCGCAGGCGGGGCAGCGCATGGCGGCGCAAGGCTGGCCCGGCGTATGCGGCGCGGTTTGGCCGCATTGCGGGCAGACGCACAGGTTGCCGGCCGGGGCCGTCTGCGCCGATCCGGTCGTGCCGGCCGCGCCGCCGGCCCGGCCGGATTGGCCTTGACCGCAACGGCCTCCGCGTCCCTGGCCCTGGCCGCGTCCTTGGCCCTGGCCACATCCCTGGCCGGGGCGGCCCGATCCGCCAGCCTGTCCTTTCGGAGAAGAAGCGTCTTGTCGCATGGAGTCATCCTCCTTTTGCCGTGGGCCAAGCTTCCGGTTGGAGGCCGGCCCGGGGCGAGAGCGTCCGGGATCATTTCCCGTTGTCGGCCGGAGCGGGCACCAGGGGGGCAAGCGCCGTAAGCAGCTTTTGGGCGTCGTCCGCCCCCGGATGCCGCGGCAGCTGGGTCAGGATGCCCAGTCCTTCGCCGGCTTCGTGGAAATTTTCGGGCGAAAATCTGCTGACCACGGCCGTCAGGATGGCGGCGTTGGTTTCCATAAGCTTGGCCACCAGGACGAAGGGATCGCTGTCGGGGAGATTCTCGTCCACCACGATCAGGGTGGGCGGCTGGTTTTTGGCCTGGGTCAGGCTGGCCTGGCCGGTGGACACCAGGCTCGTTTCCACGCCGTTTCGCGTCAGGGCGGCCAGGAAGGCGGTGAAGTCCGCCGGACGGCTGGTGGCGATGAGCATTCGCATGGGGTCCTCCTAGCCAGCCGGATTCCTGCCGCAGCAGGAACCCGGGCCGGCGCAGCCGGTGTGGCCGGGATGGGAGCCGCAGCAGCCGTGATCCGACGGTCCGGGCAGGCTGGCCGTTTCCTTGCCCGTGAGCGAACTGGTCGGGGACAAAAGCTTGGTGGCGGCCTGGCCGCAACGAGGGCAGACCGGGGCGTCTTCGGCCCGTTGGCTGATGACTTCGCCCTTGAAGCCACAGGCTGGACAGGTGATGTCGTAAATCGGCATGGCGTGCTTCCTGATTGCCGAGGGGCCCGGTTGGGGGCCCTTCGGGTTGTGTCGGTCGTTACCGATGGCAGGGGCGGCGATCAGCCGAGGCCGCCGCCGCAGGTGTTCTCCTTGGAGAAGGGGATCAGATCCCCGGCCAGGAAGGCCTCCACGGCCTTTTTGACGGAACCCTGGTCGCCGCCATGGAAAACCTGGATGCCGACCTGGTTGAAACCCATCAGCGGCCGCATGCCCATGCCGCCGGCCAGAAGCACGTTGATGCCGTTTTCGGACAGATAGTTGACCGGGGCCATGCAGCCGCCCTGGACGTGGGGGACGTTCGGCAGGGTGCTGACCTGGGCGATCTTGCCGTCTTCCACATCCACGACGGTATAGCAGTCGCAATGGCCGAAGTGCGATCCTAGGGGGCTGTCCATGCCGCCGGGCTGGGTCGAGGGGACGGCGATACGATAGTTGTCCATGCTGTTTTTCCTTTTTTTATTTGGGCCGCACGCAGGCGCGGGCCAGGTTGTCGATGGCTCCCCAGAGGTCGGCGATGCTGCCGGCCAGGGGGCCGCCGTATTCGGGCAGGGTTTTCTTTGCCAGCATGGCCCGAGTTACATCCGGGTGATGCGGCAGTCGGCCGAGCAGGGTGTAGCCGTGTTCGGCGCAGAAGGTTTCGATGCGGGTCGCTTCCGCCGGATTGAGATCGGCCTTGTTGATGATGACGCCGGCCGGCAAATGGAAATGGTCGCACAGTCCGGCCACGCGGGTCAGATCGTGGACGCCCGACGGAGTCGGCTCGGTGACGAGCACGGCCAGACTCGCCCCGGACAGGGAGCTGATGACCGGGCAGGCGATGCCGGGAGCGCCGTCGCACAGGATGCAGTCGACGCCGTCCTGTTTGGCCAGCTCCCGGGCCTTTTTTTTAAGCTGCATCACCAGCTTGCCGGAATTTTCTCCCCCCGGATCGAGCCTTGCATGCACCAGTCGGCCGAAGCGGGTGTCGGACACGGCGGAAAAGCCGCACCGGCGCGGGGGAAAAGCGATGGCCTTTTGCGGGCATAGCACCACGCAGGTCTTGCAGCCCTCGCAACGGTGCGGATCGATGCGCCGGCTGCCGTCCGGAAGCTGGGTAATGGCGTCGAAGCGGCAGTGCGTCTGGCAGATGCCGCAGCCGTTGCAGGCGGCCGGATCGATGCTGGCCAGGTTGCCCGAGAAGAAGTCCTCCCGGACGGAATCTTGGGGATCGAGGAGGATGTGCATATCCGGCGCATCCACGTCGAGGTCGCAGAGGATCGTATCCTTGGCCAGGGCCGCAAAGGCGGCCGTCAAGGACGTCTTGCCGGCGCCGCCCTTGCCGCTTAAGACCACGATTTCACGCATGACGGGCCTCCCCGGCCAGTTTGGCCACGCTGGCGGCCAAGCCCAGGCACAGGAGATGATAGGTCTTGTTCACGTCCGCCAGGATCTTCCCCCGGGCGTAGGCCTTGGCCACGGCCCGGTCGTCGGGAATTTCCGCCAGGATGGGCAGTCCGGCCTGTCGGCAGAAAGCGTCGAAGGATTCGCAGTCGGTTCCCGCCCGGTTGACCACCACCCCCATGGGCTTGCCGAGCGGGGTGAAGGCCTCCACGGCCAGCTTGAAGTCGTGGATGCCGAACGGCGTGGGTTCGGTGACGAGCACGATGCAGTCGGCCTGCCCCACGGCGGCCAGGGCCGGACAACTGACGCCCGGAGGGGCGTCGCACAGGATGTCCCGACCGGCCATGTCCGGATCGTTTGCACGGATTTCGTCCAGCCGGTGCATGACGGCCCGGATCAGCGGCGGGCTCATGGCCTCGCCGACGCGGAGTTTCCCCTTGAGGAAGCCGATGTCACCGGCCGTTCCCTCCTCGACGACGCCGAGTTCGCGTGTTCCGGCGGTGATGGCTCCGGCCGGACAGACGGCCAGGCAGCCGCCGCAGCCGTGGCACATGTCGGCAAAGACCATGGGCGTATCGCCCAGAATGGTGATGGCGCCGAACTGGCAGAGGGTCCGGCAGGCGCCGCAGCGCGTGCACACCGCCGGATCGACCACCGGGATTTCCAGACCGGCTGGCCGGGTGCGGGTGATCGTCGGGCGCAGGAAAAGATGCAGGTTGGGCTCTTCCACGTCGAGGTCCACGGCGATGACGGGACGCCCCAGGGCTTCGGCCCAGACCGAAGCCAGGGCGGCCGACACCGTGGTCTTTCCCGTGCCGCCCTTGCCGCTGGCGATGGCCGCGATCATGAGCTACGCTCCCTTGTTCGTGCGGTATTTGGCCAGGGCCTGGCCGACGGTAAGCCCGTCCATGCCCTCGACGGTGGCCAGGCCTGAGGCTTTCAGGGCTGCCGCGGCTTTGGGGCCGATGGAGCCGGAGAGAACGACCTTGGCCCCGGCCTCGGCCAGGCGTCTGGCGGTCTCGATGCCGGCACCGTGGGCCATGCCCTGGGAACCGCCGTTATCGAGGTAGCGGACCGTCTCCGCCTCGTCCACGAGGACGAAACCGGCGGCCCGGCCGAAGCGGGGATCCACGGCGTCGTTCAAGGTCGGTCCTTCGCTGCTGATGGCGATGATTTCACTCATGACGTGCTCCTTTGGGGCGGTTTTCCGGAAAGGACGGCCTCAAGCCTTGGCTTCCCGGGAATCTTTGGGCGCTGTCGCCGGCTGCAGATCGGCGTGTTGGATCATCCAGCGGTGGACGGCCTCGCGCACCGCCGCCGCCGCCAGGTAGGCGCAGTGGCGATCCGCGTCAGGGAACATGCCGATTTCGTTGATGATGTCCTTGTCGGCGATATCCACGGCCTCGTCCAAGGTCTTGTGCCGGGCCAGGGCGGCGGCGGTGGCGGCGGCTATCTGGCTGGACGCGCAGCCGTCGGTATCGAAATCCGTCTGGATGATGGTGTCACCACTGATGTCGAGGGCGATGGAAATGGTGTCGCCGCAGGAACCCTTGACCGTGCCGACGACGGTGGGAGAAACGAGGCGCTGCCTCTTGGGCGCATCCCGCCAGACGCGAAAGCCTTTTTCACCGAACCGGGCGGCCAGATCGGCTTCTTTCTCCTGCTGGAACACTTCGAGAATCATGGTGAGCGGATCGTGTTCGGGGCTGTTTTCCATGGGGCGCATCCTTTTGGGCTGGTGGCTTTTTTTCGTGCAAGGGGATGGTGACGGGGGCTAGGATTTCTGGGACGCCGTGCCGAACATGCCCTGTCCGATCCGTCGACCTCGGCCCGAACCGAGACGGGCGCCCGGGGCGAGCAGACTTTCCAGACGGTCCTGCCGCAAGGCGGCCAGGACGGCGGGTACATCGCCGGCGATCCAGGGGGCGACGGCCACGCCTTGGCGGGCAATATGCTTGAGGTAGCAGCAGGTGGCACCGCCGCAGATCAGCAGGACCACCCCGGTTCTGGCTAAAAGCGAGGCCAGGGCATGCACCCCCTCGGGCGGCATGGGCCAGACGCCTTCTTCCACGAAGGCTGCCGCTTCGAATCGGTAAATCCGGAAGGCGGAGGCCGTTTCGAGCAGCGAGGCCAGGCGGTCGTCGTGACAGGCCAGACAGACCCGGGGGTGACAGCAGGAATTGCGGCAGGGCGGACAATGGTGCGGCATGGTGAAACCTCACTGCCGCAGAGGCACAAGTCGTGCCGTTTTATTTATTTTTAATTATATTGAACAATTAGAAATAGATCTCGCCCAAGACGGGCCGACGGAAGACGAAATATCCGCCTTAAGCTTTCAATCTGGACTAATTTTTATTCTTCTACGGTGGTTCGTTGTCGGGCAGACAGAGCGACCGGCACGCGGAGAGGGAATCCGGGGCCTGGGCCTTGGGCGAATATTTCGCCCGGAACCGTTCCGATGGCCTGAGGTTTTGCGTCCTCGGCGCGGGGACCAGGTGGAGAAACCTGGTCCCCGCGCGAGGGGGCCGGGGGCGTCATACCCCCGGCCGCCGGAGCAGCTTTCTTTTGATTATTCTCCGAGCATGGCCATGGCCGCGTCCAGGCTGGCGTTTTCGTGGACGATGGCGGTGACGGCCTTGAGCAGGCGGGCCGGGTTCTCGTCCTGGAAGATATTGCGGCCGACCGAGAGTCCGGCGCCGCCGGCGGCCACCGAATCGGCGATCATGCGCAGGAAGTCCTGTCGGGTGTTGGCCTTGGGGCCGCCGGCGATGACTACGGGCACGCAGCAGCCTTCCACCACCCTGGCGAAGCTCTCCGGATCGCCGGTGTAGGCCACTTTGACCACATCCGCGCCCAGCTCTCCGCCCACCCGGGCGCAATGCGCCACCACGTCCGGGGCAAATCCGTCGGTGATTTTGGCCCCTCTGGCGTACATCATGGCCAGGACCGGCATGCTCCAGGTTTCGGCCACCCGGGTCACCAGGCCCAGGTCGTCGAGCATCCGGGCCTCGGTTTCGTCGCCCAAATTCACGTGCACGGACACGGCGTCGGCACCGAGGCGGATGGCTTCCTCCACGGTGCAGACGAGGGTTTTGGCGTTGGGGAAGGGCGACAGGTCGGTACTGGCCGAAAGGTGGATGATGAGGCCGACGTCGCGGCCTTGGGCCCGGTGGCCGCAACGTACCGCGCCTTTGTGCACGAGCACGGCGTTGGCGCCGCCGTCCACGATGCCGGTGACGGTTTTGCGCATGTCGATGATGCCCTTGATGGGGCCCACGGACACGCCGTGATCCAGGGGGACGATGATGGCCCGGCCGGTGTCGCGATTGAAGATGCGTTCGATACGGATGGTCTTGCCGATGGTCATGGTGGCGCTCCTTGGCGTTGTGCCCGGAGCCGGGGACCCGGCGGAGCGAAAAAAAGGCCGCCGGCGTATGCCCGCGGCCCCTGTCGGCGGTTATGTTTGGTACGGACTAAGCGTCCGCGCCACCCGCCAAGCCGCGAGCGCGAACACCGCCGTAATAATAATACGACGTGGAGAAAAGCAGGCGCAGGGCGGGAGTACGGGTGAACATGAGGACCTTCTAGCCCCGGGCGCGCAATGTTGTCAAGCCAGCCGACGGTTTCGGATTCCGGCGAGGCTTGCCTCATCGATTTTTGATCTTATTTCATTGTTTCTCCACAGCTGAACGGACATCCGTCGAAGGTGGAGGCGGGATCTGTTTTATTGTTTTGACGTTATACCAAAGGAGAACCCCATGATTCCCCCCATTACGCTTTATGGTTCATCACTCTGCGAACACTGCGCTGCGGCCAAGGCATTTTTTGAACAGCACAGTATCCCGTTTACCTATATCAATGTGGACGTGCTGATCGGTCAGGAACGTAACGATGTCATGGCTATCCTGAACAGGGCCGCCATGTTCCCGTCGCTTCCGACCATTATGATCGGAGAAAAGCTCGTGGCCGGTTTCAGTCAGGAAGCGATCGAGGGTATTCTGAAGGGATACGAGGCGGCGAGCGTCTGACAAGGTCCCCCGCCCTCGGGTGTGGCAGTGGGGATTGCGCGGATGCGTCACCGGTCCCGTCCCGGCGGGGGCGGGGCCGGCTCCTCTTCGGGAGCGGCCAAACCTTCCCGGACCATGGTTCGGGCGTCCTCGCCGGTATCGGGGCCGGGGACGAGGCTGTTTTTGCCCGTCATTCCCGGGGCATCCCGCCAGGTTTCGACCCAGTGACCGGTCGGTCCGGCAAAGCGCCTGACCCCGGTACAGCGGCCGGCGCAGGCCGGACAACTGGCGTTGCACAGTTCGGACGGCACGACGCCTGTCCGGGTGCCGGAATCGACCACGCCCACTTCCCGGCCGGCGGGATCGAAACAGGTGAAGAGCCCGTAGCCCAGCCCGACGTTCGCCTGGAGCATAAGGGCGGTGCAAAGGACCGTCACAAGCCGTACCTGCCGCATGGCCGCCTCCGTCGCATTCCTGCTGCCGGTTGCCCTGGCGCCATTCCATGGAGAGGGGTTTCAAAGGGGTTCGCCCTTTGGCCGCCGGAGGCATCTTCCCCTCCCTCCCGGGCGTCCGCCCTCCATCAGGAAACGCGTTCGATGTCCGCGCCGAGGGCGCGCAGTTTGACCTCCATGGCCTCATAGCCCCGATCCAGGTGGTAGACGCGCTGGACGAGCGTTTCGCCTCGGGCGGCCAGCCCGGCCAGGACCAGCGAGGCGCTGGCCCGCAGATCCGAGGCCATGACCGGCGCGCCGGTCAGGGAGGGGACGCCCCGGATGAAGGCGGTCTGTGAGGAGATGCGGATCTGGGCACCCAACCGCATGAGCTCCTGGACGTGCATGAAGCGGTTCTCGAAGATGTTCTCCCGGATGGAGCCGGCTCCGGCGGCCACGCACATCAGGGCCATGAGCTGGGCCTGCATGTCCGTGGGAAAGCCGGGGTAGGGCTGGGTGACCACGTCCACGCCGGAAAGCGTTCCGTCTCGCCGCACCACCACGCCGGCGTTGGTGGCCTCGAAAAAGACGCCCATTTCGCGCAGCTTGGCCACCACGGCGTCGAGTTCCATGAACGGGCAGTCTTCAAGGGTGATGTTGCCGTCGGTGATGGCGGCGGCCACCATGTAGGTGCCGGCCTCGATGCGGTCGGGCATGACCCGGTAGCGGCCGCCGCCGAGGTGGTCCACGCCCTCGATGGTGACGACATTGGTGCCATGGCCGGTGATTTTTGCCCCCATGGTATTAAGAAATTCGGCCAGATCGGCCACTTCTGGCTCGCGGGCGGCATTTTCGAGGACGGTAGTCCCCTTGGCCAGGCTGGCGGCCATGATGAGGTTCTCGGTGCCGGTCACGGTTGGGAAGTCGAACAGGATATGGGCGCCGGTGAGCTGCTTGGCCTGGCCCACGATGTAGCCGGCCTCCAGTTCGAAGGTCGCGCCCATTTTTTCCAGGGCGGTCAGGTGCAGATTGACCGGCCTGGCGCCGATGGCGCAACCGCCGGGCTGGGCCACCCGGGCCCGGCCGGCCCTGGCCAGAAGCGGCCCCAGGACCAGCACCGAGGCGCGCATGGTGCGCACCAGGTCGTAGGGGGCTTCGGGGGCAAGACTTTTACACGGTTCGATGGTGACGGTGCCATCCTCGAAGGTGGAGGGGCAACCGAGGATGTCGAGCAGCTTGAGGGTGGTCTGGATATCGCGCAGGCGCGGGACGTTTTCGATGACGGTGCGTTCGCTCAAAAGCGGCGCGGCAAGCAGGATGGGGAGGGCGGCGTTTTTGGAGCCGCTGATGCGGACGGTGCCGGTAAGGGGCTGGCCGCCCCGGATACGCAATTTATCCATGATGGGGTCCTTGGGGAATGCTCTTTTCGGGGAACGGATCAGGCAGACGCCAGAGGGAAAAGAATATCGCGCCTTCCCGCTTGCGGCAAGGAAATGAAAAAAACCTATGATAGTAGGGAATTATCTGTCAGACGCTCCGGCCGACGTCAGGCTTTGCCGGCGTGGACCGGAGCGTCTGACACGCTCAGACCAGGGCTTTCGGTGCATCGCCCCCCTGGATGCCGGCCACCAGGGCGGACAGGTCCTGGGCCTGGTCGGCCAGTTCGGTGACGGCCTTGGCGGACTGGCCCATGGCTGCGGCGGTTTCCGAGGCGATCTGGCTGATGGCTT